>ERZ857750.2-NODE-2-length-470675-cov-25.223550_pt1 | contig 470675 bp, 320 predicted proteins | sample MGYA00519915_ERZ857750 | MGnify/ENA primary metagenome ERZ857750 (study PRJEB31778, sample SAMEA3449358) | human gut metagenome | biome: human gut; feature: human-associated habitat; material: faeces | place: United Kingdom | collected 2010/2012 ...
AACATTGACTTTTTTTTTATGCCTTGTCGGTGGCCTCACCTTGCTCGTTTCAGGGAGCAGATACGGACGGGGAGAAAATATGCAAGGCTTTTGGTGAAAATTTTTCAACCGCCCCGCTGGACGGATTGAAAAATTTTCGCCAAAACCCGTAGGGCGCGAAGCGGGCTTGCAGATTTTTAGGGGCCCCGCCCGTAGCTTCGCACCCTGAACTACGGCAAGGTGAAGTCATGACAAGGTTATAAAAAAGGGGAAATGGCTATAATGGGGAAAAGAGAACTGAAATATGACAAGATTCGGAAGGCTGTGCCAACTGGTTTATATATTTATTATGCAAATATTCTTGTTTGTTTACACTTAAAAATAACATGTTATATTGGTTTAAGTATAAATAAAGCATTCATTTGTATTATTTGTTTAAATTTGCTGCAATAAGGTGAATCTTTATATGTCAGTTTCTATAATTTATACTTCTAAAAAGGCTTTGAAGTATTTTTAGAAATCTTATAAGATCACAGAATAAATTTATTGGAAAGAGTGAAATACTTTTATATAAAAAGTTATAGATTTTTGTAACATAATGGCAACAGGTTCTTAATGAAGGGTGGATATGTAAAATTATGCATGAACAGTATGGTAGGCTATTACTGACTTATTTTCGTAAATCTGTTATCTGCAATGTAATCTATGGGGGATACTATCTCAGGATTGGAAAAATATAAAAGATTGCTGTGCAATGATAATTATCTGTAACGAATCACTTTCAAACTGTTTATGTCAGTGAACTTTACAGCGTCTTAAAAAGACGCTCGGAATATCGGAAGCGGAAATCTTCAAATGCTATAAGAACAAATAGAAGCTGTTTTGTTATTGTAATAGGTTAATTATAGTTTGTTGATACAATATGTGCAAAATTGCTAAAACCAATATTTTGTTTCCGAAATTCATAAATGAATATGTGAAATACGTATAACGAACTATAGACAACTTGTATATTACCTCATAGTAAAATACTATTTTTTGAATTTGATACCTTTACTATAATCATTTTTATAACTTTACCTGTCAAGCCATTCCTTAATACGTTGAGCTTTTTCCTTACTTACTTGGATTTCTGTCTTCGGATAACCCTTTAAATGGACAATAAGTTTCCCTCCGAAATAATTACCGAGGAATAAAACATGCTCTACGTTGATAATATATTGTCGGTTTGCACGGAAGAAACAGTCTGGGTTGAGTTGCTGTTCAAGTTCTTCCATTGACACATTGACAACTTCTGAAGTACCGTTATTAAGGCGAAGATACACATTCTTATTTTCAGTCTCAATATGATTGATGTCCGAGACACGTACTGTCTTATATCCGTCACGATAAGGTAACAGGAAACGTTCCCGATAACGGAACTGGTTCTTTTGTAACGCGTCGAAAAGCTGCCGGAAATTCTCTTCGGTATAATTTTTACCTGCTTTGATTGCTTTATTTATGGCTGCTTCAAGTTCATCGACATCCAAAGGCTTCAGAAGATAGTCAAAACTATTGAACTTGAATGCCTGTACCGCATATTCATCGTATGCAGTAGTGAATATGATGGGTACGGTTGCCGGAGCGTATTTAAGAGCCTCGAAACTTAGACCGTCAGTAAGACGGATATCCGCAAGTATGAGGTCTGTTGTTTTTCTTGATTGGAAAAATTCGACCGCCTCTTTTATGCTTGTAAATGGACCTTCAATTACAAACGTTGCATCAATATCATTTAGTAATCTTATGAGGCGCATGGCATTGCGCTGTTCATCTTCAAGAATCAGTATTTTCATGGGAAATGATGTTTCTAATTATTGGCAAACTTACCGAATAGAAGTTTTCGGCATTCTCTATCTTAACCTTTTTGTCGCAGAGCAATGCGTATCGTTCTATGATGTTTTTATGGCCTAAGCCCGTTGAGTCCATTTTTGACAGCAAAGGCGATTTAAGATTATGCACAGTGATATAATCATCCGACAACGCAATGGCAATAAACAGCGGATGCTCCATTGAAAAGCTATTATGCTTTATTGCATTCTCCACAAGAAGCTGCAACACCGCCGGAGGAAGGAACCCCTTACATTCTTTAACCTCTGGACTGATTTTCGTAATGACGCCTCCGGCGTGACGTACCTTCATTAGATACAAGTATGAATCAAGGAATTTTATCTCCTCAGTAACAGGAATCAGATTCCTGTCCAAATTAGCAATGATGTACCGATACACTTTTGACAGATTGCTTAGGAATTTGCCAGCCAGTCCGGTATCTTCTTCAATCAATTCCAGCAGATTGTTGAAGTTGTTGAACATGAAATGCGGATTGATTTGCAGTTTCAGGGAGTTGAGTTGTGACTGTAGGGCGATCTCTTTCTCCTTCATCAGTGCCATTTCAAGTGTCTGCTTCTCGTCACGTGCCTTGATGTAAGTTTGAAGGTAGAATGCGTTGGCATAAACGCTTGATATGAAGGTGGATATCATTGCAAAAGTATATGCGCCTTTCATGTTGAGTAATTCGTCAAGAAGTCCGTTCCCGGTTTCATCCCATAAGAAATTAAATAAAGATATCATGCCGAATGCGACAATATTATTCAGAGTCAAAAGACATGAGGCATAGACAATCACCCACACATAAGATGTCCTGAAAGGCAAAATCCTAAAAACAAGATAAGAGAATCCCAAAGATATATAGGTAAAGAGCATGCACAATAAAAAATCGACGATATAATCGACTGCCGCCATTCCCGGAGATTGGTCAGTTGTTTCATCATCGAGAATTAACCATATAATGAGGTAGAGCACATAGGAAACGGCTGATAATAAAAGCCCGTTCCGCCAGTTCATTATTTTTATATTTTCTTTTGTCATATCAGATGCAAAGTTACTTCATATTCCACAAAGATAGGGATTTGCTTCTTTATTTGATAAGATAAAATCGGCTGAAACGGACAAAATCACTTTCGAAATGATTAAAATGAATGTTGAAACGAACAGTGTTACACTTTACGTTTGCCGAAATGCCAATTCGGAAATTAGTTTTTTGTGCAATAAACCGCCCGTTTGGGCGGTTCAGATATCAATTTATCCGTTTCAGTCGGATTTTACTATTACGACTGATACTACACGGATAATTTTGCATCCTTGTGTTATAAATGCCATTATGATAAAGTCTGAATCAACCAAATTTGAAAAAATAGATATAGATAGTATTTATCGGAAATACTATCGGCTATTGTGCCTGTATGCACTTCATTACCTGCATATAGCAGAGGATGCAGAGGATGTCGTACAGGATTGTTTGACTGATTTTCTCGAACGGTCCGAAAAAGGTTGTTTCGTCTCCGATATAAAATCCTATTTGTTTATGATGGTGCGCAACAGATGCTTTCTTATCCTGAAAAAAGAAAACATGATTGACCGGAATCGTTTTATTTCAGAGTTTGAGGAAATTCTTACTGATACAGAATACAAAGAACAGTCATTTATGGAAGCAAGAATGTGGACTGCTATAGATTCATTGTCTGATCGTTGTCGTGAAGCCTTCCTGCTGTGCAAACGGGACGGATTGAAATACGAAGAAGTGGCAGACCAACTTGGAATCTCCGTAAACACGGTCAAAAACCAAATCAGCAAGGCTCTTAAGACTATCAAAGGTGAGTGCCGGAAAATTTATTTTTTCTTTTTCGGGTAATTTTTTTTGTTTGGAATAGTAGGATTTCGGTTGATTTTACTCTTAGCTAAAAAGAACATCGAAAATGGACAAAGAAGAATTAAAAGGATTACAATTTGTTTTGAGGTATTATTCTCCGGGAATTTTTGATACCCGAAAAGCTTTACGCAGATACAAGGAGGCGCATCCAGCCAAAGAGCGCAGATGGCTCCGATATGTATCTGGGATTGCTGCCTCTGTTGCAATATGCCTATTTACTGCATATTGTCTTATGTGGGAGAAAGAATCTCCTGTTTGCTTATATTCTTATGCTGATGCCACAACATTCACACTTCCCGACAGTTCAGTGGTTACGTTATTTCCCAATTCAACTCTCAGTTACCTGCCGGACAGGTTCAATAAAAACAAACGGGAAGTTGATATAAGCGGAAGAATTAGTTTTGATGTGCGCCGTAACCAGTACGCTCCGTTTATTGTATCAGGAGAATATGCTAAAATTGAAGTGCTGGGTACACAGTTCGAAGTAAACGAGAACAATAACGGTTCCGTTACCGAAGTTCATGTATTATCAGGCAAGGTGTTGTTCTCTTCTAAAAATAATAAGAATGGTATTGTACTTACCCGGAATATGCAGGCTGTTATGCCTTTTGGGTCGGATGTTCCACTGATAATGGTGAAAAACTCAGATAAAGATCATGCAGACAAATCCGGGAAGTTCATTTATGAAAACACACCTCTGTCTGAAGTACTGAAAGAATTGTCCGAACACTTCCATGTAAAACTGACCAGTGTTTCCACCGGAAAGACACTTACAGCAGAATTCGATACCGACAACTTGGATGAGATTATTTCCATGATAGAAAAATCGCTGGATGTAAAGATAAGGAAGGAGGTCACGAAATGATCAGGCTGACAATCCTTATATTGACCTTGTTTATATTGCCACTTTCGCTTCACGCCCAGCATAAGGTTCATTCATGTACCATCAGACAACAGATGGAGGCAGTAAAAAAAGAGTATGCCGTAAATTTCGTGTATGATGCCTCATTGAAACTGGATATACCATATATAGGCAAACCCTTAAAAGGACGGGGCTTGCAGTCCACTTTGAATGAATTATTCCGTAATACGGACATAAAGTGGGAAGTAAACGGGAAACATATATTATTGAGCCGGAAAAAGAAATACACTTTGAGCGGTTATGTCTATCAGCATGATGGTGAAACAGTCATAAATGCCACAGTATGGGACGTCACGACAGGAACAGGCACATTGAGCAACGAACACGGTTTTTTCAGTATCACACTTCCGGAAGGACATCATGCCATACGCTTTTCATCCATAGGTTGTGGCGAACACTCGGAAGATGTGTTTCTTCAGCATGATACAACTCTGAAAATTCATCTAAAAGAAGGATATCAACTGGAAGAAGTGGTTGTGACCGCTGATTTGAATTCTCCGTTGATGACTACCCAAACAGGAAAAGTGTCATTGACTTCCAAAGAACTGAATACCGGATATGCGCTTATGAGTTCGCCGGATGTGGTAAAGACATTACAGAATCTTCCGGGAGTGGCGGCAGGCACCGAACTCATTTCCGGGCTGTATGTACATGGCGGCGGTAACGATGAGAATCTTTTTCTGTTGGACGGCACACCTCTTTATCAGGTGAACCATCTAGGAGGGCTTTTTTCCGCATTCAACACGGATATTGTAAAAAACATCGACTTCTACAAGAGCGGCTTCCCTGCACGCTACGGCGGAAGACTTTCTTCCGTCGTGGATGTACGTACCAATGATGGAAACATGAAAGAATACCACGGTACGGTAAGCATAGGACTCTTGGACGGACGAATCCAATTTGAAGGTCCCATAAAGAAAGACCGGACCTCGTTCAACATTGCAATGCGTCGCACATGGCTCGATGTCATCACAGTACCGGCATTGGCCATACGCAACAGTTCAAAGGCCGATAAGATAAATATGCGCTATGCCTTCCATGACATAAACGCCAAAATAACGCACCGCTTTTCGGAACGCAGCCGTGCAGACATCAGCTTATATTCGGGCAATGACATCATGAAAGTGAATAACAAGCAGTTTGAGAAAGAATACGGTACAAACTACAACCGGGAAGAAGACCGTACTAAGTTCAACTTGCAATGGGGTAATCTGACGGCATCCCTGAATTGGAAGTACCAGTTCTCCCCGAAACTGTATTCCATATTTACAGGTGTCTATACCCATAACCGTTCCCGTCACGATTATCTCTTCGAGGAAAAGATCTTTGATGAAAGTCAATTATCGGGGATTACCCATAGAGAGCGTAATAACCGTTCCACCATCGATGATATTGGCTACCGTATGGAGTTCGATTATCGGCCAAATCCTGCGCACCGCCTGCGTATGGGCTCAAATTACCTGATGCACTTTTTCCGTCCTCAAAGCGCACGTACATGGGATTATTCCGGGACTGACAGCCGGAAAGACACACTGTCACGCGAGGCATCAAGTTCCTATAACGGACAGGAATTTTCCTTGTATGCTGAAGACGACATCGCTTTAAGCAACCGTCTGAGGCTGAATGCCGGACTACATTACACCTTGTTCCATATAACAGGCAAGACCTATCATTCCATAGAACCCCGTGTGTCCATCCGTTACCAATGCAGCGACCGTGTGACATTCAAGGCATCCTATACGGAAATGAGCCAGTTCATGCACCAGCTTTCCAATACATACCTGAATCTGCCGATGGATTTTTGGATACCTTCCACCAAAAGGATTGCACCGATGCGCTCCCGACAATATGCGGTCGGGATGTATCTGCAACTTCCTTTCCGCATCCGGTTGAATATGGAGGGATTTTACAAAACGATGAATCACATTGTGGAGTATGACGGTGGCAACAGCCTCACGCCCTCTGCCGATGATTGGGAAGAAAAAATCCATGAGGGCAAGGGAAAGGCATACGGATTGGAATGGGAAACCTGCTATAGCAATAGCCGGACACACGTCAGTGCAGCTTACACCTTGTCATGGAGCAAGCGCAATTTCCCGACATTCTATAATGGATGGTATCCCGATAAATTTGACAATCGTCATAAATTGAACCTCAGCGTTCGCCACAACTTTTCTTCCCGGATAGAGGCATACGCTTCATGGACTTACCATACAGGGAACCGTATGACCGTGCCGCAACAACAGGTCAATGCTCCTGCCATACCCGGTATCGGAGGTGAGCCGGCTTCGGAATGGATATACGAGCAGCCGAACAACGTGTCGCTTCCTGCATATCATCGGCTTGACCTCGGCATTAATTTTCGCAGTACCACCAAACGGGGATATGAACGTATATGGAATATCAGTGTTTACAATGCCTATTGCCGTATGAATCCCCTCTATGGCAAGGTTAAAGAAATGACCGATGGCAGTTTCAAAGGAAAAGCCACGGGTATGTTCCCGATACTCCCTTCATTCAGTTATACATTAAAATTCTGACAGCAGATGAAAATAAGAAATCTTACATTCTGGATTATGGCGTTTATGTTCTCTTCGTGCAGTTATGAGTTCGAATTGAACGATATAAATGTCGGAGAGAAAATAGTTCTCTATTGTATACCTTGTGCCGACAAGGACACCACGCTGATACAGTTGTCACGCAGCATACCGGTTTCTAAGAAAGGGAAGCTGCAAAATGGCATTTCCGATGCCGGAATCAATTTTACGGTGAATGGCAAGGAACAACCGGTTTATTGGAACGAGAATGCGACATCTTCTCTCCCTGCCCGATGTTACTATGTGCTTGGCAGATACAATGAGGCAGACAAGGTGGATATAAAGGTGTCTGCCGACGGACTTCCGTCTGTAAGTTCAGAAACTGTATTGCCAGTACCTTTTCCGTTGAAAAAGGTAGATATGAAGTTGAAATATGAGATTAATACAAAGTTGCAGTTTCTTATTACATTTCAGGACAATGCCGACACGGAAGATTATTACGGAATACGGGTTGTGCGCAGGTGTATTTATACCAGTGTGCCGGGCAACGAGGTTACAGACATAGAATATTCCGATATTGAGTTTGAAGTGGATGACGAGCCGTTGTTGTACAATAAGAGCGGACTAAACTCCGCATTTGACCTTTCCAATGATTTCTATCAGAACCTTTATATCTGGAGCGACAAGCAGATTAAGGGAAAGGAATATACCTTGCGTTTGAAAATCTCCTACTCGGCCGATGATATTTCGATGTGGGAAGGCACCACTTATAAATACTCGTACAAGGTATATCTGTACAAACTCTCACAGGAACTTTTCCGGTATCTGAAGTCATTGAATGATGTCAAGAACAATGATTTGGGCCACAAGGGGCTGGCTCCCATACGGAGCCATTACTCCAATGTGGAAAATGGTATCGGTGTTGTGGGGGGATGCCGGATTACGGAAACGGAGTGGATGAAGAATCTGTCGGACGAAGCATCAGAGGCTCCTCCGATGAAATGGAGTTCCAATGACGTGACAATCGAGACCATTGAAAACTCTTCGGCTCTTCGCATCCGTATTCCGAGGGACGGAGGAACTTACAAAATGAGAAACCTCTCCGAGAAATGGCTTTTGTTCTATTGGTTTGGCGGAATGACCAATATATTATCCGAGGAAGTGCAAAACAACTGGTTTCATGCCGTTCTTAAAGAAGACTTGCTGCAATTCACCACGCAGCCGAATGATACAGGGAAAGACCGCGTCGTCTCCGGAGGCATCATGTCCGGCAACCACAAATATCGGAATGGGTATTTCGTGTTTGAGCAATCGGGGGACTGAATAAATAAGGATAATTGGAAACATATTCATTAACTAAATAACAATTCGATTATGAAGAAGATTCTATTGACATTGCTTTTCATCCTGCCTTTCTACATGGCGGCAAAGGCGCAGGATTTCAGAGTAGGAGTGACAGGAGGTTATAACCTCAGTTCTCCGAGTGCTTACCAGTCACAGTCCGGTTTCCATGCTGGCGTAAAGGGGGAGTTTGGACTTCCGCAGGTGGCAAAAGGCCTGTATATGGATTTCGGGCTGATGCTCTCTTCGCATGGATGGAAGCGTCCGGGGTACTACTACAACAGCAACTATAACCCCGCTACCGGAGAAAAACCGGATAAGCCGTCGTTGGGCTATACTTCGGACAATAAGTGTACTCCTTACTATCTGAATATTCCCGTCCATATCGGTTATAAGTTTTCCGTAGGACAGAATGTCAGTCTGTTCATCAAGGCCGGACCGTATTTTAACATCGGTCTGTTTGGCAAGGCCACGGAAACCATTGCTCCCGATAAAGGAGCAGCCATGACTAAGAAAACGGCAAATGTGTTCAGCGATAAGATGCTCAATCGCTTCGATTGGGGGCTGGGATTCCGTGTCGGAATGGAGATTGCTCATCATGTTCAATTTTCCATAGGATATGATTGGGGCATGAAGAATATAAATAGAAATGATGTGAACAGCAAAAATAGGACATTCGTGGTATCCTGCGCTTATATGTTCTGAGAAAGAATATAAACTTAGACTATAATCATTATGTGGAAACAAAAATTGAAAATCTGCGGCATTAATCTGACGGCATATAGTGTGGTTCTTGTCATCATGATACTGTTGTCCGTTTGCTCCCGATTATACGGGCAGGAAAATTCTATGCTGTTCTTCGGCCGTGCAAAACTGACCGTGACGAACATAGACACTACTAAACTGTCGATTTATGAATATGGGAAGTCGTTTCTGTCTCCACATTTTGATTTCATTCCCAAAATGCCTGAAACACTTTTGAACTTTCGTCCTGATTATACACAGAGCTTTCCCGTTGACCGTTCGTCTTTGCATAAAGGCGAATACAATGTCGGCGGGATTATTCATCGGTTTGAGAAGATAGATGTTTGGGGACGTGGCAGACAGGAAAACATCATAGGAGTTGGCGTATCGAACTATGCTGAAGTTAAAACGGCATATTCTCCAAACGAGAGATGGAAATTGGGCATAAGCCTATATGCGCACAAACTGAGTATTCCCCGTTCGAGTAGCAATACATTTGGGATTGGAACCGATGTTTCCTATCAATTCCTCCCTAATACATCGCTCCATCTCTTTGGTACATATCATCGCACCTATTTGCTGGGTGTGCAATCGATGAAGAGACTGAACGGCTACCATTATGGCGGTTATCTTTCTTTTGATTTGGCAGAACGATGGGCAATGGATGTGGGCATGAGAAGTTATGGCGGCAATGGGTCTCACCAGCAATCGACTGTACCGATAATACGTCCGTTGTATAAGCATAACGGGCGTGAAATAAATGCGGATTTTGGTGGAATGTTCCAGCAAATCGTGAAAGGACTATTCTTTAATCATTGATAATATGAAACAGAAAAAAAGCAAAATAATGATTGTTGCAATATGGATTCTGCTGTACGGCTGCATGATGTGCATGAGTTCATGCGGAAGTCTGCTTTATAATCCGTCTAATAAGGCAGAACAGGTGACGGTAACTATTAAACAGCCCATAAAAATGTGAACAAAAATGATACAAGCATAGTTTAAACTTATTGGAAAAAACTTATGAATCCGTTAATATTAAAAAATAAAAACATTTTTTTCGACACTCCAAATATTGAAAGAAATATTAGGACATAGCTATAAAGTCTTTGAAGAACAGAGGACTGAATTTACTGATTCTGTGATTGTTACTGAATGGCAATATTACAATGATAGTAAAGCATGGCTTTGCAAACTGATGTGCAAAAGAAAGAGCTTGGGGTGGTTTCATGTATATAATAATTTTTTCACTGTATCCTGCTTCTTTGCTGAAAAACATTTGAAGCAATAGAAAGGTTGGCAATCGCCAATGAAATAAAAGATGAATTTTATCATTTAAAAATAACAGGAAAACTGATATATATAGATATTCGGAGATGATTAGTTACCTGAAGATGAAAATGTTTTTTGTAAGAAAGATTTTAAATAGCAATATCTTTTTATATACAAAAAGGACAGCAAACTGTTTTCTTTCTTTTAGTTTTTCTTTCCATCCCATTCAGTGAACCGAAGTCAGTCGGGAAGTCAATGGTTTTCAGTTCCTGACTCATTATCTCCATCTTGAGGGTACTTAAGAAGTAGAGGCGGAAGAAGTGAGATTGCATAATAAATTTATTGTGCAAATTTCTTCCACTTGTTTCTCAAAGTTATCCCTTATCTTTGCCTTATTTTTCACCACACTCCGATGGTTGTAAATTGTCTGTGGGGAATAGAACAGGAGGGTTGCTATCTTGGAGCTATCCTTAATTCCCATTCGTATTAAAGCAAAAATGCGAAGTTCCGTAGTCAATATTTCCCCCCGTTTGGGTATTATTTCTTCACCTTCACGCAATAGGGAATTGAATTCCTTTATAAAGTTAGGGTATAGATTCAGGAAAGCCGTATCAAAGTTCATAAAGAACTCCCTGGTATCCATTTCTGAAAGTTTGGTTGCATTGACCAGTCTCAATAAATCATCTGTTTGCTTCGCTTTTACCTTGCGCTTCACTAAATCCTGATATTTCTTCAGCTTGTCTATATAAGCGGCACATAAATCCATAAACAGGCTTACATACTCTTCGCGTGTATGATTCGTATCTACCAACGCTTTATTCAGGTGTTGCAATTCACAGTTCATATTTGCCAAAATTTTCTTCCGCTTATGAAGTTGGTTCATCTGCCGATATATATAAACCAAAGAAACTACCAGTCCGATAGATAAAAGACTGATACATATCAGTGACCATTGCAAGCGTTGGCTTTCAATAAGGTTCTGTTTCTGATATGAAAGAACAATGGAAGGGAATTTTCTTGCTATTTCGAGCATACGGAGACGGTTGTTATAATACATGGCATCTTCTAGAGAATAGTTTAAGTAACGATTGGCACGTGAAACTTCTCCATCCCTGTTCTTGAAGATGTATAACGCCAGTTCCTGCAAGGCAAGATTCTCTTTCAATGGGCATACCTGATCGGAAATAGCTGCCTTTATCAGATAATTCTCATATTCTTTCCAGTTGTTGGTTCGTGAGTACACCAATGCCAGTCCGTAAGTTGCCATAGCAAACAAGCGGACATTGACCGGTAATCCTTCCAACGCTTTTTTATAGCAATTTTTAGCTTCGGCATACCTGCGATGACGATAGAAGTTTTCGCCTTTCCAGTAATGATGCAACGGTGAACCGACTGGTAGAACACTGATAAGTGAATCTTGATAAAGCATCTCCTTTTCATAATAACGGGGAGCATATATATTATCATTGGAGTATTCGGCCCACATACTATATGCCCACTCATAAGCGGTATAATATTCTATCCGTAATGCGTTGTCCAGTGTACGGCTGTCTATCTGTTCCAAGTTTTGAATGGATTCACTGAAATATCCCGAAGTGGCGAGGAGGATGGAACGATGAATGATACTCAGGTTGCGATATGTAGGATTGGAGAGTTTCATAGCCACTTCTTCTTCCCGGTCTACGTAATATATGGCCGAATCAAACCGGTAAGTATAATATTCTTCATAAATGGCGTTATACAACAGGAAACGTTTATCATCATTCATATTCGGATAGAGTAAATGTTTAAGACTGTCAATACGTGTTTCTTTCTGGCGTGAATATTGGTTACGCAGTTTCAAAGCAGTTTCTAACTCTCCGGACAAGTCAACTTTATTTGTAGCACGAAAAGGCAGAAGTACGAATAGCAAAAATAATCCTGATAATAAGCATTTCTTCATAGGAGGTATTCATTAAAAGTGGATAAATACAAAGATATTAAAAGTTTTCAGTAAACAGATACATCTACTTACTTTTCTAAAGCAAGTATTACTAAATAGTTAATTATAAAGCTATTATTCCTTGTACACCTCTCCTGTCAATCTACTTAATATCTACTTGTAGAAACAGTGCGTTATTATACCCTCTAATTTTGCCCTCGTTGAAAAACAAGGGGTAAAATCCTTCCCGGTTCTTTCTTCAGAGTATTTAATTTTAAATCAATGAATATCATGAAAATCAATCTCTTTTTTCACATCGTGCCGATGATTATCGCATTCGCTTCTTCTGCAATGGCAAGCAATCCGGCAGAAGTAAACGACACCATTAGTACAAAGAAATCCAAAGGTAGCGAACGCAATGTGATGCTGAACGCTTCGGATGCCAATAAACCCCGTGAAATTCAAATCGGACTGCCCAGTGAGGATGTGAATGTATATGAGAACGGACTACCTGCCGTATATTCTTCGGCTGTGCACAAACTGGCTACCCATTGGCGCAGCGATGCCAGTCTGGGCGAAGTGGGCCTGATGAACCCGTCCGAATCCGCCATCACTACCGGAAACATCGCTTATTCGGTGAATACCTTCTCCAAGTTAGGGCAGAAAGAATTTAAAGGAGTACTGAATTACCACACCAACCACTTCGGCTGGCAGAATGTGGACATGAATGTATCCGGTGGCATTGGCGACCGTTGGCTTTATACAGCCAGTGTCTATCAGAACTTTGATCCGGGCAGTTTTGCTCCTAAGTTTGAGAACTTCAGCGACCGTACCCAGCTTTATCACGCCGGATTGACCCGATTGTTCAATAACAATCGTGGCAAGTTCTCCGTCATCTATAAATTCTCGAAAAGCAATGCGCTCGGCTCAATGATTAATGCGGCTCCCTTTATTTATGTGGGAGATGGCAGTGTGAAAGAAATTCCGGGCTTCAAGCTGGGTACTTCCTCGTACGCTCCCGAAGGCGGACGCTTTCAGTACATGGACGTGACGGATGGTAAGATGAAAAGCGGACGCTTCGGCGATTTCACCGGAAACAAGGCGCACGAAGTAGCTATGCTATTCGACTATACCTTCCGCAATAATCTAAACTGGACACTTAACGCCAAATTTATGAATGCCCCCGAAGCCAATTATGTAGACTTTGGCGGTAGTAATATCAGCGAGGCGACTGCAACAGATGGTCTTTTCCTGGATGGCTCCAAAGAAGCCTACACCGGATTGGTGGAAGGAAGACGCACTTGGTTGCACTTCGGCAAAGTGAAGAATGCTTTGCTTACTTCCGAACTGAAAAAGAAAGTGGGCAACCACGATATGAGGTTAGGATTGAACGAGTGGTACTATCATTTGGATTATCATTCTTCCTCTTTCCAATGGATAGGAACTGTCACCGAATACCCACAGATACTGAATCGTCGGGAAGCCGACGGAAGTACCAATAAGTTCAGAGGCTTCAATGAGCTAAGTCCGGAATATACCAAAGGATATGAAAACAAACTGGCTGCCTACTTCACGGACAACTGGCAGATCACTCCGAAGATTAACGTTTATTACGGTGCCCGCTTGGAATACTACCGTATGTCTGCCGACCAGATACCTTACGGACGTTATGCGGGTTTCCATATCGGCGATACCCATTCATATACGGACAATGACGGCAACATACTTTCTACTGAAAAGATAGAACCCCATAAAGTGGTAAAGGACAAGCTGAATTATGCAGCAACCGCACAATTCACTTATAAGATAACAAAGAACTTCGGTCTTACAGCCGATGGAACTGTTGCCACCCGCTTCCCCCGCATCAACGAGTATGCCGGAACAGGTCCCACCGAGGAGCAATACAAACGCGTCACCATCCCTTTGCTGCGTGGCGGACTGTTCTACCATAACAACTGGATAAATCTGACTTCCATGATTACATATATTTCCAAGTCGAACAACATCGACCAGCAGAACGTAACGAAACCCGGTACGACGCAATCCAAAACCACCTTATTAATATACGACATCAAGACCCTGGGCTGGACTACCTCGGCAGAAATCAATCCGTTCAAAGGTTTCCATCTGCATGCCCTGTTCACTTACCAGAAGCCGACTTATAACAACTATTTCATCAGGTCTCCCTTTGAAGGAGTGCCCGACCTGAATGCCAATGGCAACATCGTGAAAGAAATTCCGCAGGTACTTGCTGAAATAGATCCCAGCTACAACATCACTCCCGACCTGCGCGTATGGCTCAGCTTCCGTTATTTCGGAAAGACGTATGCCAATCTGACCAATGCCCTCTACTTCAACGGCCGTTGGGAAACCTTCGGCGGCGTGAACTGGAAGGTAAACAAGCATCTCTCTTTGGGAGCTACGGTTGTGAACTTCCTGAATCAGAAGGGTGCCAGCGGCACTATCAACGGTGCCGAACTGTTGAGCAAGGAAGAAGCCGGAAAGTTCAAGGATCACTATATGAGCGGTAATTATTTGCGCCCACTCACTCTGGAATTCAGCGCAAGTCTTTCATTCTAATTTAATTTATATATTTTGGTAACTAAATTTATCGTACACCATGAAAAATTTACTTGTAACTCTCTTTGCATGTGCGTCCCTGACGTATGCCCATGCAGCGGAAAAAGAAACCATCCGCATCTCTACGGACAACACCGATCTGGTGCTCCAGGTAGGCGAAAACGGCCGCTTGTATCAAACGTACCTGGGCGAGAAACTCTTGCACCAGCAGGATTTGCAGAACTTCCGTTGGAATATACATGCCGGGTCGGACGGCAGCGTGAGCAAGCGCGGCTGGGAAGTGTATAGCGGTTCCGGCAATGAAGATTACTTTGAACCTGCCATCGCCATCACTCATAATGACGGCAATCCGTCGACGATTCTTTATTACGTTTCTTCCTCGTCCAAGCCTGTAGAAGGTGGTACGGAAACCGTGATAAACCTGCGCGATAACCAGTATCCGGTAGATGTGGCACTGCATTATGTGGCCTATCCCAAAGAGAACGTCATCAAGACGTGGAGCGAGATAAAGCATCAGGAGAAGAAACCTGTCATGCTCTCCACCTATGCCTCCACCATGCTCTACTTCAATAATTCCAGTTATTATCTGACCGAGTTCAGCAGTGACTGGGCAAAAGAGGCGCAGATGAGCAGTCAGCAATTGCAGTTTGGCAAGAAAGTGATTGACACGAAGCTGGGAAGCCGTGCTGCCATGCACACCCATCCCTTCTTTGAAGTGGGACTGGACCAACCGGTGAACGAACACCAGGGTGATGTCTTGATGGGTACACTGGGCTGGACGGGCAACTTCCGTTTCACTTTCGAAGTGGACAATGTGGGCAACCTGCGTGTAATCCCTGCCATCAATCCTTATGCATCGAACTACGAACTGAAACCGAATGAAGTGTTCACCACTCCCGAATTCATTTTCACTTTAAGTTATGATGGTGCCTCGCAAGGCAGTCGCAATCTGCACGAATGGGCACGCAACTATAGCCTGAAAGATGGTAAAGGCAGCCGTCTGACTCTTTTGAATAACTGGGAAAATACAGGTTTCAATTTCAATCAGGAGATACTTGCCGAACTGATGAAGGAAGCCAAGCATTTGGGAGTGGATATGTTTTTGCTGGACGATGGCTGGTTTGCCAATAAATACCCGCGTAAGGATGACCATGCCGGTTTGGGCGATTGGGAAGTGACCCACGATAAGCTGCCTGGCGGTATTCCCGCCTTAGTAAAAGCTGCCAAAGATGCGGATGTGAAGTTCGGCATCTGGATTGAACCGGAAATGGTGAACCCCAAGAGCGAACTCTTTGAGAAACATCCGGACTGGGCCATCCAACTGCCTAACCGCGAAACGTATTATTACCGCAATCAGTTGGTACTGGATCTCAGTAACCCGAAAGTGCAGGATTATGTATATGGCGTTGTAGAAAACATTATGCAGGAAAATCCCGATGTCGCTTTCTTCAAGTGGGATTGCAACAGCCCTATCACCAATATCTATTCCCCATATTTGAAGAATAAACAGGGACAGTTGTATATTGATCATGTCCGCGGTATCTATAATGTTCTGAAACGTGTAAAGGCAAATTATCCCAATGTCCCGATGATGCTTTGTTCCGGTGGCGGTGCACGTTGTGATTACGAAGCATTGAAGTACTTCACGGAATTCTGGTGCAGTGACAATACCGATCCGGTGGAACGTATTTATATCCAGTGGGGCTTCTCCCAGTTCTTTCCTGCAAAGGCTATGGATGCCCATGTGACGAGCTGGAACAAGGTGACTTCCATAAAGTTCCGCACCGACGTGGCCTCCATGTGCAAACTTGGCTTCGATATCGGTCTGAAAGAACTTACTGCCGATGAACTGACTTATTGCCAGACAGCGGTAGCCAACTGGAAACGTCTCCAAAACGCTATAATGGATGGTGACCAGTATCGTTTGGTTTCTCCATACGAAGAGAATCATATGGCACTGAACTATGTAAGTAAAGATGCAAACAAGGTGGTTCTGTTTGCCTATGACATTCACCCACGCTTCCAAGAGAAGTTGATGGCAGTAAAACTGCAAGGTCTGGACCCGGACAAACAGTATAAAGTGGAGGAAATCAATCTAATGCCTGCTGCAACTTCCAGATTAGAAGCCAACGGAAAGATTTATTCGGGTGATTATTTGATGAAAGTTGGACTGAATGTATTTGGCTTTATACATACTCAGAGCCATGTAGTGGAACTGACTGCCCAATGATAAGTATATTTGAAATTGTAGTAGTAGAACATTTCTGAACAAACAAATAAAATTGAAAGTTTCAAAAGATGAGAGAACCTATTGGCTGCTGATAAGAATATCCGTTTGTTTCTGTATTGGTCATATCTAAGTCTTTGTTGTGCGAGGATGTTGACTAGCTATGCTCTGTTGTAAAGTAGAAATGTTATTTGGATGGTTTGTTTTATGCTAATGAAGTGAATCCCGAAAGTTAGACAAAAAACTTTCGGGGTTCACTTCACATTTTGCACACCCTCTCTTTATTGATAAAAAGCAAAATGATTATCCGCATTCCTCCCACTGATTGGTTATTTGCATGCTTCATCCTTATTTTTTTACTGTATCTGCCAACCTCGTTCCCGTAGTGAAGTGGCATTAAAAGCCTTATAATAGCGTATTAAAAGGCTTTTAATCATATCTTCCCTGTACTGCATTCCTTAGATTTATACACGTATCCTGCTTCCCTATTGCACTAAAATGCCGTAATGTGGAAGAGTGGATGGGGATATTGCGGATAATCATTGAAGCAAAATATAGACAGAAAAAAGTGCCAAAGCGAATTTTTCAGTGTTCCTAGATGTCGTTTCAGAAGCCGTTTTCGCCGTTTCAGATAAAATGTAATTAAAGAGTTTACACTGAAGTGCTACTTTTGTTCTGCAATTGCATAAAAGAGCGTTCAATAAAACAATAAAGTTTTTAATTAAAAAAAAGAACAACAATGAAAAAAGTAAAGTTTCTTAAATTCACTATGGCGTTTTTCGCCTGTGTTCTAGCAGTAGCCATGGGTTCTTGCGATAAGAATGATGACCCCAAAGTTCCAGATCTTAAGTGTACCCCCTCTAAAGTAGAGGTGGCTCCCGGCAAAACTGCAACGGTTACTGTAAGTGGCGGTACTGCTCCATTTACTGTAACCTCAAGCAATACCAAGATTGCGACGGCTAAAGCAGACAAGAACACCATTACAATTACCGGTCTTAAAGACGGTACAGCAACCATGCTCATCTCCGACTCAAAGAAGCTTACAGGAAAGATTCCTGTGGTGGTCAAGGCTGCGGCATCCGGACTTGATTTTGATAAAAAGTCTGTATCCGTAACTGTTGGGAAGGAAGAGGCTGTCACTGTAAAAGATGGTTCCGCTCCTTATACAGCAACCGCCAAGGACACGAAAATTGCCACAGCCACAGTCAAGGATGGAAAGATTATTATCAAAGGTGTCAAGGCTGGTAGCACATCAGTGACTGTTACTGACAAGAACAAGAAAACTGGAACTATTTCAGTTACAGTAAAATAAAGTATCAGAGAATCCTTTTGGGAGTAGAAGAAACGCATATCTTTTTTCTCTTCCAAAAGGATTGTTATGGATTATTGTATGTCAACAAAAATGAATTGAGTAATGGGATATCGAAAAAGTAAATTATCTATCCTTGTCGTATTGGCAATAGTCATATTATTAGCTGTTTGCATGACAAGTTGCCGTTCATGCTGCTGTGGATAAGATCCAGTGATACGGATAAATTTTCAATGAAAAATATTGTAATGAGCGTATTAATATGCTTTCTCGCTTTTTCTGCTTTTGGGCAAGAGATAGAAAGTTCGCACAAGGATAAAACGTACAAGAGCATTTATTTGGAACTATTGGGCGCTTCAAATATGATTGGCGTTTCTTATGACACAAGAATAAAGCCCGGTTCAGTTTTCGGCTATCGTGCCGGAATATCCTACTTTTATGGGACGAACTACAATTCCTATGAAGGGCATGGTTTTTCCGTGCCATTGGAGTTTAATTGCATTTTGGGTAAACGGCGCAGCAAGTTTGAAGCCGGAACAGGCATCAATATGGGGCTGTATTCCATAAAGGAAACCTATTGGGTAAACAGCGAGGGAAATGTCAGCATTATCGAACCGGTTACTCAGATAGTTAAATCGCGGAATACTTTCAGATACTATGTCTTTATTTAATATTGGATATCGGTATCAACGGGAAAATGGTTTTATGTTCCGTGCCGGTGTCAGTCCTTCATTCAATTTTAGAGATAAATACGGATTACATAAAACCCCGTTATTGTATCCTTATCTGAGTTTTGGCTATACTTTCAAATAGCATCGCACAGTTTAAGACGGTTTCTTGTTTATGGTATATGATTAAAGGCTATATTCTGGAAGAACCTGTTTTTGACCATTTTGTACGGTTTCTTTAATCAAAGTGAGTATTAGAAGTACATTCTTCACAAGGTAACGATATTGCTTTTGTTTATAAGATAAGCGTTTATATTAATTTATTTTCAATGTTTAAAAACTCCGTTTCGGAAATTGTTTTTGCCGTTTCAGACAGGTTCTTTTTTGTTCCAGTTGTTCCAGTAAGTAATTTTGGACAGTCTGCTGAGTTAATGAGATATTTCAATCCAATAGAGAAATAAAGCAATGATGGAGAACCAATTTCCTTTGAGACTTATAAAAGAAGAACAAGAGTCATCTGAAAAACTGTTGGAACTTCTGGTGTCATCAACGCATTCTCCCAAAGGCAGATTTTCAAAAGAGAATAGTTACATTATACTGAAGAGAAAAATGGAAACAACAAAAAACGGAAACACAGTGAAATTGGTATTGCCTTTTCCTCATTTTTTGTGGATGCTTGGTACCAAACCAGTATCCACAAAAGAAAAAGCAGTGTTGCATGAACCGCAAACAGAACAAGAAAATATAAATAGAAACAATACAAATTATGAAGAAGATAAATGATGCAGATATGCTGGCTGCTATTGTCCGAGCCTCGAATCATTATGCCATGCGTCCGGCACTGGTTCTTGACAACCAGACTTATACCTATCAGGAGTTGTTCGGATTGGCATGGAGCATTTGTGAAACACTGAGAAATCTCAAAGAAGACATTATTGGCATCACCGCAGAAAATCGTATGGAAACCTACGCATCCATTTTAGCTGTGCTATTTTCCGGAAAAACTTACGTCATGTTGCATCCTGATTATCCGGCAGAGCGCAACTGTCGTATAGCCCGGCAATCCGGCATTGGTCTGTTGCTTTACAGTGGAGAAAACGATAATATACTTCCACCTGAAATCAATGCAGGACGGGTATGTATCTCCTCTTATCGACATACTTTGCATTCCGGCATGGCGTTGTGTGAAGTTAATCCCGATGTGCCTGCTTACATTATCTTTACATCAGGAAGTACGGGCGAGCCCAAAGGTGTTCCTATATCCCGAAGGAACCTGAATGCTTTCTACAAGGCTTACTGTGCTTTAGGATGGGAGTTAGACGAAAACGACCGTATGCTTCAGATGTTCGAACTGACATTCGATGTTTCAGTCGTGTCGTTCCTTTATCCCCTCACCCTCGGGGCGTGTGTCTATGCCGTTCCGCAGAAAGGAATGAAATATCTGCATGTACTGGATATCATGGAACGTCACCGTCTTACATTTGCGGCAATGGCACCTTCCGTACTTCGGTTATCACGTCCTTATTTCGGGGAAATTTGTTTTCCGGACCTACGCTATCTCATAGTTACCGCCGAAGCCACTGACGTGAATCTGCTCGATGAATTTCGCACTTGCATCCCCAATGCCACAGTAATCAACCTCTACGGACCAACCGAAGCCACTATCTACTGCACTTCTTATATCATCCCGGTTGAAGGAGCCAAACATTATAACGGTTTGGCGGCAATCGGGAAACCTTTTCCGGGTATGGACTATATGATTGCATCCCCTTCGGGCAAGCAACTTCCCGCCGGAAAGACCGGTGAACTGTGGATTGCCGGACCGCAGCTAATGCGCGGATATTGGCGCGCTCCCGAAAAATCCGCTGGATGTTTTGTTACGACTCCCTTTGGAAAACTTTATTACCGTACCGGAGATCTCTGTCAGGCAGATGCTGACGGAGATATCATTTATTGTGGCCGTAAAGACACACAAGTAAAGCTACAAGGCTTCAGAATCGAATTGGGTGAAATCGAATACCACGTTAAAGCGTTTTACAAGCATACCTGTAACGCTATGGTGTTGCCGGTTTATACTACTGACAGAGGTTGCGAACTGCATCTTGCCTTAGAGAAGGATGCAGAGGATACGGAAAGCCTCGAACGGTATATGCAAAGCCATCTGCCTTCTTATATGTTGCCTCGGCGTATTCACTTCATCCCTTGTTTTCCACAAAATAATAGTAATAAAATTGACCGGAATCAACTATTAAAGTACATCACTCAATAAATAAGAAACAATCAAGTATATGGAAACAACAGAATTATTGGAAATACTGAACGGAATATTCAGAAAAGTGTTAAAGAGAGACGACATCACATTGACTGAAAGCACCACTGCCCATGATGTGGACGGATGGGATTCACTGACCAATATGGTACTTATCACCGAGATAGAAAATAAATTCGGCGTGCGTTTCTCGTTTCGCGAGATAGTGAAATTGAAAAATGTGGGCGATCTTTGCCGTACCATCATGAATAAAGCCAAATAGGAATAGGAGGAAAAGTAATGTCGTTCATCTCCCTTGAATTTATCCTGCTGTTCCTGCTCTGTTTCACATTATACCATTTTGTCAGTGATAAAGGACAAAAATTTGTTTTGCTTGCGTCAAGTGGAGTTTTCATCGGATATTTCAATCCCGTATTCCTTCTCACGGCACTGGCTGTAAGCCTTTTTACATACGGCGCAGCAGTACTTGTTGAGCAAGCCCGCGGGAAAAAAGGTTCTTGTTTGGTTTACTGGAGCAGCATATCCTGTCTTATCCTCTGCTGGATTGGTTTCAGGTATGCTAACCGGTTAACCGGAGACTCAGGTTTTATTTTCCCGTTGGGAATGTCGTTCTATACATTTCAGGCCATCGGTTACTTGACGGAAGTCTATTGGGAGGAAGAAAAGGCGGAACGTTGTCCGATCGATTTCCTGCTTTACATGCTTCTGTTTATGAAGTTCCTGTCAGGTCCCATTGAACGGTCCGCCAATTTGCTCCCGCAAGTCCGAAGACTCTCTCCGGCATCATACTCCATGATGACTTACGGCTTGAGACTGATTGTGGTGGGATTGGTGAAAAAAATGGTACTTGCCGACCATATAGCACCTTATATTGACGGTGCGTTCAATTCAATGCATACCGCATCAGGCGTACAATTGTTTATGGCCTGCCTTCTCTATCCCATCGAACTTTATGCCGATTTCTCCGGCTACACGGATATGGCGATTGGGATAGGAATGCTGTTTGGATTGAAACTATCACCCAACTTTGCACATCCTTTTGCCGCCCAAACCACGGCTGAGTTCTGGCGTCGCTGGCACATCTCCCTTTCCTCCTGGGTACGGGATTACCTTTTTCTTCCCCTGTCATCGTTCACACGCCGTTGGGGGCAATGGGGTGTGGTGGCAAGCCTCATGGTGACATTTATTGCTCTTGGCATATGGCATGGTGCAGGATGGACATTTGCCGTCTATGGACTTATACAGGGGCTTGTGATTGTATGGGAACTAAAGACTGAAAGAATACGGAATAGGGTAAGGAAACATATCGGCAAACGGCTGTTCGCCACGCTCTCAGTCATCCGCACCTACCTCATTTTTGCCATATCGCTGGTGTTTTTCAAAGCACAGTCCGTTTCAGACGCATTCTATTTCCTACGGAATATCTCTTTTCAGACCCATGTAAGCTGGAAAGAAATCAATATCGGTATGTCCGACCACATCTGCATCGTGGCAGGTGCCGCATTATTGTTGATGCTACTTTATGATTTTTTTATGTCCAAAGGCGACTTGCATCTTCGTTTTGAAAAGCAGCCTGCCGTGCTTCGCTGGATAGTGTATTACTTAATTGTGTTTGCCGTGTTCGCTTATGGCAAGTTCGGCACGGAAAACTTCATATATCTGCAATTCTGATGGAAAATATACCGGAAACTGTTACTGGAGCAAACCTCTGCAAACGACCTGCTTTCCTGCGCCTTGTCCGAAAGTTGGTGCTATTCGCCATGCCGTTTTGGGCTTTGATTGCTCTTTATGTTTACGATGATCCTTTCATGGTACTTCGCAAATATGACCTGTATGATTCAGATGTCATGCTCAACGAACAGCATGTAGGTTGGCAGATATACTTGAATCATAATGACAGTGTACATTTCAATTCTTTTATCTTGGGCAATTCATGTACTATGGCATTCCGGTGTGGGGAATGGGAAAAATATCTTGATTCCGGTGATCGCGCCATTCGTCTTTTCGGCAATGCAGAGGGTATGAAGGCGATAAGCCTTAAACTCCGTACCCTTGACCATAAATGTGCGGAAATAAAAAACGTACTGATGATTCTCGACCGGACCTCCCTTTCACGTTTTGATCTCTTGACGGGTTCCAGCCATATACTTCCAGCTGATATATCGGGACGTAATCCGTTTGCCGTACAGCTGGAGTTCATGCAGGCATTTGCAATGCCCGATTTCTTGTTTCCATATCTGAAATACCGCATAACAGGAAATGTAGAGCCGGACATGAAGCGAATGAATCCTTATGGAAGGATACGTGATTCGAAGAACAATGATGCGTTCAATCCTCGTGAGAAACAGATAGAACAGGAAGGTGAGGAATATTGGGAAAAACGTAAAAATGAGTTCCCCGAACGAGAAGGCACTGCAATTATAGCTGAACCTGCCATATTTCACAGGCAACGGATGGTATTGGATGAAATTATGGAAGTTCTACGTCAACATGGAACCTCGATATATGTCCTGATCAGTCCGGATTATAACCAGAAAAAACTACACCCGAATGATAGAGAAATCTTGCAAAGTATTTTCGGAAAAGAGAATGTGTATGATTTCAGCGGCATTAACGAATTTACAGAAGATTACCATCACTATTATGAGGCAGGACACTATCGTCCCTTGTTGGGCAGTAAACTGCTGGAAAGAATATATAAATGTCAATGATAGTCGGAATTTACGGGCTGCAAAATGTAGCCATTCATTCCAATAACATAAATATTTTGGTACAAATGCATAGCAAGAAATCAAATGTTGGCATGGCGGCAAAGGCATTCCTGCTAACAGCTATAGGATTGGGATTACCTATAAGGATATGTGCACAGGGAGTAAGCGCGGAAAAGGCAGATACGATGGTTGTATTCCCGACACAGAACCTTGAGGAGGTTGTCATCGTACACCAAGCCCCGATAGTCAAACTAAAAACCGACAAGGTGACTTACCAGGTGAGTAATGATGTGGAGTCAAAGACACGCAGTGTATTGGACATACTGCGTAAGGTTCCTATGGTGACTGTGGACGGGCGAAACAATATCATGGTGAACGGCTCCGCGCAGTTCAAGGTTTATGTGGACGGAAGATTGAGCACTGTCATCACTCGCAATCCAAAACAAACGTTGCGCAGTATGCCTGCCAGCCACGTGAAGAACATTGAAGTTATCACTAATCCAGGTGCCCGGTATGATGCAGAGGGAACCGGAGGTGTCCTTTGCATCACCACCAAGAAAGGTGGTGCCAAACAAGCATTTGCATTGGAGAAAGACGGGTATGACGGAGCTACAAGTGGCTCCGTGCACCTCCTGACAGGTATTCTGAGCAACGGAATTGACGCCAGCCTCTCCGGTCAACAAGGCAAATGGTCGTATGACGTAAATTTGAACGGAGAGTATATGTATTCAACGGGTACCATTGTCGAATCGGACGTAACCGGCAACGGGACACGTCAATGGATGCGACAAAAGTCCTCATCGAAAACGCCATTCTCAATGGGCGAAGTAGGTGTGGGATACGATATTGATTCCGTCCAATCACTCCATGTTTCCATGTCCACGACTTGGTTTGCCACAAAAGAGAAGAGCCGTCCCACCTATCTTTACTCAGGTGGAATATGGGGACAGGGGATGGCTTTTAGTGGTAGTCAGAAGATGAATATGAACGAGATTTCAGTAGATGGAGGCATCGATTACCAACGTCAGTGGGGTGACAAGGGCAGGCTGTTTGCGAGTTATCAGATAAGCCATGCTCCCAACCGGAATGATACAGAGAACAGATACGATGGCCTTGACACCTCCTTGCACCCCGAAATCACTTCCACCGTGAAGGACATCCGTACAGAAATTTGCGACCGCACCACCCAGCATAACCTGACCACGGACCTCACCATTCCACTTACCCGGCATCAACTGCTCAACGCCGGTGTGAAGTTCTCCTTCGACCATGGAGAGAGCCGGGCTACCGAAATGCGCTTTTTGAATGGTAGCTTCGTGGAACAAAAGGCGGCTGCCATGCACTACCGACAGTATCAAAACATAGCCGCCCTGTATGCCGAATGGGAAGCTCAGTGGGGTTGGCTGGGCTTGAAGGAAGGGCTTCGCTATGAACATACCTGGCAGAAATCACGCTATTTAAAGGGTGAAGGGAGTAAATTCTCGCTTCACTATGGCGACCTCGTACCTTCCGTCACTCTTACTGCCAGAGCTAAGGAGAACAGCACTTTTGGCGTGAGCTACACCATGCGCATACGTCGGCCGAGAATCAAAGAACTCGACCCATACGTCAATAAGTCCGATCCTACGCAGCTTTCCTATGGTAATCCCAACCTGAAAGCACAGCACCTCAATAATCTGGCTATTGTACATACGTTGAAAGCAAACACATTAGCAATGCGAATCAGCCTCAATCATTCATGGAGTAACGATGGTATTGCCCGGTATTCTTCAATGAAGGACGGGCGTATAAATACCACCTTTGGCAATATAGCCAGAAATCGCAAGACATCGCTGAATGCTTACGCCTCATGGAACGCGACACGTTCAGCTCGCTTGATGCTTAATGGAGAAGTGGGCTACAATGACATGCGAAGCCGGGAGATTGATGCCTGCAACTATGGTTGGCATGGTAACCTGAATCTGGGGTGGCAACAGAATCTGCCTTGGCAGTTGAAGTGGAGTAGTAATATGGAATGGATGTCGCGTCGGTACTCTCTCCAAGGTTACGATTCGGGTATGATGATGATAAGTGCAACACTCGCGCGCTCCTTCCTCAATGACAAACTGGATGTGGCTATCAGTGGCATGAGCGGTTTAGGTCATGGTGGCAAAATGTATTGGGAGTCGGTATCCAGCACCAGGGATTTCACGAACATATCACGCCTTATTGAACCCATGCAGGACATCACCATAGGCATCACTTACACGTTTGGTGGAAAAAGCAGGAAATATGCGGAAGAAACCGTATCGGATTCATTTGAAATGGGGGACAGCCGCATCGTGAAACAGCAGATGAAGCGAAGAGGAAAATGATGAAACGTATTCAGTGTGAACGCGACCATTTCGGATTGTTCTGAGAGCAGCCAAGGTTGAAGTAATCGGTAGTGATATATTTTATCTTATGAAACAAGATATTATCGCTCCCAGTGAAGTAAAAATAATTAGGAAGAATTCCACTAAACTGAATTAGCCAATGACTGTTAACAAACAAGAAGGGAATGTTGCAGGCAGCAGAATACAGCCTGCCATTCCAATAGCGGGAGTATTTTTCAAATTCCTCCTGTTTAATGCAATATGGTGTTATTACACCACCTTTACACCTTTCTCATGTTGGGAGTCGTATGCCACGGCTCTTGCAGCCACGCTTGTCTTGTCCGTTCCCTACATATTGACAAGACGTATAGCGGCAAGCATACTTGTCATGGTGGTACTGGATATATGGATGGTAGCCAACTTGTTATATTATCGGAGCTATTTTTCCGCCATTCCCTTATCAAGTTACCTATTGGCAGGAAATCTGACCGATTTTCTACCGAGTGTGGCAGCTTCATTCCGATGGTGCGACGGACTATTTCCTGCTTCAACTGCCGCTGTCGTGTTTTTTATGCTTTGGAGAAACCATCGGTCGAAAATCATATTTCCGTTTGGCAAACACGCTTATTTTACACTGCTCATATTTTTATGTGCACTGTTGGCTGTCAATCTTTCTATCCGAGGCGGTTTCCTTACAGTCTATAGGAACATGAAATCGTCTGCCCATCGACACGCAAGTGGTCCGCCGCTTTATACACTGTTCGGCACACTCTATTTTGACTATGCCGACGAACTACCTGAACTAACGGAAGAACAGGAACATGAAATTCACAATTGGCTTTCGGAGAGACCTGCGCTTGTTCCTGTGCCGGACATTGCATCCAGGGACAACTGCATCTTTATTCTGGCCGAATCACTGGAGAGCTGGGTACTGAATCTCACCGTTGAGAATCAGGAAATCACACCCTATCTCAATAAACTTCTCAAAGAACGGTCCACGCTGTATGCCCCCCATGTGCTTACACAAGTCAACGGAGGGCGTTCCATTGATGCCCAGTTGCTTGTGCTCGCCGGTCTGTTGCCATTGCAGACCGGCGCATACAGTTGCCGGTTTCCTCTCAATACATACCACACTTTGCCCAAGGCAATGAAAGAACTTAAGGAAACTCGCAATTATCTTTTAACAGTGGATAAGACAAAAACATGGAATCAGGGGGCGGTGGCCCGGAGTTTCGGAATAGATACCATTGTCTCTTATCCTGATTTCCGGATGACGGAAGCATTCGGAAACCGGAAAAGGTTGGGCGACAACGCTTTTTTCAGCCAATGCAGGGAAAAAATGGAAAACGGGGAGATTTGGCGTTCCGATGAAAATGTATTTATTCAGATGGTCACATATTCCGGTCATTCGCCGTTCAAGATGCCAGAATCTCTAAAAACCGTTCATTTCTCCAATCGGATTCCCGAAGTCATGGCTGACTATATGACCGTGGCGCATTATACGGACGAGGCGATCGGGAAATTCGTGGAATATCTGAGAACACGTCCCGAATACGGACGGACAATGGTGGTGATAACCGGCGACCACGAAGGACTGGCGGACAATCGCAAAGATTTGTGCCGTACAAAAGCAGGGAAAGGAATCGTTTCGGAGAACGAGTTCACCCCTTTTATTGTATTAAACTCTCCTATAGCAATGTATCATACAAAAGTAATGGGACAGGTGGACATCTATACCACGCTTTTGAACTTGCTCGGTCTGGAGAGTTATCGGTGGAGCGGTATCGGTCAAAGTATTCTCGATTCTGGAAAGCCGGGTATTGCCATCAGCCCGAAAAGAAGTATAGAGGGAGATACCATGTTTTTATCCCGCGAGGAACTTCTGAGAATGCGGCAGTCTCAGGTAATCTCTGACCGGATAATACGATTCGACAAATTGAAGGATTTGCGATAGCCGATATTTCGGAAGCTATTTTCGTCGTTCTGGAAGCGGTTTTCTCCGTTTCGATTGTATTCCGATTGTCAGCATATTGGGTACGAAGTATTTTTGCATCTAAAATTTGCGATATATGATCATTAAAACAGAACATCTTATCATCAGGGACTTTCAGAAAAAGGATGCCGCAGGTTTGTTGGAATACCTTTCTCATCCACGCGTCAATTGCTTTGTTGGTGACCGTCTGTATTCTGAAGAATCGGCATTGGCTTATATTTTCCATTCTTCCGAGGATATGCTGCGCTATGCCGTATGTCTGCGAGAGGACGATTTTATTATCGGTGATGTTTTCGCTCTGTGCGAATATACTGACACTTATAGCATTGGTTGGCATTTCAACAAACATTTCGAAGGCAAGGGATTGGCGTATGAAGCGGCAACAGGATTTTTGGACTACCTTTTCCGTGATGCCGACGCACGACGTGTTTACGGATTTGTCGAAGACGATAATCTGCGGTCGAAAAGATTGTGTGAACGTCTCGGAATGAGGTGTGAAGGATGTATGAAAGAGTTCATATCGTTTATATGTCATCCTGACGGTACACCACGGTATGAGGATACCTGCATCTATGCGATATTGAATAAAGAATGGAAAAACAATAAGAACAGATGATGAATCGACGAACATGGATTGCCGGTGTCACGGCAACGACCCTTATGGCTGCTTCACTGGCAGCCTGCAAACCGGAACAGAAAAGACAGGAAACGGGACAGACACTGCCCGTTATGGTGGTTTCTTCCCGGCCTATTGAATTTCAGGAAACGTATTCTGCCTCCATCCGCGGACGGCAGGATGTGGACATCATGCCCCAGATTTCGGGACGTATCAGCCGCCTGTGTGTAAAAGAAGGCGAATGGGTGAAATCCGAACAAGTATTGGCCGTGATTGACCAAGTGCCTTATCTGGCGGCACTACGCACGGCGCAGGCCAACGTCAGCGCTGCACAAGCCAAGACTGAAACGGCACGAATCGAACTGCAAGGCAAGCAAGCCTTGTTTGACGAGAAGGTCATATCCGATTATGAACTATCTCTTGCCCGGAATCAACTGGCTGTGGCACTTGCCGAACTCGAACAGGCAAAGGCACAGGAGACGGATGCCCGCAACAACCTTTCATATACCGAGATAAAAAGTCCGAGTGATGGCGTGATAGGCACACTGCCCTTCCGCATCGGCGCACTTGTCAATCCCAACATGGCACAGCCGTTCACGGTGGTATCTGACAATTCGGAGATGTACGCCTATTTCTCCGTTTCCGAAAACAAGCTGCGTCAGCTCAGGGCGCGATACGGATCAATTGACAAGATGATTTCCAAAATGCCTGAAATCAGCCTGCAACTGAATGACGGCACTTTCTACGGACAGAAGGGGCACATAGAGACCGTCAGCGGTGTGGTGAATCCTACTACCGGAGCGGTACAAATCAAAGCCCTGTTCCCCAATCCCGACCGCGAGCTGCTGAGCGGGACCATCGGCAACGTCATCCTGCAAGGACTGAATACGGATGCCATTCTGGTTCCCATGACCGCCACTGTCGAGTTGCAGGACAAAATTATCGCCTACCGCCTTAAAAACGGGAAGAGTGAAGCCGCTTACCTGACAGCGGACCGTCTGAACGACGGCAACCACTTCGTTGTAAAGCAGGGGCTCTCTGTCGGTGATACCATTGTGTGCGAAGGAGTAGGACTTGTAAGGGAAGGAATGATTGTCACACCTAAAACCGTAACCCCATGAACTTGCGCTTTTTCATAGACCGCCCGGTGTTTTCGGGCGTTATCTCCGTGGTGATTGTCCTGATGGGCATTATCGCAATGAAGGCCCTTCCCGTGGAGCAATATCCCGACATCGCACCACCGACCGTCAACGTATTCTGCACCTATCCCGGTGCAAATGCCGAAACTGTGCAGAAAGCGGTAATCGTCCCGCTTGAGGAAGCAATTAATGGCGTGGAGGACATGATTTATATGACCTCGACCGCATCAAACACGGGAGACGCATCCATCAACATCTATTTCAAGCAGGGCGCAAATGCGGACATGGCGGCGGTAAACGTTCAGAATCGCGTAAACGGTGCGTTGAGCCAGCTTCCGGCGGAGGCCACCAAAAGCGGTGTCACGACAGAGAAACAGCAGAATGCCGAACTTATGACTTTCGCGCTTTACTCACCCGACGACCGTTTCGACCAGACGTTTCTCAACAACTACATGAAAATCAATGTCGAACCACGCTTGAAACGAATAAGCGGGGTCGGCAAGGCGCAACTGTTCGGTTCCAATTACAGTATGCGCCTCTGGCTGCGTCCCGACAAGATGGCTCAATACGGACTGATTCCCGATGATATTTCCTCAGTTCTGGCGAAACAGAATATCGAGGCTGCCACCGGTTCGTTCGGAGCAAACCATCCCACGGCCAATGAATACACGATGAAGTATCGCGGACGTCTTTCCACGGCGGAAGAATTCGGTGAACTGGTAATCAAGTCCCAGTCCGGAGGCGATGTACTGAGGCTGAAGGACGTGGCCGACGTGGAACTCGGTGATGAAAGCTATAATTATTCTACCGAGGTGAACGGTCGTCCGGCTGCCATTATGCTTATTAACCAGAAAGCTGGTTCCAATGCTTCAAGTACCATCAAAGAAATTCATGAGGTACTCGATGACTTGAAGCGTGACCTGCCGGAGGGAACAGAATTCGTGGTACTTACCGATACCAACAAGTTCCTGTATGCCTCCATCCATTCTGTCATACGGACGCTTATCGAGGCGATACTTCTGGTTATTGTGGTGGTGTATGTGTTCTTGCAGGACATCAAGTCCACGCTTATTCCCACGATTTCCATCTTTGTATCCATCATCGGCACATTCGCCGTAATGTCCATGATTGGATTTTCCATCAACTTGCTTACCCTGTTCGCCCTTGTGCTTGCCATAGGGACTGTGGTCGATGACGCCATCGTGGTGGTGGAAGCGGTACAGGCGAAATTTGACGAGGGCTATCAGTCTGCAGTTCTCGCCTCCGATGATGCCATGAAAGGGGTATCTTCGGCCATACTTACCTCTACCATTATATTCATGGCAGTGTTTTTTCCGGTAGCCATGGTGGGCGGCACTTCCGGAGCCTTTTATGCCCAGTTCGGCATTACGATGGCGGTTGCCGTGGGCATCTCGGCTATCAATGCGTTCACCCTCTCTCCTGCGTTGTGCGCTTTGTTCCTGAAACCTTATACCGATGAGCACGGAAACACGAAGAACAATTTTGCGGCGCGCTTCCGCAAGGCTTTCAATGCGGTCTTCAACCGCCTGAGCCGTCGCTATGTGCGTGGGGTACTATACATCATCCATCGCCGGTGGCTGTTGTGGGGCACCATTGCGGTCTCGTTCGGGTTGCTGGTACTATTTGTCAATGTCACGAAGACGGGGCTCATCCCCGAAGAGGATACCGGCACGGTATCAGTGAGCATGAATACAAAACCCGGCACCTCGATGGCACAGACGGGCAAGGTCATGAAGCGTATCGGCGACTGTCTCGACAGCGTAAGCGAGATTGAATACAGTGGCGCGATAGCCGGTTTTTCTTTCAGCGGCTCCGGTCCGTCACAAGCTATGTATTTCGTGACGCTTAAAGACTGGAAACAGCGTGAGGGGAAAGGGCAGTCGGTCAATGATGTCATAGGAAAAATTTATGCCGCCACCTCAGACATCCCCGATGCCACCGTATTCGCCATGTCTCCCCCGATGATTGCCGGATACGGTATGGGGAACGGCTTTGAACTTTACTTGCAGGACAAGGCCGGCGGTAACATCGCCGCCTTCAAGAAAGAGGCAGACAAGTTTGTCGAGGCATTGTCGCAGCGTCCTGAAATCGGAGAAGTCTATTCCTCATTTGCTACGGACTACCCGCAATACTGGGTGGATATTGACGCGGCGAAATGCGAACAGTCGGGTGTTTCCCCGTCCGATGTGCTCTCTACGCTTTCGGGATATTGCACGGGACAATATGTTTCGGATTTCAACCGATTCTCCAAACTCTACAATGTAACGATGCAGGCTCCTTCGGAATATCGTGTAAATGCGGAATCCCTTAATCACATGTATGTACGTACATCCGGTGGTGGTATGGCACCATTAAGCCAGTTTGTACGCCTGACCAAAACCAACGGTCCGTCGGATCTCACCCGTTTTAACATGTTCAATGCCATTTCGATAAATGGTTCTCCGACTCAAGGTTATAGTTCGGGGCAGGTACTTGATGCAATCAGGAAGACGGCGCGCGAAGTGCTTCCGGCAAATTACACCTATGAGTTTGGTGGTATCTCACGTGAGGAGAGCAAGACTGCCAATAATGCCACGCTTATATTCATATTCTGTATGGTTTTGGTATATCTGATTCTGTGTGCCCTCTATGAAAGCGTGTTTATTCCCTTCGCGGTTTTATTGTCAGTTCCCTGCGGGCTGATGGGCAGCTTCCTGTTCTCATGGCTGTTCGGGCTGGAGAACAACATCTATATGCAGACCGGACTGATTATGATTATCGGACTGCTTGCCAAGACTGCCATTCTGCTGACCGAATATGCCGGCAAACGGCGGTCGGAAGGTATGACCCTGGCACAGGCGGCATACAGTGCGGCGAAGGTTCGCCTGCGTCCTATCTTGATGACCGTACTGTCCATGGTGTTCGGCCTTGTTCCGCTGATGATGGCTCATGGCGTGGGTGCCAACGGCAGCCGCTCGCTTGCCACAGGCGTAATCGGAGGTATGATTATAGGTACGTTGGCCCTGTTGTTCCTTGTACCTTCATTATTCATCGTATTCCAATATATTCAAGAACGTGTTAAACGTAATTAAATGAAGAAGATAGCAATATATATAATATCCGCTTTGATGTTTACCGGCTGTAGCACATATAGCCGGTATCATCGGGCTGAAATCCCGACAGAGAATCTATATCGGACCTTACCGGCAGGTATTGATACAGTAACAATTGCATCTATGTCATGGCGGGAAATGTTTACTGACCGGAAACTTCAGTCTCTGATTGAAACAGGAATTAAGCAGAACACTGATCTCAATGTGGCACGTTTGAGGGTTGAAGCAGCCGAGGCAGCTTTGATTACGGCTAAGCTTTCATATCTCCCTTCACTTGGGATTAATGCCGAAGGTGGTGGCAGCCGGTATGACGGGACGACGGCAAAGACATATAATGTTGGTGCGTCTACAAGTTGGGAACTTGATATATTCGGCAGGCTCACGGCTGCAAAGCGTGGTGCGGTCGCCGCACTGCAAGGAAGCCGTGACTATCAGCAAGCCGTACAGACACAACTTGTCGCTACTATAGCTGACAGTTACTATACACTTTCCATGCTTGATACACAGATGGCGATAAACAATCGGACTTTGGAAAACTGGCGGGCTACGGTACGCACGCTTGAAGCGTTGAAAAAGGTGGGCAAGGCAAATGAAGCCGGCGTATTACAGGCAAAGGCAAACGTGATGCAACTCGAATCATCGCAACTGGCCATACGCAAGAGTATCTCTGAAACAGAGAACGCCTTGTCTGCGATACTTGCCATGCCGTCACATTCGATTGAACGGAATAATTTGACTGAGGCGTCTTTTCCTGATACAATCTCTATCGGAGTTCCTTTACAGTTGCTTTCTAACCGTCCTGATGTACGTCAGGCTGAAATGGAACTGGCACAAGCGTTTTACGCCACCAATGTAGCCCGTGCCGCTTTCTATCCTAATATCACTCTTTCGGGGACACTTGGTTGGACTAACAATGGAGGCGGAGTAATCACTAATCCCGGACAATGGTTGCTCAACGTCATCGGTTCCATTACACAGCCGTTATTCAACCGGGGCGTGAATATAGCCAACTTGAATATAGCCAAAAGCCGTCAGGAAGAAGCCAAACTGTTGTTCCGGCAAGCATTGCTGAATGCGGGAAAAGAAGTGAACGACGCTTTGACCGTATGGCAGACGGCAAAATCTCAAATTGAAATTGGTGAAAGGCGCGTTTCTGTTTTGAACGACGCTGTACGGAAGACAGAACTGCTGATATGTCATTCCGGCGCAACCTATTTGGAAGTGCTTACTACCCAGCAATCACTTCTTGATGCCGAACAGACTCAAGTGCAAAACATATTTAGTAAGATACAAGGAGTGATTAAATTATATCATGCATTAGGAGGGAAATAAGAATATAAAGATTGATGTAGGGGTACAAACTATGCTACTAAGAACCTTGCTACCCAAAAAAGAATATTTTTCCGATTTGAGTATTGATTTTATCTGATGCCAGAATGGAACTATAGTCAAAATCACAGATATCACTTTAATATAAAACGCATATCATGGTATAATTTAGAATGAAAACAGAACAAATGCAAATAAATAACTCGTCGGTATCTCTCCGGTTAAAAATTATTGTCGGATATGTATCGTTACTCATATTCCTTATTATCATTGTTTCTCTTGTGTGGCTGGAACATCAGAAGATGGAAATGTTGAATAGTGAAGAATTACTTATCAAGCAAAAAAGAGAAGCCGTGAACCGGACTTTTGAAAAACTGCTTGACTTTTCCTTTTCTGATGATTTCCTGCTATTACGTGACAAGGATAAATTCAATGAATACCGGATGAAGCGTGAAATAGCAACCACCGCTTTGAACGGACTGAAACGATACTATCCGTCCGACATACAACATGCACAAATCGACACAATATCTTTGCTTTTACAGGAAAAAGAAGCACTATTGCTTGGAGTGATGAATACTCTTTCGGATTTACTGCATTCTGACAGTCTGTTCCAACGGAGAATACCTTCTGTCGCTTTACAAATGCATACTATATTGTTACCAGACAAACCAGAAAAGACGGGAAAAAGGCTGAGTGGTTTCTTTGGGATATTTAAAAAGAAAGAAGAAAAATCTGTCTATGCATACCAAAAGGAAAAAACGAAACAGCCGTCCGCATCCCAACAAATAACCAGGGAACTTTATTCCCTGCAAAAAGAAATGTCTATACAATATACCGACTACTGGAATAAGTTGACCACCTATTCCGACAGTTTGCAATGGCGTAACACAGAACTGAATTCACAAATAAACACACTTATTGGTGAGTTTGAACAAGTAGTTATCAAGCAAGCAGAAAAAGAAATAGAGGAAATTACCACATCAAGGGAGCAATCATTTCGTATCATTCTGTTTATAGCCGCTATCGCCATCCTGCTAATAGTGATATTTTACCTTTTTATCCATCAGGACATAAGAAAGAGGCAGGAATATCGGCTGAAACTGGAAGCGTCTGACTGCCGGAATCGTGAACTGCTGGCCGCGCGCCGTAATCTTATACTGACAGTAAGCCATGACCTCCGTGTACCGCTCGGTACTATCAGCGAATATGCAGAATTATTACAAGATGAAAAAAGTCCGGAACAGAGCAAAGGGTATGCAATGAATATCCTGCATGCCTCGCGCCATGTCATTGGGTTGGCAAATAACCTGCTGTATTATTACAGGCTGGAAGCGGAAAAGGAACAGCCGGAAAAAGAAATCTTTCATTTGGGGCAGACAATTGAAGATGCTGCCCACTCATTCTTATCGGTAACGGAAAAGAAAGGGTTGGACTTGGTAATAAAAGTGATAGATTCTGATATACTTGTTGAGGGGGATTGCGGGCGGTTGGTGCAAATACTCAATAATCTGATCTCAAATGCAGTAAAGTTTACCAGTGCCGGATATGTACAAGTAGGCGCACAATACCGGGTCGGAAAGCTATCCTTCTTCATTAGAGATACGGGCATAGGTATTGATAAGGAAAGTCAGGAACAGATATTCACCGCTTTTGAACGAGGTAAAGCGCCAAATGCGGAAGAAGGCTTCGGACTGGGATTGGCAATAACACATAAATTGGTGACATTGCTGAAGGGAACTATCCATGTCCAAAGCACACCGGGACATGGAAGCACATTCGAGGTATGTCTGCCTTTGCGTGAGACAAATGGAAAGACAGGCACTACAAAGATTTCTTTGGCATGTGGCGTTCTTTCAGGAATGAGAGTACTGGCAATAGATGATGACCGGATACAACTTGAAGTAATCCAAAAGATGTATGTACGTCATGGGGTGAAATGTGATTGTTGCCTGAATGTAAGTGAACTGATTGCGGCATTACGCCGTAATCGTTATGACCTGGTGTTGACGGATATGAGAATGTCAGAAATGGACGGCTACGGGGTACTGACCTTGCTCCGGGGTAGCAACCTCGGACAAGCAAAGACACTTCCCGTATTGGCGGTAACCGCACAAGCGGACAAAAATCCAGAGTATTTTAGAAATGCAGGTTTTGCGGACTGCCTGTATAAGCCTTTCTCGCAAAGAGAATTAGTTTCGGTTACTTCAAGTATAGACAGAACGAATTTTACAACTATCATGGAGGGGGAAGAAAATGCGAGGGAACTGTTGGATATGTTCATAGAGGACACGGAAAAGGAACTCTCTGAAATGCAGGACGCTTTGGAAACGGCAAATTATATGCAATTGAGGCATATCATACACAAAGCTGCTCCATTATGGGGAATGATTCGTATCAATGTACCCTTGAATGAACTGGAAGAGATGGCTTCACTATCCTCTGAAAAATGGTGTAAGGAATTGGACGCCCGTATTAAAAGACTGATGGAAGCAGTGGAACAGGCCGTAAAAAAAGCGAAAGAATTAAAGTATGAACCGGATGAAAACCATATTGGTAGTAGAAGATGACCGGATATATGCACGTACTACCGCCAACTGGCTGGTAAAAAACGGGATGGATGCCCGTTACGTGCTGTCAGTAAATTCCGCAAAAGAATTTCTAAGCGATCACGAAGTAGATCTGGTCTTGTCGGATTTCCGCCTTGGTGACTGTAATGGTGTGGAATTGCTCGAATGGATGAGGGTACATGGATATCGTATGCCTTTTCTAATCATGACAGGATATGGAGATATACCTGGTGCTGTCGAAGCTGTAAAGAAAGGGGCTGACAATTATCTTCCCAAACCCGTACAAACAGAAAAAGTACTTGATGTCATCCGTGAACTGTTGGAACGTAGGGAGAAAAGGAGAAATCCGGAGCAGGCTTTTTATGTTTGTAAAAGTCCATTGGCAGTAAAACTTCAGGAGATGGTTCGTTTGGTAGCTCCCGCAGACAGCTTATCCGTATTGATACGTGGCGCATCGGGGACAGGTAAGGAATGGGTGGCGCGACGGATCCATGCACTTGGCGGACGTTCGGACGCTCCTTTTGTAGCGGTGGATTGCGGGGCATTACCACGGGAGCTGGCCGCATCGGAATTGTTTGGACATAAAAAAGGTACTTTTACGGGAGCAACTGAAGATAAAACCGGCATGTTTACTGCCGCCAATCATGGAACATTGTTCCTGGATGAAATTGGTAATCTGAACATGGAAACTCAGGTATTACTATTACGTGCCTTGCAAGAGAAACGTTATAGACCTCTTGGCGGAAAGGAAGAAATACAAGCGGACATACGACTGCTTACAGCCACCAATGAGGATTTAGAACGGGCTATAAGTGAGGGGCGGTTCAGGGAAGACTTGTTCCATCGGTTGAACGAATTTCCGCTTCATGTTCCGTCATTGAGAGAGTGTGCGGATGATATTATTCCGTTAGCCGGATTCTTTCTTTCCTATGCGAATGAGGAATTGGGAAAGAAAGTGAAGGAATTTGATATGGACGTGAGGAAGGCTTTCAGGGCTTATTCATGGCCGGGCAATATCCGTGAGTTAAAAAGTGTAGTGAGGCGTGCGTGTGTATTGGCACAGGATGAATGGATTACACTTAAAGACATCAACCTTCCGGTGGAGATAAAACCATCGGATAATTACCGGCTGGATATGGAGCGTACGGAATTGGAAGCGATAGTGAAAGCATTGGAAACTACGGGTAATGATCGGAAAGCCGCCTCCCGGCTGTTGGGTATATCCCGGAGTACGCTTTATTTGAAACTGAAAAAATACGGTTTAAACTGAATGTGTCCATAATTCTGAACACATTGTGTCTGATGGGGATAATAAATGCAGACACGTTTTTGGAATGATAAATTTTAATGTATTAGCTATCAATACATTAATACATTAGCTTTTCTGTGGCATATCACTTGTCCTTTATGGTTATGACAAGTGACGGTGAAAACCGGACAGTTTTAAACTTTAAATTTTAATGCTATGAGAACATTGACAAATACTCTTCTATTCAATATGTTCACCTCTTACATGACAGGCTCTGAACTTATGTCGGAAGATTTACCTGCCGCCTATGACGATTTCGCAAATCAGCTTGCCGAACTGTCGCAAGATGAGGATAGAATGAAGCTATTAAGACGGTTGAACTACACAAAAATAGAACTTTCTTTTATGCAACAGACTTGTAACGTCATGGAAGGAGGACGACATATACTCTACGATGTGTTTATCAGCAAGACTCTTTCATTATTGGAAACGGAGATAGAAATAACGAAAGATTATTTCCGTCATCATGCAGGTGACACCAGTATGAAAATGGAAATTCACCGGCAGGGTAATAAACGGAAATCAACACTTCGCTGGAACGGTACGGATAATGACCTGATAGAATTAGTAGCCGCATTGATGGCTGCCGGGGTTGTGGACTGCGCAGAAGGGAAGAAACTTACTGTTGTAGATGTCATCAGAGTATTTGAGGATGCTTTTAACCTGAAAATAAATGCCTTATACACCAAACGGGGAAAGGTGTTTGATCGCTGTACGGTTTCCACTCCTTTTATTGACTCTATTCGCAAAAGCTATATCAAGATGTTGGACGAACGGCTGGCGTAAAGTTTGCATGCCAACAGCCGCCAAAAGGTGACTTGTGTGTCCGCCGTGTTGCAGATTGACGGTCAAAGCGCTTTCTTTGCATCTATAAAATTTCTGTAAACAAATCAAGATTATGGGATTACTGAAAGATTGGACGACCCGCTGGATAACCCGTTTATCGGGGCGGACAGCGGGAGGGCCAGGGAGCGTGTTCATCACGCTGGACGAAAAAAATACCCCGGTGGATGTACACACGGGTGATGCCGTACCGAAAGCGTATGAGGATTATATCGGGAAGATGGTGAAGAGCTTCGACAAACGGGGCTACCTACCCGGCTGAACGATTCTAAAAGCGGATTTCGCAGATAAAGGGAAGATACCTTCCCGACGGGGAGAACTGGCGGACTGGTATTTTCATACTCTGGTTCCGGCTATCCATAGACACAAGGCAGTGACGGGAAGGCAGATTCCTTTGAGGGATGCGGCCTATACGCTGAAAACGGGGTTGAAACTGTTCAGCCGCCGGGCATCATCCACAGCACTGCAAAAAGACAAGCAATATAAAGAGTTTATCCGGCATAACGAGGCGGAAGGCTGGAACAATGAAAAACTGTCGGGCGAAAAGTGGCGAGTGTATGCCGTGGCGACGGATGAGGGCGTATTGTTCTTCTCGGACAACGAAAAGGGTATGAAAGCCCGCAACAGCTATCTGCAATATCTGGCGGATGGATTTTTCAATATGACCAAAGGGGCGGAAACATTGAAACTGTATGAGATAGAGACACCTTCCCGACAAGTGGCGGAACTGGCGGACAACTGCATCGACAAACTGGCGAAAAGCGATTTGCGCAGTGCCGATATGCAACTGCGTAAATCGAAGTTCAGCTTTACTTCTGAGAAACTGGCAGGAAAAGAAATGTTGGAAGGTGCCGTCTGCACGGACAAATACGATTTAAGACCGGATTACAGTAACTTTGACCGGTTGACGAAGGACTTCAATCTGGGTATTTCGCCACGTAATTATGACGTGGCCTCTCTGCTTTATATTTCGGAAAACGGGTATGCCGGTCATGTGACGACAGACTATTTTCATCCGTTCAGTTATGAGTATGAGTTCCGAGATTTGGCTGAAAAGTTGGGTGACAGCATCAAGGCACGGCAATCGGCGCCAATGTCGTCACATGATTTCGGCTATGCGGCCTTGCAGACGGAAGCGAAGGTAATGGCAAGGGATATTCTGCAATCGGAGTTTCATATAACGGACGGGGAATTTAAATTGGGCGGAAGTATCAACCGGACGGAAAAAACAGAAAGAATGCAAACTGCTTCTTATCAGCGTTCTAAAGAACAAAAGACAGGTAAATCATTCGATACAGCCCCCATACGGGAAGTTCCTGCGCAGAAACGGGGTAACGGTCAACGGCAGGCAAAGCATGTGGTCTCCATTACTCCGGATAAAAAGGAAAAGAAACAACTAATCATATAGAATTTATGGAAGAAAAGAAAATGCAAGCGGTGGAAAGCGGCAGTCTGTATATGACGCTGGATGCTTTTTACCGCCCCGTTTATTTAAGTATGCGGGGACAGGGAGAAGAAGGATTCTCCCGATATATCAGCAACAACGTACGGTTTCATACTGCAAGCAGGGAATTTGTACCCGACCACTGAATGTTCCGTTTCGACTTCAGAGACAAAAGTCTGATTCCCCCCATACTCGGAACGGATAATGCGAATTATCTGGAACGGCTCACGCCGGTATTGGAACGGGAAAGGATTCATCCTTCGGGTGTGGTAAGACTGCGGGATGCGGCATTCTGTGAGGAAAGGGGTATCGTACAACTGTCGTCATTGGCGGAACATACGGTCTTATTGGAGAATGATGACTACAAGCGGTTGGGGCACCGTTTCGGAATGAACGGGGACGTGATAAGGAACGGACTGGCCGTTTTTCCTACTTGTACGGCAGTAGAATACGGACAGAAGGTGTTGCTACTGGGAAAAACGGACAAAGGGGACAAGGCATTGGAAGAGTTTCTGAACGATTTGACCGGATACTTTTTCGATGGGAAACGAAAGCCGGAGGAATTGAGGTTCCATGAGGTGGCACCGTTGGATGCAGAATTTCGGGCGGAAATCGGGGATTGCAAGACTGCTTCACCGGATATACTCCGATACGGGATTTGCACGAAGCGGTGCGACATGGCACCAACACTGAGAAACTTTAACCGGCTAAGAAACTTACAACTGATGCGTGCGCCACTCTCAAAGGAGCAGGAACGGATTGTCTCGCTGCTGGTTACACGACCGGATAATGCACGGTTCCCGGAGACGGAAGTGAAGACGAGGATACCGTTTAAAAAGAAAGGACAGAGTATAAACATTTAATTCTTTGATTTATGGAAAATGAACAGAACGGAACGATAAAAGGTGGCAGCGTATATATAACTGTGGACAAATTTTTCAATCCCGTACATATCAGCATGAAAGGTACGGGTGAGGTAGGTTTTCAAGAGTTCATGCAGAAGGATGTGGAAAAGGCATTGAAAAGCGAGGAAATGCCGGCTATGGGATGTATTATAATGTGCCCGATATGGGTATCGTACCTCTCTTGCAGGAAGGGAACAATGAGGATTATCTGAAAAGGCTGGAAAAGGCGATGGACGAGCATGGAATCATTTTACAGAGATACCAACGTCTGTCGGAAGTAGTGTATTGCCTGTGAAATGAAATAGACCCGTTTTCGAAGGATGAGACTTATACCCGCTGGCTCACGCCGAAAATGTGGAAAGAAATAAAGTCATCACCCGTAGCGGTGGCGGATATGTTGGATGACTTGGAACACGGGAACAAATTTTATACGGGTGTTGAAACAGACAAGGGGGTATTGCTTTTCAGCCGGGATTATAAGGGAAACCACCAATATGGAGCCTTTATGGAGGTGAATATCGAGAGGCGTTTCTTTGAGCCGGACTTTGAAGGCAAGTCGCTGACGGTATATGAGCTTCGGGGATGGCCTTCGCTGATGGCGGGGAAAATAAACCGCTGTTATGATAATTATGACAGTCTGCTACCAATGGAGAAGATTCCGGTAGATGCCTTTCTGGATAAATCGGCTTTGAAAAGTGTTACGGACAAAGAGGAGTATGATCTTTCACCCACATGGGAGAATTATGCTCGGCTGACGGATAATGAGAAGGGGCTTGGTTTAGCTCGGAGCATGGATAACTATGACCGGATGACATTGCTGTATATCATGGACAAGGGTTATCCGAGGGACGGACTGATAGACGAGTATCCGGACAATTTCAGTTTTCATGAGAAATTTGAAAGAATTGAAAACAAGCTGCTGAGTCGGGACAGATGGGATGTGTATGACGAGATGCAGGAGAAGGCGAAGAAACTGGCCGGAAAACTGTTGTATGAGCATTTTCCCGATACACGGCAGAAAGAAGATGCCATTTCAAAAATGAAGGTTGAAAAAGAAATACCGAAAAAGAGTAAAGGCAGAAAGATGTAGAATAACAAAAGACAAGTAAAAGGATGGAAGGCCCGTTGCTGCGTGGATGCAGGGACGGGCTTTTGTTTTATCAGGCCAATGCACGCCAACGGGTGACTTTGATTTCGGCGGTTTGGAAGGTATGTAAGATGTGCCTTATTTTGCCGCATATTCAGAAACTTAAAAATGATTTTAGTATGGAACTGACGATTATTGAAACAAGCGCGTATCAAGAGCTGAGAAAGCTGGTCAGTACACTGGCCGCACAAATGGGTGACTTTCAAAAAAAGATTGCCCCGTCCGCACCGGACAAATGAATGGATGCGCAGGACGTATGTCTGGCATTGGGCATATCGAAAAGATGCCTGCAAAACTATCGGGATAACGGACTTATCCCTTACTCAAATGTAGGAGGAAAGTTCTTCTACCGGGAAGTGGATATTCAGGAGATTCTGGAAAGTGGACTAACCAGAAGAAAATAAAGGTATGGCAGAGATTATCACAAAAGATTCGGAAGAGTTTAAGGATTTGACCGGATGGATCAGAAGAACGGGAAAAGCGGTGGAGGATGCCACGGCACGAATACGCCCGACGATTGCGGATGAACATTACCTGACCGGGGACGATGTATGCGCCATGCTGCACATCTCCCGGCGCACGCTGCAAACGCTGAGAGATGAAAAGGCGGTGCCCTATACCTCTATTGGCGGAAAGTTGCTTTATCCCGAAAGCAAGCTATATGAAGTGCTGAGCAAGAACTACAGAGATTTCAGACGGTTCAGGAAATAAAGAGAGAAAAGAAACGTCCTTCCGGCAATTGCTTGGGGGACGTTTCTTTTTATTGTCATGTTACATGGCAAGTTTATAAACGTGGCCGATTTTCTCACACAGTTTGTCAGTATCCTCACTGACTTTCGGGTTAATAAGTTCGGCATATATCTGGGTGGAGAGAATGGAATTATGCCCTAAAACCTTTTGCAGGGTTTCCAGTGGCATCCCTTTGAGGATGGCCAAAACAGCAAATGTGTGGCGTCCGATATGTGGGGTGACTTCAGTTCGGCAATCGCATTTCTTGCCTATGATTTTGAGACTGAGGAACATAGTGTTATATTCACCTACCGGGAAAACACAATCGGGGGAATCTTTCTTTTCATCCACACCTCTGTATTTTTCAATCAGTTCGATAGCAATCGGCAATAATTTTACGACGTATGCAACTCCTGTCTTTATACGGTTTCCCATCAGCCATGTGCCGCCATCGGAATCGGTATGAATATTGTCATAGGTTATGGCTTTCAGGTCGGCATAGGCAAGACCGGTGAAGCACATGAATAGGAACATATCGCGCATGGCACGCTGACGCTTGTATTTCAGTTCTACATGAATTATTCTTTGCAGTTCCTCTTCGGAAAGAAAAGAACGTCTTTTGTATTCGGGTACACATTCGAAAGATACAAACGGATGGACTCTTATCCAACCTCTTTCCTGTGCGATGTACAATAACCATTTCAGAGTGTTGACACGGCTAAAAGCCGTAGCGTTTGCATTTCCTGCTGTTCCGAGCATCCATGTGTAATAATCCTCAATGAACGGTTTTTCAAGTTCATCAATAGCTATATCTTCGATGTCCTTTTGGGTTTTCATGAAAAGCAGGAGGCTTTTATAGTCGGCAACCAGTCCACGGTAAGTGCTTTCCGCCTTTCCTTTACCTATCTTTTCCTTATACGATTCAAGTTGCTCTTTGAAAAGTGCCATAAGCGTGTGATAGTCCTCACCAAAACCGACGTAACGGTTATAGACCTTCTTAGCCGTGACAAAACTGTCATGGTCGCAAATGTATTGATAATGCTTGGTAATCTGGGCCCTGATATTATCAAGTTCCTGATTGAGAGTACGGGCTTCTTCAGATTTACCTTTTGCCCGGTTGGCTTTGGCGTCCCACAACGTAAGGGATACTTCTTTCTTACAACTGAAACCTGCCTGGGTTCCGTTAATGGTGATACGGCCCATCACAGGTGCCTTACCGTTTTTTACTGACTGATTCTTTGTGTAAAATAACACTTTGAATGTACTTCTCATAACTCAACTTTTTTTAGTTACAAATTTAATTACTGTTGAGCTATTTGAAGTTATGCAAAAGTAGGCAATTAATTGAAAATTAATCCATTACACCCCATTTGAACGCTTTTGGAGGTGAGTTACGATTTGGTAACGTAACTCCCTTCCAAATATGCTTTTCTTTGCTTTCTTTTCCGACCTTACTAAAAAACATGTTTTATAACTATTTGATTTTTAGCATGGTTGCATTAACTTTACGCATCTTTTAAAAACACTTTGTTTCTCGGCTTATAAATAGCGTTCCACCAAGTCGCATCGTCCTGCAACCATTTGGCAAACCAGGCAAAGATTGTATTCTGCCACTGGATCCTCTTGCCATAGTCTACAATATGATGATCTTGCCCCGTTACCGCCACAAAAGCTGTTTCGCGTCCCAGCAATTTCAGTGCTGTAAACATCTGAATACTCTCTCCCACCGGTACATTCACATCCGCATCACCATGCAGGAACAGCAAAGGCGTATGTATCTTGTCCGCATTGAACAACGGGCTTTGTTTTACAAAAAGATCAGGATTGCTCCACGGATAACTATCCGCCATGGAAACTTCACTATACGAATATCCCCAATATCCTTCCCCCCAATAACTGGTATGGTCACTGATACCGGCATGAGAGATGGCCGCTGCAAAAATATCGGTCTGTGTTTGCAGGTATTGTGTCATAAAGCCGCCATAGGACGCACCTATACAGCCTATTTTCTTGTCATTGACAAAAGCATGTTCTTTACAAAACAGCTTTGTACCTTCTATAATATCCTGTGCCACCCCTTCCCCGGCTGTATTGACGTGGCGGGCAGAGAATTCCTGTCCGAAACCGGTAGCACCGCTAGGTTCTATCACATACACCACATAGCCCAATGCCGCGTATGCATGATGCGGATAACGGCTTTCAAAATTACGGCTGACCGGACTGCACCCACCATAATAATTCACAATCATAGGATATTTCCGGTTAGCGTCAAAATGAGGCGGCAGGTAATAACGGCCGTAAATGGTATCACCACGCGAATTGGTAAAACTCCAAGCCTTGCATTCGCCCAGCTCCACATCTTTCAAGATGTCCTTACTTAAGTCTTCCAACAAAGATGATTTCATCTTTTTGGTATTCATGGTGTACAAACGGTCGGAATTTGAGGCGCTTTGTCCATAATAGGCCATAACCGGAGCATTTTGCGCCAATGAGAATGAATTGACCAAATCTTCTGAAACCTCCAGTTGCAGAATTTTCCCATCAGCGGGATTCATCCGGTACAAACTGTAACAGTCACGGTTCTCGGCCGTGAAATATATTTGCCCGTCGACCTTATTCCACACGGCACGCTGTACGCTGGGATTAAAATCTTTCGTCAGCGGAGTGACCCTCTTATCAGCTATATTCAGCAAATAAAGCTGACCGTCCGTCATACTCGGAGTCTGCCCCTCCTTTACATTTTTCCCTATTCCACCCAGCGATTCAGGCGAGCCGGATACCAATACCTGCGTTCCGTCAGGTGAAAAACGGGCTCCACTGATAAAACCATCTTTATCTATCAGCAATTCCGCCTGTAAAGTCTGCATATCCAACCGATATAGTGAGAATAAAGTAGTAGGACGCTTGGTCAGACGGCTCTGACTGGTCATCATCAAAAGATACCGGCCGTCATTGGAAATATCGGCAGCCCAGACATTGTGATAACCGAAAGTCAGTGGCTGCAACAAACCGGTCTTCAAATCATATTTAGCCAGATAAGAACGGTTACGCCATCCCGGCTGGCGGTCATCCGGCTCCAGTACCTCATAAATTTCTTTACGTTCTTTCGGTCCTTCCTGGGTCATGGTGAAAAGCAGGTAGTCTTCCGTAGGTGCGAACTGGAAATACCCGTCAGGTAATTTATTCACCAGCACGGCCTCCACTCCGGTAAGTGGATCCACAACTATCAGCTGCCTGCCATCCACTCCTGTACGGGTATAATAATAACGGTTAGAACGAGGCATCCATTGCATATTCTCAGTACGCTCCGCCAAAACCTTACCGCTGGCAAGTTCAGTAATACGCGTACTGCCGGCCGACCGGCCACCTACACAAGTCGTACGATAATTAGTAATCAGATATCTGCCATCAGGAGAAAGTCCTACTCCGGCAAAACGAGTTCCATGCAACACATCCGCCAAAGTATATAGCTTTTTGTTATCTTGCTTAAGTGAAATGCTTCCCTCTTGATCCGTATCCACACTCACTTTCAAGGAATCTGTTTTCCCTGTTTCAGAAAGATATTTAACAACTACAGAATGGGTGGCCGGCTCCAAAGCGAGTTCAGTCCCTTCCTGCTTTTTCCCATCTACATAAAGTTGGTATTTTTCCAGACCGTCAATCTTCAACTTGGCCGTAGCATAACGAGTATTCTCCAACACAAAGCCCACCATGTGCAAGGCATATCCCGAGTCACTTCCCGGCAAAACTCCGCCTGTAAATAAAGTTCCCTGCTGCAATACGTCCACAGAAAGATGAGTATCTAACAGACGTCCGGATACAAAAGTCTTTGAATTCACATCCACGCTGTCCACCTGAAAAGGAGCCTGTACAATGTAGGGGCCGGCATAACGGAAAGTAGTAATGTCAATCGTTTCAGCACCTGCCATCACAGCCCAGGCAAGTGCACAAGACAATAAGATTTGTTTCTTCATATTTCTAACAATTTGTGTTACACAAAGATACGAAATATAAAAGAAACAAAAACCTTTTTCTACGAATTTCAATGCTTCCTACAACATATTATTTCACCTCTCCCGGCAGATAGCGCAACTGCAAATACTGTTCTCCCGGTTTCAGATACCCCCCTTCGAACATTTCTTTCCTGATCCGGTAAACTGCCACCCTTTTCAATAAGTAATTTTCTACCTTCATCGGCTGCTTTTTACACCAAGAAAGCACTTTCAGACTTCCATCGGCATGAACATCCGCATAGACTTTTACCGTTCTTATCGGAGTCCCGTCCGCTATCTTACGTCCTCTTTTATAATCCACCCACAAAATAGCTTTCGCTTTTTCCCCCTCACATGTCCCAGCATACTTATCCGTTTCGGATGCGGTGGAAGGTGAAGAAGTTCCCTTACAACCTACAACCGCACATAAAATCAAAAGATATAAAATATAGCCCCCTCGTATTTTCATATCAATCGGATTAGTCTTTTATCTCTTCTATAGGAGTAATATCCTCTATTTCAGGCATACCCGGTTCTTTCTTCTGACGGAAGCGGATGATGTTTATCAAATCGGACAGTCCGTATACAATGCTGCTCACTCCCAGAATGATGAATGGAACAGCCGCCGCCGTAAATGGATTAAATAATACCACAATACCTGCAATCAGCACCAACACAGGTATCACAAAGAAACCTCCCGGTACCACCGTCCAACTACGCGCAGCAGACAAATTCACAATCTGACTGATTCCCGCCAGTACCAAAACAGCACCCAGCACATACATCAGAATACCGACAAAAAATGCCGGCATAATCATCAACCATAATCCGAACAAAAGGCTACCAAGCCCGGCAATAGGGAAACTGCTGCCATCCTGCTTGCCACGAATCAAATACCCAAATACAGAAAAGAGTCCCGGTACTAGAAACAGGACACCGATTGTAATAACCAGATAAAGAATGGCAGCTTCAGGCCATGCCACCAGCAACACACCGATGACCAATGCACAGATACATCTGATTATAGAATAATTCATTGTTTTCATATTCAATCATGTCTAATTGGTTAATGAAGCGAATATACTGATTATTTCTGAGAAGACAGATGCAAAATGGATATTAATTTTTCAGACAGAAGAACAAAAGAAGAAAGCCGGAACAGATTTTCCTGTCATAAGCTTAGAACTACATTCTATTGTTCTATAGACTTTAGCAAACAGAATATTCTACCGACTATTCCAATATGTTCTTTCGTACCCATGCCTGAAGATCATCCTTTTATCATATGGCAAATCACTCTATCTGTTCTGTTTCAGGCAGACTTTGTTCATTCTCGTCCTCATCGATCAAAATAGCCCAAAAGAGCCACCATAGCAGCAATCCTGCCAACAACACGGCACCTATCCTTATCCAAAGTTTACGTTTCATACACTTCATTTTAATGATTTATTAACTGATGTATTAAAACCATTCCGCCACCCGAAATGTTCATTTATAAAACCAATTTAAAGTAATAAGATTATGAATAATGGAAAATTCTTTGCCGGACTGGCACTAGGAGCGCTGGTCGGCAGTGCATTAAGTTGTTTTGCGCACAGCAACAGAGGCCGCAAATTGAGAAGAGACGTGTATGATGCCATTCAGGACTTACAAGAAGATGCAAAAGACCTGGCTCATCATGCAAAACATAAAGCAGAACAAGTAAGCAGTGAAGTAGCCGGAAAAGTAGGTGAGAAAGTGGAAGAAGTGAAAGGGAAAATACACGAGGCTGCAAATAAATAAAAAAAAAGTAAGTTTTTCTTTGGAGTTTAAAACAAAACGCTTACATTTGCCCCAAAATAAAAACAGATTTTATGAATAGAATCATGGTAAATACATATTGGTGGCGTTTCTTACAACTAAACAAGTCGTAAGGGAACCAGACCATGTATATATACCTGACATTCTAATAAGGATATTCAAACTGAAGGCCTGTCGTACTTACGACAGGCCTTTTTTCGTTAGTGCAATTAACAATCAAAATTTAATATAGAACGACAATGAAAACTTATCAGGTAAACAAAGAAGGTTATTATGGCGAATTTGGCGGGGCCTATATTCCCGAAATCCTTCATCGCTGTGTGGAAGAGTTAAAAAATGCCTATTCCAAAGTATTGGAAAGTGAAGGATTCAAAAAAGAATTCCACCAGTTACTACACGACTATGTGGGACGCCCTTCACCTCTATACCTGGCAAACCGGCTAAGCGAACAATACGGCTGTAAAATCTACCTGAAACGTGAAGATTTGAACCACACCGGAGCACACAAAATCAACAATGCCATCGGCCAGGTGTTACTGGCAAAACGTATGGGGAAAAAACGTATCATTGCAGAAACCGGAGCTGGACAGCATGGTGTGGCCACCGCCACGGTATGCGCTTTGATGAACATGCAATGCATTGTTTACATGGGCAAGACCGATGTAGAACGCCAGCATATCAATGTAGAAAAGATGAAAATGCTGGGAGCCGAAGTCCGCCCGGTCACTTCCGGCAACATGACACTGAAAGATGCTACAAACGAAGCCATCCGCGATTGGTGTTGCCACCCTGCAGATACTTACTATGTCATCGGCTCTACCGTAGGCCCTCATCCCTACCCTGATATGGTGGCACGTCTGCAATCCGTTATCAGCGAAGAAATCAAAAAGCAGCTGAAAGAACAGGAAGGAAGGGAATATCCCGATTACTTGATGGCTTGTGTAGGAGGAGGAAGCAATGCGGCAGGAACCATTTATCACTATATAGATGATGAACGTGTGCAGATTGTCCTGGCCGAAGCAGGAGGCAAAGGCATAGACACCGGTTTCTCGGCCGCTACCATCCAACTGGGGAAAATGGGAATTATCCACGGAGCAAAGACCTTGGTTATCCAAAACGAGGACGGACAAATAGAGGAACCTTACTCCATCTCTGCCGGTCTGGATTATCCGGGCATAGGCCCCATGCATGCCAATCTAGCCAAACAGCAACGCGCTTTGGTACTCGCCATAAACGATGATGAAGCCATCCGTGCCGCATTTGAACTGACCCGGCTGGAAGGTATTATTCCTGCATTGGAATCGGCTCATGCATTGGGAGCACTGGACAAAATGAGATTCAAGCCAACGGATATAGTGGTTCTCACCGTATCAGGACGCGGAGATAAGGATATTGAAACCTACTTGAAAGAATCCAGCACAAGGGCCTCCCTGCAATAACACATAGAAACCCACGAGAGTAAAAATCTTATACGGACAACTATAAACAGAAAAGAAACAATGAAAACTTTTACCTATACCACCCGATACAAAACCATACTGGGTGACCTACATACACCGGTCAGTACTTATCTGAAAGTACGCGACATTTTCCCACAGAGTGCGCTGATGGAAAGTTCCGACTATCATGGAAGTGAGAACAACCGTTCTTTCATCGGACTGAATCCTGTAGCCAGCATCGGAATCAACCATGGCATAGCCACTGCCACCTACCCTGACGGCAGCATGGAAGAACATCCCATCACCGAACATTTCCGGGCAGACCATGCGATCTCCGATTTTCTGAATCGTTTCAAGGTAAGCGGAGAATACAACAACTACTGCGGACTGTATGGTTATACCACGTTCAATGCCGTACGCTACTTCGAACATATCAATGTAAAAGACAGCCGTGACCCTAAGAACGATGCTCCGGATATGTTGTATATCTTATATAAATACCTGATCGTCTTCAATGACTTCCGCAATGAAATGTTATTACTGGAAATGTTGCAGGACGGTGAGGACAGCCATCTGGATTATGTGGAAAAAGCAATCCACAACCGTAACTATACCACTTACGACTTCCGTGCCGTGGGCGAAACTACCAGCACCCTGACCGATGAAGAGCATAAGGCGAACATCCGCAAAGGCATTGCCCACTGTATGCGCGGTGATGTTTTCCAAATCGTCCTTTCACGCCGTTTTATCCAACGTTACGAAGGAGATGATTTCAAACTTTACCGTGCTTTACGCAGCATCAACCCGTCCCCCTACTTATTTTACTTCGATTTCGGGGGCTTCCGTATTTTCGGTTCCTCTCCCGAGACCCACTGTAAAATAGAAAACGGACGTGCCACCATCGACCCTATCGCCGGAACCACCCGCCGCAACGGAGACAAGAAAATAGATGCTGAACTCACCGCCAACCTATTGGCTGATCCCAAAGAAAATGCAGAACACGTAATGCTGGTAGATCTGGCACGCAATGACTTGAGCCGCAATTGTCACGATGTACAAGTAGAATTTTACAAAGAAGCTCAATATTACAGCCACGTCATTCATCTGGTAAGCCGGGTCAGTGGCGAACTGAACCCCAAAGCCAATCCCATCAAAGCATTTATTGATACTTTCCCGGCCGGAACTCTGAGTGGCGCTCCGAAGGTAAAAGCCATGCAACTGATCAGCGAATACGAACCTCACAGCCGTGGAGCCTATGGAGGTTGCATCGGATTTATCGGGCTGAACGGCACATTGAACCAAGCTATTACCATTCGTACATTCGTCAGCCGCAACAACGAACTATGGTTTCAAGCCGGTGGCGGCATCGTAGCTAAGAGCAATGAAGAGTACGAGTTACAAGAAGTAAACAACAAACTGGGAGCACTTAAAAAAGCAATCATCCTGGCAGAACAAATGTAAAAACGAATCATCATGAAAACAGTAATTATAGACAACTATGACTCATTTACCTACAACTTGAGTCATTTGGTAAAAGAACTGGGAGCCGAAGTTACCGTATTACGTAATGATGCTTTCCAACTGGAAGAATTGGAAAAATTCGATAAAATCATTCTTTCACCCGGTCCCGGTATTCCATCAGAAGCAGGCCTGCTGCTCGAAGTAATTAAAAGATATGCCGGCAAGAAACCGATTCTGGGTGTATGCTTGGGAGAACAGGCCATAGGAGAAGCTTTTGGCGGCAAACTGACCAATCTGAGCGAAGTATTTCATGGCGTACAGACCCCCATCTCAATTAAAAAGAATCAATTAAAAGACAAAGGAGAGAAAACCGATTACATTTTCAACGGACTGCCGGATGAAGTGCCGGTAGGACGTTATCACTCATGGGTGGTAGATACGGACGGTTTCCCTGAGTGCCTTGAAATAACCGCAGTAAGCCGGGAAGGTCTCGTTATGGCATTGAAACATAAAGAATACGATATCCACGGCATCCAGTTTCATCCCGAATCCGTACTAACCCCCGATGGTAAAACCATGATAGCCAACTTTCTAAACGCATAAACCAAACCGTACATAATAAATATGAAAGCTATATTATCCCGCCTCTTCAATCACGAGGAACTGACCCGAAAAGAAGCAAAGAATTTGCTGCTCAACATAACCCGGGGAATGTATAACGACGCACAGATAGCCGCTCTGCTGACCGTTTTCCAAATGCGCGGCATCAAAGTAGAAGAATTGATAGGTTTCCGTGAAGCATTGCTCACCACCCGCATACCTATAGACTTTTCCGCTTACACCCCTATTGATATTGTAGGTACAGGCGGTGATGGAAAAAATACCTTCAACATCTCTACTTGCGCCTGCTTCATTGTAGCGGGAGCCGGATATCATGTTGCCAAACATGGCAACTATGGCGCGACTTCCGTCAGCGGAGCCAGCAATGTCATCGAACAACACGGCGTAAAATTCACTAATAATCCGGATAAGCTGACCCGTTCTATGGAAGAATGTGGAATGGTCTATATGCATGCCCAGTTGTTCAATCCTGCCATGAAAAGTGTAGGCCCTGTCCGCAAAGCACTGCAAGTACGTACCATATTCAACCTGCTAGGTCCGCTGGTTAATCCATGTCTTCCGGCTTACCAACTTCTAGGGGTCGCCGATCTGCCGCAAATGCGCCTTTACACCAACGTATTCCAGAAACTAGGCATTGGCTTTGCCGTAGTAAACAACCTGGACGGTTACGACGAAATCTCACTGACCGATGAATTCAAAGTGATGACCAATCGCTACGAAACCATCTACAAGCCATCCGAACTGGGTTTCTCCCTTGCCAGACAAGAAGAGCTTTATGGTGGGAACACTCCCGAAGAAGCGTCAAAAATCTTCAATAACGTACTGGAGAACAAAGCCACCAAAGCCCAGACAGACTGTGTGCTGATTAATGCTTCTTTTGCCATACAAGCCATGGAACCGGCCAAACCGATAGAAGAATGCGTGGCCATCGCCCGTGAATCATTGGAAAGCGGAAAAGCATTGAATACATTGAAAAAATTTGTGGAACTGAACAGTTGATTACACACCCAGTATTCCACTACCAAACGCCTCATACAATGACAGATATATTAACAGAAATCATCGCCTGCAAGCAGATCGAGATCGAACTGCAAAAGGCTGCCATCAGCAAAGAAATGCTGATAAACAATTGTAACGAACCCATGCCACGTATCAGTATGCGTGCCAGTCTTGCCTCTTCTCCTTACGGCATCATCTCCGAGTTCAAGCGTCGCTCCCCCTCCAAAGGATGGATAAAAGAAGACGCACAGGCAGATACTATTCCTCCCGCTTACGAGGCGGCCGGAGCCTCCGCACTTTCCATCCTCACCGATGAAAAATACTTCGGCGGCACTCTGAAAGATATCCGTTCGGCACGCCCCCACGTGCAACTTCCCATTCTAAGGAAAGATTTCATTATAGATGAATACCAACTTTATCAGGCACGCATCGTAGGAGCGGACGCTATCCTTCTTATAGCCGCCGCTTTGAAGAAAGAGCAATGCAAAGCCCTGGCGGTCAAAGCTCATGAACTGGAACTGGAAGTCCTATTGGAAATACATAACGAGCAAGAACTGGAGTATGTAAACGAGAACATCGACATGGTAGGCGTAAACAACCGTAATCTGGGCACTTTTCACACCGATGTGGAGAACTCTTTCCGTCTGGCGGAAAAACTACCCAAAGAAATGCTCTGGGTCTCTGAAAGCGGTATCTCCAGCCCCGAAACGGTAAAACAACTTCGGGCTGCCGGTTTCCGTGGTTTCCTGATAGGGGAAAACTTTATGAAAACACCCGAGCCGGGAGAAGCTTTAAAAGAATTTATAACCCAACTAGAAGTATGTTAATATTCACCACAGATTACACAGATTATTAAATCGAAGGTTAATCTGTGTAATCCGTGTAATCTGTGGTGAATAAAGAAAACAGCAACCATGATTGTCAAAGTATGCGGTATGCGCGAGCCCGAAAACATACGCGCCATAGAGCAAGCCGGAGCAGACTGGATGGGATTCATTTTCTTTCCCCATTCCGCCCGTTACGTGACGCATTGTCCGGAATACCTGCCGGAACAATGCCGCCGAGTCGGGGTCTTTGTCAACGAGAGCACCGAGAATATCTTGCTGAAAGCACAGGAATTCGGCCTGCACTATATCCAACTGCATGGCAGAGAGACACCGGAACAATGCCGCAAATTAAAAACCGCCGGATTAGGAATCGTTAAGGTGTTTTCCATTGCACGGGAAAGTGACCTGCGGCCCGTCGGCTGTTATGAGGGCATTTGCGATTACTTTCTTTTCGACACTGCCTGTTCCGGATATGGCGGTTCCGGCAAAACCTTCCACTGGGATATCCTGCAGGCCTATCAGGCAAAGACTCCTTTCCTGCTGAGTGGCGGCCTCCGTCCCGGCAGCCTTTCCTCTCTGTTGCAGTTCAAACATGAACAGTGGGCGGGTATCGACCTGAACAGCGGTTTCGAGACTGCTCCGGGGTTGAAAGACTCCGCCGCCGTCCATACATTTATAAACCAATTAAAACAAAAAATACAATGAACAGAATCAACCAATTATTCAGTACCAAGCAAAAAGATATCCTCTCTATTTATTTTTGCGCAGGCTTTCCTACTTTAGAAGGTACGGCAAGCACCATCAAAGCCTTGGAGAAAAAAGGGATTAACATGATTGAAATCGGTATTCCATTCAGCGACCCGATGGCCGACGGACCGGTTATACAACACGCCGCCACCCGCGCCTTGAAGAACGGTATGACACTGAAGCTGCTTTTCGACCAACTGAAAGAGATCCGCAAAGAGGTACAGATTCCGCTGGTGCTGATGGGATACCTCAATCCGATTATGCAATATGGCTTTGAGAATTTCTGCCGCACCTGCCGGGAGACCGGAATCGACGGAGTGATTATTCCCGACTTGCCTTTCAAAGATTATATGGAAGAGTATCGTTCCATAGCCGAGAAACAGGGAGTGAAAATCATTATGCTCATTACTCCGGAAACCAGTGAAGAGCGTATCCGCCTGATTGATGAACACACCGACGGCTTTATCTATATGGTGTCTTCCGCCGCTATCACCGGTGCTCAAAAAGATTTCAACGCACAGAAACAAGCCTATTTCCAACGTATCGCCGACATGAATTTACGCAATCCCCGTATGATAGGTTTCGGAATTTCCAATAAACAAACCTTCGAGGCTGCATCTGCTCATGCCGCAGGAGCTATCATCGGCAGTAAATTCGTGACCTTATTGGACGAGGAAAACGGAAATGCGGAAAAAGCGGCGGACAAGCTGCTGGAAGCTTTGAAAAACTAATCTTCCACAACCCGTAAACGCAGACGCAGACGCAGCAGACGCAGGCCCTTTTTTCTCACACACGTGCGCGTACATTATATATGTAAATGTGTATCTATTTTTAATAACCTGTTTTAACTATCATCAGAGAGGGAGGTCAAAACGAAGATGAACGCTCTGAAAAAGATACAGATTATAACTGAACAACATAAAAAGAGTTGTATCCTTATTCAAATATAGAGTGAATACGACTCTTTTATTGTCGGTTGAAAGTACAAGTTTCAGATTCAAAGTTCATTTTCTCTTAAATAGGGTCTTCCACCTTACGGTAGTTTATTCTATTTCCCCACCTTGTATTATACGCGCACGTGTGTGAGAAAAAAGGGCCTGCGTCTGCTGCGTCTGCATCTGCGTTTACGGCATTCACTCATAATGCCCTCCTCTTCAAAGTTCACCTGAAAGACCAGTACGATGAGGGCGAAAGATACAGTACCTTACAGGCATAAGATTATATATCTTACAAGCATAAGATATATAATCTTACACGTAATCTTTCCATATCTTCCACCCACCCTGTCCGGGAAAACCGGCCTCGGTCCATAGAGAAAACATTTTGTTATTTTCCCCTCTTATTTTTGCCATACTTATACATAATTACTATCTTTGTGCCAAAATTAAACAAGAGAAGCGCATGATACAGAGTGAATATCCTTCCGTTTTGCTAATATACACAGGCGGTACGATCGGCATGATTGAAAATCCTGAGACAGGTGCACTAGAAGCCTTTAATTTCGACCAGTTACAAGACAATGTCCCCGAATTGAAGCGGTTCAACTATCGCATCTCCTCTTACCAATTCAATCCCCCCATTGACTCTTCGGATATGGAACCTGCCTTGTGGGCCAAGTTAGTCAAGATCATCAAATACAATTATGATAATTTTGACGGGTTCGTCATTCTGCACGGTACAGACACCATGGCATACACCGCTTCAGCGCTCAGCTTCATGCTGGAAAACCTGAGCAAGCCGGTTATCCTGACTGGCAGCCAGCTGCCCATCGGCATGTTGCGCACCGATGGAAAGGAAAATCTGATCACTTCCATAGAAATAGCCGCTGCCAAACATCCGAACGGCACTGCTATTGTACCCGAAGTATGCATCTTCTTCGAAAACCATCTGTTGCGCGGAAACCGTACCACAAAAATAAATGCGGAGAATTTCAATGCGTTCCGTTCATACAATTTCCCTTCGCTGGCGACAGCAGGCATCCACATAAAATATGAATATGACCGTATTCACAAAGCCGATCCCAATCTGCCATTAAAACCACACTATCTTTATGATACCAATGTAATTATACTGACCCTTTTCCCGGGCATCCAGGAAAACATGATCAGCAATATCCTGCATACACCGGGATTACGCGCAGTGGTATTAAAAACCTACGGTTCGGGCAACGCTCCGCAAAAGCCATGGTTCATCGAACTTCTAAGGGATGCCACTTCACGGGGAATCATCATTGTCAACATCTCCCAATGCTCTACCGGAACAGTGGAAATGGGAAGATATGAAACCGGACTCCATCTGCTGGACGCAGGGGTCATCAGCGGCTACGACAGTACGGTGGAATCCGTTCTAACCAAACTGATGTTCCTTTTGGGACACGGAAAAAGTGAAAGAGAAATACGTTACCAAATGAGTATTCCAGTAGCCGGAGAGTTTACGAAATCATAATTTATTGCGTTCCAATTATTATCCGGCGGGATGATTACAGAATCATTAAAATGGTGTAATCTGCGATGAAAACTTAACGATTTTATAACATGTAATCTTTTTGTAATATTTGTTTCATCAAATAGTAATAAAAATGCTCCATCTTTGCAATGCTGATCAGAAAAGATTAGTTTTGTAGTATTAAAAAGATGGATATATGAACGATTACCGCATTTTAGTAGTTGACGATGAAGAAGATCTATGCGAGATTCTTAAATTCAATTTAGAAAACGAAGGGTATTTTGTGGATACAGCAAACTCCGCCGAAGAAGCCCTGAAGATGGAACTGACCCAATACGACTTACTGTTGCTGGATGTGATGATGGGAGAAATTTCAGGATTCAAAATGGCGAACATGCTGAAAAAGAATAAAGCTACCGCTTCTATTCCCATTATATTCATCACTGCTAAAGATACTGAAAACGATACTGTGACAGGATTCAACCTGGGAGCCGACGACTATATCTCGAAGCCATTTTCACTGCGCGAAGTTATAGCACGCGTCAAGGCTGTCCTTCGACGTACCAGTCCCACACAGGGAAAAGAAGTGCAGGAACAATTGCAATACAAAGGGCTTTTAGTCGACATCACCAAGAAGAAAGTCAGCATAGACGGTATAGAAATTTCCCTGACAAAAAAAGAATTCGAAATCCTGTTGCTGTTGTTACAAAACAAAGGCCGCGTATTCTCACGCGAAGATATTCTGGCTAAAGTATGGCAAGAGGAAGTCTATGTGCTGGACCGTACCATTGACGTCAACATTACTCGCCTGCGTAAGAAAATAGGCGAATACGGAAAATGCATCGTCACCCGCCTAGGATACGGATACTGTTTTGAATGCGAATAACCTAACCTGTACCTTTCCATGACTATTGAGTTATCCAGCCACGTCCTGTCATTCAACAAGAAACTATTCTTGTCGGTAATCTCCTTATTCATAGCATTCGCCATCTGTTTCATGGCATTCCAATATCGCAGGGAGAAGGAATACAAAATAGAGCTACTGAACACACAACTCCAGAATTACAACGACCGCCTGAATGATTTTCTCCGTGGCAGGGATACGCTGAATATTCAACAATTGGACGACTATGTATGCGAACACACCTTTGAAGATCTACGTGTGACACTGATCAACAAGAATGGTACTGTAATTTATGACAATCTGGAAAAAGATCCCAGCCACTTCGAGAACCACCATAACCGTCAGGAAATAAAAGAAGCCATCACTTATGGCAGCGGCTATTCCATTAACAGACAATCGGAAAGCCTGGGCGGTGAATTTTTCTATTCGGCCAAGTATTATCCTAACCTGGACTATATCATTCGTTCGGCCCTTCCCTATAATGTCAGTCTGATGAGACACTTGAAAGCAGACTCCCATTATGTATGGTTTACACTGATAATCAGCCTGATATTAATAATTATATTCTACCGGTTCACACATAAATTGGGAATGTCTATCACCAAATTGCAACAATTCGCCATGAAAGCCGACCGCAATGAACCGATAGACACTGATATGCAGGATACCTTTCCCAAAAACGAACTGGGCGAGATATCCCAACATATCATCCAAATTTACAAACGTCTGCATCAGGCAAAAGAAGATTTATATATCGAACGCGAGAAACTGATCACCCATCTCCAAATCTCGCACGAAGGTTTAGGCGTATTCAACCACCGCAAAGAAGAGATTCTGGTAAATAACCTGTTCACACAATATGCCAACCTTATCTCAGACAAAAATCTGAGTTCTACGGAAGAAATCTTCTCCATCCCCGAATTGCAGCCCATCACCCGTTTCATTACAAAAAACAAGGAACGCAGTATCGGCAAAGGAGAGAAACGGATGTCATTAAACATAGACAAAAACGGACGTATCTTTGCCGTGGAGTGCATTATCTTTCAAGATGACAGCTTTGAAATCTCCATCAATGACATCACTCAGGAAAAGGAGCAAGCACTTCTGAAAAAACAGCTGACACAGAACATTGCCCACGAATTGAAAACCCCTGTAAGCAGCATACAGGGATATCTGGAAACCATAGTAAACAACCCTACCCTGCCCCGTGAGAAAATCAATGCTTTTTTGGAGAGAAGCTATGCACAAAGTAACCGGCTGGCACATCTGTTACGGGATATCTCCGTACTTACCCGCATGGAAGAAGCTCCGAACATGATCGAGACAGAACCGGTAAACCTCACCACCATGATGCGGAATATCCTGAACGAAGTAACTTTGGAACTGGAAGAAAAGCAGATCACTGCCCACAATATGCTGCCTGAAAGACTGACCGTACAAGGCAATTCTTCCCTGCTATATTCCATCTTCCGGAATCTGACGGACAACGCCATTGCATACGCAGGAAGTCATATTTCCGTAACCATCCGCTGTTTCCGTGAAGACGAACGTTTTTACTATTTCAGTTTCTCGGACACAGGCGTAGGAGTAGATCCCGAACATCTAAGCCGTTTGTTCGAGCGTTTCTACCGGGTGGACAAAGGACGTTCACGCAAACTGGGCGGCACAGGCCTGGGACTGGCCATTGTGAAAAACGCTGTCATTCTGCATGGAGGAACCATTTTCGCCAAGAACACCCCCGGTGGAGGTCTGGAATTCATATTTACACTGAGTAAAGAATGAGAAGATGACAAGCACCTGTTTCTAAATTTTCTTCAAAATTTAAACAGGCTCTAAAAAATAAAGAAAGATAATTGTTTTCTTAAATATAAACTGTATCTTTGCGGTGCATCGGTTCATTTATCTCCCCTCCGAGGTGAATGATTAAAAGGGAATCAAGGTGAGAATCCTGAACAGTCCCGCTGCTGTATGTTTCACTAAACGCATAAGCAAAATGCCAATAACCACTGGGATAATTTCCGGGAAGGTGCTTATAGCGGAAACGAGTCAGAAGACCTGCCTGTGCATTTATCAAATCTGAAGCTTTCGAGGAAAGAGCTTGGAACACTGAACGTAAGGGATGCCTTTAATCACATCCGCTATTTTCTCCGTTTCACTGTCCGGAAAAGAGTATCAGGTAAAAAGAACATTTATTTTAAAGTAAACTCTGCCAAGTTTATTTGGAATGCTCAGCCGAAGTGATTCGCCTGAGCATTATTTTATAATCCAAGTCAATACAAAATCGGGATGAGTGACATAACGGACCCGGTAACGTCCCTGCCGGCCTGTACGATATTCGCATGCCTCGAACTCCCCCTCTTCCGACAGGCTGAAAGGAAAAATACGAAGATGACGAATGAAATCCACCTCCTCTACTCCCATCAGTTTGAACAGTGCCTCCTTGGCCGACCAATGGAGCAACAAAGCATAAACTTCATCTCCTTCCATCATTGTGGACTCTTCATCGGAACGAATAAAACGGGAAGCTACTTTCCGCACTCTGGTTCCATACTGCTCTATATCCATTCCCACCTCACAGGAAGAATGAAGCGCCACCGCTACATAACCGCGAGTATGCGAGATGCTGATATACCGGCTTCCATCCTTTAGATAAGGCCTTCCCGAAGAGTAATAAGCTATCTCCTTTTCTTCTCCACACAAAGCCTTCAGCAGCACACGTACCGACAACCATTCATGCTTCCGTCTTTCGGAAAAAACAGCCAGTTTCTCCCTATACCAGTCTTTATGCTCCAATGATGCCAGCAGTTGTTCCGTTGTTTCATCAGACTTCCATATTCCAAGCAGAAATTCCCCTTCGCTATAAGTACGGTATAAAGGCATGATAAAATCTATTTCTTTCCTTCTTCCATTTCCATGGAGTGGGAAGGGTCAATGATAACTTTTACTTTCAAAATGCGGCGCGTATTCATTTCAAGTACCTCAAAATGATAATTCCCGTAATCCAACCGCTCGTGCAATACAGGAAACTCCCCTTTTATTTCCAGCAACAAACCGGCCAAAGTGTCCGCATCTCCTTCCACTTTCTCGAAAAGAGCGGGATCAGCTTTCATAATTTTATAAAAATCGGACAGTAAGGTTTTTGCCTCGAATATATAGGTACGGTCATTCAGTTTCACATACGTACGCTCTTCATCATCGTATTCATCATTAATCTCTCCCACAATCTCCTCGATGATATCCTCCATTGTAACAATACCCGAAGTACCTCCAAACTCATCGACAACGATGGCAATATGGATCTTGTTTGCCTGAAAATCACGCAAAAGGTCATCAATCATCTTTGTTTCAGGCACAAAGTAAGCGGGACGGACCAATGTTTGCCAACGAAAGTTGTCGCCTTTGCCCAAATGAGGAAGCAAATCCTTTATGTAAAGAATCCCCTTTATATTATCCCGCGATTCGGCATATACCGGAATACGGGAATAGGCATTTTCCACGATGCATTTCAACACTTCGGAATAAGGGGTATTGATTTCCAAGTCCACCATATCCAGCCGGGAAGTCATCACTTCCTTGGCCGTTTCCTCACCAAAACGGATAATACCTTCTAGAATATTGCTTTCCTCTGAAATCTCACTCTTGTCCGTCAATTCCAAAGCCTGTGAAAGCTCGTCGACAGAAATATTATAATTCCTTTTTGCCACACATCTGTTCACCAAAAAGGAAGAACGGACCAGCAATGCCGACAAAGGTGAAAAGAATTTCTTTAAAAAAGAAATGGCAGGAGCTGCCTTACGGCAAAACTTCAACGTGTTCTGTGCCGAATAAATTTTAGGCATGATTTCACCGAAAAGCAATAGCAGAAAAGTAAGGACAACCGTTATTAGCAGGAATTCCAGAATCACGGAATTTCCAAAGTGTATGGTGCTGGCAAAAAAATAATTGCACAGCATGATAATGGTTACATTGACAAAATTATTAGAGATAAGAATAGTCGCTAACAAGCGTTCGGAATCATTCAGCAGGGCGCTGATACGCCTGTCCGAAGTATGTTTTCCTTCCTCTATCTCACTTAAATCAACAGGTGAAAGGGAAAAGAAAGCTATTTCCGAAGCAGACACAAAGCCTGAGGCATACAACAATAAAACAGCTAATAAGATAGCTATGATGGCTCCTATGGTAGGAGCCGTTACGGTTACACCGTCAAATAAATCCGCCAAGCGGCATAAATACGAGTCAGGGTCCAAGGAATCTGGTTTTAGTTAAACATCAAGTTCTCTTACTTAAAAAGGTAAATCGTCTGTCAGGCTATTATCCGAAGTTTGCTGTTGTTGCGGAGCTACTTGTGCAGACATCTGCTGCCGAGATACCGCTTGTGCCTGCACATATCCCGTACCCGGTTGCTGTGAGGCGTTACGCGGGGTCAACATCTCCATATTATCAGCAAAAATCTCGACAATGGTGCGTTTTATGCCATTCTGATCATCGTATGAACGGCTACGGATTTTTCCTTCTATGTAGAGTTTGTCGCCCTTACGGACATATTTTTCCGCAGTTTGAGCCAGCCCTCTCCATAACACGATATTATGCCATTCCGTACGTTCGGGAACCTGTGTTCCATTCTGCAACGTATAGGCACGATCGGTGGTAGCCAACGAGAAAGTGGCAACGGCAATGCCGGTATCCAAATATCTCACATCAGGGTCCTTTCCTACATTTCCAATCAAAATGACTTTATTTACTGACATTCTATTATTCCTTTTTAATTATTAGGCTCCAAAATTAGCGAAAAAAACTGATTCACCAAACGCGATACGGCAAATTTATGCAAATCTTCCACGCTTATTCTCTGATACTTCGCAAAAGAAGCCGAATTCTCAGGGAGAATCACTTCATAAAAATTTGCGTAAATCACCCGGTGGGACAACACGTGCTTCACCCCTTTCCGCACCAGCCGCACTATGGGCTCCTCTCCCCCGGACAGCATCCCGCGAAACTGTGGCGATGCATACAGTTCCTCTTCCGTCCATTCACGATCTGTTTCTACCAAAGGCGGTTCATACAAATTTTTCCATATATCATTTCCGCTGCGCTTATGTATAAAGGTATACGCGCCCATGCGTACATATATATAATTAAAATAACGATTGGTCACCTTGATTTTATGTTGCTTCACAGGCAAAGAGCTGGCAATCCCCTTCAGGCGCGCCACACAAGAATCGCTTAGCGGACAAAACAGGCAGTCGGGCGCCACCGGAGTACACTGCAAAGCTCCAAAATCCATGATAGCCTGGTTATAGAGACCGGGACACTCACAGTCCAGCAACTCATCGGCAATCCGGACAAACAGTTTCTTTCCTTCCGTCGAATCAATGGGAGTATCAATGCCCAACCAGCGGGACAGTACCCGGTACACATTACCATCCACCACAGCGTATGGCATATCGTAAGCAAATGAACAAATAGCCGCCGCCGTATATTCCCCCACTCCTTTCAAAGCACGCACCCCGGCGTATGTTACAGGAAACCCTCCTGCCTCTGCCATCCTTCTGGCCGCAGCATGCAAATTTCTCGCACGAGAATAGTACCCCAGCCCCTGCCAATATTTCATCACCTCATCCTCATCGGCTGCAGCCAGTGCGAACACATCAGGAAAACGAGTCACGAAACGTTGATAGTAATCATATCCCTGAGCCACACGGGTTTGTTGTAGAATAATCTCCGAAATCCATATCAAATAAGGATTTTTTGTCCTTCTCCACGGCAAATCACGTCCGTTTTCCCTGTACCAATCTATCAATTTTCTGCTAAAATTCTCCATATCAGTATTATATAAAAGTACATTCTATGCAATATTTCCGCAAAAGTAAACCAAGAAAATGGAAGAAGATGCTTTTTTTAGGAAATTTATTCTGAATATATTTCTTAAAGAGGGAGAAAAGCTATATATTTGCAGTCCAAAAAATTAAGATATAAGTATAACAATAATTATTTAGCGAAATGACTAAAGCAGATATCGTAAACGAAATTACGAAAAATACCGGTATTGACAAGGTGACAGTGTTAACCACACTTGAGGCTTTCATGGATACAGTAAAGGATTCATTGTCTAAAGAGGAAAATGTGTACCTGCGTGGTTTTGGAAGTTTTGTAGTAAAGAAAAGAGCTCAGAAGACTGCTCGCAATATTTCAAAGAACACTACAATCATTATTCCGGAGCACAATATTCCGGCATTTAAACCAGCTAAGACATTTACATTATCAGTAAAGAAATAATAAACAAGAGTATTAACCCATAAAATTTGAAGCTATGCCAAGCGGAAAGAAGAAGAAAAGACACAAAATGTCTACTCACAAGCGTAAAAAAAGACTAAGAAAGAACAGACATAAAAGCAAAAAATAACTTGTAGTCTGTCTGTGACGACAAATAAAGAACAAACCTTGCAAAGCAACAAAAGTCTTTCAGGTTTGTTCTTTGTTTAATGAGAAAAGTGAACAATTTAAGATTACAAAAGTGACAAGCGAACTAGTAGTAGACGTACAACCCAAAGAAATATCCATCGCACTCCTTGAAGACAAGGCACTGGTGGAGTTTCAAAAAGAAGGGAGAAGTGCTTCCTTCAATGTGGGAAATATGTATTTGGGACGGGTAAAGAAGCTAATGCCCGGCCTTAATGCCTGTTTCGTGGATGTCGGCTTTGAAAAAGATGCTTTTCTTCATTATTTAGACCTAGGTCCTCAATTTCATTCTTATCAGAAGTATCTGAAGCAAGTTTTAAGCGACCGTAAAAAACTTTTTCCTATCACCAAAGCTACGATGCTGCCTGACATCGAAAAGGAAGGGACGGTTTCAACCACCCTCCAGCAAGGTCAGGAAGTTATTGTGCAGATTGTAAAGGAACCTATCTCGACCAAGGGGCCCAGACTAACCTGCGAATTGTCATTCGCCGGACGTTATTTGGTATTAATCCCTTTCAACGACAAGGTTTCGGTATCACAAAAAATTAAATCGAGCGAAGAACGCGCCCGTCTGAAACAGTTATTGCAAAGCATCAAACCGAAAAACTTCGGAGTGATTGTACGCACCGTAGCGGAAGGCAAAAGGGTGGCCGAGCTTGATGCAGAGCTTAAAGTCTTGCTGAAACATTGGGAAGAAACAATCACTAAAGTACAGAAGGCTCCCAAACTGCCGGCATTAGTATACGAAGAGACCAGCCGCACGGTAGCCATGTTGCGCGATCTTTTCAATCCGTCTTATGAGAACATCTATGTGAACGATGAAACGGTGTTCCATGAGATTAAGGATTATGTATCACTTATCGCCCCTGAACGGGCCGAAATCGTAAAACTGTACAAAGGTCAGCTTCCCATATTCGACAACTTCGGTATTACCAAACAAATCAAATCCTCTTTCGGAAAAACCATTTCGTATAAGAGTGGAGCTTACCTGATTATTGAACACACAGAAGCGCTTCATGTAGTGGATGTCAATAGCGGAAACCGCTCCAAATCTGCCAACGGGCAGGAGGCTAACGCACTGGATGTAAACCTGGGTGCCGCCGACGAACTGGCACGCCAGTTAAGATTGCGTGATATGGGTGGCATTATCGTGGTTGACTTCATTGACATGAATCTAGCAGAGAACCGGCAGAAACTGTACGAACGTATGTGCCAAAACATGCAGAAAGACAGAGCAAAACATAACATTCTGCCCCTCAGTAAATTTGGATTGATGCAAATTACCCGCCAACGCGTGCGTCCTGCCATGGATGTCAACACCAATGAAACCTGCCCCACCTGCTTCGGGAAAGGTAGCATAAAGCCATCCATCCTTTTCACGGATACTTTGGAGAGTAAGATTGATTACCTAGTCAACAAATTGAAGATAAAGAGATTTACGCTGTACATCCATCCGTACATCGCAGCATACGTGAACCAGGGACTGGTTTCCCTGAAGCGCAAATGGCAAATGAAGTACGGATTCGGAATAAAGATTATCCCCGACCAAAGTCTGGCCTTCCTGCAATATCGGTTCACCGATGTTCACGGTGAGGAGATAGACATGAAAGAGGAAATTGAAATCAAGTAAAAGAAAAGGGAGTGATCTTCAAAAGTCACTCCCTTTCTTTATTTCACTACTTTGGTATTCAAGGCTTGATTTCGAAATTCCACAAACTCGAACAACTTGTCACATTCTGCCGATTATAACTTGCCCAACCATCAACAAAACTGGCAAAACAACAGACCATCTGCTGCCTCTACTTTATTTGCCTTGCTTATAATCTTTCACTATTCCCTCCGCAATCCAATTTGCCAATGCCTGACGGTTATTCTTCAGAACCAGCCGCTGTTGGTCACGCTTGTTCCGGATATTTCCCAATTCCAGAAACACCGCTACAGGAGTAGTATTACGCAATACATACAAATTACGTTCACTCACCGTCCCGCGAAAACCACGGTTTGGCTGATGCTTATCATATTTCTTATCAAAGGTACGGTGCAAGTTGTTGGCCAACCGCTTGCCCTTTATACTCTTAGGAGCGTTATAAAAAAACACATCCGTCTGCTGTCCTTGGCTGCGACTGTCCACATGAATAAATACAGCTCGTTTGTAATTGCTCTTATCCTTCCGATATAGTTTATTCACCCAGTCACAACGTTGCTTCAAACGAGCCACCTGATTCAAGGGAATAGGGTCTCCCATGCAAGTTTCACGCTTACTGTTTGCCAGGACATGACCGTCACGAATACCATCCTTCTTATCTTGAATGATAATATGTACCTTCGCACCGCGTGACAACAACTCACGTGCCAACCGCAGAATAATATCGTATGCATACTCATCCTCATGCAACTGACGCCCCTGATAGATACCGATGGCCCCAGGATCAGGACCTCCGTGCCCACTCACCAAATAAAAACAAGCTCCGCTTAATTCATTAGATGTAATCTGATAGGTGGCATACTCCTTTCCAAATAAAGACTCCTTGCCGGTACGAGGCTTTTTCTTTGCCAGAAGCGGTGATAGAACAAAAAATAAAAATGTAACAAATAGTACCGATACCCTCATTGCCTGTTATTTTTCTCCCAACATTTCATCTATCTTCTTGCACAAAGAAGAAAATTCCTCTTCATTGTACAAACGGGTCAGCATGACAATCTTGCCCGCTTTGTCAATCAACACATTACGGGTGATACCCGCCTTACGATCCGCATATCTGGCAAAAATATCAGCCCCCGGATCAAGGGCCAACGGATAGGTCACGCCGGTACGTTTGGCAAAAGCCACTACAGTTTCCAAAGGTTCGTCCCGATCCACTCCAAAGAGAGCAAACGCTTTATTATCCTTATGTTTCAACCAGATATCTTTTTCAATAAAAGGCATCTCCTTTCGGCAAACTCCACACCAACTGGCAGTGAACTGAAGCATCACTACCTTGCCACGCAAATCAGAGAGTTTTACTTTCTGTCCGTCTGTCAGCTCCATTTCAAAATCGGGAGCCATATCCCCTACCTTTACTATATAACCAGCATTATCAGGAGTAACCTGTTGTGCCTTCACCGGCTGGCTCAGCAAACATGCGCAAACCAGCAACATCAGACTCATAAACTTCTTCATCGTTATTCTCTATTTTTATATATTCGCTACAAAGATAGGCTATTCCATCATTTTTTCGTAATTTTGCCACCCAAAATAACTACCAACTTATCAAGAAGATGAATATTTTTTGGGATACAATCACTCATTATAATGCGGGTACGTGGATTTATCAAGTTATTATTACCCTTATCGGCATTATTTTAACCTGTTCTCTATTCAAAAAACCTACAAAAAAAATAAAGGTAGCAATGAAGTTATACCTTATATTCTTGAATGTATGGATAGCTGCCGTGTATTACATGATTTATTGTGAACCAAGAAGTTATAACAGTGCTTTGGCAGGATTTTGGGGAATCATGGCCATCTTCTGGATTTATGACCTGAAAGTAAACTACACCCCTTTTGATCAGACTCACAAACATACCGCACTAGCCGTCCTGCTTTGTATGTTGCCACTGGCCTATCCACTCTTCTCCATTATAAGGGGGATGAGCTTTCCCATGATGACCTCACCTGTAATGCCTTGTTCGGTAGCGGTTTTCACCATCGGACTGCTGCTGGCATTTTCCAAACGAGTCAATATCTTTCTCGGCATGTTTCTCTGCCACTGGGCGCTGATCGGTTTCACCAAAACTTACTTTTTCCATATTCCCGAAGATTTTCTGCTGGCAAGTTCGGCTGTACCAGGACTTTATCTGTTCTTTAAAGAATACACAGCTTCCCATCTGCATACTTCTACCCTTTTCCGTGCCCGTATGATTAATCTCGCCTTAATTATTGCTTGCGGTGCAATCGGTGTGCTGTTCATGATATCTATGGTGTGCGAACTAGCTCAAGAACAGGCTTTATCGAAATAAAAACACGTCTTAATGAGGTACTTTGCAAAATCTTTCGTACTTTTGCCAACAAATTGAGTTAATGTTTTAACAGGATGAACGTATTAGAACTAAGTGAACAGGAGATTATCAGACGAAACAGTCTGAATGAATTGCGCGCTATGGGCATCGAACCATACCCCGCAGCTGAGTATGTAACCAATGCATTTTCTACAGATATAAAAGCTGAGTTCAAAGATGATGAGGAACCTCGCAAAGTATCGGTAGCCGGACGTATGATGAGCCGCCGTGTGATGGGTAAAGCTTCATTCATCGAATTACAAGACTCAAAAGGCCGTATCCAGGTATATATCACTCGTGACGACATCTGTCCGGATGAAAATAAAGAATTGTACAACACAGTGTTCAAACGTCTGCTGGACCTTGGTGACTTCGTTGGTATAGAAGGATTCGTATTCAGAACCCAGATGGGTGAAATCAGTATCCACGCTAAAAAACTGACCGTACTGTCCAAGTCTATCAAACCACTTCCTATTGTAAAATATAAGGATGGGGTCGCTTACGATAAGTTTGAAGATCCCGAACTGCGTTACCGCCAGCGTTATGTGGATTTAGCCGTAAACGAGGAGGTAAAAGACATCTTCATCAAACGCAGCAAGGTATTCAGCTCTATGCGTGAATATTTCAACTCAAAAGGTTATATGGAAGTAGAAACTCCGATTCTGCAATCCATTGCCGGCGGAGCAGCCGCACGTCCGTTCATTACTCATCACAACGCACTGGACATGCCGCTGTATATGCGCATCGCCAGCGAATTGTACTTGAAAAGACTTATCGTAGGTGGTTTCGAAGGTGTGTATGAAATAGGCAAGAACTTCCGTAACGAAGGAATGGACCGCACACACAATCCGGAATTCACCTGCATGGAGATATACGTAGCCTATAAGGACTATAACTGGATGATGGAATTTACAGAAAAGATGATTGAAAAAATCTGTCTGGATGTAAATGGAACCACTCAGGTAAAGGTAGGCGACAACATTATTGATTTCAAAGCCCCGTACAAGCGTGTCACTATGCTGGATTCCATCAAGGAACACACCGGCTATGACCTGACAGGCATGAACGAAGAACAGATACGCGAAGTTTGTCAGAAACTGAACATGGAAATTGACGATACAATGGGTAAAGGCAAGCTGATTGATGAAATCTTCGGAGAATTCTGTGAAGGTACTTACATCCAGCCTACTTTCATCACCGACTATCCGAAAGAAATGTCTCCGCTGACAAAAATACACCGCAGCAATCCGGATTTGACAGAGCGCTTCGAACTGATGGTAAACGGCAAGGAATTGTGTAACGCATACTCTGAACTGAATGACCCGATTGATCAGTTAGAACGCTTCGAAGAACAAATGAGACTGAGCGAAAAGGGAGATGACGAAGCGATGATTATTGACAAGGACTTTGTCCGTGCGTTGGAATATGGTATGCCTCCCACTTCGGGGATGGGCATCGGTATGGACCGTCTGACTATGCTAATGACCGGACAGTCTACTATTCAGGAAGTTTTGTTCTTCCCCCAGATGCGTCCCGAAAAGGTTACTCCGAAAGACACTCCCGCCAAATTTATAGAATTGGGCATTTCAGAAGACTGGGTTCCTGTCATTCAAAAGGCAGGCTATAACTTGGTGAGCGATATGAAAGAAGTGAACCCGCAGAAGTTACACATGGACATCTGTGGCATCAATAAAAAATATAAATTGGAACTGACCAATCCTACGGTGGACGAAGTTGCCGGATGGATTGCGAAAATTGAGAATTGAGAATTAAAAATTGAGAATTATTCCAATTGTCAATTATCCATCATAAATAATAAGCATGAAATTGCCCGGTAAAATAGCGATAATGGGTGGTGGCAGCTGGGCCACGGCTATTGCAAAAATAGTCCTGGCTCAGGCTGACTCAATCAACTGGTATATGCGCCGCGACGACAGAATCGAAGAATTCAAGCGTTTGGGACATAATCCGGCTTATCTGACAAGTGTGCGCTTTGATATAAAGAACATCAACTTTTCATCAGATATTAATAAGGTGGTAAAGGAATCAGATACTCTGATATTTGTTACCCCCTCTCCTTATCTGAAAAGCCACCTGAAAAAGCTGAAAACCAAAATAAAGGACAAGTTCATTGTCACTGCTATCAAAGGTATCGTTCCTGACGAGAACCTGATTGTTTCCGATTATTTTCACCAGGTATACGGTGTTCCCGAAGAGAATATAGCCGTCATCGCCGGTCCGTGCCATGCAGAGGAAGTAGCCTTGGAGCGTCTTTCTTACCTTACTATCGGATGTAAAGACATTGACAAGGCGAAAATATTTGCCCGCCAACTGGCCGGACATTATATAAAAACTTCTGTAAGCCCGGATGTGGCAGGTATAGAATATGCTTCTGTGTTGAAGAATATTTATGCCATCGCCGCCGGAATTTGCAGCGGTCTGAAATATGGAGACAACTTCCAGGCCGTATTAATATCGAATGCCATTCAGGAAATGAACCGCTTCCTGAATACCGTACATCCCGTAGAACGTTCTATTGACGATTCCGCCTATCTGGGTGACCTGTTGGTAACGTCTTATTCCAATTTCAGCCGGAACCGCGTATTCGGGACCATGATTGGTAAAGGTTATTCCGTAAAAAGCGCACAGATAGAAATGGAAATGATTGCCGAAGGATACTACGGAACGAAATGTATCAAGGAGTTAAACAAGCACTTGCACGTGAACATGCCTATCGTAGATGCCGTATATAATATTTTATATGAGCGCATCTCGCCCATGATTGAGATTAAATTATTAACTGATTCATTCAGATAAAATATCAGATACAATGAAGAATATTAGTTTAAACATCGACAAAGTAGCCGGTTTTGCTTCTAAGGAAACAATCGCTGCTTACGAACCTCAGGTGAAAGCCTGCATGGAAACATTGGAAAACGGTACAGGTAAAGGTAATGACTTCTTGGGTTGGTTGCACTTGCCATCGTCTATAACAGCCGAACATTTGGCTGACTTGAAAGCTACTGCCCAGGTTCTGCGCGACAACTGTGAAGTAGTAGTAGTAGCAGGTATCGGTGGAAGCTATCTGGGAGCACGGGCCGTAATCGAAGCTTTATCCAATAGTTTCCAATGGTTGAAAGCAAAACAAGACGGACCCGTCATCGTATTTGCAGGCCACAATATCGGCGAAGATTATTTGTTCGAATTAACTGAATACCTGAAAGGTAAAAAGTTCGGTGTAATTAATATTTCCAAATCTGGTACTACTACGGAAACCGCTTTGGCTTTCCGTTTGCTGAAAAAACAGTGTGAAGACCAGCTTGGAAAGGAAATGGCGAAGAAAGTGATTGTTGCCGTTACAGATGCCAAGAAAGGTGCTGCACGTGTTACAGCAGATAAAGAAGGATATCAGACTTTCATTATCCCCGATAATGTAGGTGGCCGTTTCTCTGTCTTGACTCCGGTAGGTTTGTTGCCTATCGCAGTGGCAGGTTTCGACATCGAAAAATTAGTGGAAGGCGCACGCACAATGGAAACAGTATGTGGGCCGGCTACTCCGTTTGCCGAAAACCCTGCTGCCGTTTATGCCGCTACCCGCAATGAATTGTATAAAAACGGCAAGAAGATTGAGATTTTGGTAAACTTCAATCCCAAACTGCACTATATGAACGAATGGTGGAAACAATTGTACGGTGAATCCGAAGGCAAGGACGGTAAAGGTATTTATCCGTCTGCCGTCGACTTCTCTACCGACCTCCATTCTATGGGACAGTGGATTCAGGAAGGTGAACGTACTATCTTCGAAACAGTTATCTCTATCGAAAAGCCGGAACATACACTTCAAGTTCCTTCGGACAGCGAAAATTTGGATGGCTTGAATTTCCTGGCAGGAAAGCGTGTGGACGAAGTGAACAAGATGGCAGAACTGGGAACTCAGCTGGCACACGTTGACGGTGGTGTACCCAATATGCGACTGATTGTGCCCGAGCTGAATGAATACTATCTGGGAGAAATCATCTATTTCTTTGAAAAAGCTTGTGGTATCAGCGGTTATTTGCTGGGAGTAAATCCGTTCAACCAACCGGGCGTGGAAGCATACAAGAAAAATATGTTTGCTTTGTTGAACAAACCGGGATACGAAGAAGAGTCTAAAGCCATCCAAGCTAGATTATAATCGTCAAGAACCTATAAAGAATGCCATTTATCAATGTCATTCTGAATGACAGTGAAGAATCTGAAAGCATCCACCAAGTGCTTGCAGATTCTTCACTTTGTTCCAATCCAACGGTCACAACCGTTGGAAGTAATAATTATACATTTATTCTATGTTTAAAGAAGCGATAAATAACTATCTTCATGCTCATGGATACGAATCCATCGACCTGAAAGCCGTATTATTCGATATGGACGGAGTGCTGTTCGACTCCATGCCCAACCATGCTGAAGCATGGCATAAAATAATGAAACGCTTCGGTTTCGGCCTCAGCCGAGAAGAAGCTTATATGCACGAAGGGCGTACCGGTGCATCTACGATCAATATAGTAAGTCGCCGGGAGCGTGGGCATGATGCTACAGAAGAAGAAATAAAAGCCATCTACCAAGCCAAAACTGAAGAATTCAACAAATGCCCCAAAGCAGAACGAATGCCCGGCGCACTGGAAGTATTGACTAAAATAAAGAGCGAAGGACTGACTCCGATGGTAGTGACCGGTTCGGGACAAACTTCGTTATTAGACCGGTTAAATCATAATTTTCCGGGCATCTTCCAAGCAGACTTAATGGTTACCGCCTTTGATGTGAAATATGGGAAACCAAATCCGGAACCGTATCTGATAGCCCTAAAGAAAGGCGGCTTCAAACCCAATGAAGCGTTAGTAATAGAAAATGCACCACTAGGTGTACAGGCGGGAGTTGCCGCCGGTATTTTTACTATCGCCGTGAATACAGGACCATTGCACGACAATGTATTACTGAATGAAGGAGCGAATTTACTTTTTCATTCCATGCCCGACTTCAATAAAAATTGGGAAACACTACAATCTGCATTAAAACAAGATTAAATTTTGCAAGAATTCTTCACAATCAATAAAAAAGAGCTCCTTGCTTTCACCTAGATGAAAAACAAGGAGCCCATATTATATAAAAAATCACAGCCTATCAAAATACCTGAACCTACTTTAAAACTTTGCGTAACCAAGGAATAACCAGTTCGTTTTTAAAATAATGAGAAGGGGGATCTACATTGACCGTTTCGAAATAGGTCTTTGAATCCAGTCCTTCATCAAGGTGCTCCACATCTTTTCTAACTGCCTTATCAGCAAACTTCGGATAATGATGAAACTCCGCATTTTCCGGTTTTCCACTAGCAGCATAAGCAGATTGCACCAAACGGAAATCACGGTCCAACCCTCCCTCTGTAAAAATGATAGGACGAGGAGCTAATGACGCAACAACATCTGGAAAATTAAAATACCTCCAATAACCAGGTATCAGATGACGGATAGAATTTGGAAAAGGACGCCTGTTTTCCTTGTCAGGTTTAGTCATCACAACGGCACGTTCTTGAGTCTGGCATAGAAAATCATTGTACACAAAAGCATAAATGTCCTTATCCAACACCCCCAAGACCATCATCGGTTCTGTACCTAATGAGAATCCGCTAATCACAATCCTGTCCTTTCGGATATAAGACTGGTCTTTCATCCAATTCAGCACTTGCATATCCAGATAAGAAGTATACCCTAGCCAACTCCATCCCAGTTCAAGCAAAAAACGGGAAACAACATCATAGTCATAATTCCATCCTTTATCATAACATTCCAAATCGGAGGCTTCTCCGGCAGCGGCATTATCCACCGCTACCGCCACATAACCTTCTTTAACCATATTCAAAGCCATACTTACTTTGGGATTATTATAATCCTCAGTTAACTTATCACAGATGCCGGGCTCACCGGCCAATCCTTCTTTGGTCCTTCCGGAACCCGGAATGCACAAGACTCCGGGTACTGCACCCTTCAAATGTTCCGGTTTCAAAACCAGAAAAGTGGAAACTGACTTTGGAAAAGGATAGAACTCCCATTTCTCTAAAATATATCCCTCTTTTTTTTCCGTTTTCACACAGACAGGAGACGGTTGTCCCTTTATCTCGGGAAACTTCATGATCTCCACCATTGCAGCACGCACTCCATCCTGCCATTGCGTAAAATCCTGTGCGGACATACCGGAACGGTAAGCATATTGGGGATGTGTATCTTTCAACATCTCATGCACAATGGCATAAGTACTTAGTAACCGTCCATCCCCACGATCTGATTTCACAACTGCATGCTTCTCAGGTTGGTAATTCTGAGAATTACCAACCATACATAAGCTGCATACAGATACTAAAAAGAGCAATCTTTTCATTATCATCATATTATCTCACTATTATTCATACCCCGGAGTCTGCTTGATTTCCGGATCTCCATTCAAAACTTCCACATTAACAGGCCACAACATCATATACGCCTTATCCTCTGTTAATATAGGCAATGAACTTCCATAATGCGCTTTAACAGAAAAGACAAAAGGTTTTCCGTTGGAATCACGTAAACGCAATAAATCAAACCAGCGGCTTCCCTCACCTACAAACTCTTTATCACGTTCCTGCAAAATAGCCCACTCATTATCCGCATAATCTCCTGCGATATATTTATGTTGTTCAAATTTATCACCATAAGCACGCTTACGTACCTCATTTATATATGCAGCACATTTATCCGGAGCTCCCAACCCGTTTTCACACTCGGCCAGCATCAACAAAACATCAGCATATCTATATACCGGTACATCTGAATCATAATAATGAGTTCCTCCATCCGTATGTCCTATCAGTTTTTTCCAACAAGCGCCACGAGTCTTTCCTTCGAACATATATTGAAAGAAAGTAGCATCCAAACGAGTATCTTCCTTATCATAAATCTCGATAAACGGCACTTTATACTCATAACGTAATGGTCCGGCTGTCAATAGCTTCAACGGATCCGGACCATATTTATTTCCATCCAAGTCCGTAGCATTGGTAAACAAGGCTACATTATAGAACCAGTTCGCCCCCCAATTGGTCAATTCATTCTTATTAAAACACAGAGCGAAAATAATCTCTTTATTCTTCTTCCCTTCCGGAGTCCATAAATCCGCAAAGTTTGGAAGCAGTTCGAATTGTTGGTTCACCAAATTCAATAAAGCCTTCTTTGCTGTCAACAAGTCACTGTTATTAGGATCTACGGCAGTCAGAGTAGCTATATGATCCCCTGCAATATCATCATCGGGTAATCCTGTAGTGACTTTGGCAGACCACATATATATCTTGGCCTTCAAAAGTTCCGTTGCATAATAAGACCATTCATATTGGTCGGACATCTTCTTATCCGACTCATTGAAGAAAGCTTCGGATTTATTAATATCTTCTTTGATAAACTCTAACGTTTCCTCCGGAGTAGAACGAGCCTTATATAATTGCGTAATATCAATGCTACCCTCGGTAACTTTCGGTTCCGTCTCTAACGGCACACCACCAAATGTTCGATAAAGATAGAAATAGTAATATGCACGCAAGCCATAAGCCTGTCCCAAATAAAATGATTTCTCCATTCCAGTCATATAATCAATTTCTTTATCTACATTTCTGATAAACAAATTTATATGCATGATATTTGGGTACACCTCATACCAATCATCGACACCGGTATTATCTTTCGTAAGCAGATTATTAGTCATAGGCGGACCATATACCCCCTCACCCATAGAAGTAACATCACTTATCAGAATCTCACTTCTGAACTCTCCCAATGTGACAGGCATCTGATATTTATCTCTTAAATCGGCATGAATACCAGTCATAAACATTTCTACCTGAGATTTCTGATTCCAAAAATCATTAGAGCCATAATAATCTTCAGGAGACAGGTCCAACGCATCACAAGCAGACAATACCATCATCCCACTCAACAATATGCTATAAAATATTTTCTTCATAATCCTTCCTATTTATTAGAATGTAACATTTAAACCCAAAACAACTGTTCTAGGGAGGGGATATCCTCCATTCTGACTGACACCATATTCGGGGGTCGCCATATTTTTGGCTGCTGTAATATATCCCAAATTCTGTGCTGTTACAGAAACATCCACCTTGCTCAAACCGGATTTATGAATCCAACTCTGAGGCAAGGAATACGACAGGCTTATTTCACGAAAAGCCAAATAATCGCCACGATAACAATTAATGTCTGATATTCTGTCATAATTACGTTTGCCTAAAAAGTCAGCCCATCCATACACCGGATATTTTCCATTCGGATTACTTTCCGACCAGGAATCTTTAACCAAAGATATGGTATTAAATGTTCCCTGCATATTACCCATAATCCAAGGAGTTTTCCAATCATGCACCCAATAGCCTAAAGCATAATCCAGACGGCAGTTCAAAGTTAATCCTTTCCATGAAGTATTAATGTTAAAGCCTCCGGTCCAATGAGGTATCGTATTACCCAATTTCACCCGGTCATAATCATCAATTACACCATCCCCATTCACATCCTGCCATTTCACATCACCAGCCTGTATAGGCAGTCCTTTCTCCTTTTCGGCATCCGACAATTTAGCCCAAGCTTCAGGTCCATAGAGCACTTTGGCATCTGCTCCATTTTCCGTATAAGTGGATCTGTCTATCAGATTACCTGGAATCTCACTCTCACTCTTATAAATACCAAGAGATTTAAAGGCGTAAATCACACCATATTCCTGTCCTTCCTGATAACCACCCACCCATTGTCTTTCATAGGTACCATCTGCCAGCTTGCGTCCCGTATAAACCTGATAGGCATCCTGCATATTATTCGGCAATCCATTGTACGGTAATGAGATAATCTTATTCTTATTATAAGCGGTATTCATACTAACTGTAAATTTCCAATCTTTGGTACGCAAAACATTGGCAGTCAGTTCTAACTCCATACCTTGGTTTTGTACTTCTCCATTGTTAGAAAGGAAAGAAGAAACTCCGCTATGGGAAGGCAGGGTGATTTCTGCAAATTTATCCTGTGTACGTCTATTATAATAGGTGAAGTTCAAGATATATTTGTTATTCAGAAAACCAATATCGAAACCTGTCTCAAATGTGTACGATTTTTCCCATCTCATGGTGGGATTAGGCAAATCGTTTATCATCAAAGGAACTTTGCCATTATAGTTGGGTACTATTTTACCATCTTTATCTTTCATAATACCATAAGAGCCTTGAACCGTATAATAATCAAGTCCTGTCACTACATTACCATTAGCATCCAGTACACCAGACACATTTCCATTGGCACCGTAACTAGCACGAATTTTAGCATAAGAAAGTACATTGCTACAAGACTCCATAAAATTCTCTCTACTCAATACCCAACCGGCTGATATACCGGGAAAGGTTCCCCAACGGTTATCTTTTGGCAGCTTGGAGTATCCATCGCGACGTAAAACAAGGCTCAGCAAATACTTGGACTTATAATCATAATTCACTCTACCAAAGAATGAAAGAATGCGTTGTCTGTAATGCCAGGAATCTATTTGCCGCACTCCGGCAGCAGTCGAAGTATAATTCAAATCCTGAAAATCAGATAATGGAGATCCATAACCGGACGCCGAAAAACCTTTCTTGTATGAGTCATAATATTCTACGCCTGCCATCGCATCTATAGAATGATCTTGCCGGAATGTAGTCTGATAATTCAAGATTCCATTGTAAGTCTGGTCCAAAAGTCGTTCATGCTTGTTGGAAGTACTATGATTAGTGTCATACACCGGTCCTGTAGCTACAATATAGTCCCCTTTGAAGAACTCTCTGCTGTCATCAAAATAAAACCAAGTTCCTGTGGTCTTGAATGTCAACCCTTTCATTATATTAAAGGTAAAAGACTGGCTCAAATTAAACTTGTCTGTATTATTATCATAGTTCAATGCATCCTCATACACTTTCACTGTGGTCCAGCCACGGGCATAAGAAGCCACGGCAGGGCCTGCCAACCAATCGCCATCCGGACTTTTCACACGGAATGTAGGAGGAACGGACAAGGTAGTACTGAAAAAATCACCTTCACCGGCATATCCTGCACCACCATCGTCCCATTTTGTATCGGTAAATGTCAAAGAAGAATTAGAAGTAAGCCAAGGCTTAATTTTATAATCTGCATTGATCGTGAAATTCAAACGGTGATACCAGTTGTTCATCGCATTTCCTTCGCTGCGATTATAGCCTAGGCTTGCATAATAATGTCCCTTATCATTGCCGCCGGATACGCTCAAGTTATAATCCTGAGTAATAGCCGGAGATTTGATATTATAATCTTTCAGCTGATTATCACAATAAATCAATTTTTGTCCCGGATTCACCGGGTCATCCATTGTCTGCCAACCCTGTTTTAACAGGAAAGCCAGATCATCTGTATAATTCATAACACCCCATACGGCTGTATTGTCTTTATTGCCATTAAGTACATTCCCTTTTTCATCAAAATATCTGTTTCCTGTTCCGTAAGGCTGTGTTCCGGATAAAGTCGCATCACTGGCAAATCCATGCCAAGCGCCCGATTTATCCTGCCATATATGCGAAGACCGATAAAATGCTGAACGCATATAATACAAATAATCATGAGCATTCAAAAACTCATACTGGCTATGGAAAAAATTGAAACCGACTTTCGCACTCAAATTTATTTCCGTATGTCCTTCCGAACCTCTTTTAGTAGTAACAAGAATTACACCATTGGAAGCACGCGCACCGTAAATAGCTGTAGCACCAGCATCTTTCATGACCTCCAAAGACTCGATATCCTCCGGATTCACATCACTCAACGACTCGCGTACAGCACCATCGATAATAACCAAAGGTGAACCGCTACCATCCAGATTGGTACCACCACGAAGTACCAAAGTAGGAGTGGAATTCGGATTACCACTAGTTTGCTGCACCCTTAATCCTGCCACTGCACCAGACAGTGCTTGCGCCGGATTAGTATGGGCACCCGTACTTAAAGTAGAATTATCAACTTTAGCAATAGAATTAGTCATCTTGGAACGAAGTTGTGTGCCCCCATAACCTGTTATCACCACTTCATCCAAAGTCTTATTGTCTTCCTGCAGTTGAACATTCAAAAACGGCTTTTTCCCTACAACCATTTCTTGAGTCAGATAACCGATATAAGAAAAGACCAAAGACGCTTTTTCACTTACCATTAACGTAAACTGGCCGTCTATATCAGTTATGGTACCATTGGTAGTACCTTTCTCTATAATATTAGCCCCAATAATTGCTTCTCCTTTGGCATCGGTCACTATACCTTTGACAGTCACTTTCTCTTGTTGCATAACAATGGGAGGCGTTTTTTCTCTAGAAATGGCCTTACGAATTATTACTTGTCTGTCACGGATATGATATTCCAAATCAGTACCGGCAAACATTTGTTTCAGTACCTCCTCTATTGTCTTATTCCGTACATCCACATTGACACGACGAGACAAATCAATATCTGTACGATATATAAAAATAAATTGACTATTCTTTTCTACCCAATTAATCACACTCTTCAAAGTCTGGTTCTCCATAGAAACGGTAAAGCTAGTTTGTTCCGCATAACTCATTTCCGCAAAAGCCTCTTCATAACTTGTAAATGTTAAAATCATGGCTAAACTCATACATTTTGTGAATTTAGGCATGAGTTTTATTCTATTCGTGTATTTTTTCATATATTTGATTGTTTTTTCTATTTATTTCAAGGTAAATAATTAAACAACGATTCAGTGACCAGATAGTACGGCAAATACTGTCTGGTTTTCTTTTTTTTACATTCTTCTTTTATTCCATAGGCTAAAGTGTTTTAAGGTTCAACAATTCTCATTTAAGGCTCACATAGATTTCATCTTTATCATTTATTGTATAATGCAATGATAATGAAAGACATAAATTATCCATAACATCGGTAATGTCTGTTTGAAGATCCAGTTTTCCTGACAATGACAAGGTAGTAATCTCCGCATCATACCGTATTTTACACCCATAATACCGCTCAAGTTTCTTCAAAACATCTCCTACGGGTCTTTGATGAAGCAGCAATAAATTATCCTTCCAACTGATGTATTCGGACACATCAACCTTACGTACCTGCGTTTTATTACCTTTAATATCCACCAATTGATTAGGTGCTAATCTTACTTTGCTCTTATTCTCAGTAGTTACTTCCACGCTTCCATGTACTAAAACAACAGATGAAGCCTCATCTTCCCTATAGGCACAGACATTAAACGAAGTACCCAGTACGCGTATATCAAACTCTCTTGTTTTGACAACAAATGGGCAATCCTTCCTTTTGGCTACATCCAGATAAACCTCCCCCTCTACCAGGATTTCACGTTTCTGTTCTTCAAAAATATCCGGATATATCACTTTACTACCTGAATTTATATAAATTCTAGTACCATCAGAAAAAGTAATATCAGCTCTTTTCCCATTAGGAACCATTATCTGGTGCATTTCATTCTTTACAGATGAAGCCTGGGATATTTTAGTATTTAATGCATACTGCTGAATATTCGAACTTCCTAAAGTATCATATTTTAAAGAAGCATCATTTTTCAGATTCATAGCTTGGTTATCTGTTATCAGAATCACCTCATCACCGCAAATGGAAGTCGTGTCATTCAGCAATGCTATATCAAGCTCCGTACCCTCATCAGCATTGGTACTCCACCAGTTCATAGCTAAAATCAAACCAATCGCTGCCGCTATCGACAAAGACCACCTATAAATATGACGTCTGTAGGAAACCCTCTTTTCCCTTTCTACTCGTTTCATCACGTCCTGAAAAGATTTTTCCACATCAACAAATTCCAATTCATCTGCTTCCCGAATCTTCTCAGTCAGGCATCGAACTGTTTTACGAAATTCATCTGAATTATATATTGTTTTTTTTTTTTTCATCGAAATACCTTTTTATTAAGAAAACGGCACTCGATAAAAAAGGTACTCATAAAAAAGAAAAGAAATCACACTTTTCTTTGCATGAGTCTTCGTAAGACCAATAGATAAACCTTATATGACAAATAAAAAAACTTATTCATCACACAAATATCACTTCATGAAAACATGCCCAAATGATAAAACAACAACAATTAACTACTCGCTAAATCAAGAGAAGTGAAAAGCCCAAACACTACGCACAGGCACATGAACACAATGCACCAAGATACTGAAAATCCAAATGGTTGAAACAGAGAAAAAGAATTCACGCAAACGTGCCAATGTACGCGACAAAAGATTCTTGCTTGATTGAGGATTCATACCTAAGATAGCGGATATTTCCTGATGGCTCAATTCCTTTACATAATATAAATACAGAATTTCACGCTGACGACCAGAAAGACGTGAAATTGCCTTAGCCAGCCTCCTTTCATTCTTCACATCCACATCATCTTTCTTAAATAAAGAATTTATTATTTCTTCACCCATCGGAAAAAACTCATGGCATTCTTCAATCACTTCCATTGGACGTAAAGACTGAAACGCATCCAGCAATTTATTTCTAAAAGAACAAAGCAAATACGCCTTTACATTATCAGTATAATGCAAATTCCTACAATTTAAAATCAACTTGACGAACAGATTCTGTATGGTATCGGCAACCAGCTCTCTGTCACCTACCATACGAATTCCATAGGAATACAATAACGAATAATAGCGTCGATAAACTTCTTCAAATGCCGCCGTTTCTCCTTTAATGAAAGATTCCCAAAGTTTAGTTTCATCATGTGTTCTATCAACCATAATACTAGCTCCTTAAAAACTTATTGAGCTTGCTCAGAGTTAAACTTAACAAGAAGGCAATATAAGAGATGAATCATGTAATGGACTCATCCCTTACTTTATAATACCTACATATTATTCAAACAGTTTACTGCGCGACAACATACAGGCACCGATAATCCCGGCTCTTTCTTTCAATTTAGATTCTACAATAACAGAATCACGGTTCATCAAGTTCAGTGTATATTTTCGAATAGCTGTAGTGATGGGTTGTGTCAAATAATCACCTGTACGTGACAATGCACCACCAATAATGACTAGCTCCGGATTGAATATATTAATAAGTCCCGCTACATGGCGGCCTAATTTCACTCCAATTTCTTCCACCAGTTCAATACACAGCAAATCTTCCTTATTTACCGCATCAATGATATCATCCAAGGTCAAATCTTCCAAATTTTTCTTGGTATTGGAGATAATAGAGTTCTCACCATTATTAATATGTTCCAACAGAATACGATGCAAAGCAGCCCCCGAAACTTCCGTTTCTATGCATCCTTTTTTCCCACAATGGCAGATAATCTCATTCTCATATCCAAAATTATGCCCGAATTCGCCAGAGAAACCGGATTTTCCTTTATAAATCTTTCCATCAATGATAATTCCCATACCCAATCCCCAACTGACATTGATAAAGATGATATTCTTCTCACCTTTCACAACACCTTGCATATACTCACCGTAGATCATAGCACGGGTGTCGTTGTCAATAGAAACACGATAACCACCCACCTTTTCTGATATAACATCCGTCAACGGGCGCTCATCAAAATTGAATATACTGTAACTATATCCCAAATCCGGATTCACACGCCCGGAAAGATTTACATTAATATTTAATATCTTATCTTTCTCAACACTGACTTTTTGAAGAAAATGTTTAATCAACTTACACAATTCGTCTAAACTCTCAGGGGTATTCTTCGCTTTAAAAGGAACATTCATTTTTAGCTGAACTACATCTCCTTTAAAATTTATCAACCCCAAGTTAATGGAAAACTGACGCACTTCAACACCTACAAAATACCCGGAATCTGCATTCAAACCATACAAACTGGGATGTCTTCCCCCACTGGTTTCCAGCTTCCCATAGTCGTTAATGTAACCTTCCTCACACATTTCATCGATGAATTTTGTAACTGTAGGCACACTTAAATCCATCTCTCTTGCTAAATCAGTAATCGTAGAGCTTCCATTATAAATATAATGGGTAATGATTTTCTTCTTCATCACAGCCATCTTTGAGCCCTTTTCAATTTCTTTCAACAAATTCTCACCCATAATAAAATATTCCGTTAATGTCCACAAATATAGTTATTTTTTTATGAAATCAAATCACATTTAAAGAGAATTTTCAAAAAATATTTTAGAAGATGTAAGCAAATTATCATTTTTTGTAACAATCCCACTTTCCAGATACATTTAAATAATATTTCCTAGTCGTTTATTCATCTTTCTATTTATTAAAAGAGTGATTATTAATAAATAAATTTAGTTTTTACTTGTTGTTTTCATAAATCATTTATATATTTGCACGCAACATGATTAAGTAATATAAAATATTCATTTCAAATAAATTAAAGGCTATGGAAAAGATTCACGGATTAATTGATGCACCTTTTACTCCATTTTATGAGAACGGAGAAGTAAATTATGAACCTATTGAAGCCTATTGCCAACTATTGGTTAGAAACGGACTTCAAGGCGTATTTATCAATGGTTCTTCCGGAGAAGGCTATATGCTGACAGAAGACGAACGCATGAAACTGGCTGAACGCTGGATGGAAGTAGCACCCGAAGGATTCAAAGTCATTGTCCATGTAGGAAGCACTTGTGTAAAATCAAGCAAACGTCTAGCAGAACACGCTCAGAAAATCGGAGCATGGGGTATCGGAGCAATGGCACCTCCTTTCCCCAAAGTAGGACGCATTGAAGAATTGGTGAAATACTGCGAAGAAATAGCATGCGGCGCTCCTGCACTTCCTTTCTATTTTTATCACATCCCAGCTTTCAACGGAGCATTCCTCTCAATGGTAGCATTCTTGGAAGCCGTAGACGGTCGCATTCCTAATTTCGCCGGTATCAAATATACTTTCGAAAGCCTGTATGAATACAACCAATGCCGTTTATATAAAAATGGCAAATTTGACATGTTGCACGGCCAGGATGAAACGATCCTTCCTTGTCTGGCTATGGGCGGTGCACAGGGCGGTATCGGTGGAACAACCAACTATAACGGCAAAGAACTCACAGGTATTATCGAAGCATGGAAAGCCGGTGATCTGGAACTGGCACGCGAACGCCAGAATTTCGCACAGGAAGTTATCAATGTCATCTGTCACTATCGTGGAAACATCGTTGGCGGTAAACGCATCATGAAACTGATCGGGCTGGATTTAGGAAAGAACCGGACTCCGTTCCAGAACATGACAGATGAGGAAGAAGCTGCCATGAAAGCCGAACTGGAAGCAATCAATTTCTTCGAAAGATGTAACAAATAAACCTGAACCACGATGTTTTCAATAGACTATATAAAAGAATGGTCGGAATCATACAAAACAGATCTGACCACCAATATCATGCCGTTTTGGCTGAAATACGGGCTGGACAAGGTCAATGGAGGTATTTATACCTGCGTTGACCGAGACGGCAGCTTGATGGACACCACCAAATCAGTGTGGTTCCAAGGAAGATTTGCTTTTATCTGTTCCTATGCATATAATAATATAGAAAAGAACGAAGCATGGCTGGCGGCAGCCAAAAGTACAATAGACTTTATAGAAGCGCATTGTTTTGACTCTGACGGACGTATGTATTTCGAAGTGACTGCCGAAGGCACTCCTTTGCGCAAACGCCGTTATATTTTTTCGGAGTCATTCGCAGCCATCGCCATGTCGGAATATGCCATCGCATCCGGTGACCAGACGTATGCTGTAAAAGCATTAGACTTGTTCAAACGGATGCAGTATTTTATGGAAACACCAGGCATACTGGCTCCCAAATATCTGGATACCCTCCCGATGAAAGGACATTCCATTACCATGATTCTGATTAATGTGGCATCACGTATCCGTCAGGCTATTCAGGACGAAAGCTTCAATGGACAGATTGACGCCTCCATCGACCAGCTACGTAAAGACTTCATGCATCCTGAATTCAAGGCTTTGCTTGAAACAGTAGGTCCCAACGGAGAATTCATTGACAGCAACATGGGCCGCACCATCAATCCGGGACATTGTATTGAGACAGCCTGGTTTCTGCTGGAAGAAGCCAAATACCGCAACTGGGACAAAGACATTACGGAACTGGCCCTCACTATCTTTGATTGGTCCTGGGAGTGGGGATGGGACAAAGAATTCGGAGGTATCATCAACTTCAAAGACTGCAAGAACCTTCCGCCACAGGATTATTCCCAAGACATGAAATTCTGGTGGCCTCAGACAGAGGCTGTCATCGCTACTTTGTATGCATATTTAGCAACCGGAAATGAAAAATACCTTGACATGCACAAACAAATCAGCGATTGGACATACGCCCATTTTCCTGATAAAGAGTGTGGAGAATGGTTTGGATATCTCCATCGTGACGGCACGCCTGCACAAATGGCCAAGGGTAATCTATTCAAAGGCCCGTTCCACATTCCAAGAATGATGATCAAGGGCTATACATTGTGCAAGGAAATACTCGACAACAAAAAATCACATTTATAAAGCCCTTTATCTATTAGCATGAAAAACAGTAAAATTTATCCTTGGGTTGTAGTAGGATTATTATGGGGTGTCGCCCTGTTGAATTACATGGACCGGCAAATGCTATCCACAATGAGAGATGCCATGGCGGTGGATATCACCGAGCTTCAATCAGCTGCCAATTTTGGGCGACTGATGGGAGTTTTTCTTTGGATATATGGCTGTATGAGCCCTATAGCCGGAATGGTGGGCGACCGCATGAACCGCAAATGGCTTATTGTTGGCAGTTTGTTTGTATGGTCGGCCGTCACTTATCTGATGGGAATAGCCGACACTTATAATGAAGTCTTTTTCCTTCGCGCCTTGATGGGAATCAGCGAAGCGCTCTATATTCCTGCCGGATTATCACTGATCGCCGACTATCACTCCGATAAGTCACGTTCATTAGCTATCGGTATTCACATGACCGGGCTCTACACCGGGCAGGCCATCGGAGGTTTCGGCGCTACAGTAGCCGCCGCTTTTTCCTGGCATACAACCTTTCATTGGTTCGGCATCGCCGGCATTGCATACGCCGTAATTTTGATGCTTTTTCTACATGAAAAGAAGGATAGAATACAAATTGAACAAATAAATTCACCTTCCGGTAAAGAAAAAAGCAATTTATTGAAGGGATTATCATTACTTTTCAGTAATATTGCATTCTGGGTGATTCTGCTATATTTCGCAGCCCCCAGTTTACCGGGATGGGCAACCAAAAACTGGTTACCTACCTTGTTCGCCGAGAACCTGAATATACCGATGTCACAAGCCGGCCCCATGTCGACTATCACCATCGCACTATCCTCGTTCATTGGTGTAATTATTGGTGGAACCTTATCCGATAAGTGGGTGCAAAGAAATATAAAAGGACGTGTGTACACGGGTGCCATCGGCTTGGGACTTACTATTCCATCCCTGCTTTTACTAGGGTTCGGCCATAGTTTCGTAGCCGTTGTGGGAGCTGGATTATTATTCGGTATCGGTTATGGTATCTTCGATGCCAACAATATGCCGATTCTATGCCAGTTCGTATCATCCAAACACCGTGCTACCGCCTATGGTATCATGAATATGACAGGCGTGTTTGCGGGAGCAGCCATTACCGAAGTCTTGGGAAAGTGGACAGACGGAGGTAAGTTGGGACTGGGATTTGCCATGTTGGCCATCATTGTTGCAATAGCATTGGTCGTACAGTTGACATTCCTCCGTCCTAAAACGGATAATATGGAATAACCCGTATAGTTAACTTAACACTTAAAACTTAAAAAAAGAAAGAACCATGAGAGTAATTATCGAACCTGATTACCAAGCGCTGTCACAATGGGCGGCAAACTATGTAGCTAGTAAAATCAATGCGGCAAATCCGACTCCTGAAAAACCTTTTGTTTTAGGTTGTCCTACAGGATCTTCACCGCTGGGCATGTACAAGGCACTGATAGAACTGAACAAGCAGGGAAAAGTATCTTTCCAGAATGTCGTTACTTTCAATATGGACGAATATGTAGGCTTACCTGAAGATCATCCTGAAAGCTACCATACATTTATGTGGAAAAACTTTTTTAACCACATTGATATAAAGAAAGAAAATGTACATATACTAAACGGAAATGCCGAAGACCTGGAAGCAGAATGCGCCAACTACGAAAAGCAAATAGCCGAAATCGGAGGCATCGACCTGTTTATGGGAGGTATCGGTCCCGACGGACATATCGCATTCAACGAACCGGGTTCATCTTTGTCTTCACGCACACGTATCAAAACATTGACTACAGATACAATCATTGCCAACTCACGTTTTTTTGACAATGACGTGAACAAAGTACCTAAAACTGCGTTAACAGTAGGTGTAGGGACTGTCCTTTCAGCTAAAGAAGTTCTGATTATCTGCAACGGACACAACAAAGCACGCGCTTTGCAACATGCCGTTGAAGGTGGTATCACACAAATGTGGACTATCAGCGCATTACAGATGCACCAACATGGCATCATTGTTTGTGACGAAGCCGCTACAGACGAACTGAAAGTCGGTACTTACAAATATTTCAAAGACATCGAAAAAGCTAATTTGTAATTTATGAGAACAAACCTAAGTTCGCAGATTTCTCTGAACAGAGTATCTCCGAAATATTATAAACCCGAAAATGCGGTGGAACGTTCTGTCTTAACCCGCTGCGAAAAAGTGCCTACCGACATCTATGAAACGATGGAAGAAGGCGTACAACAAATAGCCAATGAAATTACGGCAAAAATTCAGGAACGTCAGCGCGAAGGAAAGTTCTGCGTGATTGGTGCCGGAACCGGTGCTTCATTACGTCCGCTTTATGCCGAACTGGTCCGTAAACATAAAGATGAAGGACTAAGTTTCCGTAACGTAGTAATTTTCAATTTATATGAATATTACCCCTTGGCTTCCGAAGGGGCGGGAAGCAGTTTCTCACAACTGAACGATTTATTCCTCAGCCAAATCGATATTGACAAACAAAATGTATTCACCATCGACGGAACGATTCCGCAGGAAGCTGTTATCGAATACTGCCGCCTGTACGAACAACGTATCCAAACTTTTGGCGGTATAGATATCGTATTAATGGGCATTGGTCGTGAAGGCAATATTGCCATGAACGAACCGGGATCAAGCTTGAGCTCTCCTACCCGACTGATTTTGATTGACTCAACCTCGCGTGCTGAAGCTGCACACAACTTAGGAGTAGACAATCTTCCTCCCTGCTCCATCACCATGGGAGTGGCAACTATTATGGCTGCCCGGAAAATCTATTTGCTGGCATGGGGAGATGACAAAGCCGATATCATCAAGAAAGCGGTGGAAGACAAAGTAAGTGACACCTTACCCGCTTCTTATCTGCAAATGCACAACAATGCCAATGTGTGCATAGATCTGGCAGCGGCTTCTCACCTTACCCGGATCCAACGTCCGTGGCTGGTTACCAACTGTGAATGGAACGACAAACTAATCCGCAGTGCCATCGTATGGTTATGTATGCGTGTTAAAAAGCCGATTCTGAAGCTCACCAATAAAGATTATAATGAAAACGGATTGAGCGAACTGTTGGCACTTTACGGTTCTGCTTACAACGTAAATATCAAAATATTCAATGATCTGCAGCACACCATCACCGGATGGCCCGGCGGCAAGCCGAATGCGGACGATACCTATCGCCCCGAACGTGCGAAACCATTTCCAAAACGTGTGGTTGCTTTCTCTCCGCATCCGGATGACGATGTAATCTCAATGGGTGGAACTTTACGCCGTCTGGTTCAGCAAGGTCATGAGGTACACGTAGCATACGAAACTTCCGGAAACATTGCCGTAGGCGATGAAGAAGTAGTACGTTTCATGCACTTCATCAACGGTTTCAACCAGCTTTTTGATGAAAACTCCAACGAAACCATCAAAAACAAATATGCTGAAATCAAGAAATTCCTTGCCGCTAAGAAAGAAGGCGATATGGACAGCCGTGATATTCTGACCATCAAAGGATTGATTCGCCGTGGAGAAGCCCGTACCGCAAGCACTTACAATCAAATTCCACTGAACCGTGTTCATTTCCTCGATCTGCCTTTCTATGAAACCGGCAAGATTGAAAAGAATCCCATCAGTGAAGCCGATGTAGAAATTGTTTTGCAGTTATTACGTGAAGTAAAGCCCCATCAGATTTATGTAGCCGGTGACTTGGCCGACCCGCACGGAACCCATCGTGTCTGCACAGACGCAGTGCTTGCCGCTATTGACATCGAGAAAGAAGCCGGTACCGAATGGTTGAAAGACTGTCGCATTTGGATGTATCGTGGCGCATGGGCGGAATGGGAAATTGAAAACATTGAAATGGCCGTACCGTTCAGTCCTGAAGAACTGCGTGCTAAACGTAACTCCATCTTAAAGCATCAGTCTCAGATGGAAAGCGCACCGTTCCTGGGCAATGACGAACGTCTGTTCTGGCAAAGAAGTGAAGACCGCAATCGGGGTACAGCCGCTTTGTATGACCAACTTGGTTTGGCATGTTATGAAGCAATGGAGGCCTTTGTAGAATACGTACCCCTATAATTTAAGAAACAACCTAACCTAATTTTATACTAACCTTTAACCAAAAAACCGAAAATCCCCGATGGATGTGATATCCTTCGGGGATTATTTTTAGATTTCCACTTATCTCAAACGATATTCCATAATCATCCTCACCACAGCTACCTGTTTCGAGAAACACACCCCCAACTACATTTCATAATTCATTAATCCCATAACCAAACAAAGCAAAATCCCCCAGACAAGGGTCTTCGGGAAAAACCTCAGCCAAAGCCGCAGTAATAGTTCTCGCATTATTCAGCGTATAAGATTTACTTCGGGTCAGCTCCAATCTGAAAGCCATCTCACTGACATGCGTATCCAAAGGGATAATCAACTCACATGGAGAAAAATTCCTCCAGATTCCAAAATCCACTTCCGAATCGCGACGGATCATCCAGCGCAGAAACATATTCAATTTCTTTTGCGGCGCCTTATCCGACACTCCCAACAAACGGCAAAGACGTTGCATCGGAGTTCCATCCGTTTCGCAAAGAAGAGCATCCTCCATACTCTCATACCTATTATATATAGTATGCAGCCAATAAAACAATTGTGCCATCTTATTTTTTGAAACCGTCCGATAGAACGACTCCTCACCACAGAAATCTATTTTCCAGTTTCCAGACAACACATACTGCAAAGGCTGCCGGTTCATTATAGACTCCAGTCGTTCTGCTGCCTTCAGTATCTGAGGGCGGGCTCCGAAACTAAGAAAAGCAGTCAAAAAAGCACTGATTTCAATATCCGCCTTAGAATGATAACGATGCGGAAACTGCACCGGATCAGAGGAAATGAAATCAGAGTTATGATACCGGACAGCATATTTCCGCAAAAAATCAGCCACTGCCATCTGGCCCTCATGAGTTTGCCGTTCTGTAATATAAGATATAAATTGCTCTTGTTCTTTCTTTCGGGTCATAAATAAAACGTTTATGATTTGTACACAAAGGTACATTAAAATAAAATAGATTGCATTTTCAGAAATCAAATTCCATCCTTAATCCTCAACTTGCCTTTTCTATATTCTTTAGGTGAAATCCCCACATATTGCTTAAAATACTTTCCAAAGAAAGACTGCGTAGGGAAATTCAGCTGGTTCGCAATCTCCTTGATACTCAAATCCGATCCTTCAAGCAATTGTTTCGCCTCGGTAATCACCATTTGCACAATCCATTGCAAAGCGCTATTCCCCGACTTCTCCTTAATGATCGTAGAAAAATAACGTGGAGTAATGTGCTGCATCTTCGCATAATAGGCAACATCACGCTCTTTCCTATACAAACGGAAAAGAGCCAGCATGAAATTCTGGAAGATCACATCCTTCTTATTCTGTGGCAAAGGCTGCATGGGTTGGTTAGCGAAATACATATTCAATATTTCATAGCAAAAAGTCTGTCCCATTGACTTAATCAACTCTAAAGTCAGGCGTTGTTGTTGCAAATTCACTTCCAGTACGTCCTCCGCCCCTATCCTTTCCTGCAAATTATCCAACAGATACTCCAAATGGATACGTTGCTTATCCGAAAGTGATATACAAGGATGCTTCCGCATAAAAAGCTGGTTTTCCACATTTATCACCCTATTGACGATAGGAATGATATAATCTAAATCCACTTCAACCATAATTCCTTCCGCATCCTCGCTCTTATGAAGCAGATGCACCAAGGTAGAAGCCATGTAAATATACACATCACCGGGATTTATCTGAAAATGCTTATCTTCCAGTGAAACCTCCACATTTCCCCTCCGGCAAAAGAAAAAGCCACATTTATTAAATGTAGAAATAATCTGTCCGTCTTTAAAAGTATGCGGATCACTGCTCGAAAGCACTGTAAACTGAAAAGGCATCTGTTGTCCGACCATCCATCTATCTCTTTTATTCATTCACTGCAAAATAAATACAAATCGCAAACTTTTCAGCTATATATCTACTAGAAAATATACAAATCGGACAATTTATCATTCATATCAACCTTTTCTATCCTCTTGCTTCGGGATAACTTTGCATCAGAAAACCAATAGCATGATATATGAAACAAATTTATCTTATTCTAACAGGTATTTCCTTGATTCTACTGAGTTCCTGCACACAGCGTACCCAGGAAGCCAAAGGCTATCAGACAGTAAAAATAGACACGATCGTTTCTGCCGACAAGCAAACTTTCCTGCAATTTCCGGGAAAGGTAAAAGCCGCACAAGATATCAGCCTTGCCTTCCGGGTAAGCGGAACCATCAGCAAAATACATGTAAAAGACGGTACCCGTGTACAAGAGGGACAATTACTGGCCGAACTGGACCCCACCGACTATCAAGTACAACTGGATGCTACTGAAGCAGAATACCAGCAAATAAAAGCGGAAGCGGAAAGAGTCATAGCCCTTTACAAAGACAACGGAACCACCCCCAACGCCAATGACAAAGCTGTATACGGACTCAAACAAATCACTGCCAAGTACAAACATCACAAAGACCAACTGGCTTATACACGGCTCTACGCCCCCTTCAACGGGTACGTACAAAAACGCCTGTTTGAAGCTCACGAAACCATCGGAGCCGGAATGCCCGTCCTATCCATGATCAGCAGCGGGACTCCCGAAGTAGAAATAAACCTTCCTGCGGCCGAATACATCCGCCGGGACCAGTTCGACAATTATCACTGTACGTTTGACATCTATCCGGGCGAAACCTATCCGCTGAAACTAATCAGTGTCACCCCGAAAGCCAATGCAAATCAATTATACACCATGCGCCTGCAAGTAGTACCCGGAACGCCGGCTGTCCCCTCTCCCGGAATGAATACCATGGTCACCATCTCTTACCGCACAGAACAGACGAACACTCTCTCTGTCCCTACCGGCGCCATCCTGCAAAAAGAAGGCAAAGCGTATGTATTCGTCTTCAACCCATCGGACAACACAGTGCACAAACAGGAAATATCCATGCTACGTTTACTGAACAACGGACACAGCCTCATCACTGCCGGACAGCTGAAACCGGGAGAGCTGATTGTATCCTCGGGAGTACATCACATCGAGGATGGAGAAACTGTAAAACCTTTACCACTTGTCACTAACACAAATATAGGAGGATTATTATAATGGATATCAGCAAATGGGCATTCCGTAACAGGAATCTGATTTATTTCCTGATAGCGGTTCTGCTGTTCGGCGGAGCCTACTCCTGCTATCAGATGAGCAAGCTGGAAGACCCCGAAATAAAAGTAAAGCTTGCCATGGTAGTCACCACCTATCCGGGTGCTTCCGCCCACCAGGTAGAACTGGAAGTAACGGACGTGCTCGAAAAGAACATCCGCACCATGGGCAACATAGACAATATAGAAAGTTATTCATACAACGACCTGTCCCTGATACAGATAGAACTGCTGAGCACCGTGCCGGACGACGAAGTGGAACAATGCTGGGACATGCTGCGCCGCAAAGTAAGCGACGCCCACGCCCTGTTGCCCGAAGGAGCCACCCCCCCGATAGTCAAGGATGATTTCGGAAACGTATATGGTATGTTCTATGCCCTGACAGGCGACGGACTGTCCGACCGTGAACTGTCCGACTATGCCGAACTGGTGAAACGGGAAGTGAACGAACTGGAAGGCGTGGACCGTGTGGAACTCTACGGCAAACGTTCCGAATGTATCAACATCTCCCTGCTGCAAGACCGTATGGCAAACCTCGGTGTTAAACCTGCCGAAGTTCTCGCCACACTGAACGGACAGAACAAAACCACCTATACAGGATATTATGAAAATGGTGACAACCGTATCCGAGTCACAGTAAACGATAAATTCAAAACCGTAGAAGATATTGGAAAAATGCTGATCCAAGGACATGATGATGACCAGCTTCGCCTGAGCGACATTGCCCGTATAGAAAAAGACTACGAGGATCCCACACGCAATGAAATGTTTTATGACCATGAACGTGCTCTCGGTATACTCATCGCCGCCTCCAGTGGCTCGGACATTATAAAAGTAGGCCATGCCGTAGAAAGCAAGTTGGAAGAACTCAAAACCGGACGTCTGCCCGCCGGAGTGGAATGCCACAAAATCTTCTATCAGCCCGAACGGGTAGGCAGCTCTTTGGGAACCTTTGTCATCAACCTGATAGAATCCGTCATCATCGTAGTACTGATACTGATGATAGCAATGGGATTCAAGAGCGGCCTTATCATAGGTATCAGCCTGATCATCACCGTATTCGGTTCTTTCCTGTTCCTTTATTCGGCAGGTGGAACGATGCAACGCGTATCATTGGCTGCTTTTGTACTGGCAATGGGCATGTTGGTAGACAATGCTATCGTCATCATAGACGGCATACTGGTAGACTTGAAAGCCGGAAAAAAACGAATGGAAGCCATGACTGCTATCGGGCGACAGACAGCTATGCCTCTTTTAGGAGCCACCTTGATAGCCATTATCGCCTTTCTACCTATCTACATGTCCCCCGACACCGCAGGAGTCTACACGCGCGACCTTTTCATCGTACTTGCCGTTTCCCTGCTGTTGAGCTGGGTATTGGCACTGATTCACGTACCGCTGATGGCCGACCGCAGACTACATCCTGCCATAGATACCGACAGTACCGGAAAGCGTGTGTACAAAGGTAAAATCTATGCCGGTCTCCGTTCGGCACTGCGGTTCGGTCTGGCCCACCGGTGGAGTTTTGTATTCACCATGATTGGCCTGTTGCTACTTTCCGCTTTCGGCTATCCATACATGCGTCAGGGCTTTTTCCCCGACATGGTTTACGACCAGCTTTACATGGAATACAAACTGCCGGAAGGAAACAACCACACTCGTGTGGCACAAGATTTGAAAGAAATAGAAACCTATCTGAAAGGACGCAAGGAAATAACCCACGTCACCACCTCCATAGGCGGTACGCCCGGACGCTATAACCTGGTGCGGAGCGTTGCCAACCCATCGCTTTCGTATGGCGAACTGATTATCGATTTCACCTCACCGGAAACCTTGGTAGAACATATAGATGAAATCCAAGCTTACCTCTCCCAAGCCTATCCGGACGCATACATCAAATTGAAAAGATACAATCTGATGTTCAAGAAATATCCCATAGAAGCGCAATTCCTGGGCCCCGACCCTGCCGTTCTGCACCAACTGGCAGACAGCGCCCGTACCATCATGGAAAATACACCGGAAGTCTGCCTTATCACCACCGACTGGGAACCTCAAGTACCCGTACTGACCATCGAATATGACCAGCCGTCCGCCCGTGCCCTCGGCCTGAGCCGCAATGATGTCAGCCTTTCCCTGCTCACTGCTACCGGAGGAATTCCCATCGGCTCTTTCTACGAAGGCATCCACAAAAACAATATCTATCTGAAATGCCTTGACGAAAAAGGAGAACCCATAGAAGATTTAGGCAATGCACAAGTCTTCTCGTCACTGCCCTCGTTGAACGGACTGCTGAACGAAGAAACCATGGTGAAACTGAAAGCCGGCACGCTTTCGAAAGAAGATTTGGTGGAAAGCATCATGGGAAGTACTCCGCTGAAGCAAATCAGCAAAGGAATTGATATCCGATGGGAAGACCCGGTAGTTCCCCGTTACAACGGTCAGAGAAGCCAGCGTGTACAGTGTTCGCCCGCACCGGGCATAGAAACGGAAAAAGCACGTCTTGCCATTGCAGAACGTATAGAGAAGATACAACTACCCGAAGGATATTCACTGGTGTGGCAAGGTGAGAAGATAGCCAGCGACCAGTCCATGAAATACCTGTTCCAGAACTTCCCGTTGGCCATCATTCTGATGATTGCCATCCTGATAATGCTATTCAAGGACTACCGCAAGCCTATCATCATCTTCTGCTGTATCCCGATGATTTTTGTAGGAGTGGTAGCAGTGATGCTGCTCACGGGGAAGGTATTCAACTTCGTGGCCATCGTAGGAACCTTGGGTCTTATCGGCATGTTGATAAAGAACGGAATTGTACTGATGGACGAAATCACCCTTCAAATCAGTAAAGGGATAGAACCTGTTACCGCATTGATAGACAGTTCCCAAAGCCGTCTTCGTCCTGTTATGATGGCTTCGCTGACCACCATTCTGGGTATGATTCCCTTGCTGTCCGATGCCATGTTCGGCTCACTGGCGGCAGCTATCATGGGCGGATTGCTGTGCAGCACGCTGATTACGCTGCTCTTTATCCCTATATTATACGCCTTGTTCTTCAAAATAAGAAACGATTGATTTATTTCACTGACATACAAAACCAAGAACAAATGAAAAAAACAATGATAATCCCCTTCTGTTTTCTGTTATGGCATCTTGTCGCCCCGGCACAGGCACAGGAAACACTGAGTCTGAAAGAATGCCGTGAAATGGCATTGAAATACAATAAGGAGATGGCGGCTTCTGTAAAACAAACGGAAAGCGCCCACTACACAGCCAAGAGTTACAAGGGGAACTTCTTCCCCAATCTGACAGCTAGTGGAACGGGACTTTACAGCAATGCCGACGGCAGTTATGGCATAGCCGGAGGCAACCTGCCCGTCTTTCTGCCCGACGCCACCGGACAGTTTAATCCGGGACAACCCTCAGGTTTCGCCTATTTTCCCGGTATCAACCTGGATTACAAGATAGGATGGGTCTACATGGGTGGCATACAATTAGAACAACCCCTCTATATGGGCGGTAAAATCCGCGCCGCCTACAAAATGTCCCTGTTAGGTAAAGAAATGGCACAGATGAACGAAACCCTGACCGCCACAGAAGTCATTCTGAAAACAGACCAGGCATACGCTCTGGTAGTGAAAGCGAAAGAGATGAAAACAGTGGCCGACACATACCATGCCGTATTGGCCGAATTGCAAAAGAACGTGGAGAGTGCCTACAAGCACGGATTGAAACCTCAGAACGATGTGCTGAAAGTGCAAGTGAAACTGAATGAAAGTGAACTGGGCATACGCAAAGCCGAGAATGCTCTCCGCCTGGCTACCATGAACCTCTGCCACCTGATAGGAAAACCGCTGACCACGGAGATCCTCATTTCCGGAGATTTCCCGGAAATAGAACAGGAAATGGAATTACAGGTACTGGATATCACCCGTCGTCCGGAATACGGTATACTGGACAAACAAGTGGCCATCGCCCGCCAACAAGTCAAGTTAAACCACAGCGAACTGCTTCCCAAAGTAGGCATCAAAGGTTCATACGACTATGTACACGGTTTGGAACTGAACGAAAAGAATTTTCTGGATAATGCCAGTTTCTCTGTCCTGTTGAACGTAAGTATTCCCCTTTTCCATTTCGGCGAACGCAGCAACAAGGTACGTGCAGCCAAAGCCAGGCTGGAACAGACCCGTCTGCAACAGCAAAATCTGAACGAGCAAATGCTACTGGAACTGACCCAGGCCGCCAACAATTTGGACGAAGCGAAACTGGAAAGCGAACTTGCCGACCGTTCCCTGCGGCAGGCGGAAGAGAACCGACGCGTCAGCAAAAGCCAGTACGAAGTAGGACTGGAAACTCTTTCAGACCATCTGGAAGCCCAAGCACTATGGCAACAGGCATACGAAACCCAAGTGGATGCCCGTTTCCAACTTTACCTGAACTATGTGGCTTATCTGAAAGCAGCCGGAACTTTACATGACAAACTGTAAAAGTCTCTACCCTGAGTTTTTGGTTCTTCTTCATTTTGGGGGCAAGTGATTTATTCATATCCCTTTATTCATCAGCTATTAGATTGTATTCGGGGATATATTATTCTCTATTTTCGAATATTCATTCGAATGTCTTTATTGGTCGAACTTTGGTAGTGAAGTGTTGCCCCCAAAATGAAGAAGAACCCCGAGTTTTAAAAAGTGCTACCACTGCTACCACCCTTTCTTGTATAACCACCTTCCTTCTCTTTTTATTCCCAAACGGATAAGACTAAACTTCGGGAACACTTTCCTGTTTGCGCAGCACATACACCGCATGAGAGTGCTTTCCCTCTTTGTCCAATCTCTTCTCTTCGTACCAACCCTTCAGCTCATAAGCAGCCGTGGTGCGCGCCATCCCCAAGCATTCCGAATAAACCAGACGTGTAATGGAACCGTGTTCCTTCAAATAAGCTTCCAGCAATTTCCAACGCTCCTCTTTAGTATACTTCTTCCCCGTAGGCAGGAAGCCGAACTCGGCACGAAGGATATCCGTATCCTGACGTACCCTCTTGACTAACTCCGGTACCGGACGGAAGTTCACTTTCTTTATCCTCACGGATGCCGCACGTATCTCTTTCCGGTCTGTCACCTCACGCGAAGACAAGGCAAGAGAGAACGTACCCAGTCCGTCCAGCCGCACATTTTTCCCTTGCCGCAAATGGGATACAACCATATCGGCCACCTCCTGTAGCACTCCCACCACACAGCCCGCTGAATATGCGCTATGCTTGGACAACTCCTTCACTATGTGATCGGTAGTAATCGTTTCCTTCACCACTACCGCCGGATAAAGCACCGGCTTGCCGTCCTTTTCCTTGAAAGGGTTGGCCTTGAAATCATATTTTATATCCATCATTAAAAGATTTGATCTGTATCCGTAAGCCCTTTCTGCTCTATGGTTAAGGGTTCTCTTCCTTTTGTATTCTATCTCCATAAGCTTTGGACTTAACTCCAAAGGCTATGGAGTTATCTCCAAAGCTTATGGAGTCAACTCCGCAACCTATGGAGATAGAACACATCTGGACAAAAGTACTTAATCTTTAGGGGAAAAAGGCTTAATATAACGGAAAAGATGGATTAAGGAGAAAAATAATCAGGTAGTTGGCCCTTTCTTAAAAAACAGAATGAATAAACAAAAGGATACGAAGTGATTTGATGTACACGGAAAGCAATGAAAACATTGTCTGATATAAACAGAACCGTTATAACCAATCATCTGAAAATATATTTGATATATATGAGTTAGAAAAAGAAGTCCTATGCGCAAAATCGACACTTGCAACAAAACTCTTACTGCCTTTTTGCCACATATCACTTTTTTATCGTATTTTTGTGTTGGTAACAAACTAATACCCATAATACACAGACTGATGAAAACCACCATTTTACTTGGCTTATTATTAACTCTTACAGCTTCATGCAAACACCATTCCAACCCCGTAACTACAGAAGAAAACCTCCACACCCAAGAAGCCAACCGTCTGGTAGCAGAAGCGGGAAACCTATGGTCTCCTTCTTTGGACAGCACTTTCTTCTTTAATAATGACAGTGAACATATCTCTATAAACGACAAGGAAATATGGGCCAAACTGGACAGCGCGTTAGCCATTGACCCTACCAATATAAAAGTGTATGTGGGAAGAATCAGTTATTTATCAGCGTGCAAAAAGTACCGTGAGATTCTGTCTGTACTCCGGCAAGCCGAAAAACAATCCACCCTCAGTGCCGACTTATGGTCAATGAAAGCGATGTTTGAAGATTATTTCGGAGACAGCCTTACCGCCCAAAAAAATTATCGGTCTGCCGATTCCGCCTATGCCATCCTCATAAAAGAATATGCTACAGACAGCCTCAAGTATGCCAGTTTCCGCATTAACCGCGCACTGAATATGGCATTGATGACTGATAATATTGCGGTTCTTAAAGAAGAGGTGGAACTCGCTAAAAAGATATTTCCTGAGACATGGAAAGGACTTGACACGAATGTTTACGGGAAAAACAAAAAAGACTTTTTCGACAAATGCTTTAACGTCCGCAAAAAGTAATCCTGCCTGCTACATTAAGAAAATTACTAAATCATTGCATTTGAAAGAACAGGCCTGTAATACCAACTTTCAATACAAAGATTTTTATAGCACAAAGGTGTAACTTTCTCCCCTTTCTGCCGACTAACCTTTGGAATCTTGCTTTATGTTTTGGCTCTAAACTTTATCGGAATTATAAAACTGGAAAAAAATAAAGAATGTACTCCAATACAAAAAGTTATTTCATTGGGGCTATATTACAGGATACCCAATTGTTACCATATTCCTCGGTGTATTTTTTTATAATTACCATCAATGGTGGATGGTATTGACCATATCTATCTTGATGCTGATGGCTATTCTGACTGACTATTTCCTCTTCCATTATGTATCCGACAGAATTAAAGAGCTGACACGGGTGAACAAAGAGTTGGCAGAACTGAAAGAGGAGCATAAAGAATAATTTTTCACTCCATTATGAGGGTACTTAACCGGATATTTTATTCCTTTGTACCCTCAACTAGAATAAAAAAGCACTTTATGTTTCAGCTGTATCTGCTGCTTCGTTTAAAAAATTTTGGAAGGATAGTCATAGAACTGGGCATCTTCAGAATAGTCTTCCTTACCATCTTAACGGTGGCTGCCATCATGATATTGTTCTTGGCAGAAAACCGTTTCGTCATTCCTGTGGTATGCGTTCTCTTATTGGCCAGCTATCATAATTATAGAAAAGATAAAGAGTTTCTACACACTTTAACGTCCCATCTTCCAGTCTTCCTGATCAAAGAGTATACTTTAATCACATTGCCATTTGCGGGAATGGAAATGATAAAAGGGCGATTTACAGAAGCTATCGGTTTATGGCTGTTCGCCACGTTATTGCCTTTCCTGAAAGAAATTAAGCTGGAACACAAACCTATCCGCTTACCTTTTCTCTACAAAGGAAGTTATGAATATATACGGATGTTCCGCCAATCTTTCTGGATATATGCCCTACTCTTGCTTTTTTCCATAGCAGGAACCGTACACGGAAATATAAAAATAGACAAAGTGTGTGTCGTTCTATGGGGATTGATACAGGCGTCAGGCTATCTGCAACCAATGGACACCGGATATCTTCTTCATTTCAAAAATTTCAAGACTTTATGCCGTTTCCAATCGAAAAGTATCGCATGGAATGTTTTCATCACCTCCATTCCTTTCGGCTTAGCACTTATAGCATCTACCTATGACCAAGATGAAATCCTCTTTTTCTTATCTTATTATATCGCCACCTTGATTTATGCCATTGGCATCAGTATGTTGCGCCATATCATCCCATCCCCCCTATTGCTGTTTATTGTGCAATTAAGTATATTGATGCCTTTTTATTTAGGTTCTCTTTTTGTTTTAATACCCGGCATGGCTCTTACCACATTGTTGAGCTGCCAGACACGCAAACATTTAAAAAGATTACTATGATAGAAGTGAATGATTTACATAAAAAATTCGGTAAAGTCAAAGTATTAAACGGTATTCATTTAGAATATCACCCTGGAAAAATATATGGTTTGGTGGGTGAGAATGGTGCCGGAAAGACTACTTTATTCAACTGCATGACGGGAATCTATGATTATACCGGAAGCATAACCAAAAGCAAAACTTTAAAAGCAGGTTATCTGTCTGCATCCAACTTCTTTTATTCCCAAATCACGGGTCTTGAATACTTGGAATTCTGTATGAAAGCCAAAGGTCTGCCGGTCAGTACACTCACCATTCAACATTTAAATGAAATTTTCCAACTGCCCCTTGACAGGTATGCTGCCGAATATTCTACCGGAATGAAAAAGAAACTGGGATTTATGGCATTATTATTGCAAGAAAATGACGTATTTATTCTTGACGAGCCGTTCAATGGGGTGGACTTGAAGGGGTGTATCCTGATGAAAAGACTCATCCGGCAACTGAAAGCAAAAGAAAAGACGGTGATAATTTCATCACATCTCATTGCCTCGTTAAGGGAAATATGTGATATTATCCACTATCTGAATGAAGGGGTTATCTACAAAGAATACCATGAAGAAACAACAGAAGAGATAGAAGAGGATATATTATGCAACACTAAAAAGATACAGTCCACCTCATACTTTCAGTAAAACACACAGCACTGTCCTTACATGAAAGCTACAAGTTTAACTCCATCCCAATTCTTTTTCACCACTGATATTGCACAGATACCATAAATTCGCGGGGACGAAGTTTTACCCAAGAAGTATAACTCTGCACAGCAGAATAAAGAGTATAACGATATTGTTCCTTATTAAACAGATTCATAGCAGAAGCGGTAAACCTCCATTTTCCGGATTTATGTATCAATGAAACATCTGCAAGCCAAGTATTCAGATGCTGGTCCTTGCTTAAATCATTATAAAAATGCTCTCCGGATAACCGGAAGTCTGTATCATGAAATCCCAAACTGAGAGTCAGCCGTTGAGCTACATCCCATAAAGGGTCTAAACGGGTATCCTTTCCTATTCCGGAACCCCCACAACTGACCGTCGCTTTGTATTCAACCTCAAAAAGTGCAGAAGGGGCCCACACAATTTTAGGTTCGACGCGCAGATAGTCATACCTGTAATTCTGAACGATATTTTCATTCAACTGTTTACCTTCATTGCGTGCTAAAGTCAGTTCCAGAGAAGTCTTCAAATTCCAGTCATATACCCCTTTCGACCCTATGGTATTCAAGGCGTAACTATAAGAGGAATGATTTCTTTCCACAGACGAAAGATAAAAATTACCGTCCTTATAATTACGTTCTGCCATCAGATTATAACGATTGTGGGAATAGGAAGCTGATAAAGTCCAGAAAAATTCCTTGACAGTATTTTTGTATTCCAGATAGCAGGTATAAAGTTGCCGGACGGTTACAGCTACTTTTCCCGTGTGTTTCACCACAGTACGATAATCTTCACGATAATGGAAAGGATAGATATCCTGTATTCCTCCTTCACTCTCGTCCAGGCTGCCTGATAAGGACATTTTCCAACGGGGACTAAACTTATAGCGAAAATAAAGGGAGGGAGCGGCATAAAAACGGGAATAAGATTGCTTTGGAAGACGATTCCACCAGACAGTGGCAGCAGCGGTGAGTAAAAAATCAGTCCTCTCCCATTCTATACGGGGAATAGTATAGAAGGAATAACGAGGAGCAGAGTAACTATTCTCCTGTCTCACCGAAGAAAGTTCGCCACGAAAACCACCTGTAAGCTGGTAATTCACTCCATTCTTTTTCCGCATCCCATAAAGGGCATTATCCGTGTAGGCATTGTCGATGTTCATTTCTTCATATTCCGTAGGGATAGATTCATATGTCTGTCCGGTGACAGTTCGATATGTGTTTTCGTTGATGTTATCAGGCAAATTCAATTCGTCCCTACGGTGGATGCAGGTGGCAATCAGTCTGTTATCGGCAGATGACACGGGCAGGTTGCGGTGAATCACTGTCAGTAAAGCAGGAAAATGGGTGTAACGGATATACGACCGGATTCCCCAGGTGTATTTTTCTTTGGTGTAAAGTTGGTTGAAATAATTCTTCAATTCCCATTGTGAATTCTTTATCTTTTGGAAAATAACATTATCACCCGTTATATCCGAAACTCCTGATTTCCATGTTCCTGCAAACGAAAAATTCTCACGAGTGTACCGACTTGCAGCATTATCTTCATAATTTACTTCACCATTCAGACAATCGGTTTTTAAACGGTCATGCCGATTGATAGCCGTATGCACCGTATCTTGTGCAAAATAATAGATTTCCTCACTTCCATATTGCCGGGTTGTGCGGTCATGGATATACCCTAACTGAAATCGTAATTGCTTTTCTTCATCCAATCGGTACAGGCGGTTGGCAGAGGCTGTATGCGTTTCATTGAATAACAGCCTTTTTTGCGACAAGGGCATGGCCGGTTCGGGTAAAGGAAGAAAAATGGGAGGATTGCTGTCCGTCACCCGGTCAAAGCTATTGCCGAATGCCAGTTTCTGTTGGTCGGAAAACAGATTCCGGCCTATATTATTTGCCTTGTAAGTATAGACAGTCTGCCGGTTACGACTCAATTGCAGTACATTGAACGAAGCGTCGTAAAGTGCTTTCTCTCCATAACCTCCCCCTGCCATAACGGTATAAATCCATTGGGAACGGACTTCGGGTTTCAATTTCAAATTCAAGGCAACGTCATCCGTAAAGGTCTTGCCACGCAAGGACTTAATGGGTTGGTGTCCTTCAATGACCTCCGCTGCCTGTACGGCATCCGCTTTCAGATTATTATTAATTTGATTATAACGACCGCCACTCACATCCATACCTTCCACATAGAGATTACTGATCACTTTTCCATTATATTTTATAGTTCCATTCTCTTCCACATTGATGCCGGGAAGTTTTTTCAACACATCACTTACATTCCGATCTTTGGAAGATGTAAAACGGGTGAGGTCATATTTCAAGGTATCCTGCCGTCCCCATACGCGCCCCGGACGAATCTGTACTTCTTTCAGCAAGACAGCTTCCTGCTCCAGTTCGATAGTTAACGGACGACTGATAAGTACCGGTATGGTCTTTCTCCTGTAACCCATATAAAATACCGTTATTGTCCTGTCTTTCAAGGATGAAGAGGAAAGTTGAAAACGTCCGTCAGCATCTGTCAAAGTATAGTTGATGATATTGCCATCCCCTCCCTGTTGCAAAGTGACGGTAGCGGATTCCAAAGGCTGACGGGTAACTTTGTCCGTTACCCGTCCCTTTATCGTGTTTTGTGCGTTTGTGTGAATATGAAGCAAAAAGCTCAACAAAGAGAGAATGATTGCTGTTTTCATCTTGTTATTTTTCAGATAATTCTATCGGATTATAAGGTAACTCAAAGTTTTTCAACGTATTACCTTGTTCATCTTTTACCGTCAATTTTACATTGGGGGCTGTAGAAGTGATAAAGCCTATCGGGTCCTTGGCATAACGCTCATATACCTTATTCAAATCTCTACGACTGATGGATTCAAAACCTTTTCCATTGAAAAGAAGTGGTTTCGGTCCACGGAATTGCTCGATACCTGTACATTCAAATGAATAATGTCGGCGGTCATCCTCAGCCTTTATGATGAGACCTGGCAATCCACAAAGTTTCCAAGGCCCTTCACTTACAGGAATTTCCATCGTGAACCATGCCGTATAACTTCTTCCCCGGAAGTGGCCAGTTGCTTTCCGGCAATGATAAGTCAGAATAGTAGCCGTATCGGGTAATAAGGTCCATACCGGTTTTTCATTCTTTTCCTCGCAACGGAAATTACTGGTAGCCAACCGGTCAAGCGTTGTCACCTTTCCCGTAGGATAGTTCTTATAAATCCGATATGTAATACGCCCGTTTCCATAAGCCTTGGCATGTTGCTGCAAGACATCTTGGGACACTTTATTAGCATAGTCGGCGATCAAAGTAGAATCCCGAAGATAAGTAGTGTAACTATAAAATTGCGAACATTTCTTTCCCACTTCCAGCATCATCGTTTCCGAATTGGGCTGACGGTCGGCCTTAGTTGTGTCCTCTACCATCTTCAACTCATACTGGGCACGGAAAACCAATTCATCTATGGGTTCGCTTTTCTTCACATCATCCATAGCGAGAATGGTTATCTGCGCCGTAGCCGGCAATGCCATGATTGCCAAAAATAACAGGTTTGCCAGTTTCTTTTTCATAATCCGAATTGTTTTTAAGTGATGAATTTTATACTGCAAAGCTAGGTCCTTCTCTCCTTCCCGATACCACAAAATTATTACTGAAATATTACGCCGATGAAAAAACAACCCTCGTGTACATTGCATATCTAAGGATAGCCCGTACCTTTGCTTTAACGAAAAAAAGAAAAGATGGAAAAAAGAATAAAAACAGTATGGATACTGACTATCATTACAGCTATACTGATAATAGGCGGTCAAGGCTATTGGCTTCACCACCAATATTGCTATTCAACGAGAACGTTCATGCAGGAACTGCATAAACAAATACTGCAACTGGAAAAAGAAGAAATGAATACACGCTATGACAAACGGACTAACAACCACAAATATACACTGAGCTACAAAATAGAAATGCCGGATTCGGTGAACCAAAACGGCAAAACAACCTGTGTCATTAGTTTTTATAGACAAAAAAGTGAAATTAATAATCTGGATTCATTGATAAAACAGAATGCATTGTTGAATGAGGAAAGTGTTATAGTCCGCGACAGTTTTCGGGTAGAGAACATTTCCAATGAAATTCTATTTGATGCAGCCACACGTTATGGAGCCGAGATGACCCACCCCTTTCGAGCTGAAATTTTTGATTCACTATTACAAGCCAACCAGATAAAACTGACAAATATCAGACTGATGCAGACTGATTCTATCCTGTGGCATGGAAGCTATACCTCTTCCACCCGATTGTTCAAACCTGAAATGTATATTGTTTATCCTTATAATCCTTTACTTAAACAAGCATTGACGGCATCCATACAGATACCTTTCCCCTCCCTTCTCCAACAAATGGCATGGCAGCTGTTGGGTAGCCTGATATTAGTTCTGCTCTTGGTATTCTGCCTTATCTACCAGATCAAGACCATTTTGAAACAACGGAAAATAGACGAAATGAGAAAAAGCTTTGTAAATACCATGATACATGAACTGAAACGCCCCGTACAAACCTTGAAAATGTGTATTGCCTTTCTCAACAACAAGTCCATGCGTACAGACGAAAGAGCAATGGATGAAGTAGTAAAGGATTCCATGTTTGAACTGGACAATCTTTCTGCCTACCTAGCCAAAGTAAGGGATATGACACGGGCTGACTATGAACACACGCCTCTCCACATCCGTACTTTTGATTTACGGGAAACCGTAAATAAATTAATCCGGCTTACCAATATACCTGCCGATAAACAGGTTACGGTTCATCCGCACTATAAAATGGAATCCACTTTGGTCATCGCCGACCCGGTACATATTGCCAACATCATCAGCAACCTGATAGAGAACGCCATCAAGTACTCCGGTAAAGAAGTCCGGATTGATTTATCCTGTATACAGAAAGGGCACACCCTTACTATACAAATAACAGATAACGGAATTGGAATTCCGCCAGCAGAGCAAAGCAAGGTTTTTGATAAGTTTTATCGCGGCAGCCATATACCAGACCGAAATATACCGGGTATCGGACTAGGGCTAAGTTACGTAAAACTTCTCACCGAAGCACACCACGGATACGTATCCTTGACCAGCCAGCCGGGTAAAGGAACGACTTTCAGTATTGTATTACCTCAATAATCATTTCAACAATTCATATAAGATGAAAACAATCAAAATACTTTTCGCAGATGATGATTTAAAATACTCCATGCTCTTAAAACGTTTTTTGGAAGCAGAAGGCTATGAAGTTACTTACGCAGGGAACGGAAACATTGCTTTACAGCAATTTCCCTTAATAAAGCCCGATTTGGTATTGCTTGATATCAATATGCCCGAACTGAACGGCTTTGAGGTAGCGGCAAAAATACGGAAACAAAATCATCAGGTACTTATTTTCTTTCTTTCAGACCGTAGCGATAAAGCCGACCGTCTGAAAGGTTTTGATCTGCAGGCCAATGATTATCTAGCAAAGCCTTTTTATCCCGAAGAGCTGTTGGCACGTATCCGTGAACGGTTTCAATGTGTAGACAACAGAATTGAAACAGAAATCTATACATTCGGGAAAAGTACATTCAACTATACCACCAATGAAATAAGGACAGGAAATAACAAGGTACTGATTACTTCCCGACAGGCTGAGATACTCCGAATATTAGCTAAAAACCTCCATGTTCCCGTAGATCGGGAAATACTGTTGAAACATGTATGGGGAGCTTCATCCTATGCCAATTCGCTGGCATTAAATGTACAAATAACCTATTTACGAAAAGCGTTGCGCAATGACTCCAGTGTGAAGATAGAATCACTGATGAAGAAAGGATATGTGTTACACATAGAAAAAGGATAAGAAAACTCTTTATAGTTTGCCTTTCTGAATGAAATGAAGAATGACGAACTATAAAGAGTTCAAATTGCCGAAAGCACTCTTTTTTATAATGTATAAGTTCCTTCGACCAGCTTGCCCATCGCCCATACGGCACGGATATTCAAATCCTGGTCAAGAATCAAGATATCGGCATCTTTTCCTTTCTGCAAGGAACCTTTACGGTCATATACTCCCATAAATTTCGAAGGAGTTTCGGAAGCCATACGGACAGCATCCTCCAAAGGAATTTCCGCCTTCTGCACCAAGGTACGGATCAAACGGTCCATGGTAGCCACACTGCCTGCCAATGCTGAACGGTCTGCCAGTTTGCACACACCATCCTCTATGATGACACGAGGATCGAAAGCCACGTTACTGTCACTGGCCGCACATGCCAAAGCATCTGTAATGACACAAGCACGTTCTACACCCTTTATCTTATAAACCAACCGTAAAATGGTAGGTGGTACATGAATGCCATCGGCCACCACTTCCACATTCATATCGTCTATCAGATAAATACTCTCTACTGTTCCTTCATATTTATACTCACGACGCTTGTGAAAACCGGGCATTGCATTATAGAAATGCGTGGCCAGCGTATAACCTGAATCCCATGCAGAACGAATGTCTTCATATTCAGCCTGAGTATGGGCCACAGATGCCACAATCCCTTTTCCCGTAATGTATTTTCCGAACTGCATAGCCCCCGGCAATTCGGGAGCTGCATCCCAACGCTTGATACAATTCCATTTCTCTACAATAGGAATATACTCATTAGGGTCCGGATCTTTAATATTCTCAGGCATTTGTCCACCAGCCATCTTGATGTTCAAATAATGACCTTCCAGGTGCAATCCCAATACCGGACTGTCCGGTTCCGCCATCAACTTGGTACAAGTTTCGGCAGCCGCCTCAATCATCGGTACGGTAGAAGAAGACAATGTTGGAAAAATACTGGTAGTACCATGTTTCATGTGAGCATTAATGGCTGTACGGAAAGCCTCTTCCGTACCTTCCATAAAATCACCGCCACCACCACCATGACAATGGATTTCCACACCACCGGGAACAACATACATACCTTTAGCGTCAATCAGCTCGGCTCCGATAACAGCTAAATCACAATTGGTAACTTCTAAAATCTTATTGTCGCGCATAAGGACAGACCCGTCCTTCAACCAGCCCTGTGGGGTAAGAATCTTTGCGTTAATGATTTGGGTCAACATGATACTATGATAAGTTAGGATTTTTAATTGGCATATTAAATTCGCCAACAAAAATAGCAACTTTTTCACTTTCTGAAACAGATTTCCCCAATTATTTTCTAACTTTTTTAATAAATAAGCCCCGCTTAATAAAATCAAGCGGGGCACAGATAGTGGAAATTGAAACAAATCTTTTTACTTACTTATTAAAACTAGCCTACCTGATTTAAGTCCTTTACCTGTTGCGGTCAGTGTAATTTCTCCCGGTTTATCGGTGCTTTGCACAACAGCAGTCATCATTCCGTTAAACACTTTCATTTGCGGAACATGGAAAAGTTCCAATGAAGTGGGGTCTCCGTTTGCACCGGCACGATAGGTTCCCGCACCTTTTACAGCATACTTGATGAGATGTTGCGCATCGGGACAAAGGTTACCTTCTTTATCCACCACTCTCACCGTGACAAATGACAAGTCCTTGCCATCAGCCTTTATTTCATTGCGATCTGCAACCAATTCTATATGGTCGGGCTTACCTGCCGTATGGATTTCCTTTTCGGCTACAGCATCCCCTTTCTCATTGTATGCAACCACTTTCACGGTTCCCGGCTCATACTTTGTATCCATCCACATCAAACGGTAGCGTTTCTGGCGCTTGAAATCTGCTATGGAAGCAGAATCCGCACTATTTTCAGCCGTTACAGTCAAATCCTTGGTACGCTTACCCTGGCTCTTGCCATTGATAAACACTTCTGCAGACGGATAATTGGTATAGACAAAGATCGGGGTCACTTCTCCTTCACGTCCCGGCCATGTCCAATGAGGAAGGATGTGCAGTGTCTCTTCATCTTTGTTCCAATGGCTGCGGTACAAATAGTAACGGTCTTTGGGCAATCCGGCCAAGTCGATTATACCGAACAAAGAAGAATGGCTGGGCCAGTCAGTATAATAAGGAGTCGGTTCGCCCAGATAATCGAAGCCCGTCCATACGAACTCTCCGATCCCCCATGCGTTATCCTCGTGCCAAATCCAGTCGTCTTCCGGCAAATTGGACCAACCACAATGTTCCACATCGTAAGAAGAAGACTGATGATCGTCATATTTCTTCATAGCCTGACGGACAACGGGGAATTTATAGACACCACGCGAACTTACTGTAGAAGCTGTTTCACTACCTAAAATAATCTGCTGAGGCAACTTCTTATAGTTTTCAGGATATTTATGGGGACGATAATTGAAACCGGCCACATCCATAACGGCAGCCATATTATTGTTTACCACGGCATCGGGCGCATCCATACCTTGTGTTACAGGGCGGGTGGGGTCTTCACGATGGCAAATATCCTGCAACATACGCGAGAGTTTCGGACCGTTACTGCCGCTCCACTGATCAGGTACTTCATTACCTGTACACCACATCACAATACTTGGGTTATTACGATAGTGACGAATCAGATTCGTCAAATCCTTATCCACCCATTCATCAAATACTTTATGATATCCATTGGCCATCTTTGCCGATTTCCATTCGTCAAAGGATTCCGCCATCACCATCATACCCATCTCGTCACAAGCCTCCACCAGTTCGGGAGCCGGCATATTATGAGAAGTACGGATTGCATTACAGCCCATATCTTTCAGAATACGAATCTGACGACGGATAGCGGCATCATTTACAGCACCTCCCAACGGGCCCAAGTCATGATGGTTACATACTCCTTTGAATTTGGTCAATTTTCCATTCAGAAAGAAACCCTTGTCGGGGATAATCTCCAAGGTACGGATACCAAAACGAGTGGTATATTCGTCTTTCAAGGTATTCCCTTCATATACTTTGGATTCAGCCGTATAAAGAACCGGAGTTTCAGGACTCCACAACTCAGGATTGGCTACTGCAAACTCCTGTTCAAACAAAGTATTGTCAAAAACACTTAACTTGTTTTCCCCGGTAGCAACCACTTTGCCGTTTTTATCCTTAATCTGCGTCACAATACGGTAATTATCCTTATTGGCTCCTTCGGGACTAACCAAAGAAGTTTTCAAAGACACTTTTGCATATTTGTCTGTCACCACGGGAGTGGTAGCATACGTCCCCCATGTCGGGATATGCGCATCTTCATTGATTACCAGATGAACATTGCGGTACAAACCGGCCCCCGGATACCAACGTGATGATTCAGGCTCGTTTTCCAAACGGACTGCCAGCTCGTTCTTCTCACCCGGTTTCAGATAAGGGGTCGCATCCACATAAAAGGAATTATAACCGTATGGCCAATAGCCTGCCTCCTGTCCGTTTACATAAACACGGGCATGGCTCATTGCTCCGTCAAATATCAAAGTAGCCTTCTTGCCTTTTTCAAAACCGGGAGCATCAAAGTTCAGGCGATACCATCCGGTTCCTACAAATGGAAGACCTCCGGTACGGCCGGCATGTTCCAGAGCCTCAGTCTGACCGTCTTGGGTAATTGCCATTTCCTGTTTATCGTTATTGATACTGAACGGACCATAAATCGCCCAATCATGAGGAACGGTAACGGTCTGCCATTTGCTCTCATTATAACCCGGACTAGCAAACTCCGCATTGTCCTCACGAGTGAACTTCCACCCTTTTTCGAAAGTCTGCTCTGTACGTACTTGTGCTTGCAGGGAAGCGAGAGAACAAACTGCCCCTAATGCAGCGCACAAAAATAGTCTCGTATTCATAGTTATTTCTTATTAGGATTTTCTGTTACTATAAAAGTAATTTCACCTGCCTTGATCAAATCATCATGCGAAATCAAATATTTATTAAGTTTCTTATTGCCCAGTCTGATTTCCTTTATATAATCCCCTTGTCCTTCTTTCTTGATAACCAATTCTTTCTTGCCCCAATAGTTAGGATCAAGCTGAACGGTCACTTTATCAAAAGTAGGAGTAGTCAATGTATATTCGGGCACACCCGGACAATCCGGATAGAATCCCATCATACTGAATATAGCCCATGCAGACATCGTACCCGTATCATCATTGCCAGGAATTCCATCCGGCTTAGTTGTGAAATACTTAGCCAGCAATTCCTTCACCAATTTCTGTGTACGCCATTCTTCACCCTTGAAACGACTGAACAGGTAAGGATAAGCTATATCGGGTTCATTAGCCGGATCATAATTTCCTTCATCGAACACGCTTTGCAGCTTATCGACAAATTTCTTATCACCTCCCATCAGTTTCACCAGTCCATTGATATCATGAGGAACAAAGAAAGTGTAATTCCATGCGTTACCTTCGTGGAAACCGGGACTAGGTGCAAAATTCGCTCCTTCTTTCGGGTCAAACGGTTCATAGAACTTACCTTCCTTGGTGATAGGACGCAAAGTTCCGAAATCCTTGCTATAATAATTCTTATACCCCATAGAACGTTTGCGGAACAGTTTCGCATCTTCCTTTTTACCTAGAGCCTCTGCCAAAGTGGACAGCGCATAGTCGGCAACATAATATTCCAAAGCATGAGAAACCGAGTTGTCATACTGGCTTTCCATCGGCACATACCCTTTGGACATATAATCGTCATTATCCGGACGCATCAGATTATCCTTGCCCGGAGTAGTGGCCGACTTATACATTCCCTTATAAGCTTCGTCAATGTCAAAGTCTTGCAATCCCTTCATCCAACTGTCTACCAGAACAGGAATAGAGGGGTCACCTTCCATAGTCAATGTTTCACGACCATATAATTCCCATTTCGGGAACCATCCGTGTTCCTTATACATACCCATCATAGTATGTATCATATCCATCTGACGTTCCGGATAGACCAAAGTCATCAACTGATGGTAGTTACGATAAGTATCCCACAATGAGAATACCGTATAACGGTTACGGTTGGTGGTCAGAATCTTGTCTCCCTCCATTTGTGGATATTGTCCGCTTACGTCCTGCAAAATATTAGGATGAATCATGGTATGATACATAGCGGTATAGAATACTCCCTTTTGTTCTTCCGTACCACCTTCTACCTTGATACGGGAAAGATCATCGTTCCATCTCTTACGGGCCTCCGCACGCAGTTTGTCGAATGTTGTGCCGAAAGGCTGTTCTTTTTCCAAATTCAGACGAGCATTCTCAATGCTGACAAAAGATACGCCCATACTGACCTCAATCACTTCTTCCGCCGTAGTATCGTAAGTAAACCACACTCCTATATCATCTCCGCTTATTTCTTTTGTATAAGCAGTATAGAGTTTGTATTTACCGGCTGTATCGTCCCATTGCGCCTCCACACCCATCGGACGCATCATTTTCCAATAACCGCGTTTTGCCGGTACTTTGTTGATACGCATTACAAAATAGATGGGAAATACTGCCTGAGGATTGTAACAGAAAGTTCCCAACAACTTGGTACCTTCAATCTCACGGTCGTTTACAAAACGAACGGTAGCACCACTCTCATTGGTCAATCCCTCTCCCAGATTCAACAAGATATTGCTTTGTCCGGCAGGAAAAGTAAAGCGTGCCATACTGGTACGTGGGGTGGCAGTCAGTTCACATTTCACATTGTATTTATCCAGTATATTGGTATAATAACCCGGATTTGCAGTTTCACCTTGATAGAAACTTCCATAATTATGATAATCCACATCCAGTTTGCCGGTGGTAGGCATCAATAACAATGACCCCAATTCCGGACAGCCTACCCCGCTAAGGTTAACGTGCGCAAAACCGGTAAGATATTTATTATTGAATTCGTATGGAGTGGACCACCATTGCTTATCTTTATCCTTATCCCCTTCGGGAACTCCCATCACATTGAAAGGAGTCACCGACATCATTCCATGAGGAGTTAATGCTCCGGGATTTGTCGTACCGTAATTAGTAGTACCCACAAAAGGGTTTACATAATCTACCGGCTCTTTCTGTGCTGCCGCAGAAAAAACTGAGATACAAATCAGAACAGCCGATAACAAAATTTGTTTCTTCATGCTATTTGTTGTTTATATAGGTTCTATTATTTCACTACAATTTCATCTGTAAACAAGAAACCTCCGAATTCACCCGAAGATGCCTGATAACGTATGTAACGTGCTTTGGCATTTCCTTCCCAACCAAAGTTGGTGAAAGTCACCTTGTCATCCTTCACTACTTTGTGTTCCATGCGCTTCAGTTCCGTAAACTCCTTACCATCATTAGAAACGGAAATGATTACTTCTGAAGGCATAAAGACTTCAGGTCCACACACCTGCATAAAGTCTGCTCCAACAGAATGAATTTCTGTTTCTTTTTCCATATCAATGGTCACATCCATTCTTTTTTTGTCTATGAAACCTTGCCAGCGCTTGTCACCATAAGTCCAGCCTCCAATCACCCCATCTACCAAGGCACTATCACCACCGGCCGAATAGCCGGGATAATAAGCGGCATCCGGTCCGTAAGTCACTTTCTTACCTACTGCCAAGTGTTGTATGGGCTGATCCGCTCCCGGACGATTTCCTATCTCATTTTTCAAATCGAAAGGATGGTATCCTTCAGCTTTCAATGCCTCTACCTCTTTCAATGCGCGAGCATGAAAATCATCATAGTTCTTCACAGAAGGATCACTCCAAGCAACTTCCGCCAACGCAAGAATACGAGGATAAATCATCATTTCCGCATGTTCCGGAGTCGGAATATATTCTGTGAATAAATTAGCTTGTACTCCATACACTAACTGGACTTTATCCGCACTCAAAGTATCGGGTACAGGATTAAATGAATAAACTTTGGCCAAAGGCAGATACCCTCCTATTGCTTCCGGCTGGGAATCAGGAGCATCCTGATAAGAATCAAAATAGCAGAACTCACCCGGACTCATAATAGCCATGTGGCCGGAATCAACCGCTTTCATTCCCCCTTCCGTGCCACGCCATGACATGACAGTAGCATTAGGCGCCAAACCACCTTCCAATATTTCATCCCAACCCAATAATTTACGTCCGTGGGCATTCAAAAAGACCTCGATACGATGAATCAGATAACTCTGTAACTCGTTCACATCTTTCAAGCCCTCTTTTTTCATACGTGCCTGACACAGTTTGCAAGTGGGCCATGAGGCTTTACCGGCCTCATCCCCTCCTATATGAATATATTCGGACGGGAAAAGTTCCATCACCTCTGTCAACACATTTTCCAGAAACTCAAAAGTCTTTTCATTACCGACACAGAAATCGGCTTGTTTGTAAGGTTCGTGTGTACAAGACAACTCGGGATAAGCAGTCAGTACTTCTTCCGAATGTGCAGGCATCTCTATCTCAGGAATAACAGTAATAAAACGTTCCTGAGCGTATGCCACCAGTTCACGGATATCATCTTGAGTATAATAACCTCCGTGAGCATCTTTACTACCTTCTTCTTCATACCGTCGTCCGTTATTCCACCATTCTTTCCATGTAGGAAACTCACGCCATGCCGCAAATTCTGTCAGACGGGGATATTTTTTTATTTCAATACGCCAGCCCGCAGCGTCAGTAAGATGCAGATGCAAACGGTTCAATTTATAATATGCCAAAGCATCCATCTGCTTTTTTATAAATTCCTTGTTGAAAAAATGACGGGAAACATCCATCATAAAGCCACGATAAGCAAAACGGGGCTCGTCTGTAATGACTCCTACCGGCAATCCTTTTTCATCAGCCATTTGCAGCATAGTCTGAACTCCATAGAATAGTCCTGCTCCGGAAGTCGCACGAATAAGTACCTGATCAGGAGTTACCGTCAGAACATACCCCTCGGAAGAGTTTACCTCCGGCAATTGAGCCACTTGCTTCAAGACAATAGTATGTCCCTCTTCTGCCGCTACCGGTTTCAGCTTCATGAAAGAAGCCGCCAAATAATCCTTCAAAATCTTTTTATCTCCTTCGGACGCATCTATATACAATCCTGTTTCCGGATTCAGAGGAAACACTCCCTGTTGCAATTCCACCTTCAATGGTGCAGGAATAACAGAAAGTGTGCGTTGCTCTTCCTTTGTGCAACTTGCAAACAACAAGCCCAATGCAGCTCCTGCCAATATAATCAATTTTCTCATCTTCTATTTTCTTTAATTCTATTAATTTCATTGGTACGAATGCCCGGTTTCAGTTCTCCATTAATAATGTAATGGAATCCGTCCTGAGAAACTATTACAGCTCCGGCACGCGCACCTTGCTCATATTCGCCTAATGTAGTCCATTTATTCGTCTGTGGATGATAGAGCAGCAGATTTCTGTTAAACCGATACCACTCTACAGGATGTGACAAATATTCTTTTCCCGCATAAATACCTTGGAGAGCCTTTAAGAATATATCCTTATCAACTCCTCCGGCACACAATATCATCCCCTCGCCAAAAGAGGTTCCCATTCCACCACCTAAAGAGATCTCATTACCTTCTGCATCACACGGAGTGGCAACCGATGACCATTCTTTCGTTTCCGGAGAATACATATATCCATCTACCGATAAAGAAGCCTGGTGCCCTTCAATAGCCGGGGCAAAGCCACCCCATATATAAAGTTTTCCGTCTTGCGCCACGCAAACAGGTTGTACTCTGGGTTCACCCGGAATATCTGTTTCTTTTTTCCATCCTCCAGACAAATCCAACAGATCAAGCATGTACATGGCCGAGGACGGAATGCCATTTACATTTCCCCCGACAATATATAGTGAATGTCCTACTAATGCACCTGCCATATTATCTATAGTTGCAGGTAAGGATGGTAACGTATCCTTTTTCAAAACGTCTTTTTGCAAAGATAAAAGAAAAACATCAGACAGGCTATGGGTTGCTGTAGCTCCTCCAACACAAATTAACCCTTTTTCAGTAGAAATAGTGACTCCATAAGCTGCTGCCTGAGGCAGTTGGCCTATTTTTTTCCACTCAAAAGCCGTATCATTTGACAAAGAGGTTATATATACATCTGGGTAAAAGACTTTTTTCCCGCCATCGGCCGCCGGTGTATCGGGAAAATTACAACCTCCGGCTATTAATAAATTTCCATCAATCACTCCCGCATATAATGCAGAAACTCCCTTAAGAAAACCAGCATCCTCCGTAGGAAATCCCTGCATTTTCTCAAGAGATATTTCATAAACATCCGGCCGGCTGCTACAAGCAGCCACTACCATCATGCCTATTATCGCATAAATGCCATATATTATTTTCCTGATCATGTTTTCATGGTGAAGTTTACAAATTCTTTACAAGCAGTGTTGCGCAGCTATCTTTTAGGACAAACGCTACGCAACACCAGCACTGATTTTACAATTAATCTACAGTAATTTCATCTACAAACAGAAAAGCAGGATTTCCTTTACCTCCATGCCAAGAAGGAATATTGTATTCCGGCTTTGCCAATACTTTCAGATAACGTGCTTTCACAGGTTCAAAGCTCAATACATGTTCATATAATTGGTTTGGATTATCCAAAGTCATTGCAGGATATTCTTCTGAAGCTACTTGCTTGAAATTCTCACCGTCTTCTGAAACAGCGACACTGATGGAACGCGCGTCAAATATCCAGTCACCCTTCTCCACATTTGTAGTAAGTGTCACTTTGCTGAAATCAGCCGACTGCCCGAAATCAATCACGGCTTCCATATCATTCTTATAAAAAGCAATCCAACGTCCTGTCTTATAATTTCTATTTCCTTTCAAACCATCCACCAAGGTAGAGATACCGGCAAATTCATATTGCTTGTTCACAGGTTGTAGAGCTGTTATTTTCTTTGAAGTCGATTTGCTGAACGCAATGTCTTCTTTCACAATACGACTATTGCCTGTAGGACGGACAGCCATAGCCTTAAACGTACAATTTGTATTGATCTTCACCGGTTCTGTATAAAGCTGTGAAGCGGTAGTGGGATCTGTGCCATCCAATGTATAATATACCGGACAGTTGTCTACAGTAGACAAAGTAACATCCACCGTACCAGTTTCCGCATTAGGCTCAAACCGGGCAGTCACATCAAACACGTGCTTGGCATAATTATACTGATATACATCATATATCTTCACCATACGTACCAAACGCTGCAAGAAATCCTGATAATCCTTATGTTCAGGATTTGTCCATTGAATATCTGCCAAAGCGGCCATACGTGGTAATTCCATATATTCCACCTGACTAAATGTAGGAATATACTCAGTCCACAAATTAGCCTGTACACCTTTAATATATTTCTGTTCCTCCGGTGTCAGTGATGCCGGCATAGGTTCATAACTATACACACGTTCTAAAGGTAAGTAACCGCCAATGGCTTCCGGTTCCTGTTCCACATCCTTGCTCTGATAATAGTCAAAATACAAATAAGTATTCGGTGACATAATAACATCATGCTTCTGCTTGGCAGCCTCAATACCGCCACCTTCACCACGCCATGACATGACAGTAGCATTAGGAGCCAACCCGCCTTCCAGAATTTCATCCCAGCCAATAATCTGACGTCCGTGGTCATTCAAGAATTTTTCCGCATGATTGATAATGAAGCTCTGTAATTTTTCCTCTGCCGTGTGGTTCTTGTCAGCCTTAATACCTAAAGCTTTGATACGATCCTGGCACTTTGGACATTTTGTCCAACGCACTTTAGGACATTCATCACCACCCACATGAATATATTCTGACGGGAAAATCTGAATAATTTCTCCCAATACATCATCTATGAATTTCAAGGTTTCATCATTTCCTGCACAAAGCACATCTTCCGATACCCCCCAGATTTTCCATACTTCGTACGGACCACCTGTACAGCCTAAGTTAGGATATGCAGTCAATGCCGCTTGCATGTGCCCCGGCAAATCTATTTCAGGAATAACCGTGATATGACGTTCGGCAGCATAAGCTACAATTTCTTTTGCTTCTTCCTGTGTGAAGAAGCCACCATAAGGCTTTCCATCATATTTTCCCGAGTTATGACCGATAACGGTTTCCGTTCTCTTAGAACCCACCTCCGTCAATTCAGGAAGACCTTTGATTTCAATTCTCCAACCTTGATCATCTGTAAGATGCCAATGAAAACGATTCATATTATGTAAAGCCAACATATCTATAAAACGCTTTACCGAATCAACCGGGAAGAAATGACGGGAAACATCCAAATGAGCACCACGGTAAGAGAAACGAGGATAGTCATTGATTTCAACCGCCGGTAAAGCGATATCCACTCCTTGTGCCACCGGAATAGATTTACGCAAAGTCTGGATGCCATAAAATACTCCGGCTTCCGTAGGTCCGGAAATAACCACTTGGTCGCTGGTTACCTTCAACTGGTATCCTTCAGGATTTTTAGCATTTCCACCCAATTGCAGGATTATCCCCTTGCCATCTGTGCCAGCTTGTACAGCCAATGACTTTCCGGTAAGATCTTTGATATAACTTGCCAGAAATTCAGCATTCCTTTGCATCTTTTCATTGCCTTCCGGATACATTATCTTAGTTCCATTTGACAAAATGAACGGAGCAGCCTGATCCATTACCGAAATTTCCTGCGGTAACGGAATTATCTGATAATTTGCTTCTTTTACTTCTGTGTTACAGGATAAAAGCATAAAACCTGCCATTGTCAGCCCTGCAAGGCCCATTAAAGTTTTCATAATAGATATTAATTGATTAGTTAGTATCACTTAATTGCTTGATAGTTATATCAACCTTTTCATTCTTCTTCAATTTATCTGAAGTAATAATCACTTTCTTTGTCTGTCCCGGCAACAAGTCAAAGAAGTTATCAGTAAATTTCGCACCTTGAACAGGAATCTCTATGAACACATCCCTGGCCAGCTGTCTGGCAGACAGAGTCACTTCATATTTTCCATCCATCGGCTTCACTTTATAGCGGATCTCGGTCTTCGGTAGCTCCTGATCTTTTGCGTGGTTAAAGTAATAAATTTCTTCGGATAAAACCTCACCTTTCTTGTTTTTTAATGTCATTAGAAGAAAAGCATTTTGAGGACTTGTTGTTATACCCGCATAAGGTTCCTTATAATATAAGGTGGAAGCATTGGCCGGAACCTCGCCCTTGATACTCTTTTTAGTCAGAACTTTTCCATTAAAATCCATCACACGCAACAATAAAGTCACCTCTTTATCCGCTTCCAGCTTGTCCGACATAACATAAATATTCAAATCCTCCCCTTCCTTGACAGCATCTACCAATACCGGAGCAAAAGCTCTTTTTGCCTGATAATGCAACGCTTTCCAATTGCCATAATAATCAATGCTCGACCAGGAAACGACCGGCCAGCTGTCATTCAGCTGCCAATATAAAGTCCCCATACAATAGGGACGGTTACGACGATGGGCTTCCAAACCCTGGCGCACTCCTACCCCCTGCAAAACCAAACCCATATAAACCAACTGATCGAAATCTTCAGGTACTTTATAATACAGTCCCATAGTCTTCTTGATGAGGAAATTACCGATAGTGGCTTTTTGATGAGCATTCATCACCTCCGATTCCAATGCATAATCTTCCGGTGAGGCAAAAGTAGCAATCGTCTTCATTTCAGGAAATGCCTGAAAACCAAACTCACTCATAAAACGCGGAATTTCCGTATCCAGACTTTCAAACGGTTTCTGACCATACCAGATACCCCAATTATGGCTGTCGGCAATCTTCCAGCTTTCGGGACGTCCCCAATTGGCCTCGTACGGAGAACCATGCATATAGAAACGGTCCGGATCAAGTTCAGCTACTTTACGAGGCAACAACTCACGGAAAAGTTTGTCATAACCCTGCTTCATTCCTTCCATAATACCGGGATCAGTGTATTTCTTATCCCATCCCCAGTAACGCATACCTTCATAAATTTCATTATTTCCACACCACATAGCCAGACTGGCATGGTTCCGTAAACGCTTGATATTATATTCCGCCTCGGCCTCTACCCGTTTCATAAAAGCAGGATCGGACGGATAAGTAGTGCAGGCAAAAATAAAATCCTGCCAAACTAAAATTCCATTCTCATCCGCCGCCTGGTAAAAAGCATCATCCTCATAAATCCCTCCACCCCATACACGAATCATATTCATATTGGCATCTTTCACATCCTTGAACAACTGGCGGTAACGTTCTTCAGTAATGTTAGGCAGCAAAGCATCATCCGGAATAAAATTCGCGCCTTTGGCAAACATCGGTTCACCATTGACTACAAAATAGAAGGATTCTCCCTGATCGTCTTTTTCTTTCACCACCTTTATTGTACGGAGTCCGATACGCTCTTTTTGAGAAGCTATCACTTTACCATCCACCTTTATTACGGCTTCAAAGTCATACAATGCAGGTTCCCCCCAACCATTAGGCATCCATAAATGAGGCTGCCGTATCTCTATGGGAAGAAGAATATGGTTTGTTCCTGGCTGCAATGTCACCTCTTTCTGTTCGGTTACCTTTTCACCCTCCTTATAAGAATAAGCAACGGTTACTTCCGCTTTCTGAGGAGTTGCAGAAACACTGTTTACAGTCAGGAGGTTTTCAACTTTCGCCAGATCTTTTGTTACCGAAGCCTGACGTACATAGTAATCATCAATGCGTGCCACATCATAAAAAGTCAGTGTCACAGGCCGCCAGATACCACTGGTTACCAATCGGATTCCCCAATCCCAGCCATAACTGTAAGGCGCTTTACGGCTATAGATACTGACCCGCTTATCACTATGGTCATTATCAGCAGGATAATCAAAGCCATTGGTTTCCCATTGGGGCAACGTTTGCTTGACAGGTGAATGAAACAGAATCTGCAAATGGTTTTCTCCCTTCCGCAACACCTCTTTTACCGGAAGAGTATAGCCGACAAACATATTGTCCGTACGTTCCAACAAAGAGCCGTTCAGGTAAATATCCGCATACGTATCCAATCCTTCCAAAATCAACAAGGCAGCATCCCGCGAGAGTTGCTCATCTGTCACATTAAAAGTAGTTTTATAGACCCAGTCCTCATTCTCCACCCACTGCACTTTTTGCTCATTCATCCCATAAAATGGATTGGGCAGTTTTTTATGAGAAATCAAATCCTGATGTACCGTTCCGGGCACCGTAGCCGGCAACCATTCATTCCGGCCGACCTGGGCGAACTCCCATCCCTTATCAAGACTCAGACTCTCTGACTTCTTATACTCCTTTGCACTGAGCATCATCGGAAAGCATCCTAACATCATCAAAACTTTTAATGTTTTCTTCATCTTACCTATCTTTATTAATTTATATACTATTCAGCCCGGAATGTGGAAGCAGGCAAACCGGCGCCATTTACCAGATTGGCACGGGTAAATGGCTGCCATCCGTAACGAACCGTTTCCGGCTCTTTCACCTTATCACTCCATACTTTTATTTTACCGTTTTCAACAACAGCCTGTGCCGGATAAAATAATCCATCATCACCTGCCACTTCGAATGTACGAACCGGTTTCCCATCCGAAGTGGACAACTTCTCCGCATAATCAAAAGAAATATAAGCCGCACCTCCACTAAATACGACTGATTTATAAAGCGGTCCCGAAGGAATGACATTTTTATATCCGTATGTTTTATTCAAAGCCCATGCAGCCAACCGTTCACCGACTTCTCTTTTCTGTTTGGGGTGTACGTCCAATGAGTCTCCCCTATCTGAACTGACAGCCATACCGGTATGAGGAATCTCCGCCATCAAACGACGCTGGCTATCACGGAACCAAGTCCATGACGGACGGTCTATACTGGACAATTGGACAAAATAGAATGGAAGTTCCGCATCCCCCCAATTCTTGCGCCAACTTTCCACCAACAATCTGAACAACTTTTCATGAGTCTCCCGATTATGGGCATTAGACTCACCCTGATACCAAATAAAGCCTTTGACCGGAAACTGTTCCAAAGGACGGATACCCGATTCATACAAATAACAAGGCTCATAAGGATGGCGTTGCAATTTATTGAAAGACTTCTTTACATTCAAGGCAGCACGCCCACGCACCCAGTCTTGGATAAAATCATTCTGCATCCAATTACGTAAAATAGCCGGAAAACGATATTCCAATGTACTACGGTCTATCCATGCTTCAGTAGGAGATCCGCCAATGGCATTGCAAATCAGTCCTACAGGGACTTGCAAACTATCCTGCAATTTCTTTCCGAAATAGTAAGCCACCGCCGAAAAATTACCGGCTGTTTCAGGCGAACAAACTGTCCACCGTGTATCCTTATAATATTGCAGATGATTCAATGAATCGAGTACCGAAGCATCCCACTCCACCGCATCCGTACGCCAACGGGCTTTCATATCATAAAAACGGATATTGCTATTTGCAGCTTGAGGAACATCTTGTGCGGCAGTCGCACTCCAATTCAGATAAAACTCCATATTCGATTGTCCGGAACAGAGCCACACTTCTCCCGCCAACACATTTTCATAGACCAGTTTCCGTTTTTCTGTAGAAACAGTCAGTGTATATGGACCGCCCGCCTTCAATGGCCGGACATCCACCGCCCACTTTCCATCTGCTCCCGTCACAGCCTGAAGTTGCTGCCTGTCTATGGAAACAGTTACTTTCTCACCGGCATCCGCTTTTCCCTGAATAGTCAGCAGACGTCCATGCTGCAATACCATATTGTCCGTATAAATTTCCGGCATTTGCAAACCGCCAAAATCACCGGTTATGCCTTCATACACCGTTTTTGCCAAGACAGCCGCACCTTCCTTATCGGGATGGACAGCATCGGGCAACATAAAAGGATATGGATATAAAGGTGCATGAAAATCTATCAACTGTACTTGTGCGTATTTCGCTATCGTTTCTATAGCCAGCTGAATCTCATCATGCCAGTCGCGTGTGCCGGACTCAAACCGCGGATGGCGGTCGGCAATCGGAGTCAGACGGGCAATCAAAATACGACATTCAGGATTCGCCACTCTGAACGAATCAATCAGTGCACGATAATCCGCTATAAAAAAATCACGGTAATTGGGCCAATCACGCGGATCTGTATCATTCACTCCTAAATGAATAACCACTACATCACCAGCAAAAGCCAATGCATCCTTAAACTCTTTCTGTTGCATAAAAGGCCGGTGTCCCTTGTTCAGCAACGTAGCTCCCGGCTTTCCAAAACGCTCCACCGTATACCCTTCACCCAGCATTTGCTGTAACCGGGCAGGATAGGACTCCTTATCAGGATCGGATACACCTATGCCATAGGTAATGCTATTACCTACACAAGCAACCTTCACCCGCTTCCGTGCAAATGAAACGGTACAAAGAAACAAACATAAAATCAGTATTAATGTCTTCTTCATTTTTGGTCAACATAAGGTTTTACAATATCACGCCACAGCAAGTATCCCTTTCCTAATAAATGTAATCCGTCATTAGTATATACTGGATTCATCTTGCCTGTCTCTTTCTCCACAAAATGACTATACAAATCAATATAGGCAGCTCCTTCCTTTACCGCCAATGGTTCCAACAAATCATTAATTTGTTTTACCATCTGCCAGCGTGATGTATGCCCGTTAAACATACCGTAACAATCATTCACCGGCAATACACTTTGCAAATATAATTTTGTTTTTGGAGATTCTTGCTTTATTTTCCGAACAATCATACTTATTTCTGAAATAATTTTATCCGCAGACGTTCCCCGAGAAACATCATTGATACCGATCAATAAAAAAATCTTTGCCGGTTTTCCCTTTACAATCGGATCCAAACGGTCATATACCCCCATACAGATATCTCCACTGATACCCCTGTTCTTCACATTCTTATTTTGGAACAACTCAGCCCACTCGCAACCGTTGGTAATACTGTTCCCTAAAAAAATAATATCTTTTGAAGTAACCGGAAGTTCTTCAAACAAAGTCGCTCTCTGCTCATAAAAAGTAGAATACTTGCGTTCCTGAGCAAACTGGGGTAACGCTAATAATAATCCCAATAACAATAAGACAATACGTTTCATTTTATTTTTGTTTATCTGGTGAATAAATCAATCCTTCTACCGCCCTTTCTCCGTCAGGAGTCACAAAGACAGTGGTAAACATCCATTTCACAAGACGCGTCTCAGCCATCTTAAACTTACCGATAGGTAACTTTAAGAAAACTTTGTTCCAACCTTTATTTAAATGCACCGCCAATGGAGATCTTCCTACGCAATTCTCATTTCCCAAAGGTACTTCATAACTTTTCACCTTATGCGTAGCAGTCCATACAGGAGGTAATATTTCGCAACCATTAATCCAGATGCGGCTTCCCTTATAATCCCATTTGCCAGGCAATGGCGCCAGATCCATTTCCGAACGACTGTAATTCTGGAATTCCACCCACAGTCCCACCTCCTGATCCTTGGGCGAATACACCCAAGTATATGCATAAGCCGTGTGGTTTTCCTTAGGATCAGCATAAAAAGCAGGAACCATATCCCCCCAGACATGACGCAAATAAATACCTGCCCCCATTGCCTGACGTACACCATACGTATTCCCGTTATAATGATAGATATCCTTTAATTCCTGTTCAGGCGGGAACACCTTATCCATATCGCCCCCATTAGGAAAAGCATCCGTAATATTCCATTTTACATTAGTCTGTTTTACATAGGCGAAAGGATATCCTTTAAACGTATGCTCCTTATGCCACAACATACGCTTTTCAAAATCAGCGAATTCTTTAAATGCTTCCGTGTCTTCGGGGGGAAGTATCGTACCCAGTCCGTCAAAATATTCCGTACCTCCCCCTCTCCAGGCACGCTCGGCAATAGCAAGCATATTGGGGTACAAGCCATTTTCAATAACCAGATTCCACTCATTGTCAATCAAACGATCGTGCCACAAAGCCAATATAGTTCCCGCAATGTCCTCACTGCCTTCTGCCTGATCATAAATACGGCTGTTATACAAAGCTACAATATCACCGAAAACATCAAAATGATTCAGATAATGAAATTTGGAATCGATAGCAGGAATACCCGGTTGCGCCTTTCCACGGTAACTCCACAAATGTGTCATGTCTATTTCCCCCGGTTTATAGTGCCAGCCCGGATTCCAGGATATTACTTTTTTCCCTTTTGAGCGTACATACGCCACCATTTCGGGTACAAAATGCGGATTGGTAAACTCCACCTCATCTGTACCTATATGTAAATAAGGCACATCAAATGTCTCACACACCTCATCCAGTAACAGTTTCAATATTTTCATCCCTTCCGGACTTTGCATATCATGGCGGAAAGCACGCACAAAGGCAGCACTATGCCCTGGCATATCTATCTCAGGAATCAACAACACCTGATGTTTCTTACAAAAATCCACCAAATCGCGTGCCTCTTCCAGCGTATAATATTTACCCGGCATACGGATAGTATTCACACTATCATTCAGCATAGGAAAAATTTTACTTTCCAATCTCCATGCCTGGTTTTCCGTAAGATGCCAATGAAATACATTAATCTTAAACCGGGATAAAATCTCTATCTCTCTTTTCAATTCTTCCATTGAAATATAACTGCGTCCCACATCCTGCATAAATCCGCGTATCCTGAATGCCGGCCAGTCTACAATCTCACATCCGGCAACAGAGCTTCTTTTCCCTTTTTTCTGCTCCAATTGCCGAAGTGTCTGCATAGCCCAATACACACCCTGTTCTGTTACAGCCTCTATCTTTATTCGCTTGTTTGAAACAGAAAGACGATAGGCTTCATCCCGGTTTAACCTAGCTTCATCAATAGACGGAACCAGTTCCACTTCAATCACCGATGATGAGTGTTCAACAATCTCACCACCCGCATTCATGATAAAAACTTCCCACTCCGGCCTTAATACCGGAGTAGAAAGTTTCACCTTTCCCATAGTAAAGTTCTTCCCCGTATCCTTACACAACTGAGGTTTAGGAAGTAATGAGATACTGGTTTGTGCTATGGTTATAGCACAAACCAGTATCATACCAATAAAACTAGAAAACCAGCGTTTCATTATTTATTTGGTCTTTACAATATCTTTCAATTTTATCGCTTGGAAAGTCATGTGGGCCACACTGCTTTCATATAAAATCCCTACTGTTTCCTTGTCAATCATAGTTAAGCAGCTATATCCCCAACCCCAACCGGCATCCAACAACAATTGATTCTCGGGCAACCAAGTCACCCCGCCATCCAGACTTGCTTTGATGGTAATGCTATGACGGTTTTTGGTATCATTCGGATTAGAGAACAAAAGAATGTCTTTACCTAATACATTCTCTTTAGCTTTAACACTAATCAAACTGGCCATACAAACCGGTTCCTGTAAGGCTGTACGTGAAGATTCATGTTCTTTCCACGTTTTACCTAAATCTGTAGTTGTAGAAACGGCACGACTGCCGCCACGATTATCACGCATATTCAGCATCAGCACTCCCGGTTCCACTTCCACTACCTGAGATTCAGTAGTATTAGTGCGTGCCAATGTGCTGATATTCCATGTCTTTCCATGATCCTTACTGTATATAACACCGGCATTAGGAATACGATCACTGCCAATATACTGGCTGGCAAAGACCAATGTTCCATCTTCCATAGAAATACCTCTACCGGGACCTTGCAGCAAGAAATACCATGACGGATCTTTCACCTGTTCTGTTATATTCATAGGCTCCGACCAGGTTTTACCATCATCATCACTTTTCACCATCATTAATTGCGCTGTATGATTACGGTCCATACCTGTTTGTGAATTCCACCACGCACGACCATTCCCCATACCATGTGTCCAGGCAGCGACAATCCAGATAGTTCCTGTCTTTTTATCAACTAAAATGGCAGGATCACCTACTCCATTCTGTGCTTTAGGCAGACCATCATATTCACCAAATGCCATCGGAATGCGCATTTTCTCCCAAGTCTGCCCTCCGTCCGTACTTCTGCTCAGACCTATTTCCACATACTCCTGTAAATCCGCACTATTATTATAGCGTACATCATATACCCCCAACAAGGTTCCTTTATTTGAAGTGACCAACCCGGGAATACGATAGGCAGCAGCCCCGTCATCACCGGCATGGCGCACGCCTACCCCCATATAATGGGTATCCGCCTTACGAACTATCTTCAAAGGAGCAATCTGTCCGTCAATCTTAGCTTCCACCACTTTTGCCGACACTTTAGACAAGATAGAAGCAATAGGCTTCATTTGCAGGCTAATCCAAAAATAATTCACTCCCGGAAACAATTTTTGGTCAGCTTTCAATATAACCTCGCGCTTCGGGGCCTTTACTTCCGACTTCAAAACGGAATAAGAAGTATTGGCAGCCAATGTTTTTCCCGGAGTATTATTAGATATATAATCTACCGGAGCAAAATAAGTCTTTCCTCTCCTCTCCACGCTTTCAGTTCCACCATAATAAAGTTTCACAGATTCAATTTCATTTAAATTCACGTCTTTGCCGAAGTCCAACTTCACTTCATTCAGCATCTGACTTTGAGCAGCCTCTATACGTAAATGAAACAACTCATTATCCTGCCTTTCAATCAACACAGGAATCCGGGTTTCGCGGACAGCAACCGTATCTGCCGCCGCACTTAACTTGAAGGGTGCTAATATAAAAACAACAATTAGCAGTAATAAGCTAGGGTTTCTCATAATATTTATAATTTTACGGGTGTAAAAATAAAAGTTTTTATTGAAATTAGAAAATAAAAAGACGGTTTCTTTATTAATTTCATAAAGAATACCGTCTTTTTATGCAATTAAGGATACTTATCAGACAAAAATTTAATAACCAACCGTCTGTTTCAACAATGGATTATTAGTAAGAGCTCCTTGGTTGATAGGCCAAAGCAGACGGGCAGACTCCGCCGGAGTATAGTCAAGTACGTACGAATCGCCAAAACGCCGCAAGTCATACCATCGTTTTCCTTCCAGCATAAATTCAAACAAACGTTCCTGCAGAACAGCATCCGCCGGATACTTATCAATTTCCTGATTGGGGAATCCCACTGTTGAAGCATCATACGCATCACCAAACGCACGCTGACGCACCCGGTTTATCTCTGTAGCCGGATCCTCACCCAAAAGCACTTTCGCCTCAGCCAGCATCAATAGCAAATCCGAATATCTATAAATAGGATAATCATCACATCTCACCCGTGTACTTCCATTCATAACTCCCCAATACTTATGCGGATACAGCCCCACCAATTCCAACTCGCCATTTTCCACCTTATTATATACATCTTTCAATGTAACGTCACGACGAGTGTCTCCCGGCAGAAATTTCTTGAAGTTTTCCAATTTCACCATCAGGCGCATGATACCGAAATTATTCTCGACAGACGTATTTATCAAAGTACCATCCGCATTATAGAATTTCCCTAAATAATCCGCCTGCGGAAACAAATCATTATTTCCATTCCACAGGTTGTATTCAAACAACTCATTATGAATGGTAAAGATAATCTCTTTATTACCTTTATTATCATAAGCAAACACTCCCTGGTAAGTATCCATCAAGTCCAGATTGCTACGGCTGATATTATTCTGTATGTCAACCAACGCATTCTTTGCTGTCCGGGCATCTCCTTCTCCCCCGTCACGATGGGCACTCCACAAATATACATCCGCTTTCAGCATCAATGTGGCAGCCTTTGACCACAGCGATTTTTTTTCCTTTATGGTATAATCAGGCCCAAAATAACTTAATGAAGATTCTATATCTTTTTTTACCTGCTCAAAAATTTCGGCAGCCGGAGTCGCCGCTTTTGCCAATTTACCCACTTCAAAACCCAAGCTGGGCTCTTCCGTAAACACGGCATCTCCCCATGAACGGTATAACTGATACATATAGTAGGCACGCAATCCATACACCTGTCCTAAATAATAGTTCTTAGCACTTTCAGTCAGAACATCCGCATGGAGGGTCCTGCTGATAAACAAATTCATCTGATTGATATTCTGATACAAATCACCAAATCCGCTGATTCCGGGATTCTCCGCATTCAATGTATTATAAGGAAAACGTTCCATCCCCTGGGTGGCTTCTCCACCAAAAGGAGTTCCCCCAAAGACATCACTTCTTGCCTCACCCAACAAAAACATATTCCACGAATGGCTTCTGAAGCGACTATGCAGTCCAAAAACAAATGAATCAAACTGTTCCGGAGTTTTCCAGTAATTCAAGTCAGTGATATCGCTCACCGGGTCCATATCCAACGAAGTACATCCACCGGCCAACATAGCCGATGCGGCAAAAGCCAATATTACCTTTTTTATGTTCATACTTTCTCTTTTTTACATATTAAAATGACAATTGTAAACCAAACAAAACGGTTCTTGGTGTAGGATAACGTCCATTGTCTATACCACCACGACCATTTGCCTGAATATCCATAACCGGTTCCGGAGAGGTTCCGTCATATCCGGTAATATAGAATAAATTCTGTCCCGTAACATACACGGACGCATCGGTCAAGAACACCTTATTTATAAGATTCTTCGGGAATTTATAACTCAAGGTTACCTCACGCAGACACAAATAATCCCCCTTTTCATAGAAAGTAGAGTTATTATTGTTCAGATTCGTTGTACCATTATTGGAACGGGTAATGTTCTTTTTCGCATTCTGGTCAGCCCAATAAAATTTAGGAATACTAGTTTCCGTATTGTTTTCAGACCACGAATTTCTGACATCCGTAATCAAATTGAACGACCCGTTATACTGCCCCAAGATTCTTGCTTTCAAATCATTGTAAATGGTATGACCTACCGCATAGTCAAAACGACCATACAAAGACCAGTTTTTATAATTCAGCGTGGTAGAGAAACCACCTGTCCATTTCGGATAGATATTACCCACCACCTGACGGTCGTATGAGTTTATTATGTTATCACCATTTTTGTCATCCCACAATACATCTCCAGGCTCAATAGGCTTCCATCCCGGCTTTCCTGCATATTCGGCAGCTTTATTCGGCCCATACAGGTTGGCAACTTCATCCACAAAATCACCGGCATGGTTTCTCACATCATCCCAGTCACGCAAGATACGCACTTGTTTATAAGCAATGATATCACCCAAGCTTTTTCCTTCCTGAATACCGCCTACCCAAACCAATGAGTTGGATTTTGGATCCCATATCTGCTCACCCCCCTGACGGTTGTTCACATTCCCATTAAAAGGCAGCTTCTTCACCATATTCTTCACAAACGAAGTATTAGCGGTGACATCCCATGACCAGTCCTTCTTTGTCAGCAGATTCACCTTGGCTTCCAGTTCGAAACCACGGTTACTGATAGTACCCAGATTCGTTTTGAACGAAGGGAATCCCGTATATTCCGGCAAATTCACATCAGTCAGCAAATCGGAAGTCGTACGGTTATAATAGTCCATAATCATGTGAACCCGATTATTGAAAAAGCCCAGATCAAGACCCAGTTCAAACGTATGACTCTTTTCCCAACGCAATTTACTATTAACCACTCCGGTATTCAAATAACCCAGATTACCATTATAAGCACCCACCGAACCGTATTTACCATATACATCAAAGTTACCAATACCATTTACATTCCCGTTCAACCCATAGCTGATACGCGGTTTAATCAAGGATACTACTTCCGCAAACTTTGAATCTTTAAAGAAAGCTTCCTCATGCACATTCCAACCGGCGGATATACCCGGAAAGAATCCCCAACGATTGTCAGATAGTTTAGAGATACCGTCATAACGGGCTACCACCGACACCATATAACGATAATTATAATCATAATTAACACGGGCAAAACCGGAAAGAATACGATAACCGGTCTTGATGGAAGTAGTATAAGTACGATTAGTACCCGCATTCAAAGTAGGTATATCATCTGTAGGAGCACCGGAGACACGCGCCTCCAAGTTCTGATACTGATAATCAAAATACTCGCCACCTAGCATAGCATTGATATTATGTCCGCTAAAACCTTTTTTATATTCCAAAGTCAATGCATGTTGTTGTTGAAATACTTTTGTATTTGTTTGCGAAGCATTACGATTGGTGTTAGGAGCCTGACCTATCTGCTGATACTTCTTTTCGAACAATTCAAACTGATAATCGGTATAATACATAGAGCTGTTTCCGTTCAGAAACAATTGCTGCGGAATAATTTCTAAAGCAAAACCAATATTAAACGAAGTCTTACGGTTCGTCGTAGAACGAGTCAGCTTATCTTTCCAATAATAAGGATTACCATCCTGATTACTCCATCCGGCAGCAGGACTTCCATCCTCATTCCACGGGTTCCAAGTGGGAAACATACTCATAGTACGATAGAACAACTCATACTCTCCCGTTTCTCCATTCCAAGGGCTTTTCAGATCGTAAGTCCATAAATCGGGCATCTTAGACCATGAAAAACTACCACCGGCATTCACTGTCAAAACGGGCAACAACTTGTATGAACCGTTGATAGTCCCGTTCACACGCTGATAATTGGTGGAAATAATCTGACCATCTTCTGAATAGTATCCCAAAGATGAAGAAAATGTTCCTTTGTCATTACCTCCCGACAGATTCAAATAATGATCTTGGGTAAACGCGGCATTACGGAAAGTCAGGTCATGCAGTTCACCGGCATGATTTCTAAAAATCAAAGTTTTATCAGGATCTGTAGGGTCCGCCATAAATTGCCATCCTTCATTCAATAAATGCTTGTTGGCCTCTGTCATGAAAGCCAGATCCACTCCGGAGTTAACTCCAAAACCTTTCTGGTTCTCCATACTTGTACCGCCATTGGTACGCTGCCATCCCAAACGTTGATAATACAAATAGTCACCGGCATCCAGATATTTATATCCTTCACGCGCAAAGTTCACACCGCCTTTGAACTTGTAAGTAATCTGTGTTCTGCCTTCCACCCCTTTCTTGGTTGTCACCAGAATCACACCATTATTGGCACGGGCACCATAAATAGCTGTGGAAGCCGCATCTTTCAACACCTGTATGGATTCAATATCCGAAGGATTGATATCATCCATGGAACGCACAAGGCCATCCACCACGACCAACGGACCTTCCAGATTCTTGTTTATGGAAGCACCACCACGCAAAACGATATTGGGCGAACTACCCGGTTTACCCGAAGTATTTGTCACACGCAGCCCACTGACAGTCCCCTGCAAGGATTGGGCCGCATTACTCATAGCCGCATTCTGCAACACTTTATCGTCCAACTTCGAAATAGAGTTCGTCATCAACGAACGTTTCTGACTCATTCCATAACCGGTCACCACGACCTCATCCAGCATTTCAGCATCTTCTTTTAAAACAACCTTGTAGGTGTTTGACGCCCCCACTACAATTTGCTGTGTTTTGTAGCCTATATAACTTACCTCCAGTTTCGCCCCCACAGGCACTTGGATAGTAAAGTTACCATCGACATCAGTTATTGTACCATTTGTTGTCCCTATCTCCAGGACACTCGCTCCGATAATGGGTTCACCGGTGGCATCTACCACCACCCCCGTTACTGCTTTTGTTTGCGCCACCATGTTTATTGCAAAACAGAGGCATACGATAAAAAAGAGAGCTTTCTTCATGAATCTCAGATTTGGTTGATAAATTAATGTTTAAATAAAAAAGTTTAATTAAGCGTTAGTTTTAAAACACCTCAAAAAGAAAATAATTTTAAAATCAACAGCGAATATATGCATGTATATTTAGTATATACAAGAAATAAAAGGAACTATATCCTTTATTAGTGTTTGTTTTTTAGAATAAACTAAATATTAAGGCATATTTTAAAAAGTTACATAAGGGAATAACTCAAAAAAGAAAAAAAAGTTCATACGGAGAAGATATAACAAGAAAAACCTCCTTGCAATTCTTTGCAAAGAGGTTACTGAATTGTACACCCGATGAGAATCGAACTCATATCGTCGGAACCGGAATCCGGTATTCTATCCATTGAACTACGGGTGCGTCTGAAACTTGGACGTGCAAAAGTACAAAATATATTGTCTTTCTCCTAATAATTTGAGATATTTATCTATCAAAATAATATTTTGCACATTAATTTAAGAACAAAACAATCAATTTGATTATATTTTTACCCAAATATATAACAATATCACAAATAATTTCTATATTTGCAAGCAATTAAAACAATTAGATCTATTTTACAATGAGTTACCTAATTAAACCAGCTAACTATAAAGCCTTGCTTGATTTAAAACAAACAGAGTTAGGCATTAAGCAAATAAAAGAGTTCTTTCAACAGAACTTGTCGTCAGAATTACGTCTGCGCCGTGTCACCGCCCCGCTATTTGTATTGAAGGGAATGGGTATCAATGATGACTTGAGCGGAACCGAACGGCCGGTATCTTTCCCTATTAAAGACTTGGGAGACGCACAGGCCGAAGTTGTCCATTCATTGGCAAAATGGAAAAGGCTGACTTTGGCCGATTACAATATAGAACCGGGTTATGGCATCTATACCGACATGAACGCCATCCGGGCTGATGAGGAATTAGGTAATCTCCACTCACTATATGTAGACCAGTGGGACTGGGAGCGTGTAATTACCAAAGAACAACGCACAGTTGATTTCCTGAAACAAATAGTAACCCGTATTTATGCAGCCATGCGCCGCACAGAATATATGGTATGCGAAATGTATCCGCAGATCAAACCCTTCCTGCCACATGACATTCATTTCATCCACTCAGAAGAGCTTTGCCAAATGTATCCCGACAAAACTCCGAAAGAACGCGAACATGCTATTGCGCAAAAATATGGTGCTGTATTTATTATAGGTATAGGATGTAAACTGAGTGACGGTAAAGAACATGATCTGCGTGCACCTGACTATGATGACTACACCACAATTAATCCGGAAACCGGACTCCCCGGCCTGAATGGTGACTTGTTGGTTTGGGATAAAATATTAGACCGTTCTGTTGAGCTTTCCTCTATGGGTATCCGTGTAGACAAAGAAGCGTTACTCCGCCAACTGACACTCAGCGGACAGGAAAAGCGTAAAGAATTGTACTTCCACAAACGCTTGTTGGATGAAACTCTGCCTTTATGTATCGGCGGTGGTATAGGACAATCACGACTCTGTATGCTTTATTTACAGAAAGCCCATATAGGTGAAATCCAAGCCAGTATATGGCCCGAAGATATGAGAAAAGAATGCGCTCAATTGGGTATGCAACTTATTTGATTATAATCTATCAGCAATCGAAGAAGAGGGTGATACAAAAGTCATCCTCTTTTTATTTGTCATTTTTACAAATAACCCCTATCTTTAACGCACATTTTTAATAAAAAGAAAGCCTATGAACGTACAAATAGAAGAAAGCTGGAAACAACATCTGGCACCCGAATTTGAAAAAGATTACTTTATCAAACTCACAGAGTTTGTAAGAAGCGAATACCAGACTACCACTATTTACCCACCGGGTAGATTTATATTCAACGCCTTCAATCTGTGCCCGTTTGATAAAGTGAAAGTCGTCATTATCGGCCAAGACCCCTACCATGGTCCCGGCCAGGCGCACGGACTCTGCTTTTCCGTTAATGACGGAGTACCTTTTCCCCCTTCCCTACAAAATATTTTCAAAGAAATACAAAGCGATTTGGGTGCTCCCATCCCCACTTCAGGCAATCTGACCCGCTGGGCGAATCAAGGAGTATTATTACTCAATGCCACACTGACAGTCCGTGCCCATCAAGCAGGCTCTCATCAACGACGGGGCTGGGAGGAATTTACAGATGCCGCCATCCGTATACTGGCAGAACAACGTGAAAATATTGTATTCATCTTATGGGGATCTTATGCACAGAAAAAAGGAGCCTTCATAGACCGCAACAAACACCTGGTACTGGCTTCCGCACATCCGTCACCCCTGTCAGCCTATAATGGTTTCTTTGGCAACAAGCACTTCAGCCGCACCAACGAATACTTGCAAGCACACGGGCAAACACCCATTGAATGGTAGACATAAATTAAAGACCAGAATAAAAAAAATGAGAAATGGTTGCCGATAACAACATGCAACCATTTCTTATTTTTTATTCTCAGTTTCTCCTAGTACCAATTCACTGCACTACCCGTATTGCTTCGCTGGTCCCATTTCAAAGCATCGGTCAGCATACTGGAATTAGCACGAATACTGAAGTTATAGGAAGTAAAGGGACCAAATACCAAGCCACAACTCATATTGAAACAGTGCAGGTCACGGCTGATATTGACCGTTGTCATTGACATCTCTTTCGTATTAAAGTCATATCCTGAAGAATAATTCACATTCCAGCGGCTACCCAATTTCACATTACCGGAAACATTCAATGAATGGGTTATTGAATAAGGATAACGCATCGTCTTAATATTAATCTGCTTACTTCTGTCCTCACGAATACTATAACTATAACTCAGACTCAATGACCATGGCATCTTGAAAGCCATATAGCCATCCGGATCTATAGCCGCCTTCTCTGTCTTTCTCAAGCCGGAATTATCTTCTTCCTCCTTGTTTTCATTGTCATCATCACTGTACTCATCCAGATTTTCATTCTTCTTGTCTTTATCCCCTTTACTGTCCTTTTCATCTTTCGGGCCAAACCATTTTTTCCACGAATCATTATTCAATGTATACGAGAAAGAACCACTATACCCCTGAAAACGACCGAAACGTCCGTATGACCATTCTGTACGATTGCCTTCCACTACCTTACCATCTTTATCAAACTCATAAGCATAAGTAGCAAACTGGGCGTTCATATTAAAAGTATAGCTCTTGGTCAGTTTCAAACGCAGATTCATACTCAAGTTTCCCCACGGCTTCTCTTTAGCTGCTGCATTATAAGAAATGCTGGCCCCCAACTGGTCAATCAAGCTGATTTTCTTCACTCCGGTAGTATCCGCATCGGATTTCACTTTCATTTCCACATTATTGTCTATAGAAAAAGTAAAATTCTCGGATTTACCACTGGGTGAGAAGGAGTAAGGCAAACCTTCATATGGATTATAAGTCTGAGTACGTACCTCTCCATCCGTATCAGTATAAGTATACGTTCCCACATATCCATACCTAGACGTACTGAAATCCGGCGCATAACTCATGCTAACCGAAGGAGTAAAGACGTGACGGATCATTTCAATCTTGTCACCAAACAATTTCTTCCACGGTTTGTAGAAACCATACATCTTGGTATTCACCTGCAAACTCAAATCATAGTTATACACACGGTTGAAACCGTTGATTGTATCTCTCCGCACATTATTAGGTGCCGACGGATCATAACTCTGCTCTACCTTGCGCATATACCAACGCTCGGTATAGTTAAAAGAAGGCACGATATTGATATATTTGAATAAGGTAAATGTAGCACTGATAGGAATTTTGTGCTGCATACCATTGGTCCATTTATTCAATCCTTGCTTCAGAATCAGATTATCCTTGGTATTAATAGAGTTCGTCACCTGACCGGTATACTGAAGTGAGATTTTTTCGTACCAACGTTCATCACCTACCGCCTTCTTACGCTTGAACGGATAAATACGGTTCAATGAAATATTCAAGTCCGGCAACGTCACGCTGATAGAAGAGTCCCGTGTATTCTGAGAAATATTGAATGTACTGGACAAATTCAATCCTATCTCGGGAAAGTTACGCGAATAACTCACACTAGACGTCTTGGTATTATTTGAATATTGCTGCGGATTATACAAACTACTCAGGTTACGCTGGTCATAACTACTGGTTGCAAAGTTCACATTAGCCGAAAAAGAACTGTTGGGACTGGCCTTGGCATCCTGTCTGTGGCTCCATGCAATTCTGAAGTCTTTTGTAACCATATAGTCCGGCATATTCTTCTCACCTGTCTTCGTTACCAAATAACTGGCATTGAAATTACCACTATATCTGTACCTTTTATTATAATTGGACTGCGTGGAAAGTCCCCATGAGCCCTTTGTAAAAATCTCACCCAGCACTTTCAAATCCATACGATCACTGATAGCAAAATAATATCCACCATCACGTAAATAGAAACCACGATTCATTTCATCACCGTATGTAGGCATAATGAATCCTGACGAATAACTGCTATTGAACGGGAAAAAACCAAAAGGAATAGCAAGAGGCAACGGCACATCCTCTACCACCAACTGGGCAGGACCAAATACTACATTCTTCTTGGGACGTACTTTCGCCATAGAAAGCTTCAGATAAAAGTGAGGATGTTCGTGATTATCACACGTAGTGTATCGTCCGTGACGCAGATAAAGCTCATCATTGGAACCTTTCTTTGATTCTTCACTGGTTACATACCCTTCACCTTGCTGAGTTACAATATTATTGATGAAACCTTTCTTCGACTTGAAGTTATAACGCATGATTTTTGACTCGTACGGAGTCTCGCCATCTTTAAAGATAGGAGTACCTTTTTCCACGCCAACCGAATCGGGAACACCACGGGCATACACCGTACTGCTATCCATGTTCATTGTAATCACAGCAGAGGTCAATTCAATTTTCTCATAGTTCACCTTACCGTCACCATACAGATGGGCATATCCGCCCTCAGTGAATACGATAGAGTCATTTGCTTCATAAATAACAGGCGCATCCAACGGCTGCTTCTTTTTAGGTGCAACCGTATCAATAGACAACGTATCTACCAAAGTACTATCTACTTTCAGGGAATCATTGCCGGATGCAGAATTCCGCTTTCTGCGTTGAGCACCCGTACTTAAAGAAAGCAACAGGCATGCAAATAGTAGTAGGAATGTTATAAATCTATGTCGTTTTAGTGGCGTCATTCACAAATCATTTACGCTTTTGAGGGGCAAAATTAAGCATTATCCGCCAATAATGAACTATTTAGCGGATATTTAATTTATTTTTAAGGCTTACAAGAAACATTCGCACCAATGGTTAAAACGGATTATCCCATCTTCCCCATAACGTGAAATACTCTTTAACGCCTTCTCCACGCTTTTTTCCTTGTCCAGATGTGTCTTTGAAAAAAACTTGTCGGCAAAGCAGATAACCTGTTCCTCCAGTGATACCGGAACCATATCCCGATGAGGAACGGGCAATTGCTGGTCAATAATACTTTGCAAAGATATACCTGCCCCCGTATGTCTCTCACAGACCAACGCATGGCGCGGGAATCCTTCTTTCCGCATCAGATCAGCCCCCAAATATCCATGACAAATATAAGAATAAGATCCGAAACAACAAATACCATCAGCATCTGTCATAAAAATACCGATATCGTGCAGCATTGCCGCTTCTTCCAAAAATTGCTTGTCCAGATTCAATTCCGGATGCTTGCCGGCAATCCATAACGCTTTATCGGCCACCGAACGGCTATGCGTCAGCAGGATATGTTTCAGTTCATTATCTTCAGGATAATATTTATTAATGATAGCAAGTGCGTCCATTCTCAATTAAATTCTTATTTTTGTGCAATATTACAAAATAATCACCACATATCATGAAAACAAAATACATTTTCCTATGCTGCCTCTTGTTTACTTTCAACGCCGTGACCGCGCAAAAAGTTATTACCGGAGCCGAACAGATGGACCACCTCTTACCTATATTAAAAGGGAAGCGTGTAGCATTGGTTGTAAACCAAACCTCCAGGGTAGGAGAAACTCATCTGTTGGACACCCTGCTGGCAGCGCATATACAAATAAAAAAGGTATTCGCTCCCGAACACGGCTTCCGGGGTGACGCCGATGCCGGAGAAACCATCAAGAACGGAAAAGATACCCGTACAGGAGTACCCATCCTGTCCCTTTACGGTAAAAATAAAAAGCCGGCTGCGGCACAGCTACAGGATATAGACCTGATTGTGTTTGACATTCAGGATGTAGGCGCCCGTTTCTATACCTATATCAGCACCATGCAGTATATAATGGAAGCTTGTGCCGAGAACCGGAAACAACTGGTCATCACAGACCGTCCCAATCCTTGCGATTATGTGGACGGTCCTGTGCGACAGAAAAATCAGAAAAGTTTCGTGGGCATGCATCCCATACCTATTTTACACGGTTGCACTGTAGGCGAGTTGGCTCAAATGATCAATGGTGAAGGCTGGTTATCCAATGGCAAAAAATGCGCGTTGACCGTTATCCCCGTAGAAGGTTGGAAACACGGACAACCCTATTCGCTTCCGGTAAAGCCCTCTCCCAACCTGCCCAACGACCAAGCAATTGCCTTATATCCTTCACTCTGCCCGTTTGAAGGTACAGCCATCAGTGTGGGCAGAGGTACTCTTTATCCTTTTCAAGTAATCGGTTCACCGGATATCCGCATCTCCTCCTTTTCTTTCAGACCGGAAGCCTTGGAAGGCTTTGATAAGAATCCGATGTATAAAAACCAATACTGCTATGGCAATAATCTCCGCCATATCACCGCCCCGAAAGGATTCTCTTTAAAATACATCATCACCTATTATCAAGCTTATCAAGACCTTGGAAAAGCGGACAAGTTCTTTACCCGCCCACAATGGTTCGACCTGTTGATAGGGAACCGTACCGTAAGGGAACAAATCACGAAAGGAGCCAGTGAAGAAGAAATCCGTGCAGGATGGCAGAATGAACTGGAAGCCTACAAAAAGATGAGAGAGAAATACCTGCTTTATGAATAATATTTCCTTCCAAGCTGACGGCTTTCGTCAAAAAAGGAGCCAACAACCCAATCTATTCAGGACACGCAACACCATTCCTCTGCATCCACCAAGTCCCAACCACAAACGGCTTTCCAACCGCCAACAGGCGGAATCTGTTTCAATCTTCTTTCCGGAAGGTCTGCATACCCTTCTCACCACCCCGATGATATCCGTGTCCTCACATTCCTCATAAAAACGACAAACGCCATCTCCCTGCATCAAATAACGACTGCCTCTTTTTTGAATAATCCGATGCAATACATACCGGTCTGTCTGCCGGAACAGAATGACATCAAAAAGTTTCAACTCCTCCTTATCATACGGCCCCACCACCACTTCATCCTTCCCATTTCTCAGTAAAGGCATCATGGAATTGCCTTTCACCCGGAACTTCACACTCCTGCCACTTTTGATTTCCGACTCCACCCACGCAAAGAAACATTCATTCGCTATCCGCTTCATACCCATCTCCATATAAAGTACGACATACTAATTTCACCGCCTCCGCATCGGGCAAACACTCCAGATGATAAACAGGAATGGATGAAACCATCTTTTCCAACAGACTACAAACCCCACTGTATAATTCCTCCTCGTATGCAAATGCAGGAGGAGCAGACGGATGCAAAGCTGCATAAGCCTGCAAAGTGTTCAATCTCCGTATCTTATTATACGGTGCTTGTGACAAACGTACACATCCGGCCAACGGATAACATTCCGCCTTATAACAAGGAGTCTTCCCACTCCACGGGCTGCCATATACCCACACGCCCCCCTCTTCATAACGCACAATGGGACTGTCATCATTCAGCAACTTACTTCCTGCTATATTTTCCCTCCACAAACGAGTATGGGTACTTTTGCCGGTTCCGCTTTCACCTAAAAAAAGAACCGCTTTCCCCTTATAAACAATACAACTGCCATGCAAGGCAACCGTATCTTTCCGTACCGTCATCAGGCCATACCCCATCCATAAGGCAAATCTTAAAAGACGGGGAGAATAATGACCATATAAACAGATACCTTTCCCAGTTTCACCCATCGTCCGGAGATAAAGCGACGGTTCTCCCTGCGGAGCCAGTTCCAACAAAAAACTATCCCCACTCACACCGAAAGTACCGGTTACATCTTCATATCCGAACCCATAGGACTTTCTCTGAAAAGCCGGAAAATCCCAACCGTTTCCCTCCCAAACAGTAAAATCCGGCAACCAAGCACCCTCGTATACATCTTTTACCAAAACCAGATCCGGTTGCCAAATAAAAGGCTTGAAACCGCTGATACCATCCACCACCTCCATCAACCTTTCGTCCGGCAATGCGAAGCAGTGGCCACCTATTTTATAAATTTGATCCATTGTCTTTTCCATTTAATCTGATTACACGATGACAATATGCCAATGAGCTTTCCCGATGGGCTATCGTAAGAATAGTCAGCCCCCTACACTCCTTCATCAGACTGAGAAGCATTTCATTGACAGCCCGTTCAGTCTCATTATCCAATGCAGAAGTAGCCTCATCCAGTAGAAGCACCTCCGCTTTCTTATACAAAGCACGGGCTATGCCTACCCGTTGTTTCTGACCTCCCGAAAGCCTTCCTCCCCCTTCACCCAAAGGAGTATCCATTCCTTGCGGCAATTCATCCACCCAAGCATCCAATCTCACCTGCCTCACTATCTCCGCTACCCATTCCTTATCTATAAACCGGCATCCCAAAGCAATATTTTCCGCCAAGGTCCCATCCAGCACAAACACTTCCTGTTGCACATATCCCACCTTGCGATGCCATTCCTGCCTCGGCACATCGGCAAGCGACCTGCCATCTATCCGAATAGCGCCTTTATCCGGAGTGATAAATCCCAAAAGCAGATAAAACAAGGTAGACTTACCCACACCACTCTCACCACAGATACCTACATATTCCCCTTTACGAATAGTACAACAAAAGTCCTTTAGAACCTCTTTACTTTCAGGATAAGCATAGGTGAGGTGTTCTATCCGTATCTCTTTTTGAAAAGAAAACGCTTCCTGCCCCCATGATGGAGAAACTGTTTCTATCCCCTTATCCCCCAACCCTTCCTCTATAATCCGCAGAGAATAGACCGCATTCTGTACTTGTGTCCAACCACCTAAGATGCCGCGCAAAGCGGGTAACAGCCGGAAAGCCGCCACAGCAAAGACACCTACCAGCGCTTTGATATCTCCTGTTCCGAAAACGGTGAGCAAGGTCAGCCCCGATATGACCGCCATTTCGGAAAGGCAAAGAGGAAGATGCTGTATCATTTCCAGTTTCAAACGGCTCTCACTGATTTTCCTTATCCTCTCGGCGAATGCCTGCTGAAAAAAAGGAAACGCCGCATTCAGTTCCAATTCGGCATACCCTTTCATCGTTTCCGTGACCAGCCGGGACTGCTCACGACGAGCCTGCTGCTCCTGCTCACCATAACGGCGCATCGGTTTCCTGATCCCCCATCCGTAAATCAACATAAAAGGCAGAAAGGCAATATACAGCATCAGTACCGTCAACGGAGCGTAAACCAACAAAGCTGCCGTCACCCATAAAATAAGCAGCAGTTCTCCTGTCATGCGAAGCAAGGGGGAAAGAAGATTTAAAGAAAAAGCATAACAAATATAGTTTACCTCATAGCCCAGCCGGATACTCCCCCTGCTGCGTATAAATAATAATCCCCGTTGATAGTAAGAAGTAAAGAGAGAAAAGCTGAGCCGACGGTAAAGAGACATCAGAAAATGGTTTTGAAAACGTGAAAGCCCCGCTACCAAAGCGTTTTTCACCAAAATAAAGACTATTGCCACCAGACAAAATAACAGGGCGGCATCTTTATCCCTCCCGTCATCCAACAGAAAAAACAAGACAGGCAACAGGGCAGCGAGTCCGGCAAAGTTAAGTAATGCGCAAAGAAATACGGCACAAACCACCCTTATCCCCATTTTCCTTTCATCAGGCAACAACAAACGGCAGATTCTTTTCAACATAAACCGTTTATTTTCGTTCCGTTTGGAAGATGGTATAGGGAGAACGCAGATGCAACAGAATAGAATTTCCAACCCATTTGCACAGTGAAATGCGCAACACGCTGTTACACGCACGATGAGTATGCAGCATACGTTTGGTTTTATAAACCAGAATGCTCCATTTATTCTTCGCCGGAACAAACTTAGTATAGGGTGGCCGGATGATTTCCCGCAAGATTTCCTCCGCCAACCCTTCTCCTCCATATACAGGAACGGAAGTTCCTAAATAATCATTACAAAGGTGAGTCATTGCCAGCATCATATTTCTAAAACGAATATCCGTCACTTCCTCAGGAATATGCAGGCCGTATCTATTCAGCAGGCAAGCCCAGTCGCAAAGATGATGAAGCGCCAGGCCGCGTGCGTAATGCTGGGCGGCATGAAAAGCGAGAAATACAGTATTAAAAGTGGAAGATGGAATGAAAATGGGGTATTTTCCGTCCAATTCCGCCGATACGGGTTGTAGCAGTTCTTGAAGGAGCTTATCCATCTTCACCGCTATATGGTATGTTTCCGAATTAATGAAGGTTTTATGATTTTCTATCGGAATACCTTTATAGTAAAACATACTATGCTTTTCGGAGTGTTCAAGGTCTACCTCTATTCCTTTTTCTTCCATTAACCGGTCTGCCAGCCGGTTGGCCTCGGCATCACTTTTCCGGGAATGGTCTGCCGAATAAGTGAAGATGTCTATATCTCCCCCTTCCCTGTGCGAAGGAATGGGATAATAGGTGGAGAGGCCCACTCCTTTCAACTGGACCGTGGTAATGCCATGTATTTTATAAAAAGCTGAAAGTTCGGCTATGGTATGGCAGTACCGCCGGTAGCGTTTTTCATAGTTCTCTACCGCCATCGCCCAGTTTAATTTCAAAGCCTTCGGGGGTTGCAAACAGGCCGGTAGGGTTTGTATTCCGTCCCATGCCAAGGCCATCACTCCCTGTTCCACTGCCAGTTTATAGCAATTCTGCCAAGATAACAATGACACATCGGCAAAAAGGGCTGAATTGACCGGAATAGTGTTCAAGGCTGAACGCAGCAAGGCAAACAGCATTTTTTCTGATTGATTCAATTCCATCGGTTCAGTCTATTATAACATTACATTTTTTCAATGAGCTAACCCAAGCCGTTGCATCTTGCCGGGCTTGCTGTACCGGTATATGATAGGTTTTAGCCAAAAGATAACTTACCTCGTCTACAGAAAATTCCTGTCCGGAAAACTCATTCCATAGAAAACGCGCGGAAGCGTTGAGGGAAATGATTCGGGTAAGGTCGGCATCGGGCGTACCTTGATTGATTATAATGGTTTCTCCGGCTATATGACGGAGCTTGAAATTAGAGTTGATTTTCATTCTATTTTTATATTAAAGAAAGGCAAAACCGTTCAACCGGTAAAGACAGAACGGTTTTCCTTTATCATCATTCACTGAATGTTATCAAGAACTAAAGTTCAGTCACTATTCTTCAGTTACTTGTTTTCATTTGATGTTTTGGTCTTGTCACTACACTGTGATGTTACCACAGCATTATCCACCGTAACATTATAATTAGCAGCTGTACCATTTCCCCAACCGCAAGCATGGAATGGATGATTGTCTATGGCAACACTCCCTGTTTCCGTATTACTTTCATCAATAAATTTGCAGTTTGTAAAACCTATTGAATTTGATGGATTGCATTGGGCAACTACGTAGCAACAACGATAATAGCCGTCACTGTCAGCCTTATTGTCATCGTCATAAACATCGGCATCCACCTCGTTCTTGAAGAATTTACAGTTGGTAAAAGTAGTGCTTCCGTAACAAATTGCTGCCGGATACCACGCCTTACCGATGGTAAAAGTACATCCGGCAAACGTGCCGCCATGATGCCATCCGGAAAGCCATCCTTTGAAAATACAATCGGTTGCAGCCAATTTACCTGCTCCGTTATAGGCATAGATAACCATCTCACTGAAACCAACATTATTTAATGTTACATCGGCCTTCCCAAATGCATATACACCGTATGACAATTTATTGGAACTGTCACCGATATTACCGTTTTTAACCATTACCTTAGCACCATCTTTTACAGCAACAGCTACAACAACATCATCTCCATTTTCCTTTATCTTTATCGTAGCACTGGCATCTGCTGTCAGCCTATGGTTATTAAGGTCAATGGTTGCAGCTCCCTTTTCAACAATCATGGTTTTAGCCAATCTTGTATCCGTATCCAATTTAACTGTTATATCAGCATTATCGCCTAAATAAGCGAGTGCGGACGGATCGGAGAAAGTACCACCGGTAACAGCCAGCGATGCACCTGCACCAACCACATAGATCTTGCCATTCAGTGTACCACCACTGATAGTCATCTGTCCCAAGTCATTGGCTGCACCATTATGACCTTCATTATCCACCACATACTGAGCGGAACCAGTTGTATTGAATGTACCTCCTTTGATTTCAGCCACATGATGATTCTGTACGGTTGCCTGAGACATATTGGTGAACGTACCGTCGTTGATGACAAGCTGGGCTCCATCATCATTTTTAATGGTATTAAGACCTCCGGCAAATGTACCACCGTTTATGATAAGTGAAGGATTCTGATGATTGGTACCACTTACATATCCATTTCGCGGATTCGTATTGGTATAATCATAATACCCATTGGCTATCATCGAAGAATAATGCCCGTTTTGCGATATCTCCACATTTGGATTAATCGTCATCTCGCCATGATTCAGAATATTATAATAGCTGTTACCACCTGAACTTTCTGAATTCTGACCGTTTTCCTTACTTCTAATATAGGTTCCGTCATTAAGAATTACTGTACCGTTATTATAGATACAAGTCTTCCCATGACTTACATTATCCACTGTACCATTTCCGTTGATTGTCAGTTTACTATCCTTGTTTACGGTAAATGTATCACCAGATTTGTTGGTAATTTTATGACCGTTCAAATTGATGATAACTTCCTTTGTTGCGGAAATAGTAAAATCTCCCGTCAAGTCTGTGGCAAGAGTATAAGTTCCACCATTTTTTGCGACATTTTGCAAGTCGGCTACGGCAGCATCAACTACTTCAAATGCGTCATTACCGGACAGATTGGGTAATTCAGCCCCCTCTTCTTTATAAATAATGACAGTTGAAGTGTTACCGCTTTCACGACTGATGGCTGTTACTTTGGCACCACTCTTCACTCTTACATTACCGGCTTTTACCTTCAATGTATTAACCGTAATCCCTTTATCAAGAACCAATGTATTTGCAGCAGTAGTTGCCGTTACTTCATCATAAGTAGCTGTTTCGCCATTGGCAGCCAAAGTTACGGTAGAAGAAGGCAGCTCTATCTCAAATTTAGGCGCAATATCTAATTGCGGTACAGATACCAACACGTTTTCAGGTGCTGAATTACCACTAGCGCCAGTGCTCGCTTCTTTTATAGCAACAGTAGCAGTAGTAGAAATATTTTCAAAGGATATGCTGACATTTTCTGCCGGTGTATTTTTTTTCGGTATTGAAACTGTAGGACTGTCTTCAGTTGGAGCCACATCAGTCACAGAAACCGAATTAGTTGTTGCTAAAGCCTCGGCTACCGCTGATACACTTTCAACTGTTGTCGGTACACTTCCGGATACTTCGTCCAACGTTATAGTTGTGGTATAACGTTCGTTACGTTTAGCATCTAAAGCTTTTGTCTTTAAAACTTGGCTTGTAGAGCCATTACCAATGGAAAGTTCCAAGGCAGGATACTCGGCTACAGGCAACGGGAAATAGAATGTTTTACTGGTCACGTCATTGCCAGCAGTAAAGTTTATAGTTATGGATGAGGAATTTAATGTTCCTGTGGTTGTCAATGTAGGGATACCTTCGGCGAATGCTATTTGTGCATTTCCTGCAATGGCTGGAGCAGTAGTTTTTCCTTGAGCGGTCATAGAAGTCAATTTCGCCCAAATATAGTCCTTCGGGATATTATTGACAGTTACGCTCATCAAAGCACCTGCATTTTTAAATGCCAAGACATCCTGTGCGCTCTCATTTATTTGGCAAGCCATAAGAGCACTGCTGTTTTCTCCTTCCTTATAATTATAGGTATCCTTCAACGTTAATGATATTTTACTTCCATCATAAGAAGCATCGCTGCCATAAGGATAAAAAGCAGCTTTCTTTACAGGATTCTCACCTTCCAGTACTCCTGAGAACCCTGCGTTCTTGGTCCCGGCTCCACTGGATAATGAATAATTAGTGTTAGTATATGTAGAAGAACTTCCATTCGTTACAAAAATGCCAATCTCGTCACCTGTACTCCAAACGACAGAATTGCCATTCATAGCAGTACGCGATTCAGCATCTCCCATAGTGGCACATACTTCATCAACGCCACTTTTCGCCACGCCCAAATCTTCATTGGAACAACCGGTTATTCCTAATCCAAGAACAGCCAAAGATGTGAACAATATCTTTTTCATACGTGTATGTTTTTAAATTATTTATTTCAATTACCAAGGATGTTGGTCATAGTCTTCTGTTCCACCACTTACTGCAAATCCTTTTTCCACTTCTACTTCGATAATCTCCACTTTAGGAGCCTCATACATTTCCATATTGTTTGTTTCCATAATTTCCGTACAATAAATTTAGATTATAATTTTTCAATGATTCTGTTCAGACATTATACGCCCCAATTATATACCATAGAATATTTTTTATAGAAAGATGCTATAATTGCCGTCTGTGGGCAGAAGACTCCTGGCGGTCCGGTGACATATACTGTGTCTCCGCAACCTCGACTTAACAAATAACGGGAAATAAGGATTCGCATTCCCGCTTGCAGTGTTGTTTTCATACGTCTGTAAATGTTAGATCAGTCTATCTTGTCAAAAGACTTTGCCTAACTCCCCCTCCTCTGTTCGGCTGTTAACAATAAAAAAGCGTGAGGGCTGTATCTTGTTTATCTTATCGTCGGGCCTTCGCATTGCCTTGTACCTAGATAAACAACAGCCACCCACGCCATTAGATATATAGATGCCACAGTAATGGCAGGTATATAACACAGACGTGAGCGTTGTCGTTATCATCTTCAGGTACAGTTCAAAGTTGCGAAGTTTGACGATAGAAGATAATTTCAATAACGCTTCTTAAAATATGTAACGTTCTACTACGCCATAGTAGAATAGTCGGTACAAATATAATAATTTCTTAAATAGGAAAAACGTTTCTTAGCGATTATTTTTAATAATTGCTACAACAAGCATTAAAAACACTTCTGTATTTCACAATAAATCGACTCAACATAACACCAATATTAATAGAAAGTTATAAGCAAATATACCCTCATGCTCTCACTAAGAAGTTAACATATTGATAATGAAATACTGAATGAATGATGATAGCATATTTCAAAAAGTATCTTTGCCCTCATGCCCTCATTCTACAGAACAAACAAAAAGAGTATATCTATCTGATATCCAACAACATGAACACATACAAAGTCTTAATTCAAAAGTTTGTCAACCATCGCATTTTGAGCTTTTTCATCACAGTATACTCTATTTTACAAACATCCGATTACATTTTCATGCTGACAAGTTCTACTCATCGTACTTTGCTATTTGTTCTTTCTATTATTCGCAATTGCTTACTCACTAGTGTGACTAACTCTAATCACAAATGTGACTAAAGTTAATCACAAGTGTGATTAAGTCTAATCACAAACGTGATTAAGCAATTTCCCATAGTAAAGAACTGCAATATGAATGCCCGATTATCATATAATGATCTCTATATAAACTATCAAGAACTCCCTAAAATGTAGTAGTTACCGTTGTTTCTCCTAGCAAAATATGATAAGATTCGTGTATATAAAAGGGATCTTGTAGGCATTATGCCATTTTTCTTCACCTAAAACGGCAAAATAGACTCTTTTCTCATCTGAGTGATTTTGAAATGAATTCAGCTATATCACATTGAATATAAACATATTAAATAATAATCAGTATAATTAAACAGTGAGAGCATGAGGGCAAATTGTTTCTTCTAAAATATGCTACCATCATTCATTCAACACTCATTATCAATTGATTATATACATAATGAGAGCATGAGGGCATATTTGCTTATAACTTTCTATTGTTTTCTCCTTTCTTTATTCCTTGATATTACGGATATGTCTGACAGGAACACCGCCCACAACCGTATTTGCCGGAACCTCTCTTGTCACGATCAAACCTGCTGCAATGACAGCATTGTTTCCGATGGTTATTTATCGGATAAATGAAGAATAAGTGCTTTGTTTCTTATTCTATTTATCAAATGTAACTTGTACCATTAGAATGAAGAAGGCTGATTAGTATGAATGTGAATATGCTGCATATAAATTTTCAACCAAAACAATTATGGATTGCCGATGAAAAACTTAAATGTCTAATACATGGTTTAGAGTTAAGGAGAGGATTTTTTCTCTCCTTTTTTCCTTCCGATACGCCCCATTATGAGAACGTGCCGTTTGAGGTGCCGGAATCATGGGTGTGGTGCAGGCTAGATGATATTGTATGCGAATTAAAATATGGAACTTCTGAGAAATCATCAAGTGTGGGTAAAATAGCTGTTTTACGAATGGGGAATATTACTAATGTTGGTACAATAGATTATTCGAATTTAGTGTATTCTTCGAATGATGAAGATATTGAACAATACTCTCTTGAAAAAAACGATTTACTGTTTAATCGCACAAATAGTAGTGAATGGGTTGGAAAAACGGCAATCTACAAGGAAGAACAACCAGCCATATATGCAGGCTATCTTATTCGTATTAAACCTTTATTGATTTCTCCTGACTACCTTAACACTGTAATGAATAGCGGCTATTATCGTGATTGGTGTTATGATGTGAAAACAGATGCTGTTAATCAGTCTAACATCAATGCCCAAAAACTGTCGCAATTAATGATACCTATTCCTCCATTAAAGGAACAAGAAAGAATTGTAGCAGAGATGGATAAGTGGATTTCGTTAATTGACATAGTCAAGAATGGTAAAGGTGATTTGCTGACTGTAATAAAACAAGCCAAGAGCAAAATTCTTGACCTTGCGATACATGGCAAACTTGTGCCGCAAGACCCGAATGACGAACCTCCCATAGAACTCTTAAAGCGCATAAATCCCGACTTTACACCTTGTGATAACGGGCATTATACGCAGTTACCTGATGGATGGTGCGTTGTTACACTCAAAGATTTATGCGAAAACATCAATGGATTGTGGAAAGGGAAGAAAGAACCATTTGTTAATGTAGGGGTTATACGCAATGCAAATTTCACTAAGGACTTTAAGTTAGATTATTCAAATATAGAGTACATTGATGTTGAACAACGAACCTTTGCTAAACGTCATTTGGAAAATGGCGATTTGATTGTAGAAAAATCAGGTGGTAGTGATAATAATCCTGTTGGAAGAACAATTCTCTATGAGGGCAAAAGTGGTGTTTTTTCATTCAGTAATTTTACAATGGTATTAAGAACAAGGAATAACGACATAGTATTAAGTAAATTCCTATACTATTATATTCTGGCAAAATATCAGAAAGGAGATATGAGATTGATGCAAACTCAAACTACGGGGTTGCGCAATCTGATTCTTGATAAATTTTTATCAATGCCTATACACTTACCTCCACTTTCAGAACAAAAGCGAATAATTGACAGAATAGAAACAATTTTCACCTCTTTAGATATGATAATGGGGAGTTTATAAACTCTCCATTATCATATCCAATTTAGCAAATATTTTATGAACGGCACAAGCAATCCGTTTTTGCTCATTTATTGGAGGAATGGCAATAATCATATTTTCGATGATATTTTTACTTACTCTTTGTTGCCCAACAACTCCATTAAAAGAGCCTACACATTGGCTTATGAAATAATCTGATTTGAAGAAGTAAAGCCCATATTGGACATCAAGAAATAGAGGTCTAAACACATGAAGCTCTGTTGTTCCTACGCCAATACCGTTTGGTAATCCTTTTAGAACTACCGATTTCCTATTCTCCAAACAAGGAGATATTTTCGCAACTGCAATGTCTCCATTTGCGAAATGAGTAAAACCAGTTTTAATTTTACCCCATTGTTTCGTCTCGTATTTAAAAGTGTTATTGTAACCATCAGTAATATTTGCCATCGGAACAAACCCCACTTCAACATCATCATCAGCCTTATTTTTAGGGTTGATAATGAACACCTCTTTTATCGTTGCATAACACCATCCATCAGGTAACTGCGTATAATGCCCGTTATCACAAGGTGTAAAGTCGGGATTTATGCGCTTTAAGAGTTCTATGGCAGGTTCGTCATTCGGATCTTGTGGTACCAACTTGCCATGAATAGCAAGATCAAGAATTTTGCTTTTAGTTTGTTTGATGATGGTCTGTAAGTCGGCTTTGCCTTGTTCTATTTGGTCAATTAAAGCAAACCAATGTTCAATCTCGGCAACTATGCGTTGTTGCTCTGTTAAAGGTGGCAAAGGAAACCCCATCTGTTCTAAATTGTATTTTGGCAAACCTTCACGACCACTACCCGTAATTTTCATAGATTTAGCGAAGTATGAAGATAAAACTAACACATGAAAATATTCAGGTTCAACTAAAACAGAACGCATAATACAAACGTGTTGACTGACATTACCACAATTAAAATCAGCAGGAACTACGGCGCATCTTCCCAATGAACCACCAGTAATATTCAGCAACAAGTCGTTAGCAAGCACTTCCGTGCCTTTCATCTTCTGATGAACTTCTTCGGAAATATACTTGATGTCATCATAAACAAGTTTGTCATTATATACATTTTGCGAGCGGAAAAATGGAATCCCGGTCGCTGAATAGTTACTTCCCCTTGGTGTGCTACCAGAACCTATCTTTGAGCATATTTCTTCAATCGTTGTCCACACCCATGATTCCGGCACCTCAAACGGCACGTTCTCATAATGGGGCGTATCGGAAGACTTTGCAGACTTCTTACTCCGTTTGATTTTGCCTTCTTTTATCAGTCGTTCTTTTTCAGCCTTGATTCGTTCGAGCAGAACTGATGCTGGTTCATCGTTGGGATCTTGGGGTACAAGTTTTCCATGTATCGCAAGGTCGAGTATCTTTTGACGTAACGCTTTTGTATCCATCGTTATATTTCTGTTTGTAATTGTGCAGTTTTGGCTGCACAATTACTATTCATGTTCTTCCAGTTTCTTTAATTCCTCATTTTCTTCAAACTCTTCAATCCATTCCTTCACCTTAGCTTGCAATAAAGCCTTGTTGGGGAGATAGAGTTGATAAGCAGAAGCATAGATGTTAGCATCCTTAGGCAAGGTAAGTTCCACTAGTGCATCGTTCTTCTCCTTACACAGTAGAATACCAATTGTCGGCTTTTCAAAGTCTTGTTTGACATAGCGGTCGTAATAGTTGACATACATCTGCATCTGCCCAAGGTCTTGGTGAGTTAGCTTGTCTATCTTCAAATCTATAAGCACATAGCATTGTAGCAAACGATTGTAAAACACCAAGTCAACAAAGAAATGCTGCTCATCAAATGTGAACCTTTTCTGCCTTGCTTCAAATAGAAATCCTTTGCCAAGTTCTAATAGGAATTGCTGCATCTTGTTGATAATGGCATTCTCTAATTTAGACTCTGAATAAACTGCATCGGGTTTTAGACCAAGAAACTCTAATGTGATGGGATTCTTGATAATGTCTGATGGTTTCCCAATAGATTGTCCTTCCTTAGCCAGCCGCATTACTTCATCTTTGTTACGGCTCAAAGCCAATCTCTCATAAAGACAGCTTCCTACTTGACGGCTGAGTTGTCTTTTAGACCATTGTTGTTGAGTACATTCTATTTCATAGAAACTGCGGGCATCCGGATTTTCCACCCTCATCAGTATAAGATAATGAGACCATGAGAGAGCGAATGTCGGCTCAGAGATACATTCCTCTGACTTCGGATAATCGGCTAACCACTGGTTAGCCTTTTGACTCGGCTTTGGACAACCACTGGTTAGCCCTTTAGAAAAAACAATATAAAACTGCCGTATATTCTTAAGCGTTGAATATGACCATCCATCTCCCAACCTATCAGTCAGACGTTTGGAGAGTTCTTTCAGCACCGCCTTTCCATATTCGGCTCTTGTTTCCCCCTTTTGCTCATATTCTACTATATATTGTCCGATATGGAACTTAGTATAAACCTCAGCTATATTGACGGCTGTTGCCACACGTTCCCTTGCCTGCGTGACAAGGTTAACAACCTTCAAGAACAGGTCGTTTATATATTTATCATTTGTGAAAATCTCTTTTCCCATAACTCAATTTTCTTCAATATTCGCAAGTAGCTTTTCAAGTTCAACCACAGCAGCACTTATCGTTTGGCTTTTATCCTTTATATCAGCCATCAGCTCTGCCAATGAACGGTTGTCCACCTCACCACCTTGCTTTATCCAAGTAATGTCAAGACTTGTTTTGTCTCTAGCAAGAATTTCATCTACAGGGTATTTACGCCAACGACCTTGCGGATTATTTTCTGCATCGTATGTCTCTACTCGATTATTATAGCAAGAAACAAAATCATCCAAATGATGCCGTTCCAGTTTATTGGTGGCAAGCGTATGCTTTATATCTGTACGGTAGTCGTAAAACCATATTTCCTTGGTCGGTTGTCCTTTGCTGAAAAACAACACGTTGGCTTTTACGCCTTGGGCATAGAAAATACCTGTAGGTAAACGCAAGATAGTATGCAAATTAAAATCCTGCAATAAGCGTTTACGAATAGTCTCACCTGCTCCAGCCTCAAAGAGAACATTATCAGGAAGTACAACTGCCGCACGTCCTCCCGTTTTGAGCATAAGCATCATGTGCTGGAGGAAATTTAACTGGTTATTCTTGGTCTCTACATAAAAATCCGGGCGGTTAATATCCACCGATCCAGCCGGACGAGTTCCAAAAGGAGGATTGGCAAGAATCACATCTACAAGAGTTGACGGTTCTTTTTCCAAAGAATCCTCACAAACAATCGGACTACGGTCTGTACCAATACCATGCAAATAAAGATTCATGGAAGCAAGCGTCACCACTAAAGGCGTATTATCCACACCATGCAAAGCTTTGTCACGCAAGAAATCACGTTTTTCTTTACTTGCTGACTGACCTTTCATATAATCGTAAGCTGTAAGCAAGAATCCACCCGTTCCACAAGCCGGGTCACAAACCGTTTCCCCCATTTGCGGATTGATACAATCTACCATTGCCTGAATAAGTGGACGAGGAGTAAAATACTGTCCTGCCCCGCTTTTCTTGTCTTGTCCGTTCTTTTCAAGAATGCTTTCGTAGATAGCTCCTTTCACATCACCGTCCATAATGAGCCATTGCTCCTCATCAATCATAGTGATGACCTTTTTCAGATAAACAGGCTTGTCTATCTTGTTTTGCGCCTTCGTATAAATCGTACCTATCAGATTATCCTGCTCACTAAGCAATTTAAGGGTCTCTTCATATTGTTTTACCAAATCCAAGCCATCAAGTACTATCAAATCTGCCCACTGATAACCAGTTGGAATAGCCGACTCTTCTCCAAACATTTCTACATTTTCGGCATCCATCTTCAAGAATAAAAGATAGGTCAGTTGGGTAATATAATCAGTAAATCCAATTCCTTGTCCGGCAAGAGTGGTTGCCAGATTCCATACTTTTTTGGTGAGCGATTGCTCTGTTGTATTATTTGTTACCATTTCTTTATGCTGCTTTTCTTAAAACTACAAATGTGTAAAGTGAATGAAGTGCCTCGTCCGCCTTCTGCATATTGCCAAACGCTCTAATCATTTGGGCTGCATGGGTAGCATCATCTTCACGAATATCTCTGATAGTACAAGCTCCGTTAGAAGCGATGTAATCCACAATACGACTGATAACCTCTCGCTGTTTGTCAGTTATTTCACGCTGGGTTTGTCCTAACCAAAGATTGAAAAACTGTTTAGAGGTAGTAACTACACTATCCAATCGTTCGATTTGGTGGAAAGCAAAGCGCACAAGTTGTATGATATTGGTCAATGCATCGCTTTCTTCTTTGGTTGTGGAACGCCTTACCGCTTTAAGATTAACTATGGCATAAGAGTTCCAAAGTTGTTTGGAAGTGAAATGGTTGTTTGCCATTTTGAGTTTGTTCTCCAAATCCTTCAACATAGAATAGGTGATAGGTGTTCCTTCATTATTATATATAATGCGTAGTGCTTCTATTTCATCGCTGCGTTCTTTGCAAAATTCCTCGAAAGCTTCTATCGTACTTTTTGCTTCCTCAATGGAAAATCCCTTGGAGATAAGCGTATCTTCACCCGGCATCAATGTATTGACGAATCCGGCTGCAAGTATAAGAAGGAATTTCCGAGCATCCGCATGATTGGCAAGCGGAGCGACTAGCCCCTTACGTTCATTGTTAGGCTCATCAGTGCTTACAAACAGTGGAAGAATGCCTTTCTCCAACGCATCGTATATTCTGACAGAAAGCTCCTTCATGTCATCATGAGACAAACGGACAAACTCTTTCCGTTGCGAATCATCCGCCTTGTTGTATATTCGAGCAAGCGTTGCAGCAAGCCGTTTGAGATACTCGTCAGGAATATAGCCATGACTCATACGTTCTAATAGCTCCTTTAGAGTAATCGTCTTTGTTGTAGGAGCATCATCTATAGGTGCCACTGTTTGCGCATGTTCCGTCACGCCTACCGCATCAACCAAATAAAAACAATCCTTGCTGAATGCGTTCGGGGTAACATTGCGAAGTTGCTCATCACCAATAGTACGTACTCCACGCCCTTTCATCTGAATATACAAAGGTAATGATTCCACATCACGCATGAACATCACCACTTCCAGCGGCTTTACGTCTGTTCCTGTGGCAACTAATGTGCAGGTCACTGCAATACGGAAATCCTTGTCGTTACGGAATTGGCGTATCAGTTCGTTACTGTCGCCTGCCGAATAGGTAATTTTCTGAACAAAGCGGTCATCAGTCCGTCCAAACACCTCTTTAGTTATTTGTACGATATTTGTAGCATGAGCTTCATTGAGAGCAAAAATCAATGTTTTGGGCAAAAAGTCCATATTTGGTTCACGTTGTGGGTCATTAAACAATTCCGTATAAACCACATCCCGATAGGTCGAAAGGACTAACTTTATCTGTGCCGGATTGATAATACTCCGATTAAGTTCTTTATTTGTATAGATTTTGGTTTCCTTACTACTTACAATCTTAACCTCACCTGTATATCTTGTTTCTTCTTTAAATTTCTCACCCTCTAATATAGCCCCACCCGTTTCTGTGACTTGCGTTTTTATTCTATATACCCGACAATCCACATTCACGCCATCAACAATACTCTTTTCCAATGTGTAGTTAACAATGCAGTTATTATTGAAGAATGCCATTGTTTCAGGGATAGGAGTTGCGGTCAGACCAACCAATCTTGCCGTATCGAAATACTCCAGCACCTTGCGCCAGTTCCCATAAATGGAGCGATGGCACTCGTCTATGATAATCATATCAAAGTAGTCGTGCGGTAAGTTGGGATTAGGAGGCAAGGTTACTTCCTCTATAGGTTCATTCTCGTCATCATCATTATCCTCAATAGTTTCTCCTTTCAAGAATGAGAATAGACGTTGTATTGTAGAAATAACGACATTGCTATCAGAAGGAATAGAAGACGAGCGAAGGCGATTGACCGTAAAGATAGTATTGAAAGCCTCCCCGTTCTCTGTCAGACGGAAGGTCCCAAATTCTCCTTCTGCTTGTTTTCCAAGATTATTTCGGTCTACAAGAAACAACACTCTACGCATTGGTGTATAAGAAAGCATCCGGTAGGCAGCAAGACAAGCAGTATATGTTTTACCCACACCGGTGGCAAGAACCATCAACGCCCGATTTTGCCCGGCACGGAAACTCTTTTCAAGTTCTGTCACTGCCTCATATTGGCAATCACGCAGCCCTTTCTTTTTCAATGTAGGGAGTCCGGCAAATGCATCTTCAATTCCCAGCCTCTTTACCAATTCATGTGGTGTAGGGATATTCATGACCTGCCTGAAACAAGAATCTTGTTCACGAAAATCACAGCAATATAGTTCCTTACCATTCGAAGTGAAGATAAAAGGCAATGGCTTTTGATATGCCTGATAGATATTCGGAACACTTCTTGCATATAAGGCTGCTTGCTCGCATACCTCTGAAGCAAAAGCATCCGTTTCTTCACGCTTAGCTTCAAGTACCCCTACTGCTTTTCCATTAATGAAAAGGAAATAATCTGCCTCAAGATTTCCTTTCAATAAACCTTCTCTTATGGCTACAGCCGTACAAGTAGGTTCATAATCCTCCCTGTTGACTACTTTCCAACCAGCATCGGCAAACCACTGGTCTATCTTTATTCTTGCTTTTTCTTCAGGAGTCATGTTCTTGATAATATATATTATCAGAAGTTCATAGGCACATCTGCAACAAGTTACAAAAGGAACCAGAACCTCCTAACCGTATTAAATAATTTATTGTAACCTTTCTTTTTTATCAGTTATCAAATCCTTCAAATCAACTTGTAATATCTCCGCAATCCGTTGCAAGGTCTCCCAATTAGGCTGAATCTGATTACAGGCATAGGCATTGACCATACTGAAACTCTTATCCAGCTGTTTAGCTAACCACGTTTGAGAAATACCTTTTTCGGATAAAACAGTCTTTATTCTATTCAGTTTCATTATTTGATATGATTTTATTAGACAAATATAGGGAATTATATTCGATAATAGTGTATATTTGCATTAAGAAAAGTCAGTTCATAAATGAGTTATGCCTCAAAGTAATTGAATTTAGACATATTTATGGGAAAGACAATAACAACATATCTCATTGATGGAAACCCAAAAGGAACTCAATACGCATTCATTAGCAACAAAATTTGCCAAATGTTTGTCGTACCACGTTCTAATCTCTCTTATTTGAATACACAAGAGAAGTTACAAAAACCTGCATTCTATATATTGCTGGGGGAAGATGAATCAACCAAGCCGCAGGCGTATATAGGTGAAACGGAGAACTTTAAAGAACGTGTAAAAGACCACGATAGCAAAAAATCGTTTTGGCAAAAAGCACTCATATTTGTATCGAAAGACGCCGATATGACTAAAGTTGATGTGCAATACCTAGAACATAAAGCTATAGCCGAAGCCAAGAAAGCAAACGCTTTTGTTTTAAGCGATAATAAACAAATTCCTAAAGCCCCTAACCTACCGGAGCATCAACAGGACTCAATGAATGAATTTTTCGAAGATGTGAAGTTTTTGGCATCATTTATCGGTTGCAATATTTTTGAAGTATCACAACCCAAAGAAGAACATCTATTCTACACCAAAGGTAGAGGATGCAATGCAAAAGGTTTCTACAGTTCCGATGGATTCACAGTCCTAAAAGGAAGTACTGTTGCCAAAACAATGGTTCCGTCTTTCAACTGGAAAGAAAAACGAGAAAAGATGCTTCAAGATTACACTTCTACTGAGAACGGAATATTGGTATTGACATCAGATAAAACTTTTTCAAGTCCCAGTACTGCCGCAGATTTCTGTATTGGTAGCAGCAACAACGGCTGGTTGGTATGGAAAGATAAAGAAGGAAATACATTGGACTCAGTTTATAGAAAACAGTTGGATTAATAACATATCAGTTGGAGGCAAATATGGAAATTATCAATCTACTAGACTTCACAGACCGCATCGAGTTGAGAGAATGGCTGAAGGTCAACCATAATCGGGTGAAATCGTGTTGGGTTGTAACTTCACGCTCTAAACAGCCCACATACGAATGTATTCCATACATTGAAGTTGTTGAAGAAGCATTGTGCTTCGGGTGGATTGATTCAACTCTAAAGAAATTGCCAGACGGATGCCTTGCACAGCGGCTTTCACCTCATCGCAAAGGAAGTCATTGGACTGAGTTAAACAAAGAACGTTGTATCAATCTTGAAGACCGAGGACTTATAACAGATGCCGGACACCAAGCCTTTGAGAAAGCCTATTCCTACGAAATAGTTCCCAAAGGCTCTCTTATGGAAGAAAAACCGCATTCCTTGATTTAGCCGAGCTTCGTACCGAACGGAAAATCATTTCTACAATAGAAAGCCCCCATTCGGGAAAAGTCATCGATACCTATCAAATAGTCGAAAGGAAACAGTCTTCGTACCGGTCGCTTCTCCTCCATCGCTACAATCTGCTCACGTCGCAGCAACAACGTTCGCCCCCCAATGATCCGGCAAAGCATCCGAGAAACATCCAAATATATCTTTCTCCGGTTGCGTATATTGCTGTCCCGGATAATTATTCAGATCATCGCTCAGAAACAAATCTCCGTGTTTTTTTCAAAACATCCATCATTGAGAGTAAAACAATAGCAATCCGAGCTACGAAGAGATTCATAGCCTAACTCACCAACGAGTTCTGTTTCTTCGATCCAATCAAAATCGGCATATACATATAGCGTCTTCATCGCTTACTCTTTCTTCGAAGCACGTTCCCTTGTCTTCAAACTCAAATTCTGCAAAGCTTTTCCCAATTTATCTTCTTTGACCAGCCACAGAATATCATCATCAAGCTGCAGAACATACAGCACTCGCAAGTATATTCCGATTGCTACCATCGGTGCGCCTTTCTCTATTCGGAACACAGTCAACGGGGAACAAGTGCCCGTTCCGCCATCTGAGCCACACTCAAATTCCTCCGCTATCGAGCCAGTTTTATCTGCTCTCCCACAACCGACATCTTCTGCCCCAATTTTCGAGGCAACTTAATCCCCATTGTATTCTTTGTCATAATCAACTTATCATATAATATGCAAAAATATTACTTTTTATCTATTTAATGATAGATTGCAGACAAAATCGCAAGACTAGAAGACACAGCAGTATAAAGGCTCTACACTTTTTCAAACGAATCATCCCCATTACACGACATTTTTCCAAACGAATTAAATGTCTATTCTACAAAAATTACCTTACAACATATATTCAAGATTAGTTTACTATTCAAATGAAAACCAACTTTACTTTATCCCCGTATTCCTATATACGTTCAATAAAGTAAAGTCAAAATAAGGGAGAAGAGATGGCTGCACTATGATGAAATAACTTCAATCATTTTTCTTTTGGCTGCAAAACGTAGAGTAACCGAGTGTAAAGATCGAACAAAATACAACTCCGAATAGGACACATAACACTCGCATGGGAACCAGAAAATACCTGTGAATCTATCCTCGATTTTACTACCCTTTTGGGCAAAACGAACTCCGACATACCCTATCTTTGTGAACAAGATCTATCGAAGCCCTAGAAGGCAGTTTTTACCCTTTCTCCCTCTGTTCGAAGAGAAACGATAAAAAACATTAAAACATCGGTTCTTAGCGAAAAAACAAGTAATTTTGTAAAGTTTCCACCTTTTAAATACAAACTATCGAAAATCAGTCAGCATACGATATTACATTGTATAAAAAATTATATTAAGATACTACAATATGTCAAACATTATTCTTGATACAAAAAATGTAGGGAAGATCAAGGGCCTTTTCTACCTCCCCGATTATCAACGGGGTTATAGATGGACCTCGGAGGAAATAAAACTCCTTCTCGATGACATTTATGAAAGTGCGGGAAAGCCATATTGCTTACAACCAATTGTTGTAAAGAAAAGCAATGAGAGGTTCGAGCTCATTGACGGGCAGCAACGTCTTACAACCATATACCTCATCTGCAAGTATATGGAAGCAAAACTGGGAGATCTATATGAACCTAGTTTTAAGTTAGAGTATGAAACTCGTAAAGAATCAGCAAACTTTCTTGGTAATATTGATCTTTCGCTTAGAGAGCTGAATATAGATTATTATTTTATCGCATCTGCATACGAATATATAGAGCAATATTTTACAGAAAAGACACAGGGTGAGCGTCGAGAAATGGCAGCTTACCTGACCAAACTCAATGAATATTTCATATCATCAGTAAACGTCATTTGGTACGAAGTGGATTCTGCTGAGAATGGTATTGAGCTATTTGAGCGTCTAAACATTGGAAAAATTCCACTGACAAGCTCGGAACTTGTCAAAGCCTTGTTTCTTAAAGACAGTGTGCGAGACAAGATGTCAGGACGACAGGAGGAAGTCTCACTCCAGTGGGACATGATTGAGCAAGAACTACAAAATCCATCATTTTGGGGCTTTTTGTCCAATATTGATGGAGATCAAATGCCAACTCGTATAGATCTTATCCTTGATCTGATGGTAGACAAATCAGGGAATGATCGTGAAAAGTATCGTACATTCTTTTACTTTGATCGACAAATAAAGTCTCTATCGGAAACCACCACAGAAAATCCGCTTCTTGAGATATGGAGTCGCATCTATCATGTGTTTCTTACACTCCGCGAATGGTATACGAACCATGACTTTTACCATAAAATTGGTTATCTGATTACTATAGGAGTTCCACTAAGGAAAATTTATACCGTATGGCAAAATGATGGCAACACTCCTCTTGCTAAGGATATATTTCTTAGCGAGCTCGACAAAATGATTTCAGAATCAATAAGCATTAAAGATAAAGAAGAGTTACTTAACTTATCATACGATACAAGGAAAGACAAACTACAAAAGGTATTGACTTTGTTTAATGTGGAAACAGAACGTCTGATGGACGATGGTAAACGAAGGTTCCCATTTGACAAACATAAAGATTCTATATGGAGTTTGGAGCATATCCACGCTCAAAATGCCGAAAGCCTTAAAAAGAATAAAGATATTCTTACATGGCTAGAAAGTCATATTGCACTTTTGAAATCTTCTGAAGGTTCTATTTTTGAGGTAAATAATGAACTTATAGAGAAAATGGAGATATTGATTGAACAACTTCATAGCGATAAGGATCCAGGGAATGTGCGTGAACGCTTTAATGAGATTCAGAAGGAAGTAATTATCATATTCACGTCTAAGGAAGATGTCGTTAAGGAGAATAGCTACTCGCATGGATTAGCAAATATGGCACTACTAGATGTATCTCAAAACGCGGCTCTTAGCAACTCCGTTTTTGATGTTAAAAGACACCGTGTCATTAATTATGATAAAGAAGGAAGATACATTCCAATTTGTACAAAACACGTATTCTTCAAGTACTATACTCAAGAGGGTCCATCGCTTTTCTTTTGGGGAGAGACAGACCGAAGAGATTATGCCGAGGCCCTTAATGAGAAAATTTCACCTTATTACAAACAGGATAATAACGATACCACTATACCCAACTTGACAAATGGAAACTACGACACTGAAGAATCTGATTTCTGAAAACAATCCTTACGGAATAAGTGGAATCACTATACCACGGATTCAACGTGCTTATGCACAAGGCCGATCTGATGCACATGCAGTAAAGACTCGTGAACGTTTTCTATCAGCAATACATGCTGGATTAATAAACAATGGTTTAACCCTCGATTTCATTTATGGTAATATTCAGAATGGTCAGCTGATTCCTCTTGATGGACAGCAACGACTAACTACTCTTTGGCTACTTCATTGGTATGCAGATAAAAAAGAGGGCATCAACGATAAGCGACTTGCGAGGTTTTCATACAACACACGTTATAGCGCGAGAGATTTTCTTATAAAGCTTGTTAACTACGAACCTACATGGAAAACACATCTTAGTGATGAAATTAAAAATGAGGGATGGTTTCCAATGGAATGGAGCAACGATCCTACGGTTAGAGGAATGCTCACAATGCTTGATGAAATCCAAAAGCGTTTTGCCGATATTAATGACTTATGGAACAAATTGGATAAAATTAATTTCTATTTCCGCGATATTGAGGAGATGAAGTTAACCGATGACATTTACATCAAGATGAACTCCCGTGGAAAACCACTCACTGACTTTGAGCATTTTAAGGCAGAACTCTTAAAGGTTATGCGTTCTGAAAATGACGATGAAGCTACTGCTAAACGCATTGGCCTTAAGATAGACCGCGAATGGACCGATTTACTTTGGATTTATAGGGATGAGTATAATCTCGTCGATAGCGGTTTTCTAAACTTTTTCCGTATGATTTCCCTTATTCTTGTCTATAAGTCAGATCGCTCTTCATCAGAATTTGATTTAGAAGATGATTTCAGTTTACTGGAAAGGCTTTATAAGAATCAACCAAAAAATGTAGTGTTTTTTGAACAAGCCTTTGATTGCATGGTCAATATTCAAAACAAAGCGCGACGTTCTAATTCATTAATACTTAACCCTATTGATATTTTTTTCAACTCTTACCTGTCAAAAGATTATCATGAACACGAAAAAGTTGTCGTATCTCAACAAATTACAGATCTCAATATTTTCAAAGGGGTATTGACCGGAGCCGCGTTGCGTAAAAATACTACCTATTGGTTAATAATGCTCTACTCCTTTCTTATCTATTTAATGAACTATGATAAGATAAAAGAAATGGATTTCCGTCGACGCTTGCGTGTGGTAGTGAATCTGCTCAAAAATTCCAGAAACGAAGTTGTCGATACCCCTAATGGTGATGCAGGAAACCGTATGCCCGCAAATCTTCGTCAGGTAGAAAATATTATTCTTTCTGGAGAAATTGCAGATAGTATAATGATTGATAATGACGTGAGACAGAATTTCAATGTAATTCAGATGGAAGAGGAGCGTCAAAAGCTCCAGTTTACCAAAGAACATCCCGAGCATTCTGCTGGTCTTTTTCAGTTGGAGGATCACTATCTGCTTCAAGGTCGTACAGATGTTGTTGGGTATGAGAATACTCATCTTTATCAGCGATTCATCCATGTCTTTGATAGATGCTCTCGCGATATTATTGACTGTGCAATGTTAGCAACGTATGATTATAGCCAAAGGATAAATAATTGGTGCATTCAACTTGGTTCTGGGAATCAGGATGAAATTGGCAATAAGGCTTGGTATGCATTATTTCATCCGACAGGCAAAAATCCAGATTTTAATAAGACAAAAAAATCATTACGTTCTCTGCTTGAGATTGATATAGAAATAGACGACATTTACTTACAAGAAAAAATTGATGCGTATCTAACAGAATGCAAAACTAAAAGTCAATACGATTGGCGATATTATTATATCGCGTATCCATGCTTCCGCCCCGAGCGTTATGGCAAATATACTATGTATGATGAACAACCATACGCTCTTGTGGCATTGCACTCTGAAAAGCGTGAATCATCTAATGCCTACCAATGTATGCTTCAAGCACTCATTGAAGGACAAGCAGTAGCAAATTCTGTAGAACGATATGATATCCGTGCGCTCTCTTACAGAAAAGGGCTGTTGAGATGTGAAAACAATGCTTTTGTATCATACTCTTTGAAGGACAATAAAGAGCGTGCCAGATTTATCATTCCACAAAACAAAGAAGGCATTGACATCGTTGACCGTATTCAATATTTCAAAGATAATAGAAAGGATAATGATTACTGGATATATCAGGAAGGTTAGTATTAAATCGTAAGTAAAGTCGCTCTCTTCAATTATAGAGCGACTTTACCTAATTCTATAGGGAATGCTTATTTTATACGGCAGAGCTATAGAGGAAACACTAATCACATCAACGGCATACAAGAGTATCGGGTTAAAAAAAATCAAGTATAAAACTCTCTTCATAGGGGCGACCGCCTAGGGTCCTTCAAGAGAATCAAATACGAGGTGTTGGCACTGCAGAGCGGTGTTTCTATGCAATACCGCAGCTTTAAGCTCTTTACCGAAAAGACAGACCTTCCCGTAACCAAGCTCTCGATGCGAATGCAAAAGATACTCACCGATTGGTTTGCAAAAAGTTATTAGATCAAATCCACAACTGTTAGCTTCATCGTAGCCTGGAAACCCAAGGATGTCCCGAAGGAGAAACCGGAAACAACTGGCTGACTGGCCGACCCTTGTACTCACCCTCTGATCGAAGATCCAACAAAAAGTCGGGAGCCGAAAAGACGGTTTTGCCTTTTTTCTCTCTGTTTGGAGAAAGAGGATGAAAAAAATCGTTAAATCATCAATTTGTTGCGAAAAACAAGTAAATTTTAGAGGCTTCTATCTTTTGATGTAAACTAATGACAATCAATTAGCATAATATGCTGCATCGGACAACTCTACTCCTATACCTTTTCTTTCAGAGATGAGAAAGATAAACAACCTTTACTCATCCAAGGATACTTGACAAGATACCATCAGATCAAAAGCTCAGAAGGACGGTATAGGGATTACACTTTATCATCAATACAAACAAAATGTAACTTCACAGAGTTCAATGAAGAGCAGCCCATGTTACAGAACATTTTCCACATTTCTGCTTTACTCCTAGCAACATCCCATTATGAAATTCCATGAAACTTTCATTCAACCTCCTCACATTCTTCTCACTCGTTCCGCTTCGCATCATCACTTGCACCCATACTCTCAAGATACTGCAATTCCCGTTCCGCAAACTCACGATTCTCCTCCTCTCCCAGCATTTGATAGAGCAGTTCCCTAGCTTGCGAATAATATTTCAAGTTTACTAATACTTGTGCTGCCCTGCGCCGAAGAAAATGATAAAGTGGAAACAAGGTATTCTTTTCATCACCATACGTCTTTATCTGACTGCCAACCAAACTCACCATAGAATAAATATACTCAAGAGCTCCTGTATCCCTCATTTCGACGAGACAGTTGGTAAAATCACGAATCGCATGAATGGATGAATTTCTTTTAGCATTAGTCAAATAATAATAAGCCTTTTCAAAATGCCCTAATGTGAGATAAACAAAACCGATATGATAACAAATCACATAATATTCTTCCTTGCCACGCTCCGGCAATTCCGTCCAGTGGACTTGATAATACCGAAAAATAGAAAGATAACACCCCAACGCCTGAAGATAACATTGCTGCCTGAAAAATTTCTTCCCCCAATAAATAGTAGTCTGCAAGGTAGGCTCGGTATAAGCCAGCAACGCCTGTTGTTCCTCCGTCAGTTCGTCAAACTGTTTGTTTTCCGCTTTTTCTTTAGCATCGTCCAACATATATTTCAACTCCCAATAATCATCATGATCCGTTGTCAATCTAACCTCAATCATACTACTGAATACTCTGCCTTTTTGGGTTTCATCGAAAAAAGCATCCACTCTGTCCGTTCGCATAGCCGACAACTTATAATAAAGAGATCGTTCATTACTGCCTTCAGCTTTCTCCAACGCAATCACCAACTGCCCTTCAGCAAGTGTGATACAGATCAGAGCATCTTTTCCCGCCTGTCCTTTTTCATCCATCACAGCATCTTTCAACCGAAAAGAAAGAATAGACAATAATTCGGTACGCCTCTCTATCCGCCCATTGCAAACCAGTGTCATTCCCTTTATATCTTCCTGTTTCACTGTACCAAAAAGAGAAAGAATATCCTCTATCTGATCCATATCTTGCCGGGAAACATCGACAGGTTCCAACAGCTTACCATGTCCAATCTCCAATTTTCGTCTTAACAAAGCCAAACGATTTTCGAATTCTTTTTTCACCAACACGTCTTGTATTGAAGCAGATTGTTCTGCCAACTCTTTAAAACTACGGGCTATCATAAAAGATGACTCAAGCAATACCCGCAAATGTTGTTTTAACTGAGTTTCACTGCCCGACAAGAACAGACAGGCAGACAGACAAGCCGTAAAAGGTGTCTCACTTTCTCCGTCCTCATGACTTTTACGCAAATAGCAAGTCCAAGCTGTGTATCGGCAGTTAATGTTGTTAATGTCAAAAACTATTTTTTTAGACTGTTCATAGCTACATGCATAGAAATCTTTATAATATAACTGAATATTCTGACCTGTTTTTTCTCTTAATAAATGAAAATAACCTCCTTGAAAACCGATGATAATGGCATCAGCATCAATTCTCTTCACTAGTTCACAGTGCATGGACTGCACGAACCTGATAAGCTCATCGGTGGTCATCGCCGAATAAATCTTTTCTTGCTGCTTTTTCGGCTTTGTAACAAAATGATAAACTGTTACGAAAACCACCATCATAGATACTAAGACGACAGAAATAATCATATCTTGTTACAGTTAATCTTTGTATGTCTGTAAAAATACAAAATTAATCGGGAAATGTTAGAAGTGATAGGATATTTTAATGAATTCCCCTAAGAAGTTACTTAAAAATCCGGTTCAATCAATTCCTTCCGATGCATCCGGTGCCACCTCCACAAAATCATAAAACATAGAGGGAATTTCCATCGGAGATATTCTGAAATACCTAAAAATAGGGATTGTCCATTTCCACATTTTCATCGAACTTTGCAACCCCAAAAAACGAATAAATGAAGAAACTTTATATAATACTGTTTATACAAATAGGATGGATATTCCCGCTCTCCGCACAAAAACAAGATTCCATTTATATCGGAACGTGTCATACATTGTTTTCTGAAATACTGAATGAAGAAAGAAAATATTGGATTTATGTACCTGAGACCAAAGCAGGTGAAAAAGGAAAGGCTTATCCGGTTCTTTATCTATTGGATGGAGATTCCTTCTTTCATTCCGTGGTTGGCTTTACGCGTTTCTTCTCTTCTTCTAAAACCTCAAATTTACCTCCTTGCATCGTTGTTGCTGTCTTAAACACAAACCGGACCAGAGATTTCACTCCTACCTGCTCAGCCGCCCGCCGGGATGGTACTATTTGTCCCTATGATAAGCCGGCAGGTGGTGGAGCTGAACAGTTCTATCGCTTTCTGATAGAGGAACTACGTCTGGAAGTGGAAAATAAAGTTCCTGCCAACGGTACAAACTTTCTTGTCGGACATTCATACGCAGGTTTATTTACCCTACAGACACTGTCAAATCACCCCGAGTCTTTTGACTCGTATATAGCAATAGATCCAAGCTTATGGTGGGACCGAGGAGTTTTTCTACAACAAGCTGCAAAGAATGTTTATCAAAAAGACTTCTCCGGCAAACATTTGTATGTTGCTTTCGCTACCCGCCAACGTCCTGCAATCAAACTTATTCAGTTTTCATTGGCCGACAGCTTAAAAAATAAGATCATCCCTGAAATGAAAAACAAGCATTTGCATGTCATTTATAAAAAATTTCCCGACGAGGTGCATGGCACTATTGCTCTTCCTGCCATTTTCGATGGGTTAAAATCTCTATTTCATAGCACTATTTCAACCAAAGAGGCAACATGATAATTTCTTGCAGTATTCAGTTTCTCACCTGTTGCAAATACGCTCCGGTTACTATTGGTAAAAATAACATAACTGATGCTGATAGTGTAGTCACTCGCTCGATTCCGGGGTATTACGTAGCTGTAATCCTTGCCTAATTTCCTGTTTAACATCAATTTAAGATTTCAAACTCTATACTTATCATTTTCTAGAATAACAGGTTGAGACATTGTATCAACCTTGGCTACAGATTTATACTATTCTTTCCGGAAATCATGTCATTAGGGTTATAACATCTGTAATTTATCTACACTGTATTTTCAGTCATGTATTTATCTTTGCATCAAGATTCTGAAATTCAAAACTTAATAAAATCAAGTGATAATGAAACGTATATCAGTCATCATGATTGCAAGTTTATTTGTTATAGGAACAACTGCCATAACACAATCCGATCCGGTTTAGAGCATATCGTCATTTGTGGTACGCAAATCATGACAACAGTTATCGTGACTCCGTTGGGCGTCTTCGCCATCGCAGCCAATTCATTTGCCATTACAGCCGAAAGCTTCTGCATATGCCCAGTACGGGATTGCCGATGCTGCACGACACTGGTTGGGCAGAGTATCGGTGCCGGTCGCCGGAAACTGGTCCGAAGTTTCGCCCGCATTACCATATTTATATGGTATGACCGTTATGGGGTTATAGGTGTACTCATGTATCTGTTCGCCCCCCCAATTATCGGTTAGATGCCCCCGTCGGGGAGATTCGGGAATTGGGCATAATGGCACTGCGCATCGAAGCGTTCGCTGAGCCGATGTTTGCAGCCTCGATTATCACTTACGGTGTCTTTGTCGGAGCAGCGGATACGCTTGTCCCGTGCTTGATGAATTTCTTCAATATCCGGGCGGTGCGTCTGTCATTAGCCGCCTTGCTCGCCCCGTCATTAGGTCTGAAAAGTGTATGGGTTGCCATGTGCATCAAGCTGTGTTTCAGGGGGCTGATTTTCCTGGTCCGCTTGAAGCGAAAACGTTGGATGAGACACATGTAAAAAAATGTCTGTAATTGAGGTTATACAATCAGTAATCCATCTACCGGCTTTTCCTGTAATCCGCTGTAATTTTGCACTATGATAAAGAAAACAATAAAAATTTAAATTACATCGGTTATGAAACGTACAACTATTTTAATGGCTGCTTTCCTCTGCCTCTTCGGCCTGACGGAAAGCCCGGCACAAAACACTCACAAAAATATGGAACAGTTAAATCTGACACAGGAATGGGACAAGACGTTCCCGAAGAGCGACAAGGTGAACCATAGCAAAGTGACTTTCATAAATCGTTACAGCATCACGCTCGCCGCCGACCTGTATGCACCGAAAACGATTTTCGGAGGTAAACTGCCGGCCATTGCTGTCAGCGGTCCGTTTGGAGCTGTAAAGGAACAGTCGTCGGGACTGTATGCCCAGACACTTGCCGAACGAGGATTCCTGACGGTTGCTTTCGATCCTTCGTTTACTGGTGAAAGCGGTGGACAGCCTCGCAGCGTGGCTTCACCGGACATCAACACCGAAGACTTCTCGGCGGCGGTGGATTACCTTGCGACACGTCCGGATGTGGATGCCGAACGAATCGGCATCATTGGCATTTGTGGTTGGGGTGGTTTTGCTATCAATGCGGCTGCCAACGACACACGTATCAAGGCAACGGTAGCTTCCACTATGTACGACATCAGTCGCTGTACAGCAAACGGTTATTTCGATGCCGCAGACAATGCGGATGCACGCTACAAAATACGTCAGGAGTTTAACACCCAGCGCACGGAAGACTACCGTACCGACACTTATCCCCGCACCGTGATGAACCCGGAGCCTACCGGTGATGCACCACAGTTCATAAAGGATTATTACGATTATTACAAGACCGAACGAGGTTATTATCCCCGTTCCATCAACTCCGGTTTGGGCTGGAACAAAACCTCCAATCTTGCATTTCTCAACGCACCTATCCTTGCGTATGCCGATGAAATCCGCAGTGCCGTGTTGCTCATTCATGGAGAAAAAGCTCACTCCCGCTATTTTAGTGAGGATACTTTCAAGAAGCTGAAAGGCGACAATAAAGAACTGATGATTATTCCCGGTGCCGTACATACGGATTTATATGACCGGACAGACATTATTCCATTCGATAAGCTGGAGGAATTTTTCAAAGAATACTTAAAATAGAAGACTTCAAGAAAAAGAATGGGATAGCTCAGAAAGCGAAAATGTATTGCCGATGTGGGTGGCTGACATGGATTTCCGTACAGCCCCCGCTATCGTCAATGCTTTACGCCGACGGGTGGAACACGGTATCTTCGGTTATACCCGTGTGCCCAACAGTTATTACGAGGCTGTTACAGATTGGTTCGCACGCCGTCACAGTTGGACGATTGACTGCACATGGATAATTTACACATCAGGCGTAGTCCCGGCCATCTCGGCAGTCATCAAGGCTTTGACCGTTCCGGGAGATAAGGTGTTGGTGCAGACTCCGGTTTATAATTGTTTCTTTTCTTCAATCTGTAACAATGGGTGTGAAATGGTATCATCACCGTTGATCTTTGCAAGTAATACTTTCACCATCGATTATGAAGATTTAGAGTGTAAGACTGCTGATCCGAAAGTGAAGGTGATGCTGCTGTGCAATCCTCACAATCCTGCCGGAAGAGTATGGAAACGTGAAGAATTGGTACGTATTGGTGAAATTTGTATTCGCCACGATGTTACGGTCGTTTCGGATGAGATTCATTGCGAACTGGTTTTTCCAGAGTACCGTTACACACCGTTTGCTTCCATCTCAGAAAATTTCCGTCACCATTCGTCTGTATATCTCCCAGTAAAGCGTTCAATATTGCCGGATTACAGATTGCGAACATTATATGTGCTGATGCTGACCGTCGGGCGAAAATCGATCGGGCCATTAACGATAACGAAGTATGTGATGTCAATCCTTTTGGTGTAATTGCTACTCAAGTAGCTTACAACGAAGAGGAAGAGTGGCTGAACCAACTCATCAAATATTTACAGGCCAATTTTCTCTATATGCAGGAGTTCTGTCGGGAGCATCTGCCCGAGTTTCCTATCACGGCATTGGAGGGAACCTATCTCGTTTGGATGGACTGTCACAGATTCGGCATACACTCGCAGGAACTCGAACAGCGATTGGTTAACGAAGCTGGATTATGGCTCAATGCAGGAGCAATGTACGGGACTGAAGGAAAAGGATTCATGCGCTGGAACATCGCCTGCCCACGTACTACACTGGCAGAAGGATTGAAGCGTTTTGCAGGTTTCGTAAGAAATCTTTAAGAGATATATACGGCAAATTCATTTTTAATGGAACGCAGCTATATACTTTACTATACCAAGCATTACGTATAACAAAGTAAATAGCTGCGACTTAATTTTTCATCTCATTTTTTCTTTTCTTCCACAACTGATAACTATTGATGATGTTTTGCCACACCACATAACTACCTGGCCCGACAGATGATAAAGGATTAAGATACGTAACCGCCATCCAAATAGCTAGTACAGTATTTTTTTGCCCCAATGCCTGTCCTGCACTTATACGGTCATTGTATGCACTACCAATTCTTTTACCAAAATAAAATTGTAAACAACAAGTTACTAAACCAGCAAAAGCAATCAACATCTCTACCGTTACATCAGCTGTACTGTTAACCAAAGAACGAGTAGTCTGCCCCATTACAATGGTCAATGCTATCGCCCATAAATAAAAAGCTGAAGTATGATATTCCAGTAAAAACTTATGGAATCGAGGGATATAATAACGGAATAATAAAGCGATAAAAAACGGCGCAAGCAACAATGGGAAAACCTTACTTAAAATCTTAAGAAAAGCAATACCAAAAGTAACATCCGTATGTGGCTCAACCAATGGAAATACCAAAGGAACTGCTATTGCAGCCAAAATATTTGAAAGTAATGTATAAGTAGTCAAACTGGAAGCACTTCCACCTAGTTTCCCCGTAATTACTGCCGCTGCCGTAGCAGTAGGACAAATAAGACAAACCATAGCCGCCTCGAATATCTCCTTATAAGATTCGTCCATCGGACAAAATATCAACAACAACGCAATGATACCACAAGAAATAGCTTGAATAGCCAACAACCAGCCATGCCATACTCTAGGAACCAACTCTTTTGGTTCAATTTTACAGAATGTAAGCAACAATTGGGCAAAAATCAAGGAAGGAGTTAGAAAAGAAATCAACCCATTCATAAATGGCTTTGTCGGCTCCAGAAAAGTGAAGTTGGCAAAAACAAAATAGCCGATAACCCCTGCAAGCATAGCTAAAGGTAACGTCCAATTCTTCATAAACTTAAGCAAATCCATCTTTCAATACTTATTTTGGGATACAAAATAAAAGAATTTAGTCCAAATACTCGTCTATTTTTCGGGTTTTGTGGCAAGTTTCGAATAAAAAACGCAAAACTTAAAGACAAAAGCCGAGTTTTCACTAAAAATCGCTACATTTGCAACTTGATTGATATGAAAACCGATAGACTTAAAATAATATTCCTGTTGTGTAGCCTGTGGCTGGTCCTCCCCTGTTTCTGCCTGGCGGCAAAGGGAAAGGATTTTATAGTCGTCATTGATCCCGGTCATGGCGGACATGATCCTGGCGCCATCGGCAGACGTGGAAAAGAAAAAAATATCAATCTGAACGTAGCTTTAAAAGTAGGACAACTGATCCAAAATAACTGTAATGACGTAAAGGTAATATACACCCGGAAGACAGATGTCTTTATCCCTTTAGACCGTCGTGCACAAATAGCCAATAATGCTAAGGCCGACTTATTCATCTCTATACATACCAATTCTGTAGCCCGTAGCAGAACTGTACGGGGAGCAGAAACTTATACGTTAGGACTTCACCGTACTGAAGAAAATTTGGAAGTTGCTAAAAAGGAGAACTCGGTTATTTTGATAGAGGATAATTATGAACAACGTTATGCCGGATTCAATCCAAATTCTTCCGAAAGCTATATTATTTTTGAATTTGTACAAGACAAAAATATGGAGAAGAGTGTAAAATTAGCCACTCTTATCCAAAAACAATTCAAGAATACAGCCAAACGGATAGACAAAGGAGTACATCAAGCCGGATTTCTAGTTCTACGCGCCACTTCCATGCCTAGTGTTTTGGTTGAATTAGGTTATATCTCAACACCGGATGAAGAACAATATCTTTTATCCGATGCAGGCACTACGGCATTATCTAACAGCATTTATAAAGCATTCCTCAATTACAAGCGCGAACATGATGCCCCCACCGGTCGCAGCAGAGTACAAGGACAAGAATTGCCGGAACCAGAAAACAAACCGAAAGAATCAAGAATAGAAATACAAACTGCGGAACCAGACACTGCAACGGAACCTGACAAAGTTACCAAAAAGCCTGTGCCTGCCACACAAAAAAAGATCACAGGCGACCAAGCCCGAACATCTGCCAAGCCTGTATTTAAAATACAAATATTGGTATCAAACAAAATATTACCCAAAGGAAGCAAACAACTGAAAGGTGTATCACCCGTTAGCTATTACCGCGAAAAAGGACTTTATAAATATACTTACGGAGAAAGTACGGATTATAATAAAATACTACGCATGAAACGTAATATTACTCCTAAATTTAAGGACGCTTTCATTATCGCTTTCAAAAACGGAGAGAAAATGAACGTGAACGAAGCCATCAAAGAATTTAAAAAAGAATAGATAATATAAAAGGTACAATTGAAATGACGAAAGAGGTAAAAATAGGATTAATAGGCATCGCTGCATTGGCTATGCTGATCTTTGGTATCAACTACCTGAAAGGAATAAATATGTTCCAATCTGCCAACTACTATTATGTAGAATATACCAATATAAACGGATTAGCCGGATCAAGCCCCGTCTTTGCCAATGGTTACAAAGTAGGTACAGTAAGAAATATCAATTACAACTATGCTAAACCGGGACATGTCACAGTAGAAGTGGAAGTAGACAAGGAAATGCGTATCCCTAAAGGAAGTGCAGGAGAATTGGTTACAGAAATGCTGGGAACAGTAAAGATGAACTTACTCCTTAACTTTAATTCTACAGAATACTATCAACCGGGGGATACACTGCCTGGCAAAACGAATGCGGGACTCATGGGAGCCGCTGAAGAAAAGCTAGTTCCTCAAATAGAGCAGATGCTGCCCAAAATGGATTCTATCCTACATTCATTAAATAAAATATTAGCTGATCCTGCATTGGGTGCAACCTTATACAACGCAGAAAAACTGACAGCCAATCTGGATGTGACAACACGTCAATTAAACATATTAATGCAAAGGGATCTTCCGCAACTTACTGGAAAACTAAACACGATTGCTGATAATTTCATTACTATCAGCGACAACTTGAAAGGTATTGATTATGCATCAACATTCAATAAAATAGATTCCACTTTATATAATGTACAAATGCTGACAGAAAAACTCAATCGCAAGGACAACAGTATCGGCTTACTATTCAATGATCCTACCTTCTACCAAAATCTGAGTGCGACAACAGCAAATGCTGCAACCTTATTGGAGGATTTGAAAGCGCATCCTAAACGTTATGTACATTTCTCTTTGTTTGGGAAGAAAGATAAGTAACAGATTTGTTAATTTAAAAAGATTCTAAATAAGTCTACTTAACCATTTTTCTACCTTTTTTCAGTAAATGACTGCAAATAGGGCAGAAATACCATGTAGACTTATTTCATTTAAAATAAATAAAAGCCTATTTTGACAGATAGTCAGCTATAAATCAGCCAATTATCAAATAACAAAAATATTTCAGAAGCCTTTAGATAGAGTTTTTTATAAGTTACTGAAACTAAATAGATTACTCTTTAAAAATAAAAAGCAAGAAAAAAGCGATTTGTTTTTTCAGAAATTCATTTCGAAATTTGCATTGTAGAAGTTTCGCTTTTTATAATAAATGTTTCATATGATTGAAAACGATCACGTCGTTTTATGGGGTCGTTGTCTGAACATTATCAGAGACAACGTACCTGAAACGACCTTTAAAACGTGGTTTGAGCCTATCGTACCGCTTAAATATGAGGACAAGGCACTGACAATTGGCGTCCCCAGCCCATTCTTCTATGAATTTTTAGAAGAAAAGTTTGTGGACTTGTTGCGCGCTGCCCTATATAAAGAAATTGGGGAGGGAACGCAGCTTATGTATTGTATCTTGACCGATAAAACCAACCATATAACTGTAAACATGGAGGGAAGCAAACGCTCTTCAGCACTACCCACACAAACAGTTATACGAGATGGTAACAAGGCACCTAATCCAATGCAGGCACCAGCTCCGCAGGATTTAGACCCACATTTGAATCCAAATTACAACTTTGAGAATTTCATAAAAGGAAATAGTAATGAGTTCTCACGTACGGTAGGGGAAACTGTAGCTAAAAATCCGGCAAAAACATTCAACCCTTTGTTTTTGTATGGACCGTCCGGTGTGGGTAAAACTCACTTGACTAATGCTATTGGTACTCGTATCAAGGAATTATATCCTGAAAAAAGAGTATTGTACGTATCAGCACATCTGTTTCAGGTGCAATATACCGACTCTGTGCGTACTAATCATTTCAATGATTTCATCAGTTTTTATCAAACCATAGATGTTTTGATTATTGATGATATTCAAGAATTCGCAGGAGTAACCAAAACTCAGAACACGTTCTTCCACATCTTTAACCATCTGCACCAGAACGGTAAGCAACTTATTTTGACTTCTGACCGCGCACCGGTAATGCTACAAGGTATGGAAGAACGTCTCCTGACCCGCTTTAAATGGGGCTTAGTGGCCGAATTGGAAAAACCGGATGTAGAATTGAGAAAGAATATCTTACGCAATAAAATACGTCGTGACGGTTTGAATATACCGGAAACAGTAATTAATTATATTGCTGAAAACGTAAATGAAAGTGTACGTGAACTAGAGGGCATCATTAATTCACTTCTGGCACAATCCATTATCTTCAAGCGTGATGTCGATTTGGATTTGGCTGAAAGAATTGTACGAAAAGCTGTACGCTGTTGTGAAAGCAAGCCTGTCACAGTGGAAGATATCATACAGAAAGTATGCAACCATTACGAGATAGAGGAATCTGCCATCCATACCAAAACTAGAAAAAGAGAAGTGGTACAAGTACGTCAGGTAGCTATGTATCTGGCCAAAAAACATACAGACTCCTCTTCTTCCAAAATTGGTCAATTAATAGGTAATAAAGATCATGCAACCGTATTGCACGCTTGTAAAATAGTAAAAGACCAAGTGGAGGTTGATAAAACATTTAAAGCGGATATTGAGGAAATTGAAGCTTCTCTCAAAAGAAAATAGAAATAAAACTACAGAGGTGCGCAAAGGGTATTTTCTTTATTTCCCTCTGCGCACTTCTGTAGTTTTAAGGTTAATAGTTTCCGGTAACTCATTTTTCAAAGCCCTGTTTCTTCAAGGTTTCTTTCAAAGTTACAGACATGCATTCATTATCCGACTTCTTGTATCTGACCTCAGTAAATACCTGAGCCAATGTTTCTTTATGATTTTCTTTAATAAACTGATGATTTTCCGGAAGTGACTCTTTATATCTATAGATACGATCAATATCTTCTTTGGTATAATCATGATATACTTCTTCATGCAAAATACCCTCTATAGGAAGACGATCGACTTGTGAAGGGCATTCGTCCGGATATCCTACTGTAATAGTAGCCACTGGCATAACCAATTCCGGCAACCGAAGAATATCAATAATTTGATCAGGATTATAAATCGTTGTTCCCAAATAACAAATACCTAATCCATTTTCCTCCGCCAATGTACAAAAGTTCTGAGTCACAAGTAATGCATCCGTAGCAGCATTCAGAAAAGAAATGGGATTGTCATAACCCGGTACCGCCTTACGCCCTCTGCACCATTTGCTAAAACGGTTAAAATCCGCACAAAAAGTCAGTACAACCGGAGCACCTGTTACCATCGGTTGATTAAAATGAGCAGGTGCCAATCTCTCTTTCATCTGCTTGTCACGGGTCACAATCACACTATATAATTGCATATTGCCCATTGTAGAAGCACGGAATGCCTTTTCAAGCAAATCATTTAACAAAGAAGCAGAAATATCTTCCTGCTTATATTTACGGATCGTCCGTCTATTATTTATCGATTCCATATATATTTTTCTTGCAAAGATAAAAAAAGAAAAGAGTAATAATTCATTTTTTGCAAAATAATATATGCTAAGAATTTGGTCTTTTCAACTAGTCAATCACTTATTTCCTTCATTGAAATTTTCAAAATAGAAAACTTCCGTAAATAAACCAACACATATATCTTTTGATAATCAATAAATTAACAAATATTTTTGGATAACTTTCAATTTGTTGAAAACTTATCTACTTTTTATTTTGTTAATTGAAAAAACATATATAGCTTTGCCGAAACTTTTGTTATAATGAGTTGCGGCTTCTACACTAAAACAACTTATTGATATTATAGTAAATCTAAAAATAAAAGTGGAAAAACAAACGTACACCTATGACGAAGCTTTTGAAGCATCTTTACAATACTTCAAAGGTGATGAACTTGCTGCAAGGGTTTGGGTAAACAAATATGCAGTAAAAGATTCTTTCGGGAACATTTTCGAAAAGTCTCCCGAAGACATGCATTGGCGCATTGCAAATGAAGTAGCCCGCATTGAAGCAAAATATAAGAACGGGTTAAACGCACAGCAGCTTTACGAGTTATTGGATCACTTTAAGTACATTGTTCCGCAAGGTAGTCCCATGACAGGTATCGGGAACGATTTTCAAGTGGCTTCCTTATCGAACTGCTTTGTCATTGGAATTGATGGAGCAGCCGACTCATACGGAGCTATAATCCGCATTGATGAAGAACAAGTACAATTAATGAAACGTCGTGGTGGCGTAGGACATGATTTATCTCATATACGACCTAAAGGTTCCCCAGTTAAAAATTCAGCACTGACCTCAACCGGACTGGTGCCTTTCATGGAACGCTATTCCAATTCAACACGTGAAGTAGCACAAGACGGGCGTCGTGGTGCTTTAATGTTAAGCGTATCCATCAAACATCCAGACTCGGAGGCATTTATTGACGCCAAAATGACCGAAGGCAAAGTAACCGGTGCTAATGTATCCGTGAAACTAGATGATGCATTTATGCAGGCAGCTGTAAATGGCACTCCTTACAAACAGCAATATCCGGTAGATTCCGATCAACCTGTTTTCACGAAAGAAATTGACGCATCTGCTTTATGGAAAAAGATTGTCCATAATGCATGGAAGTCTGCTGAACCCGGTGTATTATTCTGGGACACCATTATACGTGAATCCGTGCCAGACTGTTATGCCGACTTAGGGTATCGTACAGTTTCTACCAATCCTTGTGGTGAAATTCCTCTGTGTCCCTACGATTCTTGTCGTTTATTAGCTATCAACTTATACTCATATGTAGTAAACCCTTATACAAGGGATGCTTACTTTGATTTCGACTTGTTCAAAAAGCATGTAGCATTGGCCCAGCGCATTATGGATGACATTATTGACTTGGAACTAGAAAAAATCGAAAAGATCATAGCTAAAATCGATTCCGATCCTGAAAGTGAGGAAGTAAAAGAAGCAGAGAAACATTTATGGGAAAAGATTTATAAAAAGAGCGGACAGGGCAGACGTACAGGTGTCGGTATCACAGCTGAAGGGGATATGCTTGCCGCTATGGGGTTACGCTACGGAACAGAAGACGCAACAGAGTTTTCTGAACAAGTACATAAAACAATCGCTCTGGAAGCCTATCGTTCATCTGTTAACATGGCGAAAGAACGTGGAGCATTCGCTATCTATGACAGTGAACGAGAAAAAAATAATCCGTTTATCAACCGTTTAAAAGAAGCTGATCCTAATTTATATGAGGAGATGAAAAAATACGGACGACGTAATATTGCCTGCTTGACCATAGCCCCCACTGGAACTACCAGCCTAATGACCCAAACAACTTCTGGCATAGAGCCGGTATTTATGCCGGTATACAAACGTAGAAGAAAAGTCAATCCGAATGATCCTCAGACTCATGTAGATTTTGTAGATGAAACAGGAGATGCATTTGAGGAATATATTGTATTCCACCATAAATTTGTGGAATGGATGACAGTAAACGGTTACGATCCCACCAAGCGTTATACGCAAGAAGAGATTGATGAATTGGTAGAAAAGTCACCTTATTATAAAGCCACATCAAATGATGTAGACTGGCTGATGAAAGTAAAAATGCAAGGACGCATCCAAAAATGGGTTGACCATTCAATCAGTGTAACTATCAATTTGCCCAATGACGTAGATGAAGCATTGGTAAACCGCTTGTATGTAGAGGCATGGCGTTCAGGATGTAAAGGATGTACCGTTTATCGTGATGGCTCTCGCTCTGGAGTTTTACTTTCTACCAAAAAGGACAAGAAAGACAAAAAAGAAGAACTTCCTCCTTGCAAACCACCTACGGTAGTAGAAGTGCGCCCCAAAGTACTGGAAGCGGAAGTAGTACGCTTCCAAAACAACAAAGAAAAATGGGTCGCATTTGTAGGCTTGTTGGATGGACATCCATACGAGATCTTTACCGGTCTGCAAGATGATGAAGAAGGTATTTCATTGCCCAAATCAGTCACTACCGGACGCATCATCAAAAACATTGATGAAGAAGGCAACAAACGATATGATTTCCAGTTCGAAAACAAACGTGGATATAAAACAACCATTGAAGGTTTGTCCGAAAAGTTCAACAAGGAATATTGGAACTATGCAAAATTAATTTCGGGTGTACTTCGTTGGAGGATGCCTATTGATCGTGTTATCAAACTGGTAGATTCTCTGCAACTTGACAGTGAAAACATTAACACATGGAAAAACGGTGTAGAACGAGCACTGAAAAAATATGTAACAGATGGTACTAGTGCTGAAGGACAAAAATGTCCCAATTGCGGCAACGAAACTCTCGTATATCAAGAAGGATGCTTGATCTGCAAGACTTGTGGCACATCAAGATGTGGATAATGGTTTATTATATAATGTAACAACACAAAAGAAAAGCTCCTTCACGAAAGTCATGAAGGAGCTTTTTATATAAACCAAGTAAATTCTTTTTCTATCTCACCCCTACAATACGGTGAAACCGTTCCACAATACGCCTTCCCAAATCCATACGCGTACTATCTACTTTATGAATGGCAGCAGGAGTCACATCATCTTTATATTTAGCTTTACCTACGCGTATTTTCATCTTATCCAGATTACCGGAAATATTCACTCCGGCCTTAAAGGGCAAGGGTGACTTCAAAATGGATATATGATATTTAAAATTCATATCCAACCCTTGCTCTCCCCCTATAGCAGCTTTATAACGATCTATAGACACTTGAAATGGATAAACAAGAACACTACCGTCATTGACAACTATATTAACCGAAATACTATCAAATACATTCTTCTTTTTATTTTTGAACATCAACATCTTTGATATTTCGGCAAAGGTTTCACCATCCATCAATACTAAGCTGTCCCCTTTTATATGCATGGCCGAACGTAAAGTAGGTATACGAATATTCATATTTGAATCCAGACGTGCCTCTGCAGCCACATCAAACTGAACCCTTCCTTTAAAAGATCTCAACATAGGTACAATGGTATCCATTGAAGGTATAAAATCTACCAGCTTAGCTATATTTATATCCCTAATTTTAAAGTCAAAGCCTGTATATCCTCCTCTGACTGAATCCGCACGGTATACCATAACGGCCTTCATATCAGCGTCTAATGCACGCATTCCCAAATTCCTTAAATGTAATGTACGATTTTTCAAATCCACCTTTCCACACACATCTTCAAATTCCACCTGTTCAAACACTACTTTTTTCAAATCTGTCTGTAATTCAAAATCCAAATTACCCGGCAACACAAACAGCTTCATTTCTGTTGGAGGCACTGTATCTGTCACCGCCACAGATGCTGAATCTTCAGATAAAGAGAATGAATTAATCAATTGGTTACAATCAATCATCTCAGAAGATATTGCTAAACGCGCTTTTAAAATTTCATTTTTAGCCATCGCACGATATAATCCTATTACCTCCCCGGTAGCAACCATATCTGAATGCCCTATTTTCAAAGAAGCATTTCTTAATGTTATTCTCGGACCATCTATTGTTACAGCTGTCTTACGTACTCGCAGAGGTAAACCAAATTCAGGAGCACGTACCAACAACCTATCAAAACCGATAATCCCCCGAGGTGTCCATAACGAATCATTTTTCTTTTCTAATTTCACTTTTATGCCTGCCACGCCTAATGCTAATTTCGTTTCGTTAGCATTAAAGAAAAGAGAATCCGTACGCATGGAAAAATTAATCATCGGCATCGCCGGATTTTGTTCCTTCGGAGCAAGTTCGCCAGTTCCAGTAGTCTTGCCACTATATATTTTGAGCGAATCTCCTATATTCGCACGCAATTTATTCATTTCCACTTCACATTGTAAAGTAACAATCTTTGTGGTATCTTGAGGATTGGTTGAAACAACCTTCGCTTTCATCCGATCTATCTCTGAAGATAATTTCCTACTATTCAATAGTATTTCTCTGATTTCCAATTCAGCTTGCAAAGTTTCACTATCACTGAATTTTAAATCGGCATTACCTAAAAAATTAAAATTCTTTGCAGTATCTTTTAATTCAAAATCCTTTAAAGCCAATCTTCCACCTAACCTGATACGCCCAATATCCTGTTTTTTCAAAGAAGAGAGACGGCATTTTAAGTTTAAACCCGCATCTAATTTACCGCGGATAGTTACACTTTCCTGCAAAGGAAAGGTTTTAGCTAAAGCATCCAGGTCAACAGTAGATTCAGTATGAAGCGTTATAAATGGATCTATCAATAAATCCTCCACTTTCGCATCTGCTAGAATCTTAGTATGTACTCCCTCAAAATGAAGAATTTTCAAGTTCAAAAAAGAAGGGTTGCGACGCATCAAATCAATATACGATTCAAAATCAGCCGTAAAATTATCAATACCATAAGGAAGTCCTTCATATCGGGCGGATGCATCATTTATCTTTATATTCAATGATATCGCCGGAAGCTGCTTGTTTCCATAATTACCTTCCAATGTTCCATTAACTTTAACCTCACCTTTTGCCGAAATTTGTCCACGTTTCACATAAGCCTCGGGAATCATATTCATAACGGTTTCCATGGAAGGTGCATGTAATCCATATTTCAAGTTCATACCCACCGTTTTTGTAACTGTATCACGTCTTAATTCACCGTTTACATCCATCCGGATACCATTTATAGTCAACCCTGTATTTTTCAATGTCCACAATGCCGTAGACCTGTCTACCTCAATATCAGTCTGCAAGAAAACGGCTACTTTATTAATCAATAATTCACCTTGCTGCCAAAAAAGAATATTTTTATTTTCAAATTCTACTCCCAATGAAGAAGCTCCTTTTGTCAACGCCAGTTTTAGGCGCAAATCAGCATCATCTATACGTGAATAAACCTCTGTATTACGATCGTCAAAAATCAAATTGACATGTTCTAATTCAACCTGACGGATATCTATCTCGCTATCAAATTTATTTTGTGGAATAGTATCTTTTTCCACAGCCAATGTATCCGAAGAAGTTTTCACAATCTCCCAATTTGCCTTACCTGTTTTATTTCGATAAGCATAAACAGCAACATTCTTCAAAGATAGATTATGGACACTAATCTTATTTTTCAAAAAATAATCCAAAGGATTTACTGTCAACACACATTCTTTAAATGCCAATAAAGAATCAGTTTTTTGTGGAAGACTATCGTTCAAGACCTTAGAAACCAAAAAACCTTCATCAACTTTTAACCCAAATTGAGGAAAAGTAGAAAAGAAAGTCAATTCGACTCTTTCTATCTTCAAATCAGCATCCAGTAAACGATTAGCAACATTCAACACTACTGGAGTTAATTTATCTGATGTAAATACATAGTTAATCACAAAAGCCACTACCACAAACGCAGTAAACAGCAAGGCTCCCACTGTAATGGCACTTACCCTTATTAATTTACGAATCCTTCTTTCCATATTATGCGAAATTAATGAAAACACCCATGCCATCGACTCTATTTCGTGTTAATACTATAAAATAGACCAATAAAACAGATAAAAAAGAAAACAAGAACAATAATTTTTAATTTTGAGATATGAAGTGAAAGTTCTACTTTTGTTTTTCAAACTGAAAAAATATGAAAGCAACATCTATGTATATTTATTTGGAAGGTGCCAAGTTTTTCGCTCACCACGGAGTCGATCCACAAGAAACAATAGTAGGAGCTAATTTTATAATTGATTTAAAACTAAGAACTGATTTCACCCATGCAGCACAAACAGACGAACTGAAAGGTACCGTAAGTTATGCTGATATATATGCAGTTGTCAAAAAAGAAATGAAAGCTTCATCCAAACTTTTAGAACATGTCTGTGAACGCATAGGGCAAAGACTATTTAGTGAATTTCCAACTATTCAGGAAATAATCATCCGGTTATCAAAAGAAAATCCGCCTATGGGAAGTGATTGCAGAAATGTTGGAGTAGAAGTACATTATACACGATGAAAAAAATTATCTGACAAACATCCAGTCATTTAATTAAAAATTTACCCTATTGTATGCCTACCTCTTAAAACGCAAATATACTATCATGCAAATAACAACACAAACCAATAATAATGAATATGCAGACAATGTTCATGGCTCTACTTACTAAAATAAAGAAAGTTGTTTTCTTCCTTCAGAATGATAAAATTTCATGGTAGCACTGATTCCTAATGTTTCTATTCTGCGATAAAAGACCTCATTCAAATAGGGTGCATTAGGAGAAGTGCATTCAGAACGGTCTTCAAAATAAGTTTTATATCGCTTGGCCATCTTTGGAAAAATCTGCTCTACCTTATCATAAAAATAATCACGGGAGCCCCGTCTTAAAGTTACCCCAAACAAAGGAAGCACATAGGACGCTCCCGCTTCGGCAGCCTTCTCCACTATTTCCTCAATATCTTCTATAGAATCATTTATAAAAGGCAAAACAGGCATCAATGCCACTCCTGTATATATACCCCGATCGGACAATATCTTCATCGCCTTAAAACGCTCGGAAGAGGTCGGTGCGTTAGGCTCCAGTTTTCGCGCCATCTCGTCATCCGCTGTAGTGATAGTAAAACTAACGGCAGCATAAGTGCGCCCTATATCCTGCAATAAATCGGCATCACGAGTCACAAGACTACTCTTTGTTATCACATGAACAGGAAAACGATGTTTGGCAATAAGTTCCAACGCACCTCCAGTCAGCTTCATCTGTTTTTCCAACGGCATATAAGGATCGTTCATTGAGCCTGTACCAATGGTCGCTTTTCCACGTTTCGTTCCCAGTTCATGATCCAGTAATTCCAAAGCATTCTTCTTTACAGAAATATGAGAAATATCACCAATACCATAGCAACAACTACGTGTATCACAATAAATGCAACCATGTTGGCACCCTCTATACAAATTCATGTTATAAGCAATACCCCAATAATTATCTTTACTTTTCAAACGTGACAGAATAGACTTTGTTTCAATAGATTTCACCTCATGAACATTCATTTACAGCTCCTTTTCTTTTTTGATCCAATTTCACCAAACAAAGATACGGGAATAATGCTATAAAAAGAAATATAAAGAGAAGCAATTTAAAAAAGTTTCAACTGAGAGAAATGTTTTTTACCCAACAAATAATATTTCATAAGAATACTAAAATGAGTCCGTTCCGGGATCATTTCATCTGTAGACTTCATTATATTTTCTATACGAGAAGCAGCAAAAGAATATCTTATATCCTCAAATTCTCTCCTCGCCTGCATTACAGCACGCGCATTCGCTCTATCCTTTTTCAGATAAAAAACAAGGGCAGCTACTCTATCCAGTATACCACGTATAAAAAGTACATGTTCTAACTCCTTATCCGGCAAATTCTTATAAAGCATCAACAGATTATTTCTGAAATTCAGAAAAGTCTTTCTCGGATTTTCTTTTTTCAACGTAGCCCCTCCTACGTGATATACCACACTTTGCGGAATACAGACAAGCTTTTTTCCCCGGCTACGCAAACGCCAACACAAGTCAATTTCTTCCATGTGAGCAAAAAAATGATCATCCAACCCTCCAACTTCACGATAATCAGCCAACCGGATAAAAAAAGCGGCCCCCGTTACCCACATCACCTCCGTTACCGTATCATACTGTCCGCAGTCCTTTTCAACAACATCAAAAATACGCCCTCTGCAAAAAGGATATCCATATCGATCAATAAATCCCCCCGACGCTCCGGCATATTCGAAATATTCCTTATTATGCCAACTTAACAGTTTAGGTTGACAGGCAACTGTTCCGGAATGGGTATCCATATAATCCAACAAAGGTTCCAACCAATGCGAAGTAACCTCCACATCGCTATTCAGTAAAACTACATATTCTGCATCAACTTGCGCCAAAGCCCGGTTATATCCTTCGGCAAAGCCATAATTTCGATCCAACTCAATCAAACGGACTACAGGAAATTCAGTACGAAGCATTTCAAGAGACCCATCAGAGGACGCATTATCAGCCACACAAATTTCAATCCCCTCTCCTACTGAATTATCTATAACAGAAGGTATAAACTTACGGAGCATATCTACCCCATTCCAATTCAATATGACAACAGACACCCTTTTCATTTCTTTTCAGACTAAAACACCCTTCAACGCTGTACCCTCTTCATTAAAGCCTCCCATTCTTACACGAATCAACTGATTATCCAATTGATCATCGTGGTCCATCTCCACCCGGATATAATTATCAGTAAATCCATGCATAGGAGTGCCAACCTTAGATTTTTCCATTAATACCCAAGCTTCTTTTCCTATATGAGAGGTATAGAACGCCTTTGTCTTCTCATCAGATAAAACCAACAATCTCTGACTACGGCGATGTTTCTCCTCAGGACTCACTACATACTCTATTTTCAAGGCCTGCGTACCGGGACGCTCCGAATAAGTGAAAACATGTAACTGCGTCACATCAAGCCCTTCAATAAAATGATAAGCATCTTCAAAATATTCCTCTGTTTCACCACGTGTTCCCACAATTACATCCACGCCAATAAACGCATTCGGCATGATCTCCCTAATTTTGCGTATCTTGGAAGCAAACAATGCGGTATCATATCGACGTCTCATCAATTTCAGCACATCATCGCTGCCCGACTGCAAAGGAATATGAAAATGCGGCATGAATGCACGTGAACGTGACACATATTCTATTATTTCATCCGTTAACAAGTTGGGTTCAATAGACGAGATACGATAACGTTCAATCCCTGCCACCTGATCTAAAGCCTTTACCAGATCAAAGAAACTTTCACCGGTTGTCTTTCCGAAGTCTCCAATATTCACCCCAGTAATAACAATTTCTTTTCCTCCCTCAGCAGCAGCCTGCCGTGCCTGTTCCACAATCTCTTCAATACGTCCGTTACGGCTACGCCCACGAGCAAACGGAATTGTACAATAAGAGCAGAAATAATCGCAACCATCCTGCACTTTCAGAAAATAACGAGTACGGTCACCTCTAGAACACGAAGGTGAAAAACTACGTATGTCTTTTGCAGCTGTCGTAATCGCCTCACCTTGAGGATGCTTTTCCAAATTTCCGAGATAATTCATCAACTCTCCTTTTTGTTCAGCTCCCAAAACAACATCCACACCTTCTATATTAGCCACCTGGTCAGGTTTTAACTGGGCATAGCATCCCGTCACTACTACATAGGCACCCGGATGCTGTTTAACCAAACGATGAATGGCTTGACGGCATTTCTTATCCGCAACCTCGGTCACAGAGCAAGTATTAATAACACAAATATCAGCTTTCTCACCCTTACGTGCTGTACGTATACCTGCTTCTTTCAGTGTTTTACCGATGGTTGAAGTTTCTGAAAAGTTTAATTTGCAGCCTAATGTATAATAAACAGCCGTTTTATCCTGAAAAATTATCGTATCAATCATACCTTTTTATCTAATTAGCGAGCAAAGGTACATATTATTCTGCTTAAATTCTTTAGAATACCAATAATTATGCTTATTTTTGCACATTACATCAAAAATTGTGCAATGATAAAAGAAAACTTTATCAAGCTATATGAGAATAGCTTCAAAGAAAACTGGGATCTGCCCTGTTACACAGATTATGGTGAAGATACCACGTTTACATACGGACAAGTAGCGGAAGAAATAGCTAAGATACACTTATTATTCCAATATTGCAGCCTGCGCCGTGGCGATAAAATATCTATTATAGGTAAGAATACCTCCCGTTGGTGTATCGCTTATTTGGCAACTGTTACATACGGAGCTATTGTAGTTCCTATTTTACAAGACTTCAAGCCAAATGATGTCCATCATATTGTAAATCATTCTGAATCCACATTTCTGTTTACCAGCGATAATATTTGGGAAAATTTGGAAGAAGAGGCATTAAGTGGATTACGCGCTGTATTTTCTCTAACGGATTTCAGATGCCTGCATCAACGTGACGGTGAAACCGTCCAAAAATTCATGAAGAATATTGATGCAGCTATGAGAAAGAACTTCCCCAAAGGCTTCTATAAGGAAAATATCAATTACACAGAACTCTCCAACGAGAAGGTCATGTTACTGAATTATACTTCAGGAACTACCGGATTCAGTAAAGGAGTAATGATTACGGGCAATAATCTGGCAGGAAACGTTACCTTTGGTATCCGTACAGAACTTTTAAAGAAAGGAGAAAAAGTACTTTCCTTCCTTCCCTTGGCCCATGCATACGGATGTGCTTTTGATTTTCTAACCGCTACTGCTGTCGGTACACATGTCACCTTATTAGGAAAGACACCTTCTCCCAAAATATTGATGAAAGCTTTTGAGGAAGTAAGACCCAACCTTATTATTACAGTACCATTGGTTATAGAAAAAATTTATAAGAATGTAATTCAGCCGCTCATTAACAAACGCAGCATGAAATGGGCGCTTAACATACCTTTACTAGACAACCAGATTTATGCACAAATTCGCAAAAAACTGATTGACGCATTAGGCGGACGTTTTAAAGAAGTCATTATCGGTGGAGCTGCCATGAACCCGGAAGTCACCGATTTTTTCTACAAAATAAAATTTCCGTTCACCATCGGTTACGGAATGACCGAATGTGCCCCACTGATCAGTTATGCTCCATGGAATGAATTTATACCTGGTTCTGCCGGAAAGATACTGGATATCATGAAAGTCCGTATCGACTCGGATGATCCCTATAACATTACTGGAGAAATACAGGTATGTGGTGAAAACGTAATGAAAGGTTATTATAAGAATGAAGAAGCTACCCGTGAGGTATTTACCGAAGATGGTTGGTTGAAAACAGGCGATTTAGGTACAATAGATGCTAACGGATTCATTTATATAAGAGGCCGTAGTAAAACCATGCTTCTGAGTTCTAATGGACAGAATATTTTTCCTGAAGAGATAGAATCCAAACTAAATAATATGCCATTCGTTCTAGAAAGTTTAATCATAGAGCGCAACAAGAAACTGGTAGCTTTAGTATATCCTGATTATGAAAGTCTGGACAGTCTGGGACTCAATACCCCCGAAAACCTAAAAACAGTAATGGATGAAAACTTGAAGAATCTGAATAAACTGGTAGGAAATTATGAACAAGTTAGTAAAATACAACTTTATCCTACAGAGTTCGAAAAAACTCCCAAAAAAAGCATCAAACGATTCTTATATAACAGCATTACTGAAGAATAAATATGTTATAAAACATGCTACTAATCAGCAAAATAGGTTGTATAACATAAAAAACTAGAAAAAAAGTTGTTCTTTTTGGTACAACGTATTGAAAAAGTGTATACCTTTGCATCGTTTTAAGAAAGCAACATTAGTATTACAGATTTAAAAAGCAAAGAAAATGAAAAAATTAGTATTTTTGTTCGTAGCCTTCGCAGCTGTATCTTTCGCATCTTGCGGAAACAAAGCTGCTAACAACAACACAGAAGCAACTGATTCAGTTGCAGTAGTAGAAGAAGCTGCTGTTGTAGAAGAAGTTGTAGCAGATTCAGCTGCTTGTGACTCTACAGCTGCTTGCTGTGACTCTACTAAAGCTGAATAATTCAGTACGAACTCTAGAGAGAATTGAAAGTCTGCCGTGCGAAAGCGCAACAGACTTTTTTTATGTCTTTACTCCTCCCTTTTCTGCCAATATTCCATCGTTTTGCAATACAAATTATCTACTTTTGTTTCTCAAACCACAAACAAAAACAGGATATGAAAAAGACAAATCTAAAAGAAACACTTCAAAACTGGAAGTTGGGAAACTATTTCCGTGAATTATCTATTGTTATCACTGGAGTATTTATCACTCTTGCCGAACTGATTTCATAAGCAATTCCTCACAAGAAAAGCAGATAAAAGAAAGTATGCAAATGATAAAAATGGAATTAGAAGAAAATTTGAAAAGTATCAATCAGGCCGAAGTCGCGTATTTAAATGAAATCAGTTTCTTCCGATTGCTAACGTAAAACAGGATTCACTTCAAACAACTAAAGCTTCTATTTTAAAAAACAATGCCAATTCTCCTTTTGCGTAAAAGATTATGAGTATTCGGAAGATGTGCTAGAAGTACTGAAAAGTTCAGCATTGATGCAACAGATACCTGACAAAGAGTTCATTTCAAAACTTTTACAAACCTATAAAAGGATGTAGAAAAATAACTGAGGACAACAAAGACTATTATAAATACAAACAAGATTATATAACCCGCTACTTCTCTCACCTAACCATTTATAATATTCATAAAAATTATAACAATATTTATAAAGTATGGGTAGCTAGGATACAAGAATATGATATCAAACAACTGATCCTCACTATGCCAAACACTTTTGACGAAAATCCTTTTACCACTCCTCAAAAAATTATAAAAGAAACGATTGAATTAATAAATCAAACATATTAAAAAGAAAAAGCCCGGCTCTTACGAACCGGGCTTTTTCAGCATCATTATACTTTAAAGTATTTACAGATTTTATTCAGCAACTACTTCGAACGGGATTTCTACAGAAACTTCCTTGTGAAGTTTAACGATAGCTTTGTAAGAACCAATCTCTTTCACTGCATCTTTCACAACGATAATCTTTCTGTCAACCTTATGACCCAATTTTTCCAATTCTTCAGCAATTTGAATGTTGCTAACAGAGCCGAAGATAGTACCTGTGGCACTCACTTTAGTAGCAATAGTCAAGGTTACATCCTTCAACTGTTCTGCCATAGCTTCAGCATCTTTCTTAATCTTTTCCAATTTGTGAGCGCGTTGTTTCAGCTCTTCTGCCAACATTTTCTTAGCTGAAGGTGAAGCAATCACTGCCTTACCAGTCGGAATAAGATAGTTACGACCGTAACCAGACTTCACAGTTACAATATCATTTTTGTAGCCTAAGTTCACTACGTCTTCTTTCAAAATTATTTCCATACTTATTCCTCCTTATTATTTCATCATGTCAGTTACAAATGGAAGTAACGCCAAGTGACGTGCTCTTTTAACAGCCTGCGCGATACGACGTTGGAACTTCAGAGAAGTACCTGTAATACGGCGAGGAAGGATCTTACCCTGTTCGTTCAAGAATTTCTTCAAGAATTCAGGATCTTTGTAATCAATGTACTTAATACCACTCTTTTTGAAACGGCAGTATTTTTTCTTCTTAACGTCTACTGAGGGCGGAGTTAAATATCTGATTTCTGATTGTTGCTGTGCCATGATTAATCCTCCTTTTTAGTTGATTTAACATTTCTTCTCTTAGCAGCATATTCAGCAGCGTATTTATCCATCTTAAAAGTTAAGAAACGGATAACACGTTCGTCACGACGGAAGTTAATTTCCAATTTTTTAATAACCTGCGGTTCTGCTTTGAACTCTATCAACTGATAGAAACCAGTTGACTTTTTTTGGATGGGGTAAGCCAGCTTTTTCAAGCCCCAGTTTTCCTCATTGATAATCTCTGCACCTTCTGCAGTCAGAATACCTTTGAATTTCTCTACCGCTTCCTTCATCTGAACGTCAGATAAAACGGGAGTTAAAATGAAAACGGTTTCGTATTGATTCATACTACGTTTATTAAATTATTAAATTAAATTTCAAATGCGAGTGCAAAAGTAGATATTTTATCTTAATCTACAAAGAGTTATCACAATTTTCTTCAAAAAATATAGTTTCATTTTACAATTAATCTTCCTTTTTATATTTTTTATCTGTAAAAGATAAGTTATATCCGCCAAGAATTGTATATTTGCAAAGTTGTTTAAACAATAATTCCATGATAGAACAATTTAGTTTTGATATCCAATTAATATTTGCCATATTAAATGGCAAAGTATCTGCAGCCATCAACCGGAAACTAAGCCGGAATTTTCGCCAAAATGGTGTAGAAATTACCCCTGAACAGTGGACAGTCCTTCTTTTTCTATGGGAAAAAGATGGTGTCACACAGCAAGAACTATGTAATGCCACTTTTAAAGACAAACCCAGCATGACCCGCTTAATAGACAATATGGAACGCCAGCATCTGGTGGTACGCATCGCCGACAAAAGAGATCGACGCACCAATTTAATTCATTTGACCAAAACCGGCAGAGAATTAGAAGGTAAAGCACGTTTCATCGCAAACAAGACATTGAAAGAAGCACTACAAGGATTAACATTGGAAGAACTGAAAGTCAGCCAAGATGTATTAAGAAAGGTATTCACCAACATCAAAGACTAAAGTTTTTCAAGGTTTTCATCTTTTTTTCCTAAAATAATTTCCATGATAAGAGAATTATGCTTTAATTTGTACACAAGAATAAATATAATCTATTAATAAAATACACACATGAAAAGCTTACTTAAGAATTTAGGTCTGATACTGATGATCATCGGCGCCGCTATTTTAGTCGGTGTTTTCTTCACCGGAAGTGCAGCAATTAACGACAACGGTGTTTTAGGTGGAAGTGCCGCCCTTATCGTTATAGGTTTAATCGTTTATATTGTATTAAACAAACGCATTGTTGATTAAAGTATAAGAGAACAAAAATAAAAAAGTCCGGGTAGAACTCCGGACTTTTTTATTTTATCGACTTTACTCACTTTATTCCAGATTGCCGAAAAGAAAAGTCCTTTTCTTCTAATCTTTATATATGTAATGCCTGTTAGATTATATATCTTTCAACTGTAACATTAGTAATCTTTCAACCGACACAAACATAAACAGTCATAATACTAACTCTTTCTGACTACGGATCATACTCCCCTGTCTTGCTTACGGATTTTTTACAGCTGAAGCTTTCCAGCTACGAATTCTTCACCTTAATCATCTGACAATAAGCTATTTATAAAGACATGAAGCTTTTAACGGAAATATAACATGAATTTTACAACCTACTTTAAACAATAATTTCTACACAAAAAATCAGCTCGTTCTCAAGAACGAGCTGATTTTTTCATCTACTTGCAACTAAATGTTACTACTAAATATCAGATATCCTCTTATTCTACTTCGGGAGTAATCAGTTTATACCCCTTCCCGTGGATATTGATAATCTCGATAGAATCATCTTCTTTCAAATGTTTACGCAACTTAGTAATATACACATCCATGCTTCGTGCATTGAAATAATTATCATCAATCCAAATAGTTTTCAATGCGAAATCACGCTGCAGAATCTCATTAGCATGAGCACAAAGCAAGCCCAATAATTCGGATTCTTTCGTAGTCAGTTTAGTCTGTTTTCCATCGATAGCCAGAATTTGTTTCTGAGTATCAAAAGTAAAACGACCAATCTTGTAGATATTGCTTTCCTTGTTTCTCTTACCACGTACACGACGCAAAATAGCCTCGATACGGAAAGTCAACTCTTCCATACTGAACGGTTTAGTAATATAATCATCCGCACCAATCTTGAAGCCTTCCAATATATCCTCTTTCAAAGTTTTAGCAGTCAAGAAGATAATAGGAATTTCAGCATTAGCCTGGCGAATTTCCTGTGCTAAAGTAAACCCGTCTTTCTTCGGCATCATCACATCCAATACACATAAGTCGTATTTGTTCTTAAGGAAAGCCTTGTAGCCAGCCTCACCATCCGGGCAAAGTTCGGCCGAGTAGCCTTTTGCCTGCAAATATTCTCTCAATAGCATGCCAAGATTCTCATCATCTTCGCATAACAAGATACGCAATTTCTCGTCCATATTATTCATTTTTTAATAAAGGTAATACAATTATAAATTTAGTTCCTACATTCAATTCACTCTCGGCACGTATAGTCCCTTTGTGATCTTGAATTATTTTTTTCACATAAGCCAGTCCCAAACCAAAGCCTTTCACATCGTGCAGGTTACCAGTATGCACACGATAGAATTTATCGAATATCTTCTTCAGGTTTTCTTTCTTAATACCTATTCCATTATCCTGGATAGAGATATAAAGCTTACCCGATTCATTCCAAGTACGTATATTCAACAACAATTCGCCTTCCTGTTTTTTATATTTCACTGCATTGTCCAGCAAATTAAAAATAACATTTGTAAAATGCATCTCGTCTACAAATATATCCGGATTTACCGCATCCAAATTCGAAGTGATTTTACCATTGTATTTCTCTACCTTCAACGTGAAAGTATTGACAACACCGGCTATCAAATCATTTGCATTCACCTCTTTCATCTTCAGCGTCGCTTTTTGCTTTTCGAACATAGACATCTGCAACACCTTTTCCACTTGAAAACGCAAACGCTTGGTTTCATCATTTATCACTCCGGATATATGCTGGAACATAGCAGGAGATTTTCCCACTGCCGGATCTTTCAACATCTGAGCTGCCAACGATATGGTAGAGATAGGTGTCTTGAATTCATGTGTCATATTATTTATGAAATCATTCTTTATCTCGGTCAACTTCTTCTGACGGAAGATGATATAGATAGTAAAAATGAACGTCACAAGCAATACAAATGTGAAGATCAGTGACGGGATCATAAATTTAACAGAACTGAATATGTAACTGTTCAATGTAGGGAAGTGAATATTTACTGTTGCCATACGAGCCGGAGGATCATTTTTAAATAAAACCTGCGGATATGTATTCTCACTACCCTCTTTGGTATAATCAGGGCAATGGTAAACTTCCGTCCCGTCACGGTCTGTCACCGTAAAATGGTAAGGAATATCAATGCCATTATTCAGCAATTCTGTCTTTAAAAACAAGTCCAACTGTTTAAAGTTGATTCTTTTGTTCAAGGGTTTGTCACTAGCTGTATACAAAATGTTATAGACCACTTCGTCCAACAATGCACGTTGGTACACATATCTGTCTTTAATTATTTCCTGCAAGGCTCTTGAAGTCTGAGGAATATTCTTACCAGTCGAAATAATCGCTTTAGGAATATTAGAAGGACGATTCGCACTGAACCTCATCTTCAATTCAAAAGTAGAGTAACCGTTCAATCCATCGGAAGTTATGGAGTACTCATGTGTATGCGCTACCACATTACCACTTCCCTCCCCCTTTTTTTCTTCGGACTGCTCCCTGGATAACTGTGCTGCTTTTTCTGTAGCAATCGCATCATCCTCAAGGTACTTTTTAGTTTCCACCAACTCAATATTTCGACACGCTTGGACTAAACTGCGCTGAACAGACTCATCAAATTGTCCTTTGCGCATTTTCACCATTTCTTCAATATAGCTTACCTGCAAATACAATAAACTAAGAAATGATAGTCCCATTACAATACCTAATACCCAAATAGTAGACTTTTTCATGTCAGCAAAATTAAAAGCGCTAAATCTCATTACATAATAGATTAACCAAATTTAAACGGCTATTCTCTATAATTAACCGAAAAAGTCATTTAAGCTAAGATTCTGACTATTATAACAAAATTTACGCCAGTTGGTTTGCAAAAATAATAAAAAATTAAGTTCAAAACCAAATAACAAACCTAAAAGTTTAAGTTATCTTAAATAAAAAGAGACGTATTTTTAACGAAATACGTCTCCTCTAAGTATGAAATCTTACACTTTATCAATCATCTTTATTTTCTTTAGCTTCAAATTCCTTCATTAATTTTTCTTGTACATCCGTCGGAACCAATTCATAGCTGGCAAACTTCATAATAAACGAAGCGCGTCCACCTGTCAAGGAACTCAAAGAAGTGGAATAAGAAGACATTTCTTTCAGAGGTACTTTCGCAACCAGTTTTTCATATCCACTTTCACTGCTCATACCCATAATCATACCACGACGACCTTGCAAATCACTCATTACATCACCCATTTTGTCGCTAGGAACGAAAACTTCCACATCATAAATTGGCTCTAGAATCTTAGGCCCAGCATTCTTAAATGCCTCACTGAATGCATTACGTCCTGCAAGCATAAAGGAGATTTCATTTGAGTCTACCGGATGCATCTTACCATCATAAACAATCACTCGTACATCACGCGCATATGAACCAGTCAACGGACCCTGCTCCATCCGGCTCATAATCCCTTTCAAGATAGCAGGCATAAAACGAGCATCAATAGATCCCCCCACAATACTGTTAATAAAGACTAATTTACCACCCCATTCCAAAGGTATTTCCTCAGTCCCCTTCACATTTATCTTGAATTCCTGACCGTTAAACTTATACGTTTCGGGTACAGGCATTCCTTCATAATAAGGTTCAACAATGAGATGAACCTCACCAAATTGCCCTGCACCACCTGATTGTTTCTTGTGACGATAATCGGCACGAGCTGCTTTAGTGATTGTTTCACGATAAGGAATCTTAGGCTCCTCAAACTTAATCTGCAATTTTTCGTTATTCTCCAAACGCCACTTCAAGGTACGGAGATGGAACTCACCTTGTCCATGCACAATAGTCTGTTTCAATTCTTTGGATTGCTCTACCTCCCAAGTAGGATCTTCCTCACGCATACGGTTCAATATAACCATCATCTTCTCTACATCAGCCTCATTTACAGGCTTGATGGCGCGCGAGTATTTAGCATTAGGATATTTAATGAAATTAAACCGATTTTCACAGTCTTTGCCGTTCAAGGTATTTCCAGTCTTTACATCTTTCAATTTCACAGTACAACCAATATCTCCGGCTACCAGCTCCGGCACCGGAATACGATTAGCTCCGGCACAAACAAAAAGCTGTGCCATACGCTCTTTAGAGCCACGATCAGCATTAGTTAAATCATCACCTTCGTGTACCTTTCCACTCATCACTTTAAAATACTGCACACCACCGATATGGGGTTCAACGGCAGTCTTGAAGAAATAAAGAGAAGTAGGTCCATTAGCATCGGGAGGCACAGGCACACCACGAGTATTATGAACTACAGGCATATCTGATACGAATGGAACAACATTACCTAAAAATTCCATCAGACGACGGACACCCATATCTTTACCTGCACATACACAGAAAACAGGGAACATACCACGTGCAGCCAATCCCTTACGGATGCCTTCACGCATTTCATCTTCAGTCAATGATTCCGATTCAAAGAATTTTTCCATCAATGTCTCATCATTTTCAGCAGCAGCCTCTACCAAAGCTTTATGCATCTCCAATGCCTTTTCTCTCTCAGAATCAGGAATTTCTTCAATTGTAGGAGCACCTCCTTCTGGTCCCCATGAATATTTCTTCATCAACAGCACGTCAATGAGTTCATGAAAATTAGGTCCCGTTTCAAGAGGATATTGCACGGGAACTACCTTAGAGCCATAAATACTACGCAACTGTTCGAGTACATTGTCATAGTCACATTTCTCGTTATCAAGCTGATTAACCAAAAAGATAACTGGTTTGCCTAGTTTTTCTGTATAACGGAAGTGGTTCTGAGTGCCTACTTCGGGACCGTATTGTCCATTCAGTAGCAAAATAGCAGTATCGGTTACATTAAGCGCGGTTATGGCAGCCCCTACGAAGTCATCACTGCCCGGACAGTCAATTATATTTAGTTTTTTTCCATTCCACTCTACATGATAAACGGTAGAGAACACTGAATAACCATATTCTTGCTCTACCGGAAAATAATCACTAACCGTGTTTTTGGCAGTAATTCTGCCACGACGTTTTATAATACCACTCTCAAAGAGCAAAGACTCTGTGAGGGTGGTTTTACCTGAGCCATCATTGCCAAGAAGTGCAATGTTTTTAATTTCGTTAGTCTGATATACTTTCATGATATCTAAGGTTTAATTATTAACAAACGGATATGTGTTTCATATCTCCTAAAAATGTGGAGCGCAAATTAGAAAATAAAGAGAAAAAAAACAACTTAAAGGATAGTGTTACTAAACTATGTTTTACGACAGATATTCTATCTTAGCATTATTTTTTTGTAACTTTGCCACAAAATAAGTTATCATGGCAGGCATCTACCTACATATACCCTTCTGCAAAAAGCGTTGCATTTACTGTGATTTTTTCTCTACTACTCGTGGAGAACAGAAAACAGCATACATCCGTGCATTGTGCCACGAACTAACTGACCGGAAAGACTATCTGAAAGGAGAACCCATAGAAACGATTTATCTAGGTGGCGGTACTCCCTCACAATTGGCTAAAGAGGATTTCGAAGCTATTTTCTCCCATATTTATAAGGTGTATAAAGTAACCCCCAATGCCGAAATTACTTTAGAAGCTAATCCCGATGACTTAACATCGGAGTATATCTCTATGCTACGCACCTTTCCTTTCAACCGGATAAGTATGGGAATTCAAACTTTCCAGGAAACGACTTTAAAACAACTCCAACGACGACATACCGCCGACCAAGCCATTCGTGCCTTCCAAGGCTGCCGCACGGCAGGTTTCCAAAATATCAGTATTGACCTGATGTATGGGCTGCCCGGCGAAACGCTCACCTCATGGAAAAAAGATTTAAAACAAGCCCTTTCCTTACACCCGGAACATATTTCCGCTTATCATCTTATTTATGAGGAAGGAACTCCCCTGTGGAAACTCCGCGAACAACATAAAGTAGAAGAAGCAGACGAGGACTTAAGCGTTTCCCTGTTCGGTACACTAATCGACGAGCTCACTACTGCCGGATACGAGCATTATGAAATATCCAATTTCTGTTTGCCAGGTCTTCATTCCCGGCACAATTCCAGTTACTGGACAGAAAAGCAATATTTAGGTTGCGGTCCTTCCGCACATTCCTATAATGGCATTTCACGCCAATGGAATGTAGCTTCACTAGATAAATATATAGAGGGGATCTCAAGCGGAAATCCCACATTCGAAGTAGAAGAACTTGACCTATATACCCGTTACAATGATTTTGTCATTACCCACATACGTACACAATGGGGAATGCCACTGCCCAAACTCGGGAAACAATACGGAGAAGAACTGTACAAATACTGCCTGCGTATGGCCACTCCACATTTACAACAAGGAACACTGGAAATAAAAAACGATACGCTGAAACTGACCCGTAAAGGCGTTTTTATATCAAACGGGATCATGAGCGACATGCTTTGGGTGGAATAACCAATACTCCAGCGAATATTCACATATGCTATTTTAAAAGCATTCCCAAAAAATAAATGAATAATTTTATAAAATACGATAGGGAGATTTTCAAGTTTCCCTGTCTTTACTTATATAAACCAATAAACTAAAAAGATATGAAAACAAGTACGCGCATAGTTCTTCCATTCTTCTACGCATTAATGGAAGCTTATGCTTACAATAGCGAAAACGATTCTGAAGAACACAGGAAAACGGAACAAAAGAGTTCCGAATGCAACCATAACACAAATCAAATTTTGGAAACTCTTTCTCCAAATATTACAAAGAGGATAACAGACTCTGAATAAAGGCATATAAATTATTGAATAATAAAAGAAAACTAAAAACTAAATGATTTCTTCAACTTGCAATCAATACAGTATCAAGGGAATTTTCTTGATACTGTTACTAATGATTTCCACTACATTCATACAGGCCCAAAAAGCAGATCTTTCTTTCAGCATTCACTTAAAAAAAGTGAATCTGAAAGAATTCATATTTGAAATAGAAAAAGCCTCCGGCTACTCTTTTATTTATGGAGAGGAAATCATCCTTAAACATCCTATAACCCTCAGTCTAAGAAAAGCTCCATTAAGCCTGATTTTACAGAAAGCCTTTGCTGGACAGAATATCAGTTTCAAAATAAACAAAAATCACATTATATAAAAAAAATACGCTCTACAATCCAGCAAGAAATCTTTTACCCTGAACGGGTATGTATTGGACAGTATATCGAAAGAAACATTGATAGGTGCCAATATTTATGATCAGAAAAACGGAGTGGGTACTACTACCAATCCTTTCGGATACTTTAGCATCACATTGCCTGAGGGAGGCACTAAACTAAACTTTTCATATATAGGCTATGCAGTAAAACAAGTGTCTTTGCACCTATGGAAAGATACTATGCTGACCATCCAACTCCGCAATGACAACCAACTGAACGAGGTCATTATCTTGTCCGACAAACCCGAAACGGGTATTCAAAGCAGTCGTATGGGAGCAAGCAGTATTCCTATTCCCCACATAAAAAACACACCAGCATTGATGAGTGAGGCAGACGTATTAAAATCCATCCAGCTACTGCCCGGTGTACAAAACGGAATGAACGGAACCAGTGGGTTATATGTACGCGGAGGAGGTCCGGACCAAAATCTTTATTTATTAGACGGTGTACCTTTATATAATGTAGATCATACACTGGGCCTGTTATCGGTCTTCACTCCGGAAGCCGTGAAAAAAGTCAATTTATACAAAAGTAGCTTTCCGGCACGATTCGGCGGACGTCTTTCATCTATTGTCGATGTCCGTACCAATGACGGAAACATGCAGCACTATCATGGAAGCTTGACTATCGGTCTTCTCACTTCACATCTGCAATTTGAAGGACCTATATGGAAAGATCATACTTCCTTCATTATCTCAGCACGACGCAGTTATATTGACTGTTTCCTCCCACTAGTTATGCCAAAGGACGAACGGGGCGGTTATAGTTTGTATGACATCAACGCCAAGCTAAATCATCGCTTTAGTGAACAAGATCGCCTTTTCATCTCTTTCTATAAAGGGAAAGACCACGTCTACTATAAATACAAAGATGAAGATAAGTTCAAGCAAACTCACGATTGGGGAAACATATTACTGAACACACGCTGGAATCATGTTTTCACACCCCAACTATTCAGTAATACTACGCTGGCATACAATCGTTATGTTTTTGATATCAGACAAGAGGAAACTTCCAGCATACAACAACCTGATGGTTCCACAATCATCAATGGTTCCCACAATCTGTTTCACTCCGGCATCAATGATCTTAGCGTTAGTACGGATTTTGATTATCATCCGCTACCGGCACACAACATCAAATTTGGAGGGAAATACATATATCATCAGTTCGCTCCGGAAGTGCAGACCGGAAATCAACACAATTCCGACAATGGATATCCACAAACTAACGACAATTATAGTTTGAACAATTCTCATATCCATGCTCATGACTTTTCCTTGTATGCCGAAGATGATCTTACTCTGAACGAGCATTGGAAAATAAATGCCGGATTGCACTTTTCATTTTTTAATGTACAAAAACAGACTTATCTTTCTTTTCAACCCCGTTTTTCCGTAAGTTTCCAAGCGACCTCAAATATCATCTTAAAAAGTTCTTTTTCACAGATGAGCCAGTGTACCCAATTATTATCTACTGCATCATTGGCTATGCCTTCCGACCTTTGGGTACCCGTCACACGCCACATCCGTCCCATGAAATCTTTGCAATATGCTGTGGGAGTATACCATACCGGAATCAAGAATTGGGAACTTTCCATAGAAGGATACTACAAAGATATGCATAATGTATTAGAATATAAAGACGGAGAAAGTTTTCTAGGTTCTTCCCATAACTGGGAAGACAAAGTAGAAATGGGCAAAGGACGTTCATTCGGAGTGGAGTTTATGGCACAAAAAACTGCAGGGCTCCTTACTGGATGGATTAATTACACCCTATCCAAATCCGACCGGCAATTCAGTACGGACGGGATCAATAATGGTAAACGTTTCCCTTACCAATATGACCGCCGACATACCTTGAATCTCACTCTAAATTATCAATTGACACGACGGATCGACTTCAATATGTCATGGACTTATGCATCAGGTTGCATGGCAACACTTCCTACAGAGAAGACACATACAGAACTACCACCTACCAATGTACCACCTTCCTGGATTATGGATAATTTGAACAAAGGAGATATGGATCATTATAGTTCACGAAATAACTACAGATTGCCTGCAAGCCACCAATTGAATATAGGATTCAACTTCCATAAGCAGACCCAGCACGGAGAACGGATATGGAATATCAGTATCCTAAATGCCTACAATGCCATGAACCCCAACTTTGTCTATATCAGCAGGGAAGCACAAACAGGAAAGCCTATATTGAAAAAAATGACAATCTTGCCATGTATCCCTTCATTTTCATACACTTATAAATTTTAAAATCCAATGAAAAAATACCTTTTATTTCTTTGTGTATTTGTTATTTTAGGCGCATGTACCAATACTATTGGCTATTTACCCGATGATGAACCTAAAAAACTGATCGTAAATGCCATGATGCAAACTGAAAATAACGATAACCGGATTTATCTGCATTACACAGGATGGACAGCTAGCACTCCTGTCACCGATGGTATCATACACCTGTATATCAACGGAAAACTGTCAGAAACAATCACTGCAGAAGATGATTACTACCCAGTAAAAAGCATATTCCGAACAGGAGATAAAGTGAAAATAGAGGCTTCTTCAGAAAATGGTAAATATAAAGCAAAAGCGGAAACACGCATCAGTGCACCCTTACAGATTATAAATGTAGATACAACCTATATAAGTTTAAGAGATTATAACAGCTGGGTAGGAGGCAAGCCTGTATATGACAATTATCTTCGGCTTAACATTCAATTAAAACAACCCGATATAGAGGCAGAGAATACATACTATCGTCTTGAAATAAAACAGATTTTTTATTCTCATAAATGGCATGACGGCAGGGACACTCTCAGTATTGACACGACTTATAACTATAATTATATTTATGACACCGCCTTGACAGACGGCAAACCCGGACATGCTATAGATGAAGGATTCGAGCTTATTCAGAAATGGAACAATTATTTTGGCCTTTTTAAAAGCTGTTATTTTAAAAACAGGGAATATAACATGACGATAGATTTAAAAGAAGACATCAACTATATACATATAGATTCTCAGAAAGCAGAGCGATATATCAGTATCCGGTTTTACAGTATTTCAGAAAGCGAACATAGATATTTGTATGCCATGTCCTCTGCATTAGATTTTGATGCCGAAAATTTTATTTATGCAGTTCCCCTTATTCCCAATAATATAAAAGGAGGAATAGGTATATTCAGTATTGCCAACCAAGTAAAATACAAATTGAAAGAAGAAAATTGCCAAGACAGATACTAAGAAGAAGGCTTCAGTTCCTCTCATACAATAAATCAAAACTAAAAGTTCTAAAATGAATAGCACATCTATTTACATTTTAGTAGCTTTGCATCCGATTATAACATTAACAAACATGCCCAACACGGCAATGGAGGCAACTGAACTACTCAAAGAAATACAGAAGCATGATTCCCAACAGGCTTTCCGGTCTTTATACGATATGTATTATGACCGTTTCTTTCGTATCGCCTTTTATTACCTTCAACGGGATGAATGGGCTCAAGAAGTAATTTTAGATGTTTTTACCACGCTTTGGAATCATCGAAAAAGTCAGCTTATTCCCGATGATTTTAATAAGTACAGCTATATATTAATAAGAAATGCCGCTCTGAACTATTTGGAAAAAGAACAAAGGAGGGAAGCCTCGCCTCTGGAAAATATGCCGGAAATATCTTCTTCCAACCTTTCTCCTGAAGAACAAATGATGAATGAAGAGTTATTTAACATTTATGAGAACTCACTGAATGAATTACCTGAACGTTGCCGAACAATCTTTATTAAAGTCCGCGAAGAAAAACAAAGTTATGCTTCCGTTGCCGAAGAACTTAATATAAGCCCTAAAACAGTAGATGCCCAGTTACAAAAAGCTGTAACCCGACTCAAAGAAAAAATTAACAATTATTTTAGAAATAGACGATAGGGAGTTTTCCAGATTCTCCTGTCTTTATCAATAGAAACTAATAAACTAAAAAGACATGAGAACAAATACACGTTTAGTATTACCATTTTTTTATGCCCTGCTTATAAGTGCATGTAGTAACAACGACAACTATCCCAAAGAGTATATAGGCTTTGAAAAACAATTCATATCACACACCTATGATACAAAGAACGAGGAAGAAACCCTTACTTTAAAAATAATAGCTGCCGAAAAACAAGACACAGACCGTAAACTGACCATTAGCAGTTCTACAAATAACAATAGCTTCCACATTCAAAATGCCCATCCGGTCATCTTGAAAGGAAAGAAATCAGTAAAAATAGATATCATTCTTTATCCTAAACAAATAAAAAGCGTACAACGTATCATACGGTTGATCTGTACTCCTGACGGAAAAGACGCAAAAATTTCTGAAATTTCTATCCGTCTGCAAAAGAAGTAGTATCTTTGTCCAGCAAATAAAATAACATGAATTCACCGAAATCAGACAAAGAACTGGACGAATGGTTGGAATTATTATCTTCTTCCACTCATTCACCGCAGGGAAAATTCTCGGCGGAGAAAAGTTATAATATATTGCAACAACGTCTTCAACCGGCATACCGCAAGCACAAAATACTTTCCATTCGGTATACAGTTGCTGTGGCTGCCGGTTTCGTCCTGCTTATAGGTTTCGGTTGGATGTTTTATTTTTACCAACGTCCGGTACGTACACTGATTGTTTCCACCAATATACAAACTCAATGCATCCAATTACCGGATGGCTCTAAAGTAACCCTAAACCGACATTCCCAATTGAGCTATCCGGAAACTTTCAACAAGGAACGAATCGTAAAGCTGAATGGAGAAGCTTATTTTGAAGTCAGTAAAAATCCTAAAAAACCATTTCGTGTCAAAGCAAACGGAGTTACCATCAGGGTATTAGGCACGCATTTTAATGTCAATGCCTATGCCGCCGATTCTTTAGTAGAAACAACCCTGCTGGAAGGTAGTGTATCCGTCAGTAACAATGCCAACGGTAAACAAATGATATTAAAGCCCAATGAAACAGCCATTTATCGTAAATCGACTGGAATATTGTCTATGCACATTAATGCAAATGCACAGAACGAAATAAGTTGGCGTGAAGGTATTCTTTCTTTTAATGACATATCTATGGGAGAAATCGCTCGTCAACTATCCCATCATTTTAATGTCACCATACAGATAAAAAGCGAACAGTTACGTAATTATAAATTAAATGCACGTTTCAAGCAAAACGAAACGTTGGAAGAAATTCTAGAAATGTTGGCTCCCATCGTAGGTTTTACTTATCACATGCCCCAATCCAATCTTATTGAACTAAAGCAAGAAAACTAAAAAACAAATGATTTCTTCACTTTATAAGAAACACAGTATCACTTTTTTTTACTTAATGCTGTTACTAGTCTTTTCCCATTCATTCATATCAGCACAAACTCCGGATATGCCTTTTAATATTTATCTGAAACAGGCTAGTTTAAAGGAGTTTACAGCTAAAATAGAACAACTGTCAGAGTATTCTTTTATTTATGGCGAAGAAGTTGTACTCAAACATCCCATAACTCTCGATCTGAAAGAAACCCCATTAACAACTATTCTACAAACAGCTTTCATTAAACAAGACATCAGTTTCGAGATTACCAAACACCATATCATATTGAAAAAAACAACGTCACTTCCTATAAAACAACATTTTACACTAAACGGTTATGTATTGGACGAAATATCGAAAGAAACACTGATAGGTGCCAATATCTATGACCAGCAAAATAAACAAGGAACAATCACAAATCCATTCGGATTCTTCAGTATCACACTGCCCGAAGGAAACACTGAACTGAATTTTTCCTATATAGGTTACGGTTCAAAACAAATAGCATTGTATTTATGTAAAGATACGCTGCTGACTGTCCAACTTAAAAACGATAATACATTGGAAGAAATCGTTGTCCTTTCTGATAAAATGGAAACAGGCTTTCAAAGTAGCCGTATGGGAGCAAACAATATACCTTTGACACATATTAAAAATACCCCTGCTTTACTGAGTGAGGCAGATGTATTAAAATCAATCCAGCTTCTGCCCGGTATACAAGGAGGTATAACCGGTACCAGTGGCCTGTATGTACGTGGAGGAAGTCCCGATCAGAATCTTTATCTGCTAGACGGTGTACCCTTATATAATGTGGACCATACACTAGGTATTCTCTCCATCTTTACCCCAGAATCGGTCAAGAAAGTCGATTTGTATAAAAGCAGTTTTCCTGCCCGTTACGGAGGAAGACTGTCCTCCGTCATTGATGTACGCACTAACGATGGAGATATGAGGAATTATCACGGCAGTCTGACCATCGGGCTGCTGACTTCCCGAATGCACTTTGAGGGTCCTCTATGGAAAGACCGGACATCATTTATTATTTCTGCCAGACGCAGTTATGCCGATTTAATTATCAAGCCTTTCATGGATAAAGATACGAAAGGAGGTTACTACTTATATGATATCAACACAAAACTAAATCATCGATTCAGTGACCGTGACCGCCTGTTTTTCTCCTTTTATCATGGCAAAGATCATGCCAGCTTTACAAATACTTCTTCTTATTACTTTGAAGAAGAAAAGGAGACAGACACAAGAGAGAGACAAGTCATGGCTTGGGGAAGTACATTAGGGGCATTACGTTGGAACCACATAGTCAGTAATCGTCTGTTCCATAACATCACCCTATCCTATAACCGTTTCCGATTCAATATAAAAAACAATTTCACGTCCGCCAACAAACACCTTGACAGCCAATATTATTCCGGTATAGAAGATTGGGGATTAACATCTGACTTCGACTTTCATCCATCCCCCTCCCATTTCATCAAATTCGGAGGAAACTATCTCTACCATACGTTCCGCCCCGAAACCCAACATACATTTGTGCACTCTCCGAATGAACAAGAACAACCTGATAAAACATACACCATCGGAGGAAATGAAGCGACACACTCACACGAAATTTCCCTTTATGTAGAAGATGATTTCAAATGGAACGAACAATGGAAAACAAATATAGGCGCACATTTCTCACTCTTCCAAGTACAAAAGCACACTTATGCCTCCTTGGAACCTCGCATTACCGTTAGTTTCAAAACCAGTCCCAACCTTACTTTCAAGGCGGCCTATACCCACATGACACAATATGTACATTTACTTTCTTCATCCAATCTCTCTCTCCCCACTGATCTATGGGTACCGGTCACACAGAAGATCCGCCCGATGCAAGCATGCCAATTTTCTATCGGGGGTTACTATACAGGTATTCAAGGATGGGAGTTTTCTGTAGAAGGCTATAGCAAAATGACGAAAAACGTATTGGAATACAAAGATGGTAATACTCTAGTCGGTAATTCCATTCATTGGGAAGAGAAAGTAGAAATGGGCAAAGGACGCAATTTCGGCATAGAATTCATGCTGGAAAAGAAAACCGGACGTACTACCGGATGGATAAATTATACTTTGGCTAAAGCCGACCGTATATTCAGTAAAGGAAATGTAAATGGAGGGAAACGTTTTCCCTATAAATACGACAGACGCCACTCCGTGAACATCACGATAAACAGGCGCCTCAACAAAAAAGTATACATGAGCGCTTCTTGGATTTACGCTTCAGGAAATACTGCCACCCTGCCCAAAGAGAAAGCAACCATCATTCTCCCCGAAGGAAGCTATGGATGGGGACATATGGGAAATACAGGCAACGGGGTTGTTTTTCCCATTGAATATAGCTCTTCTCGAAATAACTACCGTCTGCCCGCCAGTCATCAGTTGAATCTAGGATTCAACTTTCACAAAAAGACAAAACATAGAGAACGGATTTGGAACGTCAGTATTATGAATGCCTATAACTCTTTGAATCCCAATCATGTATTTATAGATTATTACACGGATGAGCAATCGGAAGGAAAAAAGATTCCTGTGATACAAAAAGTCACTCTCCTTCCCTTCTTACCTTCATTCTCATATACTTATAAATTTTAAGCAATAATGAAAAAAGCACTTTTACTCCTTTCATTTGTTCATTTATTGGCCGCCTGTACCAATGATATAGAAATATTGCCTAATGATGAATCTCAAAAGCTCATCGTCAACGCTCTGATAAACGCAAACAAAACGAACAATGCTATCTTTTTAGCTTTATCCGGCTATCACGAACCCCAAGTAGTAAAAAATGGAATTATTCACCTTTATATCAATAATGTATTATCGGAAACAATTTCGGAATGTACCTATCGTCCTAACAATGATTCACCGTTAGACTATCAAAATTATTTTTACCAGATAAACAGCCGTTTTAAAACCGGTGATCAAGTACGTATCGAAGTAGAAACCAAAGACGGAAAATATAAAGCGAATGCAGAAGCAACAGTATATGAGCCCATTGAAATTATCAAAGCGGACACCATTGAATCTAATCATTCTCTATCAGAGACTTCGGAAAGCCTTTGGATATATCAAGCAACAAAGTGGAAAATAAAATTACAAACTCCCACCACAAACCATTCCCAATATTACCGGGTCAACATAAAACAAACATATACTTACCGCCTTACTAACCGCAAAACTTTACAAGACTCCACTGCTATCTCCACCCAATGGGAATGTAGCGGATATTATGACACTGCATTAATGGACGGAAAACCTGGCACTCCCAACAACTCTGATCCTATCATTAATTTCATCCCCACTATAAACAACTATTATAATGTATTCAATGATGCTTACTTTACCAACAACCAATATACCATGACTTTAGACAGTTGGTATAGTTTCCTATTAGACAATAAACTATATAAAATTAAAAAGATAACTGGAAAAGCTATCATACAATATTATGCCATATCCCCGGCTGAATATCAATATTTACGAGCCGCCAATGCATATGCCGACCATGACAGTAGCAACCTGTTGGAAACACCTGTCATCTTTCCCAATAACATCAAAGGAGGAATAGGTATTTTTGCCATAGAAAATCCGACAGAAACAAGCATTCCTTTAAAATCCATCGAAGATTATTAGAAAGCTTTGCCACTTTCGGATCTCTGTTAAATTATTTATCTTCCAATGAAATCTGAAAAGGAGAAGCCGGTAGTCCGGTTCTATTTTTCAAATTCGCATGAACCGGATTATCATCCCAACCATAACGTACCGTTACAGGATGAGGGATATCTTTATGCCATACCGCCACCTGATTCCCATTAACGACAACTGCTTCCGCCCACTGAAAATGCCCATCGGCACCGGCTATCGCAAATCCCTTCAATTCATCTACCGCCCATAATTTATCAGTCCCGGCTTCGAAAGAAAGAACAGCCTTTCCTTCATGATTGACAGTCATACCCGTACACATAGGCCCACTGTGCACACTCTTTTTATCACCATACACCCTTCTTTTCACCAACAGGGAGATACGTCTTGCCAGTTCTTTTTTGTTTAATGGATGAATGTCGTTCCACTCGCCCAAATCAATCGCCACCGCCAAAGCTGCATTCGGGACTTTCAACGCCACTCGCCGTTGCGCTTCACGCAAAGCCGCCCAATTACTTTCTACCGGGTGTGGATGTGTCTGCATGAAATTGGCCAACTGTACAATGAAGAAAGGCAGTTCTTTATCGGCCAGTTTCTCACGCCAATCGGCAATCATGGCAGTCAGCAATTCCTCATATTCATTAGGACGGCCCGTATTCGTTTCTCCCTGATACCACAACGCACCGGTAAAGACCAGATTACGTAGAGGAGAAATCATGGAGTTATACATACCGGTAGGAATATTCTGAAAAGAGACACTATTAGTGCGTGCAGGCATCTCACAACCTAATTGATATTTCCATCGGCTAGACAAATGGACTGTATCTGTCCTCCATACCAGACAATAGGGCTTATCGGGTACAAAGCTGGCGGCGCCTCCGTAATTAATCAGCCGGACAGTCACCAGATTCTCACCGGGTTTCAATAAAGAAGCCGGCACCCGATAAATACGTGGCGGATACTGATAGAAAGTGTTACCTACGAAGGTACCGTTTACAAATACCGAATCGGCATCCACCATGCATCCCAAACGCAGGACAGCATCTTTTCCGGCTTGTTCCGCTGATACATTCACTTTCTGACGGAACCAATGAGAGCCACTCACCGGATATCCATTCTTCCTGCCCCATTCTTTGGAAAACGTATCTACCGTCTGCCAGTCCGTATCATCCAGTTCCGGACGATTCCAGCATATCCCGTCATGAAGTCCTTGGTCTCCTTTGTACAAAGCAGCATCCCAAAAACGGTTCATCATCTGTCCCGAACGGTTGCACAACTCACGATACTCGTCCGAATTAAACAAATCACGCTCGTGCAACTGACGCGGAAACTTCTGCAAGGCCTCCTCACTCATCCAAGCCTCAACGGAGCTCCCCCCCCAACTAGAGTTAACAATGCCCACAGGTACTTGGGTTTCCCTATACATCTCCTTGGCAAAAAAATAAGCCAAAGCAGAAAAGGAAGGAGCGGTTTCTTCAGTCAGCGACATCCAGTCCGTTCCCGGCAAATCGTCTTTAGGTCCATGCAAATCATTGCCTAAAGGAATCTTCACATACCGTATCATCGGATTCTCATCCCTTGCTATTTCCTCGGCAAATTTATCAGTCACCCGTCCGACGGTCAATTCCATGTTGGACTGTCCGGAACAAAGCCAGACATCACCCACTAGAATATTTTTCAACCGAATATCATTCACGATCATTTCAAAAGGGCCACCTGCCTTCATGGGAGGCAGTTCCACCAGCCACTTTCCATCTTCCCCGGCTACCGTACTGAATTTCTTCTTTTTAAAAACAACGGTCACACTCTCTCCTTTATCGGCATTTCCCCATATTTTAACGGACCGCTCACGTTGCAACACCATACCGTCCGATAGGATGGCAGGCAATTTCACCTTTGCTTCGGTCCATACGGAAAACGCACAAAAAGCTGACATCACTAAAGCTAACTTATATTTCATGTTTCTTCTAAAGCTAAGTACCGTATTTTATTTATTAAACCCACTCTCAGGACATTCATAGTTCGAGATTTCCAATCGGAAGCGTTTCATGTCCTCCAACTCGTGTACCGGACGTTCTATGCCAGCCGGAATAGGCATCCCTGAGAAAGTCTGGAAATAAAGCAGACAGGCATCTTTCCACCACACGGCGTCACGCATCTGGATTTTCAATTTCGACTGCACTTCCCTGAACCGGCGTGCATCTACAAAAGGTTCCACACTGTCCCATATTTCCTGAAAACCACGTACCTGTCGTACACCTCTATCGTATGCACGGCACAACTCCCCCCAAAGCGTACGTCCGCTTTTCATCCGATACTGCCAGGGCACATGATGGAACCAAAGCAAATAAACTTCAGGGCAAGTTGTCTTGTCATTGTAAATCAGACGAAGTGAATCAGGATACTGAGAAACGGCATTACTCCCTTTGCTGCTACGGTCGAAACCGATTCCCTCTTTGTCCGCCCTATGATAATAAGAGGGTAGCCAATCCGGACGGGCACCGCGTACACTGCACCACGGTTCGGGACCATAGTGGTGGCCCCATGCAAACTGATGATGCAGTCCTAATGGCATCATATAGTCTACCACCGCCTCCCGGCTCTGCAACATCATCGCCTTGACCGGGCAGACAAATGCCGACTGGGAAGTAAATGTCTGCTGCAACCACTCATCGGCAATCCTGTCTGAAGTCAACAACGGATTCCATGCCAAACGCCCGAAAGCATACCAGTTGGCCTGCGCAAAATGGTGTCCGCACCAATTCACATCCATACCGATGTTTGCCACACCCGCCGCAGCTTTTAACCTGTCCGGACGTACCTCGCCAAAGAACTCCTCCCATAAAGGAGCCAAATAGGCCAGATGATTGGAAAAGCCTAAATACTCCTGAGTAATTTGAAACTCCACCATCATGGGAGTCTGCTTCATAGCCGTGAACAAAGGACTATAAGGTTCACGAGGCTGGAAATCAATCGGTCCGTTCTTTATCTGTACAATTACATTCTCGCAAAACTGTCCATCCAAAGGCATAAACTCCAAATAAGCCTGCTTGGCACGGTCACTGTCGGTAGGACTATAGACAAACGCCCTCCACATCACGATTCCTCCGTAGGGTTTCAACGCATCCGCCAGCATATTCGCTCCCTCGGCATGAGTACGTCCAAAATCACATGGTCCCGGTTGCCCCTCCGAATTGGCCTTCACCAAAAAACCGCCAAAGTCGGGGATCATCGCATAGATCTCTTTTACTTTTTGTTTCCACCATCCAATGACTTCCTTGTCCAACGGATCTGCCGTATCCAACTTGCCCAACCGGATAGGAGATGCAAAATTAACCGATAAATAGACCTTTATGCCATAAGGCCGGAAGACATCAGCCAATGCTTTCACTTTCTCCAAACTACCAGTTGTCAGCACTTGAGGTGAGGCATTGACATTATTTAGTACCGTTCCATTAATACCCACAGAAGCATTGGCACGGGCGTATGCCTCATAACGTGGCGACAAAGTTCCGGGAAGTTCCTCCCAATTCCACAAAGAACGACCAGCGTAACCACGCTCCACCGTACCATCCGGATTATCCCAATGGTTCAGAATACGCAAGTCATACGCAGGCTGTTCAGTAACCGACAGAGGTACAGTGAGCTGCCCCGCCGCCTGCATACGCAGCAGACTATAAGCGCCATAAAGCAATCCAGTTTCGGTGGATGAAAGAATACGAACCTGATGTTCTGAAGAAGTGATGGCAAACCCATCCCCACGCCCTGTTTTCTTTTTCTCTAAAAGTACAGGATCTCCCTTCCAAGCGTTTTTCAATTCAGCAATGGCAATGGCTATGGTGGGTGACACTTTTCCTTTATAAGTAATTTCCACCTCCGCGCCTTCCACCGGACGTATCACCGGTAGCCACAAGCGGCTACCATCTTCTTCCACCGGGCGAACATGGTCCGGCCGTGTACCTGCATGCAACATTCCTGCTGCCAACCATCCGCACATTATTCCTATACAAACTGTCAATCTCATATTTTTCATTGTTCATTCAGCTTATTTCTCCGGCAAGGAGATTCGTTCATAAACAGATAACTATCCTCATAACCGCCATAATCCACCACTATCTTTTCAAATACGATGGCAGGCTCCACCGGTTTTAGAACCAATGTATAGGTTCCGTCCGCACAGTCGGGCAGGCTCAACTTCACCCGGGTCTTCACTACCCGACGGGCCACTGTGGGATACAGTACACGATATACATTATCCGGATGTTCGTTCAACTCCGCATTGAAACAGACAGTCTGCTCCTCCGCTCCTTCAAAACCTACCGTGTAGCGATGACCTTCCCGTCTGAGGAAGGGCAGTGTGGATTTCACAATGACATACACATTTACTGTATCTACTTTTTGCGGTATTTTCATTTTATAAGAGAGCGAAGCCCCCTCCGCAGACTGTGTATAAGGCATCAAAGCCACTCCGCTCAGCGTACGTCCCATGTGCGGTATGACTGTCCAGGCGGTCTTCGGTGCAACGGATGATGTAAAATAATGCTCCGCCTCCATAGAAACCACCCCTTTGTCACCGGTAAACAAATATCCTCCTACAGCCCCTTCCGGTTGTTCTATCCGGTAGACTTCCGGTAAACGGTCGGCCGGGAAATCATCATTCCACGAAGTATAGCCTATATGTTTCTGCGTCATCATCCCATTCCACTTGCCTCCCGACATTTCTTCGTTGTATTCCCTGCACAATTCCGCATCACGCCGGAATGCCTGCTCCACTTTGTCAGCCCACTCATTCGCCTGCGGATTATTCTCCTTGTATAATTTGTGATTCATGGCTTGTGCATAATACATTTCATACAGATTGGCCATCGCCTGCACAGGAAAAAGAATCAGTTGTCGGTAGGCATCTCTGTAAGCGGTATCCAGTTTCAAATACTGCCGCAAGGCTTCCGCCTCCAGCTTCACATATTCATCAGCCACCTGCCTCCATTCCCCCGAAGCCAAGTGATAAGTATCCTTATCCAGCATCTCAGGAGTCACGCGTCCATTGTACTTGCAATACAGGTTCAAAATACGCATGGCCTCATCCGCCTGTTCCTCACCGAACTGCTGCGCACAGAACACTCGTGTATGCTCCAACAGATCCCCTGCCGCATAGCGTTCCGGATTCCAAGCCATATTCATAAAAAGAGTGATAGGATACTCCATCGGCTTCAAATCCCCCACATTCAATATCCAAAGCTTATCCACCCCATAACTGTAAGTCAACTGAAGCTGCTCCCACATATTTTGTACGGGAGTTACATTCAACCATTTGGAATTACGGGGGGCCCCCACATAGTCCACATGATAATACATCCCCCAGCCACCGGCACGTTTCCGTTCTTTTGCATCCGGCAATCGGCGCACATCCCCCCAATTGTCATCACTCAGCAACATAATCACATCATCAGGCACACGGAGTCCCATATCATAAAAGCGTTGCACCTCTTTATAAATAGCCCATACCTGCGGACGTTTCTCCGGCACTTTTCCCGTCACTTCCTTAATAATACGACGCTGGTTCCGGAATATCTTCTCCATCAGGCACATGTTTTCCTCATCACGCGGCACATATTTGTCATCTTCCCCCTCCTTTCCACCCATCGGAGTATCACCGTCACCTCTCATACCAATGGTAATCAAATCTTCCGTACCGGCAGCACGCTCCATACCTTCACGGAAAAAACGGTCAATCACTTGCTGGTTGGAAGCATAGTCCCATGCCCCATATTCGCTGCGCTTTCTCACCCATTCCTGATGATTGCGTGCCATAGGTTCATGGTGTGAGGTTCCCATTATAATCCCCATCTCATGAGCGGTCTTGCTGTTCTCCGGATCATCCGCATAAAAACTCCAACCCCACATGGCAGGCCACATAAAGTTACCACGCAGACGCAAAATCAGTTCGAACACACGAGCATAAAAACGATGATCACCATAATTCGTGCCATAAGTGTGCTTCACCCATCCGGTCAGGCAAGGAGCCTCGTCATTCAAAAAGATACCCCGATACTTCACCGCCGGTTCTCCCGCCGTATAACTTCCACGCGTCATCGAAAGATTCTGCCGGGACATCACCGGCACATCCGCCCAGTCGTACCACGGCGAAACACCAATCTGCTCCGAAAGCTCATAAATCCCATAAATCGTTCCGCGTTTGTCACTTCCCGCAATGACGAGCGCCTCATCCACTCCGTTCAAGGGAGCAGACACCACGGTCATCAGGTATTTCTCATTCTTGCCCTCCAGCAACGAAGCATCTATCTTTTTCGCTTTTACCAATTCTCTGATATAGCGGCTTTTCAACGTACCTACCATAATCATGCGCTTTACGCCGGGAGTATAGCATAACCCGGCAGCCCGGCCACTTACCCGTTTAAAGTCATTCTGAAGATTCCTTACTGCTATCATCACACCAGCATCCTCCTGCTCGTCCACCAATATTTTATTGGCCACTCCGTTTTCCATCAGAGTGAAACGGTCGGGAGCCAGCTGGTCAAAAGTAATCCCTTTATGATCTATAGCTCCTACATTCAGGCACAAGGTGGAGAACAAGAATATCCCCACACATTTTTTCAGTTTCATTCTATTCACTTTTTAGTTACCGTATTCAAAATAATCTATATCCACATATCCTCCCAAATCTTTAGTAGCATAATTAAAAATAGCAAACTTGCTTCCCATAAAGAATTTGGTATAATCAAAAACCATTTTACAAGGTTCTCCTATTCGTTTCCACGTTTTCTTGTCATAACTGTAATAAAAAGTGGCTTCATCTTTTTTATCTGCAAAATCGCCCTCCATACGAAGATAGACCACCTCTTTCTCACAATCCATGCGTTCCTTCTCCAGTACTTCCACAGCAGTCACCCTTTTTTCCCGGTCCGAAAGACTGACAGACTGATGTGACATCACCCACTGCTTTTTCCCGTTCTCCATGACCACAGCCAGTACCCCGGACAACCCATTGAAAGCGCAGAAGCCCGCAACATCTCCTTCTTTCATCTTCGAGATATCCATAGCTACCACACCGCTGCACTTCGGTCCGCTCATACGCTGAGTCAAGGTATTGGGAGCCAGAAACAGATTGTCCACCACCTTTCCGGTCCTCAACCGCAGGAAACCCGGACGCTCCGTCAGTGACCAGCAATCGTCCAACGGATTGTGGTTCCACTGCCAGTTCAAACTCAACTGATCGGTGTCGAAACCATCACTTCCCATGATACTTCCTTTACACTCCTCTCCGTAAACAGGCATCTCCATACATTCGGGCACACGTCCGTCCGCATCACCCAGTATCGGCCAACCGTCTTCCCAGCGGCAGGGCATCAATGTGGGTACACGCCCTATACCGCCTCTATCCTGAAAAATAAAGCCATACCAGTTTCCGTCAGGAGTATCGACTATACAGCCTTGTCCCACGCCACCATATCCTTGAAATTCAGTTTCTAAAATCACCTTTTTCTCATACGGACCGGTTATCTGGTCGGCACGGTAGCACACCTCACGACGCAACCGTCCGGGAATGCTCCAGTCCATGGAAATCATCATCACATAATATCTGCCGTTATGCTTGAATGCCTGACTTCCTTCCAGAAGTCCCTGCTCGTCGGCGTCCCGCTCGAATATCTTTTGGTCTATACCTCCCGGTTCCACATCGCTCAGGTCGCTCTTGAGCTGACGAAGTTGCCCGGTGCCATAAAACAGATAGACTTTGCCGTCGTCATCAAAAAACAAAGAAGCATCATGATAATGAGGCGGACGGGAAAGTAATGTCCATTCGCCCGCCGGATCTTCGGCGGTATAGATATAACCACGATGGGGTTCATCATTGGGTGAGAACCATACATAGAACCGTCCGTCATGATAGCGGAGGCTGGAAGCCCATTGTCCGCGACCATATACCGTGCCTTCTTTCAAATCATAACGGGGCAAGTCAGTAAGCCGTTGAAACACATAACTGATCGTTTCCCAATGCACCAAGTCTTTTGAACGCATCACCGGACAACCCGGCATCAGGTGCATAGTGGTGCTTACCAGATAGTAATAGTTTCCCACCCTTATCATGGAAGGGTCAGGTACATCCGCCTCAATCACCGGATTATGGAACATTCCCCGTTGTTGTGCAAACGCCCCCGACAAACCAATGAAGCAGGTAATAATAATGATGATCTTCTTCATTTCTTTTTCTACTTTCTATTTTTTAACTATAGCCAGTTTCACAATCGGATTCTGCGCCTGCAACACTCCGGCAAGCAACAGGGACAAGCCACTCATCATACATTTCCGGATACCGGATAAATCACATTCAAGTTTCATATTCATGGTATTAAATTCACAAGGTTGTTTTTATTTTCCGTTCTTCACGGCTCAACAAGAGCAAAGATAAAGACATCCGCTTTATTTTCGGGCGGAACTATGTTACATAGTCCTTTTCCCATGTTACAAACTCACCCTATTATGGCGGGAAGTATAGAAATTACCTCTTTTTTATTAGGCTATATATATTTTTTTGAATTATTTTTGTGCGCCTGAATCAATCTGAGATATTATATTATGATGAAACATACGCTTCTTACACTATTCATGTTCCTGTCTTTATTATGTCACGGACAATCATATAAATTCTTCACAACAGACAGGGAACTGTCCAGCAGTCTGATCAACAAGATATATCAGGACCGGAACGGTATGATCTGGATCGCCACCGAAGACGGACTGAACCGCTACGACGGAGCCAAATTCGTCATCTACAAGCATGATCCGGAAAACGAGCACTCTCTCTGCCACAACTACGTACGCGCCCTGTATGAAGACAGCAAGGGACGATTGTTCGTAGGAACCTATAATGGAATACAGTTATACGATCCCGCCACCGACAGCTTCAGCACACAGGCGCAATGGGAAGACGGAAAGACTTTTGACAGCAATATCATGTCCATTCTGGAGTGTAGGAACGGAGAAATATGGGTATCGGGAAACAACTTGTGTACCATAACCATCACACAGGGGAAACTGACTGCACACAAACTGGATTTACCTATCCCCACCCAAATGACAGACTACATGATAGAGGACAGACAACACAATCTTTGGGTAACACAAGGTGAAAATGGTATCTACCGCCTCTCTGCGGACAATAAAAGCAAGCACTTTCTGAAACAAGAGAAGGGAATGACCATTGTGGACCTCTATGAAGACAACTACGGAGACATCTACCTGGCAACCATAGGCAAAGGATTGCTGAAATATAACCAACCGGCAGAAGAGTTCATTCCTATCCTTTATAAAGGAAAACAAAACCTGCCTATCAAATCCATCTGCCAGATAAGCCAGAACGAGCTTTGTCTGGGCACGGACGGGAAAGGCGCCAAGATTTTCAACATCCCCAAACAGCTCATCACGGATTACCCTTTTGATAATAATTACCTCGACTCCGGTACCTCCAAAGTACACTCCGTCCTGAAAGACAATGCAGGAAACCTATGGATAGCCATTTACCAGAAAGGGGTTATGATGATTCCCGCACAGCCCAACAGTTTCAAGTACATAGGCTACAAATCAATAAACAAGAATATCATCGGCTCCAACTGTATCACCTCACTCTGCCGCGACCACGAAGGCATATTATGGATAGGTACTGACAACGACGGCATATACGGCATCACCACAGAACTGAAGCAAAGAGTCCATTATGCCCCACATGACAGCCCCTTTTCGGTTCCTTCCACCGTTTTCGGCCTGTATGAAGACTCTGAACGTAATCTGTGGTTCGGATCCTATACCAACGGACTAGGCAGACTGGATAAGAAAACAGGACAGTGCAGCTATCTGCAGAATCTGACAGACAAGCATGGAAACCGTATCCAACGCGTGTATGATCTGGTTGAAGACCAGGACAAACGACTCTGGATAGCCACCATGGGAGCCGGACTTTTCTATTATGACTTGAAGACAGGACAGTCTGTATATGATCCTAAATTCAATGCTGCCACCGAAAAATATAAATGGATAAGCTGTCTTCTGTATGCCGGTGACAACCACCTTTATGTAGGAACGTATGACGGAATAAGATGTATAGGCCTGAACACCGACGACTTCAAGACTGAAGAAATCCTGTCCAGACACATCATCCACTCCCTTTATGAAGACCCCCAAGGCAACATCTGGATAGGCAGTTCCGACGGACTGGCGGAATGGAATCCCCAAACCCGGCAACTAAAGACCTACACCACCGCCCACGGACTATCCAGTAACGCCGTATATGCCATCAAAGGAGACGGGCAGGACAACTTATGGATAAGCACCAATGCCGGAATGTCACGTTTTAATCTGAATACCCACACGTTCAGCAATTTCTATGCAGACGACGGCCTGCAAGGAAATGAATTCAGCAAAAACGCCTCTTTTGCCGACCACAACGGCATACTCTGGTTTGGAGGTACAAATGGAATTACCTATTTCAATCCTCAAGAGATTACGAATCCCGCAAAAAAATGGAACGTACGCATCATCGACTTCTATCTGCACGACCAGCCCATAAGGAAAGGAATGTTGTCGGGCGGAAAAGAAATCATAAACACCTCCGTCTTTGAGGCCCGGGATTTCCACTTGTCACATAACGACAACGCTTTCAGCATCGAGTTCTCTACCCGCGAACTAAATAATTCCGAACGTATCACGTATCTATATACCATAAACAACACCCCCTGGGTCAAGCTTCCCAAAGGAGTCAACCGAGTGTCATTCAGCGACCTTCCCCCCGGCGATTATCATTTCCGGATCAAAGCCGAAGATTATCTGCTGGAATCCGACACCGATGAAATCACCATTCACATCGCACCGGCATGGTGGGCATCGGGCTGGGCCATGCTGATCTATGCCTTATTGGCAGTAGCAGCCGTCTATGGCATCATCCTGCAAGTGAGACACCGTTACCGCATAAGGCAGGAAATGATGCAACATATCCATGCTGAACAGATAAACGAAGCCAAGCTACAGTTTTTCATCAACATCTCCCACGAGATACGTACTCCGATGTCACTCATCATCAGTCCTTTGCAAAAACTGATGACAAACGATACAGACCACGAACGGCAAAAGAACTACCGCATCATCTGGCGCAATTCCGAAAGAATCCTCCGGCTTGTAAACCAATTGATGGATATACGCAAGATAGACAAAGGGCAGATGTCACTCGTTTTCCGTGAAACCGAAATGACCGGATTCATTAATGATTTGTGTGAAACCTTTACAGAACAAGCGAACAAAAAACAAATTACTTTGCAGTTCCACCACGAGGGCGCCGACCACTTAAAGTTGTGGGTGGACCCGGTGAACTTCGACAAAATTATCCTGAACATCCTGTCCAATGCCTTCAAATTCACCCCCGAAGGAGGCAGTGTGGACATACGGCTACGCACCGGTAAGGACTCCACCCTGCCGAAACCATTACAACAGTATGCCGAAATCACCGTGACCGACAGCGGAATAGGAATCGCCCCCAAAGAAACAGAACACATATTCGAACGCTTTTACCAGATACGGAATAGCCAAAACAACTCAAACATAGGTACCGGTATCGGGCTGCACCTCACCCGCTCACTGGTGGAACTTCATCACGGAGACATCCGTGTAGAAAATAATCCGGACGGACAACCGGGATGCAGCTTTATCATCCGTATGCCTCTGGGATGCGCCCATCTGCGCAAAGAAGAAATGGAAGCCGACAAAGCTCCTCTCTTCCACACTCCGGCTCCGGTCCTTCCTGTTCCTTATGAAACCGAGGAAGAAGAAAACGGAAAAACACGAACCAAAACGAAATACAAAGTACTGGTGGTAGAAGACGATGAAGATATACGCCGCTATATCTGCCGTGAACTGGCAAGCGATTACCATACCCTGGAAAGCTGCAACGGCAAGGAGGCACTGGAAAGCATCTTCAATAAAACCCCGGACCTGGTAATAAGTGATGTCATGATGCCCGAAATGGACGGACTTACCTTATGCCGCAAAATAAAGCAAAATGTGAACCTGAACCACATCCCGGTAATACTGCTCACCGCCAAGACACGGGAGGAAGACAATCTGGAAGGTCTGGAAACAGGAGCCGACGCCTACATGACCAAACCTTTCCATATGGAGATATTGAGGAAAACGGCCGCCAACCTGATCCGCAGTCGTGAACGGCTACGCAATACCTATACCGGACAACAGACCCAAGGGGATAAGGTACAACCAATAGAAGTACAGTCCCCCGATGACAAACTGATGGAACGAATCATGCGGGTCATCAACGAAAACCTGAGCAACCCGAACCTCACCGTGGAGATGATTACCACCGAGGTAGGCATCAGCCGCGTGCACTTGCACCGTAAACTGAAAGAACTGACCAACCAGACCACACGGGATTTTATCCGGAACATCCGACTGAAACAAGCGGCAGAACTGTTGTCGAAGAAACGGTACACCATAGCCGAAGTGGCGGACTTGACCGGATTCACCAATCCCAACAATTTCTCGACCGCTTTCAAGGATCTGTACGGAATGCCTCCCAGCATATACATGGAACAACATTTGAAACAGGATAAGAATAAGGAAGAGAACTGAAAATAATTTCCGGTTCTCTTTTCCACCAAGTACAGACCCAGTTTCCGCCGAATGCAAACTTTGCGGATACAATGGTATGAACAAATACACTTTTCCTACAAAACACTCTTACATATACCTATTTCACGAACCTTTCTTCAGTCCATTCAGCCGGCATAACTCACTATTACACAATGCATAAGGCTGACAGTAGTCCTTTCAGTCTGCTATCAGTCCTTTCAGCCGATGGAAAAATATTTCCCAAGCTCTTTCCTTACTTCAAAACATATCCGACAGGAACAGACAGACCCCATATCCACCAATCGCAAACTACAAGCAGCAACAAGCTGTACAAGTATCCTTTACCAGCCTGATGAATACCCTAATTCCTCTTGACAAATTTATCGTTTCACTGAGGTGATGAAATTGCATCACCTTAGTAAAGAATCCTCATCACTTAAGTGATAAAACTTATCCACCTAAGTGAAACAGTAAATTTATTAGAAGGAAGCCACATACTCATCAAACTGAAAACATATATTCTATGGGAAGATGATAACCTACCCAGCAGTCCATACCATAAAAAGACCGCCGCTTCTTCCATCAGAAACAGAAAGAAACGGCGGGTACTCTTAAAAAACAAAAAATCAATCTCTGTATCCCGGATTCTGATAAGCGTCTTTTTCCTCCTCTGTCATTTCCATGCCATCCAACTGTCCTTGTGGGATAGGACGGAGATAATGGAACGCTTCGATGGTACGGCTGTAAGTCTGCGGATTGTGATCACCCTTGCCTCCACAAATCACGTAACTGTCAGCATATTCGTTCCATTTCTGAGTACGAACCAAGTCGAACCAACGATAACCTTCGCCATAGAACTCGCGGCTGCGTTCATCCAGAATATAGTTGATGTCAATGGTTGCCGGAGTGGCGGCTGTCATTTCAGCACTGAAATCACGATCCACTTCCTTGTACTCGGCATTGCTGTAAGTCCAGCGACCGGCACGGGCACGAAGCACGTTCACCAGGTCACGGGCAGACTTGCCGGCTTGTGTGGCAGCTCCTTCTACGGCAGCTTCGGCAGCAACCAGATAAAGTTCGGAGAACTTGGCGATGTTATACGGACGGGTACTTCCCGCATTGGGCTGTCCTGCTCCGGAGCCGTTGTCTGTACGATACGGGCCGAGTTTCCAAAGACCGGGATATACATAGCGGCCTACCGCATCCAGTCCCAATACCCAGTCGGCACGACCGGGCAACGTACCTGCTCCCAGATTGCTTTTAGAACCTTCTCCTGCATAGTCTATCTTATCCATATCCTGGAATACGAAAGAGAATATAGGTTCACGTTCTTTCACTTTCATTCCGTTGGCATTGGTCACCGATTCCCAGTTCTGTCCGGCTGTAGACCAGTTGCCGCGATAAACAGTAGTAAAAGTACCGTCGTAACGGGAGTCGTTCACCTTGTCGGCAAACGTCTTGGTAAACACACCCAACGGAGGAGCCATACGGGTCCAAGGGCGGCCATAACATTGCTCGGCAATACGGTTGATGACAGCCTGATTATCAGCCGAACGCGCGTCGGTATAGTTCCAGTTCATCATCCATCCGGCAAAGTTATCGGGAGCACCACCGCCACCGTAGCTCAGGCTGCCACCATTATAATACTCGTCTTCCTGCGTATGGTCTGCATAGAGCAGGATTTCCATGTTACGGTCATTGGGTCCGGCATTCACCATCCAGAAGCTTTCCTGCAAGCCGAAAGGACCGGGGTTCTCGATAGCAGTAACCGCCACATCGTATGCCTGCTGGAAGTACCATGCCGCATCGTGTCCGTCGGGGTCCGTACGCTGGCACTCGGGATAAGTAGGAATGTTATTCGGATTCTTCAGCCACCAGGCATAAGTCAGATAAGCCTTTGCCAAGTACAGGCGGGCAACGGTCTTGGTCACTCCACCCGTCACACGAGGATTAGCGGGCAAGTTCTCGATAGCGGTCAGCAAGTCGGGGAAGATGGCCTTGGTGTACACTTCGGGCACGGTATTGCGCACGGAGGTACGTGAAGGAGTGATATTGAACTTCAGTTTGCCGGAACCTAGGTCCAGAGGCACTCCGCCGAAGGTCTGCACCAACAGGAAATAATCGAACGCACGGAAGAAGCGGGCTTCGGAAACCAATGATTCATTGACTCCTACTTCGGCACCGTTCTCTATCACTCCGTTAGCGGTGTTGATGTTCGAGAAAGCGGTTCCCCACAAGGCGTCGGAACGGCAAGTCGTGGCAGTCAGGTTGCCTACTCCGGACAGGTCGGCATCCTTGAAGTTACCATCGGCACTCCATCCCCAGGTTGCCTCATCGGTTCCCGTCAGACAGGAATTATAATAATAAGCTTGTCCGTAAATATAGCGCAAGTGTGCATACATGGAGGTCACACCGCCTTCCACTCCCTTTTCTGTCTTAAAGAAAGTAGGATCATAACTGCTGCGCGGCTGCTCGTCCAGAATGTCTGAACAGGATGCTGTCAGGAACAAAGCCAATGCGGCTGTTCCCAAAACTCTTATTTTTGAAAATATAGGTTTCATAGTCATGCTTTCATTTAGAATGTTAAGTTAATACCGAATAAATAGTTACGGGTGGACGGTGAGTTAGTACCTACTGTCAGGAATCGTTTCTGAATACCTTCTGTCACAGCTACATTCTCGTTACCGTAAGAGTTGGTTTCGGGATCCAGTCCGGTTTCTTTATGGAAAGGAGAACAGATGATGAACGGATTCTGTACGGACAGGTAAGCACGCAGGCTCTGTACGCCCATGCGGGTCAGCCAAGCCTGCTTCTCGAAGTTGTAGCCCAATGTGATGTTACGCACTTTCCAGTAAGAAGAGTCAAAATAACCCAATGTGCTTCCGTATTTCGGATTGTCACCACTCTGGATACCACCCGGTTTCGGGTACTTGGCACCCTTGTTCTCCGGTGTCCAGTAGTCTACATCCACTTGTCCGCGACGACCGGTCAGCATATTCAGGTAACCGTTGCTGTGGTGCAGCGTACTGATCAGCTTGCCTCCGCAACGGAAGGCGGTGATAACGTTCAAGTCGAAGCCTTTATAGGCCACGCGAGTGCTGAAACCTCCTTGGAATTTAGGTTCCAAGCTGATAATCTGACGGTCTTCGGGACCAATGGCGCGAGTCGGCTTGCCGCTGGCATCACGATCACCGGTATATTTCACTTTGATCATACCTTCATTGCCACCCGGCTCCAGAATGTCCAAGTATTGGAAATCGGGATCATCACTGTTCCATAAGCCTACTTTTTCATAGTCGTAGATACAGTCGATGGGATGTCCTACAAACCAGTTGTTCGCTTTATCATCTTTGGAGCCCGAAGCCAGTTCGGTCAGTTTGTTACGGTTGGCAGACAGGTTGAGGCTTGCCTCCCATGTCCATCCGTTATGGTTGTCCAGAATCGTTCCGTTCAAGGTAAATTCAAAACCTTTGTTTTCCGTCTTTCCCACATTAGCCATATAGCTGCTTACTCCCGAAGTGGAAGGAAGGCTTACGCTTTGCAGTAAGTCGGTGGTTTTCTGAATGTAATACTCAAATGTACCGGACAGGCGTCCTCTCAGCAAGGTGAAGTCCAGACCGAAGTTCCATGTAGAAGAATATTCCCACCCCAATTCGGCATTAGGCAGTTCGGATACATAGTAACCGGTGACATAGCCGGTAGGACCGAAGTTATAAGGACGGGTTGCCAAGCGTCCCCAGGTCTTGTAAGGATCAACAGCCTGGTTGGAGGTCTGTCCGTAACCTACACGCAGTTTCAGGATATCTATCCAGTCCACCTCGTCCATAAACTCTTCCTGACGAATGTTCCATCCTGCCGATACGGCGGGATAAGTGTGCCATTGGTGTCCCTTTGCCAAACGTGAAGAAGCGTCGGCACGTACAGTCGCCATCAACATATAGCGATTGTCGTAAGTGTACATCACACGGCCCATCCAAGACATCAGACCGCTCTTCTGATAGTTCCAGTTGTCGGGGTTCACCGTAATGGTGCCTTCCGCACGCCCGATGTTGTAGAATTGGAAATATTCGGCAGGAATATCCCGTCCGGCAACGTCCGAACGTGTATAGACAGTCTGTTCGGCAGAGTACATACCGACAACATTCAGCTGGTGTTTTCCGAAAGTACGGTCGTAAGTCAGCAGGTTCTCCACAGTCCAGTTGGTTGTTTCCGAGTGGTTCAGCGAAGCGGTAGACGGAGTGTCGGCCGTAGTGCTGTTGATGCCTTCGCCGGTGAACGATCCACCTTTAGTAGAACGATAGTTCAAACCCAGGTTGACACGGTATTTCAAACCTTCCACCCACGGGCATTTCACTTCGGCAAACAGGTTGTTGTACGTACCGAAGCCTTCGGTCTTGCTCAGCCAACTGTCTTCCAATTCTTCCACAACGCCTCTGGTCAATACAAATGACTCATCCTGACTGTTGTATTTCACGGTACGTTTCAATGTGCCGTCCGCATTATAGGGGTTAGCGATAGGAGACATGGCAAGCACACCATACAGTCCGATATTGGAACCTTTGGTGACGTTATAGTTGGTATTGTTCACCAGTCCGAAGCGGAAATATTTTCCCACACCCTGATCGAAAGAACCACGCAGAGAGTAACGGGTATAGTTCTGAGTAGGAATGACACCCTGATCCTTATAGTAAGCCGCGCCAAAGCTGTAGCCTCCACCGTTGGTACCACCGGACACGCTGACATCGTGGCTGTTTACATAACCGTCTCGGAACATCAAGTCCTGCCAGTCAGTATCCACATCGTCCGACTCGTCCACCGAATTCTCGAACTTGCCTGCCAGTTTACGCATTTCGGCAAACTTGCTGCCGTTCATCATGGGATATTTGGAGAATACTTTCTTCATACCTGCATACCCATTGTAAGTAAACCGGGCGGGACTACCCTGTGCACCTTTGTGTGTAGTGATCAGGATAACACCATTGGCACCGCGCGAACCGTAGATAGCAGTAGAGGATGCATCCTTCAAGATATCCATGCTCTTGATATCTCCGGGATTGATATCGGACAAATTACCCATAAAGGGGATTCCGTCTAATACTACCAATGGGTCGTTACTGGCGTTCAACGAACGGGTACCACGAATACGAATCTGCATGGAAGCGCCCGGTGCGGAAGAAGTCTGAGCCATATCCACACCTGCCACGCGGTTCTGCAAAGCGTATGTAATATTGGTGGCAGGCATCTCACGCAGCTTCTCTCCGCCTACCGATGCAATAGATCCGGTCACGTCACTCTTGCGGGCGCTACCGTAACCAATCACCACCACTTCTTCCAAAGCTTTGGAATCTTCCTTCAATGTAATCTTTAAAGAACTCTTTCCCGCTACCGGGATTTCCTCGTTCTTGTAACCGACAAAACTCACCACCAACACGGCGTTTTTCGATACATTCAATGCAAAGTTACCATCAAAATCGGTAATCGTACCGTTGGTAGTGCCTTTTTCCAAGACACTGGCTCCGATGATGGCTTCACCACTTGTGTCCTTTACTACACCTTTTACCATCACGCTCTGTGCAAATGCCCACAGAGGAATGAGACAGAACAGAAGCATCAGCCCCACCGGCCTAAAATTCATAGCATTTTTCATTAATACATTAATTTAAGTTATACAAAAAATCAAATAGTCATTTATTTTAAGGTGGCATACATGCCTATCGTTGTTCCGGTAAAGCCTCCGGCAGTGGCCGTTGACAGATACCCGGCGTCCACGTTCCTGCACAACACGTTCCACACACCTTCCTGGCGAGCATAGTAGAAATCATAATGTGTTCCGCGCGAAACCACCTTCAGGTCGGTAAGCACTCCTCTGTCGTCCAAGCGAACGGAAGCCAGCATCTTACTTTCCCCATCGCCTATCTGCCTGAGGGAAATACATTCACCTTGGTCATCCCTGCCTACAGCCAGGAAATATTGATGCTTTTCGTCCTTGAACAACAATATGCCCGCTTGCTCCGCCTTGCTCTGCGGATAGAACAACATACGCGTGCTGCATTCGAACTTATGATGCTGCAACCGGCGGCATATAAAAGCCGGCACCTTCTTTTCGGAAGCACTGACTGAATCACATTTCAAAGTGAGATAACCCGGAGTCTGGGAAAGCGAGTAAAGTCCGGTAGCAGGAGCACGCAAAGTCATCCATTCCATACCCAATGTTTGTCCGTCGAAACCGTCATTCATTTCAAAGTTTCCGAAGGTGGCAGATTCGTCACGCTTCACTCCTTCGCGGCGGACAATGACTGGCACCAGATCATCCCCCTGCGTCATATAGGGGAAACCATCCTCACTCCACTTGACGGGCATCATAAAAGTCTCACGTCCTAAATTCTCGAACGTGTTGTTTATGGGACGGCAAGCCAGAAAGACTGCCCACCAATCCCCTTCCCGGGTTTGAACCAAGTCGGCATGTCCGGCGCACGTCACCGGATTGGGACGCTCCGCATCCAGCTGACGCTGGGTCAGAATAGGGTTATTCTTCCACGGTATGAATTTGCCCGTCGGAGAATCACCACGGAAAATTACTTCCGAATGCCATCCGGCTGTTCCACCCTCGGCAGACATCAGGAAGTAGTTCCCGTTTATTTTATAAAGGTGCGGACCTTCAATCCAGATGGGCTTGTCCTCCGGACGAGCTCCCTTGTTCACCAGAATCTTGCGCGGTCCCACCGTCTTGTCCGCATTCACATCAAATTCCTGCACACGGATGGTACGATGTCCACTGTATTCGGGCTTGTTGTCCGGCGCGTCATCATTATTGACAAGGTAGGCCTTCCCATCTTCATCGAAAAAGAAAGAGGGATCAATGCCTGTCACTTCGGGCAACATAATAGGATCAGACCATTCGCCAAAAGGATCTTGTGTCTTCACAAAGAAGTTTCCGGCCCCTACATTGGTAGTAACCATATAATAAGTCTTGTTATGCGGGTTGTAGGATATGGCCGGAGCAAAAATTCCTCCGCTTACGTGTTGCCCCTCCATGTTGACTAATTGAGAAGGACGATTCAAGATATGCCCTACCTGCTTCCAGTTCACCAAGTCCTTGCTGTGGAAAAGAGGCACACCCGGATAATAAGTAAAGGTGGAAACAGCCAGAAAATAATCGCCTTCGCCATTGGTGCAAATGCTGGGATCGGAATACCATCCCGGCAGAATGGGATTATAAAAATAATCATCTCCCGGAAGCGGATTGGAAATATAGACATCATCCTCACCTTTATAATTAAAGTAATCGAAAAGAGCGACAGACTTTCCTACAACTGGCAAATCATTTCCTTTCTTGATCGAACTACATGAGGTAAAGGAGGAGCCCAACACCCCTAAAGCGATCAGCACGCCCGACCATCTTTTCAGCTTTTGTTTTTGTTTCATTGTCTTTCTAGTATTATAATTGACCAATTCCTTTACGGATTTCAGACGCAAATATAGAAAGTGTCGCCGAATATAAATTCTCTGCATGATACACGCATCTTTCGTAGAGTTACATCTTGCTTCAAACGTGTTACATGAATCTTTATTTGCGTTACAATACATACATAACATACTATATTACAACAAATTATAATTACGCCACCAGATACTGTAATTGAAGAACACGGATATAAAAAGACCGTTTGTAAGTCCCGGACGACGAACGGAATCTCTGCAAACGGTCTGTTTGGACAATACCCGGCAAAGCAACCGGTCCAATCTGTCCGGATGATGTATCACTGATTTATTTTTAGACAGATTCTATGGTCTTTATTTTCCCTTCCGCATCGTACTCCAATTCGCACACCTTCAGGCTGCGCAACCAAGTGGTTCCCCCCGAAGGGACACAATCGTGGTGAAACAGATACCATTTTCCTTTGTATTCTACAATGGCATGATGAGTAGTCCAACCTACCACAGGCTGCAAAATAACCCCTTGATAAGTGAACGGACCATACGGATTATCTCCTGTGGCATAGCAAAGCAGATGAGTGTCTCCCGTAGAATAAGAAAAATAATATTTCCCGTTATACTTGTGCATCCATGAAGCCTCGAAAAAGCGGCGCGCATTGTCACCGGCAGTCAACGGATGTCCGTGTTCATCCAGAATAACCAAAGGCCGCGGCTCTTCGGCAAACTGAAGCATATCGTCCGAAAGTTTCACCACACGTGAAGGCAAAGCCGGTTCACCATCAGCCGGAAAAGCCGCACACTCCAATGCCTTGTTGTTGCGATAACGCTGAAGCTGCCCGCCCCATAAACCGCCGAAATACATATAATAGTTCCCATTACCATCATCAAATACCGCCGGATCTATACTGTAGCTTCCACGCATGGGATCGGGCTGGGGAATGAACGGCCCTTCGGGACAATCGCTCACCGCCACGCCGATACGGAAGATGTCGTTCCGGTCTTTCAATGGAAAATACATATAATAGTTCCCGTTTTTACGAGCCACATCACAATCCCACAACTGACGCCCGGCCCAAGGGATATCCGAAACTTTCAGTACGACTCCGTGATCGGTCACTGTTCCGTTCATCACATCTTCTGTAGAAAAGACATGATAGTCACACATGTCAAAATGATCACCATTGTCATTCTCCTCCACTCCGCTCTCGCGGTCATGAGAAGGATAAATGTAAAGCTTTCCGTCAAAAACATGTACGGCAGGATCTGCCATATAGTCTCCAGGCACCAAGTATCTGAATTTCTTTTCCATATCGTTACGTTATTAAATGTTCTGTTTTCCAATCAGTTCTTCCACAAAAGGTTTCGGCCGGCAATCACGGTCGAACAATAAAGGATAATCCACACGTCCGGGCACAGGGAAATTATTCTTCCATGAGTCACCGTCCGTCACCCCCCACGCCGTCACACGGGTAATGATATTCGAATGTTTCAGGAAAAGACCGAAAAATTCCTTCATCCGGTTATTCCATGCCACAGACACAGAGTCGGGCAAACCGTCGGGATAGGGATTCAGGGATTGTTTATAAGACACCGTGTCCGAAATATTGGCTCCCATCCGTGCCGTGGGCAATGCACTCATATCCCATTCGGTTACCATCACCTTTACTCCGGCAGCTGCAAATGCCAGTATACTGGCTTCAAATTCGGACACTGACGGATAATCCATTCCCATGTGTCCCTGCATACCTACCGCGTCGATGCGCAGTCCACGGTCTTTCAGCATCTTTACCAATTCGACTACTTTGTCACGCTTAGCCTTCCCGTCCATGCCATAATCATTATAGTAAAGTTCGGCTTCCGGATCTGCCTCATGAGCATACTGAAAAATAAGCGGGATGTACTCTTCGCCTAATATCTCGTAAAAAGGAGATTTACGCCAGGAGCCGTCCGATTCAATGGCTTCATTCAACACATCCCAGCCCTTTATACGCCCTTTATAGTGCGTCACAATAGTCTGGATATGTTTTTTTATACGCTCCTTCAAGATGTCGGCACTTACTGTTTTTCCTTGTTCGTCCACACAGAACCAAGGTGCCAGCTGTGAATGCCAGATAAGGCAATGCCCTATAACAGCCATATCGTTCTCCTCGCCAAAACGAACCAACCGGTCCGCTTCCGTAAAATCAAAATGGTCTTCCTCCGGATGAATCACTTCGCATTTCATGCAATTCTCGGCCACAATAGAATTAAAATGACGTTTTACCACTTTCGAGGCGCAAGTATCCTGACCTGCTGCCTGACGTACATTCAACGCTACCCCCATCAGAAACTTGCCCGAAGCTGCTTCCTTCAGCGAAGGATCCGGCTGCATACCGGCCTTCCGGTCATTGCCGCAAGCGGCCATTAATCCGGCAATGGCAGCCAATAATGTTACATATCTTATTTTCATATTACAAAGTTTTTAAGGTAAATAACTTGTTCTTTTTATACAATAACCGGCCTTACTGCGACGGTCAGCAAGTTCCGCCTGCATCTGTTCGTTGTATTTTTTTGTAATAGGATAGAAGCATAAGGCAGCTACTCCCATTCCAAATATCATAGCCGGAATCAGACTGGAGGAAAGTACAATCCCCCTTATAGCCGTACCGCTTTGCTCTGCCCCGATACCGGACACATACCCAAATCCTGAAAGCAGAAACCCCAGGATGGCCCCACCGATACCCAGCCCGGCCTTCAAGGCAAAAACTACACCAGCAAACACAAAGCCTGTGGCGCGACGGTAATTTTTATATTCTGAATAGTCGGCTACATCCGCAATCATCGCCCACAACAAAGGTACAGTCGGCGCGTATGCCAAACTCTTCAGGAAATTCAGTACAAACATCGTTTCCACATCCGCTTTTCCCGGGAAATAGAACAAAGCTGTAAAAATGGCCGTAAGTGAGAGGCAAACGATAAAAACGCGTTTCTTACCATAACGATTTGCCAAAAAGCCGGACAAGAGAATCACCCCAAAGAACTGGACAAGTGCTCCCAACATATTAAACACTCCAAATCCTACCTCGTATGCCTTATCGGAAGAATTGACTACCAGCCCGAAAGCATTCAACACAGCATACCCCGCGCTGCCATCCGTTTCCATTGCCACCAGTCCCAGACGGTCAAGAAAGGCATACAATGCTCCGGCATCCACATAATTCTCAAAATAATAGTTCATGGCACTACCCCACATGGCAAGCGTAATAAAAATGAAAAGCGTAAGTATGAACATAGCCCGCCAAGGAACGCTTCCAAACACATCCTTTATATCCTGACGCGTATCTGTCTTTTGACTGGCAGGCGGCTCTATGCGCTCACGAGTTGAAAAGAAAGTAATGACCAGAAAAACGAACCCGATACAAGCGAACAAAGAGATGGTACATAACCAGCCATGCGCTTTGTCTCCACCATCCGAAAACTTGCTTACCAAAGGGAGCGTAAGTCCCTGCACCACAAACTGGGCAATGGTAGCCGCCACAAAACGAATGGAAGTGATACTGGTACGTTCCTTTATATCACCGGACATCACTCCGCCCAAAGAAGCATACGGCGTATTGTTAAAAGAATAAAGGCTCATCAGCAAGGTATAAGACAGCGTAGCATACAATGCTACCAGCCCTTTATCTTCAATGCCCAGATTATAGAAAGCCAACACATAGAAAACCATGAAAGGCAACGCAGTCCAAAGCACCCACGGACGATATTTCCCGAAACGTGTCTTGGTGCGGTCACTCAATAACCCCACTGTAGGATCGACAAAGGCATCCGTGATACGCGCCACCAACATCACCGTACCGGCAATGGCACCTTCCAGACCGAATATGTCCGTATAAAACTTTGTCTGATAAATCATCATCATCTGGAAGACCAGATTAGCCGAGCAATCCCCCAGGCTGTAACCGATTTTCTCGGCCATCGAAACTTTTTGACTTTGTGTATTCATGGTTATTACATTAAAATATCTTCCATAAAAAGTAATTCCATCCATTGGCTGGAATTACTTTATGCCTATTGAAAACAAAAATGAGCTAAACAAAATGTTGTCCCTGCTCCAATCTTTAGAATCTTATTCCAGACGAAACAAAAGTACACAAAGCTTTATGATTCCTGTAATCACAATGATACACGCATCTTTACAGGCAGAACAGACGTGCTCCGCCTGTAACATTTTTCTTTGATGATGTTACATCCAGGCCTATTTACCTTATAATTAAACAGAACGGGGGGCTGTTCAACATTGAACAGCCCCCCGTTTCCCGACAAACAGCATTTAGCGTTTCTCGTAATACTTCACCCAGTCCACCCACATTTCCACAGGTAATTCTTTCGGGTCCACAGCGCCAACCCATGAACCGCCCAACTGCATATCTATCAATAAATAGTAAGGTTGATAGAAAGGGAACTGCCCTTCCTTGTCCGTATCAATGCGCGGATAAGTATAGGTATGACGATGATTGACAGCAAACACCAGGCTATCCGGATAAATATCTACCGAATAGATATTGTATTCCTCAGGATTTATCTTATTAATACCTCCGTGAGGCGGATTATCCTTTATACCTAAGACATGTGTATAGTAAGAATGGGTAGTCTGATAAGCAATACGATCATGATTCAACCGTTCCATAATATCAATCTCACCTCCTTTGGGCCACTCCGCTTTTTCGGGAAGCATCCATATAGCCGGCCATGCCCCCTTAGCGGCTTGCAATTTAGCACGTATCTCCACTCTTCCCCCTGTAAACAATTTCTTTCCTTTGGTATAGACACCTCCCGTCAGATAAGGAGCCGTATCATTTTTTTGAGTATGATTGGCTATTCCACGAAGTATCAGATTCCCATCCTGCATAGCATAACATGAATCATAATAAGACATATAGTTGTTCCAATCGGATGTTCCGCGAGGTATCTTAGTCCATACCGATTCGTCAAAACTGTTTTTTTGATCAAAATTCTCCACCCATACCAGCTTCCATTCTTTACTTTTAACCGATGTCTTACAAGCACTCACCAAACAAACCAGCCCCATACAGGCCCAAACAAATAAAAGGCTTTTTCTCATAGTATTTATTTCTATCTGATAAAAAAACAATGCCGTATCAAACGAAATATAATCTCATTCAATACGGCTAATTTATCTATTAATAATGTATTTATTTCGCCAAGCTATAAACCACATCCATTATCTTCTGGCCTATTTCATCTGCCGCTTCCATGGTTGCAGCCTCAGAATAAACACGGATAATAGGTTCAGTATTACTCTTACGCAAATGTACCCACTTGTCTGGGAAATCGATTTTCACACCGTCTATGTCGTTTATCTCTTCATCCTTATACAGTTCCTTTATTTTGGCCAAAATAGCGTCCACATCCGTTTCCGGAGTCAGATCAATGCGATTCTTGGCAATGAAATAAGGAGGATAAGTAGCACGCAGTTCACTGACTTTCTTCCCTTCGTGTGCCAAATGGCTCAGGAATAAAGCAATTCCCACCAATGCATCACGTCCGTAATGGCTTTCAGGATAGATTACTCCACCATTTCCTTCACCTCCAATCACTGCATGAGTCGCTTTCATCTTGGTAACCACATTCACTTCCCCTACAGCCGAAGCATTGTATTCGCAACCATATTTACGGGTTACATCGCGCAAAGCACGGGTAGAACTCAAGTTAGAAACGGTATTTCCGGGAGTATGTTTCAATACATAGTCTGCCACGGTCACCAATGTATATTCTTCGCCATACATTTTTCCATCCTCACAGATCATAGCCAGACGGTCAACATCCGGGTCTACAACAAAAGCCACGTCACAACCGCCTTTGGCCATCAACCCCATAATATCCCCTAGGTTCTTTTCCAAGGGTTCCGGATTATGCTGAAAATCACCGGTCGCTTCACAATAGAGCTTTTCTACATGCTTCACTCCCAACCGTTCCAACAATTCAGGAAGAATAATACCGCCAACTGAATTAACGCAATCTATAGCTACACGGAAATTGGCCTTACGGATAGCATCCACGTCTACCAATTTCAAAGCCAAAACACTATCTATATGTTTCTGATTGTAGGTATTGTCTTCGCGATAACTTCCGATGTGGTCGATATCGGCAAATTCAAACGCTTCCGCTTCTGCTATACGCAGCACTTCATTTCCTTCTTCTTTATTCAGAAATTCTCCATGCTCATTCAGCAACTTTAAAGCGTTCCATTGTCTGGGATTGTGGCTGGCAGTCAAAATAATACCACCGCACGCTCCTTCCATGGTTACAGCCAATTCTGTAGTCGGTGTAGATGCCAGTCCGATATTCACCACATCAAACCCCATTCCCATTAAAGTACCGCATACCACGTTCTTCACCATTTCGCCGGAGATACGTGCGTCACGTCCTACTACAATTTTATTGCTCTTTACTGTAGTTGTTTTACGTATCAGCGTTGCATAAGCTGATGTAAATTTCACTATATCCAGCGGGTTCAAACCTTCCCCCACGTGTCCTCCAATGGTTCCACGAATTCCGGATATTGATTTAATTAATGTCATCGTGCTAATTGATAAGTTATTTCATAGTAACAAGGATAGACAGAAGCAGAAGCGTCAGATTGTCCTTCACTGTGAGGTACAATCAGTCTGACCTTAGAACGACCGGAAATCTCCCTGCCGACCTTTATGTAATTGAATGGAATCAACCATCCTGAAGGTACATAAGGTGTCCCCCAAACTGTATACATTATACCGGAGGTGAATGTAGCTGAAAAAGATTTTCCACTTTTTGTCAGCATCATAGCATCCGGATAAACCATTTGAGAATTCCCATAGTCTGTATTCCAAGACAAAGAATCTATTCCATCCGAAGTAATCTGTTCCTCCACATACCGGGCCAGAATCTCATAGCGACCGTCTTTCAAACGCTCACCATTTCCTTCTGCCACAATCTGCATATAAACACCTGTTTCCGAGAAAAGGACAAACTGGTTTTCATCCACATTGGTTGTAGAATCCTGTTCCTGAAACTGTTCAAAGCTGATCACATTGATATCTTCCCGTTCAATAAATCGTTTGATAGCTTCTCTCTCTTCTTCTTTCATTTCAGCATAGGTCTTTCCATTATTGCAAGACTGGAAGACCAGCCCTAAAAGAAACACAGATGCGAACAATATACCTAATTTCTTCATTCTAAGTTCTGTTATTTTCGGGCAAAATTAATAAATAAGCCCCTAACTTTTATATTGTTTGTATGCAATTATACTAAAATAACTATTTTTTTGCCAGAAGCAGTTCCTCGTATTTCACCAAAGCCTGTTTAAACAGATCGATAGCTTCATCCATTGTACCATAAAACTCACCACCGGATGCATTCAAATGACCACCTCCATTAAAAAATTCGGCAGCCACTTTATTACAAGGGAAAGTACCTACAGAACGCAGAGATACCTTTATCATATTCTTTTCCGTATCCTCACGCAAGAATACGGAGAAAATAATATTCTTTATGGAAAGCGGAATATTCACAAACCCTTCCGTATCTCCTTTTACATACTGGAATTTACTTTGTTCCTCTTTTGTCAGCCAAATCAATGCCGAATTGAACTGAGGGAATACTTGCATCTTGTCGTACAGCACATATCCCATCAGGCGTAAACGTCCCTCAGAATATGTATTATAAACTTTACGATAAATCTCATCCTTATCAATGCCTTTTGAAAGCAGTTCACTAATAATGAAATAAATTTCACGGTCATTAGAATTATAAGTAAAGCCACCTGTATCGGTCATCATCCCCGTATAAATACATTCAGCACCTTCTTTGGTGATATCCTCAAAATACCCCAGACGGCATATCAACCGGAAAACCAATTCCGATGTAGAAGATATTTCAGGATGAGAAATAATGATTTTACAAAAGGCTTCCGGATTAAGATGATGGTCAATCATCATTTTACGTGCCGGCGACTGAGCCACAGCATCCGCCATCGCATCAATACGAGACAAAGCATTGAAATCCAGACAACAGATCACATCTGCCTCATTCAGCAGCTTATTGGCAAATTCAGTATATTTATCGTACCGGATTATATCCTTGGCTCCCGGCATCCATCTCAAAAAATCCGGAAAAGCATTGGGAACAATGACATTCACCGTTTTTTCCTGTGATTCTAAAAAATGCCATAATCCTAATGAGGAGCCAATGGCATCACCATCCGGTGACACATGGGTAACAATAACTATTTTATCAGCTCTTTCAAACCATTTTTCGGCATGGTCTATATTAGCCTGTGCAATTACTTTTGATAACATATTCAATCTTTTTCTTTTGAAATGGCAAATTTACAAATTAATTCTTTATTCACAGAAGAATATGGTAAGAACCTTTCGGAGATATATCAATATAATCCAATCCCAAACCTCTACACTCGTCCTTTAACAAATTCAATCTATACCCACCGAGCGAAGCATCCAGTATGACCTTCCTAATTTTAAATATTTTTTGTAATGGGGCAATTTTTCCTTTAAAACCTTTACACAAGTACATATAATCAATATCCAACAAACAATCAACCGATCTGCTCCGCCAGCGGTTATCAACCAAAACACATATATTCAGACCTTTATAATGATAAATGCTATCCTGTTGCCAAACATCTTTTTGAGGACAAACTTTTACTTGCGAATGAGCCAGGATTAACTGAAAAGACTCCTCTTTCATATAATATAGACAACCTGAAAATCCTATAAAAAAATTGATTCCACACAAAACAGTAATCAACAATTTCCGTGAAGGAGATAACAGATAAGATAATAACACAAATAATAATACATAAAGAATACCAACCTGAAACAAAGACAAATGTATATCGCCGGAATGTGATATAGGCAAATCCCCCACCCATTGCATACTGTTATTCAGCAACCACAACACCCCGTTCAATCCTTTTACCACCCATATATGCAATACCGTAAAAGGAGACAACACAAAACTTGCTACCGATCCATAAATTATAACAAATACTAAAGGTGCCACTATCAAATTGGCCGGTAAAAAACAAACAGGAAAATAAGCGAATTTATAAATAACCACAGGAGCTGTCCCTAACTGTGCCGCCAGCGAAACCGCCACTATCCCCCAAATATAACGAGGTACAGGGTGATGCACCCGCCAGCACCGAAAAATGACAGGATAAATAAACAAAATTGAAAATACAGCCAGAAATGATAGCTGGAACCCGGTATCAAAAAGATAAAAAGGATTATAAAGCAGCATAAAGAATGCCGCTATAGCCAAAGTATTCAATGACAAAGTCCGTTCTCCTGCCGCACGTGCCACTGTCATTAACATACACATTACCACCGCCCGTATAACCGAGGGGGGCAACCCCACTAAAAAAGCAAATGTCCATAACAACAACACAATAATGCCACACTTTACCCATCGCAGCAAACAACTTCTATCCAGCGGACGCAATATCCAACACAATAATCCCCACAAAACAGCTATATGCATTCCTGACAAAGCCAAGATATGGCTCACTCCCGCCACTTGATAAGTTTCACGTAAATCCTCACTCAGTTCCTCCTTATAGCCAACAGTCAAAGCGGACAATACGGCAAATTCATCTCCCGAGAACCCCCATTTCCGATAATTATCCAATATTTTCTCCCTCCATACACCTGCCCGCTGTTTCCATGTCAATGCCGATTTCTTGCCTGTCCATTGCCAATACCCTGGAAAGATTACGGCTGTTCCGCTAATTTGCTGCCTGAAAAGATAAGCTGCATAATCAAATTCTCCCGGAATCACCTCTCTTTCAGAAGTCGAGATACGTGTATAAAAGTTCAAATGGTCTCCACATCGTAAATTTACAGAAAGACTATCTTTCATAATATAGACTAGTATCATGCGATTAACAGGAACCATCCCCCTTTCAGACACTTCTTTACCTATCCGCAATTTACAGAGATATGTTTTTGCCTTTTCTTGCGGAACATCTACTATCACCCCTTGATACATATTCTTCCCTGATGACCATTCATAGTCCACCTGTTGCCATTTTTGCTGTACCAACAATGCCCCTATGCAAAATAGAAACATAAAAAACATGCCTCCAAATAACCATCGGGAAAGGTAGCCTTGCCATTTCACCAATACAATCAAACCAATCAAGCACCCCAATATTCCCATGCCAAAAACAAGCACAGGCAAGGCACCTTGAAAAAAATGATCGGATACAAAAATTCCGGCGACTAGAGGTATAGTCAACCGGAACATGGAACAAGGCTTTACAGCCGCTATATTTCGCACTTTGGTTTTAAGTTCAAAGAGATTTCAACCGATGTATCATGTCTGACATATCAGGAGCTTTGAACACAGCATTTCCTGCCACCAGCACGTCTGCACCAGCCTCTACAAGCTGTCTGCCAGTTTCCAGGTTCACCCCCCCGTCAACCTCTATCAAAGCCCGTGAACCTGTATGCGTTATCAATTCACGTAATTCCCTCACCTTATCCAAAGTATGTACAATAAATTTCTGACCACCAAAACCGGGATTCACACTCATCAGCAACACCATATCCACGTCACGGATAATATCGACCAACATAGCCACAGGAGTAGACGGATTCAATGTGACAGCCGCTTTCATTCCGGCATCCTTTATTTGTTGCACCACTCTATGCAAATGTACACAAGCTTCATAATGCACATTCATCATCATTGTTCCCAAATCTTTCACTTCTTTAATGAATTTCTCGGGATTAACAATCATCAAATGTACATCCAAAGGTTTTTCACACAACTCGGCTACATATTTCAATACAGGAAAACCAAAAGAAATATTCGGTACAAACACACCATCCATTATATCAATATGCAACCAGTCGGCATCACTACGATTTATTTGTTCTATGTCTGCCTGTAGATTAGCAAAATTGGCAGACAATAAAGAAGGGGATATCAGAGGTCTATTCATGGTTCACTGTTCTTATTCTTTTTATACAGAACAAAGATAACCATATTTTATATAAGAACAGTGAAAAAATTCATTTTATTTCGGCAAAGTAAACCGCACACCCAACTGTATATTAAAATTAAAAGGATGTTCTTTGCGAATCGTATTTACATTACTGCCGTCATCAAAGTAATAAACAACTCCCGGCTCCGCATAAATACCCAATTTCTCTGTAATCTTAAACTGCGCACCTGCCGCTGCGGACAAAGACCATTGCAAAGGTTTCACTTTGACATCTTCTTCCCCTCCCGAAAATTGTTCATCTTTTCCTGCATTTGATGTAGAAACACTGCCGATAATGCTTCGCTTTCCAGATACACATTTTTCTACCGCTCCACCTGCCGAAGCATACACTTCAAACCGCTTGTTACTCCATATATTCCGGTTCACTTTCAAAGGAATACCCACATAATGCAGTTTCTCTTCCCAGCCATAATTGTTTTTTTGAGTTCCCGAACGTGTTTCGGATGAAAGCTGGGTATAAGTCACCCCAGTTTCTACAGCCCAATCATCACTTAAATCAAAACGAAGGGAAGCTCCAAAAGTAACAGGCATACGATATTTTATATCAGACTGCGCATTCTGTCCTTCCGACAAGTTATTGAACTGAACCAGCTTATCAATTTCAGCCCTTGTTTCCACTCCATAAGCACTATTCATTGTTGCGTTCCTTGCACCATTAGGCAAAGGCAAATATCCATCCATACTAGTCGAGGATGAAAAGGTTCCATTACTGGTAGAAAGTCCTATCGACCAGTTTCTGTCCTTCTTTCTATGAGGAGCCACATAAGCGTAATTCGTTTTGGCAGCCGAATAGGAAGATCTGCCGGCCTGTTTCTGTTGTTTTTGTTCCACTATAACAGATTCCTCTTTTTGCTCTTCAATATAATTTTCCTCTATCTGTATCTCTTCTACCTCTTTATTTAGCAAAACCTCCTGTTCGGCGGCTAACGCCTTTGCCGTAACAGACCGAACAACTTTTACATGTTTCTTTTCCTCAGAACGGGCAGCAGGAACTACCAAGGCCATAGGTTGCTCAGGAGTGATTGATCCCGGCACCAACTCATCGGGTTCGTGCATTACATTCAACTCTGCCGATTGTTGCTCCAAATAGTTTGCTGAAGGTGACTGCCAAAACCATACAGTCAATGAAGACACAACCACTAACAAAGCAACAGCTGCTGCAGCCTGCCAGCGGCGCCACATCGGAATTACTTTCGGAACCGTATCCAGCTCCTTTTCCAACTGTTCCCAAAGATCAGCAGGAGCCGGTTCCGAATAGCCTTCCATCCGAGTGCGGAAATTTTTTATCCATTTATCTTTTTCTTTCATTCCTATATCCTCTTTCTATAATCATTTATTTTTTTCATTAATAAGGTTTTGGCTCTATATAATTGAGACGATGAAGTATGTTCTGTAATTCCTAGCATTTCAGCAATCTCCTTATGTCCCTTTTCTTCTAATACATATAAATTAAAGACCGTTCTATATCCATCCGGAAGTTCTTTAATGAATTGCATTAAAACAGATTGGGGTATTTGCTCAAAATCATCCTCATCTCCATCTATCACATCGGGTAACTCTTCGACTATCACTTCCTGATTGGTAGAAGCTTTCTTGCGAAGATAGCCCAGTGCTTCATTTACCATAATACGTGCCAGCCATGCTTTCAATGACCCCTCTCCTTTATAAGTAAATTGACTGAATGAACGAAATATATTCAAAAATCCATCATGTAAGACATCCTGTGCCACTTCCCTATCACCTGTATAACGAACACAAATGGCCATCAATTGCCCGGCATAACGCTCATACAATTGCTTGCGTGCAAGGTTATCGCCCTTGCCGCAACGTTCCACCAATTCTGTTTCATTCATTGTTTGTGACACTTCTTTATTGAATAAATGATAAGACTGCAAAAATACTGCATCCGGAAGAATAAAATTTTTGCTTAAGCAGATTTAACATTTTTACAAGCAGTAAACTTACTATCTTCGCATTTAAGCGATAGAAACAATTCTAGAAACAGAAAATATGAGAAAATATAAAGCGACAGTTCTTGTAATAATTATGGTAATGCTGATTCCATTTACTCAGTCTTGCCTGAATGACTATGATGATGACATCTACGACATACAAGCAGAAATGCCTTTTAACGCCGCTTTAGCAACCGTAGTAACTCCCAGTGAAGTACCCGGTGAAGCAGTGATAGAAAGCGATAATGATGGAATCGCATACGTAGTGAATCCCGATAAATTAACACGTTTTGAAACAAATAATCCGGGACAACGTATTTTTTATACCTATATAAATGCAGCCAATCCGACCGGAGATGCAAGTAAGAAAGGACCTTTTATTTCTATAGATTACTTGCAGAAGATCTTAACCAAACCAATGGATACACTAAAAGAAAACGATGAAGATATTTACGGACACGATGGAATCAACCTCATCACTCCCATTATGGGTAAGACACACCTGACCCTTATGTTCCAAATATTAGGTTTCAACTCTAATATCAAACATCGGATCAGCCTTGTAGCCACAGAAGGAACCGTTCCTGACGCAAACGGATATATGGCCGTAGAATTACGCCACAATACCGAAGGTGACAGACAGGAATATCCGAGTCCCGGTTATGTATCCTTCCCTTTATTGGATGTTCCCGGATATAAAGAGGGTAAGCTACAAGGATTTAAAATAAAAATGAATACCATTAACAATGGCGAAGAAACCGTTACAGTAAGTTATAATAAAAGTAAATCTACAAACTTTCCGTTCATACAGAAAGATATATCCAACACAAAAATTAAATGATTCTTAACAACTCCTTGTCTGTCTTATTGTAACGAAAAGGCTGTATCCGAAAATCTTTCGATACAGCCTTTATCATTTATACCGACTTATAGTGTACTAAGATTATACCGTTAATACATCAGCAACACACATACTAACGTATCATTTATTCCACCTTATTATTATCCGAAGTTCTGTAGCCTCTCAAAAAATCAGCCACATTCATACGTTTCTTTCCTGCCAGCTGCAAAGTAAGCACATTAATAAAACCATCTTTTACAGCCACCTGAAAATAAGTCTTCATATCCGTACGGATATCGCCTATATTCATCTCATGGGAAACAAAAACTTTTTCCGTTTCATATATTTTCAAAACCTGACGTGTTCCATCAGCCACACAAAGCTCGGTCCATGCAGCCGGATAAGGAGATAGCCCACGAATAAAGTCATAAATCTGCTTCACACCTTTATTCCAGTCTATACGGCAGGTCTCTTTAAATATTTTCGGCGCCGGGCGCAATTCCGTTTCCTGCCGGATCAAATTTTCCTGAGGAACAGGTTTCACACTTCCATCCAAAATAGCATCCACGGTTTCCAAAACCAAATCTCCCCCCAAATACATCAGCTTATCATGTACTATTTCCACATTATCCGTATCAGCAATAGGAACACGCACCTGCTGGATAATCTCACCGGTATCTATCTCATGTTTCAAGAAGAAAGTCGTAATACCAGTTTCCGTATCTCCGTTTATCACCGCCCAATTAATAGGAGCAGCTCCTCTATATTGAGGTAATAAAGATGCATGCAAGTTAAATGTGCCCAAACGCGGCATATTCCATACTATTTCGGGAAGCATACGGAAAGCAACTACAATTTGTAAATCGGCTTGTAAAGACCGGAGTTCCTCTACAAAAGCCTCATCCTTCAATTTCTCCGGCTGAAGTACCCTCAGACCTTGAGAAACAGCATATTCTTTCACCGGACTAGGTTGTAGCACACTGCCATGTCGTCCCATCGGTTTGTCGGGCATAGTTATCACACCTACTACATTGTAGCCTCCTTCAACCAATCTTTTCAGGCTCTCCACCGCAAAATCGGGAGTACCCATATATACGATCCGCAAATCTTTCTTTTCCATATACTTACATTATTTAATCTTCAGAGAAATCAACCAATACCTGCCGGTACGAATTAAATATTTTCGACTTGGAAACAAACCCTTTGTATTTTCCCTCTTCATCAATCACAGGCAGGTTCCAGGCCTTTGTATCATCAAACTTCTTCATCACTTCTTCCATTGAATCAGTAACATTGATCCGTGCCGGAGGAGAAATCATAAATTTTTCTACCTTGAAACGATGGTATAATTCCTGACGGAACATAATATTACGGATATCATCCAATACCACAATGCCCAAAAGTTCTCCATTGACATCCACTACCGGAAACAAATTGCGTTTAGCCTGCGAAATGACTTTAACCATTTCACCTAAATCCATATCAGGACGCACTTTCTCAAAATCAGTTTCAACCACACTGTCAATATTCATCAAAGTCAATACGGCCTTGTCTTTATGATGTGTTATCAATTCACCTTTCTTAGCCAAACGCATAGAATAAATACTATGTGGCTCGAATATCATAATGGTAAGATAAGAACTGACAGATACCATCATCAGCGGAAGGAACAAATCATACCCACCAGTCAATTCTGCAATCAGAAAAATACCTGTCAGCGGAGCATGCATTACTCCCGACATCAATCCCGCCATTCCCAACAAAGCAAAATTTTTCTCCGGAATATAAGGACCTATATGCAGTTCATTACAAAAATGAGCGAAGATGAACCCGGTGATACACCCCAAGAACAAACTGGGAGCAAAAATACCCCCACAACCACCACCGCCATTCGTTGCACTGGAAGCAAAGACTTTGAAAAGTACAATCATGGCCAAATAGACTAGTAACAAATTATCGAACCCATAAAAGATAGAATTATTCATTACTGTATTCCAGTCATGATTGGTTACGCCATTCAGCAATAAATTAATAGTATCATACCCTTCACCATATAATGGAGGAAATAAGAAAATCAATATGCTCAGCATTGCACCGCCTATAGCCAGCTTGATATACGGATTATTATATCGACGAAATATATTCTCCACAGAATTCATAGCCCGCGTAAAATACAAAGAAACCAATCCGCACGCAATGCCTAACAGAATTGCCGAAGGAATGCGCTCCATCAAAAACGGTTCATCCATATGGAACTTGAACATGGCATCGGGACCGGTAAGAATATAAGAAACAGTAGCTGCCGTGACACAGGAAACAAGAAGAGGCAACAATGATGCCATCGTCAAATCAATCATCAAGACTTCCAAAGTAAAAACCAAGCCTGCAATAGGAGCCTTAAAAATACCGGCCACAGCACCTGCCGCACCACACCCCACCAACAGCATCAGAGTTTTATGCTCCATCTTGAATACACTTCCCAAATTAGAACCGATAGCCGATCCGGTCAACACAATCGGAGCCTCTGCACCTACGGAACCACCAAAACCGATAGTAATGGCACTAGCTATCACAGACGACCATGTATTATGCCGCTTGATGCGGCTTTGACGACGGGATATGGCATATAATATTTTCGTCACCCCATGACTGATGTCATCTTTCACAATATAACGAATGAACAATCCGGTAAGAAAGATTCCAAAAACCGGATACACCAAATACAACCAGTTGACTCCTGTAGAATCAAAATTTTCAGTCAGAAATTCCTTGATCCATTCTACTAGAAACTTCAAAAACCACGCGGCCAATGCCGTAAAAATACCAGCAAGAAAACTTAATATAAGAATAAAGTGTTTCTCTCTTATCTTCTTTTCGCGCCATAAGATAAAGCGCTGTAACCAACTTTTCTTATTTTCATCTATAATTGCGTCCATTCCTTTTTTTACTCTCTAATAATCTTCACTTCTCCCCCTTTACCCAGTTTGATAATGCTGGATGGTTTGGGATGCCCCACTTCATCTTGTCTATACTCCACAATATAGTCTACAGCTTGTTTTACTTCTTCACTGATTTCACTGAAGTTGGCAGGTGAAGGCTGACCGCTGATATTGGCAGAAGTCGACACAATAGCTTTACGAAATCGGAAACAAAGTTGTTTGGAGAATTCCTCAGCCGTAACACGAATACCAACACTGCCATCCTCAGCCAGCAAATTCTCTGCCAGATTACGTGCCCCATCATAAATAATAGTCAATGGTTTTGTGGCAAACTCAATCAAATCCCAAGCTACCGCAGGTACATCACTAACATAAAAATTTACTTTTACCGTACTGTCCACCAATACAAGCATCGCTTTACTATCAGCACGCTTCTTTATATCATAAACTCGTTTTACCGCCTTCGGATTAGTTGCATCACAACCTATTCCCCAAATAGTATCAGTAGGATAAAGAATCACTCCTCCCTTCTGCATCACTTCACAGGCTTTCTTCAAATCCTCTCTAAAATCTTCGTTCATATCGTTTTTTATTATTTGGTTCTCATTTCAACAAGTTGCAAATGTAGCAAATCCTCTTGATAATGACGAGTTAAACTTGAAAAAAAGAAAACTCTCCAATATTCTCTGCTATAGCCAATATAAAAAAGTACTATTCCCAAAACAGAAACAGTACTTTTCTATTTTAGCCTAGCAGGCTTCATTTAAGTCCCCATAATAATCTAATTATCATTGTAACTTTTCCCCTTGCCTATCTTATTTGCCTATCCTAAACCAATCCACATCAGTCCAACCGCCATCATTCGTTTGAATAGACGGACGAGTACAAAATAAACCTGTTTTAGCACCAATCCATCTACCTTCTTTCACTCGGAACGGAATACCTAACGATCTATAAGTCATTCCATCCATACTATAACTAAATTTACACATCACCACCAAATCATATCCTCCTTCATTACCAGCATTTTTTCTGTCCATTGTGGAGAATGTTGATTTCAGATAAACCGTATTCCCTTCCAAAGAAACGGATGCATTGGTTTTTTCCAGACTACCCCGGTCAGCCTCATCACACACAGACTGAGACAGTACCAGCCCATCTTTAGTATTCTCCACGAACAATCCTGCATAATCCAATCCCATTACAACTAATCCTGTACGCTCACCTGTATATTTCTTAGTGGGTTTAAAAGTTAATTTAGTCGTTGCTGTAAAATTAGGAGCAGAAATCTTTTGTAACAACAAATTTGGGACATCCCATAAATTCCTATAACTATCTGTAACAGGATAAGAATAAAGACGTATATATCCATTTTGTCCATTACAAAACATCCATTTTTCGTTGATATTAGCATTCCACTGCCATTGTGGAGACAAATTCTGACTATTAAACTCATCACTTTCCTGAGGAGTACAAACAGAGTACTTTTTACCAACATCTGGTTTCTTATAGAATAATACCGGTTCTCCGCAACCATCTTCATCTTTATCTATTCCTATGACAGGCCAGTCATCCACCCATTTCATAGGCTGAAGATGAAGCAAACGACCATGTGCACCTACATCTTGAAAATGTAAAAACCAGTCTTCTCCTGTAGTAGTGTCCACCCACGCGCCTTGATGAGGTCCGTTTATCTTTGTTTCTCCTTGAGCCAATACAGTCTTCCACTCATAAGGTCCATAGATATTTTTCGAACGTAACACTACCTGCCACCCAGTAGCCACACCACCAGCCGGATGGAAAATATAATAATATCCATTACGTTTATAAAATTTGGGTCCTTCACAAGTTTCATGAGCTTCATGTCCGTCAAAAATGATACGAGACTGGGTAATAGCTTGAGTTGCCTCAGCATTTAATTCACAAATGGCTATGACACTTTTTAAACCGGCACGACTACCTGCATAAGCATGTACCATATACACTCGTCCATCATCATCCCAAAGAGGCGTTGTGTCAATGATTCCTTTACCTGATTTTACTAAAACCGGCTCACTCCAAGGACCTTCCACTTTTGAGGATTTCACCATATAAACTCCTTGATCGGGATCTCCCCAAAAAATATAAAATTCCCCGTTATGATAGCGGATGCTAGGAGCCCATACACGATTTCCATGCTGGGGAGAATTATCGTTTATGGGAGGTACGGCATAAGGTAATGCCGCACCAATGATACTCCAATTCACCAAATCCTTGGAATGTAATATTTGCAAACCTGGTAAACAACCAAAACTCGATGAAGTCAAATAATAATCATCTCCAACCCTACATGCGTCAGGATCAGAATAATCCGCATAAAGTACTGGATTTTTATAAGTTCCATCACCTTGGTCTGACACCCATACTTTTGAAACATAGTCTTGAGCAGAAACTAATCCTCCGCTCATTCCCACCAAGTAAAAAGCTATAATATATTTCTTCATTATTTATAACCTGTATTTTGAGTAAATTCCGTTTTATTTTCAATAGCATCCAAGAATGTCTGAGGGAATGGACGTACCCAATGATGTTCATCCACATTTGCAGCATCAGGATTACACTTTTTTATTCTTTTTACAAACTGTTCTTTGCCAAATCGTTTCAAATCAAACCAACGCAACTGCTCTCCAGCCAACTCCCGTGCACGTTCATCCAGTATAAAATCAATATCTTGTATTTGTGACAATTCAACACGCATCGCATCTTCATATCCGGATATGGCACGAGTCATACGCAATTTATTCATATAATCCAAAGCATCCGCTTTATTTGCTTTAGCTCCCGCCTCTGCTGCAATAAGATACATTTCAGCAATACGAATCATGAAGCCGTCACGAGTACTTCTATCTTCATCTTTTGACGCACGAGTAGGATCTGCAAATTTACTCAACTCCAAATATTGCTTCATATTCTTTGTCGAACCATCTGCATTATACACATCATTTCTATCAAAAAGCTGATAACGATTTTCTGCCCATGCCCGTTGAGCTTTAGTTGCCTCCCCTTTAATTATATAAATAGCAGTATCAGTCATTGCAGTATATTTACCTTTTCCCTTTTCATTATTCATAATCCATAAATTACGAAAACTACCAGCATAACGCTGGTCTTTTTCCTCATCAAACAAATCCACCAAATAACGAGTTGGCATATATCGGTTAAATGGACGACCATATTCTGCTGTACGTGTCATACCCGGTTGATCATCATACTTCATACAAAAAAGCAAATGTGCATTATTCCCTCCGTTTCTGATAACAGGTTTATCATCCAATTCAGAATTATACAACTGATTTGTCGAATAATCTACATACCATATCACTTCTTTATTAGAGTTTCCATCACTATTCTTCATGTCCCATATTGAAGCAAAATCTTCAGCTAATTCAAACGGACCATTTTCTATCACATCTTTAGCCAAATCGTATGCCTGTCCATACATGTCCACATCGTTCTTTTCACTTGCTCTAGTTAATAAAAGTCTAGCTTTTAAAGCTTTCGCAGTCCAGATGGTAACCCGTCCACCATCATTTTGCAAAGTTGACAACTTGCTTTTGATAGCCCAATCCAAATCATCAAACATATATTGGTAGATATTATCTGTAGAAGTTTTTACCGGGTTCATTACTATACTGGTAGAAGGCTGGTCCGTATAATAGGTATCTCCAAATGTTTCAGTCAATATCCAATAATAGAATGTACGTAAAACTCTTGCTTCCGCCTCACGCTTATTCAAAGTTGTTGCCAATATCTCATCATTGGATGGATTCGGCACTGTTTGTGCATGAAATATTGCTGTATTACACCAATTTATCGCTGCATAAAAACGGTCAAAATAAAAAGTACAGGCAGAATTTGTTCCATCCAAAGACTGGGTATATGCCGCCATATTATTATCCACGCATCCCGAACCAGCCGCAATAATATCAGTTCCAGTCTCACTTAGCCCAATCGCATCCTCTTTTCCCGCCCAAAAGCGTAAAGGAGTATAACAAGCATTAACTACAGCATTCAATCCTGCTTCCGTGTCATAATAACCTCCTTCTGAAGTCACATCACTATAATTCGTTTCATCCAAGAAACTATCACAACCACATCCTAGAGTTAGCATCAAAGATGTCAATACAAATATATTTTTCTTCATAATTACTTTCTTTTAATATTATACACTCTATCAAAAATCCAAGTTCACACCAAAAACAAGCTGTTTGGTCATCGGAAATGAAATTCCTCCCCCTCGTTCTGGATCGTAATTATCAATGCTGCTGAAGGTAAAGAAATTTTTTGCAGTTGCATAGATACGTGCACGTCCCAAACCTAAACTAGCCAATACTTTTGAAGGGATATTATAGGCCAGGGTTACATCCCTCACCTTAACAAACGACCCTTTTTCATATTTCAAAGTTGAGGAATATCTAGTTTTTCCAAACCCATAAAACCGATTGGGACGTGGGAAATTATTAGTTGGATTTTCCGGAGTCCAGTAATCCACATTAGAACTATTTTCCAATCCATCCGGTTTATATCCTCTATTGAACTCGTAATCAATCCATTGACCTAAACGACTATAAATAAAGAACGAAAATTCAAAGTCATGAATGGTAAATGAGTTATTTATACCAAAAGTAACTTTAGGACGTTTACTATAAATCACACGGTCTTCGGGAGTTATTTCACCATTACCATCCGTATCCTGAATCTTAATATCTCCAGGTTTCTGTCCATTTTTAGCAGCTTCATCCGCTTCATCCAGTTGCCAGATTCCTATCTTTTTATAATCATAAAAGACCTGAAACGCTTCACCTACAAACCATGAGTTTGCCTCATCTCTCAGTGCTCCTGAAGCCAATTCCTTAATTTTCTCTTTATTGTGAGAAAGAGTAAAATCTGTAGTCCAAGTAAAATTCTTCTTTTGAATGTTTACAGAGTTCAACGCCACATCAATACCAAAATTTTCTGTTTTACCAATATTTTCCATAACTTCGGTATACCCATTGGTTGATGGAATCTTACGATTCATCAATACATTTCTAGTATATGATTTATATACATCTACAGAACCTGAAAGACGGTTATTAAAGAAACCGAAATCCACACCTAGATCAAACACAGAAGTTGTTTCCCAAGTCAGATTTTTATTCGACATCGTTTTAGGATACAGCCCACTAGCCAAATCATTGTTAAATGAATAAGTGGACGAACCTAAAAGCCCGACAGTCTGATAAGGATCAATAGCCGATTGCCCTGACTCTCCCCAACTCAAACGAAGTTTTAAATTTGACAGTTCGTCAAAACCTTTCAAAAAACTTTCTTCATTCATTCTCCATGCCACCGCTACAGATGGGAAATACCCCCATTTATGTCCATCGGCTAATAATGAAGAACCGTCCGCACGTAATGACGCTGTAAGAATATAACGATCCATAAACTTATAGTTTACGCGCCCGAAAAAAGAAGCTAATTTTTCCTCATTTAAATAGCTGTCAATCATGACTTCCTTGGTATTCGATGCCAAATTATGATAGATATTTCCTCCATATGTCTGTCCTTTACCTGAAGCCAAAGTGTACTCCTTACTTTTATAAATAGTACTTGTACCACCCATTATCTGAAAATCATGTTCACCTAAAATTTTAGAATAAGTCAGAACATTTTCCCAAGTTATACCCGATTCTATAGTATGCTCTTTTAATGATTTACTATCCTTACCTTCTCCATCCAAAGAATTTGCAGAACAATAATATCCCCTTCTCTTATTTCTTACATCCACACCTAAAGTTGTTCTAAAAAGCAAATCTTTTGTGATATTCCAATTCGCATATAGACTACCGAAAAAACGGGTTGCTTTTGTATTATCTTTTACAGCTCCATCTACATCATCCACTAACGGATTAGTTTGAGAATTATATCCCGGAGCAGGAAATCTTACTACTTCTCCATTTTCATCATAAGGTTTTGACAAAGGCACAATCTTATTACACATATTCAAAGGATCACGACGCGTGTTTTGATCTTTGTATGTATAAGTAATATTAGTACCAATCTTCAAGTTTTCTAATAGTTTATGATCTAATGCCACTCTAGCATTCAAGCGTTTATAATTATCATTTTTAAAAAGTCCATTTTCGCCTCTGTATCCTAAAGAAATAGAATGTTGTGTTTTCTCTGTACCTCCTGTTATAGACAATTCATAATTCTGATTAAATCCATTACTCATCATTAAATCTCTATAATCTGTAGAAACTCCTTCTCGTACATACTCTAATTCCTGTGCTACCGTAAAGACTTGCTCATCTGGTAAATATTCATTAGTTGTCTGGTCACGATATGCTTCACGCTTTAACTGAGCATATTCAGCTCCGTTCATAATAGAGGGATAAGACGAAATCATATTAATGGAAGCAAAAGCGTTCAAAGAAACCTTTGATTTTCCAGCTTTACCTTTTTTAGTTGTAACGATAATAATACCATTAGCACCACGTGTTCCATAAATAGCAGTCGAAGAAGCATCTTTCAATACCTCAATAGATTCTATATCAGAAGGATTAATATCCAAAGTTGTACCATAATCTATACCATCAACTAAAATCAGAGGTGCATTACTAGCCTTCAAAGATCTTTCACCACGAATAGTAAAACTCAAATCTGCTCCAGCTTTACCAGAAGAAGCTGTTAAATCCAATCCTGCTACTTTTCCTTGCAAAGCCTCTAAAGCATTTGTAGTAGGAATAGCAGTAATATCCCGAGACTTTACAGAAGATACTGCACCTGAAAGATCTCTTTTCTTTTGTACACCATAACCAACAACAACGACCTCATCCAAAGCTTGAGTGTCCTCTTTCAATGTAATTATGAAAGATGTTTGTTTTCCCACAGAGACAGACTGAGTGAGATACCCAATGTAAGAAACAACCAAAACATCTTTTTCCTTCACATTTGGTATGGTAAATTTACCATCCAAATCCGTTATAGAACCATTTCCTGTTCCTTTCACAGAAACATTAACACCAATAACCGGTTCTCCTGACATATCTTTTACCATACCGGAAATCTGACGGGTCTGTGCAAAAGATAACAGATACATAACACTGAATATCAAAGACATAAACATTCTTTGAATACAAACTTTTTGATTCATAAACTAGTGTTTTTATAATTAGTAAATAAGGTAATTTTTCAACATTCTTTTAATTTAAAAAACCACGGTAACAGGTTCACCTGCTTTCAACGCTATTTCCTGTTTATCTATACCTTGTAACTGGATTTTCACAGTCTGATTTATTTTGGACAACAAAGTTGCTTTTACTTCTTTTTCGTGCCATACTAATTCTTGTAACAGGATTCCTCCTCTTAAAGCTATCCCTTTTATAGTACCATTCTTCCATTGAACAGGCTTACAAGGTAAAAGAGAGATTACACCAGGTTCAGAATAAACCATCATCTTCATCACTAATGACGGATATCCCCCACAAATGTCCAAATTGAATGTTTTCTTAGGGTCATGAGTTGAAACTAAATTGTTGTTCCAATAACTATTTCCAAGCCAGACCAACATATCATAAGCCATTTCTGTCTCTCCTAAAGCACATGCCGCAAATGCCAACTGAACCATCCCAAACGCCATGATACCTCCGTTATCCTGTCGCCGTATTTCCATTCTGCGATTGATAGCGCGTTTACACCCCTCTATCAAATCTTGATTGCCCATAATCAACGGATCATGAAAATCATACAATCCGAATAAATGAGAAGCATGACGGTGTTTATGATTATCCTGCAAATCTTTCCACATCCACTCTCTGATTTCCCCATTTTCATTCAACATATAAGAAGGCATTTTTTCCTGCATCGCTTTCCATACTGGAATCTTATCTTGATTTACCCCTAAAATCTGGCTGGCTTCTATAACAGAACGCAATAACCCATTAGCAGCCATTACATCCATAGTAGCATTGACACATGCCTGACTTGAACTATTAGCCGGATTATTCTCTGGAGAATATGAAGGGTTAAAAATATACTTTCCATCATTACCTTCTTTTAAGAAATCCTCATAAAACAAAGCAGCCTGCTCCATAAACGGAAGCGCACGCTCTCTTAAAAAATCTTTATCCAAGGTGTACATATAATAATCATAATAGAACAATGAATACCATGCGGCTCCTGCTAACCAAAACGTCATCGGCCATGTAGCATCAAAATGATTATTCAGACCATGGGAACTAAAACGTGAAGGGACATGAATACCCTGACAATTAAAAAGTTCACGCGCATTCACTTTAAAATCCTCCATATATGCTTCCAGCCTGTCGAACAAAGGCAACATCAACTCCGGGGTATTAGCCTGAAGATAATGGGAAACGACAACCGGAAGATTACCATTGGTCGTATAATCACCAGACCACGGAGGAGTCATAGTAGCCCCCCAAATACCTTGAAGATTAGGAGGATTAATACCCGTCGCACTAATTACATTATAACGTGCCGCATCAAAAAGTTTTTCTACAAGAGCCGGATTAGAGCCTCCTAACTTCAACAATTCTTCAGAAGATTTCATCCGGTCCTCTTCTGATGCATCCAAATCAATAGAAACACGTTCAAACAATTCTTTATGAATTTTCTTATGTACCGCCAGCAATTCATCATAAGTTCCATCATATGATTTTAATGCATTACTCATTTCAAGAACCCGAGACTCCTCCATATTATCAGAAGGCTCAATCCGAGCAACAATTAACACATCAGTGGCATCCCTGAGGATCAATCGGTCGGAATCCATTTCTATCTTTCCATCCGAACGTAGAACCTGTACCACTCCTTCGTAACCTTTAAAACTTTTTCTAGATTCAAACTCCCAAGGTCTTTCATACCATGCTTTAAAATAAAGCCCATTATCCATTGTTCCGGATTCGACCTTCTTTATACAAAAGTTATCATCCAGATTAAACTTCTTGATACGGCCCACATCATGCCTTATTATCTTCGAAAGGCTCAATGTTGTATTAATAGACGCTCCTTCGTCTGATGAAAATTTCAAAACAACAAGATTATCAGGTCTTGAAACAAATAATTTACGGGTGAAAACACCATTATTATCTTCCCTATTTACTATTACCTCACCCGAAGTAAAATCTACTGATCTCTCATATTGTTTTACAGTAGAAGTATCTCCTAAAAGATTGAATTGAAAAGCGGGAATAAAAAGATCTGTTGCATGTTTCCCTTTGTACCCTTCTGAGTTTGCCAAATCCACAACAAACTGAGAAGCCTCCATATATTTGTCCTCCAACAACATTTGCTGAATTTTACCTAAATATTTTCCCTGACCTACCGGTTTCCTTGCAGAATGAATAGGCAAATAAAGCAAAGCATGATTTAAAACAATGGATTCCTGATATGGATCTCCTATCACCATAGCCCCCATTATACCATTTCCACTAACTAGTGACTCCTCCCAAATTTTAGCCGGTCTGTCACTATAAAATCCCCTTTTCGGTGTTGCACCAGTATGTATTTCTGATTTACAGCTCCAAAAAGAAAAGGCAATCACACAATAGATTAAAATTTTCTTCATAGTACTTTATATTAAATAGTCTATTATATAAGATTCCATTTGGCAACCTAAAATTATTTCATTGCAAACATAGCAAAGAGGTAAAAAGGGAACGTGCATTATTTATGCCGTTCCGTGTATTTTTTAAACTACTTGATAGAAAAGTATATTATTTATGCTATTCTGTGTACTTTTTATGCCAAACCATAAAAAAGCCTTTGATTTATCAATCAAAGGCTTTTGTTTTATACTCACTCGGAGTACAATTTTTCAACTCCTTAAATACCCTACTAAAATATTGGGGAGAAGAAAAACCACTCATATAGGCTACTTGAGATATATTATAATTCCCCGAATCCAATAATTGTATGGCCCGCTTCACCCGCATATCCTTTACTAAATCAATAGGGGTCACTCCCAATATAGACTTTACCTTCCGATAAAAAACAGTACGTCCCATTTTCATCGTATCAGCCAGATCCTCAATTTTAAAGTCCTGTTCCTGGAGTTTGGATTCCACAACCTGAATCACTCTCTGAATAAATACCTCATCAAAAGAAGTTATTTGAGGTATTGAAGGAGAGAAACTATCCAAAGAAACACTCGAAGCTACCAAATTCTCCTGTTCAAAAGACCTGAATGCTTGTTTCATAAAATAATCATGTAACATTTCGCGTTGCTTCAACAAAGAAGAAATACGGGCACGTAAATATCCGGAACTAAATGGTTTAGTTATATAATCATCCGCACCATATTCCAATCCTCTGATACGATCATCCAACGCAGATTTTGCCGATAACAAAACAAAAGGTATATGACTGGTATCATGATTCTTTTTCACTTCTTCCAATAATTCAATACCATCCATACAAGGCATCATCACGTCACTAAGTACCAAGTCCGGTAATTCTAACCTTATTATTTCAAGTCCCTTTTTTCCATTCTCCGCTTCTATTATATGATACTCCTTACGAAGAATACTTACAATAAAATGTCTTAGTTCTTCATTATCATCCACTACCAAGACTGTTATATCTTTTATAAATTCTTCTTTTTGTTCTACTTGTGTCTCAATTGAAGGCATTGTTTTGCTGTCATTCAAAATGAATTCCACATTCTTGTCTGATTGGAAAACTTCATAGCTTCTTGACAAAGAAACAGAGAACACACTCCCCTGTCCTAATTTACTATCCACCATGATAGAACCATGTAGCATATCAACCAATTCTTTTACCAAGGAAAGGCCAATCCCGCTTGAAAAATTAGGGTCTGTATATCCCAAAGTTTCAAAACGTTTAAATAACATATCTATTTTTTGCAGTTCAATACCATTACCTTCATCTCTGACTTTGAAAAAGAAAACATCATTTTGAGGTTCAAGAATAAAATCGATATTCTTGCCGTCGGGAGTATACTTAAATGCATTTGACAATAGATTAAACACTATTTTTTCAAATTTATCAATATCAGTATAAAGCACATAACTATCACAGGAACAAATAAACTGAAAATTAATATTCCGCTGATGTGCCAAAGCGGTAAAAGTTTCAAAGATTTTTTTAGACAAGGATACTATATCTGTTTCTTCAATATACAATTTCATTTTGTTATTCTGTATTTTCCTAAAATCAAGTAATTGGTTGATAAGGCGTAACATACGGTCTGTATTCTTTTTTGCTATCAACATATTCTCCCGACCTTCCTCACTTAACTTCTCATGATCGATCACCTCTTCAATGGGACTGGCAATTAAAGTTAACGGAGTACGTAATTCATGAGATATATCTGTAAAAAAACGAAGTTTCAAGTTTGTTATCTGTTGCTCAAAGTCCACTTTTCGTCTTAAATTAAAAATATAAGCTAAAGTTACAGAAACAGCGACAATTATCAATAGAATTAATATGACATATAATAACCATGCCCACCCAGTTTCCCAAAAAGTCGGTTTTACATGAATAAATAACCGGGCCATATTATCAACCCATAATCCATCTCCATTAGTAGATTTTACTTCCAACACAAAATCCCCTGCCGGAAGATTAACCAAACTGGCAGAATGACCATAACCTATACAATTCCATTCCTTATCTATATTTTTCAGACGATATGCATATTGTAAATTACCCGAAGCGGCAAAATCCAATGCTGCAAAAGTAATCGAAACATTCCTCTCATTTTTTTCTAAAGTCAAAGTCTGATCTACAATAGGAGAAGAATCTCCCATTTTGTTATTTTTACCAGTACTGGCATTTGTAAAGACAATATGTGGTATAAAACTACTTTTATTCAACTTATCTAAATGCAAGTATAAAACATCTCTGTTTAAAGCCACATACATGCCATTTTTGTCATCCCTGACCAACGGTATTTCAGAAACTAATAAATGAGAATGAAAATAAAAACGATTATAAGACTCTATACTACCTCTATCAGGATTATACCTACAAATCTGATCTTCAAAACTAATCCATAGCTCATTTCTGTTTCCTTCTATCATTGTATAGGCCATATCCGAAGGCAAACCATTCTGTTTATTCAAATGCACAAACTCTATATTGTCGCACAACAAATTTTTAGACGTTACCAGATTCAATCCACTACTATGGGTTATAATATAGATTTCTCCTTTCTTACTTTCAAAAGTATAAATTACGTCATTATTACTAAGACTATTGGCACGCTTAGTTTCACAGTGATTCAAATTAAATTGTATTTTCCTATATTCATCAGTTTTAGCTGAAAAAGATAACAGTCCATCAGTTGTCCCCACCAACATAATTCCTGTTGAAGTACAGTATATGCTCCTCACTTTTCTACATTCATCTTTAGGATAAAGATCTAATCCATTATCAGAATGAATAAAATGCAAATCAGGAAAAATCCCGTCAACAACGTTTAATCCTCCACCATAAGTACCAATCCAAATATGTCCATTCATATCTTTGCCAAAAGCATAAATAGCATCCGAACTGAGACTTCTCTTATCTTTCTTATCATGTTTGAAATGAAAAATACGGAATTTTTCAGCTTCGGGAACAGCCACATAAATCCCGTTCTCTCTACTCCCCATCCATAAACGATGAGCTTCATCTTCGAAAAAGCAATAAATATCAGCACCAAAAATAACTTGTCTGTCTTGCACCAAATCTCCTGCCTCATTCAAGTTACCTATATAACGATGCTCTCTATCATAGACTTCTATCCGTTTACTTTTATCGGCAATCCACACTCTTTGTCTGGAATCAACAAACAACCCACGTATTTTATCATGATGATTCATTGAGAAATAACTGTAATTTTCATTCAAGAACGTAATCATATCAACCCCAGAATCACAACTCAGCCATATATTCTTCTGATTATCAACTAAAAATTTTCTACCTGTAGCCTTATAAGACACTTTTTCACCATTTATATAAGTATAACCTTGTTCAAAAAGATTTTTTGTGGGATTATAAAATGAAAATTCACCATTTGAAGCTAAAATCCAGATACGTCCATAACTATCCTCATGAATAAAGTTATACATTTTCTCGCGCTGACTAAATGGATAGCTCACAAATTCTATTTTATTATGCTTCAAATCACAACAAACGACATTGGACTTTCCCATTAAACATCCATAATTTATTATCTGTCGACTGAAAGAATCCGGATGGTGATATATCGGAACTACTCTTATCTATCAAAATATTTTCTACATGGTTATTATAAGTATCAACCACAATGACTCCTCTTTTAGTTATAACTCCCATTTTTCCATCTTTCAATGCCAATAGTCCCATAATATCCCAATCTATCCTTTCAAAATTCACTTCTTTTATTCCACCTTTCGAAGTATATAACACAATTTCTCCAGATGAAGTTGCCATATAAAATTGATGATTCAAAGATACTGCATACTTAAAATCCCTTTTGTCCGATAGTTCACATTTCCCATAAACAAAACATCCCTTATCTGTCAATATCCACTCATTATTATATGCATCCAATACAACTGAATAGACATGATTTCCATGTTGTGGAACAGAACCCGACGACAGAAATATAACCCCATTATCTTTCTGATAATCAGCCTCATCAATACGCCACAGATTTCCATCAGAGGCAACAACCCAAACAATTCCATTATTTAATGGAATTAGTTTTTCCACCAAATCACATTCCTCTATTTGGGGATGATAAACAAAGACATCTTCAAATCTTTCCCGTTGAGTATCAAACAGGTAGACCTTATCGTCATATGTATGGCACCATAATGTATGATCACTACCTTTAATCACCTGCACCATTCTATTATATTTCAATTTTATTGCATCTGTAGGATATGACTTATAATTTTTGAAAGTATATCCATCATATTTTTCCAACCCATTCCAAGTGGCCAACCAGATATATCCATCATCATCTTGAAGCATATCTTGTACTATATTTTGTGACAGACCATCTTCTATAGAATAATGCCGTACATCAATTAATCCTTGTGCGTGCACAAACAAAAAAAACTGATATAATATAATAGCGACCAATAATTTTACTCGTATGTTCATCATTGTAAATAATCTAAGATTAAAGTGTAGCAAATTTATGTTTTTTCTTATGATATCGTATAAAAAGAGCTAATAAAAAAGATGCCTTGACCGTTTTCTATAACAATCAAGGCATCTTGCCAATCAATATAAGAAATTAAAACAACGTATTCGTATCCTCCACCAACCTGCCCATAGCCCAAGCCGCCCGGATATTCAGTTCTCTATCCAAAATCAACACATCGGCATCCATATCTTTCTGCAATGCCCCCTTCCGGTCATCCACTCCCATAATTCGTGCCGGAGTTTCAGAAGCCATCCGTACGGCGTCAGCCAGCGGAATACCAGCTTTTACCATTGTTCGTACTAATACATCCATGGTTGCTATACTACCTGCCAATGAAGAATGATCAGCCATTTTGCACACACCATCCTCAATAATTACATTAGGATCTGTTATTTCCATTCCATCAGCAGCGGCATATGCCAAAGCATCCGTAACCAAACAAGTTTTTTCCACTCTCTTCAATTTATAAGCCAACCGAAGAATAGTAGCAGGTAAATGGATACCGTCAGCAATCAATTCGATAGTCATTCCGTCTGTCAGATAAACACTTTCCACTGTCCCTTCGTATTTATATTCACGACATTTATGGAATCCCGGCATGCCGTTATAGAAATGGGCAGTATGAGTAAACCCGGCTTCAAACGCAGCTTTTATCCCCTCGTATTCTGATTCTGTATGTGACACAGCCACTAATACTCCTTTTGACTTCAAATAGCGGGCAAATTCCAACGCACCCGGAAGTTCAGGTGAAGCATCCCAACGCTTGATGCAGTCAGTACTTTCCAATAAAGAAGTATATTCCTCTTTATCAGGATTCTTCAATTTCCCGGCAAACTGCTCACCTGCTCTTTTCGGATTCAGGTAAGGGCCTTCTACATGCAACCCCAAGACAGGACTATCCTTCTCGTTCATCAAAGTTTCGCACACAGTTACCGCCTTACGGATTTCAGAAAAAGGAGAAGAAGACAAAGTTGGGAAAATACTGGTCGCTCCATGTTTCTGATGGGCTTTTATCGCTGCACGGAACGCCTCTTCCGTACATTCATTAAAATCGTGGCCACCACCGCCATGAGCATGCATACACACATATCCGGGTACAATATACATCCCTTTAGCATCAATCAGTTTCGCACCGATCAGTGCCAGGTCACAGTTAGTCACTTCCAGTATTTTATTATCCCGTATCAGTACAGAGCCTTCGTCCAACCAACCTTGCGGAGTAAAAATCTTGCCGTTAATAATTTGAGTTAACATGATTAGCGAGTATTAGATAATATTTATTTAATGCTTTTTGTAACAACAAAAGTAAACACTTCTATCGAGAAAGAAAAGTAAATTCTTCATTATCTTTTTTGTTTCTTCAATGAGAATATAGGCAGAAACAAAAATATTCCAAGTATAGACATAACTAACCCGCCTATAGTACCTGCCGCCAAAGGAAACCAGAAAGCCTCTTTTCCATCCCCCACCATAAAAGGAATAAACCCCAGAATAGTAGAAACAACCGTCAGAAAAATAGGCAGAATCTTCGAATTCCATGCTTTGGTAAAAGCACGTGCCGGTAATAACAGAGGATATCTTTTTCTTATCGCATTATATTCATTTAGAATATAAATACTGGCATTCACTGTAATACCGCAAAGTAATACAAAAGAAGCAAATCCACCCTGATCAAAATTCAGTCCGAAAAGATAAAACGTAAGGAATACGCCAATGTAGGATATCGGAATGACAAAAATGATAGCCAAAGGCTGTTTCAAAGAATTAAACAAAATAGCCGTCGTAAAGAAAATAATGGCGATTACAATCAACAACAATGCATATTGCTTGTTATCTTTTTTATTCCATGACCAATAATCCTGATCATTTTCGGCTGTATATCCCATAGGTAATACCTTATTAAATTCCTCCAAGTCCTTCTTCAACAGTTTTTTTCCTTGTTCGGATGAACCGATATATTCATATTGCAGGCAAAGACGATATTGTTGGTTTTCTTTTGCAACTTTCTGGGGTGACTGTCCTTTCTGAACAGTAGCGAAATCGGCCAGTTTATAAGAACGGCCATTGATGAAAAACGGTATATTAACCAAGCCCCATACATCATATTGCTGCCCTTGGAGCGATGAAAGCTTCAGTTGTTCCGTCTGATTATCAAACAACACGTTACCACAATAAATATCCCGTCCGAATACAGGGCGCAAAGCGGTAAACAGCTGCGTGGCTGTAACATTCTCTTTCGCCATCCTCAGCTTGTCCAAATCCAGATAAAACTCACTATAATCATCTTTCCACCAAGAAAACTCCGAATTTACCGTCACTTCCTTGATACGGCGGTGTAATAACAACTTCTCCTTCAGCCGTTCCGTCCAATAAGAAAGTTCGTCGTAATTATACCCATACAGTTTCACACGGAAACTGCCGGCACTCTCACGCACATCGTTACTGAATCCCTGATCTTGCAAACCATATACGCTCCAGCTACCACCTCCCAAAGTCAGTGCCTTACTGATTATATTAGCTTTCAAAGTATACGGGAATCCGCTCCGCTGATTTTCTTTTGTAAAATAAATCTGAATATTAGCCTGACGCGCATTATAGATATACGTCTGAAACTGCCTAATTTCCTTAAAATCGCTCAGATAAGTTTCCATCCTCTTTATCAGCACATTCATCTGCTCTAATGTACTGCCATTAGGCAAAGTAGCATAAACGGAAAGCACCACTTCACCTTCATCTCGATTGAAATAACTTCCCTCGTATACTTTCTCTGCAAAAAGACGGAGACTACCACCTAAAGCCTTGTTGATTACCGGCTTTACCTTATCCTTGAAAGTGGAATTATCAAATACCTTATTATAATATTCCACCCATTTACCTTCTCCTTCCATCTTCTCGGGCAGCATAAATACAGGCAGACCGAACCCCAGCAGCAACAGCAGGCAAGCTATCACCCTGAAACGGCATAAATAATAAATCAACCCTTGATAGAAACGGGTAAAATAGACAGTCAACCGTTTCATAAAAGTAGGTCTGAGCAGAAAACGTCTTCTTTTTCTTCTCTTTTTCTTCTTCAAACCTATTTTATCAATCATGGACGGAACAAAGAATAAGGCAACAAACAAAGATACAGCCAGATTGATAATGACCACCGCTGCAAAATCCTGCAAGTTCAGACGTATCTTCTCATCCAGAAAGAAGATAATAACCAATGCCCCGATAGTAGTCAGCGTGGCTGCCAGTACAGAAACAAACGCCTTCAGATTGCGGCGATGCAGAATATGGTCTGTCATCACTATCGTATTATCGATCACCAAATTCAATGAGATGGTAATGCCCGCCAATGAATAAAGCTGCATTTCCAAACCAAATGTATAATAAAGAATGACGGCAACAGATATATTAACCACCAGACTGGCCACAATCAGGAACAGATAACGCAGATTCCGTGTTATCAACGCTACAAACAACAATAGAATCAATACAGTCAGTCCGGTACGAAAATAAATCTTATCCAATTCTTTCTGAATATATTCCGTAGCATCATAACTGATATGCACCTCATATCCCGGAGGCATCTTCTGTTGCAACTCACCCATAAGGTGCTTCACTTCCCCACTTAAATTTAATTGGTTGGCTGTTTCCTCGGCAGTGACATACAGGTAAACAGAGTTCAACCCGTTTATCCGGTAATAACTTTGCGGTCGTTCTTCCACATGCCTTACCTTTATCAGTTTATCCAGCATAACCATCGTTCCATCTTCGGCTTGCAGTTGAATGGCTCCCGGTTCAAATTCCATTTCTTTTTCAGTAGATGTACGTACCAGTCTGATCCACTCTCTGCCCTCCGCACCTTTTTCAATAGAACAGATTCCCAGAAACTCTTTTTCATAATGGCGGTTAATGGCCCGTTGCACAGCCTGCAGTGTGATTCCCAAATGTGAAAGCTGGTCACTGTCATACTCCAACTGCCACTCCATAGGTGTAGCTCCATTCAGTTCCACTTTATAAATCCCCTTCAACTGTCCCAATACCGGCTTGATATTCTCTTCCGCATACTGCTGAATCAAAATAGGATTGGCAGGCGCATTCAGTGTATAAGTAATAAAAGGTCTGGACGCCTTATCATCCGAACGTCGCGTACTGATTTGAGGGTAACTCACCCCCTCGGGCAGTTGAGGCCAGGTCTGTCTGATGATGGTAGACACTTCAAAGCGGGTAACGTCAATATCCGCATGCTTATCCAATTCCAAAGAAATTGAGCCGCTGCCGTTATCCGAAGTAGAGTTCACCTTCCTGATTCCCTTTACTCTGGCCATCATCGCCTCCAGTTTACTGGTAACCTCCGCCTCAATAACCCGTGACGAATTGCCGGGCATACTGAAAGAAACAGTCAGACCGGGCAAGGTACGCGACGGCGCCAGCTTAACCGGCAACAACGGTACTAATACCACCCCTATCAGTGACAGACAGACAAATGTCACTATCAGAGTAAACGAGGAGAGGTTACGCGGATTACTCATCGATAAATTCCAGTATTAAAATCAAACTTGTCCGCCAGAGAAAAACCGGACTCAAAATCGTGCAGCGTCAGTTTACGTATCTTATAATAATTCAACCAATAATTCTGCAAAGCCGAAATATAATTTTTCTGCGCTTCCTGCTGGCGGTTCAACGAAAGAGTAAGACTATTCACATCCGCCTTTCCGATGATAAAACGTTGGCGTGTCTGCTCGTATGCCATTACGGCAAGGTCCAAAGCCTCCTCCGCACTCGCAATCAAACTCTGCTGAATGTTAAAATCATTCACCGTCATAATCACCTCTTCCTCCACACTCAGTTCTTCCTGACGAGCGGCAATCCTCACCACATTCAGATTATTTCTCGCCATATTATATTTACCCTTTCTCACTCCCCAGTCAATCAAAGGAATAGAAACACTGACAGAAACCAAATCCTGTTGCAAAGGATGTCTGTAGGCATCTCCCAGTTTATCCGCCACCTGGTTAAAACCCACACTGGCATTAAAACTAGCATTGAAACGGGATTCTTTCTTTGTCTTGTCCACATTCTGTTCCGCTTCCAGCACATTCTGCCGTTGTTCCAGGAAAGTAGGATTATTCTCTTTGGCCCGCATCAACGCATCATCTACCGGAATCATCTTTCCTGTGGGACGTCCCGGTATATCCAATTCAATCACGGTATTCTTATCCAGATTCAGAAAGGAAGCCAATGAAAACATAGCGCGTTTCAAAGCAATCTGCGCATTCTGCAACGTATTATGCGCATTCACTTTGTCCAGTTGCAATGTCAGCAAATCGGCACGTGATATCGCTGCTATCTTATGACGCTGGAGCCCGATGCTATAAAGGGTATCACTGGACGCCACATTCTCCTCCGCCAAGCGGTAATCCGCCTGTGCCATAGCCAACGCAAAGAAATAAGTCACCGCTTCTTCTGAAACCATTTCCGTGTTATAAATGAATTGCTTCTTCACCTTTTCATACTTCAACGGCTCTATTTTCCGGTCCCAACGAAAAGCATTATATCCCAACAGGCTCTGTTGATATCCCACACGCACAGGGATACTGGAATATTGTGTAGACTTTGAGTCACCGAAATTACGCATAAAGTCCAGTTCCGAATCAATATAGAAAGTACCGCCCGTCCAGTCCAGATTCTGTTTGATACTCAATCCGCCTGATGCACTGAACATCTGTTGTTCACGATACACATCCATATCCTCATTCGAATCATAACGCTGGGTGATATAGCGATAATATTTAGCCGGAGTCAGATCCAGCGTAAGACTCGGCAAACGGTTCGCCTTGTAAGTACGATATTCCCAATATCCCGACAAATAAAGATTCTGATATCTGAAAGCGGACAAGGAACTATCATTCGCAATCTCTATCGTACGTTGCAAATCCAGCTTCACCACCTGCTGCGCCTTTACCCCGAAAGACAGCATACATCCCACTATCCATATACTAATGTACTTCATTCTTGTCATGTTTTCTATAAATAAACCAATATATCAAAGGAATGATAAACAAGCTGACCAAAGTTCCCACCACCATAGAGCCAATCATGGCAATAGACAAAGGCTTCTGCATCTCCGACCCCATATCCGAGGTAAACAGCAACGGAACCATTGCAAAAATAGTTGTCAGCGAAGTCATGATAATTGCCCTCAACCTGCGCCTGCCTGCTGTATGAATGGCTTCCACCAAAGGCATCCCCGCTTTCCGTAATTCATTGATGGCATCCATTTTTAAAATAGAGTCATTCACCACAATACCACAAGTCACGATAATGCCTATGGCGGACATCAAATTCAGCGTGTGACCGAAAACCCATAATGCCAGCAAAGCAAAAGCCGTATCAATAGGAATTTCCATCAAGACAATCAGCGGTTGCAAGAAACTCTCAAACTGCGCGCAAAGGATAAAATACATCAGCAACAAAGAAACAAAAAGAATCACAGTCAATTCCCCCATCATTTTTTCATTCGAAAAGAAACTACCCGAAAAATCCACCTCCCATTCCTTTTCCTCATTAACCACCTCTTTCACCTTCCGCATCAGTCCCGGTGCATCCTTCACATCATAAAAGCTTAAAGGAATATATTCTCCGTTCTTTCCCGCCGTAATACTCTTCAAATCTTCGGCGGGCACTACCGTCACCAGGTTATTCAAAGGAATATAATTCACCTCTCCGTTACCATCTGCCATCGTCCGCACCAAAGTTTCACTTAATACACTATTTACACTCTTTTCCTCCCCGGCAATACTGATAGGCAGATATTGCTGGTAGGAGCGTAAAGTAGAAACCTTGTTCTCTTTGAAAGCTGTGCGGAGTACCCGCGTCAGTTCATCGTATGATACGTTATACAACAACAGTTTTTCTTTATTGATTATCAGATTCATCTGGTTCCGGAAAGCGATGCCCGTCGGAACATTGCCCGTCACCTGCGTGATTTCCTTTTCTAACCGCTGCAAACGCTCCGCCTCCGGTGCCTGCGATTTATTCGCCGTATGGAGTTCCGCTACCACATCCGCCTCTCCTGTCACAAACAACTTTTCAAAGATAGTTTCGGGGGGTGAGAAAGTAACCACTGCCAACGGATACTTCTCCCTTATCTCCTTCCCCAATAATTCCTGCAATGAAAAGATTCCGGATGGACTTTCTGTCTTAAAATAAAGTTCCGCTTCGGTAGATGAAAGTTCGCTGCCCCCGTTCAATATATAATCCTGCATACCCACGTATGCCGTATGCTCTGTCACCCGGTCGTCCACCTGTTTCATTAAATCATCCACCCGGCGGTTGTTCTCGTCCACATGGATATTCTCATTCCATTCTATCCGTGCCACCAGTTCATTCTGGTCAATCTGCGGCATACGTTCCTTCTCCATGACATAAAAAAGAAACACACACAGTGGAAGGGTTGCCAGCGTGCCGGCCACACAAAGCTTTTTATGTGAGAACACCCAGTCAATCCCTTTATCATAAAAGCTTTCCAGCCACTCATTTTTCAGCAGATTGTCAAAACGTCTGGAAAGAAATCCCTTACTACGGATACCAGCCTTATAAAACAACAGATACAATACGGGCAGCAACATAATACCCGTAATATAAGATATCATCAATCCCACCGTAATAGAAAAAGCCTGATCCATAAAAATAGCTCCAGCTATGCCGCTCATAAATATCAGAGGCACAAATACCGCAATGGTTGTAAGGGACGAACTGAGCATCGGTGTAATCATTTCCGTCGTGCCCACGGCACAAGAACGTTTCAGAGAATATCCCCGTTCACGATACTGCGAAATATTCTCCGTTACAATAATGGCGCTGTCTATCATCATACCCACTGCCAGAATCAAGCCCGAAAGTGATATCACATTCAGCGACACATGACAGAAATAAAAGAAAAAGAACGTAATAACAATAGAAGTGACCATGCTGATACCAATAATCAGCGGTGAACGTACATCCCCCAGAAACAGCACAGCTACAATAAAGATAAACAAGAACCCCAAAGAAAGATTCTGCTGCAAATTCGAAATAGTATAGTCCAACAATTCTGTTTGGTTACGGCTCACACTGAACTCGATATCCGGATACAGGGATGCAAAATAATCGGTCGTTTCCTTCAGCTTCGCCTTCATGGCATCCATATTTTCATCACTCTGCTTGATAATGGCCAGCGTCACCGCTCTTTTTCCTCCGGCAACGGAGCGTCCCATCTCTTTTTGCGAAACAACATCCACTTTGCAAAATTCTTTCAATTGCATAATGCGTTCCCCTTTACGGATATAAATATTTCTCACATCCTCCGGCGTACGGAGTAAGGTAGCTATACGGATATTATATTCATAATAGCCATCCCTCACCAACATGCTTCCCGGCTCTACATTATTGGCGGAAAGTGTATTCTCTATATCCTCCACACTGATCCCCGTCATGGCCAGTTTATCTTTATCAGGAACAATTTGCAAAAGCCTTCCGGGCACTCCGGTTATATCCGCCATAGCCACTTCGGGTAACTGTTCGATGCGGCGTTTCACCACATTCTCCGCCAATTCGCACAACTCCAGAAATTGTTGCTCGTCGGTTTCCCGATAAGCACCGTCGTTTTTCAAGGTCATATTGACGTAAAGTACAGGAATATCCGTCGCACTTGCCTTGATGGCTTTGGGACGTGTCACTTCCTTGGGAAGACTGTTCATAGCGGCATCTATCTTCTCATTCACCTCTATAAATGCCAGATCGGTATTCACGCCAAAATCAAACTCCAGACGGATCACACCCGCCCCGTCACGGGTTTCACTTTTTATCTCCCTCAGTCCGGCTACTTGCAACAACTGCCTGCGCACAGGGGTGACCACCGTATTCTCCAACTCGCGTGCCGATGAATTCTCGCCCGTCATCTGTATGGTAATCTGCGGTATGGCAATATCGGGCAGCAAAGATACAGGCAACGAAAAGTAGGTTACCAACCCTACAATAAAACAGGCGGTAAAAGCCATCAGCACCGCAATGGGCCGTTGCAATAAGAACTTAACCATACTTTCAATTTTTAATCACCCTCACCGGTGCTTCATGAGCCAGATTCACATTTCCGGTAGTTATTACCTCCATGCCCTCTTCCAGTCCATCTGTTATGGTATATTCCTCCATATTCTCCAATCCCGTATGCACATAGTTCCACATAGCTTTACCCTCTTTCAGTGTAAATACCACCTGTTTGCCGGAACGTAGTACAACTGCCGTTTTGGGGATAACCAGTTGTTCACCCACAGAACGCTTCACGCCTACCCTTACATTCATGCCGTCGAACAATTTATTACTCCCGTTCACTCGTGCCTTTATCCGTACCATTCCATTCTCGTCCACCAGCGGATTAATCTCACTGATACTTCCCTGGCGCACCCCTGCTGCCGATGCATAAGGAGTAATCTCCACCTTATCCCCCACTTTCAGTAATGGTAGCTCATTTTCAAGTACGGTGAAATCCACCTCCATATTACCTGTATGGATTACCCGACAGAAAGGCTCGGAAGTTTTGGGCATATTATACCTCTTTTCAAAGAGGTTGGCAATTACTCCATCGAAAGGAGCAGTCAACGTAGCTTGTTCCATATCATATTGAGCAGATTCATATTGGGCTTTACTCTGCTCATACCCGCTTTTTACTTTGGCCAGTTCCAGCACATCAGCAGGTATCACCTTCAGATTATCGGGAGCATATCCTTGTCCTATCAACACATCCTGCATCTCCAAGGTAGCCTGCGCCAGACTATTTTTATTCTGTACCAGCGTATTGTTCAGCTTAAACAAATCCAATTGGGCAATCTTTTGACCTTTTCGCACTATATCTCCATTCTTTACCCATACGTTTGCCACCACTTCCGAGGTACGAAAATACAGGTCGGCATAATCCTGCGCCGTCACTTTCCCGTTACTGATCAACTCATGATTGAAAACCTGCTTTTTGAGCGGCATCACCGTCACCTCATTGGGTAAAGAAGGAAGAACTGTTTCCACCCCTTCTTTTTCCGTTGTTTCCTTTTTTTCTCCCGAGCAGGCAGTGAAAGAAATAGCTAACAATAAGCCCGATGCAAAGATGTGTAATTTCATGGTCATATTTTGTGATATCTATAACAAATAAAAACTTTTTATTTTGAAAAAACTAATTTTCAGGTACTTTTTTTAATAATTCCCGTGCTTTCCGTCTCATCTGCTTGATAGCGGTAGATTGAATTTTCGGTTCTTTCTCCAATACCGTCTGTACCATCCGCTCCAATTTGTCACGCCGATAAAAAGACGGATCCGCATATAGATTGGCCAAAAGATAATAAGGATAAATCCTCCCGGGTAGCCGATGAACGGCACGCATAAACCAATATTCCGCACTTTCATAATGCTTCATTTCCTGTTCGTTTTTCCCGATAATATTTAGTATCATGGGATCGCCACTCACTTTCAAGGCCTCTTTCAGTACCTTGTTAGACAGTTCGGGTTCATGCAGTTTATGCAAGGCATGGCCATACTCAAACATAAAGCGAGCATTCTCTCTCATTTCTTTCTGAATTTCAGCATAACTTTCTACTGCTTGCCGGTAAGCTCCCGAGTGGTAAAACATACGGCTTTTGGTCCATTGCTTACAAGCTTCTACAGTCTTGGATTTCTGCTGATATTTACAGAAACAGCCATAGCTTCCGATTAACAATAAAACAGTAAACAAAATGCGCGGCCAAACTTTCTCTAAAGGAAGAACACGGATACCGCAAGCTAATACTAATATAATCAAAGCCGAAACAAACGCTGGAAATTGTAGTGGATAAGAAGAAAACGCAAATACCGCTAAAGATAGCAATGCGCCGCATAGTCCATAGATGCCTTGTTTATGACCTATGTACATGCTCCCACTTAGTATCAACAACCCGATGCAAAGCACAGGTATTCCCCAGGCAATGGCTACTTGCAGATATTCATTAAAAACATATTCGGGAGCACCTGCCACAAGTTCCTCCGTTGCCGTATAATTTCCGGCTGCAAAATAATTCTCCTGCGCCTGTCCGTAAGCAGCCGGAACACTGTTCCAGCCGCATCCTGTCCATGGATGTTCATTGACAGCCCGGACAGCAATTTTCCATAAGAACAGACGTCCGTCTGCGGAATCCTTCTTCATTTGATAAATGCCACCCAATGCTATACCGCCCAAAATAAAGGTTACTATGGCAAAAGACACTGCCTGCTTACGATGATGCCTGATATAATGCTGAATTTCCATCCTATAGTGCATACTACAAATATAAACGGAAGAGACCGATGCGGCTATCCATGCCGAGCGGCTCATACCGGCAGGCAACACACAAAGAATCAATAGCATTCCGAATAAAACAATATAATAAGATATGGTTTTCTTATCCTCCTTCCGCTTTAACCATTCATACAGACAGATAGGGAATATCATGGCAAGGTAGCCTGAATAAGGACCGGGATTATAGAATGAACCGGTCAAGGCATAGAGGGAATGGTTGGAATAGGTAAATCCATACACCTGACGGATGCCCCACACGGCTTCAACGACTCCGTATAGAATAAATACCCATGATACGACAGCCGGCAGACATTCCTTAATCCGTGCCGGAAAAAGAAATATCAACAGGGTAAAAGCTGCCAATGAAAAAATACCACAAGCATACATCCACCGCCAGTCATCTTCCAGTATATCGGCAGGCAGTGAAGACGTGCCACAACACACCATGCTGAGACACAACGCAACCGGTATGCCTGCCACCAATGCTATTCCATATTTCAGCCATTTATTTCCCATTTCTACCACCAAACTTGTTTCCCATCTTCGTATGTAAAAATCCGCTCTTCTTTTCCTTGAGTATGATTTTTTAACCACAATAAAGCGCCTTTAGGTACATCATCATAATGAAGTTTATTGTCGACTGCAAATTTTCGCCCTAAACTAATCCATTTCATATTCCAATAGAACAATTCATATTCATTATCGACACATATTTCATTACTATCATATATTATTGCATTATTACTTCCATAATATGGGTATTTACGGTAAAGTATAATACTTTCTTTTTCTGTACTAGCACACAGCTCTTTTATGGTTCCATCTTCTAAAAGAATTACAGGAAACCCTATAGGTTTATTATTCAATCGCCCTTTTTGGCTGATAAATGCTAAGAAAACGATCCCCTTTCCTTCGTTTAAATAAGTTCTTATTTGATTATCTCCCCATAAAATTCCTCTCCCGACTGATTCAAACAAAACACTTCCATTCATCACCTTTGATAAAGCAACAGGAACCCAGTCATGATTATTAAAAGTACAAAGACTGATTAATTGTTTATCTTTCTGTGAAGGCACTCTAAAGGTTAAATCAGAAAGAGGCATAGCATATTCGGATGTAACGTCACATAGTGGAATATCATATTTTTTCCTATAAATCTTAGAAATCTTGTATACAACTTCATTTTTTCCTTCAGGACCATATCCCACTTCTATAAAATCACCAGTAGCATCTTTCACCACATTCCAACAATGCGAAGAACTCCTATTAGCCCATGCCGGAACATAATCAATAGAAGCAGGGATTCCAATGGCACGTAAAGACAAAGCTAAAAATGCCGCCATATCATCACAAGTACCCCAACGGGTCTGTAGCATTTCAGCATAAGACTGTTTATAAGGATATTTAGTCATTCCTATATTATAACGCATTCCACCTAATTTTATGATACGAAGGGCCAATTCTCGTGGAGACATTAAAGAATCCAATAAATGACCAAACTTTTGAAAACCTTCCTCACGCCAATCCGATAATGGCTCATGGTCTATACGATAAGGCAAAATATAATGACAGAATTCATCAAATGAACAGTAATCTTTTATTTTTCCATTCTCCCATATCTTAAAGGAATATTCAATATTTTTTATTAAATAATCTCCCGTTATAACTTTTATATCTTCAATCTTACTAAAGCCTGCCAACTGTCGTTTAGAAATAGAATCAAATCCATGCCAAATCTTAGAATATCGTACATCCCAACTTATAGGATCATTTTGTGGGATAATCTTCAAAAAGTTCTTATATCTATCCAACGAATCATAAGGGAGTATTGAATATTTACCAGGCATATTTTCAATCAAAAAACAGGCAGCACGGTATTTCAAGCTATCATGTTTAAAATGCTTCAACACTTTTTCCAACTCCGCTTTATTATGTTTAGCCTGCTGCAAAGCAATATCCAAATGACTTACTCCATTCGTACAAGCAGAAAGAAGAATTACAAAAACAAAATATACACCACAAACTCTCATACTACTTTATCTTTTTAAATATCCTGTCCATACATATTTCATCCGTCACTCTATTCTTAGACTTCCATATCAATGTCGCCTTTCCTACAATATATTCCTCCGGCAAAGGCCCCCAATAGCGCGAGTCCTGAGAATTATAACAATTATCACCACCCATGAAATAATAATTGTGCATAAAAACATAATGCTCCACTTCCCGCCCATTTAAATAAAAATGCCCGTTACTCGCTATTAATTTATCTTGTTGCTCCCATTCTATAAGGTTGCGATAAAGCAAATAATGTTTATCATCCATCACAATAGTATCCCCACGGGAAGGAAGATAAAAAGGACCAAAATCTTTAATACTCCATTTTAAGATGGTATCACCGGGATAAGCAAAAAAACAATTTTCCTGTATCATTTTCTCCACATTCCTCGGTTTCTCCAAAAAATGCGCCAAACTGTTTTGTGAAACTATATTTCCTAATTCCTTATCATAACCTCTGACCCTATATCGGGCGTCCCTTATTTCAACAGTATCACCCGGCAATGCGATACACCTCTTTACATAATAAAGCATCAGGTTAAACCCTATACTGTCCCATCGTTCCGGATAAGGGAAATTAAAGACCAATACCTCATTGCGCCGAAATTCACTGAATCCCTTCAAACGATCGATGTGTAGCGGCTTATGTTGCCGGGCATCACCAAGGCTGAATATACGTGGTCCTTTCAACATTTTATTGACAAGCACATAGTCACCCGGTATCAGAACCGGCTCCATGGAGTCAGAAGGTATGGCAAATGAGGCAAAAACAAATATCTGTAATAACAACCAAATAATCATCATTAACAAACTCCCTCCGGCCACACAAACCAGCAAGTTATATAAAACGCCTATGTATTTCTTTAGATACCTCATTTTAAATCTTAAAAGGTTGGAAATTTCTGCCGCCCGTTCTGCATAAAGAAAATATGTTCTTCACGCCCACGGGTCAGATCGCGTAACCAGAACAATGCATTGTCAGGCACAATCCAGTCCAAACAGGTAGTATCAGCCCGCTGTTTTCCCAAACTCTTCCATCCTTCAGTACCGGCATGACAGAACAACTCATAAGTATCACCCGGAGAAATAAAATTGTCATCATTCCGGGGCATATACTCCAGGCAATCTATAACTGCGACACGGCCCAAATCAACAACTACCTCCCCTCCTTTGTCTAAAGACAGATAATAAGAAAGAGGATCACCATCCGCCACATGCTTTGCCAGCACATGCATATTTCCTTTTTCCGTAGGACTCCCCCAAACCGCTATCGGAGAAACAGCCTTGCCATTGGCATAAAATGTCATTTCCGCCAGTTCCGCGCATTTATCATTGTCAGCCTTATATCTTATGTAACGGCACTTAACCGGCTTATTCAGAAAGATTCTATTCCTTGCTATCACGGGAGTATCCGCTATCTCATATAATGTCTTTCCATCTTCAAAATTTTTCGTCATACTTCCCTCAAAAGTACCTCCCACCACATGGCCCATAAAGCTGCGCAACCAACCATATACCGGATATTTTCTATACAAACGAACCTTTACTGTTTTCTCCCAATCCGGAAGAAACGTATTTATTTCTCCACCTGCAAACCAAAAGGGGAAGCCGGAAGGATAATAATTGCCTTTGGTATATTTCATGGGAAGATATACCAGTTCCGATTCTAGATTAGGTATTTCCATCTTGCCGCTTGCCGAGCGTGCACAGACACAACTCCACCAATGCGCTTCGTGGAAATGGGCCAGATAACAAACCTCACCATCAGGAATACCGGTAAGTATGCGTAACGTATCCGGATAATATGCATAACTGACATCTTTCATATAAGGGTGATAGAATAAAAGCGGCACTGATTTCCAATCATCTCCCAGATGTGCCGCCTTTTCTTCTTGAAAACCATACATGGGCCTGTAAACCTTGCCACGTTTATACCCTCCCGTATCCCTACTCCCCCTCACAGCCTCTGAAGCTATATACCAAATAGGTACATCGCGCCCTGTCGTGTCACGAACAACATTCCATACATGTCCCCCTCTGGCATCCGTATCTTCCATACAAGGAATGCCGACAGCCCGAAATGCATAAGTCACTATATCCGCCGCATCCACGCAACTACCATATCGATGGCTGAATAAATACCTGGGACCGATATGAGGCAGCTCAAAGTCTTCACAATAAATAAAGACAGGTTCTTGTAGATGCTTGCTTACCAAATTCGCGGCCTCCACCACATCGCTGCCTTTATATATGGAATCTAATAAATATCCATATTTCTTTTCATAAAGTTCACGCCATTCTTCCAGCGGTTCATCCCCTATACGATAAGGCAACAAGTATTCACAAAAATCTTCAAATGAAAGAGAACGGTTCCATGGACGTTTCTGCCAATTATCAAAAGCACGGTCTATATTGTCTATCAAGTATTCGGCTGTGATAATATGGGCATCATATATTTTAAGAAGATTACGATAGGTATAATGCCCCCAACGTCTGGCATAAGTCTGGTCTATTTGTCCGAAAGGACTATAACAAGTACGTACACGCTTCACACTATCCATTTCACCTCCCTGTTGGTAGGAATAGCAATGAGGCATATTCCGTATCAGAAATTTAGCCGCTTCCAATTTTAAAGAATCGTGTTCATAATGCTTCAGTACTTTTTCCAGTTCCTTGCTGTTTGCCGCTGAAAAATCCAAAGCATGCATCAACTGTTTCTGATGCAAAGATGCGTGGGAACAAGAAATGCATATAACACAACAAAAAAGCAAATATTTCAGTATGCACATATAGCTATAGATTTTAAGAATATATTATTTATGATTATACAGTCACAAATAATTATTATCTATTCAGCATTCTTCAAATTATATTTTCTCACCACGAAGTCTTCTTCATCCAATGTCGTTCCATAAAGTACACTGTCGTCATTAGTCACTCCGAAAGAAACTATAGGAACATCTAATCTATAAGCATTTATGAGATTACCATCCCAATCATACACTATCAGTTCGTCACCATAATAATTGGGACGTTCTTTATATGAGTCATGTTCTCCAGCCTCTTTTTCAGTATAGGGTCTCATCAAACTGTAAATTCGGTTTTTAGTAACTCGAACAAGTACTCCCCGTAAACAGTCATCATTCAAAATTTGCTGCTGATCAGAGGTGATACGGAATGAAGGATAAGTGGAGCAGACAGGTGTCCTTTTTCTAATCTCTTTACCTTCTATTTCAAATATCTCTATATATCTGCCTAGTCTGCCGGCATATACAATTTTATTTTCTGTAGGATGCTTCAGCAACTCGGCATCACAATATACCATGTGTTTAGCAACTTTTAATTCAGAGGGAGAATTGAATCCGGGAAATTTAAACTCATCTACTTCCTCCGTTGTACCTAACTTGAAATCTATAACCGATAATATATTATCACTATATAGACCTGACCCTACAATAAAGCAAAGAGTATCATTCATCATTGCTACTGAAGGAAACAGCAAATGTTCACCTGCATCCGGAGCATGTATAGTTTCCCACAAGTCTTTGTGATAAATCTTCTCGACATTCATTTTATAGATGCATCTTAGCCTTCCAGAAAAATCTGTTACATACAAAATATTTTTATCTCCATTTCCCCAAAGATAAGGTTGGACAGCCTCAAAAGGACCATTCCCAATAGTTAAGAAAGAACCTTCCTTTACTAATTTATCAGAATACACTCTGTATACACCATAAGTTGAAGTTCCAGATAATTCCTCGATAATCAGCAGACTATCGTTAACAAAATCAATACTAGCTCCCCACAATATGGAATCACATGGCAAATTCTTGCCCAATAAAAAAACAAATTCAATAGAATTTTCATCTAACTTATTAGATACTTGACCCGTTTTTTTTAATGAACAAGAAGCCATAAAGCTAATTATAATAAATATATAAAGAAAGGTTCTCATTTTTTCAAATTTTAAACATTGATTTAATTATATATAGTCGCATCTTTTTGTGTATTAAGAGTCGGATGCCATGGAACTGTCGAATCAACAATTCCACATTGATATGTTATTCGATAATGGCATCCACCTCCAGAACCTTCACCGCCAGCCAATGCTTTGACATTAGCCAATGCTAAATCAGACATGACATCCGACTTCTGAGCGTTATACACATTAAATCCTGCTATCAGAACAAATGCAGCAACCAAAGTTGCTTTCAAAATATTCTTCTTCATCTTATTTTTAGTTTTAAAGATGATTATTATTCGTATTTTCATTTTTTATCGGAAAGAACTCCACCGCAGAAAAAGCGAAAACTACTACAGTTCTCTCCTAAATAGTTTTTAAAGCAAGATACTTATTGCAGATGTAATATTTTCAAACGAATTAAATCTTCGAATGAATCGTCTACTCGCAACCAAGTATAATTATTCATATAAAATAATGAATTATTCTCAATTTCATCTTCAGCCATCAAATCGTTTTTCAATTTTTTCGATATCGTTACCTTTCCTGTTCTTGTATCAAGCAACACCCATGTTATATTTTTCTTCCTTATATCATTCTTGTCAAATGTATGGAAAGAACATAAGATAAAATTATTAGAACAAGCAAAATTATGAAGAATGGCATACCCATCCAACTCCTGAGGAGTAATGTCCCTTATCCCTTTTTTAAACAACGGAATACGTTGTTTCACACCCAAGCTATATAGTGTTTGAATACTGTCTGAAGTGACAACAGATATTTCATCCCAATTCCTGTCGTAATAATAAACACAGGTGTCATTCATATTATAAAGCATAGGAAAATAATGGAACATACATTCCTTCGTTACATGAGAACTTACCTGCTTCTTCAATTGATTTAAAGAATCGGAAGACCAAATGCCATAAAATTGTTCTTCTGCGTAAATGGGATAAAAGTAAGTCATACTATTTTTATCCAGCTTTGCCATGTCAATGAAAAACATATCAGTAGGATAAGAAGAGGCATACTTTCCTGAAAAATCATACATTTTGACTTTCATATCACTCTGATCAAAAATACATATCTTTTTATGATAAGTGTCCAAGCAGAATGAACTAATACGTTTTATTTCTTCTGGTCCTTCGCCAAAGGGATTTACCCTTTTTAATAAATTGCCGCTTCCTTTGTCAAATACAAGAATACCCTCACGACCGCTATCTTTCACAAAGATTTTACTTTCATCAAAATACAAACGTTCGACACCAGTTATCGGTAGACCGTCTGTTATGTGCAAGTCCAGATTCTCTACCGATTTTACAAACATGGAATATGCGATACATGAATCCGTTTTACTTAAATCAATATCTATCGTATTCTGTTTATCAGTATTTTCGCATGACACCAACAACAAAAAGTAATAGAATATATAACTATACTTTTTCATCTTTTTACTACAAAGTCCAAGGTATTGTATCTTCATATCATTTTTCGTATCAGCAAGGAGAAAAAGAACCAGAACATTCATCATTCCATTTTCCTGGCGAACAACAACCCTTATCCCAATTAGAATAATAACCTTTCCAAGGAAGTCCTCCCCCTTCGCTACCACTAGCCAACGCTTCCACATTAGCCAAAGCCAAATCAGACAGTACATCCGACTTCTGAGCGTTATACACATTCATTCCTGCTATCAAAGCAAACGCAGCAACCAAAGTTGCTTTCAAAATATTCTTCTTCATCTCGTTTCTGGTTTTAAAGATGATTAACCACTTATGTTTTCATCTTTTATCGGAAAGAACTCCACCGCAGAAAAAGCCAAACTCCTGCTTGCTTATTCTGATTTTTACATTACTTTTGCATCAGACTTAACCTCCTTTCTTTTCATCCGTCTTTACTCTCATTGGTTTATACTTTATCCTTATTCAGTTTTCCCCGTCACCTTCAAATGAAGTTGCATTACAACACAATAGGCATATTCCGTATCAGAAATTTAGCTGCCTCCAATTTTAAAGAGTCGTGTTCATAATGCTTCAAGTTCCTTTCTGTTTGCTGCTGAAAAATCCCAAGCATACATCCCACTGTTTCTGATGCAAAAATACATGAGAACAAAAGATGCATATAACACAACCAAAAAGCAAATACTTCAATATGCACATATAGCCATTAATTTTAAAAATATGTCATTTAGATGATACAGTCATAAATGACATATTATTTATCCAGCATTCGTCAAATTATATTTTCTCACTACGAAGTCTTCTCCATCCAATGTCGTTCCATATAGGATATTTTTTGTCCCATCTACTCCAAAATTACAAATAGGCTGATCCAATCTATAGGCCTCGATAATGTTTCCATTCCAATCAAAAACCACCAGTTCATCAGCAAAATAATTCGGCATACCTTTATAGAAAGGCTGCTCATTTTCTTCTTTTCTTGTATAAGGTAAAACAAGGCAATAGATCCGATCATTTGTCACTTTTGCAACAATTCCACCCAAACAATCATCTTTTATTTTTCGGTCACCATTTACTACTTCATATTGGGGAAGAATGGAGTATAAAGAGATTTGTCTGCTAATTTGTCTGTTCTCTATTTCCACAATTTTCACATATCGTCCTAAACGACAAACATATAACAGCTTATTTTGACTGGGATGTTTTAAAAGTTGTGCATCACAATAAATCATGTGCTCCGCAGTCTTAAAATCTGAGGGGAGGACAAATCCGGGAAAAGGGAAATCTAAATCCGATATTTCCCCAGTTTGCAAATTGACATAAGATAATATATTGACACTGCTTAACTTTGAGCCTGAAACGACACAAATACTATCATTCATTATAGCAATAGAAGGATAAAACAGACATCCTTGAGAATCCGGAAATGGAATAATATTCCATTTCTCTTTATGATAGATGTCAGCCATCTTTATGCTATATATTTCTTTTATTATCCCGGCATAGTTTGAAACATAGAAAACCGAGTCATCTTCATTTCCCCACAAGTCAGGATGAACAACCTCAAAAGGTCCTTCCCCTTTGGTTAAGAACCCGCCTTCTTTTATTAGGCTGTCGTCTTCTATACGATAAACCCCATACAATAAGTCATTAGATAGTTCCTGAATAAATAAATGGCCATCTTTTACAAAATCAATTTTCATACCCCATAACGTAGAATCACTTTTCAGGTTTTCTCCACTAACATGAGTATATACCAGTTGATCTGTCTGTTTTTCTGTTTTGTCTATTCCTTTTTTATTAGCTGTGCAAGATATGCTCAATGCGAGTAATAATAAATAATATATATAGTTCTTCATACTTTTCCGTATTTTTCGATTTATCGGTTACAAAAATAATTCGTAACCGATAAACGTTATGTTTTCTAAAAATAATGATCTTCATAAATAGTCATTACCGGTCTCCAAGGCATTGAAGAATCGACCACTCCACAACGTGAAGCCATCCGATATCGACAACCACTGCTACCAGAACCTTCAGACTGGGCTAATGCTTCCACATTAGCCAAAGCCAAATCAGACATAACATCCGATTTCTGAGCGTTATACACATTAAATCCTGCTATCAAAGCAAATGCAGCAACTATAGTTACTTTCAAAATTTTTCCTTTCATCGTCTTTTATTTTTTTGATGAATTGTTACTTTCATTGTAATCTCTTTATGGAAACAAGTTCCACCTCAGGAAAAGCAAACCTACCGCTTGCCCATTCCAATCTTTTACATTACTTTTGCATTGGACTTAACCTCCTTTCTTTTAGGAGAGAGCCGCAGGGTGGAAAGAATCTGATTCCGGCAAAGAAAAAGGATTTCTTTCCATCCGCTTTTTACTCTCATTAGCTTATACTTCATCTTTATTCAGCATTTCCCGTTATCTTCAAACGAAGTGGGGAATTGTCTGCATTGCAATAAATGGTAACCGTCTTGCTGAAATGTTCAGCCTTTTCGGCTTCATAAATCACTGTCAGCACCGCTTTTTCTCCCGGACGGATACCTTCCTTACTATAGTTTACCCTAGTACAGCCACAAGAAGTGATAACATCGTATATCACCAGCACATGCTGCCCCGTATTGGTCAACGTGAACTTGCGTTCCTGCTTCTCCAACTGAGGAAATGAACCGAAGTCTATACTTTCCACATCCTGAATGACTTTCGTGATCGGCGTTTCCGCTTTTACAACTTCACCACCTGTCAATACCTTCAGATAAAGTTCCTTCACCTTCGGATTATGAACTGGATTGCCTATAGCCACCACCTTATTATCTTTATCCAATAGAAATGTTTGGAAAGTCATTTCACCCGGAAAATGGTTCAATTGATTAAAATCATCCATTTCATCGAAACAAACAGGATAGGTGAATACATCACGACAGGTAATATAACGCAGTTCTTTCATATCTTTCGGATGAAAATAGAACGCAAAGGGAACAGGACGGTTCAGAGTTGAATCCACTTCCTGCATAAACTGCTTCCAGCGAGGCAATTGTAACTTGCAACTGGTACATCCTACTGAATCGATATATGTCACTACCTTATAGTCTGCATCGACAAAAGAAAAATTCACCGTATCCTTCCCTTGAATAGTAAAGACGGAACGGGCAGGAAAGAGAATTTCTTTCCCCTCCCATTCCTCAACCAAACGAGCGATTTTATCTTTTTCAGATTCTTTGCAGGAGGAAAACAGAGCAAGTACGCATAGTAATAGACAAAGGCATCTCATTGACTAATCCAAGCTAAAAGGTCTAAGAACATATTCCACTTTTTCTCCGGTACTGCAAGTAACATTTCCACTACCTAGACATGTATCACGTCCAAACTCTCCAGCCGCCAAGGCCTCCACATTATCTAAAAGGAGTTTACTCTCTACCGCCTTTCCAGAGGTCTTTTCCCAAACCACTACCACCATTACTATAACAGTGGTAAACAACATAATTGCTTTTTTCATTTGTTTATCATTTTTATGTGAAAGTAGAGAACATTTATCAACCGTACAAACTTTTCCCCTTAAATTCAGCTTAAGGTGATCTTAAAGTTTTCTTAAGGTTCTAAAAACACCCATTTCATCGAAAAAATCATCAAGGTACAATTTAGCTCCAATTATGTGAATCATGCTATTAAGTCACATATTCTCTCCGGATTATGAATCTAATTCTCACAAAAAAATGTACCTTTGCAATGTATCACAAACAGGAGACATGAAAAAGTTAGCAACTTTACTCAAGTTAAGTTTTATTGTATTGGGATGGATTGTATTCATCCTACTATCTTATGTTGCTTTTAAAGATGAAAAAACAAATGTTCTGATAACAATGAAGGACAGCCTACGTGAAACGATCAACATTGATTATCAGGAACGATTAAACAAAATACTTGTTAGCTATCGTCCTTTAGGCAGAAAGTTAAAAGGTGTTCAAATAGAATGCGGTGATAGCATGGAAACCATTTATTTTGAAGACAGCATCCATGAGTCACTGGCTACCCAATCGGTCAACCAGTATGTGATGACAAAGATTATCCCTGTCAATCCTGACAAATTCAATAAGATCTTCCAAGAAGGATGGGAAAAGAATGGGATTTCTGCTATAAAGACGGGAATCATTTACCGCCACAACAAGGAAAAGGCATTTAGTGACAATGATTCAATCTCCTTTCAGTCGGCCCTTGTCACCCCTGTACAAACAATAGATGCAAAAAGAAGTGCCGGCGTACAGGCATGGGCTATGATTCATTGGACAGAAATAGTAAAACATACTACTCCAAAAGTGTTATGGAGCATCATCGCCTATTTCATCGTCTTGGTATGGGTGTCTTTGTCATTTTTGAAAAAGCCGCTGGAAAAAGATATCCCGGCCAGTCAGAACTGCACACGATTTGAAAAGATGGTTTTAAAGCTGGAAAGTCAGAAATTGTATATCAACGACCAGCCGTGTCCCATAGCACCTGCGGATTTCAATCTGCTGTTACTATTCATCAATGCACCGGAACATTTTCTAACCAAAGAAGACATAAAGAATGTATTTTGGCCGCAAGAGGACAAGCCCGACAATAAAATACATAATCATATTTCCACCCTTAAATCCTCAATAAAGAACTTTCCAGAATATCAGATTATAACAGAACCTAAAAAAGGATACCGTCTGGTTATTTCTTCAAATGGATGAATGAGCTTTTTTCCAACTTTTATTGTTAATGCAAAGATAACGATTTATCTTCGCATTAACAATCCGTTTAAGAAAAAGGGAATAATGAAATATCCCATTGGTATACAGATCTTTGACAAGATGCGTGAAGATGGTTTTGTCTATGTGGACAGGACAGCTTTGATTTATAAGTTGGTATCTGTGAGTACGACATATTTTCTGAGCCGTCCCCGACGTTTTGGAAAGAATCTGCTGGTGAGTACCCTGGATACTTATTTCAAGGGAAGGAAAGAATTTTTTGAAGGATTGGCTATTTGCAGATCTGGCAAATAAGTTTAACTATACAATAGAGGAAACGAAAGGGTTCCTGACCATGGTGGCTGCCAATTATTTAAAGCCCAAAGATACCGAGATTTCCAATTGGATTGTAGATGCCGTCATTTTGCTTGAAGAAGGGGAGACTACAGCTTTCTGCACTGTATTAACTTCTTTCCTTGCCGATATACCGTATAATTCTCATGGCTCGATAAAGACGGTTGAGGCGACAGAAAAGCATTTTCAATATACTTTCTATCTGATTCTTCGTTTGCTGGGAGTATACTGCCGGTTGCATGTGGAGTATTTTACTATCTGCTCGTCAGCATTGACATCCATACCGAATAGCAGACCGGCAGCCTCATCCACATAAATACCGGCTATAGGACGATCAAGTACAAGGGTTTTCACCACATTGCCTTCATGGGTAAATATACGCAATATCCTGCCCCCCTGCTTATAGGCATCGGCCAACTTCATAATATCTTTAAATTTGCGCCCGTCATAAATGGCATAAATATAGTTATCAGTCACCTGCACATCATAATAGCAGATTCTGCCTGCCGGAAGGCCATACCCTTCAGGACTCACTTTAAATTGGGGTTCACCATCCCCACCCAATTCTCCTATATGCTTTTGTGAAGCCATGCTATAAATATCGAGCCTATCTCCAAACTGAGTGACAGAAACCAATATCTTCTTATCAGGACTGAATGATACAAAACTGTTCCAGCCTTGAGCCACAGCAGGCGCACTTTCTCTCAACAGTTCCGGATCGGACACAGGTATCTGCTCGGATTTACGAAGCAATTCGCCGGAAGAGAGTGAAGCCCAACTGAAACGGTTCTCACCGGAATAATCGGGGATAACAACAGTAGAGGCATCCTTCAAATCAAAATCAAGGGAACGGAACAAGCGCTTATCCAACAAAATATCCTTTTCCTGTTTGGGAGTTTTCCCCCCGGCTATACCGCTATATTGATACATCCTACCCTTGCCGTCATCAAGCACCCACACCGTGTCCTGCCCTGCAAAACGGATATTCGCCGCATAAATGGACTCACCCGGACCTTCCCCACGCTTTCCAAAAGAAGACTGATACTGAAAATCGGGATAAGTAAATACATGATAATAGTAATCGGCATTGTGCAAATCCAATATCACCGCCTTGTCACCCTGTACACGCATACGATAGGCATACCGGAACAGAGCCGTATCAATGGGAACAATCTCCCCTTTCAGAACTTCTCCCTTCCGCACCGCTTCTTCTATGATTGACTCACTGGATACCTGCTGTTGGTGGCGTTGCCCGGTACACGCCACCAACAAAGGGAATAAAACGCATAATAGTTGTTTGTTTTTCATTTGATTTCTATATTTACTTATCTGGCACAAAGTAAACAAACTATTCATAAAAACAAGAAGAAACAACCTTAGATTTACCTTAAATCTTCATTTTAGATTCGTCATAGACATCTCTTTTTCACGAGTAGATTTTCATTTCTTCCCATTTCATCGAAATTCAGGGACTTTGCCACCTCTACAATGAAAACATGTCAAAACAGCCTATCATAAAATAAGGTATGGAGAATCCGCATCATATCACATCAGCCTATTATGGTTTCGATATACTTTGACGGACATATACCACACGCTTCCTTAAACCTTTTTGCAAAATACCGACTGTCACAAAAGCCCAACATCGTTGCAATTTCTCCGATAGAGTAATCCTGAGAGGCCAATAATCTCTTTGCTCTTTCCATTTTGAATGTCAACATATAATCGGCCGGTGACTGTCCTGTCATTTTCTTCATCTTATTATAGAAAGCAGTGCGGGACATTCCCATATCTTCACTAAGCGCATCAACGGTATATGACTCTTCCGCCAAATTCTGTTCCAACAACTGCCGGACTTTATTTATAAACTTCAGACAAGCATCGTCCTTTCTTATCTTCTCGGGAAGTGTAGGAGCAACCGTATCGGCTATAAATCGCCTCATCCGTTCCTGTCTGACCAAATTATTATCTATAAGCATAGTAATGTCTGTCCGGAATTTCCAAATATTCGCACTCCGCAATTCCAGCCGGTCGGCTTTACTCCCCACATGCGACAAATAGCTTTCATTATCTGCCGACTTAATTAAAAGAATAACCGGAATATTCGCTATGGCCTTGTCCGCTTTAACTTTAGAACAAAGTTCCTCTCCATAGACTCCATTCACAGTTTCGTCAACAACAATCACATCAGGGTTATTTTGAACAGAGGCACTTATTATTCTATCGGGAGCGTCCAGAACAATACATCTGAAATACTCCGAAAGAGCCATCCTTAAATAATCACTATACTTTTTGTCTGCCATAACCAACAGAATACAAGATTTACTCTCTTTTTTATCAGTCCGGCTCTTTCCTTCTGCTGTAGATACGGTTTCTTCCAAGTAAACCTTTTGCTTCTTTACAGATAGCGCCATACCGGTATCTGCCTCGGATTGGGATTGAAAATATTTCGGCATAATAACCTGGTAAGTAACCACTTTTCCGTATCCATAACCGATTATTTTACCGCCATGCAAACGGATTATTTTCTTTACCGTCCATAAGTCACCATAATTATATATGGAAGAGAAGGCAGGCATGGCCGGAATCATCTTTAAAATTCCATTTCTTATTTTTTCACAATTGCTGATACGCAACTCCCAAGAACTTGCCGAATGTGAAAGAATAATATTTATACAACCGTCAGGAGGTGTGTTATCTATCATTTTGTTCAAAAGATGCTGAAGAGCTACCGTCATCACGGTTTCATTGATCCTGCAACTGATATAATCAGAACAGGCAGTAACTTTTAACTGAACATGACGCGAATCGGCATAAAGATGGCATAGACCGACAACAGACATGATATAGGTATAAAGTTCAAACTCTACCACAGAAGCACGAGGAATCGTTTTCCAATCCGCTTTACCAAGTGAAATAGCACTCTGGCTGCAATCAATAACCTGATTGGCATTTTTCAGAGCCTGCTGTAACTTTGTAACAGCAGATTCAGGAAGATTACCAACCACAATTTCTTCCAATTGATTCCGTAACACCACCAAAGGCGTATGTGTATAATGGAACAAATTAATAACAAGTTTGAACTTTTCACGGAACATCAGTTGAGTTTTATGTTCTATGGCATGAGATAATAAAAGATAGAAAAAGATACCTATCATCACCCCCTCTACAGGTAGCACGTACCCTAAAAGGAATATATTCGACAGAATCCAATCAATCGTCCCGTTGTTATCCACAAAATAAAAACCATTATTCAAAGGAATAGGTGTAAAAATACTCATTAAAGCATCTAAGTAAGTTTTTTTCATACTAATATTGAATTAAAATAAATAATTTCCTCATAGACAATACAACATTTTATTAATAGTATATCATTCATTTTTTCTCAATACAAGTATAAACTTTTCCGCATTCTCGCATAAGGCGAAATTTATCAAATTTAATGGGCAATATTCATCAAAAATATGCTAAAAAACATGTATTAAGGAATAAGTATGCAATCATATTGGTTTTACAAGAAATTTTTCCATTCGACTCTGAACCATCACTTTTCATTTATTCTGTCAGGTAATAATGCTGTCTGTTATATAAAACGTAAATATTATTCCTTAAAAAATATTCTTGATCAGGACGAATCTTCCTCATACTATTTTTAAATTACAAGTATAATTTTTTAATGTATCAGACAGGGGATTAAGAAGCACACTAAAAACAGCTCGGACAGACATACCTATAGAGTAAGAAACATATCACAATAAATTCCATTTTTCACAAAATAGGTTTATATGATGAAAATACCTATCTTTGTTCTATGAATAAATTAGTTATAGTAGGATGTGGACGACTTGCTGAAATTATAACAAACGCAGTTGTCAAAGGAATGTTGCCCGACTATGAGTTAGTAGGCGTATATTCGCGTACAGCATCAAAGGCCGAACGCATTGCGAATAAAATGAGGCAACACGGAAAAATGTGTGCAGCCTGTCACACTTTAAAAGAACTGTTGGAGTTAAAACCTGATTATCTAGTGGAATCAGCCTCGCCTGCCGCAATGAAAGAACTGGCCTTACCTACCTTGGAAAACGGAACTTCCATTATCACCCTATCCATAGGAGCTTTGGCAGACACCTCTTTTTATGAGAAAGTCAAAGAAACAGCCAAGGCAAACGATACACGGGTTTACTTGGTATCCGGAGCCATCGGAGGATTTGATGTATTAAGAACCACCTCTTTGATGGGAAACGCTACAGCTCGTTTTTTCAATGAAAAAGGACCTGATGCTTTGAAAGGCACATCGGTTTACAAGGAAGAGCTGCAGCAGGAAAGATGCATTGTCTTTTCCGGCAATGCAACAGAGGCTATAAATGTTTTTCCAACCAAAGTAAATGTATCTGTCGCAGCCTCATTGGCTTCCGTAGGACCGGACAATATGCAGGTATCCATACAGTCCACCCCTGGATTTACAGGTGATACTCAAAAAGTGGAAATCAAAAATGAACAAGTACACGCAGTAGTAGAAGTGTACAGTGCTACATCAGAGATTGCAGGATGGTCTGTAGTAAACACCCTGCTCAATATCACTTCACCCATTGTATTCTGACAAATTGGCCAGCACCTTCTCGCTCAGGCGGTCAAACGCCTGACGAGTACGGCCGGTTGATACTTGCATACAACGCACATGCGGATGGGTAAGCAATGCCGTACTCCCCAATGCTCCTAATGTATCACAAAAACAAAGATTATCTTCCTCCAACCATCGGGTAAACGAAGATTCGTCCCACGCAGGTGACAATCCTGTGTTAAATAGTATCTTTCTATTTCCAAGTGCCTTGAACTCCTCCTCATGCAACAAAACCGTATTCTTATTCAAGCAACAGCATACCACTTCACTCCATGTCAAAAGTTCATTCAAAGGCATAAAACGATAACCCTTCGCACCGGCTTCTTTTTTTTCACTACGGGCATAATAAGCTATATCCGCACCAAAAAACTTCATTGCATCCGCTATCATACCACCAGATTTTCCTAAGCCTACAATACCCACTTTCAAGCCGGTAATCTCCCGGGGAATCCCTTCCCACGGCTTCTGACCAAATCCATGAAGACAACGCACCAGTTCGCTGACTACATATTCTATTACCCCTTCGTCACCATAGTCACGAATACCCGTCACCGTAATACCGCGTTCATTAGCATAACGGATATCCACATTCGCACTTTCGGGAGAATATAGTGAACAACACATACCGATATACCGGACATTCGGACATCTCTCTAAAATATACCGGTTTATTTGTGATGTATAACTTAACAATACAGCATCCGCATCTCCGATCCGAGCAATAATCTCATTATCTCCCGCTGGAATATCAGAGTACATAACAACCTCATCTGCAAAAGAATATAACGTTTTTTCTGCTGACAGAACCAAACTGACAGGTTCTATTGCTACAAGTTTCTGAAACATAGTATTTTTAATTTGATTGGTAAAGATAGTAAAAAATGCGGCAAAGAGACTTTTTTCATCCAAGATTGTTTATTTTTGCATCCAAAACGAAAAAATTAAAAGAATAATGGGAGCAGGAAAATGGATTGGTGGTATTCTAGGATTCATGACTATGGGACCACTGGGAGCTTTGGCCGGATTTGCCTTAGGCTCATTGCTGGATGGAAACAACGGACTTTTTGGCAATACATACGAAAAAGGACAGGTGGAAGCTGGAAACTATGATGAAGGCCAGCGGAATAGTTTTTTATTCTCCATGTTGGTTATGGCGTCTTACATCATCCGTGCAGACGGACGCATCATGCACAGCGAAATGGAATATGTACGCCAATTCTTAAGAATGAATTTCGGCGAAGAGGCAGTCATCCAAGGAGAACAGATTTTGCTGAATCTTTTTGAACAGCGCAAACAGATGGAGCGTCAAAATCCGATGGCATTTAAAAATACCATCCATGAATGTGGTGCACAGATTGCCGCGAACCTGCCTTACGAACAACGGTTGCAATTGTTGGACTTTCTGGTAAACATAGCCAAAAGTGACGGAAGCGTATGCTCTGAGGAAATAGCAGCATTAAAAGAAGTGGCACAATGCATGGAACTGTCACCCAAAGAAGTGGAATCCATGCTAAACCTTAGCGGAAACTCATTGGAAGAAGCTTACAAAGTACTTGAAATTGACCCGTCTGCCACCAATGAGGAAGTACGTACAGCCTATCGCCGCCTGGCATTAAAACATCACCCTGACCGTGTTGCTACATTGGGTGAAGATGTGAAAAAAGCGGCAGAAGAGAAGTTTCAACAAATTAATAACGCTAAAGAACGAATTTATAAAGCCAGAGGAATAAAGTAAAAAAGAATATTTCGTGAAAATAAGAAGGAGGTGTGTCCATCCCCTTAGGGATTTTTGACACACCTCCAACAAAAAATTAAAACTCACTGGTAAAATGGAACTTAATATGCTTGAAGTCCATTTGTGCCATTTGAAGTACATAATTGCTATCAGCCAAGAATACATCCCTTCCTTCACGATCCTTGGCCATATACTGATATTTACGTTTTTTGAAAGCTTCCAGCTCTTCCGGATCATCACTTTCCACCCAACATGCCTTGTATAGGCTGACAGGCTCCCATCGGCATTTTGCATTATATTCATTTTCCAGACGATACTGGATCACTTCAAACTGCAACTGCCCTACCGTACCGATAATCTTACGTCCATTAAACTGATTGATAAATAACTGTGCCACACCCTCATCCATCAACTGGTCAATACCTTTAGCCAATTGTTTCTGTTTCATAGGGTCAGCATTCTCAATGTATTTAAACATCTCGGGCGAAAAACTGGGAATTCCACGGAAATGAAGTTTCTCACCTTCAGTCAATGTATCACCGATCTTGAACGTTCCGTTATCCGGCAAACCAATGATATCTCCCGCCCAAGCCTCGTCTACTGTTGTTTTACGCTGTGCCATAAACTGAGTGGGAGAAGAGAAACGCATCGTCTTGTCATGACGTACATGATAATAGGGAGTATTACGGGAAAATTTTCCCGAACAAATTTTACAAAATGCAATACATGAACGATGATTAGGATCAATATTAGCTGTGATCTTAAAGACAAATCCGGTAAATTTCGGTTCATCGGGTTCCACCTCACGTTCTTCTGTCTTGGTAGGACGGGGGCTCGGAGCAATTTCCACAAATGTATCCAGCAGTTCCTGTACACCGAAGTTATTCAATGCCGACCCGAAAAATACAGGAGCCATCTCGCCTTTCAGGTACTCCTCCACATTGAATTCAGGATAAACACCGTCAACCAGTTCCAGTTCTCCGCGCAATTTTTCAGCCAAAGGAGCACCGATCTGGTTGTCTAGTTCTTCCGTATTGATATCAACCTCCACTTTTTCTGTTACCACCTGTTTGGAAGGTTGGAAAAGATTCAGTTTATGTTCATAAAGGTTATACACACCTTTGAAACGGGGACCGCTTTCAATAGGCCACGTCAGAGGACGTACATTGATAATAAGTTCCTCCTCCAGTTCGTCCAACAAATCAAACGGATCTTTCGCCTCACGGTCCATCTTGTTGACAAATATGATTACCGGAGTATTACGCATACGGCATACCTCCATCAACTTACGTGTCTGCGTTTCCACACCTTTCGCACCATCCACCACAATAATGACACTATCTACGGCTGTCAAAGTACGATAAGTATCCTCGGCAAAGTCCTGATGGCCCGGAGTATCCAAAATATTGATTTTATAATCATTGTAATCAAACTCCATCACAGAAGTGGTCACAGAAATACCACGCTGCTTTTCAATGTCCATCCAGTCGGATGTGGCGGTCTTCTTTATCTTATTGCTCTTTACGGCTCCGGCCACCTGTATCTGTCCGCCAAAAAGTAACAATTTTTCAGTTAGAGAGGTCTTACCGGCATCCGGATGTGCTATAATCGCAAACGTCCGTCTTCTTTCTATTTCACTATTCATATTTTATTATGCATTTAATTCTTTGATACATGCTTCCAGACTCTCTTCCCAATGAGGAATCTCAATGTTATAAGTAGTTTTAACCTTGGTCTTGTCCAATACGGAATAATGGGGACGGGGAGCCTTTGCCGGATATTCATTTGTATGCAAGGGACTAACCTTACAGGTCGTGATACCGGCAATACGATGGATAGCCTTGGCAAAATCATACCAGGAGCATACCCCTTCATCACTGAAATGATAAACTCCCGGAACCACTCCCTTATAAATGGCTGTAAAGATGACACGTGCCAAATCACGAGCATATGTCGGTGTACCAATCTGATCAAAGACTACACCCAAAGTTTCCTTTTCCTTTCCCAGACGGATCATCGTTTTTACAAAATTATTCCCAAAAGTAGAATAAAGCCATGCGGTACGGATAATCATTGTTTTTTTGCAATACTCCAATGCATTCGTTTCACCGGCCAGTTTGGTCTTGCCGTAAACGGAATTGGGACAAGGAACATCTCCCTCATTATAAGGAAGATATTTCGTGCCATCGAACACATAATCCGTTGATATCTGAATAAACTCACCCCAGTTGGCTTCAGCCGCCTTCGCCAGATAGCTCACAGCGTTCTTGTTCAGCTTGGTACATAACTCTATATCATCCTCTGCCTTATCTACTGCCGTATAGGCCGCACAGTTCACTATGACATGAATATTATTCTCTTTCACGAAAGTCATCACTGCCTGCTCATCACAAATGTCCAATTCGGCTACATCCGTAAAAAAACAAGTATATTCCTTGTATTCAGCCGATAGCACACGCATTTCATTTCCTAATTGACCGTTGGCACCAGTCACCAATATATTCTTCATTTCTATTTCATTTATTAGAATTCCAATTCTCCTTTTTTATCCTCTATATAGTAGTTTGACAACATAGCCAGCAATGTCGAGATTGCTTCTTGTGCCTTTCTTGTTTCCTCACTGATTTCTTTCTTTTGCAATTTCAACAATAAGATACCATAAAGCGCCTCAAAACACGTTTCCAGCTCAGGCTCCTCTTTATCCGCACCTTTAGCGCGTAACTCCACAATATAGGGCAATACTTTATAATAAGCAGAATTATAATAAGGAAACTTAGGGGAACGCAATAACTGCAAATGAAGGTCGGTAAGCCAAGTTATAATGTTTTTATTAATCTGCAAATGGCCTTTTTCCATAATCCCTTCATGACGCATCATCTCAATCAAATCCATATACCATTGAGTGAGTTCCGCTTTCTGCTCTTCCGTTAACGGATAAGGAGCTATGATGGTGCTTTTTATCTTTTCTATATCACAGCCGTTGGCACGGATTAAATCCTCTATCTGCCACATATATATAAGATACTCGGCTATATTCTTTTCTTTCAACTGCTTGGAAACGAACATACTTTTTAAATTAAAATTAATAATTAAAAATCAAAAAACCAACGTATGATACATCAAGATATGTTTCTTTGTCAGTACATCGTTTTTCCTAAAATAGTATAAATGAAACCTGCGACTGAAATCAGCATCACTACAATACCAATCACACGGTTCAAAATCCAAATGCCGCGTAAATTAAAACGGGTGCGTACTTTATTGACAAAATACGTAATTCCGAACCACCAGAGAAGCGCCCCCAATACAATAGCCAAATACCCCACCAGTTGAAAGCCTATGGGACTGCCCGGCATCACAAAAGAAAAACGGGCAAACAAACCTATAAACAGGAATATAATGAGGGGATTGGAGAGAGTCACAAAAAAAGCAGTAACAAAATTATGAAGATAACTGCCCGGGGTAGAGGATACAGGACGGATAGACTGGACAGGATTACTACGAAAAGTATAAATACCGAAAAAGAACAGCATGATACTGCCGATAATTTGTAACAATACTTGGTTCTTTGCCAAGAAATCATCCATAAAACTCATGCCATAACCTGTAATCAAGGCATAGCCTATATCACTAAGGGCAGCTCCCAGACCAGTAACAAATCCATACCATCGTCCCTTGTTCAGTGTGCGCTGTATACAAAGTACCCCAACAGGACCTAGCGGCGCAGAAACCACTACGCCGACGATAAGCCCTTTCACCAATAAATCGAGTATGGTTACTTGTTCTATCCAATTCATGCTGCAAAGATGCTACTTTTTTACGAAAGTACCTATATTTACACTCAAAATTCTTTCATACCCCGTCTCTTTTATATAACTTTGCACCTTATTAATAGACCCTTGATATTAGAACTAGTTTTCAATTAACAAAACAACTATAAAAGTGCTATGATTCTATTTTTCAGAACACCCACTAAAAGTGTAATAGCAACAGAAGTCAGCCAGGAACTGCCTTCTGAGGATATTCAGAAATTAAGCTGGCTTTATGGTGAAGCCACTGTAGAGAACGAAGAGAACCTGAAAGGTTGCTTCATCGGACCGCGTCGGGAAATGATCACTCCCTGGAGTACAAATGCTGTAGAAATCACTCAGAACATGGGTCTTACAGGTGTTTTACGCATTGAGGAATATTTCCCTGTAAAAGACGAAAACGCCGAGTACGATCCTATGCTGCAACGTATGTATAAGGGATTGAACCAGGAGATTTTCACAGTCAACATCAAACCCCAGCCAATTGTTCACATCGAGAACCTCGAAGAATACAATGAAAAAGAAGGTCTGGCACTTTCTCGTGAGGAGATGGACTATTTGCTGAAGGTTGAAAAAGATTTGGGACGTAAATTAACCGATTCCGAAGTATTCGGCTTCGCGCAAATCAATTCCGAGCATTGCCGCCATAAGATATTCGGCGGAACATTCATTATTGATGGTCAGGAAATGGAGTCTTCCTTGTTCCAGATGATCAAGAAAACTACTGCTGAAAATCCCAACAAGATTATTTCTGCTTATAAAGATAATGTAGCATTTGCCGAAGGACCGATAGTAGAGCAATTCTCTCCGGCCGATCATTCCACTTCCGATTATTTCATTATCAAAGATATCAAGACTGTTATCTCACTGAAAGCTGAGACACATAACTTCCCGACAACCGTAGAACCATTCAACGGTGCATCCACCGGTACTGGTGGTGAGATCCGTGACCGCATGGGCGGTGGTAAAGGCTCATGGCCCATTGCTGGTACTGCCGTTTATATGACTTCTTACCCCCGTACTGATGAGGGACGCGAGTGGGAAGATATCCTTCCTGTCCGCCAATGGTTATACCAGACTCCGGAACAGATCTTAATCAAGGCTTCCAACGGTGCTTCCGATTTCGGTAACAAATTCGGTCAACCGCTGATTTGTGGTTCTGTACTAACATTCGAGCACCAGGAAAACGGCGAGAAGTATGCATACGACAAAGTGATTATGCTGGCAGGAGGGGTAGGTTACGGTACTCAGCGCGACTGTCTGAAAGGACATCCCGAAAAAGGAAACAAAGTCGTTGTAATGGGTGGTGATAACTATCGCATCGGCTTGGGTGGAGGTTCAGTTTCTTCTGTTGAAACAGGCCGGTACTCATCGGGAATCGAACTAAACGCTGTCCAGCGTGCCAATGCGGAAATGCAAAAACGTGCCTATAATGTAGTCCGCGCATTGTGTGAAGAAGATAACAACCCGATTGTTTCCATTCACGACCACGGTTCGGCCGGCCACGTGAATTGTTTATCCGAATTGGTAGAAGAAAACGGTGGATTAATTCATATGGACAAATTACCTATCGGTGACCAGACTTTGTCTGCCAAAGAAATTATCGCCAACGAATCTCAGGAACGTATGGGATTGCTGATTGACGAATCGGCTATTGAACATGTACAAAAAATTGCTGATCGCGAACGTGCGCCGATGTATACCGTAGGTGAAACAACCGGAGACGCCCGCTTTGCTTTCGAACAGGCCGATGGGGTACGTCCGTTCGATCTGGCAGTAGATCAAATGTTCGGTTCTTCTCCGAAGACCTACATGGTTGACAAGACTGTAGAACGCCATTATGAAAATGTTTCATACGAAACTTCCAAATTAAATGAATATATCCGCCGCGTACTTCAGCTGGAAGCTGTTGCTTGCAAAGATTGGTTAACCAATAAAGTAGACCGTTCCGTAACCGGTAAAATCGCCCGCCAGCAATGTCAAGGTGAAATCCAGCTGCCTCTGAGCGATTGTGGTGTAGTAGCCCTCGACTATCGTGGCGAAAAAGGTATAGCAACTTCTCTAGGCCATGCTCCCCAAGCCGCCTTAGCCAATCCGGCCGCAGGCTCTGTTTTGTCGGTAGCCGAAGCACTGACTAATATCGTATGGGCCCCGATGGCAGAAGGATTGGACAGCGTTTCCTTATCTGCCAACTGGATGTGGCCATGTCGCGCACAGGAAGGTGAAGACGCCCGCCTGTACACTGCCGTAAAAGCCCTTTCCGATTTCTGCTGCTCATTGCAAATCAATGTACCGACCGGAAAAGATTCTTTATCTATGACCCAGAAATATCCTAACGGTGAGAAGATCATTAGTCCGGGAACTGTCATCGTTTCAGCCGGCGGCGAAGTCTCGGATGTGAAGAAAGTGGTTTCTCCTGTATTGGTAAATGATGAAAAGAGCACTATCTACCATATTGATTTCAGTTTTGACAAGTTACGTCTGGGAGGTTCTGCTTTTGCACAATCATTGAATAAAATAGGTGACGATGTACCGACTGTACAAAATCCTGAATATTTTCGTGACGCATTCCTGGCAGTACAAGAATTAGTAAATAAAGGTCTGATTATGGCCGGTCACGATATTTCTGCCGGTGGTCTTATTACCACACTGCTTGAAATGTGCTTCTCGAATATGGAAGGTGGTATGGAAATCAGCCTGAACAAGATTAAGGAGGATGACATCATCAAGATATTGTTCGCCGAAAATCCGGGTATTGTTATCCAGGTAAAAAATAAGCACAAAGAAGAAGTAAAAAAGATCTTGGAAGACGCAGGCATAGGCTACGTAAAATTAGGTAAACCGACTGAAGAACGGCATATCCTGGTAGAAAAGGGAGATGCAACTTACCAGTTCGGCATAGACTATCTGCGCGATGTATGGTATTCTACCTCTTACTTGCTAGACTGCAAGCAGAGCATGAACGGCTGTGCCAAAAAACGTTTCGAGAACTACAAGAAACAACCTTTGGAATTTGTATTCGACAAATCATTCACCGGCAAACTTTCACAATTCGGCCTTAACCCCGACCGTCGTACTCCGACAGGTATCAAAGCGGCTATTATCCGTGAAAAAGGAACCAATGGCGAACGCGAAATGGCCTATATGCTCTATTTGGCAGGATTTGATGTGAAAGATGTAACAATGACTGATTTGGTTAGCGGACGTGAAACATTGGAGGACATCAATTTCATCGTATTTTGCGGTGGGTTCTCTAATTCGGACGTTTTAGGCTCTGCTAAAGGATGGGCCGGAGCTTTCTTGTTCAATCCCAAAGCCAAAGCTGCATTGGATAACTTCTATGCACGCAAAGATACATTGTCATTGGGCGTATGTAACGGCTGCCAGCTGATGATAGAATTAAACCTGATTAACCCCGACTTCACCCAAAAAGCGAAAATGCTGCACAATGATTCACATAAATTCGAATCCAAGTTTGTAGGTGTTACCGTTCCTATGAATAGAAGCGTCATGTTCGGTTCGTTAAGCGGAAGTAAGCTTGGTATCTGGGTAGCCCATGGAGAAGGTAAATTCTCATTGCCATATGATGAAGATCAATACAATGTTGTATTGAAATACTCATACGATGAGTATCCTGGCAATCCAAACGGTTCGGATTACAGCGTAGCCGGTCTGGCCAGTCCTGACGGCCGCCATTTGGCCATGATGCCTCATTTGGAACGCTCTTGTTTCCCATGGCAAAATGCTTATTATCCGGCTGATAGAATAAAGAACGATCAGATTACTCCATGGATGGAAGCATTTGTCAATGCTAGAAAATGGGTTGAAATGAACAAAAAATAAAAACGATTTGTTATATTTACTAAAAAAGCGGTGAGTCGGACTGATTACCGCTTTTTTTGTATATAACAGATTTTGATATGTTAAGGGAAATTACGAACTTTGTAAGGATTTTGCCTCCTAATAATATGAGAAGAATTCTTTTACTTATATGCCTTTTTGTTATTTTGGTAACACCTGCCGTTGCTCAACTATACCAGTATCTGGATACTCAGAATGGTTTGAGCAGCCGTAGAGTTCTATCTATACGAAAAGATAAAAAAGGCTATATGTGGTTTCTCACTCACGAAGGAATAGACAGGTATAACGGAAAACAATACACACACTATAGCTTAACAGCCAATGGAAAACTACTGAACTTTTTTCCCAACTTGAACACTTTGCAGATAGATACGGCAGGAGTAGTTTGGGAGATAGGAAAAACCGGTCATCTATTCAAATACAATTCTCTACAAGACAAATTTGAACTAGTTTGCGATTTTGCCAGTAAGGACAAAAGCAACAGCGGGCTGCCACTCACCGCTTCATTTCTTGACTCCAAAGACAATAATATATTGCTTTGCACCAAAAACAAACAATATCTTTTCGACATAGATACCCATGAACTTATTCAACTGGAAAGTCCTATCAAGGAAGAAATCACATATATTGCGAAATCTACGAACAATCAATATTTTCTAGCCTCCAGCCACAAGATTTACTGTGCAAGACTGAATCATGGGCGATTAGAAGTAATCAAGCATCCGGAACTGGATAATTTCCATATAGTAAACTACATCTATTTTCATCCGGAAACCCAAATGTTAGTAATAGGTACCTTATTGGATGGTATTTATCTATACAATATCCATAGCCGCCAACTGATTGATGTACACAACGGACTACAAGACATTAATGTCAACTCTATCATAGCAAGTAAAGAAAATGAAAACGAGGTGTTAATAGCAACTAACGGCGCAGGCGTATATAAATTAAACTTGGGCACTTACGAATTGACAAATTTTCTAAATGCCGACCACAACCATTCCAACAAAATGAACGGTAATATCATTAATGATATCTATATTGATGATGATCAAAAATTATGGATGGCAGTCTATCCTATAGGCATCACTGTATATTCCGAGAAATATCCCGGATATCAATGGATACAGCACTCTTATGACAACCCTAACTCACTGATAGATAATCAAGTGAATTATATATTGGAAGATTCTGAAGGAGACATTTGGTATGCAACCAATAATGGCGTATGTTGCTACAGTCCTTCTACCAAACAATGGACGAATTTATTATCAACTTATCAGCATGACACGCCTAATCAGAATCATGTATTTATCTCTATATGTGAATCCCGACCGGGAGTTATTTTAGTAGGTGGATATATGTCGGGAATGTACAAAATAGATAAGAAAAACATGACCACACAATATTTTATTCCCCAAACATTGAATGATGACACCGTAAAACCGGATAAATATATTCGTTGTATTTATAAGGATTGGGATAATCTGATTTGGGCCGGAGGATATTACAACTTGAAAAGTTACGATCTGGATACAAAGGAAATGCATTGTTACAATATGGACTTCCCTATCACCTATATCACCAATAAGGACGCCCATAATTTATGGATAGGAACTATCAATGGATTGTATCAGTTCAATAAGGTCAATCAAGAGCTCAAAGCGGTGAATCTAGACTCCGAGCTAGGCTGTATAAATACTATTTATCAAAGTAAAAAGAACATCACTTTTATTGGTACACATGGTTCCGGTATGTGGATTTACAATAATTATACAGAAAAAGTAACTAATTACCATATCAATAATTCAGCTCTGATATCTAATAATATTCATTGCATACTGCCTGCTCTGGAAGACGATTTAATCATTAGTACAGAAAAAGGGTTGACCCGTTTCAAAACAAAAGAAAAAATATTCTCTAACTGGACAAAAGAACAAGGCTTGATGTCTACCAGCTTTAACCAAGCTGCCGGAGTACATACACGCGATAAAAAATTTATCTTCGGATGTGGAGACGGAGCCATTGAACTGGCAGATACTGTCACGCTGCCTCATCAATTTAAATCCAAAATGGTATTTGACAATTTCCGACTGCTCTACCAGAAAGTAATGCCTGGTGAAAAAGGTTCCCCCTTAAAAGAAGAAATTGATGATACCCGGCACATCATACTGAATTACGACCAGAATATTTTTTCACTGGATGTGTCTTCCATTAATTATGATAATCCCTCCAACATAGTCTATTCTTGGAAACTGGAAGGATTTTATGATGAATGGACTTCACTCACGAATGATAACCGCATACGTTACACTAACATCAGTCCCGGTAAATATAAATTAAGAGTGAGAGCCATCCTGATGGATGACCACCATTTGTTAGAAGAACGTTCACTTTTCATTACCATAACCCCACCTTGGTGGGCTACTTTTTGGGCAGGAATTCTTTATCTGATCATTTTTATACTGGTCGGAGTAATTGTTTTGCGTTATTTGTGGCTTAGGAAAGACAGAAACAATTCAAAAGAAAAAATCCGGTTCTTTATCAACACGGCACATGATATACGTACACCGCTGACTTTGATAAAAGCTCCTTTGGGAGAGATCCTTAAAAACGAAAACCTATCCGAACAGGGAAGAATCAATATCAACCTAGCTATACAAAATACGGACAACCTGTCTGAGTTAGCCAGTAATCTGATTAATTTTGAAAAAGAGGAACTATATACCTCCACTGTATATGTATCCCGATACGAATTGAACAATTATATCAAAAACTATTTGGAACAGTTCAATTTATATGCTCGCAAAAGACAGATAAATATAATATTTGAAACTAATTTTGAAAGCCAGGAAGTATGGCTGGACAGAAATAAGATGGATTCCATCATCCGTAACCTGATGACAAATGCCTTGAAATATACCTGTCAAGGGGGCAATGTCACTGTACAAACTCAGAAAAATAAAAGTCATTGGTTCATCACTATTACAGATACAGGAATCGGAATCCCTGCCAATGAACAAAAGAAAATGTTCAAAAGCCTCTTCAGAGGAAATAATGCCATCAATCTGCAAATCACAGGAAGCGGCATCGGTATGCTGCTTACCTACAAACTGATCAAAAGCCATGCCGGCAAAATATCAATGAGCAGTATAGAAAATGTAGGAACTACCTTCAAACTGGCATTCCCTATCAAAAGCCGGAAATACAACTACCGTATATTCAAAAAAGCTGATGTAATTGATCCTCTGCCTGTTATCGAAGGCAATCCGGAAGAACTGGTGAAAGAGATCAAAAACAAGCCAGCCAAAACACATGCCGCTTCCATTCTGATAGTGGAAGATAATATGGAATTGCGTACTTTCCTGTTGCATACGCTATCGGAAGACTATAATGTTTCTGATGTAGGAAATGGGCAAGAAGCACTGGATTTTATCAAGGAACGACAACCGGATCTGATATTGTCGGATGTAATGATGCCTATCATGAATGGAGACAAAATGTGCAATATATTGAAAAATAATATTGAAACCAGTCATATACCTATCATATTGCTGACCGCATTGAACGATAAAGAAAGTATCATCAAGGGTTTACAGACCAAAGCCGATAAATATATAGTCAAACCATTTGACATGGAAGTACTGAAAGCAAATATAGCCAATGTTCTGGCGAACAGGGAAATCATGAAAAAGCGTTTCTCACAATTCAAATTCAATGCAGACGAGGTTTCAGATGATCCGACGATCAGTTTGGAACAAGAATTTCTTTTAAAAGCCACCAACATCATAAAAAGTAGTATAAACAAAGAAATGAACGTAGAAAACCTATGTGATGCAATGAATATGAGCCGGAGTAGTTTATACAATAAAATAAAGGCTTTAACCAATGATTCGCCCAGTGATTTTATACGTAAAGTACGTATGAACGAGGCTAGCATTTTATTAAAAAGCAAACGTTATACTGTATCCGAAGTTTCGGATATGATGGGATTCAGTGATCCCAAATATTTTACGGATACATTTAAGAAATACTACAGAGTTCCACCAAGCACTTATATGAAACAAAATTAAAAAAATGAATTTCTATTTACAATCATTTCTTATCTTCTTAAAGATAGGACTATTTACCATTGGCGGAGGATATGCCATGGTTCCCCTAATTCAAGATGAAATAGTGGACAAACGAAAATGGATTGACAAAGAGGATTTTATTGATTTATTAGCCCTCGCTCAGTCTGTACCTGGAATATTTGCTGTAAATATTGCCATATTTATCGGATATAAATTGCGTAATTTCCGTGGAGCATTGGCAATGGCTTTAGGCACAATACTCCCCTCTTTCTTTATTATGTTGGCAATTGCCTTATTCTTTCAACAGTTCAAACAATACCAAATTGTAGAGAATATATTCAAGGGAATCCGTCCGGCAGTAGTAGCCCTTATTGCAGCTCCAACTTTCTCCATGGCAAAATCGGCCAAGATAAACCGTTACACTATCTGGATACCAATAGTATCCGCATTACTTATCTGGGTATTGGACGTATCCCCTGTCTACATTATCATAATAGCGGGCGTGGGGGGTTTTATATATGGCAAGTACAAACATAAATATTCATCCAAATGATTTTTCTATATTTATTCTATACATTCTGTAAAATAGGTCTCTTCGGTTTCGGAGGAGGCTATGCCATGTTGTCCATGATACAAGGAGAAGTAGTAACAAGATATAATTGGGTCAGTGCCAGCGAATTTACAGATATCATCGCTATCAGCCAGATGACACCAGGCCCCATTGGTATCAACTCTGCTACTTATGTGGGATATACTGCAGTATTGAATGCAGGCTACAATGAAAACTGGGCCATATTCGGTTCTTGTATAGCTACTTTTGCTGTAGTTTTTCCATCATTCATATTAATGGTAATCATCAGCCGGTTCTTCTTGAAATACCAAAAGCATCCGGTTGTAGAAGCCGTATTCAAAGGGTTGCGTCCGGCAGTGGTAGGTCTGCTGGCAGCGGCTGCACTCGTCTTGATGAATGCTGAAAACTTCAGTAGCTATCAAATAGATTTGTATCAATTTATCATCAGTATAATTATTTTTCTAGTAACCTTTATAGGTACACGGAAATACAAAATTAATCCTATATTAATGATTATACTTTGCGGAGTGGCAGGATTCCTGCTTTACTAAAAATAGGAAGATTATGGGAAATCATCAAAAAAAACAAATAAGCCTACTGATCTGTTTATATATCAGTATAATATTGCCACTATATGCCAATGATTTCCTGTTTACTTCCATCAATACTTCACACGGATTAAGCGACAACCAGATAAGATATATCCTACAACTACCTGACGGAAGAATGGTGTTTACTACTAATGGCAACATCAATTTATATGATGGTATACATTTCAGTTATCTGCATCGGACGGATAAAAATGTATATCCTTTAAAACAATATGACGGGTTCTACCGCATTTATCAAAGTGGAGACTCCCTACTTTGGGTGAAAGACTATCACAAACTAATGGGAATCAATCTCTACAAAGAGGAATATATCCGAGATTTAGAATCTTATTTCCAAAATAAAAATATACCGGAACCGATAGAAAATCTTTTTGCCGACTGTGCAGGACACATTTGGATACTGACAGACCATAAATTACAAGAATTACAAACCGGAATCCATATAACTTTATCCCCCAATGATACCCGCCAACTACAAGATCTAAATACGGAGAATGATTCACTTTACCTGTTCTATAATACGGGAGAAGTAGATTGTTATGACATGACAAGCAGAAAACGACTATACAGTGCTGCTGCCTATGCGGAAACCGAGCAACAATACTTTGCCCGAACCTCCTTGGTTGTCAAAGCTCCAAACAGCTTTTACCAATTACGCAACGGATATAAAGGTGGTTTGTTCTGTTTCAACACATGCCAACGGACATGGAAAAAGATACTTGAAGAAAACTATGCACTTAATACTTTAATCATCACCCCCGACAATCAAAAAGCGTATATAACCTGTGTACATGGTTTTTGGATACTGGATCTTACTAAGGAAAAACTGCAATATATTCCTATTTTGGAAACTAAAAACGGACAACGACTCTCAACAGAAATCAGCACTATATTCCAAGACCGACAAGGAGGATTATGGATTGGAACTCTCAACCGAGGATTACTATATTACCATCCGTCCATGCATAAACTTACCCAAATAAACCGTAACAATTTTCCAGTTGCTCCTGAAAAAGATATTGCAGTAGAAAGTTTTGCCGAAGACAATAAAGGAATGATCTATCTGAAAGAACATACTCATATTTACCGCTTGTCCACTGAAAAAGATGGAACACGCACCCTTATCTCCGAACATAATTCATCTATCCCTGCCGAAGTAAAAAAGAAATTCAACAGAGGAACAGAAACTGCCTTTTTCAAGGGAAAAACATATACGGCCCTATGTACTGACACACGAGGCTGGACTTGGGCAGGGACAGCAGATGGTCTGGAACTTTTTATACCGGACGAGCAAACCCCACGCATTTTTTATCGTGAAAATGGATTAAGTAATAACTTTGTACAAGGCATTATTGAAGATGATCACAATGATATCTGGGTAACTACAAGCAATGGAATCTCACGTATCCACATCAATCAGAAAAATAAAGAACCATACTTCACCAATTTCAATCAACAGGATGGCGCATTAGAAGGGGAATATCTAACAAAGGCTGTTTTCAAAGCATCGGACGGTACACTTTACTTCGGTGGCATAGACGGATTCAATATCTTCAATCCTGATAATGAATCAATCACTCCGGAACTCCCCTATTCCCCAGTGTTCACTTGTTTGCGGCTATACGGCAAAAAGATAAAACTTCCCCAAGCCAGCCCTTATACAAAAGAAATAGAACTGGGCTACAATCAGAATTTCCTCACTTTCGAATTCTCTGCTTTGAACTATATCAATAGTGAACGCACCTATTATCGTTATCAATTAGAAGGTATTGATAAAAACTGGATGAATGTTTTCACCAGCAAACCAGGCAATACCACAGCAGGTAATGGTATGCTTCAAGCGTCCTATACTAATTTACCTCCCGGAGAATACACATTCAAAGTTATGGCATCCGATACCCCTCTCCAGTGGAATGGAAAAATAACCGTTATAAAACTCACCATCCATGCCCCTTGGTGGAAAACAACCACCGCTTATACTATTTACCTGCTCATTTTACTATTTATTACAGTAGGAAGTATCCGTCTTTACATATGTTGGACCCGAAAAAAAATAGAGCGTCGGCATAAAGAGGAAATTCTACTACTCCGCATCCGCAACCTGATAGAGCAATGCAACAATTACGAAGCCGAACAAAAAGCACGTCTGGAAAAGAATGGCACAGCAACCTCCACTTGCTTTGAAAACGACAAGCAACCGGATCATCCTAAAACAACCAATACCGAATCCGCTTTTTTAGCACGGGCTATAGAACAGGTAGAAAAGAATATGCATGTCATCGGTTATTCAGTAGAACAGCTAAGTCGAGACCTTTGCATGGAAAGAACAGGACTTTATCGCAAACTAGTAAATTTATTAGATCAGTCTCCCAGCCTTTTCATCCGTAACATCCGTTTACAACGAGCTGCGCAACTACTTACTGAAAACGAACTCAGTATTGCAGAAATAGCAGAACGCACAGGCTTCAGCAGTTCCAGCTATCTAAGTAAGTGCTTCCAAGAAATGTATGGATGCCGCCCCTCCGAATACGCCAGAAAAACAAAGAAATCAACCTGATTATTATTGGATTCAACCTCATTGTTGCCTATTTAAAGCTTTTCGCCTTACCTTTGTAACAGTACAAAACACTAAAATACTATGAATATGAATTTTATTAAAAAAATGACTCTAACTCTAATTGGAGCAACTATCATTGCAACAAATGGCATCGCACAGAGTGTACAACACACCACACAAGGAATAACGTATACTACACAAGAAATAGATGTCAAAGTAGAATTTTACTCTCCCACCATTGTCCGTATTTATAAAACCCCCATTAAGAAACCTTATAAAAAAGAAAGTCTGGTCATTATCAAAACACCGGAAACCACCTCTGTAACTTTCGGTGAGAAAGGGAAAAATGTAACACTCAGCAGCAATGTTATACAAGTAGAAGTAAATCCTGAAACCGGAGGTATCCGTTTTTCCGACAAAGAAGGAAAATTATTACTGACTGATAAAGATTATGGTACCCAATTCACCCCCTTCGATGACGCCGGCGTTCCATCATATAATGTTCGTCAAGCTTTCTTACTGGACAAAGATGAAGTGATTTACGGACTAGGACAGCAACAAACAGGAAAAGTGAACCAACGGAATCAGAAACTATTTCTCCGTAACCAAAACATGAGCATTTGCATTCCGTTTATTCATTCAATAAAAGGATATGCCCTTTATTGGGACAATTACTCCCCCACCACTTTTGTAGACAATCCACAAGAAATGTCTTTTGACTCGGAAGTAGGTGATTGTGCAGATTATTATTTCATTTACGGCGGCAATGCAGATAAAGTAATAGCCAATGTACGCGAACTGACTGGACAGGCTCCTCTCTATCCGCTTTGGGCACTAGGATTCTGGCAATGTCGCGAACGTTATAAAAGCCCGGATGAATTATGCGAAGTTGTAGATAAGTACCGTAAACTGAAAGTCCCTCTGGATGGCATTATACAGGATTGGCAATATTGGGGATGCGACTCTAACTGGAATGCCATGAAGTTCCAAAATCCCCGTTACATCAACAAAATGGGCGATAAAGAATATATGAAATATCTTCCAAACGGAGAAGATAAAAGCGCACGTTACGGTACTCCAAGAATCAAAACTCCCAAAGAAATGATTGACTATGTGCACAAACAAAATGCACATATCATGATCTCCGTATGGGCTTCTTTCGGCCCTTGGACTGAAATGTATCAAAAAATGGACAGTCTGAAAGCACTTCTTCAATTTGATACTTGGCCCAACAATGCCGGAGTCAGGCCATACGACCCTTATAATCCTGTTGCACGTGATCTCTATTGGTCAGAGATGAAAAAGAACATATTCGATCTGGGCATGGACGGTTGGTGGCTGGACTCTACTGAACCCGATCACATGAATCTGAAGGACCAGGATTTTAATACTCTCACCTATTTGGGAACTTTCCGCAGAGTACATAATGCTTTCCCGTTAATGTCCAATAAAGGAGTATATGAACATCAACGAGCTACTACTTCGGACAAACGAGTATTCCTACTCACTCGTTCTTCTTTCCTAGGACAGCAACGCTATGCTTCTCATTCGTGGAGCGGAGATGTAGTTTCTACCTGGGAAGTCATGCGCAAACAATTAGCAGCCGGATTGAATTACTCATTATGCGGCATTCCCTATTGGAATACAGATTTGGGAGGATTCTTTGCCTGGAAATACAATAATAATGTAAACAACATAGCTTATCACGAGTTACATGTCCGCTGGTATCAATGGGGAGTGTTTCAACCCATTATGCGCTCACACAATTCTAGTCCGGTAGCAGTCGAAATATACCAATTCGGCCAAAAAGGCGACTGGGCCTATGATGCGTTAGAAAAATATACTCACCTGCGTTATCGCCTGCTACCTTATCTTTATAGCACTTCCTGGGAGGTAACCAGCAAAGCAGGCAGCTTTATCCGCCCATTAATGATGGATTTCCCGAAAGATCCCAAAGTACTTGATATGGATACCGAATATATGTTCGGACATAATTTCCTAGTACGTCCCGTTACAGACTCGCTTTATACATGGCAAGACAAAAATCAGAACGGTTACTTAAAAGATTTAAAAAAGATTGGAAATACAGAGGTATATTTACCTAAAGGAGCAAACTGGACAGACTTTTGGACCGGGCAAACTTTGGAAGGCGGGCAAACGATCCAACGGGAAGTACCCATTGATATTATGCCCATTTATGTACGTGCGGGATCTATCCTTCCTTGGGGACCAGCAGTGCAATACTCTACAGAAAAGAAGTGGGATAATCTGACGATTCGCATCTATCCGGGTGCTGATGCGGAATTTACCCTTTATGAAGATGAATTTGATAATTATAATTATGAAAAAGGTGCTTACACAACCATCCTAATGAAATGGGATGACAAAGAGCGCACACTGACTATTAACGAGCGAAAAGGCAACTACAAAGGTATGCTGAAAAACCGCAAATTCAACATCATACTTGTTGAACCGGGGAAAGGATGTGGAGATGAGGATAGCCCCACCTTTGACCAATCTATTTCCTATAAAGGGAAACAAGTCAATGTGAAATTATAAATACATTCCCCGTTGGTAAAGCTTCTTAAGTTTCATAACACAATCTGAAAAAAATCAATTTTGCCAACGGGACTTTATATATGACGGAAATAAATTCAAGAGATCAATAGAATTTATATCACTACTTGATATATTTATTGCAGATACTTTTTATCACTGATTAGAGAAAGCCATAAGATGGATGCAGATGTTATAACCTTTTTTCATTGATCTCAACATAAACAATATCGTACTCGGAAGATATGGCAGCATACAAATCAACTGCCACTACCCTAGAATTCTTTATTCATCGATATTACATGAATAAATACCCAGGCAGTGGCAGTAGAAATAAAATCTAAAAGAAACACTCCCGCTTCTTACAGTTTCACTTTCTTTTTAGTACCTTTCGACTCATTGTGCAAACGATCCAACGCTGTCACCACATACTGGTACTTCGTTTTTCCATCGTTATAAGGTAATGGATAAAAATGATCGCGGGTAATGGCTACAATATGGGAAGCATCATCCAAATTGACTTTTTCTTTTTTATCAAAGCGATAAACCACATACTGTACAGCTTTGTCCATCTCGTCCTTTGCCTTCGGAGCTGTCCAGAAGAGTACTGGACCTTCATACGTCCATACCATCTTTACCTTCTTTACTTTACCTGGAGCCTTATCGTCCATAAAAGGAGATTCAGGAATCAAAGCCGGATAACGATGATACTCCTTCTCCAACATAGTGCGGTAATTACCGGCGTTATCCACCACTGCTGCAGCATACCATTGACAACTTCCCTGCACGGTAGGAAGCGACCGTTGCAACTTCATTTTGGCAGGCATCTGGTTTTGTAATGGATTACGGGCATCCGCCTTGTTCACCGTACGCATCACATCCTGACCGATAAATAACGGACGCGAAGCGGCATGTTTTGCCCACCAATGTATCAAGTTGTCATAATCGGCAGCAGGATGACCTATTTCCCAATAAATCTGAGGGATATTATAATCTACCCAACCATTATTAATCCACATCAGCACATCTGCATATAAATCATCATAATTCTGAAGACCACGTGTATCACTTCCATTCGGATCATTTTTCTTGTTACGATAGATACCAAAAGGAGAAACACCGAACTTCACCCACGGCTTACACTCGCGCACTGTCTCATGGATTTCCTTTATCAGCACATTCACGTTGTCACGGCGCCAATCGGCTTTATTACTGTATCCGCGACCATATTGCGCAAAACTGACATGATCAGGAAAATCCTCGCCCGGGTTGGGATAAGGATAAAAATAATCATCCATATGAATGGCATCCACATCATAACGAGTAACAATATCGCGCACAATCTTACAAATATATTTTCGGTTTTCGGGCAAAGCCGGATCAAAATAAAGCTGACCAGCATAATTCACGAAACGTTCCGGATTCTTATTATACGGATGAATGGGTGATAAGGCAGTAGTTCCCTTTGTCTTGGCACGGTAAGGGTTAATCCAGGCATGGAACTCCATTCCACGCTTATGGCATTCATCAATCATGAACTGCATCGGGTCCCAATAAGGTGAAGGCACTCTACCCTGCACTCCCGTAAGAAAGCGGCTCCACGGCTCATAAGAAGATTTATACAAGGCATCGGCTTCTGCACGTACCTGAAAAATTATCGCATTAATGCCTGCGCCTTGCAGACTGTTTAGTTGATTTATTAATAGCTGCTGCATCTTCTCTGCCGGCATCCCTTGGAACTGTCCATTTACACACTGAATCCATGCACCGCGGAACTCACGTTTAGGATAACGTGTCTGAGCACTGACAACAGAAGTAAAAAGTAGTGCTATCAATAAAAGAAGAATAGTTTTTGCTCTCATTTTGTTATTCTTGTTTAATACGCTTGCAAAGATAAGAAAACTTATAATTATCTTTGCATATTAAACCAAATTCAATAAAGAATGTCAGAAAGTAACTATATATCCATAAAAGGAGCAAAGGTAAACAACCTCAAAAACATCGATGTCAACATACCACGCAATAAGCTGGTCGTTATCACGGGCCTATCCGGTTCCGGAAAATCATCATTGGCTTTTGATACATTATACGCTGAAGGTCAGCGACGCTATGTAGAAAGCCTGTCATCATACGCCCGCCAATTTCTGGGCCGTATGAGCAAACCTGAGTGTGATTTCATTAAAGGTATACCACCCGCTATCGCCATAGAGCAAAAAGTGAACAGCCGCAATCCACGTTCCACCGTGGGGACTTCCACCGAAATATATGAGTATCTGCGACTACTCTATGCACGCGTGGGGAAGACTTATTCTCCCATTAGCGGGCAACTGGTGAAAAAGCATAGTATTGAAGATATTGTAAGCTGTATGCTCTCCTTTCCTAAAGGAACGAAATACACGGTTCTCACTCCTATGATGCCCCGTGAAGGCCGTACACTGCGTCAACAGCTAGAAATGGACTTTAAACAAGGATTCACCCGTGTAGAGGTTAACCGTGAAATAGTTCGTATAGAAGATTTTCTGCAACAAACAGCTGCCGAAGATAAAAGACAAAACATCTATCTGCTGGTAGATCGCATGACAGCCGATGATAGCAAAGACAGTATCAGCCGCCTCACCGATTCTGCCGAAACAGCCATGTACGAGGGAGACGGAAATTGCCTCCTCCGCTTCTACTCTGCTGACGGAAGTACGCAGCTATTCTCTTTCAGCACTAAATTCGAAGCCGACGGAATTAAATTCGAAGAACCGAATGACCAAATGTTTTCATTCAATTCCCCTCTCGGAGCTTGTCCCGAATGCGAAGGCTTCGGTAAAGTGATAGGTATAGATGAACATCTGGTGATTCCAAACCGTGCTCTGAGTGTATATGACGGAGCTGTCCTCTGCTGGCGCGGAGAAAAGATGGGGGAATGGTTACAAGAATTCATTCATGAAGCTCCCGCCCACGATTTTCCCATCTTTGCCCCTTATTATGAACTGACACAGGAACAAAAAGATTATTTATGGCATGGACCTAGAAATAAGGCCTGTATAGATTCTTTCTTCAGAATGCTGGAAGAAAATCAATATAAAATACAATATCGTGTGATGCTGGCACGATACCGGGGAAAAACTATTTGTCCTGTCTGCCATGGAACACGCTTGAAAAAAGAAGCCGGTTATGTAAAAGTAGGTGGAAAATCCATTTCTCAACTGGTTGACTTACCTATTCATGACTTAAAAGAATTCTTCCGCACTCTAGAACTAGATGCACATGATACAGCCATCGCCAAACGGATCTTAACGGAAATTACCAACCGCATCAACTTCCTCATGGATGTAGGTTTGGGATATCTTACACTGAACCGTCTCAGCAACTCACTCTCCGGCGGCGAAAGTCAGCGCATCAATCTGGCCACCTCATTAGGCAGCAGCTTGGTAGGCTCACTCTATATTCTAGACGAACCCAGTATCGGATTACACAGCCGTGACACTGACCGGCTGATAAAAGTACTTCGTCAGTTACAGGAACTGGGAAACACCGTAGTAGTGGTAGAACATGATGAAGAAATAATCCGTGCTGCCGATTATATCATTGATATCGGTCCTCAAGCAGGACGTTTAGGAGGACAGATAGTATATCAAGGCAGCATGAACGATCTTCAAAGAAACAGTAATAGTTATACGGTACGCTATTTGTTGGGAGAAGAAAACATAGAGATCCCCCGATGCCATCGTCCGTGGAACAATTATATAGAAATAAAAGGTGCACGTGAAAACAACCTTAAAGGCATTGACGTAAAATTTCCACTGAATGTAATGACGGTAGTTACGGGGGTCAGCGGTTCGGGAAAGAGTACGTTGGTACGTGATGTCTTTTACAAGGCATTGAAACGCGAATATAGTGAAGCTAGCGAACGGCCGGGTGAGTTCATCTCTTTGGAAGGGGATGTACAGCTAGTGAAAGATATTGAATTTGTAGACCAGAATCCTATCGGAAAATCATCACGCAGCAATCCGGTGACCTATGTAAAAGCATACGACGAGATACGCAAACTCTTTGCCGAACAGCCTCTTGCCAAACAAATGGGATATACTGCCGGATATTTCTCATTCAATACCGAAGGCGGTCGTTGTGAGGAATGTAAAGGTGACGGTACGGTAACCGTTGAAATGCAATTTATGGCAGATTTGGTATTAGAATGTGAATCTTGTCATGGAAAACGTTTCAAGAGCGACACACTGGAAGTAAAATTTCAAGACAAGAACATCTATGATATTCTGGAAATGACAGTGAATCAAGCTATCGAATTCTTCACCGAATACAATCAAAAAAAGATAGTGAAAAAACTAACCCCATTACAAGAAGTGGGATTGGGATATATAAAGTTGGGACAAGCCTCCTCCACTCTTTCCGGTGGCGAGAATCAACGCGTAAAACTAGCTTATTTTCTGAGCATAGAGAAAGCACAACCCACTATTTTTGTATTCGATGAACCAACCACAGGTCTACATTTTCATGATATCAAGAAACTGCTGGAAGCATTTGAAGCCTTAATCAGCCGCGGACATACCATTATCATTATCGAGCATAATATGGATGTGATAAAATGTGCCGACCATGTGATTGACCTAGGGCCCGAAGGAGGAAATATGGGAGGAAATCTGGTAGTTGCGGGCACTCCGGAAGAGGTTGCAGCATGTGCGGCATCTTATACGGGACAGTTTTTGAAGGAAAAACTGGCGATGGATTCTCCTGATTGATTTTTTATTCACCGCTGATTGTCCAAACTGACACAAATTATTAAATATGATTATACGCAATATACCACTAGATGATAAATGGGAATTTAAAAGTGATTTATTCCGTTCTGTAAATTTAGCATTTTGTGGTATGATTGCAGAATCATTTTACTAAAAATCTGTTTTAATGTTTTCCGCATTGTCAATCTAAATCTAAACGAAAATATGAGTAAATTTAGAATTGAATTAATAACCTTATAAATCAACAGAATATGAAAAAACTTTTTTTACTACTCTTGCTGTTCCCTTTCCTATTGGGATGTTCACAAAAAGAGAAAGAATTCACCGTTCTTCAATGGAACATTTGGCAAGAAGGAACTATAATTCCCGGTGGTTACGACGCTATTGTGAATGAAATAGCCCGTCTTCGTCCGGACTTCGTCACATTGAGCGAAGTACGTAATTACGAAAACACCAATTTCACTGCCCGCCTAGTGCAATCATTAAAGGAAAAAGGAGAAACCTATTATTCCTTCTATACCTATGATACAGGTCTGTTAAGCCGATACCCCATCACTGATTCATTAACCGTTTTCCCCGAAAAGAATGACCACGGCAGTATCTATCGCCTTACAGCCGATATGAACGGACAGAAAATAGCAGTCTACACCGCTCATCTTGATTATTTGGATGACGCCTATTATAATGTACGCGGATATGATGGTTCTACTTGGGAAGAAATCCCTATCCCCACTACCGTAGAAGAAGTATTAAAGAGAAATGTAGCCTCACAACGCGATGACGCCATCAGACTATTCATTGAACAGGCAAAAAAAGATCGTGCAGCCGGCTACACCATCATTTTAGGAGGAGATTTTAATGAACCTTCACATCAAGATTGGACTGAAGAGACCAAAGACCTGTATGACCATCATGGCTTTGTAATCCCCTGGACAGTTCCTGTCCTGTTAGACGAAGCCGGATTGAAAGACGCCTATCGAGAATTCTATCCAGATGTATTAAACTATCCCGGCTTCACTTATCCTTCGGATAATCCGGCAAAGCCCGCCGACAAAATAACCTGGGCTCCCAAAGCAGATGAACGCGACCGTATAGATTACATTTGGTATTATCCCGAAAAGGGGTTGAAAGTGAAAGACGCCGCCATTTTCGGTCCGAAAAATTCTATAGTCCGTGCACAGCGTGTTCAGGAAACATCTAAAGACAAGTTTATAGAACCATTGGGCGTATGGCCTACAGACCATAAAGGAGTACTGGTTACTTTCCAATATCCCGCCAAATAATATCGTTTTTCCCAATATTTCTGTTATCTTTGTCCAATAACCTAATTTATTATCCTATGACCAAATGTACACATAAACAGTTAATGACCGCCTGTATGTTAGCAGGCACATTGATGTTGGGAGCATGTACCGGTACTCCCCCTGTAACAAAAGAGGTATCCATTGTACCCATAACCAACCATCTGGAGGAAACAAACGGTGCTTTTGTATTGAAAAGTAATACCTCCATCGGTGTTATTGACGCCGAACTAATTCCCGCAGCCGAGTATTTGGCCGATATGCTTTCCAGAGCCACAGGCTACGATCTTAAAGTCAAAGAAGGCGAAGGAACCATCACCCTTGCCTTGGGTGATGTTCAAGGAAAAGAAGGAGCTTATACCCTGACAGCCGAGAGCGATAAGGTCAACATTACAGGTAACTCTTACGGAGGTGTCATTGCAGGTATCGAATCACTCAGACAGCTGTTTCCCCCGCAAATAGAATCTAAGGAAATTGTTAAAGGTACAGACTGGGCCATACCGGCCGTTAACATTCAAGATGCCCCCCGCTTTGAATGGAGAGGCATTATGCTGGACGTATCCCGCCATTTCTACACAATAGGTGAGGTGAAAGAATTACTGGATGTCATGGCCCTTTACAAGATGAATAAATTCCACTGGCATCTTACCGACGACCAAGGATGGCGTATTGAAATCAAGAAATATCCTTTACTGACGGAAAAAGGAGCATGGCGCAAATTCAATTCTCATGATCGCGAATGCATACGTCAGTCAAAGACTAATAACAACCCGGATATGGCAATTCCTGAAGACAAGATACGCATCGTAGAAGGTGACACCTTATATGGAGGCTACTACACTCAGGAAGATATCAAGGATGTCATAGCATACGCCAAAATACGAGGCATAGATATTATTCCCGAAATTGATATGCCGGGACACATGCTGGCAGCTGTAAGTAACTATGAAGGTGTTTCCTGTTTTAACGAAACCGGTTGGGGAAGCGTCTTCTCCTCACCTGTTTGTCCGGGGAAAGACTCCGCATTGGAATTCTGCAAGAATGTTTATACAGAACTGATAGCCCTTTTCCCCTATAAGTATGTACATATAGGAGGTGACGAAGTAGAAAAAACTAATTGGAAAAAATGTCCGGACTGTCAGAAACGTATGCATGACAATAATCTGAAAACTGAAGAAGAACTGCAATCATGGTTCATTCATGACATGGAGAGATTCTTTAACGAGAAAGGCAAAGAAATGATAGGCTGGGATGAAATCATTGAAGGCGGATTGTCTAAAACAGCTACCGTAATGTGGTGGCGCAGCTGGGTAAAAGATGCAGCAACCAAGACAACAGCACAAGGCAACCCTGTCATTTTCACTCCTAACGGACAATTTTATTTGGATTATGCAGAAGATAAGAACTCTATGGCAAGTATTTATAATCTGGATACGACAGACAACCTGACCTCCGAGCAGCAGTCGCTGATTTTAGGAGTGCAGGGAAATATTTGGTGCGAATGGATTCCTTCCAACGCACGTATGCAATATATGGCTATTCCACGTTTGCTGGCTATTGCCGAACTAGGTTGGAGCAAACCGGAGCAAAAAGATTGGAGTGCCTTCCAACAACGCCTGTCTGATCAGTTTGAACGTCTCAATATCATGGGTATCAATTACCGTATACCCGATTTGGAAGGCTTTAATGCCGTCAACGCCTTTATCGGTGAAGGAGCCATCAATGTAACTTGCCTTGACCCCACTGCGGAAATTCACTATACCACTGATGGCAGTACTCCTACTTTACAATCTCCCATATATGAAGGTCCCATCAAAGTGACTGAAACCACAGACTTTACTTTCTGCACCTTCCGCCCTAATGGAAAGAAAGGTGACATAGTCAAGACCCGTTTCATCAAAAGTGAATATACTCCCTCTGTAACTGCCGCTCCTTCCAATCCGGGTTTGAAAGCTACATGGCACGAATTTAAAGGAAATAAATGCAGTGAAATAGAAAAAGCTCCGGTCAATGGTACTTATCCAGTGGAAGATGTTATGATTCCTAAAAAAGTAAAAGGAAATATCGGACTGATTATCAAAGGATATTTCAATGCTCCTCAAGACGATATCTACACTTTTGCACTCCTATCCGATGATGGTAGTACATTAACTATAGACAGTGAACAGATAGTAGACAATGACGGACCTCACGGGCCTAAAGAAATAGTGGGGCAAAAAGCATTGGCAAAAGGATATCATCCAATGGAATTACGTTATTTCGACCAGAACGGAGGACAACTGAAATTAAAAGTAACAGGGAGTGATGGTAAAGAAATTCCGTTCACGCATCTCTATGCGCATTAATCTTACATAAAAAGTTTTTCACCACAGATTATACAGATTTACATAGATTGAATTTCAATGAATTCTCCCATTCAATAATCTGCGTAATCTGTGGTGGAATTAAATCAATCAGAAATAAACCCCGAATCCTATCTTGAATCCTAATTTACTAAATTCTGAAGTATCACTAAAACTCAAGTCATAATATACAGACGGTTCAATAGTCACATTTCTACCCAAGAAAAAAGCATATCCGACTTCCGGTGTCAAACAAACCAGATTCTTTTTAAATCCTACACAAGAAAGGTGTTTATACGCCATTCCTAGTCCTCCATAAATACCGCAACTGGAAAAATAATAACGTCCCTGTGCACCAATACTGGTTTCATCCATTCCATGTTCTACATAATTGCCTTTAAAATTCAGCAACACAGCCACATTATCGGCTACAAATGCGCCGCCGGTTAAAGCAAAACCAAAATTTGTTCCTTCATTCTTGCTATGAGATAGGTCAAGCCCTGTCAATGAAGCATTCACATACCATACATCCTTCTCAAATTGAGCATGTGCACTCAGTGCAGTCATTACCAACAGCATCAAGCTGACTAAAATTTTCTTCATAATGTTGTCGTTTAATAGTTATTTTTTGTTTTCCAAATCACGTTCACGTCTTTCCTCCGCCTTTTCTTTCTTACGAAGGACAATCCATAACAACGCTATAATCATATAGGATAAACCTACTGTGAGATACTTTTCCGTATCACTTATTTCCGTATTGCGCGGAATAAAATAAACGGCCATCGCCGTAGTATAAACCAATAAAGCTACAGGCAACCAAATCGATTTTCTATATTTTTTCATAAACTATGCTGTTTTGTTTCCTATACCAACTTGCAAACCCTATAGCGGCTACCAACGTACAAAGACTACCAATTATATAAGATACATAATCCGAAAACGCTAATCCTTCGGGGGCTATGCAAATATAAGTAGAACATACAGCCGTCATAAACAGGGCAGGAAACAAGGTGATATAATAATTCTTTTTCGCACGTACTAGAAAAACAGTGACCGCCCACAAAGTAAACACAGACAAAGCCTGATTACACCAGGCAAAATAACGCCATATCATATCAAATCCCGCCGCATCACGCTGACTGTACAATAATATACCGATAGTTACCGCAAAAATAGGAATACAAATCAATAAACGTTTCGCTATACTTTTTTGTTCCAAATGCATAAAATCGGCAACAATCAAACGAGCTGAACGCAAAGCGGTATCTCCACTGGTAATAGGAGCGGCAATTACCCCCAGTACAGCCAATAAACCTCCTATCGTACCCAACCATTCCTTGGTTATGCTATCCACAATAATCGAAGCATTACTCTCCTCCATACCATTTTGATGAAAAAAATAAGTAGCGGCAGCAGCCCAAATCAATGCCACTATCCCTTCGGTCACCATCGCTCCATAAAAAATAGGACGACCATACTTCTCATTCTTCATACAACGTGCCATCAGTGGAGATTGTGTGGCATGAAAGCCACTGATGGCCCCACAAGCAATAGAAACAAACATTATAGGAAAAATTGGTAATCCGGCAGGATGGGTATTATGCAGCCCGTCCGTAATTTCGGGCAATGCCGGATGATTCCATAACAACATCACCAAAATCCCCACTGCCATAAACAATAAAGCAATGGCAAACAATGGATATATTTTTCCTATAATCTTATCTACCGGCAACAATGTAGCCAACATATAATAGAAAAACACAACAATAATCCAAAAAGTAACATCCATATACTCCGGAGTAAGTTTGGCAAGCAATCCGGCTGGTCCTGCCACAAAAACCGCTCCGACTAATATCATCAGCACAACCGTAAAACCACGCATTAACTGCTTTGTGGGAAGCCCTAAATAACGACCGATAATTTCCGGCAAACTCTCGCCCTCATGCCGAATGGAAAGCATTCCGGACAAATAATCGTGTACCGCCCCGGCAAAAATGGTACCTAAAACAATCCACAAATAAGACGCCGTACCAAACTTCGCTCCCATTATAGCACCGAAAATAGGTCCTAAGCCGGCTATATTCAAAAATTGAATCATAAAAATCTTCCAAGTAGGAAGTGGAATAAAGTCAACACCATCCGCCATGGTCAGGGCAGGTGTCTTCCTAATCTTGTCAGGACCGAACACACGTTCCACATAACTTCCATACAAAAAGTATCCGCCTACAAGAACCAATAATGCAATAATAAAGGTTATCATATTCTATTTTTTGTTTTGTTGGGGCAAAAGTAACGAATTAATTGATTACTTCGTATCTTTGCCCTAAAATTAAAGTAAATGCGAACATTCTTTATAACTTTATTACTAGTCATAGTGAGTTTCTTATCAGTTTTCTCACAACCTAAATATGAAATCCGTGCCACCTGGCTCACTACGCTTGGAGGAATGGACTGGCCTCGTAACAAGGCAATAAACGCATCAGGCATCCGGCGTCAGCAAAAAGAATTATGTGATATACTGGATCGTCTGAAAGCCGCCAATTTCAATACGGTATTGTTGCAAACCCGTCTGCGCGGAGATATGATTTATCCTTCCGCCATAGAAACTTTCGCCGAATCACTGACAGGTAGCACAGGAGGGAATCCCGGATATGACCCTTTGGCTTTCGCCATCGGAGAATGCCACAAACGAGGCATGGAACTACATGCATGGATTGTTACGATTCCTGCCGGAAATACCCGTCAAGTACAATTGCAAGGACGTAGCTCCGTAGTACGGAAAAACCGGACAATTTGCAAACTTTATAAAGGTAACTGGTACTTGGACCCGGGAAATCCGGGAACCAAAGAATATCTGTCATGCATAGTAAAAGAAATAACTTCCCGTTATGATATAGACGGCATTCATTTCGATTACATCCGCTACCCCGAGCAAGCCGATAACTTTCCTGACAAGGACACCTACCGGAAATACGGTAAAGGTAAGGAGTTGAAACAATGGCGGCGTGATAATATCACAGATATTGTGCATAGGCTCTATACCGACATCAAGACTATCAAACCCTGGGTGAAAGTCAGCAGTTCCCCTATTGGCAAATACCGAGATACCAACCGATACCCCTCCCGTGGATGGAACGCTTATCATGTAGTTTACCAAGATGCTCAGAAATGGCTAAAAGAAGGTATTCATGATGCATTGTTCCCGATGATGTATTTTCAGGGAAATAATTTCTATCCTTTTGCATTGGATTGGAAAGAGAATTGTGGTAACCGCTGGATAATACCTGGTTTGGGCATTTATTTCCTCTCTCCCAACGAACAAAATTGGCCGTTGGACGAAATAGTCCGCCAACTTTATTTCACCCGTCAGATAAAACTAAACGGACAAGCCTATTTCCGCAATCGTTTTCTATTAAACAACACCAAAGGCATTTGGGACGAACTCCAAGAGAATTTCTATACCACTCCGGCATTGATTCCCCCAATGACCTGGATGGACAGCATCCCCCCATCCACTCCGGCCATGCCTTCCCTGCAACTGTTGCCGGACGGAAAAATGCACATGAGCTGGCAGATTTCCACAGATAACAACGGAGGTCTTGTCACCTATCATCTTTATGCCTCAGATACCTATCCAGTAGATATCACAGATGCCGGAAACTTACTGGAAACCTATCTCACCCATACGGAATACGAATATACCCCTATTTCACCTTGGCGACAAAAACGTTATTTTGCCGTAACTGCTGCCGACCGTTTCGGAAACGAAAGCGCTCCCTTGGAACTGAATGCAATTTCAGAAACAGACATGCCTTTACTAAATGACGGAGATATTCTCACCCTGCCTGAAATAAAAGAAGCAAAAACAGTGAAAATATTTACTGCTACCGGTGAAGAAATAAAATATTTTGTTTATGCACCCCAAATGTCCATAGCCTCATTACCTGGCGGATTCTATACAGTATATATCTTGAATAATGCAGGAGCACAAACCTTTGTCGGAACAATCGTAAAATAAAAAATGCAAACTGTTTCTTTGGTATGACACATTATGTCGTAGCAGATGCCCGGCTCTCAAAAAGTTTGTCTGCCGGGAATATCCATCTTTGTTGTTAAGTTATAATCTGATAAAACTTTACATACTGTTATTTTTCGTTTCCGCACTGCAATGTTTTTTGTCCCGTCACCGCATTATGCTGATATACAGCGATATATGGTGACGTAATTTTCTGTATCCCCACAAAGTGTTTTTTTCGTTTTTCCTTGCGGAAGCCAGCTCGTCAGATGCCAATTGTCATATTGGATACATAATCTTGATATATTTACGGCAGTATCCGTGCAAGAAGAGTGCACCATCTGTACCATCACTCAGGTGAACAGGCCCTGTCATTCGGGTGAAGAGCCGTTGTCACCTGTGTGAAACCGCCGCTTCACACAGGTGAAGCAATAAAGCCATAAAGCTGTTTTCATGGTAACATACTGCCGGCAAGGTACATCTGTTGGAATTTTGCCGCTATGGGTGCGATGATCGCAATGTTGTACATTGACCGCGATTACCTACCGTTTCGGGGCCTTTATAGATATTTTCACACCGGAACATACTGGTAATGAAGACGATGAAGTGACGGGGAAATTTTATATTTCACGTTAAATTAGGCTGTGTTTTCTTTTATAGTCTTTAAGATATTTGATATTAATAGAGGTGGTTGTACTATGCGTCTTTCTTTATGGCGTTATATTGATAAGGCATTGTAACATATAAATAATGTATGATATCAATGTCAGTTCGATATAAATATTAAATTTACTCGTCTAAAAAATAAGAGTATAGCAATAAATCTAAAACAGGAACGGCAATAATATGGAAACAGAATAAATCTCTTCTCCTCTTTTATTTTCATAAAACTCAAGGCTATAAGCAAAATAATAACTATTTTTGCACATTCAATTGAATAAAATATATAACTCATGAGCAATCAACGATACATGCAGCGCGGTGTGTCAGCATCCAAGGAAGATGTGCACAACGCCATTAAGAACATTGACAAAGGTATTTTTCCACAAGCTTTTTGTAAAATCATCCCCGATATTCTAGGCGGAGATCCTGAATATTGCAACATTATGCACGCTGATGGTGCAGGCACCAAATCATCACTGGCTTATTTGTATTGGAAAGAAACCGGCGATTTAAGCGTATGGAAAGGCATTGCACAAGATGCACTGATTATGAACATCGATGACTTGTTGTGTGTAGGTGCAGTAGATAATATTCTGGTTTCATCAACTATCGGCCGTAATAAGCTACTCGTTCCGGGTGAAGTAATTTCCGCTATCATCAACGGAACGGATGAACTGTTGGCCGAACTTCGCGAAATGGGTGTAGGCGTATACGCTACTGGAGGCGAGACTGCTGATGTAGGTGACTTGGTTCGTACCATCATCGTAGATTCTACCGTAACATGCCGCATGAAACGTACCGATGTCATTAACAATGCCAATATTCGCCCGGGTGACGTCATCATAGGTCTGGCATCTTACGGACAGGCTACTTATGAAAAAGAATACAACGGAGGCATGGGCAGCAATGGACTCACCAGCGCCCGCCACGACGTGTTCGCAAAATACTTGGCTGAGAAATATCCCGAAAGCTATGACAAGGCAGTACCTGAAGAACTAGTATACAGTGGCAATTTGAAGCTGACCGATACTGTAGAAGGAAGTCCGCTGGATGCAGGAAAGCTGGTACTCTCACCTACCCGTACCTATGCTCCGGTAGTGAAGAAATTACTGGATGCGCTCCGACCTGAAATTCACGGAATGGTTCACTGCTCAGGCGGTGCTCAAACCAAAGTCCTGCACTTTATAGGAAACAATTGCCGTGTAGTAAAGGACAACCTGTTCCCTGTCCCCCCTCTGTTCAAAACCATCAAGGAACAAAGCGGCACCGATTGGGAAGAAATGTACAAAGTATTTAATATGGGCCACCGCCTGGAAGTTTACCTCTCACCCGAACATGCCGAAGAGGTGATCGCCATCAGCAAGTCATTCAATATTGACGCGAAGATTGTGGGACGTATAGAAGAAAGTGACAAGAAGGAACTAATTATCAAAAGTGAGTTTGGAGAATTCAAATACTGACAAGCAATATTATAATAACGCTTCCAAGCATGCTACATTAAAAAAAAGATTTTTTTATGGCATGGGAGCAATAATATGCTCATTAGTTACAATTGATACAATACGCGAGTTGTATTTCATCTCTACCGCATGGGGTCATGAAACAACTTGGCATGACATACTATATATAGTAAGAAAAGTACTTGCCATACTTGGGTGGATATTACTCACTTGGTATGTCGCAAATAAATGTTTAGAAAAGAATGGCAGAAAACAATAATACATTACTTGAGAAATTAGACGGGTTAGTGGCTCGCTTTGAGGAAGTTTCCACCCTCATTACAGACCCTAATGTCATAGCTGACCAAAAACGTTATGTCAAGCTCACCAAGGAATACAAGGACTTGAATGACATCATGAAAGCCCGTAGAGAATATATACAATGCCTGAATGGACTGGAAGAGGCCAAACAAATCATGACTAACGAATCCGACCCGGAGATGAAAGAAATGGCACGCGAAGAGGCAAATCTCTGCGAAGTCCGCATTCCAGAACTGGAAGAGGAAATCAAACTACTACTCGTTCCTGCGGATCCGCAAGATGACCGAAATGCTATTCTGGAAATACGCGGTGGTACGGGAGGTGATGAAGCCGCCATTTTTGCAGGTGACCTGTTCCGTATGTACTCCAAATACTGCGAGACAAAAGGTTGGAAACTGGAAGTATCCAGCGCCAATGAAGGAGCAGCAGGAGGTTTTAAGGAAATTATCTGCTCCGTAACCGGAGATAAAGTATATGGCACTTTAAAATATGAATCGGGCGTACATCGTGTACAACGTGTACCAGCCACCGAAACCCAAGGACGTGTACATACTTCAGCCGCATCAGTCGCCGTTTTACCCGAAGCAGAGCCTTTTGATGTGGAAATCAACGAAGGGGAAATCAAGTGGGACACTTTCCGAAGCGGTGGTGCCGGCGGACAGAACGTAAATAAGGTGGAATCCGGAGTACGCCTGCGCTACAACTGGAAGAATCCCAACACCGGGATAGTAGAGGAAATCCTGATAGAATGTACCGAAACCCGTGACCAGCCGAAGAATAAAGAACGAGCCCTTTCTCGCCTGCGTACCTTTATATATGATAAAGAACACCAAAAGTACATTGACGACATTGCCAGCAAACGCAAAACGATGGTATCTACCGGAGACAGATCGGCAAAAATACGTACCTACAATTATCCACAAGGACGTATCACCGACCACCGCATCAACTATACCATTTACAATTTGGCCGCCTTTATGGATGGAGACATTCAAGACTGTATCGACCATTTGACTGTAGCCGAGAATGCAGAACGTTTGAAAGAGAGCGAATTATAATTAAAATATCGTAAACCATAAACTGTAAATATAATAATGAACAAGCAACAATTATTTGAAAATATCCAAAAGAAAAAATCATTCCTCTGTGTAGGGCTAGATACCGACATAAAGAAAATTCCCGAACATCTGTTAAAAGAAGAAGACCCGATTTTCGCCTTCAATAAAGCTATCATTGACGCTACTGCCCCTTATTGCATCGCCTATAAACCCAATCTGGCCTTTTATGAAAGCATGGGCGTAAAAGGATGGATCGCTTTCGAAAAGACTGTATCCTACATCAAGGAAAACTATCCCGACCAATTCATCATTGCCGATGCAAAACGTGGCGATATTGGAAACACTTCGGCTATGTATGCCCGCACATTCTTTGAAGAGCTGGACATTGACTCAGTCACCGTAGCTCCTTACATGGGTGAAGACAGCGTGACTCCCTTCCTGAGTTACGAAGGCAAATGGGTAATCCTGCTAGCACTTACCAGCAACAAGGGTTCCCACGACTTCCAGCTGACCGAAGACACCAACGGCGAACGCCTTTTCGAAAAAGTATTGCGCAAATCACAAGAATGGGCCAACGATGAAAACATGATGTATGTAGTAGGCGCCACACAAGGACGTGCTTTCGAAGACATCCGTAAAATTGTCCCCAACCACTTCCTGCTTGTACCTGGAATCGGTGCACAAGGAGGTTCTCTAGAGGAAGTCTGCAAATATGGCATGAATAGTACCTGTGGACTTATTGTTAATTCAAGCCGTGCCATTATCTATGCGGATAAAACTGAGAATTTTGCGACTGTAGCAGGACAAGAAGCTCAGAAAGTCCAGGCACAGATGGAGAAAATAATGTGCCAATAAAACAATGTGCTAATATGCAAATTACCAGGTAGATACATAGCGTAGTACATTGGTTTATTAGCATATCAGCACACTGAATAATCATTCCCCATGAGTGACCGAAAAATTATAAATGACCCCGTCTTCGGGTTTATCAACATCCCGAAGGGGTTACTATATGACATTGTATGTCACCCATTGCTGCAACGTCTTACCCGCATCAAGCAACTGGGCCTGTCCTCTGCTGTATATCCGGGAGCACAACATACCCGTTTCCAACACTCATTAGGTGCTTTCCACTTAATGAGTGAAACTATCAAACACCTTACCGCCAAAGGTAACTTCATCTTTGACAGCGAAGCGGAAGCCGTACAAGCTGCCATCCTGTTACACGACATCGGACACGGTCCCTTCTCCCATGTGCTGGAAAACACATTGGTAGGAGGTGTTTCACATGAAGAAATCTCCTTGATGCTGATGGAACGAATAAACAAGGACATGAAAGGTCAACTCAATCTTGCCATACAGATATTCAAAGATGAATATCCCAAGAAATTCCTGCACCAACTGGTCAGCGGCCAATTGGATATGGATCGTTTGGACTATTTGCGGCGTGACAGTTTCTATACCGGTGTATCCGAAGGCAATATCGGGTCCGCCCGCATCATCAAAATGCTTGATGTAAAAGACGATCACCTGGTAGTAGAGTCTAAAGGTATTTACTCCATCGAAAATTTCCTGATGTCCCGCCGCCTGATGTACTGGCAGGTATATCTGCACAAGACATCCGTTGCCAGTGAAAAAATGCTGATCAACACTCTGACACGAGCAAAGGAATTAGCTTTACGTGGCGTGGAGCTGTTCGCCTCACCCGCTTTAAGATTCTTTTTATACCACTCTATTGATAAAAAAGAATTTTATAACAGCCCGGATTGTCTTGAAAATTTTATTCAATTAGATGATAATGATATATGGACCGCACTGAAAGTTTGGAGCAATCACAGCGATGTGGTATTGTCCACTCTGAGCCGTGGAATGATTAACAGGAGACTATTCAAAGTAGAGGTGACCTCCTCTTCTATCACAAAAACGCGAAAAGAAGAAATTCTTTCGAGGATAAGTAAACAACTGAATATCAACAAAAAAGAAGCAAAATACTTCCTATCTATATCCAGTATAGAAAACAATATGTATAAAAAGGAGGATGACAGTATTGAAATCATCTATAAAGATGGCAGCACCTGTGATATAGCCAAGGCTTCAGATATGCTCAACATCTCTCTCCTCTCCCGAAAAGTCAAGAAATATTATATATGTTACCTGCGTTCCGAAAACGACGGACATTAAATAATTAGCGAATTGTACGGATATATAAAAAAAAAATGCGTAATTTGCATAATTAATGATGTGTTTACACTAACATGTAACACGCAAGTAACAAAACTGAAACATTTAGAACATAAAGAATTAGACAGTATTATGGAGTTCTCAGCTAAACAAATTGCGGAATACATCCAGGGAATTATTGTTGGCGATGAAAACGCAACTGTGCATACTTTTGCTAAAATAGAGGAAGGCGTGCCGGGAGCGATTTCTTTTCTTTCAAATCCTAAGTATACTCATTACATTTACGATACTCAGTCTACCATTGTGTTGGTAAACAAAGATTTCGTTCCCGAGCAAGAAGTAAAAGCTACCTTAATCAAGGTAGACAACGCCTACGAAAGCCTGGCTAAATTACTGACGCTCTATGAAATGAGCAAACCTAAAAAGACCGGTATAGATCCGCTGGCATACGTTGCCCCCACTGCGAAGTTGGGGAAGGATGTATATATCGCTCCGTTTGCCTGCGTAGGCGATGGTGCTGAGATTGGGGACAACACTTCCCTCCATCCGCACGCTACTGTAGGAAGTCATGCCAAAGTAGGTAATAATTGTACACTTTATCCACATGCCACTATCTATCACGACTGCTTGGTAGGAAACAACTGTACCCTGCATGCAGGCTGCGTAATCGGTGCTGATGGATTCGGATTCGCACCTTCTCCCGAAGGGTACGAAAAAATTCCACAAATAGGCATTGCCATCATAGAAGATAATGTGGAGATTGGTGCTAATACTTGCGTAGATCGTGCCACCATGGGTGCCACCATTGTACATAAAGGGGTGAAACTGGACAACCTGATCCAGATAGCACACAATGTGGAAGTAGGAAGCCACACTGTCATGGCATCACAGGTGGGTATTGCAGGTTCTACCAAAGTAGGTGAATGGTGTATGTTTGGCGGACAAGTAGGACTAGCCGGACATATTAAGATAGGTGACAAGGTAGGTATCGGCGCACAAGCAGGCGTTCCCGGCAACGTGAAATCCAACGAGCAAATTCTAGGCACTCCGGCCATCGACGCCAAGAATTTCATGAAATCATCGGCCGTATACAAAAAACTACCCGAAATGTACGCCACACTGAACGCCATGCAGAAAGAGATAGAAGAATTAAAAAAACAACTAAATAAATAAACCCCATGTTGAAACAGAAGACATTAAGAGGCAGTTTTTCTTTAAATGGAAAAGGCCTTCACACCGGAGTAAACTTGACGGTGACATTCAATCCTGCACCGGACAACCACGGGTATAAAATCCAACGAATTGATCTTGAAGGACAACCAATAATTGATGCCGTAGCAGAAAATGTAGGTGATACCACCCGCGGCACTGTGCTGATGAAAAACGGAATAAAAGTAAGTACAGTAGAACATGCTTTGGCAGCTCTTTATGCAGCTGGTATAGACAACTGCCTGATTCAGGTAAGCGGTCCCGAATTCCCTATTCTGGACGGCAGTGCTAAAGCGTATGTAGAAAATATACAGCGTGTAGGAATCGAAGAACAGAATGCTGTCAAGGATTACTATATTATAAAATCAAAAATCGAATTTAGGGACGAGGAAACCGGATCTTCCATCATTGTTCTTCCGGACGAAAATTTCAGTGTGAACGCACTGATCTCTTATCAGTCTAAAATACTGTCCAATCAGTTCGCCACACTGGAAGACATGGCTAAATTCCCCACCGAGGTAGCTTCCGCGCGTACCTTTGTATTCGTCCGCGAAATAGAACCATTGCTGGGTGCCGGACTGATCAAGGGAGGCGATCTGGACAACGCCATCGTAATTTACGAAAAAGAGATGAGCCAAGAAAATTATGACAAGCTGGCCGATGTCATGGGTGTTCCCCACATGGACGCCACCAAACTGGGCTATATCAATCATATCCCTCTGGTATGGGACAACGAACCGGCACGTCACAAGCTACTGGATATCATCGGTGACTTGGCACTGATAGGCAAGCCCATCAAAGGCCGTATCATCGCCACCCGTCCTGGGCACACCATTAATAACAAGTTTGCCCGCCAAATACGCAAAGAAATCAAACTTCACGAAATACAGGCCCCATCCTATAACTGCAATGAATCCCCCATCATGGACGTAAACCGCATTCGCGAGCTGCTCCCGCACCGTTATCCGTTCCAGTTGGTGGACAAAGTCGTTGCCATCGGCGCGAACCACATTGTCGGTGTGAAAAATGTAACAGCCAACGAACCTTTCTTCCAGGGACATTTTCCGCAGGAACCTGTCATGCCTGGTGTACTTCAAGTAGAGGCCATGGCACAATGCGGCGGTCTGCTTGTTTTGAACTCAGTGGATGAACCCGAAAGGTACTCCACCTACTTCATGAAGATAGACGGAGTGAAGTTCCGTCAGAAAGTAGTGCCGGGAGACACTTTATTGTTCCGTGTTGAATTGTTGGCTCCTATCCGCCGGGGCATCTCCACAATGAAAGGATATGTGTTTGTAGGCGAGAAAGTAGTCTGCGAAGCCGAGTTTATGGCACAAATAGTAAAAAATAAATAACCACTAAAAAAACAACATGATTAGTCCATTAGCATATATACATCCCGAGGCAAGAATTGGTGAGAATGTAGAAATCGGTCCTTTTGTGTTTATCGACAAGAATGTAGTTATCGGCGATAACAACACAATCATGCCTAACGCCAATATACTGTATGGCTCACGCATAGGGAACGGCAACACCATTTTTCCGGGAGCTGTTATAGGCGCTATTCCCCAGGATTTGAAATTCCGCGGTGAAGAAACGACTGCCGAAATAGGTGATAACAACACCATTCGCGAGAATGTAACCATCAATCGTGGTACAGCGGCTAAAGGCAAAACCATAGTGGGCAGTAACAACCTGTTGATGGAAGGGGTACACGTAGCACATGATGCCATCATAGGCAGCGGTTGCATCATAGGCAATGCCACCAAGATGGCAGGTGAAATTATCATTGATGATAACGCCATTATCAGCGGTGCCGTATTGATGCACCAATTCTGCCGGGTAGGCGGTTATGTAATGGTACAGGGCGGTTCACGTTTCAGCAAGGACATTCCTCCTTATATTATAGCGGGGCGCGAACCCATCGCCTACGCAGGAATCAATATCGTAGGACTCCGCCGCCGCGGATTCTCTAATGAACTAATAGAGAATATACACAACACCTATCGCATTATTTATCAAAATGGTATGAACGTTACCGATGCCTTGGAACAAGTACGCAAAGAAATACCTATGAGCAAAGAAATAGAATATATTATTTCTTTCATAGAAAATTCTCAAAGAGGTATCATCAGATAACAAAGTTTTTTATAACTTTACTGCACGAAAAAAAAGTTATATAGTATATACAGTAAAATATATGATTTACAGATTTACAATAATCTCTGACGAAGTCGATGATTTTATAAGAGAAATAAAGATAGACTCGGAAGCAACTTTCTTTGATTTGCACGAAGCGATATTGAAAGCGGCAGGATATAAAGATGACCAGATGACCTCTTTCTTCATTTGTGATGACGACTGGGAGAAAGATCAAGAAATCACACTGGAAGATATGGGAAGTAGTTCGGAAGAAGACAGCTACATCATGAGAGAAACCCGCTTGAGTGATTTGGTGGAAGACGAAAAGCAAAAATTGCTGTATGTATTCGACCCGCTGGCAGAACGAGTGTTTTTCATTGAACTATCGGAAATCATCACCGGCAAAGACCTTGACAAAGCAGTATGTTCGCGCAAAGCTGGAGAAGCCCCTAAACAAACCGTCGACTTTGACGAAATGATGGCAAAAAGCAATAGCGGAAATCTGGATATAGACGAGAATTTTTATGGTGATCAAGACTTCGATATGGAAGACTTTGATCCCGAAGGATTTGATATGGGCGGTGCCTCCTCACCGGACCCTTATGAGCAAGAAAACTATTAATCTTAACGGGGGCGGACGTTAAACGTCTGCCCCTCTCTTTTTATAAACACCATGCCTGACACCCTTATCGTCCTTATCGGCCCTACCGGTGTAGGAAAGACCGAACTAAGCCTTTCCATTGCCGAACACTTCCGGACTTCCATTGTCTCGGCAGATTCACGCCAATTATATGCAGACCTGAAGATAGGAACTGCCGCCCCTACTCCCAAGCAACTGGCGCGTGTTCCTCATTACTTTGTCGGAACATTACAACTAACAGATTATTACAGCGCCGCACAATACGAAGCAGATGTGTTAGCACAACTGGAAATCCTGTACCAAAACCATGACACTGTAATACTGACCGGAGGTTCCATGATGTATATAGATGCCATCTGCAAAGGCATAGATGATATCCCCACTGTAGACAACGAAACACGCCAGCTGATGCTACACCGTTACGAACAAAAAGGACTGGACACTCTTTGCGCCGAACTAAAGCTGCTGGACCCCGAGTATTACAAAATAGTGGATCTGAAAAATCCCAAACGAGTAATACATGCATTGGAAATATGCTACATGACTGGAAAAACTTATACTTCTTTTCGTACCCGCACTCACAAGGAACGCCCTTTCCGCATCATCAAGATAGGACTAACTCGCGACCGCGAAGAATTGTATGACCGCATCAACCGCCGCGTGGACATCATGATGCAGGACGGCTTGTTGGAAGAAGCCCGGCAGGTATATCCTTTCCGGCATCTGAACTCGCTCAATACCGTAGGATACAAAGAAATATTCAAGTATCTGGATGGAGAATGGACATTGGAATTCGCTATCGGGAAAATCAAACAAAATTCCCGTATCTACTCTCGTAAACAGATGACCTGGTTCAAACGAGACAAAGACATCGTTTGGTTCCATCCCGACCAGCAAACAGAAATTATGCAATATATTCATTCAGTTAACCACTAATTACAATCATGAAAAAATTACTAACCTTCATCATGGCTTGCGTCATCAGCCTGGGTGTAACCGCCCAAATCTCGAAAGAAGCATTTGAGAAATGGCATCAAAACAAGTATTCCATGTTCATCCACTTCGGTCTTTATTCCGAACTGGGAGGCGTATGGGAAGGCAGCCCCGTCACCCGAGGATACAGTGAACAAATCCAGTCGTTTGCGGGAATCTTCAGTGATTGGTATGGAGATACCGCTCTGCGTTTCAATCCCACCCTGTTCGATGCAGACGCTATTGTGTCACTGGCCAAAGAAGCCGGTATGCGCTCCATCATCATTACCACCAAGCATCACGACGGTTTCTGTATGTTCCGTACAGCCACCACCGACTATAATTCATACGATGCCACCCCTGGCAAACGCGACTTTATAAAAGAGATGGCGGAAGCTTGCAAACGTGGCGGAATCAACTTCGGCATCTATTTCTCACTGATAGACTGGCATTTTCCACAAGCCTATCCCATCTCCAGCCATAACTGTGATTTCATCACCCCACAACACCATGAATTCACCAAAGCACAAGTTACCGAACTGTTGACCAACTACGGTCCCATTTCTGAACTTTGGTTTGACATGGGTTCCAACACTCCTGAACAAAGCAAAGAACTGTATCAACTAGTGCACAGATTGCAACCAGACTGTATGGTAAGCGGCCGGTTGGGCAACGATCAGTATGACTTCAGTGTCATGGCAGACAACACATATCCCGAAGGCTCTTTGCAGACCGCATGGCAAACAGCAGCTTCCATGTTCGATGAAACCTGGAGCTACCGTTCCTGGCAAAAAAGGGGGGACGTTCACACCAAAGCGATGGAAAAACTGCGCAGCCTGATCAATGTAGTTTCCCATGGTGGAAACTTCCTGCTGAACATCGGTCCCAAAGGCGACGGTTCCGTAGTACCCTTTGAAAGAGAAGTGCTGAAAGAAATCGGTATCTGGTTGAAGAAAAACGGTGAAGCCATTTATGGTACAGAAGCCTCTCCTTTCCGCGAGCAATTCGAATGGGGAACCATTACCCGCAAAGGCAATAACCTCTACCTCATCTTATCGGGCAACCGTCCTGCCGATGATAAAATCATTTTGAACATACCGGGATGCAAACTGCAAAAAGCAGACATTAAAGCGATTCAGAAAGGACAGGAGATGATCTTCACACTGCCCGCCGACGCATATGGAAAAGATATCCAAGTGATTTGCGCCACGTTCGACCAACCGGTGAAACCACAACCTATAGCTGCACAGCGCACTCCTAATTATAGTTATTCCTGTTTCGATTATTACAGCAACTACCGCAGTACGGTGAGCTATCAATGGAGCATCAACAAATCCAACCTCAACGCATTGGAATTTACCTATACTCCGCAGGAGAACGGTAAGGAATTACTGGTTGAAGTAGATGGAACACCTTACACAGTAACCCTTGACGCAAGCAAGGCACAGGCACTAAACCTATCTTCCAAGGCCGTATGGGGTCAGCGTTACTTCTGCGGGCCGGGCAGCGGATTGTTCGATGCTCCTGCCACCATCCATACTGATCCGGAAAAAGCACCGGTAAGAAAAGGACAATGGAAAGAAGTGAATGAGGAAAAAGCCATGTTCCCCAGCAATATTCTGGAAAGTTACTTCCTAATGCAGCAGGTAGAATCGCCCAAAGCACAAGATATTCTAGTAGATGTAGGTGCTGGAAACGGTATCGAAATCTATCTGAACGGCAAGTCTGTAATGAAACACCTCAACCCTTACCGCTGCAAGTTCCGTGAGGAAAAGGTGCTGCTACCACTTCAAAAAGGCAGTAACCAAATTGTGGTAAGAATATACAACCGCTTTGAAAAAGAAACAGGCTATCTGCTGCGCCCATCAGCGGAACAGGTTATCTACAAACAGAAATTCACTTTGCCGCAAGTGGCAAAAGGGAAAGTTCATACTGTTGTTGTAAAACAGAATAATCTGCCATCCATCCATAAGGACACAGAATTATCCAATCTGAATGTAAAGGCAAAATAAAACTCTGCAATAAATAAAAAGCGAAATGCCTCTCCCCGGATGTTTCTGTCATGAAATGTCCGGGGAAAGTTTTATATAAAGAAAACATCATTCTAGAATTTACTAATAACATTGACAGGTCACATGCATGAAAATCATAATATTCATAAAGTACCCTTCATACAGTCTGTTCCGATATTATGCTTTCTTTCTGTCTGCTTGATAATTCAAAATTACCCCCAGTACCATCAGTACAGAAAGTACAATCCATGCAACATTCAGAAAGATTCCTTTCCATTCCTGCCGGGTAATGAACTGTGAATACAAAGGTCGTATAATCGGAGCTTGAGGATGGTGGAGTTTACAGCGGGACCGATCAATGGCCCTTTGATAATCATCTAAATCAAAAATACAACGCTCATAACATACAACGGCTTGTCCTTTCTCATGCCTCACCGGAATAACCCATGCCTTAACTTCCCGCTCCTCATACTTATGACGGGGCAATGAATCGGTAAATGCAGGAGCTACAGAGAAATGATATTGCTTCTGTTCCTTACGATAGCGGTGTCTGCCCATACTTCGTGTCACCTCACGAGTGACAGTCACACTGCTCCTTCGGGCATAATCCACCTCCAGAGTATCGAAAGTAAAATACAGAGCATTATTCCCCCCATTATATAAATCGGTAACAGCATGATAACGCACCACTTCATCTGCCGAATGAAAAAGCCAGTTCTGTAAAGGAATATTAAAGGCCATACTGGCAGCCGCCATCAATATAAGAAAAGGAATTTTCCATCTTGAAGCAATGATAAAAGCCCCTCCGGCGAGAGTGAGTAACGGAGGGAAAGCATACGTCGTAATTTGTAACCAGCCCCCCGGATTAAAACCAAGAGCAACAGTGAACAAGATTCCTGCTAAAGAAGGAATGAAAAGTAATACCAATAACTTAACGACCCAGTTTTTCATTATTCAATATTAGTTTTGTCTTGCCAAAGATAGTAATATAAATCCAAAAAAAGAATCTGTAAATGCTTACAGCAGCTTACAGATCCTTTTCCACTTTATTCTTGCAAGACGAACACGTTCTTTATTTCTCTAATGCTTTTATTAATTCTTTTTTTACGGTATCCACTCCCGGGAAACCGGTGTATTTTTGAATAATACCCCCTTCTTTATCGACAATAATATAAGTCGGAACCCCCTGTATGCTGAACTGCTTGCTCAGGTAATTCCACTGAGCCGCCGTTACTCGGTAATGCTCTCCATGAATATCCGGAATCATGTTATCCCACGTTTCTTTGGGCGAGTTCTCTCCGGCAATAAAAACATATACAATATCTTTACCTTCAAGATCTTTCTTCATCGGTTTCATCTGTTTCATAGCCATTTTGCAAGGACCGCACCAAGTCGCCCAAAAATCGACCAAAATCACCTTACCCTTAAATTTAGAAGTGATAGAATAAAATAAATCTTCATCTTTTACTTCTCCGGATTCATTAACAGTATAACCTTTCTTTTTCTTATTAGCTTCAATCGTTTCCAAAAGACGGTTGTTCATCCTTGTCAGTCTGCTGAGATAATAAGGATCACTCATCTTCCGTATCTCCTCAAAATCATGTATAGTCAATGGAGTGAAGTCACTGATTTTCTGAGCATATTTCATCATTTTCTGCAGATCGAAAAAAAGTCCTTGCTCTGTACCCAAATATCCGGCTATAATCTTTTTCAAGATATAGTCTTGCTGCATAGAACTGAATTCTTTAAACAAATCATCGTATTTTATTCGCAATTCTCCCATTTTTTCCCGATAGACAGATGTTTTTCCGGCATCTGTATCAGCCTTGAACTCACGTATTATCTCAGCATCTTCAACAGAAACTTTATCGGAAGAGAGAATAAACGCAAATATATCACTCAACTTATCATCCATCTTCACCCTCATATAGCCCATTCCTCTCACCAAATCAGCATAACCATTGGTATAAAGCATGACAGGCGAGTTCAGTATATTCAGCTGCCGGATATAGTCATAGAAATCATCACTCAATTCCGGTTGTTTAAACTTTTGATAAGCTTCACGAGCCGGTAATCCACTGCACTGCACATAAGCATAGGCTAAATTAGAGCTTACACGGGTCAATGTCAAAGTACAAAGCAAATCATTCTGAGCCAATAAAAGATTCCGGTATGCCTGACTTCTTTTCTTATCGGAACAGATAGCAGATTTGGTTTCTTCATATTTTTTCAACCAATAAGCTTTATACTGACCGGCAGTCATATTATATAAATCATTCATATTCCAATGAACCATTCCCCATACATCCATCAAATGTTCATCATCGGTTATCATTTCATCATTCAAAGCCGCCATGGTACCTGAAAAATAGACTTTCTTTCCACCAGCACGCTTCCCTTTCAACAATTTGCTTTCAGAACGACTCAACTCACGCAAGTTGACAGCCATATCCAATTCACCACCGGGAACTAAAAATACATCAAAATAAATATCACGTCCCACAGAAAAACTGACCGTAGTCGGAGTACAAAGTTCAATCTCTGTCCGAAATGTTCCGTCTTCATTCACCTTAATTTCAGTATCCTCAAATTTAGCCGTCAACAAATCACAAGTCCTACAAGAAAACGGAAGTGCATAGTGCTTCTCATAGCCTAACAAACGACCGGTTATCACTGATTTGCCATCTTTCAATTCAGCCTTAGGCAACGGTTCATCGTAATTCAATTTCTGTTTCTTCACATCATCCGATAAATCTAATTCCGGTAATTTTCCATCCAAATGGATTCCCCATACCTTGAAACAATCTTCACAATCGCTTTCAATGAAATCAATCACTTTCACTGTGGGGGGCAATAACGGAAAAATAAGACTAAAAGAAGCTTCGCCGCTATCGGGCATCCAAAATTTTTCACCCAAAGTGATTCCATTACCGGAACGAATCGGATACTTCTCTCCATTATCAGCCAACAAATAACTTTCATTACTTATCTGAATCCAATTATGAGGACGGAAAAAGGCTTTTATATCCAATACGGTTGCCGTATCCGAAACCACCACTCTGTCTATCTCAATAGTAGAAGAACTACGAGCGATGAAAGGCGGCTGTTTAACCACCCGGTTTTTTGCCTGCAAAAGGCAGCAACTCACCATAGCAAGCAATAGAATACCAAAGTTTTTCATTGTATTTTTTTTTAACATACTTACTTATTTCCCAAGTTCCTATCCAAAATATTCTTTACTTCTTCGTATGCCTTTGTATATCCACGGACCAAAGTAATACCATCCGGAGAGATTAACATAAGAATGGGAACTCCTGAAAAATAAAGGTCTTTCACTATAAAGCCGTTACCCTCCTCCTCTGTGTAAACTGTAGTCCACGGATGGCTTAGCAATCCCTGTACCCGTTCATCTTTCTTAAACTCTTCAGAACTTCCCTGCAACGATTTCAATAAATCATCACGGGTAAATCCCAATACCTCCAAACCTTTTTCATGATATTTTTGATAGAGATCCATTATTTTAGGATTTACCCAAAAAGTACCAGGACATAATCCCCAATGATAAATCAACACATATTTGCCTTTATAATCAGACAAAGACACCTTCCGGTCATCTTTATCTGTCACTGTAAACTCCGCTGGCGCAAAGCCTACTTCAATATTCTTCAATACAAGCAATTGCTTGTCAAGTATTTGTCCAAAATATGAATTTTGAACCTCTGGAGTAAATTGTGCCAAACGCTCTTTCACATCCTTATAAGTAGCATCAAAAACAAAAGCGGATGCATACATAAAAGCGGCATATTCCATATCGTTCACTTTCAATGCCAGACTATCACGAACAGTCTTCAGTATTAGCGGACGATGATATTCATTATACATTTGCCCGTATTTTGCCACACTATCATTTTGCTTTGTATCCTGATATTTCAGTATCTGACTGAAGATATCAATCATTTCAGTATTGGAAGACGCAGTCAGGCTATCGTACCTAGCCACCAACGAATTGTCATAAAAACCACCCGAATGACGAACCGCACCCAAGTAATCCAAAGACCCTTTCAGTTTTATATCATCACCTACACGAGCTATAATCTCAGCTCCGCGAATACAACTCCGTAACGGTTCACCCATTTTAGGCTGATGCATCAATAAATAAAAAGTAGTATGTTCCATAGGAATAAAAGCCGAGAAAGTTCCCTCCTTTTCCACCAATATGGTATCTGTCCCGTCTTCTTTCCAATCGGGCAATAAAAAAGTTTTAAGAAAAAGAGTATCTCCGACCTGAAGCCCTTCCAAATGACCGGATAGTTTAAAGCCATCGGTCTGCATAGTTTGCCGGCATGATACTAGAGCCACTGCAAAGAGTGCCAAAGCCAAAATTTTCTTCATATATTCTTACTTTTATATAAATGACTTCCGTTATTTTGCATGACGAAGTGCCAACGTATCTTTTTTCTCTACAGGAAATGACTTTGTCGGAATATCACCTCTAAAGAAACCTTCCTCCTTTATTTTTTTGATACGTTTCCATGCCTGCTGGTAAAGTGTTATGCGGTCTTCCACCGGATTCCCGTCTTCGTCCAAGGCATAACGCTGATCTTCGGGAACAGTAGCCATGTATTTCTTATAATAGCGAATGGCATTCTTCTCATCTTCTTTCCAATCATAGAGACAGGCTATTTTATAAAGAATGGAGTTTTTCTTTGTATAAATATATAACTTCTCCAAGGCTTCCACCTCTTTCTTTGTATCCCCCGCATAATCGTAACATTCTACCAACCCGTCATAAAGACGTACCATCATACTATCAGAAGGAACCGCTATGCGGAAGGCTTCTTCCATATATTCCACACCCTCCTTTTTCCAGGAAGTGCGTGCCGAAGCTTTTGCCAGATAATAGAGCACATTCACATCCATCGGATTTTTTTGATAGGCTTCTTTCAGATTATCGTATGCACCATAAAACCAGTTATCCCCATAATGGGATACACCTAAATAGTAAAGAGTGAGAAAACTACGATCACCCAGTTCTTTTAATGACTCATAGCGTTTTACCGCTGTTCCGTACTCTTTCAGCATACAATAAGCTTTCGCATTCTGGCGGTTCACATCTATATTGGTGGTATCGGACAAACGATAAACTTCCGTCACATCAACAGCATCTTTAAACTGCTGATTGTTATTAAAAATACCGGCAATGCGTGCCACTGTCTGGGCATCCAACGAATCACGCCGATAGGCTATGTTATAACTAAGAAAGGCACTGGCGGCATCCTGCAATCCCTCGTATGCCTGTCCCAGATATTTGTATCCGGTGGCCGACAAGGAATCGCGCTCCAACCAGCCATGACAAGCCGTACGTGCTTCTTCATAATCTTCGGAGGCTAATAAAGAGCGTATGAACTGCAACCGGAAAAATTTATTTTCCGGTTGCAAATTCATTGCCTTCTGATAACAGTTGGCCGCCCGACGGGAGTTACCCGTCAATTTGTAACACTCGGCAAGGTCGATCAAAACTTTTGTGTTTGTGCTGTCTTTCAAGATAAGAGAGTTCAATACCCCTATGGCTTCCGGATAACGGTTCATCGCTTTCAGCGCCTGAGCTTTGGTAATAAGCAATAAAGAATCCTGACAATCGGATTCAATCAGCATAACTACTGTCTCATAATCATAATTATCCATTGCCTGACGAATCCCATCATTCACCTGGGCAAACAACGAAATGGGGAGCATACATAGTAGCAGTGTTACAAATTTCTTCATATCTTTATTCTTATTGTTTCTTTGTAGTAATCAATATCACGCCATTCTTGGCCTTGGCTCCATAAATGGCAGTACCTGCCGCATCCTTCAACACCGAAATAGATTCAATATCCGAAGCATTCATTTTTTCCATTTGACTATAAGGCTTTTCTATCCCATCAACTATAAGCAATGGTTTTTCCTTCCAATCTTTCAACGAAAAAGTTTCCTTACCTATCCGCAATGGATTTTCTTGAAAAACAGAGTCTGTCCTCAACTCCAAATGACGTGTTTCATTTGATTTTGTATCTTTACCGTCTAGTCTGAAAGTGACGGGAACCGTATATTTCACACGCACAGGCTGGCCTTTCTGCATACCCGGTTTCCATTTCGGCATAATGGAAATGACTCGGATGGCCTCACCGTCCAAATCCGGATCAATGCTCCTGACAACTTTGGGATTGGCTATATTACCATCTTTCTCAACTACAAATTGTACAATAACCTTTCCCTGTACTCCAGCTTTCTGAGCCTCCACTGGATATTTGATATTCTTCCCCAAGAATTTCAAACATTCTCCCATACCACCCGGAAACTCAGGCATCTCTTCAACAACCTGAAAAACCGGAACTTCATCAGAAGCTTCTTCACCACCTCCATAACCTACTACAACCACTTCCTGTGTCTTAGTTGTGATTTCTCCCTCCAAATACACTTTTAAAGATTTAATTTTTCCAATAAGTTTCTCTGTAATAGTCAATTCCTTTGTTTTCATATTTATATATGAAACACTCAAAGTAGCCCCAACAGGCATTGAAATAACAAAATTTCCATCTAAATCAGTGATCGTACCTGAAGTGGTACCTTTGATAATCACATTAGCACCTACAACCGGAGCGTTTGTACTTTTTTCTAATACCTGCCCTTGCACTTTTATTTCCTTTGCAGGATGTTTTTCGGGACTTTTAACCTCTTCGGTTTTCATAATTGCCGTTAAATCATTAACTTTGACGGCTGAAATCTCATCTAACTCACTAGAGATTTCGGGGCGGGCAAAGGCTGCCACGGCAATGACTGCCAATGGAAGCACATACAGGTACTTGAGTCGTGCCCACGGATTGGATTTCTTTTTTAACATCATAGTAATACGTTTTTTAAGTGAACTGTGATTGAAGCTGTTGGCCATAGAGTAGAGCCTTGTGCCAACAGCTTTTTTTATTAATAACAACTGATATTTCTTTGCATCAATACCTTGTGCAATCACGCTTTCGTCCGCTTCGAACTCGTGTATGTTCTGTAGTTCCTGTTTCAATAACCAGGAAGCAGGATTGAACCATTGGAAAAAGATGCAGATATCCGCTATAAGTAAATCTATGGAATGTCTCTTCCGTATATGAGCGTATTCATGCGTCAGTATTTCCTCACCGTTTTCCTTCAGGTCTTTCTCAGAGATCACTACAAACTTCATCCAACTGAACGGAGCGATTTCTTTTTGGTGGGTTATCAGCGTAATACCATTTTCCTGACGGACAAGGGTGCTACCCTTTATCAGCCTCAGCATACGGGTCAGCGACCATACATTACGTAAAAAGAAGAATACAATACCCAACAAATAAACCATCAGCAGCGCTTCACGCCACATAATAGCAGATTCGGGAGCAGTTTCTATAGTAGCAGTCCGATTAAGATTAGCCATAAGCAGCAGTTCTTCCCAAGTCAGCAATTGTTGGCTGACTTCCATCGGTTCTTTCATGGTCACTTCCACAAAGGGAATGGCACAGGACAATATCAGTATTCCCAACAAAGCAATACGGTTAAAACGATGGAATGTTTCACGGCTCAGCAACAGGCGGTAAAATAAATAGAATACCGCCAGACAGACTGCCGACTTTACAATATATACAAAAAATGCTCCCATAGTATGTATCTTTAATTATTCTCTTTATCCGGATTATTCATGCGCCTTTTCCACATCCCGGATAAGCTGCTTCAATTCATCCAGAGAAATCTCCTCCTCCTTCACCAGTGAAGAAACCGCTCCTAAATAAGAGTTATTGAAATATTTACTGATAACCCCTTTCAACGTCTTCTTCTTAAAATCATCACAGCTTACCACCGCATAATACTGATAGGTATTTCCAAATACCTCATGACTGAGAAACCCCTTTTCCTCCAATCCTCTCACAATGGTAGACAGAGTATTGAAATGTGGACGCGGTTCATCATAAAAATCAAGTAACTGTTTTACAAACAACGGGCCTTTTTCCCAAAAATAACCCATAATCTCTTCTTCCTTTGCTGTCAACATTTTCATAATCTTTCTTTTGATTATCACAAAGAACTAAAACTTTTAGTTACAAAACTAATTTTCATAGTTAAAGTAAACTAAAAGCTTTAGTTACCTGCTGTAAAACAGTATATCCCGTTTTCATCAGTAGGTGAAAACGGGATATACTTATCATAAATAATCCACCTATAAGAAAACTACAGATCTCTATATACTTTATACTTCCCTGAACAATCTATTATTCGTCAATGACCGGTTTATTCTCCGTCAGCCTTTTCAGGCGGAAAAGTGCCTCCATATAATAATAATCAGCATAAATGATGGATGCATCAATCTCTGATTCGGCAGGCAAGTGTCCTGTGGAATGAAGCAGGAAAGCAGGTTTACTTTCACCACACTGGTATTTGTCAGAACTCAGACTGGTTAGCATTTTTACAGCCGCCTGTTTATATTCCAATGCTTTTTCAGCCGGCAGATAACCGGACAATTCTAATAAAGCAGAAGCTACCACACAAGCGGCAGAAGCATCCCGGGGAGCATCGGGAATGGACGGATCATTAAAATCCCAATAAGGAACATAGTCTTCGGGCAGATTTTTCAGATATACATCCGTTACTTTTTGTACAAAATCGAGGTAACGGACATCTTTTGTTTCCCGATAAACGACTGTATAACCATAGATAGCCCATGCCTGACCACGAGCCCACATACTGTCATCCGAATAACCTTGATGGGTCACTCCCTTGATAAATTCACCTGTCAGAGTATCATACACTGCTACATGATAAGAGGTATAATCCGGACGAAAATGATATTTCATCGTCTTATCCGCATGAGCCACGGCAATGTCAAACAAATAAGGATTACCTCCATTCTTGGCTGCCCAGAAAAGCATTTCCAGATTGATCATATTGTCCATGATGGTATTATGACCGCCAAACATTTTCACATTGCGAGGCCATGAAAGCATAGTACCTACACGGGGATTGAACAATGCTGATAACGAATCAGCCGTATTGATTATAACTTGCTTATATTCCGGATTACCGGTCAGACGATAACCGTTACCATAGCTACAAAAAACCAAAAAACCCAAATCATGATCGTATGCAGGAATCTCCGAGAGAAATTTCAAAGAAGCAGTAAACTTTTCGGCCTCTTCCTTTATTTTCGGATCTTGTGTATATTCATAATCATACCACAAGATGCCCGGCCAGAAACCTCCGCACCATTCTTCCTTACTCACTTTACGATAGTTCCAGTCAGACTGGCCATCCATTATGTTACGAGGCATCATAGTGTAATCTACCTCCCGCCCTTTTCCATGCATAACCTCCAAAGTACGATGTACCTGGCGATCACAATATTCCAAAGCTCTGTCCACCTCCAGTTTGTTGTCTACTTCAGTACAGGCTGAAAGCAGACATAACCCTATACCTACTAATAGATTTTTTGTATTCATAATTATCCTTTCTTTTTTACTTATTGATACGGAACCAATCGGCATCTACCCAACCTCTTTCCTTACCATAAGGAGCTGTACTGAATAATCCTACTTTCGCTCCTATCCACTTACCCTGACGAGCGGTAAAAGGCACTCCGGCCGATGTATATTTCCTGCCGTCCAGACTGTAGCTGAAATAACAGATACCTCCCCCAGTTACTTTCACCTGCAAATAAATATCACGCTCATAATTGGGATAGAGCCCGGCTCCGAACCGGCGGCTTACAGGTAATTCCGCAAGACGGGTCACTGTTTCAGGAGACCATTGCTCCGCATCCTTGCAGACCACTTGATTCAATATAAATTTATCACCTTCTTTTACTACACCCAGATAGCCATAATCCCACCCCATCACTATCAGTCCGGACTGCTGTCCGTCTGCTTTCGCCGAAACTTTCAGTTTGGCAGTCACTGTAAATTCTTCGGCAGGGAATTTTTGTAACAAGAGATTCGGCACCTCCCAAAAATTCACAAAATCCTTGGACAAAATATGTCCATATATACGAATGTAACCCAAATCAGAGGTAAAGCCAAACGTATCCTGGTAATTGGCATGCCATTCCCATTGCAAGCCCAATTGCCTTGTGTTGAATTCATCACTCTCAATCGGTGTCTCTATAGGATAAGTCCTGCCTACATCCGGCTTTTTATATCGTTTTACAGGTTCACCACACCCATCTCCATCCTTGTCCTCCCCAATCACGGGCCAATCATTTTCCCACTTCATAGGATTCAAGTGCAAAACTCTACCATACATAGCTTTATCTTGAAAATTGATAAACCAAGACTCGCCTGTACAAGTTTCCACCCATCCTCCCTGATGAGGACCATTTATATCTGTATCTCCCTGAGCCATAACAATTTTCGATTCGTATGGGCCATACACATTACGAGAACGAAGTGCCAACTGCCAACCTGTCACCACCCCTCCTGCAGGAGCCAAAATGTAGTAATATCCATTACGTTTGTAAAACTTAGGCCCCTCGATGGTGTGATTCACCCCATCATTACCATCAAAAACCAATACAGGTTCACTAATGACTTTTGTACCTCCCGCATTCATCTCACAAACCGTAATCACACTATTGAATGCGGCACGACTGCCCGCCCACGCATGTACCAAATACACTTTTCCATCCTCATCCCACAACGGAGTAGGATCTATCATTCCTTTCCCGGCCTTTACCAAGACCGGCTTTTCCCATTCACCCAACGGATCTTTAGTCTTTACCATGAAAATACCCCAATCGGGATCTCCCCAATAGATAAAAAACTCACCGTTGTGGTAACGGATAGAAGGAGCCCATACCCCTTTTCCATGTTGAGGAGCGTTAAAGAAGCCGGTCGGCTCTATCTCCTTCAAGGCATAGTTTGCCAAACGCCAGTTGACCAAATCCTTTGAATGAAGAATGGGCAATCCCGGAGCGCAGCCAAAACTGGAAGCGGTCATGTAAAAATCATCACCTGCGGCACAAACATCCGGATCAGAGTAATCCGCATGAATAATCGGATTAATATACGTACCGTCTTTCTGATCGGGCACCCATACCTTGGATACATACTGAGCATCTGCCTGTTGCCATGCACCACATACTAAAGCCGCTATAATCACTATCTTTTTCATTCTTACCTATTATAAAAATGCCCTGAAACAATCATTCTTACCTTAAAAAACGTACTCTATTAAACTAAAAAATCACCTAACCTTCATTTTTGTTAACCTAATCTATCTATAATACGGACAAGAAAACCAATACACTCAACGAAAGTGGTTATTTTTATAATACTTGTCCTCTATACTTTTTATATTCTTCTATTTCCTGATCCGTCGCTGGCACGAGTTGCATGGCCACACCACCTCCAGGCTTTAATGCGAACTGCATGATTTGAGAAGAATCCACCAACAAACGGGTACATTTCACCTGAGTACGAGTCTTCATTTTATCTCCCCCATCTGTATAAATACGGGCCAGATAGGTCTTTCCCTTATCTAAAAATGAAAGATTTACCGATTGAGCAGAACCTTCATTATTAGTCAAAGCTCCTACAAACCAGTCATTACCTTTGCGACGCGCCATAGTTATACACTTACCCGGAGCACCTTCTAATACTTTTGTATCATCAAATACGGTTTGCAGATTCTCGAACCATTCTATTTCGGGCTCCCCTTGATAGAATGAAGGGCGGTCATACCAGAAGATAGTTTGTAAAGGACTGTAAAAAATCAATGAAGCCGCCAACTGATGAGCATGGGTGTTCTTCAGGCGTTTGTCGAAATAACAGATGGTATAATCCGCCGCTCCATTAATCATACGGGTAAAAGGCAGAATCGTATTATGCGTAGCGTCGGGAAATTCCTCATTTCCCCGTATCCCTTCCTGAGTGAGCAAGTTAGGATAAGTACGGCTGAAACCGGATGGACGGAACTCATCATGAATATTAATCAACAATTTGTTTTCGGCAGCCAGACGAACCATATCATGCAGCCAAGTAGCCCAACGATGACTGGCATACTGTACGAAACCGGATTTCACACCTACGACTCCCCACTTATGCAGCAATGGAAAAAGCTCATGCATCTGTTTCATCAGGGCATGCTGATTGACATACACCCATACACCTACTCCTTTTTCTTTCCCGTATGCAATGACACGTGGCATGTCCAGTTTGGAAACCACCTTTGTGGCATCTCCGTCATGAGAAGTACAAGGCATATACCATTGCCAGTCGAACAACATATAAGGAATATGATGGGCAGCACAGAAATCAATTGTAGCTATGGCCCCTTCGGTGGTAATAGTCGTTTCACGCATAATCTTGCCGGGCCTGATCCAGTCCGTATCGGTTATCTCACAAGGAGGATTCAGGTTCTGGATGATGTCGTTGTGTTCCAGCAATTCCCCCGGCTTATCAGCCGCCATGATAATTTTCCATGGAGTAGCATAATAAGTAACAATATCCACAGGGCTATACATGACCGAAGTCAGTGTATTCTGTTTAGTTGGAGAAGCTACAAACTTAGTCAAACACCAGTCATCTACATCGGCATCAGTCAAAGCTACCCACAGCCCATTGGGAAGTTCTACGGTCAAAGCACGTTCTACCGGCAATTTGATGTCATTAATGGCAAGGCGCTCAAAAGGAGCTTGCGCCCATTGCTCCGTCCACGCCACCGCACCGGGGGAAAACGTATATTCAGTCAGATCCCCCACCACTTTATGAAAAATGGCCTGTGGATGTTCAGGAAAAAAATAACGGAAAGCGATGCCTTCATCATACGCACGTACTTCAATATTCAAACGATAATTGGAACCGTCTTTTTTGGAAAGATACATGATTGCCTCATTATACGCCTCGCGAACCGTACTACGTTCTCCATACAGAGGATGCCAAGACTTGTTGACAGCAGGCTGATAGATCACACTATCCACCTCCAAATTATCCATCCAACATTTTACCTGATTTATTTTACGGGCAAGCGCCAGTTCCCAAGTACGGTTATCCAGCTGAAGACCGGCACGGGAGTTTCCGATAACCTCTCTGCCTCTATACTTTACCTGATATACTATTTCATTTACCGAAGAAGAAATTTTCTCCTGCCTGAACATGACTTCATGAACTCCCTCCGGGGACGTCAATTTCAATTCTTTAGAATGACCTGCATAAAGCGAAGCCGTACAGGTCAACGCACATGCTATGAGTATTATTTTTTTCATAATGATTACTTTTTAATTAGTAGTACGGATGAATCGGAAAACTCACTCAACGAAAAGAAAAATAAAATCTATAGGATAAAACAATTAACCGCAGAGACCTTCAGCATTAGTCCCTGCGGTGAATAAGGATGCACAAAAAAATTATAATTTTTGATTGTAACCTTCATTCAGTTTTTTGGTTTCTTTTCCTATTTTCACCCGTACAGGACCGGTTGCTGAATAGTACCAAACACCATGCTGCATATAGATTGCAGCATATACGTCATGATCCGATTCTAAAACAAAGTTACCTTTCTTTAGTGAACGGCCACAGCCAAGATACATCAGTTGAATCTGACCTTCTTTTTCTCTTATCAATCCTAACCTGCCACAGAATGAAACACGTTTGGAAGGATGATGAGCCTGCATGTCCGTCGCAGTGAACAGATAATCCGCATATCCGTCCGCCGTATTCACCTTCACCCCGGTAGAGCCATCATCTCCCTGCAAGGCTTCTACACCGAGCACATTCGGACCACTCTTTTTATACGCTTCATAAACAGAAACAAAAGGATGAGTATGAGCATTATTACCTTCCTGACGAACAATCAAAGCAGGAGTCGGCATAGGAGGCATACAAATATCGCCGGGAGTCAACCCTTTATTCATTGTAGTCGGGGGAGCATCCACCTGATAAATTTCACGTCCCTCACCTCCTGCCATCCATAAACGCGCCGTTATATCTTCGGGCATACTCCATGAAGCGATGAAATTCTGGTTATAATCGGATTTATGCAGATTGGAAAACCAATGATATCCTTCATGCCACGTCTTGTCAAACTTCTCCAAAGCCTCACCGGGAAGCTTGTTCCCTTCCGAATCAGTGATTTCCATCGAAGTACCTACATGATGGAACAAATAATCATTATCCGCCCTGTCCGACCGGAAAATATCCACATAATAACCACTATTCCCCGAAGTACGGACCATAGCGACCATTCTTCTTTTCTCACCGGCAGACACATCGGCAAAGTTGAGGTAAGGAGTTAATTCCCTATCATTTACGAATTCTCCCTCCTTCACCATAGGTTCCATAGCATGAATAGTGATATCTCCTTCCGTATATCCGGGTAAAACCGTATTAGAACCTGTAGGAGACTGATGGTATCCATGATCTTTACTCCAATAGGACTCATAAGCCGCTGCATCCGGAGCCAACGCATAACCATACGCATAGAATTGTAAAGCCAACCCGTTCGGAGTGAGATGGTATCCTTTTTTACCACCATACAGAGTGAACATCATTTTATAATCTCCCTCCCAGTTCTTCATTGTAATAAAACGATGATGGGGAGAATAAGACGCACGCTCATTACTCTCTGCACGTACAGACGGGATGGTAGCTGTATAGGTACAAAGCCCTGTCCAACCGGCATTATTTCTGGAGTATTTCTTTTGAGAAATCCCTTTGTTCAAGGCACTTGCCACTTTTTCCACCCCCTCCTTATTATCTGTTCCGGTATAATAAGTCAGCAGATTTTCAAACGTCTGAAAATTAGCACTTCCCCCACGTGAATCACCGAACACCACCATATTGGCTGCATCGTCCATCCAAGGAAATACAGCCATTGCAGCTTTCTGCAAAATGGGGTTACCGGCTATGATATCTATCCCGGCACGTTTCAAGGGAGCCGCCCAATCAAGCAATGACTGCACTGTACCGAATGAATAACCGGGAGATTCCGGCCACAGCCCTGTCACCCGATCGTAAGTTTTCAATATATCGGGAATGGCATCATGATAAGGAGTAGATTCGTTCACCAGCAGATTCAAATAATACTCTTTTCCTTTACCGTCAGCATAAGCCTCATTATGATCGAGCACCAACATAGGACGCAGCATTATATTCCACCCGTTCACATTCCAGTTACCCGATTTGCCACCGCGTACCAGCCCTATATTGATAAAACGCTTAAAGACTTCGGCAGCTACCGTTTTTGTATCTTTCCCAATTGCTTTCAGATGAGCATGAGGATGCCGTATCAAATAATCGAAAGCAAAATCATACGCCATTGCCGCATGCATTACCAAATCATCATGTATCTGTTCGTAATCATAATAGCCGCAAATACCTCCCGGTTCCCAACCACCGACACTGCCACACGACTTTTCAGGGTCCAAAATAGGATTCATATAATACGTCCCTACCAACCACACATTAAATATATCTGTGGCAAAACGGGCAAACTTCTCTTCTCCTGTCACCCAATAAACAAAAGCGGCATTTTCTGCTAATGTCAAGATCTCGACATTATTCCCCCGTATCATGTGCCCGCTTTCCTTATAAGGCACTTTGACCGAAGGCTCCGAAGGATTTAATTTATTAATTCCCCACATATCACCTGTTTCATTATAAGGAGTGCGGTCCTCCAGCGGAACATTGACATACTTATTCCAAGTACGCATTCCCGGCATTCTTACAGTGGGAACAGGAGCATTCCCCTCTCCATAGTCCCAATTCTGTTTTTTCAAATAACATTGAGTATAGCGCTCTCCATCTTTCCAATACATGGCCAGCCGGGAAGTTATCCATTCGGGATCAGTCTGATGACGATCCACATATTTTTCCACTTTGGAGCGAATAGCTGCAAAGGCTTCCCCAGCCCAAGGCTCATTTTTCACTTTTTGCAGAACAGACGCCCTATCCGCCGGAGCAACATAGACACAAGGGTGTTGCTGCGCCTGAACAGCCAACATACATCCCATCCCCAAAATAAAGGCGGCTAGAATCTTTTTCATTCTGATTCCATGAACTGCCAACCTGAAAATAAAAACGAATCCTCTATTCATATTCCTATATCATTTGATTAGTCAAACCATATATAAATACGAATCAAAGGATTCATTTACTCATCTAATAATGAAATTTATTCTTTCTCCAAATCCCAATATACCACATAACGCTGCCGATGAATATTGTACAACGGTTCTATCACATCTCCTTGAGAAGTCGTAAACTTTAACTCCGTACCGACACGCCGTACACTGCGTTCAGGATGCTTGACATCAAGTTTTAACGTGGTGCGAAGTCCTACAGGGATATGATAATCATACGTATAATAATCATTGTACAAAGCAGGATTGGAATCGGGCGCAGGTGCCTGCATTCCTTCTGTTCCCCGTTCACCGGCCAACACTACCGGACCATAAACCAACGCTCCCTTTTGAGGATTATCCGGAGTCGTTTCCACACGGAGACGCATGGGATAATCAGCCGTAATACGGTCACCGTCTTTCCATAGACGAGTGATAGCAATATATGAACCGGGCTTCTGCTTCACCGCCACCTTTTTACCATTTACAGCGACTTTCACTTCCTTGCTCCACGAAGGATAACGAAGATAAACCGTAGTCTCTACAGGACTTTGAGTGCCTATGGTCAGAACTGTGGTTTCCTCTGCCGGAAAATCCGTTTCCTGGCGGAGAGTCAATCCTTTCTCCTGCCAATTGACTACCGAAGGAATAAAAAGATTCACATAAATGCCTTTATCATTGTGATAATAGATGGCTTCTCCATATTTAGCATGGTTTTCAAAGCCGCTGCCCACACAACACCAAAAAGAGTTTTCTTTCGTACTATACACCTTATGCGAACCCGAAAGCAAGGGCAGGAAATATGTCACCATACCGGTTTGAGGATCTTGCTGTCCCAAAATATGGTTATAAAGAGCACGTTCATAATAATCCGCAATAGCAGCATCGGCTGTCCAGCAGAACAGATGACGGGACAGCTTCAACATATTATAGGTACAACACGTTTCCCCGGTATAACCTGACACATGCTTGGAGAACCGGGCCGGATCAAAATAATGTTCCTTGTCACTACTGCATCCGGGGGCAAATGTATGATGGTCTATCATAGTATGCCAAAAGAAGTCGGATAACTTTCTGCTGTTCTCATCCTCTGTCAATTCATAATTACGAGCTTCGGCTATCACTTTCGGAATAAATGTATTGGTATGTTTAGTACCCAAATCATCACGTAGTTCCTTTAACGGATCAATCACTTCATTATGGTAAAAGAATTGAGCCAGCCACCGATGACGTTCATCCCCGGTTATCGCATACAAATTATAAAAAGACTCATTCACTCCACCAAATTCATTCCGTATCATCTTTTGACGTGTAGTCTCATCCAATGGTTTGAGCTTATGATAGGCCCAGTCGGCCATACGGATAACAACCTCCAAAGCTTTCTGATTGTCACTGTAAAGATACTGGTCTATCAATCCAGAGAAAAGCTTATGAAGCGTGTACCACGGTGCCCATACACTGGTGCCACGGATGTTACGATTAATCAATTCTTCAGGATAAGCACTCAAATAACCATTACCCAACGCGTTTTGTACTTCAGCCAGACCACTTACCAAACTGTCTCCTTTGTGTCTGAACAGTTTACTGCCTGTCGCCGCATACATCAGGCCGTAGGCAGAAAGCAAGTGCCCTGTGGTGTGTCCACGCAATTCACAGTCCAAGGATTCCCATCCGCCTAATTTCTTTACTGTCATGTAACCACCTTCCCGACCGGCAAACACACCCGCATTAGTACGGAAACTATGTAACAGCCTGTCCACCTCTATAGAAGCCATCCACATAGAATCACGCATCATATTTTCACGAAAACGACTCGGCAGCAAACGGACATCCTTCAAATCAAAGCTCTTGACTTGCATCGGAGCTATGGTTTCTTTTTTCAATTTTCCGGAATGCTGGCCGGGATAAACTGATTGGCCAGACAAACCACCTGAAACAACTAGCGACATAACCGCTATAAATACTTTCCTCTTCATATCATTGTATTTTTTCATTTACTATCCGATTATTGGAATCTCTATTTTATAATACGAAAAAAAGGAAGAGAGCACTCAAAATACCTCTTCCTTTTTCAGCAGTCCAACCACTTTTATTCCAAGTCATTTAAAAATTCTTCCAATGCTTCATTAAATGCTTCCGGTTGCTCCATATTCATCATGTGACCACAATCATCCAGCACTTTCAATTTTCCATTCGGAAGATAATCCAAAATCTCAGGATGATCGGAATATCTGTTTCCGGGTGACCTGCCTTCAACAATCAAAGTAGGTACCTGAGGATGATTTTCTTTCAGTTTTGCATAAGCATCCAGTCCGATTATCACCCTCACCTCCTTATGTAAAGGCTGCCATGCATCCCAGTCATCGATCATCTCCCACAGAGGCACACGCATTCTTTCTTTTCTTGTTCCACCCGACTGCATCAGTCCTTCGAACCATTCCTTCTTCATCACATCCACTCCTTTCTTTTCCAGTGCTGCGATTTCTTCATCCCGTTTTGCCGCTTCCTCTTTTGTCATCGGCTCACTGGGTCCTTTTGATTTGCGGATATTTCCGCTGGCCAAGAAAGCGGACAACATACGGTCCGGAAAACATCCCAGCATATCCGCACCAACGAATCCCCCCAAAGACAAACCTACAATATGCGCTTTCCGTATATGCAAAGCATCCATCAAAGCAACCAGATCTTCTGCATGGGTAAATTGGAAATCTTCCGTTTGTTTGGATGAAATGCCATATCCGCGCAAATCATATCGTATAGCTCGATAATGCTTTGCAAACTTAAAGAACTGTTCATTCCACATTCTACGGTCCAAAGAGTGTCCGTGAATAAAAATAAGCGGCTCTCCCGTACCTGCTTCTTCATAATACAAAGAACCTTCCGGAACCTTCATATAACCACTTTTCACCTGTACATCGCCGGTATCTTGTGAATATAATCCGGTCAAACCGGATAATATTAATAAACAAATAAATGCCAGAATCCTCATATTCCTAGATTTACATAAAAGATACTATTTGACTTCAATTCTTTCAATATATTCATTGGTTATAAAACCATTTAAATCTTTCATTTTCTTCCCATTAACCACAACGTTCTCAAAAATCACATCCCGTACCATCCGGTCTTTGTCCAATCCTTTTATCAGTGACGGGTTTTCTCCCACCCCGTTATAAGTAATATTACGGAAAGTCACTCCATCAATGCTTTGTCCGGGTTGTTTGTCATACTTCCCGTTAAAACGGACATTGATATGAAACAGCCTCCCCTCTTGAATACTTTCCACACGAATATCCTCAAACAATATATTTTTCACCCTGTTCCTGTCGCCTGCATCTATAGCCATACATCCCTGATAAGGCACATCATCTTCATCATGTTCCAAAATATCAATATTGCGGAAAACCAGATTCTCAATAATCTCTCCTGTCGGAGAATTCGGATCACCATGACCACCTACATTGATAGGATGAGCAATATCCGCCCAAAGAATGGTATTCTGTACAGTGATATTGTCCGAACCGCCCCACCAGTTCCAACGATGATTATATAAAGCAATGCAGTCATCACTATTACGCATAAACACATTGTCTATCAATACATCGTGACAGCACATCATGTCGATGCCATCGCTCCAACCTTTACAACTGAATGATTTCAGGTTCTTGATTGTCACCCCCTCAGCACCTCCGCCAAATACGGTATAATGATCAGGATTGACCACTGTTATGCCATCTATCACTATATTTTTAGAATCAGTGATTTCAATACCACGAACAGGATGGTCCAAAATGCCACGCCCAATGATCCGTACATTCTCCACTTTATCCAGCAGCAACTTCGCTTTCACAACAGCTCCCGGTGCCAGATAAACCGTCGTATTGCCTGGTATTCTTATCTGATTGTTCGGCAGATCTTTGGGACGATGCACTCCCGGCCCGAAATACATCACTCCTTTCTCTTCTTCCGAGTAAGTCTCCGTTTCCATCGGATTGGCAAAAAGATGGAGATTATGCAGGCGGTCGCCATTAAACTCCACAGACAGATACTGAGGTTTGTCCAGCGTAAACGTAATTACATTCTTATTCTGCACATACTGCACTTTCCTGGCCTGCGGACGGATATCGACCTCATGAATCATCCCATTATTTTTTTTCACCATCACTTCTACAGGACTGCCCATATCAAACTGTACCATCGAAGCATCCTGTACCCTATCCATATCTACCTGCACATTATACTCAAACAGATCTTTCCAGTCGCCCCCCGGCACACGGACACGAACCGTATAGTCATCATTATGAGGCATACCGGTCTGCAGTCCTTCGGGATAAGTCACTAATTGAGCCTGTACGGCCACACAGCATACCATAAGACAAAAGGTCAATAAATTCTTCATATTTTGCATTTTTCTTATTAGATACGTTGGGCAAACGTTTTTCACTCAAAAATAAGATGTTATCAACCGTCAACTTACAAATTAAATCAGTCTTTTCCGAATCTGTTCCGTTCCACCTCTTTTCCTTCATAAAAAAATACGACTTCATAAGATGATTTGTCATCCGCCAAGGCTGCATCCGGAGAGAAGGCCAGATACTCTACTTCATAAGGCTGCAATGTCTTTAGAGTCATCCGCCCCAAGCTATGGCCGCCACATATCACCTCCACTTCCGCCGGTTCCGATGCAGACAATCCAAAGTTTTGTATCTCCACTTTCAATTCCCCTTTTTCCTTATCAAACACAGGACGACGGGCAGAAAGCAAAGCCGGCCGGTAATTCACATAAGGCAGGCGGGCATAACCGTAAAGCATGTTCCCATTCCTGTGTTTTCCTATCATTTTGGGAGCAAACTCACCAGAGGTAATTCCACTTCCTTCGGCATTAAAAACCACAATCAAGTCTTCCCCCGAAACCTTGGTCTTCACCGGTTTGCAACCACGCCCGAAGTTCACTTCTGTAAACGAACCGAACCGCAACGACTTTACATCCACATCCGTTTGCGGATGGAACCCCTCTTCGGCGGCAATCTTCACTTCAATGGTACGGGTAGACGGAGTGATCTCCTTTTCATTCAAAACGGACAATAGCATCCCTTTATTCAAGGGAACGCTTATGTTCTTGGAACTATGTTTGTCATTAGGAAGGTCGTTCCATTTTATCGTATCAATCACGGCAAAATTCATTTGGACGGCACGCCCCTTCTCGTCCTGGAAAACCTTAGGACGCTCATATTTAAACCAACGCTCCACCGTTCCGTCTTTATGGAATGATACGCCCGGCATGTATGCTTCTCCCTGTTCCGTCACCCAATGTACTCCATCCTTGGAACGCTGGTAGAAAGCAATCCTGCCCAACCAGTCATTTACGATCAAGTGATATTGCAAATCATCCCTCCATACCACCGGATCTTCAAACCGGCCCTCCACGTCCGGGTAAACCCGTTTGTCCGTCAACTGCTTATAGGGTGAAAGTCCGTCTTTGCTGATCCAGACACCTCCACCGCGGCATACCATCAGATAAGAGCCATCCTGACGACGGGCAAAAGTCAGATTGGAGAGGCCTTCTATGATTTTACGGTCACGCGGGTCAAAACTGAACTTTCCATACGTCCAAACCTTGTCATCCACCCTGTCCGCTATATAATAACCATCAATAACATAGACCACGATACGGCCGTCCGACAGACGGAACGCTTCCGGATTATGTCCTTTTCCAATGGAATTCCGTATTTTAAAAGGTCCCGTGAGCCGGTCACTTACCGCATGAAAAACGGTAGAGTTTGACCAGAACATGTGACCTTTCGGAGAGTTCTCGGGCCAGCCACACACAAACAGATGATATTTGCCTTCCGTATCCTGCAATATATTTCCTCCCCAGAAAGAAACTCCGGGAAGCTCAATGCCATTATCCACATAACGGTTCAGCACACTGTCAGTTCCCCATATCCCCTTGGCCTGGATACCGTCGGGCATCGGAAGGAAACGGTCCATAAAACGTGCACCCTTTACCAGATGTTGCCATTCGGCAGGACGTTCACGCTCGGTTATCTGTGCATGTACAGGAGCAAACAAAAAACTCGCAGCCATTAAAAAGAAGAGCTTTTTCATCGTATCATTATTTTACACGTTAACAAATCGTTTATTTATATGCTCAAAAATAAAAAGATTAAGCTGACATAAGTACCAGCCAGCTTAACAAAAAGCACGCAAACCTTTGCGTAAAATAAACTTCCACCAAATTCTTCGCCTTACCCGCTCATTCAATAACCACGCCTGATACTTTTACCGTGCCCTTCTCATAAACTACAGGAGTTACCTTTCCATTCACGACAACCGCTTTCGGACGTTTCTCGCTTCTGAATCCAGCATTCATCTTCGGTTGACCATCCATCCACAATTTCATCCGCCCGTTTTCCTCCTTTTGAATCACAAAAAGCTTAGCCAAAGAAGAAAAGAAAGAAACATCTCCTCGTCTTAAAGCGCTTCCATAACAAATAAAGTGCTCTTTTGAACCGGCTGGTTCCATACCAGCCTCATAAGTGACTGCAAACATATAAGCGTCCGTAAACCATCCGTCCGCTTCAATCCATGAATTGCTATGCATCAATCGCCCGTCGGCCAATTGATTGATATAGAGATCTGTTATTTTTCCCTTATAATGAATACGAAGTCCTATCCAATCTTTGCCTTCCCGTCTTTCCATATAAGGAAGATCTTTCTGGTCCGGCGTTTCTTTCAAGATGATGGCGGTCAGCCCTTTCACCCGATCCACTTTTGCCGGCAAATGAAATGAATAATACGTTTCTGTTCCTTTTAAATCCTCCGTTGGAGCTTCTACTTCTTCCCAATATAAATCTTCGGGGTAATCATGTACAAAATCGGATTTCGCCAACAAACGGGGATATAGCAGACGGACAACAACTGAAGAATTCCCATTTGTTATATTCAGATCAATTCCACGTTTTTCCGCCTCTCCTCCCGGATGCCAAAGCCATTCAAAATGTCCCACATCATGAGTTTTCAAATCATCAATCATATAAATCACATCATCTATCCACAGGAAATGACGGAAATTACGACTAAACTGGTCTGAATACGGGCCGGTTCCATTGGCCAATACATATTTTACATTATCCGCATCGAGCAAATAATGTAAATACCCTCTCAGCATTGAACCATGATATTGTTGTTCACGCGACTGTCCTTTGCCATTGAAAAGCACGACATTGTGTGCCTCGCTTTGAAAAAAATAATTACGGTAACTGGGATTAGGATACCAGCAGTTTCCCGCATCTTTTATAATATCCACTCCTTTATGAAAGATGATGAACGAGTTGGCGTCCGCATGAGAATGATTCCATGTATGCCCCGATTTAACGGCCAGCATGGTAGCATCCTTCTCCCAGGAAGTACGCATCGTAGCCCACCCAAAATCTGCAAAAAGTTGTGATTTCTTTATTTCAGGCAACTGCGGCGCTTTGCTTAGATCGGGCGTATAGAGAAATCCCATCGGACGGTCGATAAAATAACCGTCACGGTGTTGCCCCTGTTCCACCTGATTCATATACCAAAGCATATTATCATTCCTGATTCCCATCGCATAGAGCAGCATCAAGGTACTTTCGGCAGTCACATTCTTATGGCTGTCACCAAAATTCATATTATATAGTATACCTGTACGCGGATAGCAGACATGCACAAAGAAATCGGACAATTTATCCAGTTGCGGAATTTGAACCGGCTTTTGTCCGGGATGGGTGTTCATCCATGCCAAACGAAACTGTAATGCTTCCTGAATCCCGAAATTGGCATAATTGAGACTTTCATACATCCCTCCATCGGCATCAAAGCTTTTCGGCTTCTGCTGCAAGACATCTCCGGCAAAGTCAAACCATTGGGGAAGAGCCTCATATACCACCTCCGCTCCTTGCTTTGCCTCCGGCAATTCGTTTTGTAAACTCAAGGCCAGTATGCCGCCCATGCAGGCACAAGAAGTCCACCAGTTATGTCCCATCGAATTCAACGAATGAATACGTGCCGGCTCCAGCACCCAGTCCCCCAGACACGGGTCAAGGGCCAACCGTTTCAATCCTTCCGCTATTTCTTTCCTCTCGGAACTTGAAAGGTCATTATAAACAGCATCATAGGCTATGGCAGAAAGGTAAGCCTTATGTGCCAGTCCCAAATCCGCTCTCCAGACAGGGATACGCGCCAGCATTTCTTCACTGCCCCACGTATCCTCCTTAATGACATCCAATAAAATCTCTTTCAATTTGTCAGCGTATTTTTTTTCATCTGTCATCAAATAAGCCAAAGCCAGGTAATCCGCCTTGCTTAGATTCTTTTTCTGTAACTGTTCATCTGCCGTCTTCTTTATAGAAGCCCATGCCTCAGCCATCTTTAAATCATTTACAATCCGTTGTTTCACCTGCTGAATGCGCTCCGGAGTATAAAGCAAAGCAGGGTGTTTTATCTTTTGCGCCTGTACAAAAGCAAAGCATAAAAAAATCAATAGACATACATATATCCGTTTCATATTTCTGTTGGTTTAATTATTGTTTAACGACATAGAAAATCACTTTCCGCTTTTCCTCAACCGTCTGTCTACATCCGCCGTCCTGACATTATCCAAAAGTACACCGGCGGAAGAAATGTCGTTGACTTGTATCCGGTCAAGCGACAAGTTCCCTACATTAACGGCAATTACCGGTATCCTGGGATCAGGCTTTTCCGATTGAAAGGTGGCATTGTCCACAGCTATACTTCTCACATTTCTGATAAACAGTCCATAACTCGGCAGATTCCCCCATACAGTAGGTTGCGGATAACCTTTCTCATCCTCTTTCACCTCCCGATGGGAAGACCAATATTGGTTCCGAAATACATTTCCGGCAGTATCATGCCGTTTCCCTTGCATATCATTCGCCGTACGGCAATTTCCTGCTACAAGCCCGCCTTTATTTAGAAAGCGAACATTGCTCAAATAAATATTCTCTATCTCACCACCGGGAATCCCCGTTATGGAAGAACAAAAATTACCGGTATCATAAGCGGTTACATTACTAATCTGTATATTTCTCATTTTTCCTATTGGAGGAACCGGAGCCTCATCTATATATTTCCGGCCTCTATTCGCCAAACGGACATACAAAGGACATTCCGTACCCTCAATTACGATATTGTCAATAGACACGCCATCCATTATTCCACCATCCACCACCTCCAAAGAAATAGCCGTAATACCGCTTGGAGTAGATTTTATAATGCGGTCCCCTTTATTGCAACTCGGTTTAACAATACAATTAGAAATGACAATATTCTTATATCCTCCGGTCGATTCGGTGCCACATTTTATAGCATTGGCAAAGCTGCTGACAATACAATTATTAATAACGACATCTTCACAAGGAGCCAGCCCCGTACTTTTCAACACGATTCCGTCATCGTCCGAATCGATGACACTATCAGACAAGATAAACCTGCGACAACCGTCAATATCTATACCGTCATTATTACCATTACAATGGTTGAAAACATGGATATGCTCTACAATAACATCTTCACAATCCAGATAATGTTGATTCCACAAGGCTGAATTCCTCATACTGATACCTGAGATACGTACCCCTTTACATGAAATAAAAAGGATATTGCGCGACCTGCCGTCGGCATCACCCGGTACTCCGCCCACACGCCCTTTTCTGCCCTTTCCTCTCCCATCAATTACACCTTTGCCCGTAACGGCTATATTCCTAGCCCCCACCGCATAAATCAACGCCGACCATCCGCCTGCATCTTTCAAAGAGCGGTAAGCTGCTCTCGGCTGAATAGGAAAATCAGCATAATCCTCACTGGCATAAAGGCAGGCACCGTTATCCAAATGAAGTTCTACATTATCTTTCAGAAAAATAGTACCTGTCTTAAATTTACCCGGAGGAATAACCACTCTTCCGCCCCCCTGCCTGTAACAGCTTTCAATCGCTTCATTGATAGCTTTCGTATGCACCATCATAGTATCACGGGTGGCTCCGAAATCCAGAATATTAAATTCTCCCGTCCTCCCGTGCTCCCTCGTTTGAGCAAAAACATGGATGACAGAAAGGCATATATAAAGACAAGTCATCAGCTTCTTTTTCATGGTATTTACTGAATTATGATAATAACAAATCGCAACTTCTCCCTTTATATCATTCAATACGAAAGAGAAGAAATAAAGACTCAACGCGGAGCTGACTATTTCGTTATAAAAAAACTGTGTTCCACAGGTTCAGCCGTCTGTACCTGTCCGGCAATCCCGTACTGCCAGGCTACAACGGTGACTTTCACCGGAAATTTACTGCGGGGAGGAATTTTCGTAAAGACCAGCCTGTTATCTTGTAATTCCGCAGGGCCTTCCTTTACATAATAATATACGGGCAATCCACAATCAGAAACAGCTTCAAGAGAAACTGATTCCACTCCTTCCCTCACATCTTCTATCCCCGGAAAAAGTATATATTGGCGTTTTCCCTCTGTATTCCGATAAGGAATACGAATATTGAATTGTTGTACCGCACTCTTATATCTACTGTCACCCTCATTAGCGGCCAACAGCCAGATATCTCCGGTACGCTTCGGATTATCCATTCCCATTCTATAAAAACGCACGGTAAAAGTAGTATCATTCACCTTTGCCACCGGACCGCAAATACGAGTAACTTCAATTCCGCCATGAGCATGTTCCTTTACCAGTGAGGAGCGTAAAGAGTCCGTATACACCCCTTTTACGTGAAAAGTCAGGCCATCGGCTTCCGGCCGGAAAGCGGCAACCACTCCGGCATGTTGTCCGGCATCATATTTAACCAACCGGCCTCTCTGCATAAATCCAAGATATTGCATCTGCTTACCTTTATATTTTGCATAGCGGGCTTCGGTCAGTCCGGCCATTTCTTTATCAAAATACCAAAATGCATCGTGCTTATCTCCTTTATAGTCCCGATAAGGAGCCGCCTTAGCCCTGTCCTTCTGCTCCGGACGCCAACGCTCGGCCAACCACCCTTCTTCCGGATTCAGTTTTTTCAAACGGACAGGCTCATTCAAAGAAGGATGTCCGGACAAACGGTATTCCAACGCTTTTCGCAGAAACAAAGCAATATAATCAGCAGTCTGCCCGGCCACATCAAAATGTCCACGTCCCGTATCACACAAAAATGAAATACAACTTTCGGGATACATCATCCGAAACGCCAAAGCAGGGTTCACCCGCGCCTCCCACCATTCATATTCTCCTTCAATCATCAATCCCGGAATACCATCTATATTACGTGTCCTACCCCACTCCAGATTCTCCCCGCCATAGCCACATAGGTTGGTACGGGGAGCATCTCCATGCAAAGAAATGACAGCCAATGTCCGTTCAGGATTCCAAGCGGCAAAATTCCACGGATAAGTGGCCATTGCCGAATGACCGACAGGAACTACAGGTATATGTTCCAACTCAGAATAGCCGCTGACTTCCGCCAGGTCATTCATCATCCGATTGAAAATCTCTTGCGTTCCTTTTGTCACATCCCATTGCTGGTCGATTCCGGGAGTGATCCATACCAGTCCGATCCCCATCCGGGACAATGCTTCCCGAAAACGCGGCATCTCGAACAGGGTTTCCTCACTCATATTGTGCTTTCCTACCATTACGGCACGCAACTGATGGCAATCGGAAGGTATCCACAGGAAGGCAGTCAGTTCTTTGCCGGTTTCGGAAGAGATGAATCCTTTCAACTGTACGGACCATTGCCATTCTTGGGCAGTAGCAAACAAAGCACTGCACAATAACAATAAAGCAAATACTAATTTCCTCATCAAGCTATATGTTTAAATGAATATTTTCTTTTTAATACGCTCCACTCACGATATTCACTCAACACCTCATTCATTAAAATAAAAATCCACAGATACCTCATGAGGATACCTGTGGATCTTTTTAACCGAACATAGAATTACAACTGATGAACCTCTTCCAATGTCAATCCTGTAATTTCCATAATATCCTCTGTAGAGAGTCCTTTTTCTTTCATTCTCCGGGCATTTCGAAGAACACCTTCTTTAATGCCCTCTTCACGACCTTCTTCACGACCCTCCGCACGTCCTTCTAATCGTCCCTCTATCTTTCCCTCCAACTTAGCAGAATCAAGAACATCATTCTGGATCATCAAAGCGCTAAGATGTTCATCATAGGCATGGCGTTCCTGAGGCGTCATTGAATAATATTTCAATTTTTCACGTGCCTCACCCAATCCGGGAGCAGTCGTGTCAGGACGGATAATACCCGTCTTCAAATATTCTATCCATTCCTCTAAAGGGGTCACCGCCACCTTGTTAAACTCATTCACACGGATCAGAAAATACTCCGGATAAATTTCGGAAGGCATACGGGGCACAATGGCATCCTTTTCCCGAGTACTCACTTGAAGGAAGTCTCCTGTATGCACTCCTTTAAATATATTCTGCCCATGATAAAGATAATCAGTTCCATGACCAATATCGAAATAAAGAATGCTGATAGAATATATCTTTTTAACTTTATAATAAGTCTCGCCCAATGAGATATGTTCTGTAATGGCTTTAGCCACTCCATACAGGATACGCTCCAAATAATACAGCTCACGCGTATTTTGAATCTCGATGATAACAATCTCATTTTTACTATTGAGAGCTTTGATATCAACCCGATTGAACTTATCATTCTCCGTTTGCTGGTTACCCTCGCTTTCCAAAATCTCCACTATATGAATTTCATCACCTATCAGTACCGTAAGGAATCCTTCGAGCACACCAAAATTAGCTTTATGACGCAGCAGACGCTTAACAGCCCAATCAAAACGGATATATTTATCTTGTAATTCCATAAGAATATAATTTATTCATTTTCAATGGACAAAGATAGCAAAAAGGATCATTCTTTAAAAATTATCCTACCTAAATAATTACCTTTTCTTTTTATTTCGCAAAGATGATTTCTTTTATATGCTCTCTCTAAAAAACACCGACCACAGAGTTTTAAATCTTCTTGAAGCTCTTGCTTGAGACTACCTTTTTTCATTTTACAAATACAATATCACCTACATGTTCCCCAACAAAGAAACGCGCCATGTCCGACGTTTTATACCATGCAGGCTTACCGGTCATATCATCCGATATAACTTTACCGTTTATCTTCAGATTCTCAAAACGAATATTCTTCACCATCCGTTCCTCGTCGTAGCCAACGATATGTGAGAGTTCGGCATGATCGCCATTATAGGTAATATCTTTAAAAAGCACATTCTCAATGCCCCTGCCCGGAGCCTTGCAATACTTCTTATTGTAAAATATACGCAGATTCACCAATTGTCCTTGCCGGAAATTCTCGATGCGGATATTCTCGAACCGTACATTCCGGACCAGATTATTATCACCTGCATTGATAGCCAGACAGCCTTGATAATCCACTTGCATTTCCCGATGATCCAAAATATCAATGTTCCGGTAAGTCAGATTCTCCATCACTTCATTCCTATCCACATCTCCGTGTAACCCGATAAAAATAGGGTGCGCCACATCTGCCCACAAGGTAGAATTCTGCATTGTCACATTACGGCATCCGCCATGAAACCCCATACGTGTAGCATACACGGTAGTGCAATCATCGGAGTTACGGCAAAATACTCCATCAAACAAGACGTTGTTGCTGGCAAACACATTCATACCGTCCCCCCACCCATATGAACTGATAGCCTTTACATTGCGGATTGTCACACTGTCCGAACCTCCAGTGGGACATTGGGTTGTGATGAGACCTTCCACATATATATTTCGTGAATTAATAATGCTGATGCCTGCCCCACGACCTTCGGGATGCACCTCACCCCGTCCCAGAATTTTCACATCACGGGCATTGACCGCACGGATACATCCACGCACAATGGCCCCACCTGCCACATAGACCGTCTTTCCCGAAGGAACATTAAGTGTATCGCCGGGTAACTGATGTATTCCCGGAGCGAAATAAATCAGATTCTTGTCTTTCAATTTCTTCGGACGGTTTTCATCTATCGGATTCGCAAAAAGATGAAGATTATGGAAGATGTCTCCATTTACTTCAATGGACAGATTACGCGGACGGTCTAGTGTAAAAGTCATCGTACTGCCGCTGATCCTCGGAGTGATACCATACGACAACGGACGCACCCTGCCACTCTTTACTTCTCCTTTATTATAGGTGACGGAAACTTCCACCTGCCCGGAAAAGTCAAAATATCCCATTGAGGCCAGTTCTACATGATGCTTCGTCTGGCGTACTTCATCTACTTTCATCGGATAAACGTCCACCCATTGCCACTCTTTTCCCACTTCGCGGACTTTAACTGTAAAATCCTTTTTTAAATCGACCTCATCAGGAGCCGGGTAAACAACCAGATGATTCTGTGCATGAAGAATAAAATGGAATCCAACTAATAAATGGACAACCAACAACAATTCTTTTAATTTCATTTATCATTCATTTTTATTGTATTGATCGATTTGGGTTTCAATGTCACCTCTATCTTCTTACCATCTATGACAAAAGTACGGAAACGCGTGTCTTCATCGGGATTATAAGTAACTATAGCCGTTCCATTATCGGCAGTACGAAAGGCAAGCACATTCTCATGGTCTGACACTTTCAACAAACGGCTGCCCGGTTGTACAAAATGAGACAGATGCTTCATCAGATAATATTCATCAGTATAACGTACCTGGCGTGTATTACGATCTACAATAACCATTGCATTTTGTGCCCAGTCTCACCAACTCTTACAAGTTTCATCGAGCACCATATTCCAATACATATAAGCCCCCACACCATTATTGAAACAATGGACTACCGCATTCCAAGTACGCTCCAATGCCGACCAGTCATTCTCCGAATTACCACACATATTCTCTGTCTGCATATATCCATACGAAGGGTATTCCTTGTGAATGACAGGAAGCGCTTTCATACCTGTCCATTGCACTCCCACTCCTCTCACATAATCCGATACATTTTTCTGATTCAGAAAAGTGCGGATGTAATCGGGGTTCGGATAATTGACTGTTCCCATCCATATCTCCGTATCCAGCGAATCTTTTTTAAATTGAGGTCCCAGATATTGGGTCACGAAAATAGCCAAGTCCTCTGCTCTCCACGTACACGAAGGCCAGCAAGGTGTCCATGCTATTTCATTTTGAGGCATGAGCATCGAAATAGTAATCCCGTTTTTTTTATAAGCCTGCACATATTTGGAGAAATAAAGCGCGTATGCCTGCAAATATCCTTGCTGCATCTTGAATCCCGTAACATTTCCCAATACATTACGGGCAGGATCAAGACGGTTGTGCCCGATATCGGTGCCCTCAATGCCGGAACTTTTCTGTGAATAATGCTCGTTGACTTTCATCCATGCCGGCGGAGTCCAAGGAGAAGCCCACATCTTCAAATCGGGACGTAGCTTCAAAGCCTCCTTTATGTAAAGAATCAGTATAAAACGATCACGGTCAATACTGAAATTACGCATGGTATAATCATCTTTCACATCATTATAAGAATAATAACCAAATGAATAATCACTACAAGCAACAGGAGTACGTCCCAATGAAAAGCGTACTCCCTCTTCGGCAAACAAGGAAGCCATCACTTTATCACGTTCTTCCTGAGAGAGACTTTGAAGCGCATTCCAGCCTATTTCATTAAACGTGCCGCCAAAGCCGGTAACATGCTGCAAAAGACTATCCGTATAGACAGATACCTCCGGAGTCTGCGAGGCATGCTTCAAAACTGTTACTTTCTGAGAAGTCCAATGCTCGGATGCAGTGGTGGAATACATCGTTATTTTCTGTGCAGCAACGGTGTTCAACACCCCTGCCACAAATAATAATGAAATAATCTTTTTCATAAAATATCAAATTAATCGTTCGTTTTCTTATTGTTTTTCTGCTTTTACACGCAAAATCGTATATGAGAAGGGTGGAAATTCATAATCAAATTCAGGTCCGAATCCTTTGTATGTAATCTCCTCCGGATAAATCTTTCGGGGTTCTTCGAAGGAATTTTCCTCGCTGCCGTCGGCCGCAGTCAAAGAAATGACCCTTCCCTCCTCTGCTATGTTTTTCGATCCTTTTATCTGAATCGTGGTCAAATAAGCCGCATCAGCCCCATTAACAACTTTAATCACTAATTCTCCTTTTTCTTCATCATAACCGGAAGCAACAAACTGTAACGGCATAGCTTGGGGTACAGAGGACAAGACAAGTTCATTATCCAGATAACATTCATTTTTCATGGATGATACTACCACTTTCACTTCATACCACCTGTCCTTTTCAATTTTTTTGCCGGAATGTTCCGACAACACGCCTTTATCTTTCCCCTTCTCCAACCGGATAAGTTCCGCCCGGTCATTACTGCTCCACATACCTATATTATATCTATATCCGGTCTTACCATCCTCACTCATACCTACAAAGATTTGAAATCCTTGTTCACCTTCTGTTTTCCTTACTTTAAACTCCAGCGTATAGTCCCCTTCATAGACTTTTTCCGGTAACATGTGGTTTTCTTTTGATAGAATCATATCGCCAAGCAGATCCGTCACTCCGTTTTGTATCACTTTTACATCCTTAAACTCTACAGATGCTAAAGAAGCCCCCAAACCCAGATGTCCCTTACCCACAGATTCGGGTTGGGCTCCATGCATCGTGATGTTGCTTTTTACATTGTAATCAGGCCGGTTCTCCGCCGCCATCTTTTGTACATAATATGAACTACGTCCCATTACCCGGTCAGAATCAATCCAAATCAAGTTGGTAGCCCAGTTCCTATCATGCCGATTTTCAAATAAAGGTGCATACGAAGCCATTGTAACCAAATCGCCATTTCGTTCCATACCACCGATAAACGCAGCTTCAGACAAAGCTCCCAGCATATTTCCTCCACCAACTCCCCGGTTACAGGCATATTCCCCTACATAAACCGTATATTTTCCCCGTTCATAAGTATCGAACAAAGTTGTGTTACGAAAGAAAAAATACGGATCGACATACCAATGTGGATCAATCATATCCGTTTTGGCTATTGCAGGAGCCCCATCACGTTGTGGCATTTCATTATAAATCAATGTCAACTGCGGATACTTCTCCTTAATGGCCTTATAGAACAGATCAAAACGACGATCGTATTCCGGTCCCCAATTTTCATTACCAATCTCCACATATTGCAACGGAAAAGGTTCGGCATGACCATCTGCCGTACGGCGTTTTCCCCATTCCGTAGTCACATCACCCAATGCGTATTCAATGGCATCCATACAATCGTCCAAATAATAGGATATTTTGTCTTCAGGACAAGCATCACCCATACGGAACTGACACCCTAAACCTACATTACATACAAACATGGCTTTTGCGCCTATATCTTCGCAAAACTGCAACATTTCATAATATCCGAAACCATACGAGCAACGGTATCCCCACGTACTATACTCTCCGGGGCGTGCAGCCGGATCTCCTAATGTTTTTTTCCATTCAAAGCGGTTATTCAAAGTAATTCCCTCTACCACACATCCTCCAGGCCAGCGGAAGAATGCAGGTTTCAATCCTACCAACATCTCGGCCACGTCTTTACGCAAGCCATTCGGGCGGTTATTGAAAGTCTTTTCCGGAAAAAGAGAAACATAATCTATCCAAATCTTACCGGGAGCATCAAATTCCAAAGCCAGCTTTGCCTTGGCATCTTTTGCAGCAGACGACAATGTAGCTTTTATATCATTCCAAGCGTTGTCATTCTTCACTTTGAGAGAAGTTTCCGCCAGCACATCTCCTTTCGAAGAAAGTAATTTGGCTGCAACCGTTCCTTTATAATCGGGCGAAGTACGAATAATAACACGCAGATGATAGTTCTCACCGGCACCGATCCCCATTCCCCAGTATCCTTCATTCACCAATTGAATGGGATGTGAAGCATCCGTTAGTGTTATCTCCAAATTATTAGGAGCTGACTGAAATTTCGGACGCTCTTTAGTAAGCCTCATCCGGGCAGCCGCAGTATCCTTCACCAACAAATTCCAAGCACGTACAGGTTCTGTATTCCACTTGAATGAACGATCGTGACGTACTTCTCCGGTCAAGTGATATTTCTCCGGACTGGGAATCAGCTTATCTCCTTCCGCATGATACCCTGCCGGCATCTCATGTTCCTCGAAACTACGGTTCTGAACCAACTCGGCATATAATCCTCCATCACCGGCATGATTAATCTCTTCAAAAAAGACACCATACATTGAAGGAGCTATCCCGGCACCTTTCTCCTGAAGGTTAATAACAATCCCTTCCCGTTCTGCCGATGGAAAACTGCATGAAGCTATTGCTGTTCCCAATATACAAGCTGATAAAAGTTGTTTTATATTCATCATAAAAGTCGATTTTAATTATAATACGTTTATGAGACATGAGACACTCAACAGCATAGAAGATAATAAAAAATGAATGCATCAACATTCAATCTCAAAGGAAATAATCTTTGAATCTAAAATTTGACAGCATTCATTATACAATAAAAAGAGTCATATCATTACTTAAAAATAGAATTTGATACGACTCTTTTATGTTCAGCTGTTACAACCCGTAACTTTTCCGATAGTTTGTTATTTATCCACTTCCTCCAGATAAAGCACTCTACTTGAATATTCGTTCTTTTGCGGCTTGTCCACATTATGATTGTAAGGTATTTCCAAACCGTTCGCCATCAAATAAGCACCGCTGAACACTTGTCCTTCAAAACTAAGCGGATATTTATCTATACGGTTCAACTCACGGATACGATAACGGCTTTCAGGATTCAGCCCCGCCATGACTACCCGTGGCAAGTGTTGGTTCATAAAGTGCTCCAGCTTCCACCAATAGAATACCGCCTTGTCTTTTTCCGGCGAAACGTACATCAAGGAAGCTGCCCCCAACTTGTCGTAAGGAGAAAGCAAGCGGTATATGTCCCCCATCTGAACCACCGGACGAATTTCCTTGTACCCGGCAATCGCTTTACGACACAGTTCTTTCTCATCATCCGTCATGTTCTTGGGTTGTATCTCCATGCCCAAACGTCCGCTCATCGCCACGTCAATACGATACTTCAACGGGATGGTACGGAAAGTCTGATGATTGGGTGCAGCACTGATATGTGACGCCATACCGATGGCTGGAAAGAAATAGGAAGTGCCCCACTGCATATAGATGCGTTGCAATGCATCCGTATCGTCGCTTGTCCAAAACTCGTCAAAGTAAGGCAAAAGTCCATAATTGACACGTCCACCACCACTGGCACATGCCTGTATCGTCAGTTCGGGATATTTCATCCGGATTCGCTTGCAGACATTTTCCAGTCCACGATGATAAGCTATATATAAATGGCTCTGTTCATCCTTGCCCAGATAGTTGGAACCGTGATTCAGGATAGACATATTGGCATCCCATTTGATGTAATCTATTTCGGGATAATTAGTCATCAGTTCGTCCACTACGTTGAACACGAAATCCTGTACCTGCGGATTACCCAGGTCGAGTACCACCTGAGTACCTCCCCGTCCCAGTACCAAGTCACGTTCCGGTGCTTTGATCACCCAATCCGGATGCTTTTCATACAATTCACTTTGAGTGTTCGCCATTTCCGGCTCTATCCAGATACCAAACCTGATACCCTGCCGCTTAGTCTCATCTATCAGCCCTCCAATACCCGAAGGCAGTTTCTCCTTATCCACCATCCAGTCGCCCAGCGAAGTGCGGTCGGTCTTGCGAGGATATTTGTCACCAAACCAGCCGTCGTCCATCACAAAAAGTTCACCGCCCATAGAAGAAATATCCGCCATCATCTGCTTCATACCGCTTTCGTTGATTTTGAAATAGACACCTTCCCAACTGTTCAGCAGAATCTTTCGGAGCTTGTCGCCATTAGCTAGTTTATACGCCCTTGCCCAGCGATGAAAGTTACGGCTACCACCACTCAGTCCTTCATCACTATAAGTCAATACCAGTTCGGGAGTCTTGAATACCTCACCGCTTTTCAGATGATAAACGGAGTTGTCTTCGTTGATGCCTGCATAGAAATGATGGAATTCGCTTTCATCTGTGTCAATGCGCAGTTTATAATTACCTCCGTAACAAAGGGCAGCACCAATCACACGTCCGCTATTCTCACGTGGCTGTCCGTCCAACGAGAACATCACTTCGGCGTGTGCCGTGTGCGAATTGCGCACTCCGTCCTTATTCTTTATCACCTTCATACCCGGTTCCAGCGGTTCCTGCACCAGACGCGCCTCGTTTGCCCAAGCACCGTAGAGGCTGGACAGCCAGACATTGCCCTTACGAACGGGAAGATAGGCCGATGCAAACTGGTTCAGCTTCACGTTCTTTTTCTCCTTATGGCTGATTTCCGTCCACGCCTCAATGACGTCCACATCCTGATAGGCTTTATAGCAGAGTTTTACATAAAAAGGATATACTTTGTCTTTTAAAGATATAACTGTTAAATCTGCTTTTTCCTGATGAATAGTTTCCACGCCAATGACTTCCATTTGAAGCGTCATGTTTCCATCCTCATGCTGCACAGACAAAGCAGACTCAGAAGGACAATTCAGTCCATAGACCGGATAAGCGGAAAAACTTCCAGACTCTGTACTAACAACAGCATGTACATCAGCATCAGTAAGTTTTCTACCATAGTACAAAAATTTCAATTCTCCTCCTTGCGGAGTGGAAAGCAATAAAGAGGTATGAGAAGTCGATATTAAGACTTCACTTTCTTGTGCAGACAACGGGAAAACCACTCCCAATAGAAAAAGCAATAGCAAAAGTTTATTTTTCATATTTATATTTATTATAATTCACAATAGCCTAAAAAAACAGCTATGAAGAATACTTTTATTTTCATAGCTGTTTTGTATAAGATCTTATTTTACCGGAGTAAAAACTCCGACATAACCACCACCGGAAACCATCTTTATTGACAAAGACTTCCCGGCAACGAAACGCACCTTCTTTTTCGAGACTTCTGTCGGCTTTTTATCAGCATTCTTTGCATCAGCCCAATACTCAAACTCGTACTCGCCTGCTGGCAAAAAAGAAGTCTCGATTTCCACAACACGCTTCATGCAATTATTCATTGCACCTATAAACCACTGTTTGCCCGAACGCTTGGTCATCACAATATATTCTCCCGGATAGCCATCAAGGAAACGAGTGTCATCCCATACAGTTGGCACTATTTTCAGAAAATCAGCCCCCGGCTGACCTAGAACATATTTAGGATGTTCGCACATAACCGTTAACGGGCTATCATAAATCACAAACTTAGAAAGCTCGGCACATCGTGAATTGGGCACCGTAGTTGGATTCTTCGGTTTGAACCCTTCCATAGGTACATTTAGAAAACCTCCGGGCGTATAATCCATCGGACCGGCCAACATACGTGTGAAAGCTAATGTAACATTGTGTTCCGGTGTCACTCTTTTAGAAAACTTAGAATATTCTCCCCCCATAACACCTTCACGGGTCAGCAGATTGGGATAAGTACGCCCAATGCCGTCTGGCTTGTATGCACCATGAAAATTCACCATAAGCTTATGCTTTGCCGCTTCCTTTATGGTACGATGATACCAATTCACCATTTCTTGGTCGTCGCGATCCATAAAGTCTATCTTTATACCGGCTATTCCCCACTTTTCGTACAAGGCGAATGCTTCTTTGTAACTATCATTTTTGTTCACGTCCGTACAATAGAGCCATAGCCAGCAACGCACGTTTTTAGAACGGGCATACTCCAATATCTCCGGCATATTCAACTGAGGTGCAGGTTTGGTGATGTCTGCATGAGCCTTGTTGTAAGGACCGTACCATTGCCAATCTATCAACATATACGGCCAACCCTGCTCCGCTGCAAAATCAATATATTCCTTTATTACATCCATTTCCATCTTTACCTCACCGCTCCACCAATGATCCCAAGCACACATGCCCGGTTTTATCCAAGATGTATCTTCAATGGCGCAAGGAGGATTCAAACCATGAATAAGCTCTGTTTCGATGAACCTTCCAGGATGATCTCCTACCAGAATAACACGCCAAGGCGTAGCCATTTTCTCAAAGAAGCGAGCTTTCACTCCATCTTCCTTCTCTCCGGGCAATGGAGAAAGTCTGGTAGCCAATACTTGATTTTTTTCCTGCGCACTGTTACCTTTTCCTATGTAAAATCCAGGATAATCATCAATGCAAGCTTCGGTGATAGCCACATAGTTTTGTTTGTCCACCTCCACCAAGAAAGGAAGACCTGCCACAGTGTCTGCAGGCAGATAGTTCAGCCTAGTCTTCACGAACTCCGATTCCTGGCTGGAAGTATAATTTCGTTTGTACTTCGCTGCCCATCCGGTTGCATCCGCCGGTAATGAGAACCCTGTCAATTCTTTAGTAATCTGTCGGTTTCCAATTTTTCTTCCACCATACAGTTGATAACGGAAAGCCACCCCTTCATCATATACGCGAACCACAAAATCCATCCGACGACGATCCCCCTCCTTCTCTTCCAAGTTAAAAGTCATTTCATTCCAATGCAACTGAACTTCCTCATGTTTATTCTTCACTACCGGAATCCAAGATTCAGATCTAGCTTCAGCTTGAGGAACATTCAGTAATGCAAAATTGCCTTGCATCGGTTTTTCATCCTTGAACTCAAAGCCAAGTGGTGAATCAGCCACCAAGACTTTATCCTTGTAAACAACTGAATAACTCAATGTTTTCTCATTGCTTACTTCCATTTGTATTCTACCGTCCGGTGAAGATATCTGAAAGTGCTGTGCCGACACCCCCGTTGCCAACAACAAACTGAAAAATAAAATAACTCTCCTCATATCAATCAACTTAAATTTTCTATAAAGATAACACAATTAATCAAACGGAGCAAAAACGCCCATATATCCGCCACTTGTCGTTTTTTTTACAGTAAAAGGTTTACCAGCTGTCATTTCAGAATGTTCATTTTTACAGTAAATGAAGCTAGCACTCTGTCACTAGAATATAATTACCTACCACTCATTTCAAAAGTAAAATATTACTATTGCAGCACAAAAGAAGAACATAGCCACTGCGGCCATGTTCTTCCCTTACCAGCATTAATATCCAGGATTCTGTAATAAAGCAGGATTCAATTGAATCTGCGCTAAAGGCAAAGGATAGAGATAATGCTTACGTTGCATATTAAATTGGGATTTACTATTAATGATCAATGCCTGAGACCCATCATCCAATGTTTCATAACCGTAAATAGCCACCCCATCCCATATTTTTTCCACTTTTCCTGCTACCTCATAACCAAAACCGGCAAACTCTGTATCATTTCCATCCGGATTCTTTACTACAATTCCTGACCGGTCAGCATTTAAAGCTTCTTCTGCAATACCCCAACGAAGCAAGTCTGTCGGGCGAAGATTCTCATTACGTAGTTCTACCGCCCTTTCATTACGAATCAAATCCAACATGGTCAGATTTCCAGACTTACCTGTATTTGCTTGGTAATTAGCATTCGCTTGTGCAACAGAAGCATTACTGATACGAGCCGAACCACCACGATCATGTAAAAGATTGATTGATTTATCTAAATCAGAATCAGAAATCCGCCCATCTCCCAATTCACATTTAGCTTCTGCATAAATCAAGTATACTTCTGCCAAACGGAGCACCGGATAATTATAACCTTCATCCGTATCTTTATAATCTTTTCGTTCCGAACACATTTTACGGTTTTGGAAACCAGTTTGTCCTGAATTTTGTACTAGAGGATAATATACCGAACAGCCTGAAGGAAAATCAAAAGTGGTCACATAGTTAGCCTTAAGATAAAGACTCTTATCAGCCCCATTCGCTCCCATCCAATAATAAGTAGTTCCCGGTATTTTAATACAAGAAGTAAAACGAGTATCCCGACAGGTATAAATATCAGTCATCTTGTTATATCCTTTATAATCCTTAGAATAGAAATAAGGCAAGCCATCTGTTACGCAAGGAAACATATTTACCATTTTAATCGTAACAGCTCCTGTATTATTATTGTCACCACCTGTAGCCTTGGTTATATTTTTACCAATGCGTTTACTTGTATGGTTATAAGCGATCTGAAGAATAAACTCATGATTTTTATCTTTAGTAAATCCCATAGGATTCGTGTTTTCATCTTCCAGATTAAACAAATAATTATAGGCTATACCCTCATATATAGTTCCTTCCGCATTCCACAATTGATATTTACCAGAAGACATTACAGCATCCGCTAATGAAGCCGCTTCTGTTAACATACTTTGTATATCAGGATATCCCACGGGCTTATCGCTACCTGCTCCTGAAGTAGTTCCATCACCATCCGTAGTAGTTCCCACATACTTCTCCCACGTAGCCTCAAACAACAGCGTACGTGCTTTGAACGCTTGCGCTCCTTGTTTGCTTATTTTTCCATCATAAGCCAATTCGTCCGGCAAATATTGAATAGCATAATCCAAATCATCAAAAATTTGTTTAGCTACTTCATAACGTGAATTACGTGGAGCATACAATTCTTCAGAAGTTGAAGTAAGCCCCTTTGTTATGACAGGTACACCTCCAAAACGCTGTAACAACCAAAAATATTGATATGCACGGAAGAAACGAGCTACAGCCAACGAAGCGTTGATGCTCCCTGTACCAGTATACTCCTCTCCTTTTTCTATAACCACATTACATTTCCGTATCTTCGCATAACACAGAGACCAATAAGTATCATTTGTGGAAGGTGCTAATATACCTTGGGCAACAGGATTTATTCCAGCTAAAATATCAGAGTTCACATCAAGCATATCATAATATGAACTGGTATACTTAATACCATTGACCGTTTCAGACACATCACCAAAACCATAAAAACTATATGTACTATTGGCTGCCGCCTCAAATTCTTCAGGAGTTTTATAGAAATTGGCTTCGGTTTGCTGGTCTGTGGGATTCAAATCCAAAAAATAATCCGAACAAGAAGCCATTCCCATAGCTATAGCAATTGCACTTGCTGCAAATAAAATCTTTTTCATATTTTTCTTTTTTTTAATTCATTTATTAAAATGTCAAATCAACACCAATTGTCCAGCTACGGCTGAAAGGAAGACTAGTTCTAGTATTAGAAGCCGTATACCCTTTTTCCGGATCAAATCCATCAGATAATCCTGTTATCTCCGCTATATTATCACCTGAGAAATAAAATCTTAATTTCTCTATTTTCCATTTATCAGTGATAGTGGAGGGAATGGTATAACCAACAGTAACATTTTTCAGACGAGCATACCATGCGTTTTGAACAGAAGCGTCATTATTGTCCACATTCCATTTATTTTTTCCACCCTGTAAAGAAAGACGGGCATACTCAGCATTTTGATTATCCCAAGTCCATGTATCCAGTTGAGTTGTCAAAATATTGTTGTAGTTAGCGTAAAAAGCACAAGTGTTTAAACCACCTTCACGCAAGAAATAACGTTGACCTACTCCTTGTACAAATAAAGAAAAATCAATATTCTTCCACTTAGCACCGGCATTAAGCCCAAAGGTAAAATGAGGATCAATATCACCATAATGATACACATCACCAGCTCCAGTATTTCCTTTTCCACCAGTAGTATCATTAGCCGGATCAAGAAGAAGGATTTTTTTACGATCACCAGGGCGAAGATGTGTATTTGTACTAGTTTGTGCTACACCTGACAAGGCACTGTTCCCTTTATACTGTTCATAATATTTTTCAATTTCTTCATACGAAGCAAAAAAGCCTTCAGTTTTATATACGAACAATGAATTCAAAGGATAGCCTTCACGTACTTTCACCAAACCTGCTGTCCATCTGTCGGTTCCCGCATAGTCAAGCACCATAGAACGAGAATCTGCCAAAGAAGCATTTACCCAATAGTTTACATCACCTGCACGATCGTTCCAACCCAATGCTACCTCCCAACCTCTAACCCGAAGCTTAGCATCATTGGTTGCAGCCGGATTTGTTCCCAACACATCCGGATAATTTAAAGAAACTAACATATTATTGTTCTTCTTCTGATACCAATCAAAGCTACCGGTCAAACAATTGCCTAATAAAGCGAAATCAACACCGATATTAAGATTCTCTAATTTCTCCCATGTACGTGTATAATCTGTTAGTTTGGAAAGCCATGCACTTTGAACAAGCCCGGTATTAAAATAAGTAGTACCCAAAGCAATACTTGACAAATAGTCATAATTGCCTAATTCACTCACTGCACCACCGGTAATGCCAAAAGAAGCACGCAGTTTTAAATTATCCAGCCATTTCAAATTATCTTTTATAAAGCTTTCTTCCGAAATTCTCCAGCCGATACTGGCAGCACCAAAATTACACCAACGATAATCAGGATGAAATTTAGAAGTCCCGTCACGACGCCCCAATGCTTCAATCATATACTTTCCCGCATAATCATAATTCAAACGTGCCAAATACGAAACATATCCTTGCTCATTAGATCCTCCCTCTATAGTTTGATGAGAAGCTTCTGCCGACCCAGTGTTCAAATCATGTAAACCATCATACAATAATTCCGTACGTTTTGCCTTTACATTCTTATAAGTTCTTTTCTCCGCGTTCGCTCCTACCATGACAGCTACATTATGTACTTCTCCGAACGTATGATTATAATCCAACTGAATAGAATAATTCTCATAGAAAGTACGTTGACTACGTTCCTGTACATAGCTGGAGGTCCCTGGATTAACAGCATTCAGTTTTTCCTCTATATCATATCCGGTTTCTGCCGTACCTCCCACCACATAAGGAGCCCCTACATAATAGGTTGTCTTATATTCCGTCTGAATATTATTATTTTTAATAAAAGACATAGCCCCTGTAGCCTTTAAATCTTTAGTAAGTTGAGCTGTCAAAGTATTAGAATAACGAAATGTTTCAAACTCCTGTTGGTTTCGTCCACCAGCCTGCATTGCCGACAACGGAGAACGACCTATCATATATAAATCATAATAATTACCTGAAGGAGTATAAGGAGCTGCTATAGGAGCATCATACATACCAGAATTATTACCATCAAGTCCATCAATCGGCCCATCCGTATAGCGATTACTATATGACATATTAATATTAAATGTCAACCATTTAGTTAAATCATAATCAGCATTCAAACGAGCGTTATACTTCTTAGCTCCATCATCCGTAGCAGTAATCACAGAACGGTCATTAGCATAACCTAATGATGCCATCCACCGAGCTTTTTCACTAGATCCCTGAACATTGACATTATGTTGTGTACTCCAAGTTGTTCCATAAATTAAATCCAACCAGTTATTAGACTCATAATAATGCATCTGACTATTGGCATCTACATAAGTAAAGGGATCTCCAATCGCCATTTTATCTAAAACCAGCAAATTTGTATCATCAAAACTAACTCCTGCATGTGGTGTTTTTCCACCTGATACTAAGATATTATTCCACAGTTGCCCATTTGTATAACGCTGTGTGATTACCTCCCCTCCTTTACCATCGGATTCTACATAATCCTGATAAGAAGCTTCCGCCATAGCTGAAGCCCAATCTCTCATACCTGCCAAAGGTAACATATTAGCAGGTGTATTAGCTGTTACCATACCATTATAAGATACTTTCAGTTTATCACCTTTTTTGCCTTTTTTAGTCGTCACTAACACAACACCACCTGCTGCACGTGCTCCATAAATAGCTGCTGAAGCATCTTTCAAAACAGAAACACTTTCAATATCATTCGGATTCAATGAACTAAATTCAGTATTGCTAATAGCCGGAACTCCATCAATAATAATTAACGGTTCCACTTTATTGGTAGAAGAAGCACCACGAATCTGAATAGCCATATCCTCATTTCCTGGACGAGCAGAAGTTCGTGTAATAGTCAGACCCGGCACTTGTCCCTGTAAACCAATCGCTGTATTAGACACTGGGCGGCTTTCCAAAATGTCTCCACTTACCGAAGCTACCGCACCAGTAAGAGTAGCCTTTTTCTGTGTGCCATAACCTACCACAACCACTTCGTCCAATACTTCCGTATCTTCCTTTAAAATAATCTTCATAAGGTTCTTTTCATTTACTGGAACTTCCTGTGTTTTATAACCGATATAAGACACTACCAAAATACCTTTTGAAGCATTGTTCAATGTAAAGTTACCATCAAAATCAGTAATCGTACCATTGGTAGTACCTTTTACCAACACACTGGCACCAATAATGGGTTCCCCATTGGCATCCACCACTTGCCCTTTTACCGTTCCAGTCTGCATAACAGTCTGCACCCCATTCACCTCTGCAAATACAGCCTGCGGACTACCTGCCAACAAGGCAGAAGCCATCACCGTAGAAAACAAGATTCTTCTCGATGAAAATTTAAAGAATTCGTTTTTCATAAACTTGAAATTTAATATTAACAGTTTTATTGTTGTTTTCTTATTATATACACTGTTTGATAAACTCGCGCACCTCATGCCGCCCTATCCTTAAATGGTTTTCAACGGTACGATGCGAAAGATTTAATTCCTCTGAAATATCTGAAATAGATTTGTCTTCAAAACGACTCATTGCATAAATAGTACGACGCTGTGGAGGAAGCAAAGACAATCTATATTTCTCACATGCTTCCAAGTCATCAGCCACCACACGAGCCTCAGTTTCATTTGTATAAGTTACCGCATGCTCATATAAATAAGAAGTCACTTCCTGCCTCTTATAATAACGACGTAAATAGTCAGTCACCAAATTACGGGCAATGGTAAAAATGAAATACTTAATAGTTTCTGCACAGAGCATCCGATCGTAATCCATCAGCCGTACATACACATCTTGTGCCAAGTCTTCTGCCTCTTCTTTATGACCTATCTTATAATAAAGATACAGATAGACCGAATGATGATAATTCGTATAAGAGTCTTTTATTAATTGAATAGATTTCATGGATATGTTTTTCATGTCTTCAGCTTTTTGGGTTACATTTACGAATGCAAATATAGAAGGTAGAAGAACAAGAAAAGCACTTTTCCGGTTCCAATAAATCTCATATCATTACCCTAGACAAAAAACAGTTTAAGCTGCTAATTTATAGCAGCTTAAGAATTTGAGACTATCAGTATCATATAATAATTTGATACTCTCAACAAGAAATAGCGAGGTTATTCATTGTTTTTCCCAATACTTCGGATGTACTCATTGGGAGTGATATTTGTCGCTTTTTTGAAATATCGGAAGAAAGAAGCCCGTGAACTGAATCCGCACAACTCTGCCAAAGCACTCAAAGTGTATTTAGCATATTCATCTTTCTCCACCAAGCGCTTGAATTCAGCTATACGATAATCATTAATATAATCATAATAATTACGGTTTAAATACTGATTAAACAAATAGGACAAAGTATGAGATGAGGTTCCGATAGAGGCGGCCAAATCGGCAATCTTCAAATTAGGATTGGTATAAGGCTTTTCTTTATGCATAACAATCTCCAATTTATCCGCCAACCGTTTACATTCTTCCACACTTATCTTATTTGTCTTATACTTTTCTTCCGCTACAACATTGGTTTCCTTAACCGATTGTATTTCCTTTTCTATAACCTTAGCAGGACCAGGCATTGGTTCTTCCCTTTCGTCCTCTCCCTCTTTCTTCTTTGACAAAAGAACAGCAATACCTCCGGTCACCACTGCTATCACGATAAACACTATGCTCCATATACTGATAGAAGAAGCGATTTTAACCGTCATCTGAGTTTCCGACTCTGGATTCCCCGTCCGCCTTACTTTAAAAGTATAGGTACCGGACGGCAAATCATAATAAGTCATATCCGAACGACCTGTCACAGCTATCCATCCGGCATCCTCACCCTCCAACTGATATTCATATGACATAAAGGCAGGTGCCGTATAACTGAAATCGGAAAAGTAAAAGGTAACATTCTTTTGAGAAGACTCCAATGAAATTTCACTCTTGCCGCCATCTCTCACAACAGATTGCACTACAGATTTTCCATTTACACATACCTCTGTTATGGCAACCGGATAGGGAATGGATTTCTTCTGATTCATCCGCACTGCATCCAAATATAAGAGCCCTTTGGAGTTTCCAAACCAAATGCCATTCTCATCACGCACCGGCGGACAAAGAGTAAATATGGAACTGGGAATGCCATCGACAAAATTATAAGGAATAAAACAGTCTTTCTTATCATACCGGAACAAACCATTGTTAGTTCCCAGCCATAACCACTTTTCACGATCCTCCACAACAAACATACCATCATTCCCATCCAGAGGAGTCCCCGGCTGCAAACGTCTGAAAGTAGTCATTGATAAATCAGAGATAAAAAGCGAGCCTTTGTCCGGAAAAAAATAAAGATCATGGTCGGAATCTTCGTAGATCACTCTTACTTTTTCCTTATGAATAAATCCTTCAGGAAACACATCGGTTTTTAATGTCCGGACGGAAGGGTCCCAAATACACATTCCATTCTCCGTACATATCCATCCTTTATGGGTGGAATCAAAATAAATTTCATATACATTCCCTTCCGGCAACTTAGAGTTGGCACTGGTATAATGAGCTATCTGTCTGCCATTTTTATAGCAGAATATTCCTAAAGATGTCCCTATCCACAAATTACTTTCATTATCCTGCTTGATACAGAAAATATGTCCTTTACTGAAAGGCATTCCTCCATCGGGGGCAAAATCTCTGAGTGTCAAAGTTACAGGATTGAAAACATACATTCCCCCACCGTATGTACCTATATAATACTCATTCTGATAATACAGACAACTGAAAATCATATTTGAGCGTAACTGTGGAACCTTGAAACTTTTATAACGATGATTTTCTTCGTCAATATAAAAAAGTCCGTCACGAGATCCGATCAGCTTTTCCTTCCCCTCGATGGCAAGTGCACGTACCGGCATATCTCCGGAATCAAAAAAAGGAGCATACGTATAAGTGGAGAACAACCCGCTCTGATATAATGTGTAATCCAATCCCAGCTGATAGAATCCTACCCATATCAATCCTTCCTTATCAACCAAAACAGAATAAACGGAATTAGAACGCAAAGTCTCATCCTTCCCTGTTTCATGACGCATGGAACGAACAACTTTCTTTTTATCCGTTGATACAAAATGAACTCCGTTACCATCCGTCCCTACATACAAAAGGCTTTTGCCATCACCGGACAAAGAAGAAATGACATTGCAACCTACATCAACAAAACGGGCAAATTCTTTAGTTTGTGTATCAAAACTGATGATTCCCTGTCCCATCGTTCCCAAATAAAGCATACTCCCTATCCGGGCTATATTCTTAAAGGAACAAACATGTTTCTCTTCCACCACATTATGATAAGCCTCTATTTTTCCATCTGAGAGTTGTAAGGAATAAAGACCATTCTCCGTAGCCATCCAAAGTATTCCATCTTCCCCCAAATTCAAACCACCAATCGAATTCGCCGCCGACAACATATTAGGATCTATCATAATTTGGTTCAGGCTCCCTCCTTTATAAATGAAAAGTCCTCTTTCTGTTCCGATATAAAGTATTCCTTTCCCGTCATGTAAAAGAGAGCGCACAGCATATCCTATCGTTTCACGGGCAATGGGCTCCAAACTATTTTTCTGCTTGCTAACACGCCATAATCCACTGCCATTCCCCATCCACAATTCATTGCCAGGCATCTCAGCAATGGCATTTACCCGTTTCAATTTTTCATCTGAACCCGGAATAAGATAATGCTTGAAATGAATTCCATCAAAACATTCCAACGAATTGCCGGTCCCCAACCAAACATAACCTAAAGAATCTTTATAAATGGCGTTTACCACTAAATCTGACAAACCCTCAGTTACAGACAAGCCACGAAAAGCGTAGGAACGAGAGAAAATGGGTAAAGACAAGAATATAAGAAACAATATAAATATAAATCTTAAAATGTTTTTCATTACATTGTGCATATTTGGAACCTCGTGTTTATCAAATAATGCAAATATAGTGAAAAGGGAATATATTTTCCCTATCAAAAAAAGAAAAAATCATCATCCACTTCTTATTTGCTGTATGAAAAAGAAAGGATGATGATTTAAAAAGATTACTTTATAAAAGAAAGTTTATATCAAAGTTTGCGTAAATCATGTCCGGGCAACAAATTATATTCTTTTCCATTCATCCTGACTTTACAAGGTGTAGAAGCTGCATATTTCCAAACGCCCTCTTTATACACCAACATCACATCTGTTACTGTCAATGAACTTATTTCAACATGTGGAGTTTTCAATAGTGTACCTCCTCCCAAAAAGAAAATACAATCATCGCCTTGTTTATTTCCCCACAATGCATAAGCTGCTTGTACAGTCATTTCTCCACTTTTACACAAATGGCCTGCATCATCCGAAGAAATAATCCGGTCCACACGCCCCTCTTTTTGTTGGATACAAATTCCGACATGACTTCCAGCCACACCACTTTCCACTTCTGGAAAAGTAACGGAGGAAATACATCCCGGCTCCTTTACAGAAGAAGGTTCATAAACAGCTACAAACGGACGATTCCAAGCTTCACCTTGTTGGCGGGCTACAAAAGTCAACGTAGGTTGCTCTTTGATAGCATAAGGCATATCCGGAATCCGGCTCAACCCTTCAGTCATCGGGCTCAAAGCCGAGAACACTTTACGTTCAGGAGCACCTTTCATCCACATATTCATACTGATATTATCCTCATCCGGCATCTGTATAGTAAACGTTGTTTTAATATCTTTGGAGGTCTCGGCACTTTTCTTATCAAACAAATAAGAATAGGCATATATATGTGCCCCTGCAAAAGCCAGTTCCTCCGTTGGTTGAAGAAACAAGCTACTCCCGTCAGCAGCAGTCAAGTTCATGGTTTGTCCCATATTATGATAAAAATAATCATGCATTTTATCTCCTCCCTCCACTTTCCTGCTACGGAAAATATCGACATAATATCCGTTCTTTTCTCCTGTAGTCACAATACTCATCATACGGTTTTGATCAGCCTGTGATTCAGGTTCACGGAAAAAGACTTCGCTATAACTTACAGGCTGATAATCCACTTTCACCCCCGTTTCGGGATAGCAGTTCAATAATTTGAAAGCATGATTGCTTTTCATAACCGGATAAGAAGAGATTCCATCTACACAAACCGTATTGTGTGCAGGGAACTGACTGTAATACTCCAAATAATCCAAACCGGAATAAAGGGTCAAGCCGATGCCGCCGTCCGGTGCCAGACGATATCCTTTTCCATAAAGTTCCATGCTGATGCCATTGGCATGCATGTGGTTCCCTTCACTGGCGTTTTGAGCGATCATCAGACTATGGCGTTTGTCCATGCCATTGCGTTGCACCAGCCAACTGGCATTGGGAGCATAAAAAGTAGGAGTCACATAATCATTGATATCACCGGCAGGTATCTTATCATCAATCACCAAAGGCTTATCACTGAAGAAAGAAGTTACCGCCACCTTCACGTTTTTCTTTTCAGCCGCCGATTTGGACGCATCGGGATCAAATAACTTCAACATAGCAGTAAATTGCCTTTCCTGATCTTTTTTACCATGCTTTTGCGCATTAGTTACCATACGGGCAAAGATAGCAGGATTCAATTTACCGGGATGTGTATCGCCAAAGCCCATTGTCATACAATCCGGAAACAAATATTGCGGGTCGGCGGCCACCGCTTTTTTTATGACGGGAATCTCTCCGGTCAGGTCCATACCCAAATTACGGTCAAAGATAGTAACCATATCCGTATAATCTCCGATAACCACTTGGCTATACCCCGGACATTCAGCCCAAATACCGGTTTCTGTATCATAACCATAATCAGCAAGCTGCTTCAGTGACCATTGACGGATGGAAGAACGATTCAACACATAATCAATATAATATTCGCCTCCCTTTTTGTCCGGATAAGAAGCATCAGGTTCCAAAATCATGCCGATGCTCATGATATAACGCGCCTGCATCAGATTCCAGTTATTATGCGGCACTCCATTATCAATGATATTATCCGCCCATTTCTTGAATGCTCCGGCATAGATGTCCATCTTATCAGCCTTATCGGTTTTTAAATAATCATATAAAAAATCATACAATGGAACCAAAGCATTCACTGCATCCTCATGAATGACTTCAAAACTACTCATACCCACCAAAGTCTGCTGATGTCCATAGTTCAAATCCTTGGGAAGATTTCGGTAATAGATCCCCGTCATATAAGTATCAAATACCGAAGCTGCCAAATCAGCATATTTCTTCTCTCCGGTCATCCACCAAAGAAAAGCGGCATCACGGGCGATACCCAGTATCTCTACATTAATACTTTGGATGATATTTCCGGTTTTACTGATATTCACCCATTCGTATGGTCTGCCTTCCAACGTCCCATTTGCCAGATACATTCCCCGAGCATCTTCCTGATAAGGCTTCAAATCTTCCAGCTTGGGACGTACATAGTTAGTTGCATGACTGCGTGCACCGGTATACATCACCGTAGGAGCCGGCGCCTTCTCTCCTCCTGCATGATCATAATATTCTCCTTTAATATATACCTCCGTTGCATGAGTTTTCCAATACATTTGCAAGCGGGAAGTAAGCCATTCAGGCCCTCGGTCAGCATACCGGTCAGTCCGTTGCTTTAACTTTTCAAACACTTCCTGTGCCCATGGTTCTTCCTTTATCAACTTCTGCGTTTCGGCTTTGCCCTTGTTATTCGTCAGATATCGGGGATGACCTTGTGACAGTTTTATCGACAAAAAATTCTCTTGTGCATATAATACACCTGTTATCAGCAAGCATATCAATAAAATAGTCTTTTTCATAATTCTATTCATTCTCTTTCACAAAAATACGTATCATAGAGCTATTCCACTCAATCCGAATGAATTATTTTATGATCCGCCTATTTAATTCATTATTTAAAGTCAACGAATATAAAATGTTTGCTTTACCGGCTCTGCTGTCTTTATCTTTGGATATGAGTTTTTTCCGTATTGCCAGGCTATCACAGTCACTTTCACCGGATAAGCAGCCTTAGGAGGAATAGCAGTTAATATCAATCGATTACCATCCACATAAGCCGGTCCCGATTCTACATAAAAATCAACCGGCAAGCCACAACTGGAAACAGCAGATAAAGAAACGTACTTAGTACCACGCTTTATGTCCGGTAACGTTGCAAATTCAATATGTTGCGGCTGTCCTTCCCTATTTTTAACCGGAATTGTAATCTGAGCTTGCTGAACAGCCGGTTTATATTCTTTATCTCCCGGATGAGTTATTGAAAAAACAATATCCGATTTTTTGTCCGTCCATAAAGTTCCCCGATTCCATTGAATTCGAAATGTCACAGAATCAACTAAAACAGCTGGACCGGTAATCATCTGCAAGACAGGGGATTTTCCGGCATGACCAATAGATGCTCCGACAGGTAAATCAGTCCAATTGGAAAGTCGGGGGCTTTCTCCTGGAACAGTATCCAGAAAAACAGGAGTCAATTGAAATGTGATACCATCTTCCTGTGGCATAAAAGCCGGGTGAACTTGTAAATGAGTATTCTGTTGGGATACTGTTTTTCCGTTTTGAGACACACTTACCAATTGTGGCTTCATATCGTAATATCGGGATTGATACGCCAAAGTAGCCTCTATCATCTCACGATCAAAAAACCAAAAAGCTTGTGCAGGATCACCTTTAAATTGATTTACCGGTGCCGGAATACAAGAAGGTTTTTCATTTTTTTTTCCATCGCTCCATCAACCATCCTTCCTTTGTCGGATCCACATGTCCATAGTGCATTGCCTTTTTAATATAAAGAGCTATATATTGTGCTTTTTCCGGGGTATAGGCAAAGTGGCCTTCAGCAGGACAGGCCAACATACTTAAAGGTAGCAATGGATGTTCCTTACGTTCTTTCAAACCCTCATTGCTCCATGTATGTGCTGATTCATATTCTCCCATGGTTTCCAGACAAGGGATTTTATTGATGTTACGCTCACCCCAAATATCTGGACATAACCACTTATCACGATGATATGGCCATTGACCACTGACAGAAATACATGCCAATGTACGTTCCGGTTTATAGGCTGCAAGATAATAAGGCCAACTAGCAGCTGCCGAATGTCCTATAGCTATTAAAGGAGCTGTAGACAACTCTTTATATCCAGATTCTTCAGCAAGATCTGCCAAAAGACCATCCAAAGTTTCCCATGCCCCATCCGTAAAATCAAATCCGTGATTGAAAGAAGGACATACCCATATTTGAGCAACATCAAGTTCAGCCATACGCTGCCGGAAAACCTCATCTTCAAGGATAGAAATTTCCTCCATATTGTGTTGGGCAACCAAGATTGCTTTTACTTGTTCACACTGACTGGGAATCCACAAGTAAGCCCTTGACTCAGGATTCTTGGGATGAGTGCTAAAATTACGAACGGGTACGGACCATTGCCAGATTCCTGTTTGTGCGACAAGCGTAAATGATAAGAACCAACCGAATATTCCAAATAAAAATACATGTTTCATAGTTATCTTCACTTTTATTACAAAGACGAATCACAATCAAGAAACACTCAACTTTAGTTATGAATATCTTCCGGAGAGATGAGTAAAATTCTATCTTTGTACGTATTAAGCATATATACAAAACCTAGATAACATGAATAAACACACTTTATTTACAGTAGCCTCTTTCCTGTTTTGTACACAAGTATCAGGAGATACGCCGGATGGAATTTATCACAAAGGATGGATAGATTTCAACAAGAATGGAAAAATGGATCTATATGAAAATCCTAAAGCCCCACTGGAAGAGAGGGTACAAGACTTGCTCTCACAAATGACATTGGAAGAAAAAAGTTGCCAGATGGCTACCCTCTATGGTTCAGGACGTGTACTGAAAGATGCCCTGCCCCAAGACAATTGGAAAACAGAGGTATGGAAAGACGGAATAGGGAACATAGATGAAGAACATAACGGACTGGGAACTTTCAAGTCCGAATATTCTTTTCCCTACACCAAACATGTGGATGCCAAGCATGCCATTCAACGCTGGTTTGTAGAAGAAACACGTTTAGGCATCCCCGTAGATTTCACCAATGAAGGTATTCGCGGATTATGTCATGACCGGGCAACTTATTTCCCCGCCCAATGCGGACAGGGCGCTACTTGGAATAAAGAGCTGATAGCCCGTATCGGTGAAGTGGAAGCCAAAGAAGCTGTAGCGCTGGGGTATACCAATATCTATTCTCCTATCCTTGATATCGCCCAAGATCCTCGCTGGGGAAGATGCGTGGAAACATACGGAGAAGATCCTTATTTAGTAGGAGAACTGGGAAAACAAATGATTACCAGTCTGCAAAAACATAACCTGGTGGCTACTCCAAAGCATTTTGCAGTTTATAGCATTCCGGTAGGTGGGCGTGACGGAAAGACGCGGACTGATCCACACGTAGCTCCACGAGAAATGCGTACCTTATATATAGAACCTTTCCGGATGGCATTTCAAGAAGCCGGAGCATTGGGAGTGATGAGTTCTTATAATGACTATGACGGAGAGCCCATTACGGGAAGTTATCATTTCCTGACTGAAATATTACGTCAGGAATGGGGATTTAAAGGATATGTCGTATCGGACAGTGAAGCTGTGGAATTTATCTCCAGTAAACATAAAGTGGCGAATACATACGAAGACGGAATAGCGCAGGCTGTCAATGCAGGACTGAATATCCGTACCCATTTCACTCCGCCTGCTGATTTTATCTTGCCTCTTCGTAAAGCTGTTGCCGACGGTAAAATCTCTCAGGAAACTCTTGACAAACGGGTAGCCGAGATACTTCGTGTCAAATTCTGGCTGGGATTATTTGACAATCCCTATCGGGGTAATGGTAAACAAGCGGAACAAATCGTCCATAGCAAGGAACATCAGGCTGTATCATTGGAAGCAGCCCGTCAGTCACTTGTATTATTAAAAAATGAAATGAATCTGCTTCCTTTATCCAAATCGCTCCGTTCTATCGCTGTTATCGGTCCCAATGCCGATGAACGGACTCAGTTGATTTGCCGGTACGGCCCTGCCAATGCGCCTATTAAAACCGTTTACCAAGGCATAAAAGAACGATTGCCCCATACAGAAGTGATTTATAGAAAAGGATGTGATATCATAGATCCTCATTTTCCTGAAAGTGAAGTTCTTGATTTCCCGAAAACAACAGAGGAAGCTCGATTAATGGAGGAAGCCATTCATGCAGCCAAACAAGCCGAAGTGGTAGTGATGGTATTAGGCGGCAACGAACTGACAGTCAGAGAAGATCGTTCACGGACCAGCCTTAATCTTCCCGGAAGGCAGGAAGAACTTTTAAAAGCTGTCTGTGCAACCGGAAAACCGGTCGTTTTAGTGCTGCTCGACGGACGCGCTTCTTCCATAAACTATGCAGCAGCCCATGTACCTGCCATTCTGCACGCCTGGTTCCCTGGGGAATTCTGCGGCCAAGCCGTGGCAGAAGCTTTGTTCGGAGATTATAATCCGGGAGGAAGGCTTGCCGTGACTTTCCCAAAATCTGTAGGACAGATTCCCTTTGCTTTTCCTTTCAAACCGGGATCGGATGAAAGTTCTTCCACATCTGTTTATGGAGTACTCTATCCTTTCGGCCATGGTTTAAGCTATACGACTTTCAGTTATGGTGATTTGAAGATCTCGCCATTACGTCAAGGAGTACAAGGAGATATAAATATAAGTTGTAAAATCAAGAATACAGGAAAAATAAAAGGAGATGAAGTGGTACAACTTTATTTGCGGGATGAAGTCAGCAGCGTCACTACCTATACCAAAGTCCTACGTGGTTTTGAGCGTATCAGTCTGGAAGCCGGAGAAGAGCAAATGGTCCATTTCAGATTGCGTCCACAAGATTTAGGATTATGGGACAAGAATATGAATTTCCGTGTGGAACCGGGTAAGTTTAAAGTAATGATCGGCTCCTCTTCTACAGATATCAGACTGCACGGACGATTTGAAATTGCACCGTAATACAATTACAATTCATCGGCCTAATCCCTCCTGTTAGTATCACAAATAAAAATGATAAGAGCATTCAAACTGCAATACATACAGCCCTTCATTAAAACACTGGTAAAGAATCTGTTTACATCTATTTTATGTGTACACAGATTCTTTATCGGTGTCCAGGTATGACAAGCTCCGTTGATTTCGTTAGAAACCACAAGATGATTCATTCCGATTTTCAATCTTTATCTGAAGACACAGAGGAAGGAGGAAATTCTTCTATACCCCATTTTTTATTGGGTGTTGTTCCTAATTGTAACTCCAAAGTACCTCCTTTAATAAAATCCTCATGATAAAACCAACATTTATTCCACTTTTTTCCATTAAAGGAAGCACGCTGAATGTACATATTATCAGCCGAGTTTCCTACCGTTATAATTTGAAATGTCTTGCCGGGATAATAACGGTTGTCCAAATGAATAGTAACCTTATCAAAAAGTGGAGACGTGATCTCATAAAAAGGCTTTTCCGCACAGCCGCCATCTACTTCAAACAATCCGATAGCCATCAGGACACCTAACGCTCCCATCTGCCCCTGGTCCTCATCATCCCGATAACCTCCATAAGGGGTCACATCACTATAAGCGGCCTTGACCTTACGTACCCATTTCTGAGTAAGCCAAGGTGCGCCTGCATAGTTAAACAAATGGGCCATTCCAGTCCCCGGTTGATTGCCATAGTCTGTCCAATTTCCTTCCTTTGTTTTATTAGAACGGAAAAATCCATACGGTTCACTTTTTTCAAAATTCGCATTCAATCTTTCAATATATTTGTCAGCACCTCCATAAAGTTCTATCAGTCCTGTCATATCGTGCGGAACATAGTGTGAATAAATAGCAGAATTACTCTCGCAGAATCCTCCTTTTTCCGTCAACTCCAACGGGTCAAAACAAGGCAACCAGTCGCCATCTATTCCACGAGGCTGCATATAGCCACTCTCCGGATTCCAAAGGTGACGATAATTCTTTGATCGTTTCATAAAAAACTCATAATCCTGTAATTTTCCCATTGTTTTCGCCATCTGAGCCAAACACCAATCCTGATAGGCATATTCCAATGTCATGGAAGCTCCGGTAATATGCATCCCTTCAACGTCTTTCCGTCCGTCAGGCACATACCCCCGTTCTTCATAATATTTCATACCGCCGGAATGGGCGGTCTTGCTATGCTCATAACCGGCGTGGTCGCGAATCCCTCCCACAAAAGCATTCTTTCGCAAACCTTCATAGGCCAGTTCCGCATCATAATTACAGATTCCTTTATTATAGGCTGAAGCGAAAAAAGAGACAGCCGGATCGCCAATCATCACATACGTATAATTTCCTCCTGATGGTCCACGGGGAATCAGACCTCCGTTTTGATACATATCTGTCATTGTATTACAGAAATTATCCATAACTTCAGGATATGCCATAGACCAGAGTATGTTTAGTGACCAATGACTCCCCCACCATGCATCAAAGTTATGATGATTATACAAAGGTTTTCCATCTTCTCCTAAAGGAATTTGCCGTATGCGCGGAAAGTCGGAAGTCATATCCATATAATGTCCATCGGCATCACTGACTACATGGCGTCCCAATAAGGCATGCCACAAATCCGTATAGAGTTTTATTTGCTGTTCTCTGCTACCGCCTTCCACTTCTATCCTTCCAAGCCAATCATTCCATTCAGAAAAAGAGGCCTGTTTCACTTGCTCAAAATCCCAACCCGGAAGTTCTGCCAGCATATTCTTACGTGCCTGTTCTACACTGACATACGAAATCGCGACTTTCAGCATTACTTTTTCGTCGTTTCTTGTTTTAAACCGAACTGCCATACCGGCATTCTTACCCGATATTCTTTCCGGATTACTGTCAGGTTCCAGCCGCCCCTCACGCCAAGACACTATTTCATCCATCGGTTTGCTCAATTGTGCGTAAAAATAGACAGGTGTATCCTTAGGACGGCGTCCCGTACGTTCCATAATTTCCCATCCGGCAATTTCCTTGTCACTTACTTTCCATACTTCCGAATAGGCCGTAGGCCCATGTGCCAGAAAAGCTCCCGTATCGAATAGAATATAACTGGAATCACTTTTCGGAAAAGTATAACAATGAAAACCTACACGCATAGTAGAGGTCAGTTCCGCCGTTATATCATAGTCTGTCAGCCTCACTTTATGATACCCCGGCTTAGCTATTTCTCCGTCATGAGTAAAGGCCGACTGATAGGCGTTCATTCCTAAATGTCCTTTAAATTCTCCAACAGTGGGCATCACTGCCACTCCGGACATCTGCCAATTATGAACATGGCTGAAACAACGTATTTGTTTTGAGCCATATAGATATCCCGATCCCCAAGAGTGCTCGGTATCCGTATCAGGACTGAGACTGACCATACCAAACGGACGACACGCTGAACTAAAGAAAAACCACCGGGAACGATGACTGTCAACAAAAGGATTCACCAAATCAATATAATTCTTGTCCTCATCCACTTTATCACAGATATCCATTCCGAATGTCCGACAAGTCAAGATCAAACCTATAAATATAAAAAAAATTCGTTGTAACCTATTATTTTCCGGAATCATAATTTTTGTTTCTTGTAGTTTCCTAATTTCTTATTTACGTCCTTTTCTGGTATCAGGCGCACAGCGGAACCGCCTGACGCTTTCAATTCAAAATTCAATTTTGTCATTGAATTTACTCTATATCGAGAACATTTTACTTTGGTACGTGTCTTTATTGACCTCTCCCCATCTGTATAAATCTCTGCAACATAATTTTTCCCCTCAGGAAGAAAATCCAAACTTACCGGCAATGCACGCGCCTCATTATTCGTTATCGAACCAATAAACCACTCTTCCCCTTTACGACGGGCTATAGTGATAAATTGCCCGATTTCACCTTGTAATACTTTAGTGTCGTCCCACGTAGTATAAATATCATCAAAGAATTTCAATTCGGGTTCATCTTGAGAATCCGATGGTTTATCATACCAATACATATATTGCAGCGGACTATAATAAACAGCCGCCAACGCCAACTGATGCGCAGGAGTGGTCTGAATGGACTTTGAACGGGGAACTCCATAATTATCCTTATCCGTATTCAAACGGCCGAAATCCTGACGATAATAACAAATGGTATAATCTGCCGCTCCTGCCACAAATCGGGTAAAAGGAAGAGTGACATTATGGGTTGCATCCGGAAATTCCTCATTACCACGAATACCTTCCTGAGTCATCAGATTAGGATATGTACGACTGAATCCCGTAGGACGGTATTCATCATGTATATCAACCATCAAACCATAGTCAGCACATTTTTTTACCGCCTCATGCATCCATTTGGTCCACACTTGTGAACCGACTTGTACAAAACCGAATTTAAGACCTGCTATCCCCCAAGATTTATACAATGGAAGAATTTCATCCAATTGTTGTTGCAATGCACGTTGATTGACATACAGGATAACTCCTATTCCCCGTTTTTTTGCATAAGCTACCACTTCTTTCAGATTCAAAGCATTCACATTCGGATTTCTACGAGGATCCAATGTCACGGTAGTGGCATCAGATGCCTTGTCATATTCAAATCCATACCACCCAGCGTCAAAATGAATATATTGCAGATTGCGTTTTACTGCAAAATCCACCAATGCTTTCCCTCCTTCTGTTGTCAAGGTCACCTCACGCATCACTTTTCCGGGTTTTATCCACGAAGTATCTTTTATTCTACAAGAAGGATTCAGATTTAAAATTAAATCGTTGTGTTCCAATATCTGCCCCGGTTTATCGGCACACATAATCACTCTCCAAGGAGTATGATAAGGCGCAATATCTTCTACAGGACCGTACATGGCAGATTGAATAGTATTCTTTTTTTCAACAGATAATTTAAATTTAGTACGCACATAGTCCACCACTTGTGCTTCGCCCAAACATACATAAGGGCCTCCAGGCAATATCAGAAGCAATGGGCGATCTGATTCACCGGACCATCCTTCCAACGGTAAACATTCATAGGGAGTTTGGGCCCTAGCAGTGAAATAAGCCTTCGTTCCTTCCGGTAAAGTATATTCTGTGAATTCATCGGTGATCTTCAAATATTGTCCACCGGGAAACCGATAACGGAATGCGATACCTTCATTGTATGCACGCACATCCAAAACCAATTTTTCACGGGAGTGCTGACGATTAATGACTACCGACCAAGCTTTATACCGATCTTTAATGGTGCTACGTTCTCCATACACAGGATGCCACACCGTATCCTGTTCAGCAGTTGTTATATCACCCAATGCCAATTGGTCACGCCAAACCACATTGGCATTAATACCTAATAAAGATGGCTTTATGGCTTCTTTATGATTCCAATTCACAGAATAATGCAGATTTCCCCCCTCATCACTTAAAGTAACTTGATACTTACCGTCCGGCGAGGACATCTTTATTTCTTTTGCCTGAAGAATGGATAAAGAAAATGCCATCCATAATCCTAGTATACATAATATCTTCATCATTTTATTCTTTTATAAATCGTACATGTTTTACATATTGGTTCTTTTTCACTTTACTATTTTCTCCATCAATTACATTACCAAAATAACTCACTTTATCAAATGTTATGTTAGAAACATCATGTTCTTCATCAATTCCTTGAAGTAAAACAAATCCTCTTTCATTACAATAAGCTGTTTCTCCACCATACGTACTGATATTTCTAAAAGTAACATTATGAATAAATGGGCCATTGGATGGTACAACTACAAATTCTCCATAACCCCGACTACCTATACCACGTCTTCCCAAACCCACCTTTATATTATTGGGAGTAGGCTGCTTTATAGGACGAGTTCCCACCAAATTCAATGCCGGAGTTAATTTAATCAAATTATAAGGAATCTCACCATTAATTTTTATATTGTCAAAAGTCAAATTCTCCATAACCATTTCTCCAGTTGGATGTAACCAAAATATTTGCACTTGATTACGATTGGGAAAATGAATCACATCGATATTCCGCGCTGTAAAATTTCGAATCGCAGGGCAACTGCTTTCTGTAGCAATTCTAAACACATTAGCAAAATCCACCCAAAATACACAATCTTCCACTAACATATTTTCTACAGATTTTGAAAGTTTTTCTCCTCCTTGGCGAGTGATTCCTTTAGGAGAAATTGCATCATCATCTGTACGAAAAAAGCAATTACGTACTGTTATATTACTCGAATTGCATGGGTCCACACCATCATCATTACCAACCCTTGAGCCAGCCAAGCGAACATGATCAATCAATACTCGGTCACAATTCTGAGGAACAATAGTCCACCAAAAAGCACCTTTTAATATCACATCTTTCATTACGAAATTATTACAATTTTTCGCATTAATCATATAATCGGTAGGTCCAGCATTATGTTCCCAATCAGAGCAATCTAAAATACCTCGACCGCAAATAGTAATATTATCTCCAGTAGCTTCCACGCCCGCATTCACAATTGCTCCTCCAGCCAAATAAAGAGTCTGATTACTACTCAGTTTTATCAACCCATTCTCCGGGTTATGTACGCCCGGACCAAAATAAATGACATTCGGATTATCCTTAGAAGGAATATCTTTTTCTATCTCATTAGTTAATAGCAGTAAAGGACTGTTGCAACCATTTGGTTCAAAAGAAATGTCACAGGGTTTATCTAATTGAAAAATAGCCTCATCTTGATGAATAGAAGGACAAATACCATATTTATTGGGCAAGACTATCAACTTTTCTAAAGAGAATTTACTTTTTATTTTTACAGTAGCACTTCCAGAAAAATCAAAATACGCAATTGAATATTTCTTATCATGATGTTGAGTTAAAGCCGTATATACGGGTATCGGTTTTCCATCTACTTCTATCACATAATCGACTGACAAAGTTTCAGATACAGGTGCAGGATATACCACCACCTTCGCATTTACACATACCATGGACAATAAAATCCATAAAGGAATAAATATTATTTTTCTCATTAATGTCTTCATAATATCTCTATACTTTCAAATCTACAAAAAGATGTCTTTTTACACATTACAGAATAATAGATTACTCCATATATGTACTCAAAAATACATACTCACCCTCTTCATTATACAAATAATGTCCCAACACTATCAGTTTATTGTCGGGACATTATCTTTTTATATTATCAACACATTACTCCCAACCTGGATTATTACCTAATTCCTGACCGTTAGACAAAGAATTTAACCAAGCAAGGGGAATTGGACGAAGACTAAATTTAGCATTAGTACTTGCACTCAACTCTGTTTTAACTGCACCATTAATATTTGAAACATCCCAATTATATTCCAATACACGCTCAGCCAATTTACCTGTTCTTGTCAAATCATTCCAACGAGAAACCTCTCCAAATAATTCAAGAGCTCGCTCATCCAACACGTCATCTATGGTTATCGTACCCGAATAAAGAGGCAATCCACCTTCAGGAGCGTTAGTCGATGCACGTTGGCGAATAAAATTGATATACATCAATGCTTTTGCATTATCATTGGCTTTTACTGCAGCCTCCGCTGCAATCAAATAAGTTTCAGCTAAACGGAACATATAGATATCTCGCGAACCATGCCCAACAGAACCACCTGTACCTCCATGCTGCATATTGGCATCTTTGAATTTCCATACGGGCAACCATGTACGAGAACCAGCATTACCACCTTGATTTCCTTTTATATAATAATCATCATTTGAAACATTTTTATAAGATTTCTCAGCTAATGTTCCAGATGGATAATTAAAATAATATTGCCCCCTTTGTTTTGCAGCATCTTTCTCAGCCTGTGTATAAGTATGATTATTAAAGCTACCATCCAATGGAACAGGAAAATAAATAACAGGCTCCCCCTTTGGAACCACTGAGCCATTAATACTTAGGAAATAATTATTTCCACATGTTCGTCCATCAATAGAAGTAGTAGCATCACCATTATAAGGTGACATAAATGTTACCCGCGCACGTTGATCTTTTTTCCAATTAAAAAGTAGATAGGTATATTTGGTAGGCATAATTGTATAAGCTGCAGCATCCGCGCCATACATATTGTCAGGAGCTAAATCCACCCAACCTTCCCGATAGACAGGCATATAAAACTCTGACCAAAGATTCCCCCAATATTTATCTTTATTAGCAAAATTCACACAGAAAATAATTTCATCATTCTCTTCATTCGTCTGCCGATGAACAAGAGCATAATCAGAAAGTAATGTATGCCCCGAATTTTGAATTATATCTTCAGCGTCAGCCAAAGCATTAGTAAAATCAGATGCCACACTATAAGATTGATAACCACGTGTAAGATAAACCAATGAACGAAGATGTTTAGCAGCAGCCTTAGAAACACGTCCATATTCACTCGCCGACTGCCTCATAGGCAGAGCTGAATTCATAACATCCCCTAAATCCGTCAAGATCTGCTCATAAAATTTATCAGCACTATCAAGCTGCGACACAGTTGACACCTCAGTTGGTTCATGCAAAATGAGTGGAGCCTGTCCCCAATTTCTGACAATATCAAATAAATAGAGTGCACGCAAGAATTTAGCTTCAGCAACACGCTTAGCTAAAATGGACTCATCCATACCATCACGTGGATCTTGAGTTTTAGTTATTACATTAGAAGCACGATCAATAGCAGCATTAACATTCTTCAAAGCTGCATATAAATTTGTCCATTGAGTATAAACAAAACCATTATCACTTTGATATAAAATATATTTATTTAAAGTTGCAAGACTAGGTGCGTCTATATCGTTCTGCGTCACAATATCCGTGCCCAATTGAGATATCACATTATAATTAGTAGTGTTATACACAGACTTCAATGTGTTATAACAACCGTTTATCAAGCTTTCATACCCTACAGCCGTAGCAAAATATTCTTCAGCAGATTGTCCGGCGATATTCTCCTCATCCAAGAACGACGAACATCCGGGAATAACGAACATTACCGTCAGGAATAATGTTTTTGCAAATATATTTTTTGTTTTCATAGTCTCTTTCTATTTTAAAGTTCTTCAATTAAAATCCCACATTTACACCGAAAATAGCGTTGCATGTCATAAAGTCTGTATTGCCGATAGCAACATTCATTTGTTCGGGGTTGAATGCATATTTATCACGAGTCCAGATAAAAGGGTTTTGAACAGTTCCATAAATCCTCAAGTTCCCTAAATTCATCTTTTTAATACATTTACCATTAAAAGTATACCCCAAAGAAAGATAATTGATTTTCAAATAATCAGTAGACCCGAGACGATGTGACGCACAAGCTTTTGACTCATCCCTATTCCATGTATCACTACGGCCTTTGTCGCGGTCATAAGGATCGCTACTACTAGGCTGATGAAAGTCATTAGTGGGATTTTCCGGCGTCCAATACTCCCGGCGCAGATTATTAAAATTCTGTGTATTATATTCCAAAGCAAAAGAAACCAAGTATTGGTTATATACTTTTGCACCAGTTTGGAATGATAATTGGAATGACAAATCAAAATCTTTATATGTAAAGGTATTTGTCATACCACCAGTGAAGTCTGGTGTATGTTTACCATTAATAACGCGGTCGGCATCAGTTATTTCTCCGTCTTTATTCAAGTCCAACGGTTTATAATGTCCGGGACGCGCACCATATTTAGCAGCCTCCGCTTCTTCATCCAGTTGATAGACCCCTTGAGTCATCATACTGAAATTAATATCAATGGGCTGACCAATAATCCACAAATTATTATAATCACCTACCATACCCTGCAAAGATAATCCACGAGGAGAAAGGTCCTCTTTGTAAGCCAAATCTACAATTTTATTTTTATTATAGGCAAAATTAAATTGAGTATGCCAAGTAAAGTCTTTGGTACGTATATTTTCAGAATTGATCAAAAATTCTATACCGGTATTCCGTACAGAACCAACATTAGCTGTTACTGAAGTATAACCAGTGGTAACCGGAATCGTTTTATTCATAATCAAATCTTTGGTCAAACGATTGTAATACTCCACGCTACCTGAAATCCTATTCCCCAAAAAACCGAAATCCAAACCTACATTGTACTCGGTAGTACGTTCCCATCCTAAATTGGGGTTACGCATATTACCCGGAACATAACCTTGCGCATCCGTCGTACCAAATATATAATAATTAACGGCACTAGTAGCCCCTTCAGTCTGATAAGCTTTTACGTTATCATTACCTGTTTGACCATAACTTAAACGGACTTTTAAGTTATCAAGCCATTCAACATTTTTTAAGAATTCTTCACCGGACAAACGCCATGCCAAAGCAGCCGAAGGAAAGGCACCCCATCTATTACCTTTAGCTAACTTTGAAGAACCGTCAAAACGAATGCTTGCCGTTACAAAATAGTTATCACGAAACGAGTAATTAGCTCGGGCTAAATAGGACATCAAACTGGTTTTTGTATATCCGGAAGTCGAATTATTAGTAGTACCTCCCTGTAAATTATACCATAATGAATTGTATGAAAGTTCATTGCCAATGCCTTTTAACAATTCATCTTGATTTTGCACCATTGAAAAAACTCCCATCACATCAAAACGATGCTCTTTCTTCTCAAAACGGTAGCTAATCTGATTATCCCACATCCAATTGGTATAACTATTTTTTGCATAATTACTATTTGCCAAATTCCCACCACGATTTTCTGTATAAGATCCAAGATACTGTCCGACATCATAAAAACGTATATTGGGAGAGAAAGTAGTCTTTAAAGAAAGATTCTTTACCGGGAGAATCTCTAAATAAAGGTTACCCATCATATTATAATTCTTATTTTTATTTGTCGCATTCTTTTGTGTAAGTAAGGGATTATATCGACCGTTAGAATATTTAGTTTCCTCTTCCCCGGTAACCAAATTAGTTGGGTGATAGGTAGGTCGCATTCTCATAGCTGTAGTCAAAATACCCGTACCCGTATTACGTACTGTATGTGCTCCATACAGATTAATTCCAAATTTTAAATAATCTTTCGGTTGTATATCGACAGCCGCACGCAAGTTATAACGTGAATATTCTTCGGGATCCACCATGCCATCCTCATAATAATAACCTGCTGAAATAGCATAAGTAGTCACTTCATTACCTCCCGCAGCAGAAACCGTATGATTGGTCATCAAAGCTGTATGGGTGACAGCATCCAACCAATCAAAATAATTATTGTTTTCAATAGCCTTCAATTCGGAAGAAGTAAAAATCTCGCTATCAGACTTATAGACATTATTATTTGACGCACGAACCGACTCACGAGCCAACTGTACATATTCATCGCCTGACATCATATCCGGAAGATTTGTATATTTACGAAAACCGACATAACCACTGTAATTGATTTTTGCAGTACCTTTTTTCCCTCGTTTTGTAGTAACCAATACAACTCCGTTTGATGCACGTGAACCATAAATAGCTGTAGAAGAAGCATCTTTTAAGATATCAATACGTTCAATATCATCCGGATTTACATTGGAAAGTGATGCGCCTTGAACACCGTCAATAACCACCAAAGGGGAAGTACTGCCACTGATTGTGTTTAATCCGCGGATTAAGATATTATATTCACTTCCCGGTTTGCTGCTGGAACGTGAAATCTGTACACCTGACATAGCTCCCTGCAAAGCCCCTACCGCATCCGTATTACCACTCCGTATTAAATCTTTTGTAGAAACTGAAGCAACAGCACCCGTTAAGTCTGATTTTTTAACAGATCCATAACCTACGACAACAACTTCATCCAATGTTTCGGCATCCTCCTTTAATACGATGTTCAACTCTTTATTAGGGGTTACCATAACTTCTTGAGTAACATATCCTACATACGATACAACCAACTTTGCATTCGTCCTTACATTCAAAGTGAAATTTCCATCAAAATCCGTAATAGTGCCATTAGTAGTCCCTTTTTCCACAATGGAAGCTCCTATAATCGCTTCTCCACCAGCATCAATCACACGACCTGTGATTTTTACATTTTGCTGTATCTCCTGATTTATTGGAAATACCTCCATGTTTCCAATTTGCTCTGCAGCCAATTCACCAAATGGCAAGCAGATCAACGATAGAAACATCAAAAATTTGTCTTTGTTGTTCATAATACTAAAATATTAAAGTTTATAACATTATGCCGCTCTTGTTTCTTAAACGAAAAGACTTCCCTCTTCACTCAAATCAAAAACCTATTTTTTATACCTTATCGGCATTAAAACTCCAAATCCGCTACCGAACGAATCCATTCCACATCTACCCCTTCACCTCCGGTTTCACCAAAATCCATTAATAAAGTTACGTTAGTAAGGCGTTTTGAGAATTCTGTTCCATTATTAGATTTTGCTCCGTGAATACTAAACACATATATATTCCCATCCATTATTTGAGCGTCCGACTCTCCAAACACCCAAAACTCAGGAGCACTCATCACGTTATAGCTCAGAGCAAACCAGTTTTTATTATGATTTTTAGGCAAATGAGATATTTTTATTGCAATATAGGGATAAGATCCAGCATCATACATGATCCCCTTTTTTTTACAGGATATACCTGAAGACATCAACATCATCTTATCACCTTTTAATTTTAATGAAGCTGCTGCAAAATGCCATCCGAATAAATTCTCTTTCAAGTTTTCATTTATCCGACCTTTTCGTTCTCGTTCCTCATCCTTTCCCAAATAGAACAATAAAGTTCCGAATCCGGGATTATCACAGGTAAATCCGGCTCCTTCAGGACGGATACGATTCAATACCATTTTAGTATATGGCATCTCCATCTTTTTCCGTTCCACATAATGATTATAGGGTAATTCAAACACAGCTCTGAACTCTCCCATACTGGCCTGCCCCAAAGACTGCCAATTAGAATATTTTCCTGTCAAATCTTTCCACACATGGAAAGGCACATCATATCCTAAATTAGACTTTGATAAATATTCACACCCCTTCATAATCCTATTATCCAAGGCTCCATATAAATCATCTCCTTGGTTCCAAGCCACTTCTGCTATTTCAGCCAAACAACCTATACCAAGCATACAATGTGCTTGATCCCGACCACTTTCTTGTATTTGCCCTGTTTCTGCTACATAATTAGGTAAAGTACCATTATCTTTTCCATGATAAAAGAAATCAAGAGCATCATCATAAAGTTTTGTATCATTTAAAAATACGGAAATACCTATCTGAGCTTTCGTTACAGCTATTCCCCAATTACCATTGGTGTAAGGTTTCGTTTTATAGAACTCTGACAATATAGGAAGAAATACATTCCTGAACATGTCTTCTGTCTGTTCAGTATCCTTATATGTCCAACCATTCTCATTATGCTCTTCCACATAAGTATAACGCATTATCTCTGCAGCATTCACTAATATGAATCCTTGCAGACCAGCACAAAGAGGTGCATCCATTGGAAATATTTTTTCTAATGTTGCTGCATAATTCCGGATAATTTCCATTGCTTTATCAGCGTGCCGCCTATCTTTCGTAATATTCCACATGATAGCATTATAATAAGCTGCGTTAAAGTCATCCTCACAAGGAGATTTAGTATATCCGTATTCACCACTCCTACTGATAAAGCGGAAAGGCCCCTGGATACAATAATGATAAGAAGCCTCCGGTTCAGCCTTCAATTTATTAAAAGAACCCATCGAAGGATTAACATCATTTTTCACCAAGCCAGCAATACGCCTCAAAGCTTCCGACGAATGCAAAATGCCGGGATGGACAAAGTCTTTTGCCCAACCTCCCACTGACAGGCAAAACAACAAATAGAATAAGATGTATTTTTTCATAAGTATTATAATTTATAACTCCATTATTTTCAAAGAAAAACCTCCTGAACGTTGTAACATAAAACTAAGTTTTGTTTTTAAGGTGATTTTTCGAGTCGTAATTTTTATTTTTCCAGGAACTTCAACATCATCAGTGTAAATTGTCGCTATATACTTTTTATCAGAAGAAAGAAACGAACAATCTAATTGCAAACAGCGTGCGTTGGTATTGGTTATTCCTCCCACATACCAAGTTGTTCCCGAACGGCGTGCGACAACAGCATACTCTCCTATTTCCCCAAGCAAGAACTTTGTATCTTGCCACACCGTGGGAATATTCTTCCAAAAGTCCAATTCCGGTCGTTTATGTTCATCGGTAAGTTTTTCATTCCAGAACAGAAATTGAGCCGGACTATAATAAATGACAGGTAAAGCTAAACGATGGGCAAAGGTTGTTTGTAAATCCTTACGAGTATATCCGGGCGTATAATCTCCGGCACCAATGGTAAAACGAGTAAACGGCAGCATTGTATTATGGTCTGCATTAGGAACTTGTTCATTGCCATGTATTCCTTCTTGTGTCAACAAATTGGGATAAGTACGACTAAAACCATTCGGACGGTAAGCATCGTGAATATCTACCAGCAGATTATATTTTGCAGCTTTAGCCACTATACTTTCTATCCATTCTTGCCATTCCTGATTCCCAACATTCACAAAACCGGGTTTTATCCCTTTTATTCCCCATTTTTGATAAAGAGGAAATATTTTATCCGCATAACGTTCCAAGCCCTGGCGATTGACATATAAGAACAAACCAACTCCTTTTTCTTTTCCATAGTTAATAACTTTTGGCAAATCCAATCCCGGATGTCTAGGTATCGGCTGTCCGGTTGCAGGGTTGGTCACATTAACAATGGAAGGATCGGATTTATGACTATTTGCCAAACCGTACCATCCCCAATCCAAAATCATATATGATATCCCCATTGATGCACAATAATCAATCATCTTCAAACACTCCGGGGTTGAAATTGTCGTTTCCCTCATAGCTGTTCCCGGCTTTATCCAAGAAGTATCCGCCAATTTGCAAGATTCATTCAAATTATACAACAAATAATTCTGTTCCATTAGTTTACCCGGCTCATCAGCCAAACTTATAACACGCCACGCAGTGACCATTCCTCTTTCTCCCTTAGCTTCACCCCGTAAAGAGATGCGTAAAATATCCTCCTTCCTATAAGGAGCCTCCAAGTAAGCACGTGGATAATGGTTATTCCCAGCTTCCATTATAGCACCATAAACTCCCTGCGGAGTTTGACATGTCAATGGAAGTTCACAATCCGTTTTTACTTCAAAAGGATATACTTTATAATATTTGCCTTCATGCCCATGAGACTCCCATACCGAAGTGTTTTTGGGAAAAGCAAATTCGGTAAGTTCCTTGTCAATTACCACTTTTTCAAAGCCACTCTGATAAGGTATCTCATATCTAAAAGCTATTCCCTCATTATAAGTGCGAAAGATGACATACAATTTCCTATATGGATACAATGTTTCTTCCAACATGACCTTCATCTCCCTATACTTATCGGGATATTCTTGCTTCTCACCATAGCAGGGTTTCCAAACAAAATTATGTTCGGCATATTCAATATCAGAGACTTTAAAATAATGTTTCATTTCAGCCGTTCCAAGTAAATCGAACCCCATGCGTGATGGAAGTAAAAACGAATGTTTATCATATAAAACTTCATAATAAGGAGTCCCCTCGGGATACATTCTCTGATTTCCTGTTGATACTTTTTCCGACAAGAAGAATCGCACATTAATTTTACCATCAGGTGAGAACACTTCTTGCGCCTTCACACCAATAACCCAACATATTGCTAAAATTCCTAAAAATAGTCTTTTCATATTATCATCAATTTAAGAGCATAAATAAGAGTCAATATATTTTTGTAATACATTACGGGCAATATAAACCTGGTTTTCAACCGTACGAAGAGACAGACCTAAAAGATTACTTATTTCTGAATTCGAAAGTGATTTTCTACTTTTCATTACAAATATCTGTTTACATTTAGGTGGTAAAGTATCTATTCCATTTTCAACTATTATAAAAAATTCTTTAGTAAGCAACTCATTATATTCACCAATACTGACTTCTTCCCTTTTTTTATCACTATGTGCAGTTTCATAATGCTGCACAATCTGTTTATGACGCAACATATCAATACTACGATTATAGATAGCAATATAAATACATTTTAATGCAGCCATTTCAGACACAAAATAATTTGTTTGCTGAAACAATCCTGTAAATACATCCTGCACTACATCTTCCGCATAAAATTCATCAGATAGCACTTTTCCGGCATATCTAATAAAACTATTCCTATATTTTCCATAAATTCTCTCCAAGGAGATATCCCCTTTTTGATAAAGACTGGTATTAACAGATTGTGTATTCATAATATAGATGGATTAACAATGGTTTTATAAATTAGCCAAAACAGATTGTTTCTCTTTCAAACGTTTCAATCGTACCAATGCTTCCAAATAATAGTAATCTGCATAACTAATAGAAGCATCAACTTCCCATCCCTTGTTCATGTGCCCAACCGAATGCAATAAAAAAGCATCTTTTTTATTTCGAGCCTGGTATGCCGGAGAGGATAGTATCTGAAGCATTTCCACAGCCTTATTCCGATAGAAAAATGCAGAATCACTATCATTTATATAGGTAGAAAGTTCCAATAAAGCAGAGGCTGTTATGGCAGAAGCCGATGCATCTTTCGGTTCACCTGAGGATAATTCCGGAGCATTAAAATCCCAATAAGGAATCATGTCCTCAGGAAGACGGGACAAATAGACATCCGATACCTTCCGAGCAAAATCCAAAAAACGCACATCATGTGTTTCACGATATACCATGGTATATCCATAAATAGCCCATGCCTGTCCACGGGCCCACATAGAATCATCACTCAATCCTTGATGGGTAACTCCTTTTATAAAATGACCATCCAGCGTATCATACACCGCTACATGATAACATGAATAATCTTTACGGAATTGATGTTTCATAGTCGTTTCCGCATGTTTATAGGCAATGTCATACAAATACTGCCCCCCTCCATTCCGCGCAGCCCAAAACAAAAGTTCCAAATTCATCATATTATCAATAATAGTATTGTGCGGCCAGTTTTCCTTTTTCACCATTCCAGGCCAAGATAAAATAGTACCCACAACAGGATTATAAAGCATAGCCAAAGAATCTGCGGCATGCAGCAATCCTTCCTTATATTCCGGTTTTCCTGTCAAACGATAACCGTTGCCCAAACTACACATCATAATAAAACCGGAATCATGACTCTTTGCTTTCCTGTAAGCCAAGGGAGCAATCATATCGGTTACTTTTCCTGCTGCTTCCCTCCACATATTATCCTTAGTATCCTCATATAAATACCAAAGGATACCAGGCCAAAATCCACAAGTCCAAGAGCCTGCCTGTGTATAACGCCATTTAATACTATCTAAATCCATAGAATTAGGAATTTTATCTAACGAAGGAATAGAAACCAGCGTCCGCATAGCCTGAGACCGGCAATACGCAATTTCCGAATCAACAGGAAAATCATCAGTAGCAGTCGTTTTACACGAAAAACATCCTATGCTAACTAAAAAGATAAAAACAAGAGTAAAAAAAGTTCTGCTTTTCATAATCGTATCAGTTTCTTTAATGGATAAAAATATTTTTCTATCAGCAAAATTAGAAACTGAAATGTCTTTTCAACCATCTTGTAAAGTAGGATTAATCCCAACCTACTAGATGAAACAAAAAGACCATACAGCACTATGAATCAACAAATTACACAACAAGAAAGAGAGTTTCAAAAAAATATGAAACTCTCTTCTTCTATCCAATCACTAGAGTAACACCCCTATTCCAAACGCTACTTTATAAATATCCCATGTTCCTTTATATATTCGGCAGGTGACATTCCCTTAAACTTCTTAAACGAACGAAAAAAAGAAGTACGGGAACTGAAACCACATTGTTCCGACAAAGAAACCAAGGTATATCTGGAGGCAGACTTATCCTGTATTCTTTTTATGAATTCGTCTATCCTATATTTATTAACATAATCCGTGAAACCAATATTCATAAACATATTCAGCACTTGGGACAACTCTCCAGTATTACATTTCACCACTTTTGCCACATCCTGCAACTTTAAATCAGGATTCAAATATAACCGATCTTTTTCCATACACTCATTCAGTTTCCCAATAATGAGCATGGCCGTTTTCTCTTCCATCCTTGATTTTTGATATTTTTCTTTCCGGTTTTCTTCGGATGGTTCCGTCTTTTTATTTATATATTCCTTCATTGTGCGATACATCCCCAATAACCTGGAGTAAAAATAAATAAGAATACAACAAACGACTACACTTAACACCACAATCCATCTTATAAAAGGCGTATTTCCGGCAACAACCACCCTTACCGCTTTTATTGCTGCAGGATTGGAAGCCGCCCTGACCCTAAACATATAATCGCCAACAGGAAGTTCTGTATAAGAAACCTGATTTCCTTTCATCAAAGTTTTCCATTCCTTATCATATTCTTCCAAACAATACTCGTATAAATCCGTATTCTCCACTGCATAATTCAAGGCTGAGAAAGTGAATGAAATATTATTATCATTTACAGACAGAAACACCTCATCTATAAATGGAGCAGAAACGGGCATTAATGTCTCTCCCGGGCACAAAGGTCTGCCTGCGACTGAAATGGAAGTAATCACGGGAGGCTGGACCTTTTTTATTCCTATCTCACTCCAGCTCTTTACTGCATCATAACAGACCAATCCTCGTTCATTTCCCCACCAAACCGTATTATCATCCGTTATCTGTACCGGAGAATTAAAAATATATCCGGGAATGCCATCGTATAACGAAAAAATCTTATGATAATTTTCCTCTTCCTTTATATATAGTAACCCCCTCTGAGTAGCAAACCATAATCCGCCATTCTTAGGATCTTCCACTATGCTCATCACAGAATTATTCGGTAAGAAATCATTGATCGTGATGTGTTCAAATGTCGTAAAAGACTCATCTACCTTAACCACCCCCTCCTTATCATCACAAAACCACAAATTCTTCTTTTTATCCTCATAAATGAACCGTACACTTTTAGTATATGGCAAAACATGTTCCGGAAAAACATCCGATTTAAATACTCCATCAACCCTATCATACATAAAAACGGCTCCTCCCGTGCCCAGCCACATCCTGCCCTTCGAATCTGCCTTCAATGAAAAAACAGAATTAACCGACAAAGAAGAATTACGACTGTTATAAACCTCATATTCCCCTGTCAAATGATCATATACATACACACCTTTGGAACTGCCGATCCATAATTTATTATTTACATCCCTTTCATATCCATTAAATGACCCTTGCATAAAACATTGATCTGATTGAAGAAAGGAAAGTTCACCCGTATTCCTGTGAAGCAAGTACAAGCCCCCTCCATAAGTTCCAATTAAAAAATCCCGATTGAAAGGTTTTACAGACAAAATTATATCCGAACGCAAAATGGAATTCCGGTGTGTATAATGCCTTATCCTTCGTTCCATTTCAGAAATATAATAAAGTCCGTCACGCGTGCCTATTACTTTTTTCCCATCTGCATCCACCCAAAAAGCACGTACATTCATATTATAAGAATTAAAAAGCTCTGGATAAGAATAAACAGAAAAGAAACTTCCATGAGCCGGAGTATAACTTAATCCGCCCATGTAAGTACCTACAAAAAGCATATCATCCTCTTTCAACAAAGAATAAACTGCATTAGAACAAATAGCATCCGCATTCGAAGTATGCTCTATAGCCGACAACTCTTTTCCTGTAGACGCACTGATTATTCTAATACCGCTTCCATTTGTTCCCACCCATATCTCATCATTAACAGCAATGATACTTTTTATATATCCATTTTCCACTTCAGGACAAATAGAAAAAGCCGTCTTACCGATATCAAAAACAAGCATACCATTGCCGGCTGTTCCTAAATATAGCTTTTCTTTTAAAAGAGTCAGACAAGAAAAATAATTAACAAACCTCTCATCACCCTGATATGTATAGACTTCCGATTGACCAGTTACAATATTATATTCTATCAAACCACCTTGTGAAGTCAGCCAAAAAGTATCTTTATGTCCTTCAACAATGCCAGTGAGAAAATTAGTAGAAGACAAAGCATTTGATCCGAAAAGCACCTTCCTGAAAGTATTCTCCTGATAGATAAAAAGTCCGTGAGTTGTTCCAACCAGTAATCGCCCTGTCTGGCTTACAAATACTGATCTAACTTCCAACGACTTTGTATCCAAAGTGACCAATTTCACTTGGTCTGTTTTCCTATCAAGTCTCCATAATCCTTTATCTGTACCCACCCACAAATAAACAGAATCTGTTTCGGCTATGGAAAAAATGGTACGTCCTGAAAACTGAAGAAAACTTTTTACATTGATACCGTCAAAACGATCTAATCCGGTCTGGGTGCCCAACCAAATAAAGCCTCTTTTCTCTTTATAAATAGTATTAATAATATTGTTAGACAGGCCGTCTGAAATAGTAATAGTACGAAAAGTTAAATTCGGAAGGTCAACGGCCGGTAAAGATACAGGTAGCCATAATAAAATTGCCACCCAAAGATATAATCTATATAGCCATAAATTCCCTTCCATATAGAATGCGTTTTTCATAATTCAGCAAAAGTTACAACTTTGATTGATATGAGTAGCAAATCTACATAAAATTATTCAAATGTGATTCTTTATGAGAAGAAAAATAAGTCCACATAAAATAAAAGAAAAACAAGACATCCATGAAACAAACTCATAAATACCTTGTTTTGTGTAGCGGGACCCGGGATTGAACCGGGGACCTCATGATTATGAATCATGCGCTCTAACCAGCTGAGCTATCCCGCCATCGTTTTTTAAAAAGACCGCCAAGAGTGGAAGCCTCTCAACAGTCTAATATTGCTCATTGTAGCGGGACCCAGGATTGAACTGGGGACCTCATGATTATGAATCATGCGCTCTAACCAGCTGAGCTATCCCGCCATCGTTTCTCAATTGCGGGTGCAAAGATAGAAGGTTATTTTGAATATTGCAACATTTCAGAGAACTTTTTCTTGTAAAATTCGTTTTTAAAGAGAAAAACAGCTTAGTATGTGGCTAATAAATATTTCAAAAAACATAGCATTTATTATGGCAAATAAGAAAATTTGGCTTAATTTGCCACCGAAACTTTAAAAAGCTAACCTATGGGAAAAGAAAAAATTCGTTTGGAGTACATGTTGAAAGCCGGATCCGGTAATATTGTATGGTCTATTATTAGTACCCCATCCGGCCTGGAAACATGGTTTGCAGACAAGGTGACATTCAAAGACAAAGTATTCACCTTTTATTGGGGAAAAACAGAAACACGGCAAGCTGAAGTAACAAACTTCCGGGTTAACAGTTTTATACGCTTTCGATGGCTGGATGATGAAGATCCTAAAGCCTATTTTGAATTGAAAATGGTCTATAACGAACTGACCTCTGACTATATGCTGGAAGTGATTGATTGGGCAGAACCCGATGAAGTAGAAGATATGAAAGAACTTTGGGATTCCGAAATAGAAAAGCTAAAAAGGGTAAGCGGACTGTAATTCTATAAAAATATGCAAAACTTGTCTTTGCTCTCCGTTTTTTATGCTAATTTTGTGCCTTGATAGTTGCACAAAATGAAATAATGCTACGCATAAAAAAATTAGATATATTTATCCTAAAGAGCTTTTTGATGCTCTTTATAGGTACTTTTTTCATCTGTCTCTTCATCTTCATGATGCAATTTTTATGGAGATATGTAGACGAGTTGGTCGGAAAAGGATTGGAGATGAGTGTTTTAGCACAGTTTTTCTTTTATTCTGCTCTGACCTTAATACCTTTGTCCCTACCTTTGGCAATTTTATTAGCCGCCTTAATGACATTTGGTAACTTTGGTGAAAGATATGAATTGCTGTCTATGAAAGCAGCGGGTATTCCCTTATTGAGGATCATACGTCCACTGATTATTTTTTGTACTTTCCTGTGTTGTACCTCGTTTTATTTTCAAAATGTCATAGCCCCCAAAGCGCAGATCAAATTGCTTACTTTACTTGTATCCATGAAGCAAACTTCACCAGAACTGGATATTCCGGAAGGTGTATTTTACGACGAAATTGAGGGGTATAATATATATGTAAAACAGAAAGACCGTGAAACAGGAATGCTAAAAGATGTACTGATCTACAACTTTTCAGATGGGTTTGAAAACGCTCACATTATATGGGCTTCCGAAGGAAAAATGGAGATGACAGCAGACAAACAACATCTTTACCTACATCTGTATAACGGAGAACAGTTCGAAAATCTGAAATCGCAGACCATTTCATCCAATAATGTCCCCTATCGACGTGAAACCTTCAGAGAGAAACATACCATTATTGAATTTGACGGCGGATTCAACATGGTAGATGGGAGTTTTTTAAGTGACCGTTCGGACAGCAAGAATATGATTGAAATCAGCCAGTCCATCGACTCGCTGAGCCACCGCGCCGACAGTTTGGGAAGAAGCATGTACAATGAAATAAAAGCCTCGACTTATCGCAATATCATATTATCGAAAACAGACTCCGCAAAAATAGTTGAAACAAACAGCAAAATCAATGTAGACAGTCTATTCAATTCCTATACTTTAGCTGAAAAAGATAAGACACTGGGTAGTGCGGCGGATCGCACCGAGTCACTGGCCAGTGAATGGAACATGAAAAGTTATCAAACTACAGATGCGGACAACAATATCCGAAAACACGAAGCCGACTGGCACAAAAAAATCACCCTCTCTATAAGTTGTTTGATTTTCTTTTTCATCGGTGCGCCTTTGGGAGCCATCATCCGCAAAGGAGGTTTAGGAATGCCCGTAGTGGTATCCGTCTTGATTTTCGTAATCTATTATATCATTGATTCCGGGGCTACCCGAGTAGCAAAAAGCGGTGAAATGAATATGGTATTAGGTGTTTGGATGAGTACCATTGTATTGGCACCTATCGGAGCCTTCTTTACTTATAAGTCGAATAATGACTCAGTGGTATTCAATGCCGAAGTATATATCAATTTCTTCCGTATGCTGTTAGGTCTGCGCCCCTCGCGCCATGTATTCAAAAAAGAAGTTATTATAGAAGATCCGGACTATCCACGCATACAAACAGAACTGGAGAAACTATGCAACATCTGTAACGAGTATGCCATCAAGCATAGACTGGCCGACGCACCTAATTATATCCGCATCTTCACCAACAAAGGACATGATGACATCATAGCCGATATCAGCGCCAAAATGGAACTACTCATAGAAGAATTATCCAACAGCAAAGATGGAGTATTACTGGAATACTTAAATAGATATCCCATTTTGTCCACCAAAGCTCACAAAAGTCCGTTTGACAACCAATGGCTGAATTTACTCGCAGGAATCATTGTACCAATAGGCCTATTCTTCTATTTCCGCATTTGGCGGTTCAGTATCCGGCTGGATAAAGATTTAAAAAACATAATCAAGACCAACCGTGAAATTCAAGAAAGAATAAACAATAAATCATTTATAATTTGACTATGGAAGAATTAAAACTAAATACCATCGAAGAAGCGATAGCTGACTTCCGTGAAGGTAAGTTTGTCATTGTAGTGGACGACGAAGACCGTGAAAATGAAGGCGATTTAATTGTTGCTGCGGAAAAAATTACTCCCGAACAAGTCAATTTCATGCTGAAACATGCGCGTGGCGTACTTTGTGTACCTATCACTATTTCTCGTTGCAAGGAATTGGAATTACCTCATCAAGTAGATACAAACACGTCAGTTCTAGGTACTCCTTTCACTGTAACTGTGGATAAGCTGGAAGGTTGCAGTACCGGAGTTTCTATCTACGACCGGGCCGCCACTATCCGTGCTCTTGCCGACCCCACCTCCACTCCCGAAACATTCGGACGTCCGGGGCATGTCAATCCATTATATGCACAAGACAAAGGCGTACTGAGACGTGCCGGTCATACAGAAGCCTGTATAGACATGGCACGGCTAGCAGGACTCTACCCTGCTGCCGCATTAATGGAAATCATGAGTGAGGATGGAACTATGGCTCGTCTGCCCGAACTAAGAAAAATGGCCGATGAATGGGGGCTGAAACTAATTTCAATCCGTGACTTGATCGCCTATCGTCTAAAGCAAGAGTCATTAGTAGAAAAAGGGGTGGAAGTGGACATGCCGACTGAATACGGCCATTTCCGTCTGATACCTTTCCGCCAGAAAAGTAATGGTTTAGAACATATCGCTATTATAAAAGGTGACATAAAAGAAGGAGAACCCGTTTTGGTACGCGTGCATTCTTCTTGCGCCACCGGTGATATTTTCGGATCCATGCGTTGTGACTGTGGAGAACAACTGCACAAAGCATTGCAAATGATCGAAAAAGAAGGAAAAGGCGCTGTTGTTTATTTAAACCAAGAAGGAAGAGGCATAGGACTAATGGAAAAAATGAAAGCCTACAAATTGCAAGAAAATGGTGTGGATACTGTAGAAGCTAATATCCTTTTAGGACATCAGGCAGATGAACGTGATTATGGAGTCGGAGCACAGATACTACGCAGTATAGGCGTCACCCAAATGCGTTTGCTGACAAATAACCCTGTCAAACGTGTAGGATTGGAATCATACGGTTTGTCCATAGTTGAAAACGTTCCTATTGAAATCACGCCTAACAAATATAACGAGCGTTATTTAAAAACCAAAAAAGACAGAATGGGACATACATTGCACTTTAACAAATAAAAAAGCTATAACTCAGACGAAATCACATCATTTTTCATGCGATTTCGTCTGTTTTACTTTCATAATTGAGATATTATCCTTTATTTTGCAGCAAGTAAACTTAAACACATTAAAAATAATAGCAATGAATCAATTATCAGATCGTTTGAATCGTTTGTCTCCTTCAGCAACATTGGCCATGTCCCAAAAAAGTAATGAGTTAAAAGTCCAAGGAGTTGATGTCATTAATTTAAGCGTGGGTGAACCGGACTTCAATACCCCGGACCACATCAAAGAAGCAGCAAAAAAAGCAGTAGATGATAACTTTTCCAGATATTCTCCAGTTCCAGGATATCCTGCACTTCGCAATGCAATCGTAGCCAAACTGAAGAATGAAAACGGATTAAACTATACAGCTGCACAAATCTCCTGTGCAAACGGTGCCAAACAATCTGTTTGTAATACGATTATGGCTCTAGTTAACAACGGTGACGAAGTAATAGTCCCGGCTCCCTATTGGGTAAGCTATCCTGAAATGGTAAAATTAGCTGACGGTAATCCTGTTATTATTACTGCCGGTATTGATCAGGATTTCAAGATTACCCCTGCACAACTAGAAGTAGCGATTACTCCCAAGACCAAAGCATTGATTCTTTGCTCACCGTCAAATCCCACCGGTTCTGTTTATACCAAGGAAGAGTTGGCTGGCTTGGCCGCTGTTTTGGCAAAGCACCCGCAAGTATATGTTATAGCCGATGAGATTTACGAACATATCACATACAGTGGCAAACATGAAAGCATTGCCCAATTCCCCGAGATTCATGACAATGTAATTATTGTAAACGGAGTTTCAAAAGCATATGCTATGACAGGATGGAGAATCGGGTTCATTGCCGGTCCGGAATGGATTGTAAAAGCTGTAAATAAGCTACAAGGACAATATACCTCAGGTCCGTGCTCTGTTTCTCAGAAAGCTGCCGAAGCTGCCTATACAGGCACTCAAACTCCCGTAGAAGAAATGCGTCAGGCATTCCAGCGCCGCCGTGACCTTATTGTAAAATTAGCAAAAGAAATTCCAGGATTTGAAGTAAACAATCCTCAAGGAGCATTCTATTTATTTCCGAAATGTGATTCTTTTTTTGGCAAATCAGCAGGTGACCGCAATATCAATAACGCTGACGATTTGGCAATGTATCTACTTGAAGTAGGTCATGTGGCATGTGTAGGTGGTACTTCATTCGGTTCCCCCGAATGCATCCGTATGAGTTATGCAACTTCCGATGAGAATATTATAGAAGCTATGCGCCGCATCAAAGAAGCATTAGCCCTATTAAAATAAAATATTCTTTCTTTAAAAGGAACAGGCATCCGTTTTTTTCTGTGGTGCCTGTTTTTTTTATTCATAAAGTAGACATACGAGCTTGTAATCAACACAAAGCTTTAAGAAAAACAAAAAAACGACCGTTTCCATCAACGGAAACGATCGTTATTAACTTTAAAGAACAAAATTGTATTGCTTAGCCAAGATGAATAGCTTCAGAAGGACAAGCATCAGCACAAGTTCCGCACTCTGTACACAGATCCGGATTGATAGAATACTTATCACCTTCAGAAATTGCTTCTACCGGGCATTCATCGATACAAGTACCGCAAGCGATACAATCGTCACTAATTACGTAAGCCATTTTCGTTAATTATTAAATTATTAGTACTAATTGATGGAGCAAATATACAGCTTTTCTCTATTAGTTGTCACATAGAGATTACAAAAATGCGCTAATTTGTATTTAATCTAAATACGATTATTTCATCAAAGCCTGATACATAACCTGTTGCATACGAGGACGGATATTTAACCGCATCAACTGTTTATGGTCAAAAGGACGCGGATAAATCCGATTACTCAGAAAAACAAAAACCAAATGATTTTTCGGATCTGCCCAAGCGCAAGTTCCGGTAAAACCAGTATGTCCTACCACCTCTTCAGGCGCTTCTTCCGTACACGGACTTTTCACACTATTATTCACATCCGGTTTGTCGAATCCCAATCCTCTCCTACTGATCTTCGAAGTATGGGTTAGAAATAAATCACAAGTTTCCCTACTCAGATAACGCTTTCCATTATAAACTCCTCCATCAATCAATAACTGATACACTTTTGCCACATCACGAGCCGTAGAAAATAAACCGGCATTTCCTGACACCCCTCCCATGAAAGCAGCTGATTCATCGTGTACATAACCTTGCAACACTTTTCCTTTACGCAAATAATCCGCTTTCACTGTAGGAACAATTTCCTCCTTTTTAAACTGTCGAAGCGGCAAATAAGCCGTACGGTTCATCTCCATCGGTTTATAGAATTCTTTATCTAAAAAAAGATTCATAGGCATTTTACTGATATTCTCTACCATTTCCTTCAATAACATAAAGTTCAGGCAACTGTAACGATATCTCCTGTCTTTTAATGGAATACGTCCTATTTGTGCTATAATGGAATCACGAAAAGAACGATGAAGAAACATACTGTCAGCTACCTGTAAAGGATAATCGGCAGAGAAAGATTTTGCCATCAACTCTTTTCTATAATCGAACTTATCAGTGACATACAGCCGTACATCTATTTGCGTATGATGACTAGCGTCTGGTCTTGCTTTGTAAAAAGTCCCCTTATAACTGTCTTTATCTATAGCCTCCTTATAAAAAGGCCAAAAAGCGGGAATGCCCGACTGGTGTAAAAGCAACTCCTCTATAGTGACCCGCTCCTTATCCGTGCCTTTTAAAGCTGGAATGTATTGGGATATGCGATCGGTCAAACCAAATTTACCTTCATCGTAAAGTTTCATAACAGCCAACAGCGTCGCCGTGGTCTTGGTCAACGAAGCCAAGTCATACAAATCATCCTTTTCCACCTTTTGGTCACTTTCATAAGTGAAAGTACCGAAAGACTTATCATATACTGGTTTCCCATCTTTTAAAATTAGAATCTGACAACCAGGATAAGCTTTCGCTTTGATTCCTTCCATAGCTATCCCGTCTATCTTTTCCAGTATTTTGGAGTCCATACCATAATCCTCGGGTCTATAAATACGAGGCACTTTAGGAGTTATAGTCACTCCATCACCCGGTTTGAACAAATCGGCGACAGCCACGGACAAACGCCCGTCTGCCACCGCCTTTCCTACCAAGACATCAGCCACATACTCCTGAATAACAGATTCATCACTATGCCCCAATACTACAGCCGCCGCTTTCTTCCAGTAGCCCTCCATATCCAACATAGACTTTAATGGCATCAAAAACACATAAACAACAGGCAAATCAGCCGGAAGCGAATCAAGCATTGTTTTATACTTTTTGTAATCATCCGAAGTAACCACCACAATTACACGCTGACTACCCAACAATCGTTTTCTAATAGCTTCCATCGAATCCGGACGAGCAACAACGCGTGTGAGAGAGAGTGTATTTTGCAAACGATTATAAAAATCAAGCCCTGCACCGGGAGTTTTCCCAATATTCAGAACCACCGTACCCTTCAATTTTGAATCCAAAGGCAAGATTCCACTTACATTAGCAGGAACCGTTATAGCAGCTTTCTGCAAGCGGAGAATCAACTCCTTCGTTTCCGGGCGATTCAATCGTTTCTCCAGCCCGGAAAGTTGGACGTGAGGTTTATTCTTCAACCCTAAAACATATTTATAAGTCAATACTTTACGACATTTTTCCGTAATCAATTCTTCTGATAGTTTTCCACTTTTTACAGCATTTAAAACACCATCCAATTCTCTCTTCAAATTACGGGGAGCCAATAATAAATCATTGCCTGCTATCAAGGCTTGAGCGCATATATTCTCATTTTGCGAAATACCTTTCATCTCCAAAGCATCTGTAAAAACCAAACCTTGAAAGCCCAATTCCCGACAAAGTAAATTATAAATAATATGTGAAGAAATCGAAGCCGGATTTTTACCCAATTCAGGTACCTCCAAATGCCCTACCATCATACCTCCCAGTCCTGCTTTAACAGCCTCTTTAAACGGAAAAAGTTCAATGCTGTCCAAACGCGCACGATCAAAATTCAAAACCGGTAACGCCTTATGAGAATCCACTTCCGTATCTCCATGCCCCGGAAAATGTTTACAGACAGACAATACCCCTCCATCCTCCAAACCACGAGCATAAGCCACCACTTTTTGAGCCACATTCCGAGGATCACCACCAAAAGAACGGGTATTAATAACCGGATTCCGAGGATTAACATCCACATCAGCCACCGGAGCAAAATTGATCTGCACACCTATCTCCTTACATTGGCGAGCTACTTCCTTACCATATTCATAAAGCAGTTCATTATCCTGTATACATCCCAAAACTCTGTTTCTTGGAAAACGAGGAGTTCCTTTCAAACGCATAGCCAGCCCCCATTCACCATCAAAAGTAATGAACAAAGGTACTTCTGCCAGACTCTGCGCATAATTAGTTAATAAAACTTGATTAGACAACTGGCCACTCGAAAAAAGTAATCCTCCTACTTTATATTCTTTTATAGCTGCATATATATTGTTTTTATTTCGTTGTGTCTGAAGAGGAGCCACTGTGTGTATAAACAGTTGTCCTATCTTTTCCTTCAAACTCATTTCAGAAAGCTGTTCATCCACCCACGCCTTACAATCCTGAGTGTCCGCCTTCCCCTTTTGTAACAGCCCAGGCATCTGCTGTGCATACATCATCGCACATCCGACAACACATAAACTTATAAATAACAATATGTTTCTCCTCATCTAACTTACTCAATTATATCAGATTTCCCTATACAACAGCAACTATCAGTTCTTTTCCATCCTTACTTTCATTTCTCCTACATAAACAGCATTTTTTCCCATTTGTTGCAATGGAATCTCTTTGCCATCCAAATTCTTATAAAACAAAGTCTTATCAAAATAAGAATGCGAATGACCTCCCAAGACAATATCAATATTACGAGTATTAGGAATCAAAGTTTCATCAGAATAAGGTTTTCCTTGCCATCCTAAATGAGACAAACAAACCACCAAATCACATTTTTCCCGATTCTTCAATATATCTGCCACACGCTGGGCGGCCTCTATTGGATTTTCAAAAACCACTCCTTCACAGTTTTTTGCCTGTACTAATCCCTCCAACGCAGGACTCAGTCCGAACACGCCTACCTTTACCCCCTTACGTTCCAAAATAACATACGGTTTGACAAGACCCTCCAAAACAGTTCCCTGTACACCATAATTAGCACAAACAATAGGAAAATCCGCCATTTTAAAAAGACGTGCCATATTATCCAAACCAAAATCAAATTCATGATTTCCAATAGTCCCGGCATCATATCCCATTTCATTCATCAGCTTCACTTCAACCTCACCACCAAACATATTATAAAAAGGAGAACCTTGTGAAAAGTCACCACAATCGAACAATAACAAATCCTTGTTCTGTTTCCGCATTTCTTTGATTAAGGTAACACGACGTACAAAGCCCGCTTTTCCTGCAAACTCCGGATTCGGGTCAGTAATGGAAATAGGTTCCACACGGCTATGGGTATCATTAGTATGAAGTATCAAAAGTTCTTTGATATCCTGTGCTGCCAGCACACAACATACACACAGAGCAGTAAATAATACATATATTCGTTTCATGACGGTTCTGTTTATTCTTTAACGGTAATTCTTCCTTCTATCTTTGAGTCTATTTTCTTCCCTGCTTTAGTCTGCTCATTCACATAGTTCAGAAACAACTGACGCACTGTGGCCTTTTCAGGCAGCAATTTATCCGCATCGCCTACTTTAGCAAAAGCAGTCATATGGTCATTTCCCTCAGCCAAATAATCCAAGGTAGCCACTTTATACTCTTTGGAGTCTTCAATTTCTTTTCCGGCTACTGTAGCATCCAATAATTTTCCATCTCCAGAAATTTCAAGGCAAGCACCACTTAATCCCTCACCATGCACAGCTGCTATATTTTCAAAAAGTTCGCGCAGCAAAGAACCATTCATAGTAACAATGCACAATGTATTTTCAAAGGGAGTTATTTCATAAATATTACCGTAAGTTATATCCCCCTCGGGCAAAGCCGTACGTAGTCCGCCCATATTCGTCACCCCCACGTCGGCTATGCGGCCTATATATGCAGAAGCAGAACAACGTAAAATATCCGCTACCAAGTTGGATAACTCACTTTCAGGACGAAAGCGATCCATAAAACGAGCGCTTTGTCCTATGACTGGTGACATAATACTATCAACCGTTTTTTGATACGGAGTCAAAATAGCGATTGCAGTGGAATCCGGGTTAGCATCCAAAGCTGCTGTCACTTCTATCCTGTTTCCCTCAACTGATGCCAGTGAATACCCTGAGTGACAGCTTGAAAACATAAAAATCCCGGCTGCTATTCCTGCCGGAATCATACACATAATTCGGTTTGGTTTCATGTTTATTAGTTGTTTATTGCCCAAATGTAGTTAAAAAAGAAGTTGCAACCAACGATATCAGATGAAAAAATAGTTGAATTTAATTTGGCTGTATGACAAAAATCTAGTAATTTTGCACCGCTTTCGCGCAATCGCTGTCAAAGAAGAGTTACTTGATATGTTGCGTTGGTAACGATAAACAATTTAAAATCAAAAAAAATGGATTTAATTAAAATTGCTGAAGAAGCATTTGCTACTGGCAAACAGCATCCTTCATTCAAAGCTGGTGATACTATTACAGTGGCATACCGTATCGTTGAAGGTAGCAAGGAACGTGTACAGTTGTACCGTGGTGTTGTTATCAAAATCGCTGGACATGGTGACAAAAAACGTTTCACCGTTCGTAAAATGTCTGGAACTGTAGGTGTTGAACGTATTTTCCCTATCGAATCTCCGGCTATCGACAGTATCACTGTTAACAAAGTTGGTAAAGTTCGTCGTGCTAAATTGTACTATTTACGTGCTCTTACTGGCAAGAAAGCTAGAATTCAGGAAAAAAGAGTTAATCAGTAAGATTTATCATTCCTACATAAAAAAGGAGTATCCTCTGGAAGAGGATACTCCTTTTTTAATTTACATCCCTTTTACTCACGATTTTTTATATAATCATGAACAAACTGACTTGAAATAGCATTTATTTAATATTGAATCAAACTTAAACCATTTATGAAAAGAATAATGTTCATTTTAGGAGTAAGCATCATTATGGCCTTACTTACTGTTACCGCAGCCTTGGCAGGTTGGTGGCTTGGAGCGTCTCTGCCTCTAGATATATCTGACACCACTCGACAAATAGCAGCATTACTTACCGCTTCTGCTTGTACATGGATACTATATATTGTAAGTCGCAAAGTACTGACTAAAATCAGTCTCAAGCCATACTAAATAATATAGTCCATTAAAGCAAAAAGGTCAACCGATTCTATTCTATATTATTCTCGATTGACCTTCTTATTTAAGAAAAGTTTTTCATCAGTCCTTATTTTCTGTATCCTGTATCCCGGACTCTTCCTTTCCACGCAAATAAACAGAAGGTGCCACACCAAATTGTTGCTTAAAACATTTACTAAAATAGAACGGATCATTAATACCTACTTTATAAGAAACTTCAGCTACCGTATAACGATTTTCCAACAACAGTTCTGCCGCCTTCTTCATACGAATAATCCGAATATATTCATTGGGTGAATATCCCGTCACCCCACGTATCTTACGATAAAAAACGGTTCGTCCCAATCCCATCATCGAAGCAAACTCATCAATCGTAAACTGAGCATTACCAATCTGTTGTTCCATAACCACCTGTAATCTGTCAGCAAATTCTTTATCCTTATCAGAGGTACAAATAGCCGGTCGTACCATATTCGGATCATTCGAAAACTTCTCACGTAATTTCTCACGTTGCTCTATTAGTTTGAAAGCGCGTGCCAACAGTAGTTTCGGGCTAAAAGGCTTAGTAATATATGCATCCGCACCACTTTCCACACCTTCCAAATGACTTTCGGCAGAACTCATAGCTGTCAATAAAATAATAGGTATATGACTTGTATCAAAATCATTTTTCAATTTTCGGGTTACCTCAAACCCTGTCATCCCCGGCATCAACACATCACAGATTATCAAATCAGCATCATACGTACGTGCACGTTCCAATCCAGACGGACCATCCGCCTCGGCCACAACTTCAAAATATTGTCCCACTTCTTCTTTCAAAAACTCACGTACATCGTTATCATCTTCTATAATAAGTACTTTCCGCTTATTAAGTGGTGCAGATGGAAGTTCCACTTCCCCTTCTTGCGCCGATATTTCTCCTGCAAGAACAGCCGCATGATGTACTTCCTCCTCTTCCAGCAACACATTATGGGGAATCAGGAAATCTTTTTCCTCATAAACAGAAATATCAGTAGGCAAACTGACTGTAAATATAGACCCACCACCTTCATTTTCAGTATACACTATCGTACCTTTATGCACACACACCAGTTCATGTGTCAAATGCAGGCCGACTCCGACACTACTACCCGAAAAACTACTTTGCATAAAACGCTTAAATAACTCATTACGCTTCTCTTTAGGAATGCCTACACCGGAATCGGCTACCGATATGACCAACAGTTTCCTTGCTTCATCTACCGTCACAGAAAAAGTCACTTTTCCACCACTGGGCGTATATTTGAAAGCATTAGACAATAAATTATAAGTCACTTTATCCAAATAACCCTTATCGATAAACATCTTATAAGAGGCTACAGATGGCAAAAACTTGAAATCCATATTCTTAGACTCAGCAGCATCATTGAAACTCAGAAAAATTTCATACAAGAAAGCCATGACATCCGTTTCCTCTAAAGAAAGGGCCAGTTTATTATTCTGCATCTTACGGAATTCCAGCAACTGATTGATAAGACGCAACATACGCTGGGTACTTTTATCCATGACCTTCAATGAATAAGCCATTTCTTTAGGGATTTTACCACCACGCTGTATCTTCTCCAATGCTCCTTGTATCAAAGTCAAGGGAGTACGGAACTCATGAGAGATATTCGTGAAAAAAACTAATTTATACTCTGTCAGCTGTTTCTCCACCTGTATACGATTACGCAAAGTATTAAAGTCACGCATTAGTCTGAAAGTGATGTATAACGCCCCCCCTATCAAAATAGCATAAATAAAGAAAGCCCAAGTAGTTTTCCAAAAAGGAGGAACAACGATAATCTTCAAAATCGTTTCTTTATCTCCCCACACACCTACCCCATTGCAAGCTTTCACCCGCAATTTATAAGTACCGGGTACCAGGTTCTTATAAGCTGCAAAATTCAACGAAGACGGTATACTCCACTCCTTATCATAATTATCTAACCGATACGTATATTTAGTACTATTCGTTCCGGAATAATCAAATGTAGAGAAATCTATGACAAAAGAATTTTGGAAATATTTCAACTCAATTTCATCTGTATAAATCAACGAACGGTCTAACGGAGAATCCACATCGCCTGGGCGCATAGCAATACCATTAATTCGAAGATTGGTAAAAGCTGCCATAGGAGTTACAGTAGAATTATTCACAATTTTGCCGGGAGTGATAACAACTAATCCATAATTAGAACCAAACATCAGTTTACCATCCTTACTCACACAACCACTGTTCTCACTATAAACATTCCCCAACGCATATGCTGAAAAAAAGAAATTTTCAAAAGCATGCGTATCCGGATCAAAACGAGAAATACCATATTCCGTCGCAACCCAAAGTTTGCCCTCCCTGTCTTCAACAATAGATTGCACCATACTATTTACCAACCCATCACTTCCATCATAATGCTCAAAAGTCAAGTTTCTGTAATCACCTTCTGGCATGCACATACTGAATCCTTTTCCTGAAGTACCAACCCATATCCGACCCTTACTATCTTGATGGATACACTTTATTTCATTACTACGTAACTTACCGTTATTATAATTATAAGTAATATAGTTATCCGGATCATTCATTAACGAATCAGGATTAAATATGTAAACCCCAGCACTAGTACCCACCCATATCCATCCATTATTGTCTTCCTGTATCACACGAATCTGACGCTGGCTATAAAAATTGTTCAAAAACCGCTTGAATACATACCTATCCTTTTCCTTAACCGCCAAATTCAATCCACCGCCAAAAGTGCCTATCCACATTCTATTCTTTCGGTCCCGGTAAAGAGTAAAGATATTATTATTTCCAATAGACAGAGGATCATCCGAGTGATAAGTGTACCATCTTCCGTCAATACTCAATCCGTTTCCACGGCTCCCCAACCAAATACTACCATCAGCCCCTTCCTCAACAGCATAAATATTAGAATCAAAATAACGACTGCTCTCTATAGTTTTCAAATGAGGGTCATAAATATACAATCCTCCACGACGGGTACCCAACCAAATCTTATCATCAGGCATACGGTTGATCATACGCACGGTATTTGAACGGTCTGATAAAGTTTCATCTTCAGGAAAAATACGCTCAGCTCCTTCATTCAAGACCGAAAGACGAGAAATACCCGTATATTCCGAACTAACCCAAATACCACCGGCACGATCCTCCATAATATATTGCAAAAAATTTGAAGTGATATGACTGAATCCATTAATATTGGATTCGAAATGCTGCAATTCATCAGTTGCCAAATCATAAGCAAACAAACCGTTACCATAAGTGGAAATCCAAACTATATCACGAGAATCATGAACTATGTGGTAACGTTCCTCATCTATATAATTTACTTTATCAGCCGGAATCAGTTGGAAAGACTTGACAAATCTGGTCTTGGCATTGACATACCATACCTTACCCGTATGATTATAAATCCAAAAATTCCCCCGGTTGTCAATCTGAACTTGTCCTTTTTTTATATTCAGTTCCGTATCCAAACTTACCTGATGAGTTTTCAAATTGAAGACATAACTGCCATCTTCCGTAAAAACAATCCAATCGTTTTGCAAGCGCATGGTACTATATACTTTACTACCTTCACCTAAACGAGTAACAATACGGCTATCCTCTCCTTCTCTCTTCAACGAAATTGTTCCTGTTCCCGAAAGAAAAAAAACATCTTTACCAAAAGACATCATCTTGGAAGCATCATGATTTTCTTCCACCAATACTGCCTTGTCCTCTACCACTTGAGCTATACCGTCATGGCTACCAATCCATATTCTTCCTTGTTCATCCTCAGATATATAAGTAACATTATTAGAAGGGAGATTATTATTTTCTTTCTTGAAAACTATAGATGTAAACCCACCATTCATATAAGTCACTTTACGACACCCGTTTCCATCCTGCCATAACCAGACATTACCTTCACGGTCAGTCATCTTATAGCTATACAGTTGTTTATATTCCCCACAACCGGTAAAATCAACAAAGCAATCTTTCTTCAGATCATAACAACTAAACAACTCGGCAGAAGTCGCAATCCACAAGAAACCATTTTTATCTTCTTCCAAATCGCGAATCCGATGGTCTATCAACGAAATTTTATTTCCACCCTCAGGACGAAAAGTCACAAACGAATTCCCGTCATAACGACTAAGCCCATTCAACGTTCCCATCCAGATAAAGCCTTTGCTATCCTGATATATATATCGAATTGAGTTATTGGCGACTCCATCTCCCGTAGTCATATGAGTAGAACGCACCTCGACTGATGCGGCAATACTCTGACTGAAAAGAATAAAGAATGCCCATAAAGTATAGATGTGTTTTTTCATATCATTCATCATAGTGTTGTTGTGCCTGCAAAGGTATAAAAAAAGAGTGTATCAAAATGAATCGATACACTCTTTTTTATCTTAGTCCATGTGGAAGACTTCAGGCAGCGGGATGGTTACCGGAGAATTATCCGGATTTACTTCCATGATATCCGCCATATAATCCCACCATTTCTGTACAATGGGATTGGCCCCCATATCTTGCGAAGACTCATCTCCTTTTGTCTTCTGACAGGCAAACAGAATATTAGTATCCTTATCCCAATAAATGGAGTAATCATATACTCCTCCATCAGATAACATTTTCTTCAATTCCGGCCAAATAGCCGCATGTCTTTTTTCGTACTCTTTCTCAAAGCCCGGCTTCAAGAACATCTTAAAAGCTTCACGTTTCATGGTATTTTCCTCCTTTTTTTAAATTCTGTTTTTTTCTTATTTAGCTCCACCATCCATTACATGGAAAATAGGTTCTGAAGTCTTTTGTTCCGTACGGTAATACTGCACGGCGCTGTCATTCATTTTAGGATGTTGTTTGTTCAGCATATTAATCATCTCAGCACCCGCCCAAAGTACCGGGCCATAACCGTGGGCAGCATATACATTGACCGGACGATAATAATAAAAAGCCGGATCAAAAGCCATACCTGTTCCTACACAAGTTCCGTCTACTTGACCTTCCGCATTGATTTGAGTCGTTACGGCATGCCATCCCAACTGTGCCACCGGTCCGTATGCCATAGCGTCAATCCATCCTTTATTGATAGCATGAGCAAAGCAATATACATAAATAGCCGTGGCTGAAGTTTCCAGATAAGAATCATTACGATCCAGCAACTGATGCCAGAAACCTTCACCACTTTGACATGCAGCAAGACCACGTACATGAGTACGGAACAGATCTAGAATTTTATCGCGCTGAGGATAATCCTCCGGCAACACATCCAATACCTCACACATAGTCAACAACGCCCAACCATTGGCACGTCCCCAATGGAAAGCAGGATGATCCTGCATACCTTCCACCCATCCATGACGGAAAAGTTTCTTCTCGGGAACCCACATACGGTCTGCAAATTGAAATATCTGACGTACAGCTTCGCTCAAATAGGCCTGTTGTTTATCACCTGCGATACACGAATACCAAGCTATCGGTGGAACACCCATAAACATATCGTCCAACCATAACGTATTATGTTGTGGACGGGTACGGGCAAATGTTCCATCAGCAAGACGATACTCCTTATTCACAATAAAATCCATATAATTATCAATCAACGGCTTAAGTTCCGGTGAATTTTTCTTCATCTGCACCTTGACCATAGCCGCGCACACCGCCCCGGCATCATCCAATGCATGAGGAGTCAAAATTTGTTTCATCTGCGGATCTACAGTTCCATACTTTTCCAATACTTTACGGAAGTGTGGAGCAACCTCGGCCAGAAACTGAAAACGATCTGTTACATATTTATAATAAGCCTGATCCCCTGTAGCCTCAGCAGCAGCCAACATAGCTGAATAAGTCACCCCCCATTCATAACTTGCCAGACGGAAAGCACCTCGTTCCAGCTGTGCATCAGCCGTCATATTGGCATAATCCGTAATAACCTTACCTGTATTCTTATCAACGACACGAGTCGGAGTATTCTTTTCCAAATAACGAAGGACACGATCCATATCGGCCTTTATCTCCTCTGTAGTGAGCATACCGTAAGGCACTTTGTATGCAGGTTGCAACAAGTGTAACGGCGTATTCGAATCATTCAGTACTTCTTTCTTCTTTTGCGCATTCGCACCCGTTCCTGCCAGCAGCAACAGAGCGCCCATCATACTTAATGTTTTCAGATTCATGGTATATAGTCTTTATTTATTTTTAAATTCATAACCTCTAAATATCCCCTCTTTCAAATCCGGTCCGAAATAAAAACCAGGCTGGGTAGGCTGGTTGTATGCCACATTTTGAGTAGCGATACTGATACGATACACCGGATCTTCCAAGAAAGTATGAAAACGGTATTCAGTCGGTATCCGCGACACATACAGACGAAGTGCCGAATTATCTTCCGTACGGAGCAGCACCTCCTCACGCCAATCACCTATTATATCTCCCTGCAAACAAGGATTGGACTTCGTACCATTATTTGAATCCGTTCCATCAAATATCATTAACGGACGACATACATCGTCTTCCCAATCATACTTGGTTATCCTGTTTTTATCCAGCAACTCACGAAGCAAATCTCCATCCCACCATACAGCCATATTGACTGAAAAGCTCTTGAGGTCAGAACGAATCACTTCACCTTTTATATTACGTACTCCTTTTGAATCGGATGACCACATCTCCACTCCCGGATTGCGCGGATCAACATCAGCAGCCATACACCGACCTACATCTATACTACTTTTCACCTGAAACAACACTTCACCCGTAGCCGCATTACGGAAAGTGGAACCATCTTTCTTATTTTCATGACAATCCCAAACCTGCAAACCTTTTAATCCGGGAGCAAATTGTGTTAGATGCATAGCGTCTCCATGCCCCATACGGGTAGAATACAATCCTTTTCCATCATGATCAATAGCACAAGAACCATAAATTATTTCATCACATCCGTCACCATCCACATCGCCTACGCGAAGATTATGGTTACCCTGCCCGGCATAGTCTCCACACCCCGGATTATTGCTGTCGAACACCCAATGTTGTTTCAAGTTCTTGCCATCCCAGTCGAATGCCGCCAGCACAGCGCGGGTATAATATCCACGACACATCACCACACTGGGATGTACTCCATCCAGATAAGCTACACAAGCAAGGAAACGGTCACTGCGGTTGGCACGGTTGTCTCCCCAGTCGGTCAATTTACCACGAGCCGGAACATAATCAATTGTTTTCATCGCTTCTCCTGTCAGTCCGTTGAATACAGTCAAGTATTCGTTACCAGTCAGGATACGTCCTTGGTTACGAGGTGTATTTCCATGGGAATTTCCGTCTGTGATACCCGGTTCACGGTAATCAGCCTTGGCATCACCTATTATCTTTCCTTTTCCATCCTTTGTTCCATCAGAAGTCTTCATGACTACTTCCGCCTTACCATCTCCATCCAAATCAAACACCATAAACTGAGTATAGTGTGCTCCGGCACGGACATTATGCCCTAAGTCAATGCGCCACAATTTTTCTCCTGTAAGACGATAGCAATCAAAATAAACATTTCCGGTATAACCGTCATGAGCATTGTCATGTGCATTAGAAGGATCCCACTTTAAAATAATCTCATATTCACCGTCGCCGTCCACATCACCTATAGATGCGTCATTAGGACTATAGGTGTATTTTTGTCCCGAAGGAGTCACACCTTCTGCCGGCCTGTCCAGAGGAATATCGATATAACCAGACGGAGCATTAGCCGGCAAAGTATAATTTCCATTCAACTTACCTGTTTCAACCCCATTTATCATCGGTTTTACAGTATATACCGCTTTTTCATTACCCGAGTAAGTATCTCGATAAAAAGTACCTGTAGAATTGGGGACTTCCGCTATTTTCTCTCCATTTCTATATACATTGAAAGAAGTATTGATCGGATCGGAAGACAGGTAACGCCACGACACCACTACCTCCGATGGATTTTCACGAATGGCCACAACGCCACGCCCCAACTGTTCTTTTTGCAGTTTAGAATAATTGTAGGCCGGTTGGGCAACCGTTACAGTTGCCACACACAGAGCAGCTAAAGCACTCCATAGTTTTTTTTGTGTTTTCATTGTTTATCTTGTTTCTCCTTGTAAATTATATTTTCCTCCACCACATTCTCCGCATTTACCACATTCTTCACAAACTTTGTAACTTCACCCACAGTCACATTCCTTATTTCCACATTCTTGATAGGAAGACGGGCATCGCCTTTCAAATCATAAACAGCCTCGGTACGGTCGCAAGTCACACTATCCATATAAAGTCCGTTGATGAATGTAATGCTATCCTGATAGGTAGGTACCAAATCACGCCACTGGTAAAGCACATCCGTATCCACTTCGAGTACACGTTGCATCTTTCCCGCTTTCACATTTTTCATCCAGATATTTTCAATAAATCCGCCACGGCGATGATTGGTTTTAGCAAAGAAAAGACGGAATACAGAATCGGGAGCCGTACAATTGTGCATGTACACATTCCGTACACCACCAGACATTTCACTACCGATTCCCAGTAAAGTATGTCCTTTCAAAATATCACAATGGCGTATCACAATATTCTCACAAGGAGTATTCAGACGCCATGCATCCTGATTACGCCCTGCCTTGATAACCACAGCATCATCCCCTTGATCGAACACACAGTTCTCTATCAAGAAGTTGCAGCTCATTTCCAAATCAATTCCATCATTGTTATGACCATGAGCCTTTACATCCAGATTACGTACGATACCACCATCACACATATAAAGATGTATAGTCCAAAAAGGACTCTGGCGAATCTTGAATTCATCCAGCAGCACATTTTTACACCGGTTGAAATGTATCAAATGAGGACGAAGATGATTTTCTCCTTTTGCCATCTGACGCTGTTCTACAGGTACATCGGTAGAAGCCATCGTATATAACTCTTTCAAAGCATCCATGTGAGGTTTAGGACGCTTGAACCAGATTTTCCAAGTATCCATAATAGGAGCCAATGTTCCTTTTCCGGTAATAGCAATATTCTCACAATCCATAGCATACAGCAACGGAGAATAGTTGTAACATTCCATACCCTCCCATGAAGTCATCACAGCAGGCAGATAATCAGAAGGATTATCTGTAAAGCGTAATATGGCATTTTCTTCCAAATGAAGATTTACATTACTTTGAAAATGAATAGGTCCTGTCAACCATTCCCCTTCAGGAATAACCACACGGCCTCCTCCGGCCTTATTACAAGCTGCTATGGCTTTGGCGATGGCCTCCGTATTCACTGTTTCCCCACCTTTCACCGCACCATAATCCACAATGGAAAAATCTTGTTCGGGAAAAACACATTCTTTGATGGGTTCCATAGCAAAAGGAGCATCAACTATTACCATTTTATACTTTGGAACCGGTGCTGTACATGATACGGCAAAAGCTACGGCCGCAATACCAGCCAAAGATTTAAAAAAAGTCTTCTTCATTTTATCTGTTGTTTTTCATTGTAATTTCTGTATGCACAAATATCCTGAATATCTTCGTTCACCCTATTTTATCCGAGGTGTATAAAGGTATATCTGATCCAATACCACACCTTCATCCAATGCAGTAAAAATTAAACGATGAGAGGTTTTCCGTGTAACAGGAAGAATCATCCGGCGAACAGCCTGATTACACAAAACATTTTCCTTCCATTCCTCACTGCGTCCTTTGGTTTCATACGAAACGGACTCCGTGGCACTTCCATCCAAAGAAATGGTAAAACGTAACCGTTCTCCTTCCACCGGATGATTAGGCAATAATCGTACCTCCACCTCTACAGAATCCGTTTCCCACGCAGCAAACTCAAAAGTAAGTTCTTTATTTTTTGCCACCGCTACCGCCTTTCCTTCATAACCTAGCCCCTCGCATACTACCGGTGAACTATTAACGCAATCAGCACCATTCCATGTATAGACAGCCTGACGTTTTTCAGGTAAAACGGATAAAACTGTTTTTCTTTCCACCCGGTCAAAAACCGGAAGTTTGCGTGGTTGGAAATCCATCATACGATTCCATTTGGTCGTGTTATAGCGTTTTGTCAATGAAACAATACTATCATACGCCCTGTCGCTATCCGCCCAATCAACCTTTCCACGACGTGCCAACTGCGCGGTCAACAGTTTGCTATTCATTTGAGCTGCTGCCTGAACAGGATACTTCGCCAACTGGAAATAGGTTTCTTTTTTTTGTGCAGAAAGCGTATGCCATTCCTGCTCCACTTTATCTGATAATTGTTTGTATGCAGTCAGACGTTCTTTTATTTCTTGTTCACTCCAAGGCAAATCACTGATAATTTTAAATTTAGGATCTTTTTCTTCCGTACGAGTATTCCCCATAAATTCCGGTTTACGGATATAAGCCAAACGATAAGCTTCCTGCATGACAGGTTGTAATTGTGCAGCCACTTCCAGTCCAAACTCACGCTCTAGAAACTGACGTTGATGAGCTACAACCCCTTGCTGCTTCACCGCTTCCAAGTTCCATGCCATATCAAGGAAAAGTTCTATCTGATATTCAGACGGTTTAATATCCCCTACATTCAATATCCACATTTTCTGTATCCCTCGCTCATATGCCAAAGTCATTTGTTGATATATCAGCGAAGGATGAGCAGTTCCTAACCAAAGATAATCATGCGGACGTCCCCAATAAGATATATGATAATATACCCCGTTTCCTCCCTTACGGGCACGTTCTTCTGCTGTAGGGAAATGACGGATATAACCATAATTGTCATCGCACCACATCAGCGTCACTTCATCGGGTACTTGCAGCCCAGCATGGTACACATCCAAAACTTCCTTATAAGGAATAAAGACTTGAGGCACTTGAGTCACATCCTTATTTACATATTTAGTCAACAAATCGCGCTGATCCTTTAGCACTTTAGTCAGAACGGCTTTTTGTTCTTCTATAGTCTTAGCACCATTCATCGCACCGTCGTGTACTCCACGCATACCTAAAGTATACAGATTATCCAACTCTGCAACCTCCTTTACGCGTTGTTCCCAAAAGGACAAAACATGAGCACTGTTATGAACATAGTCATACTCTCCCACTCCATCCCGTTTCCACTCACCATTGGTATTCCGCATCATCGGTTCACAATGAGAAGTTCCAATGAAAATACCAAACTTATCAGCCACTTCTTTGTTGCCCGGTGTAAAATAAAAAGGTACAGAACAGCCATGCATAGCCGGCCAGAAGGTATTGGCACGCAGACGAAGCATCAATTCAAAGATACGTTCATGCGTTTTCGGGCCTATTTGTCCTTTCACATTGCTCGGATCGTATGTCTGCCAGCTCCAAGGAGTCAGCCCCCAGTCCTCATCGTTGATAAAAATCCCCCGATATTCTACAGAAGGAAACTGCATATTCCGATAAGAAGCCGGTAGTTGAAAAATCTCTTTCTTTGCAGGGGTCGCATCTGCCCACCACTCCCATGGAGAAACGCCTATCAACCGTGAAAGTTCCATGACGCCGTATGCAGTACCACGCTTGTCACTGCCGGCTATAACTAATTTACCAGTGGAAGAAACGGTCAACAGAAAAGCTTCTTTTTTATTTTTTATAGGAGATAAATCAACACCTGCTTTAGCGATCAAATCACTTTGTCCGATAGTTCCGACTATAATCATTCCTTTTTTACTTTCTGGAGTAACGATTATGCGGGTAGAAAAAACAGACTCTACATCACGATTGAGCAAATTCAAAGCTGTATGTACAACTTCTTCCTCTGAATTACCACAAGCAATAGTCACCGGTTCACCTGATTTCAAGACAAAAGGGTTCTGTCCATATACTGACAAAACTGCTAAAAAGAAAGCTAGAAAAGAAATGAGTTTTTTGTATTTCATAGTTTTTATTTTCAATATTGCAAAAATAAGACGAAATGGAATTAGATTCCATAGAATAAGATACAATAATATGGAAATTCGTCCATAAAGCCTGTATTATTTATCGTATTTATGGTGTTTTTTATGTTGCAGAATACAAAAAGCCTCAATAAACAATTACCACATTTACAACAATAAACCAATGTGCCAATATACCAATAGCTATGCGAAACATTACACAGCCTATTGATACATCAGCACATAAACAATAGTACGCCACTTTATCAAATCAATTTAAGGCATGGGCGACAATCCCTCCCACATTACATTCCATTTTCCATTTTTCGGGAAACCAGGATTTTCTATTTCACAACCATCCCAACCAGCGCACATTAATGCAATGGCAGTTAATAAACCACCATTACCAGGTAAATAAACACGTAAACGGGGATCTTGATAATTATGTCCATTCGGCAAATATGTATTGGTACGTTTATTCATAAGCAATGCCTCCACCGCTTTTTCCGGCTCACCCAATCGAGTAGCATTCATTGCTGTCATAGGATAATCCCAGCCCCAAGTCTTTCCCCAATTCCAATTATCCCATATCCATTGAAGTGTATTCTTCATGTAATCTTCACGGATTAATTTATTCATAGGCAAGATACCTACGGCACCCAACACTGCCATGTGGTCACTGGTAAAACGAATATCCTTATAAGTGTCTATTGCATTTTCCGCAGCCAGATACAACCCATCCTCATTATAAGCCAGCGGAGAAAGTTTGTCTATTAACTCATCCCATTCCAAGTTACGTTTTTCACCTGCACGCTCACGCCATATCTGCGCTATCTGCATGGCAAAATACCAATAAGAAAGTTCAAAAGGAGGATTTATAGTAGTACTCGCATTCAATGTTTCTTGAGCTGGAATCGCTCCCTTTAAAATAAACCGCACTCCCAATTCATCATATGTGGCAAAAGCATACATAAACTTAGCTGTTTCTTGAACCAGATAGTTATATTTCTCTATCACTTTCTTATCAGGGTTAGAGCGATAAAGAAGTTCTGCCAGATAAATAAAATGCGGTTGTTGCCAAATCAAAAAACTGCCTACACTGGAAGGTGCCTCCACACCACTAGGATCAGTCATTTTCATCCATCGGATTCCATCAAAGCCTTGCCGACGAGCCACTTCCCTTGCTATAGGCTCTATCGTTTTATACCATTCTAAAGTATGGCTGAGTAATTCAGAATGTCCCCAAAGCGGTTGCCATGCCTGATGCCACCAAATCATTTCAAGATGATATTTCCCAAACCACGAATTGTAAGTTAGCCCTGTTTCCTGCGGAGGAGTACTGCCCGCGCATTGAATAGCAAGCAAATATTGACTAAGCACTACCCGACGTTCCAATTCTTTAGCACGCGGATCCGTGCAATGAGAGAAATCTACCGCAGCACCTTCTTCCCAAAAGTTCACCCAATGATTCTTAGCCAAACTTTCAACTTCAAAAAAATCAGGGAGTACAGCAAGCTGATCTGGCTCATTAGCGGTAAAAGCACATGAAAACGAAAAAGCATCTTCTTGTGGAAGCAGTACGAAATAATTTTTCTCTTTTTCTTTCAATAATGCCTTGCCTTCCCATTTTAATTCTACATAATATACTGTGGAATCCAACGTACGCTTTAACACAGCGCTTTGTGTGTCCTGTTTAAGAACCTCGGTAGAGTGTTTATCATTGGCATCCCAATCACATGCATTATCAGTATGAATACCTGTAGGATAAGGAAAATGAAATTTTATCCCTGTATGCAAGTGACTGTCTATATGGGCTGAAATCATATCTTGTGCCGGATGGCAAACCGTCCGTACATTAAATTCATTCCCTTTCCAAGTAAACCGACTGAGTATCTCACCTTCCCATAAATTCAAAGTCTGACTGATTCTGGTAATATCGGAAATAGCAGCCTCATCCCCCCATTCAAATCCGATCACTCCTAAATGTAACCGATGTGGGTTGGCACGAAACCAATCAGATGCATTCTTTTGTCTTTTATCTTCTTGAGATTGAACTGCATACAATTCCTTATGTCCTCGTCCAAAATCATATTCACTCAATGTTTCTTCGTGTCTATAACCGTCCATATTAGCAAAACTATGCCATCCCCATTGACTTTGCGTACCTAGAGGGACACCTTTTTTATAAGCGTCAGGAAAAGTTTGCAATCCTGTAATATCTACTGTAAATGCAAATTCGCCATTCCCTACTGAAAGCGAAGCCAACGAATCGAAAGCTGAAAATTGAGGATTATTCCGATTCACTAACGCCTTACGGTCTATTGAAATCTGCTGTACGGGATGAGTACAGGCACCGAACATCACTAATAAAGAGCAAAATAACAATATTTTCATTACTAAATTTTTATACACTGTAAATAGATATTCATTTTTACGACTTCCTTATATCCTATGGCATAGGATGTAATCCCTCCCAACGCACATTCCATTTACCATCTTTGGGAAATCCCGGATTACTGACCGAGCAACCGTCCCACCCGGCACACATCATAGAAACAGCTAATAACAACCCTCCATTACCAGGCAAATAAGAACGAAGACGAGTCGAACGATAATTATTACCACTAGGTAAAAGCAAGTCCTCCCGGTTGTCCATAGTTATGGCACGCAAAGCAATCTCAGGCTGCAACAGGCGAGTAGCATTCATTGCCAATGTGGGATAATTCCAACTCCAAGATCCTCCGGACCAATTCCAATTTTGAGCTGCACGCACCAAAGTCTTTTGCATTTTTTCTTGATCAATGAGCCGCGACTCAGGCAACATGCCGTAAGCCAGCAAATTTTCAGAAGAAGTTCCTGTAACATAAAAAGGATCATGCTTACGTTTGCTTTTCTCGCCTTCCGATAGAGAAACAGAACCGTCTGCTTCTTTAGGACGCTGGCCATTAATGTATCCACCGGCCGGCATTTCCGGTAATTTTTCAGCAGGAATACCATTCACGAAATCAGGTATTCCTCTACCCTTTTCCGCCGGTAAGTAAATGCCATCAGGACTAGTAGCAAGAGGAGCTAATTTAGCAAGAATTTCATCCCACTCCGCATGACGTTGCAGCCCAAGTCTCTCCCGCCATTTCTGAGCTATGGACAAGCCAAAATGCCAATAAGCCATTTCAAAAGCAGGATTAAGGGTCGTCTCTTCATTATAGGATTCATTAGCCGCACAAGCTCCCTGAATAATGTAACGATCATTATCAGAATCATAATTAACAAACGAAGCCATAAAAGCAGCCGTCTGCTCTACCATATCAGCATACTCACGAAGAAATTCTTGAGAAGGACGTGCACGATAGATAAGTTCTGACATATAAATGACATGGGGTTGTTGCCAGATAATAAAAGAGCCGACATCCGATGGTGCCTCTTTAGAAGATGGATCAGTCATTTTCATCCAACGTATGCCATTAAATCCCTGTCTGGCTGCAATATCACATGCCATCGGTACGGCAGTCTTATACCATTTCAATTGTTTCTCCAAAAGATCTGCTTTATTCCAAAGCGCATAATGAAAACTGTGCCACATTACCATTTCTAAATGAAATTTACCATACCATGTATTATAAGTCAGGCCGGTTTCAGCAGGAGGGTAATTTTGCGCTTCCTGCGAACGGAGCAAATATTGAGACAGCACAACCCGACGCTCCAAAAGCGAAGCACGGGGATCCGTACAGGAAGAAAAATCAATAACACCGGATGTCTGCCAATAATCCCTCCAACAACGGTTGGCCGAAAGCAGATTAGCCTTGTAATCAGGCTGAGGCACTACAGGTTGGTGCTTATAGAACCCAACATTGAAATTCCACTGCTTATCGGAAGGTGTCAATTTTAACCTGTTCTTCCCTGTTTGAGAAAGAACAGCTTTACCACTCCAACTGATTTCCACATAATAGACAGTAGAATCTACAGTACGACGAATAAGAGCCCGTTGAGGTTCGGAAAGAATAATGTCGGTAGAGTGGCAGTCATCGGCTGTCCAGCAAGTAGCATCGTCAGCTGCCTCACCTGTAGGATAAGGGAAACGGATGCCAACTGCCAGCTTTGCCGATGAAGACACAGAAGCAGAGACAATGTCACTATCGCCATTACAAGAAGTAGTTACCGTAACCGGAAGTTTTCTCCATAGGAAATGGGAATGAAGTTCTCCTTTCCACATGTCGAGAGTCTGGTCTATTTTAGTAATATCGCTCACCAACAAGCTGTCAAATCCTATATTTCCCAAATGCAGGCGGTGCGGATTGGCACGAAACCACTCTGCCGCTTTGGCATTACGTTCAGGACCTTCCGGAAATTGTACGGCATAAATCCCATGAGGATGACCGGGAAGCGGATGATCCTGTAGAGTTTCAACTATCTTATAGTCCTCCTTGTTAGGAAAACTGTGCCATCCCCATTCGCTATAGGTACCTAAAGACAAGCCTTCTTTATAATATTCGGGAAAAGTCTGCAATCCCGTAGCATCGGCAGTAAAAGCGAACCGCCCATTTCCGACTGTCAAAGAATGAAGAGAATCAATTTTTGTAACATGAGGGTTATTACGCATCACCAATGCATGACGGTCAATAGCAGTATCGGCACAAGCTGTAACCAGCAGCATTGCTGCCAATACAACAATAAAAAATGTTTTATTTCTCATCATAGACACTATTTAGTAAGATACTGAATAAATGTAGACATACCATTCATATATTCCTTGATGGAAATGACTTCAGAAGGAAGAGGAGCATTAGAGAAGCCCGGATTCTCTTTCGAAACACTAGGCAAACGACCGGGTAAATAATCTTTTTTCTTCAAAATAGTGAGCAGACTATCTACTTTTTGTGTATCCGCTTGCTGCATTTTACCACGCATTAAATGACTTAGTAAAGTTCCAGAAATATCCGTTTGACCTATAAACGGAGAATCTTTTGTCACTTCCTCTTTGGAGAGAGAGAGCAAATGCTGATACTCATCTTTTAAAGATTGCAAATCAATAGCCCGCGTAGAGCTATAATGAGTTATGAGTCCATGATAATCATAATCCACCCAATAATGATCTGGATCATTATGAAGGTAAAGAGGTCTGTTAGTGCCTACTTCTACAAAAGTAGGACACAATATCTGTCCCGGTTTTACAGACTTACCCAATTGTTTCATTTGCGCGTCGTTATATCGGATAGATTCTAGAAATTCAAATGCATCCGGAATACGGGCTAAATATTTAGTATCCCCAGTCCAACGATAAAAACGCATCAAGTTGCGACACATCTCGGCAGTAGCTGTAGCCGCATAACCTGCCGGTTCAAAATCACGGGCATGACCTGGAGAGTAATTGAGATCCAACTTATGCTGCATAGCCCAACCTGCCTGAGGCTTTCCTCCCTGCAAAGCCAAGACACAAGTCATAGCCCGCTGAAGAGGCTCCAATGCCCGAGTTTCACCTAATAAAGTGTAACAAGCCAATAAAAAATTAATATTGTTAGTATGAACTCCATCATTAATGGTAATAAACGAAGTATAGTCTTCCTTATCACCTTTCACATATTCATAATGGAGAGGATAGCGCTGCGGCCACCCACCAATAGGATACTGACTCTCCAAAACAAAATCAAGACACCTTTCTACCGGATATTTATACTTCGGATCCAGAGTCAGTAAATACATACGCAAAAGGAACATTCCACTATCGTAGGTAGCCGCATCATCATAAGTACAATTTCCATAATAATGAGCATGTTCCTGAGCACAATGAATATATCCTTTCTGTACTTTGGAATACCATTGCTTAAGCGAAGTTTCTCCGGAAAAGTCCAACATATAAGGCCATCCCCCACTTGAATGCTGTCCCCAGATAAGAGCATCTGCCGCTGCTTGTGCCGCTTTCAGGTAATAAGATTCTCCAGTCAATTGATAAGCATTCAAAAATACATTTCCCATAGCAGGTGTACCAGCTTCTATCCATATCATACTTGGTTTAGCTTCCAGTTCCCCCCAACAACGGGAGAAATCAGGACTGTAATTCCATAAATAGCCACCACGGTTGCTGACCTTCTCTACCATGAAACGTGTAGCTTTCATCATAGCCACTTTTATATCAGAGGCCGGAATGTTTTTCTGTGCTCCAGCAGACAACAAAGTAATGAAAAGCATTACCGCCATACATATCATTTTCATACTGTTTTTTTTATAAGATAGGAAGAGAAAAGAAACAAAAAATCATCACTATTCTTCCCCCTTCCTATATAGAAATGTTTATAATTTATTGATTAATAAGCAGGATGTTGTTGACCGGTTAACCCAGGATTAACATCAATAATGGCTGTGGTGCTCAAAGTATAAAGTTCAGCCTGATTCTTGATAAACCCACGATATAACTCGGTAATCCAGGCGGGCAACGTGTTATTGTTTTCTTTATAACCCAATATCTTGGATTGTCCGGCTATACCGGAATTAGTTTCTCCTGCAATATTGGGAGTAATAAACATATTTACCCAATTCCAAGTGCCTCCATACCGGGCAACCAGTTCACTCATTTCCGTTTCTGTGGGCTGATGATCGAAATCTATATAAGTAAGACCTACCAAAGGATCCTTCCAAGATGTAGAAGTTGCTTCTTTATATGCCCGATAAGTCTTCACCTCATTATAAGGAACCTCACGCATAGCCAGTTTCTCGGTATTTGCTTTTGTTTCAGCCAAAGTTTCAGCCAACAAGTTCCACCGGATAAGATCAGTACGCCGCCATCCTTCTGTAGCTAATTCAAAGGCACGTTCCTTCACAATCGCTTTAAAAAAAGTATCATAAGTAGAGGGTGTGGTACCTATACGAGAGGCATCTCCTGCAAAAGCACGCAGACGAACTTGTTCATAAGCTGCCTTAGCTGCTTCCGTGGGCCCATTGTTCAAGTAATTTTCAGCTTCTGCGTACATTAACAATACATCCGAATAACGAAGTATAGGCCAATTGACATCCGTTTTCAAAGTGGCCGTACGGGGACCGGCTTTCCAATTGCAGCGCCATTTTCCCAAATTCAAAGCGCCATAAGGCACAGCAATATCGTTACCAGCCGCATCAATACTGTAATTGCCCACTGTAACATCCCGACGGGTATCATCATCGGCAAAAGAAAGATAAAAGGTAGGATGAATCAGTTGCAAAGGCAATGTTTTACCATAAAGGGCATTGGAAGCATGAATGCAAAGTCCATTTGTATATCCCACACGACCATTGGTTGTATTGCCAAACTCAGCATATTCAAACATTACCTCTTCAGGGTTATAAACGCCACCCTCGTTCAAGGCTCTAAACACATCCTCATATTTAGAAAGCAAACTGTTTTCACCTTTACTAATCACTGCTTTACAAGCTTCATCAGCAATGGTATATAATTTTCTTACACGCGATTCATCCAAAGGACGGCGCATCTGAAGAGTAGATTTATCATAAGTATTCAGATCCCAATGCAAAGCATAACCTGCTGCATAAAGAGCTGTACGGGCCAATAATCCATAAGCAGCATTCTTGGAAATCCGCTCAGGAGTAGAGAAAAATCCTTCACTATACCAAGGAAGTACTTCGACAGCTTCTTGCAAATCAGCAATAATGCCATCATAAATCTCATCCCGATCAACACGGGAAGAAGAAAAAGTCGTCATATCCAATACAGGAACAGTAGAATAAGGTACATCCCCAAAATAACGAATCAAATTCAGAAAGCAAGTAGCCCGAACAGCCAGACATTCAGCTATATAAATGTGACACTTTCTCTCGTCCTCTCCCGAAAGGCTCATTGCACGTAATCCTTTCAAGCATGAATTACAACGCTCAATGCTGGAATAAGAGGTAGTATAAATGCCTGTGGGACAACTTTGATCATTGAGCACATAATTGGCCGCATAATTATTAGCATTCGAATTACTCTCAGTAGACCACATTTCATCTGTTCCATTCTGAGCCTTATACCAAGCATCCTGCATCCAGACACCTGTGTAACAAGCAAGAACAGCCATCTCAGCTTTATCAATGGAAGAGAAAACACTTTCACTGTCTGTCTTCGATTTAGAAGGAAGATCCAGAAAGTCAGAACAAGAACTGAAATTGATCGCCAAAAAGGCAACAGCTATATAATATACTATTTTCTTCATAATACAACTCTCCTATTATTATAATGAAAGATTAATGCCAAATACAAATCCTTTGGAACGTGGATAAGAAGAATCATCAATACCCGGAGTTAAAATAGAACTTTCCTTAGAAACTTCGGGATCATAACCTGAATAATTCGTAATAGTGAATGGATTATTCAATGTACAATATAGACGCAAATTACTGATAAAAGCTTTACTTAACCACTTTTTCGGGAAAGTATAACCTAAAGTAATAGTGCTTATGCGAAGATAAGAACCATCTTCCACAAAACGATCAAGCGGAGTAGTAATAGCTGCGCGGTTGTCATTATGAATACTCCACAGAATGTTCGGATCATGCTGATTAGGATTAAGCTCAGCTATACGGTTGAGGTCCGTAGCTTCTTTTCCAGTACGGGGATCCAGCAGAGTGAAACGATTGGCAGCATCCGCAAGCATATTTTGGTACGGTTGGTATGGACCGACAAAACGCTGGGTAGACATATTAAAAATATCATTACCATAAGAGAATACCATAAATACAGAAAGATCAAAGCCCTTATAAGAAAAAGTATTTTTAAAACCTCCGGTAAAATCCGGATTAGCATTCCCGATGACTGTCATATCATCAGAATTATAAACAGGTGTCCCCTTGTCATCCGTCTGCCCCGTAGTATTTACATACTTGATATCACCCGGTTTATATTGAGTTTTTACAGATCCTTTCTGATAAATAACACCATCTTTCAAAACATATTTATCACCATTCTGCACAAAATCGTCGGTAGTATAAACTCCATTGGTCTTATACCCATACATCTCACCTAAAGAATGACCTACGATGGCACGGTATAGAACAGAAGAATTGGTACCACCACTGACGCTAGTCTGATAATATTCATTCTCACCGTCTATTCTCAAGACCTTGGAACGATTGAAGGAGATATTGAAATCGGTAGTCCAAGTAAAATGTTTGTTGCGGATGTTCGTACTGCTTATAGCTATCTCAAGACCGCGATTACGGATAGAACCGATATTCTGATATTGGTGCGTATAACCGGTTGATGTCGGGATAGCCACTTTCATAAGCAAATCATCGCTCTTATTGTTATACCAGTCCAATGTCAGGTTAACTCTGTTTCCCCACAAACCCAAGTCCAGTCCGATATTCGTAGAAACGGTTTTCTCCCATTTTAAGTTATTATTACCTACTGTGCTGCCAGGTGCCAAAGCCGCCGTTTCCTGATTGCCCACAGGATATACCGTAGCATTATAGGCAGTAGCATACATATAATTATCAATATTACAATTACCGGTAGTTCCATAACCTACTCTCAATTTGAAATTATTGACAACATTTCCGATAGCATTATCTTTCCAGAATCCTTCTTCAGAAACGCGCCAAGCTGCCGCTGCTGAAGGGAAATAGCCCCAACGATTACCCTCGGCAAATTTAGAAGAACCGTCTGCACGTAAGGTTGCTGTAAAAAGATAGCGGTCATTAAAAGTATAATTGAGACGACCGAAAAAAGACAACAAAGCATTTTCTTCTAAAGAAGACTTCCATGTATCGGGAGTGGCCATACTAATATCATTAAGACCGAAATTAGTATCGGGAAATGCCTTATAGGCAGTTTCTGTACCAGATGTATTTGTATAATATAATTCGTGTCCTAACAAAACGCCCAAATCATGCTTCTCAAACGTATGTTTCCAATTCAATGTATTAGTCCATTGATAAGCATATCGTTCCTTATTATCAATACTGCCATAAGGTCCGCCTTTAAGTTGAGCATTGGCCGTACGACCATCATCGAAATTAGTTGTTTTGATTTGGGCCCAATTATAACTACCAGCTGTACGGAATGTAAAATCCTTCAAGAAATCAATGTCCACACCGGCATTAACACTAAAAATACGACTAAGTTTTCTATTTATTATAGCATCGTTGGTTATCAATGGGTTATACACATCATATTCGTTACTGAAAGTACGGAATTCGGTATTTAACTCTTCATTAATAAGCTGATCATCAGTAAACAGGATTCCGCCAGTTTCAGGACGCAAAATAGCTTGTTTTAATCCGGAATAAGAACCTCCACCTAATGTTTTGGCGTAATTAAAAGAAGAATTCATATCAAAACGTACATTTTTCCATAGCTGGGAATTTACTTTAGTACGAATCGTATTACGGTAATATCCGTGATTTTTTACGATACCGTCTTGCGACATATTATTGTAGCTTACCAATACTTGAGTTTTTTCCGTTCCGGTAGAAAGAGATAGATTATGGCTTTGAGTAAGAGCACTTCCACCAAAAATCTTATCTTGCCAGTCTATTCCGGAACGTCCGCCATAAGTTTGCTCTATATCAGACCATGCTCCCGTATAAAATCCATCATCCGTATAATCCCCTCCAAACATACGTGCATACTGGTTCATTTCTCCGGCAAGAGTCCACCATTCATACTGATATTTGGCATACTGTTCAAGATTGAGCAAATCCAGTTTCTTGCCCAACCAATCCACAGATACATAGCCATTGTAATTCACAGTTGTCTTGCCACTACTTCCACTTTTGGTCGTAATAAGAACCACACCATTTGATCCACGCGCTCCATAAATAGCTGTTGTCGAAGCATCTTTTAAAATATCAATAGTCTTAATGTCATTTACATCAATATTCTTCAAACCATCTTCCGACTGGAAGCCATCAATAATATAGATAGGTGTAGTAGACTGAGTAATGGAAGTACCTCCACGAACGGTAATATTCACTTCAGCCCCAGGAGCTCCGTTCTGTGAAACAATATTCACTCCAGCAGCTTTTCCTGCTAGCGCTTGAGCCGCATTAGTAACAGGAACTTCCGCTAAATCTGCACCGGTAACTGAAACAGAAGAACCGGTCAAATCACGTTTTTTCACTACTCCATATCCTATAACAACCACTTCTTCAAGGGTTTTAGCATCCTCTTTCATCACAATTTTGAAAGAAGATTTTCCATTTACACTTATTGTTTCAGTTACATACCCCACATAACTGACAATCAAAGAAGCATTACTTGAGACATCATTCAATATAAAATTTCCATCAAAATCCGTAATAGTTCCATTAGTAGAACCTTTGACCATCACCGTAGCACCTATTACAGGCTCTCCTTTATCATCAACCACCACGCCCTTTACGCTACGACCTACCTGTTGTACGATGGCTACCTCTTTCGTTGCGGAAGAAATGGCAGACTTTTCAGAAAGAATAATATTCTTATCCAAGACTTTATAGGTCGTATTTGTTCCGGAGAAAAGCTTCTTTAAGACTGAAAAAACATTCTCATTCTTGACATTCAAGGTTACTTTACGTTTCAAATCGACCTGCTTATTATTATAGAAAAAGGTGAAATCCGTCTGTTTTTCAATTTCGGTCAGGACTTCAGAGACCGTCCGAGTCTGAGAACTGATGTTCAACATGGTTCTCTGTGCATAATTATTGCTAGCATATAACAAGCTGGCAAAACTGAAAAGAACAAAAAGAGTTATTTTCAGCGACAAAGGCAGTTTACATACTGGTTTCTTCATTTTCGTAAATAGATTTAATTTTAACTTCATAATTTGATTACAGATAAAAAGTAGTGTGTTTTTTCTGTAGATTGTTTTACGTAGGATGTTTCAACATAGCTTGTTATTTTTAAAAGATTAATAAACTTCTATTTTCTGTTTTTCTTGATGAATATTATTACTTTCTGCATACTTAAATTTTATATTTGAAGATACGCTGATATATTCCAGAATTCGTCCCAAGCGTTGTTTCTCAAGTACACCGGTAAAAGAGGCTTCAAAACATTTGGGATTCTTTACTACGAAATCCACATCAAAACGTTTAGATAGCATTTTAAGAACTTCCTTAAATGGAGTATCACGAAAAATAAGTTTTCCGTCTTTCCAAGAAGTGATAACCTCTACATCTGCCTGATCAATTTTTATTTGTTGCTGTGCAGCAGTATAAACAATTTCCTGTCCCGGCTGAATTTCCTGTTCCGTCCAATTACTTTTCTTATTTTCATACGCCATGGCAATGCTTCCTTCCACCAAAGTTGCAGTTATTGTTTTATCATCAGCATAGGCTTCCACATTAAATTGGGTACCATAAACTTTTACAACAGCTTTCTGCGGCGTTCGGACCATAAAAGGCTGACGGGAATTCTTTGTTACCTCAAAGTAGGCTTCGCCATTCAATTGGACATTACGACTTTTTTCGTCAAAGTGAGAAGGGTAAACAATAGTTGAATTGGAATTAAGAATTACATGAGTTCCATCCGGCAAAATAGTAGAAGTTATCATTCCCGGATTAGTACGAATCTCTATAAAATTCACTTTATTCTGCTCATTACCATTCATCCATAAATACAAAGTAGACAGTAGCAAAGGTATGGCAAGAATAGCAGCGGCACGCTGTGCCCATCGTCCCCATTGTAGCTGTCGTTCCCTTCTTATCCTGCCTCTGACTTCCTTCAAAGCAGCCCGTGCATCAGTCCGTTTTAAGGTATCCATTGTTTTTGTGGCAAAAGAAAGATAATAAATCTGCTTGGCCAGCTTTTTATTTGCTTCGGAAGAGATAATCCATTTTTCAATCTCTTCTTTCTCACTTAGAGTCACTTCTCCTTCAAAATAACGGAGTAAAAGCGCTTCATCTATTTGGGTATCTGAATTTATCATAATGTCCTTTTATAATAAGTCTAACCAAGATCCAAAGTTCCTAAACCAAAAACTGTTTTTTTTGAATTATTTTTCGATTAAGCGCTTTCATATTTAAATTTATGTATTTTTGCAGTAACATTTTCTTCTATAATCTATGGAAACCACAAATGATAATTTGATAGACAAGCAACTGTATATATCCATGCAACAGGGCAATAAGAAAGCGTTTGATACTTTATTCATCAAATATTATGCTATGCTTTGTGCTTTTGCCCGCAGTTTTGTTTCATTAGAAGATGCAGAAGAAGTGGTTCAAGATACCATGTTACAGATATGGGAGAATAGAAAAACAAATCATATAGATTCTTCTGTTCATCATTATTTGTTCAAAGCAGTAAAAAACAAATGTTATACCTTAATGACCAGAAATTCTCTTCGATTCCAAATAGAAAATATACTCACTCCAGACATACAGGAACTATTCGAAGATCCTGATTTTTATATTATAGATGAATTAACACAAAAAATAGAAAAAGCAATTCTTAATCTTCCAGAATCCTATCGGATAGCTTTTGAAATGCACCGTTTCCAAAATAAGACCTATCAGGAAATTGCAGAAGAATTAAACATATCTTCCAAAACAGTAGATTACAGAATTCAACAGGCACTAAAACAATTACGGAAAGAATTAAAAGACTACTTACCCTTACTTCTATTCTTTTTTGCCCCTAAATAGGAACCCGTACATCCTATTATATCCTTGTACCCTATCACTTCATAACTGATATGATGATAAGAAGTGTTTCTGCCGGGAATATATGCCTTTCCAAAAGTTGTGTCAATGTTCCTAACGCTTCACCCCGAAACAGGATAGTAAGTTCTTATCTTTCTGATTATGTTCTTCATACAAAATGCTCCTTTTTACAAAAACAAAAAATAGGTACGGTAAAATATCACCCTATCCGTCTAAAGACATCTATAACCTAAGAATACGGCAATTTTTCTAACTATATAGATTTCAAAGAGACATATTTCTTATTCAGATTTACATAAAAATTGGAAGACAATATGCTCTCATTCCCTCATAACGATGGTAATCATCTCATTAACAATACGCTATATATGAGTGCATCATCTTTATGCTCTCATAAATACCCTCATGCTCTCAGTGTATTTACTTTCTCACACAGACGTATATTACTTATTATCAGATGATTTATACCGATAGCAAAAGCATATCTTCCGATTATACGATACAAATATAGAGATGTAGTTACGTAAAAATAGGAACAGGCTTACATCAAAGTTCCTTCATGATTGCTCAACTAAACTAGCAAAATTACTTAACCACCTTTGTGATTAACTTTAATCACCTATATGATTAGACTTAGTCACTATTGTAACTAGACTTAACCACCTATGTGATTAAGTAAATACAAACGGTTGAATATTGATAAACATCTGTATGTCAATGATTATATATCAAGAATAATGCAGAAAGAAGATATGCGGAAAGCAGCAAATGAAAAGAGCCTTTATTATGCATCATTAGCCCCCCCAAAGGACCAAAAACGTATTTCAGACATAAGTTACCGATACAACTATAAATAATTTATCTCTTTGACAAACAATAAGATATAAATAAGAACACATAAATATGACATGAGAGCATGAGGGCATATTATGAGAGCATAAAGATGATGCACTCATATATAGTGCATTATTAATGAGACAATTACCATCATTATGAGGGCATGAGAGCATAATGTGCTCCAACTTTCCATTGCTTTTTTACCATGTTCCAATAAATTTCTTCAAGTGAACCCATTTTTGTCTGTTACTGATTTTACACGAATTCCACAAAAAGAATAAAACACCTTGTGGAATCCATGTAATCCATACCTAACGATAATCTTCACATCATTTATTCACCATCCACCGGAATCACTTCCTGCATATAAATGGCATCCAGACTCCAAAGGGCGGCATCATTGGTACTGATACTTGTACATTCATCCAAAGGAGCGGGAACTTCCGGCGGAAGAATAGTTTCTATATGGAAAGGTGGAGCCGGAGTATGTTCCAAGCGGGAAAACAAATCTGTCCAAGCCTCTTCCGCCATTTTTGCATTACGGGTATGATAGGCTGCATATCCCAACAAACGGGATATACGGAAACGATTCTTCCTTAACTCCCATGCTTTCTGCTTATAACGGGCGGCAAGATCAAGCCATGCCTCATTCCATTCGGGATAATCAACCATACGGATCATTTCATTCATGACTTCAAAACCTCCCATGATAGTCATCAAATGATTTGTACTTTCTAACTTGGGATCACATTCGCTGGTAATAATCCCTGTAGCCGGATCATAACCTAAAGCCAACGGACCTGTAAAGATACGGTTGGGCAGTGCCACAATACTTTTCATCCCGGCTATAATTTTGTCACGATAAGCCGTATTGCCGGTACGCTCCCATTCAGTCATCCAGTTTCCGGCGTATGCCAACCAGTCGGGACCGATGCGGAGACGTGCAGGTGCCGTACAAGGATACTGACTGCGAGGTTGTGCCAGACGCATGGGGTCCAGCGTGTACAATTTCTGATCGGCATCTTTTACCTCGGTCATTAAATCACCGCATCGGTCGTCCGTAGTAAGATAATAGTAGAAACGATTCCAGGCAGCCTGACTGATCCGTGCTTCTTTAGCTCCACATCCCCAATGACTGACGTTGTGCCGGCTACCCAATCCTGCATTCGGACCGATATGATATACATCCACTTCCGCCGTATGACGGGTCATGGCTTCCGCCATGCGCCAGATATCAGCACGTCCGGTACGCAGGAAATTATACCATAGCCACATATTAGAAGCCAGTTCCGTGTTATCCCATGCAAAACCTCCGATGTCATAACGCCAGGTATGGCGGACAGGATCGTATGCATGCATCACATCCCCATAATTCCAAAAGCCATACCATTTGTTTTGTTCTATCGCTTTTTGATAGAAGCTGATATAAGCATCCAGCCTGTCTTCCACCCGGGCACGGAAAGGAGTACTACGATCGGGAAGGCTCCAAACACCAAATGCCTGCTTGGCATGCAAATATTCAGGTACAGGCATCAGCACTCCCGGTCCGGCAAATTGTTTAGCTTGTTCTGCAAAAGCTTTCTTCCCGCTATAACCACCCTGAGGTATCAAGGTAAAAGTCGTTGTACGGGCAATCCCGTAAGGGGTGCTCATTCCTTCTTGTACATCTTCGTAACTGGCATTCAAGTCATGAGCAACATTATCATAATGGCGCAAGTCCATCGGCTCAGCATCCGGACTCCATATCCATGCGGTAAGAGCAGCCACCGGAGTTTTTGCATCCGAGATTTCAATAGAAGACGGATAAGACTGCCAGAAATCATGCAACTCAAGCCCCATACCTCCGGTTATATCTCCGGCAAAAGCATAACCCTCACTACGTGTACCGGAAAAAGTACCTATCCAAGGATTATTGTCATTGGCACGTTTACGGATTGAAAATGCATCTGCTGTCAGTTGGGACAGACGATAGCTGTCCCAAGAAGCCCAATGATCAAGCAAAGCACGGTTCTTTTCGTCAAAAGCTTCATAAGAAGGAATGCGTTTTCCTTCCATCTGCTGTTGCTGTAACGAAGATTCTCCATTTCCGGTTTTATCCAATGTAAGTATGCGTCGTCCCACCAAAGGCTGAACGGGCTCGCTCCAGACTCCACCATCGGCACAAGAGAAAGCTACATGGCGATTGTATAAAGCCTCACGCATAGGAACATCAAAACGAACTCCCAAGGCGCGAATAAAATCTTTGTTCTGATCTCCGTCATATACAAAGCTATGCACCATTTTCACTTGCTCACTGCCACCATAAAAATAAAGCCGTACCACAAAGGGCAACCACTCACGACCATTCGGACTTTTGTGTACCCCTTCCAATTTAACAAGTGCACGCACAGAACCGGCACGCTCTACAGTCACAGATTTCAGTTCTCCTATATAATTAGTAAAAGAAACTTGAGAAGTACTTTCAAGTACCGGTTCGCTTTGCGTATGGCATATAAGCCTAGCCTTTTCTCCTACTTTCACACCTTTATACAACAGACTATCTATCAAAAATTCGCCTTGACGAGGTATATATGCTGAAATGACTCCGGTAGAGATATGAATACCCTGTGATGTTTCTGCCACAGAAACGGACTTTTTTTTATCTGTATCCGGCAGTTTGGATTTCGCCTTAGATTTCTTTACCGCCTTTTCCAGAGTCAATTTTTCTGTTCCGGCAGGAATAACTCCTGCTATTCCTCCCCACTTTACAGAACCATCCGGCCAATAAGCCAAAGTCCAAGTATCAATAGGAATATCCTCACCACTTTCTGCAGATAGCCGTAGCTTGTTTTCCGGAAAAACTTCCCCTTTATCAAAAGGCACTCCGAAACTTACGGCCTTATCCTGCCGGGGAGTTTCACCAATCCATTGCAAAGGAACAGTAGCCACTTCTTGCGATGAGCATTCATAACTAAAATTTGTAATACGAGTACGCGACAAAGTGGTACGAAAACCAAACCAGCCTTCCCGTAACGGTTCAGCATCCCTAAAGTCCACCAAACGCTCACCGTCTATGTAATAACTAACCCTATTGTTCTCGTTGGTAATCTTGATATGATACCAATGATTCGGCTTCAGCAAATGTCCGGCATCCGTATATTCCTTTAGAATAGCAGGACGGGCTTTAGGATTTGTAATACCCGACTCATCCCCATCATAACGACGGAAACGTGTAGTAGAGTTATGATTACCACCATATCCCAAATAGTAAAGCTGTAAAGAATAACAATTCAGGAATATACCGCTACGCCATTTTTCTCGCTTCCATAAATTATCGGGATATTGAGGGTCTGATGCCATCCAGAAGCAGTTCAAATCACTCAGACGATCTCCATCCGACTCCACCACCACACATGCATCATATTCAATGGTCACTTTTCCACTCATTTTCTCTTTTCTCCAAAGAGTCAATCCCTTGGGAGATACTATCTCAGCGGTATCTCCCTGAAACGTCACTTTATAATCAGGCGATTCCGATTCAACCTTCCAGTATTTAGTAAACTGGCGGGAGTTCAAACCGGATACTCTATTATCCTGTGCCTTTGACGTAAAGACAACTAATAAAAATAAAAACAGAAACAGATTTTTCATACGATGTTGCTTTGTTTTCATTTACTTTAAAAAATCTTTTAACGGACAGTCCGTAGCTTTCAGCCCGTCAGCAATACTCCGGGCATTCATACGGGCACCTTTCAAAGAGGTATGGGTATGGTCATGATTGAAATACGTTCCTACTACACGCAAACCTTGATTGTATCCCATATCTTGGAGCTTGTCTCCTGATATTTTATTCAAATCTATAAAATAAGCCCCGGCCGCTTCTGCCGCTTCACGCGTCCATTTACCAAAAGAATTTGTATTGCGCTCTATCTCACCATTATCAAACTTATTGCGGGGTGTATGACTCAGGACAATAGGAACAGCTCCCTTTTCTTTTACATCCATAATAAACTTACGCAAATACCAGCCGAAAGAATAAACCACTTGATAGCTGCCGGTTTTCTCCATTTTGAAGACCTTGCTTTCATTTCCTGAACCGGGTAATTCCGCACGCGCTTTCCCTGTGTTTATGTCACCTGCATCATTATGTCCGAATTGTATCAAAACAAAATCTCCCGGCTGAAGTGCATGATAGATTTTATCCCAACGCCCTTCATCTAAATAAGTACGCGCACTGCGGCCCGCTTTCGCATGATTCTCTACAGAAATTCTTTCTGTGTCAAACAGTTCGTGAATAACACTTCCCCATCCCCACATGCCATTTTCATCTTTATCAGTATTCTTCACTGTACTGTCTCCCACCGTAAACAATACAGGATTCCCCTTTTTACGGGTAGCCCCCGTAACCGTATCTTTTTCTACCGGTTTCAAATAACGCGCCAGTTCCAACCCCTTATAATTACGGATTCCTTCGGCTGCAGATTCTGCATTGACACGCGCGCCAAAAGCACTTGTGTGAATACGGTCCAGATAGAACATATACTTTACTTTTTCTTTGCCGAATTTCTCAAATTTGCGTGCCGAGATATCATTCAGATCAATAAAAGGAATTCTCGCTTTTTTAGCTACCTGCTTCGCCCATAATCCAAATGTCTGATTCACCCGGGTAATAATAGTGCTGTCTGCATCTTCCCAAGCGTTACGAGGAGTCAGAGACATCAAAACAGGATAAGCACCTTTTTTCTTCACATCATGAATAAAACGACGCATATATTCCCCATACGTATATACGGTTTCTTTTGCTCCTGTCTCTTTAATAGTCACATTCAGACTGTCTTTGCCAATTCCCGGAATAGAGGCACGGGCACGGCCACTATCGTACGGACCATTGTCATTATGCCCCAATTCTATGATAACCCAGTCACCTTTACGAACTCCTTTCAAGACATCAGGCCATAACCGGTTATAAAAAGTACGGCTACTGGTTCCTCCCAATGCGTGATTTTCAACAGTTATCTTATTTTCATCAAAATATTCGTGTTCAAAATATCCCCATCCCCATTGACCGTTATTTCCATTGCCCAAAGTACCGGTACGCATCGTTGAATTTCCAACAAGGAACAACACCGGATTATCCCCTTTCCGGCTGGAACCTGAAACAGGACGGGCGGAACGCACCACATTTAAACTATCAAGCGTATTATCAACGACTTGGTTCACATCCTTCATCGGAGCAGCTATTTTATCTTGAGCATGTGCTCCCAATCCTACTCCGGCAGCTAACAAAAAGCATAAACAAAGTTTATTTCCTTTCATGACATTTATAGTGTTTTTCTTTTATTGCATTTCAAATCTTTTACAAAAATAAGATGAACGAACAAACCGGAGAATAGAAATTCATTCATTTTCCTGTTTATTCGTTCAACCAATAGTACATATATCCTAATCAGAGTAGCGACAAGGCTAGAAACTAGAGTGCGGCGGTTGGTTATACGCTACATTCTGCCAAGCTATCGCCAACCTGTACTGACGGTCATTCATCCATGTGGCACGTCTGTCCACAGCCGGTATGGTAGTAGAATAAATACGTAATTCTGTCTGGTCTTCGGAGGCCCAAATAACCTCTTCCCGCCAATCTCCTAAAATATCACCCGACAAACACGGATTACCTTTTGTTCCATTATTGGAAACAACTCCCTCGGCTTTCAATAATAAATCTGTACTTTCCGTATTCCAATTCCATTTACTGATGGAAACATGATCCAGTAGTTCCGCTAAGGGATCGGCATCCCAATAAATGGTAAAATTGCAGGAGTCAGGCTTTCTATTACTGATTATTTCTCCGGTATCCCCTCTTCTCAAACCTCCTATGTTGCACCAACACTCTGCTCCATCATAACGCGGATCAATATCGGCAGCTACTCCACGACCGGCATCTTGTCCCAAACCATCCTGCCAGATAATTTCTCCGGTCGCTCCATCAAACATAGCTACGGCAGGAGTACGCTTTACAATTTCATTATCGCCTTCATTTTCATGCACGCCAAAAACCTGCATACCTTGGCGGGAAGGAATAAAACGTCCGGCATGTAAAGCATCCCCGTGACGCAATCCCGTAGTAAACAGTCCTTTACCATCATGGTCTACAGTCATAGCCCCCACGCAGATTTCATCACAACCATCACCATCAAAATCCGCTACGGTCACACTATGATTTCCCATGCCCGAATAGGCCTCCCAACCCGGTGCCGCACTATCAAAAGTCCATGTATGTTTCAATGCCCCGTTTGTAAAAGTCCATGCAGCCACCACCGTCCGTCCGTACCATCCTCTTACCATGACAGGTGAAGGCGTTTTTCCATCCAGAAAAGCTACTCCAGCTGTAAAACGGTCTGAACGACCACCAGTATTGTCATTACCACAATTACCACCGACACCTCCCCAACCATCCAAGGGATAACGGGTTGGAATATATTCTTTCGAATCCAGTTCTTTTCCAGTACGTCCCTCAAAAACCGTGAGGTATTCCGGGCCATTTACTATCTTACCATACGTAGGACTTTTTTTATCCCATGTCCTCCAGTCGGCTTGGGCATCTCCTATCCGATGTCCCAGCCCGTCGACAGTACCATCTCCTGTCTTACAACAGATTTCCGCACATCCATCTCCATCAAAATCAAAGACCAGGAAATTAGTAGTGGCTGCTCCGGAACGTACATTCGGTCCCAAATCAATACGCCACAATCTTGTTCCATCCATTTTATATGCATCCAAATAGGTATTACCGGTAAAGCCACGTTGTGGCGGTCGCTTTGAATTAGAAGGAGACCATTTTAAAATAATCTCATACTCTCCATCACCATCCAGATCACCTACACTACAATCATTAGCTGTATAAGTGAATGATTCACCTGCTATTTCTCCGTCTTCCGGTTTACAAACAGGAACACTTAAATAAGGATTCCGTTCCTCTCCTTTCAGACGGGTCCAGGTAGTGACTTCCCCGGTAGTTGCTTTTAAAGTCCAACGATTATCCACCGTATAATCAACTGTACGGTCTAAAAAATCGGAAGTCCGATCTATCGGTTCTTTATTTAATTTCACCTCCGCACCTCCACCGGAACTACGGTATAAATCAAATTGTAATCCGGCTGCATCCTCCAAGGTCATGCGCCAGCTAAAATACATTCCATCCTCTGTAGGAATTCCAATCAATCCTCTTGAAAGCTTTTCTCCACTGTAAGGTTGGGAAAAAGCGAATATGCTTCCGACAAGCAGAAGCATATTCATCATAATCCAATGTTTCATCTAACAATTTATAAAACCTTAATACAAGCGGGGAGTTTCCCCGCCTATCTACTAAAAAAAGAAACTCCTGTCTATCAATCTTTACCTCTAAAAAATATCCACATCTCTATTGCCACAAATTCTCTTTAAACTCAATTTCAACAATACGTAACTCGTGATTAGTCTTATCGCCATTTTTTGCCTTAAACAAATCCAACTCACCCGCAGCAGGGGCAGCAACTTCTACAATTTGTCCGAAACCGTCACCTTCCTTGCTGGCACCTTTCAAACGAATGGTTATCTCATTTGTCAATACAGGTTTTACATTCAGGTGGATATATCCCAAACTCTTTTCAGTCTCACCACTCCAAATCAGTTCATCACCTGCATATATTTCCAAAGGATAGCTACGCAAACGCCAACCGGTAAGTTTCATGCAAATTTCATCCACACGGGCCGCACGTTCCAAACTATAAGTTATCCATGCACTGTTCAGTCTGCCATCATTCTTCCATTCACTCAATTCATTATCATCGAAACTTTTTATCGCTTCATCCTGGTTGGCTCCGGCAACCGCCGATAAGATATTCACATCGACTTTCGTATCTTTGTAAGAAGGAGTCAACGGAGTTTCTCCACGGGTCAGCCTGCCCTCCAGTTCATCTCCCGGAATATAGTTACTCAAGCCATTCTTCACTTCAACCGGTGCGGGAGAAAGACTGATTTCGGCAGATTGCAATCCATCAGCCTTGGCTGTTATACGAACTGTTCCCGGAGTCGTAAGAGAGCGTATCAAAGCCCGGTTGATTCCACATTCTACAGGCAAATCTTTTGAAAGAATATAATTATCTTTGCCCTGTGCTATTCCACCACGCCATTCAGCCGGTCCCTCTACGTCAAAATGTATCAGATCATTAGCCAGCGGGCAACGTCTGCCATCTTTATCCATCACTTCCACTTGAAGCAATACCATATCAGCTCCATCCGCTTTCCAGCCTTTAGGACTTTGAATCACACTAAGTTTAATCTGTTCCGGCTTGCCGGCAGTCTGCAATTCAGCGCGACAACATTCTTTTCCATTCTTATCATACCCTACAGCTTCCAACTTGCCCGGAACAAATGCCACATCTTTGAAAGTATACAAGAAATGATAATCTCTTTGACCGTTTCCTAAAGATTTGCCATTCAGGAACAATTCCACTTTTTCAGCACTGGATACCACATAAACAGGTTTCACCACATCTTCTTTATAGTTCCAATGACCAACGATATGAATACGGGGATTCTCTATATCCACCCATCCGTCCCACATCACCTGATGTGCATAGAAAGGATCTTTAGGGATACGCATGGCATCTGTCACACCACTACGACGATAATTCTCCACACCACGATAATGTGTATTCGTATCCGAGAAGATGATTTTCACACCTCCCGAGCTGACACGGTCACCTGTACCCGGGCGTTCACGCCAATAATCAAACCAACGAATCACATTCTCAATAGTAAAGGAATCCTGATTGTGATTATAAGCACGGGCATCCACCTTTTTCTGGACCTTATTAGTCATTGCAGAACGGAATGAATTATTTCCTTCCCCATTTTTATGATATGGATAAGAATATTCATCCCAATATTTGCGCAGACCTTCATCACGGCAGTATTCCATGGCCCACATCGGATGATGTTTGCTCTTATTGATATAAAGCATCTCGCCACCATATTCGGCTTCACGAATATCAAGCATTTCACGGGAACCGATGGCACGGCCTCCATGAGGGTCATACTTATCACGAATCGCTTTCATTTCTATCATGTGTTCACGACTGATTGATTCGTTTCCACATTCATAGAATAAAATACTCGGATTATTACGGTTGTAAATAATGGCATCACGCATCAATTCTGTACGTTGTTCCCATTGACGGCCTTCACGGTCCTTTTCTGCATCACCGGCCTGCATCGCCTGAATCAATCCGACACGGTCACACGATTCAATATCCTGCTTCCAAGGGGTGATATGCATCCAACGAACCAAGTTGGCATTATCTTCCACCATCAAACCGTTGCTATAATCACTCAGCCATGCAGGAACACTCATACCGACTCCCGGCCATTCATTACTGGTACGCTGTGCAAAACCTTTCATCTGAATCACCCGGTCATTCAACCAAATCATTCCTTTGCCGAAACGAGTTTTACGGAAACCGGTACGGGTAGCCACTTCATCTACTTTTCTGCCATCCACCCATAAACTGGTTTTTACTGTGTACAAATATCCGTATCCCCAACTCCAGAAATGAAGTCCGTCTATTTCTGCTGAAGCTTCCAAAGTCGCAGTTTCACCCGGTTTTACTACCGTCTGAGTACCCTCAAAACTTTTTATGCTTTTCCCGTCACGATCACACACTTCAACCTTATAAGCGACTTTCTTATCCCGATTATATTCATTTTTTATTTCGGATTCGGCGTGAACTACGGCTTTACGAGATTTTACACGAATATCCTCCGCATAGATATAGACACCGGTCGTTTTTAAATTACTATACAAGGGAAGTGTCTGATAAAGTTTATCAGTAACATGAAGCCACACATTCTTAGGAATCCCTCCATAATTGGCATTAAAATTACGGTCACTCCATTGATACTTAGTATCAGTGGCACGTTCCTTATAATTCCAGTTATTATCAATGCGGACTGCCATTACATTCTCTTGTCCATATTTAATATAAGGAGTCAAATCGAAACCTACAGCCATCGCACCATTTTCATGCAAGCCGATATATTCACCATTGATATAAAAATCAGCTCCTTGACGGACCCCTTCAAATTCAACAAAGACTTTTTTGTTTTTGCTATCGGCAGGCAGACGGAAATGCTTACGATACCACATGATTGTATCCGTCAGTTGTTCTATACTTAAACGAAAAGCTTCATCTTCATTAAAAGGACGGGGTAATGTTACTTTCTTCCAATCCGTATCCTGAAAACGTACTTCTTTGGCTTCCGGTATATCGCCAACATAAAGTAACCATTCAGAATTAAAATTGTATTTATCACGAACAGCTGATGCTGCCGCAATCTGACTTATTCCTATAAAAGCCAATAAAAATAAAAGAATTTTGTTTCTCATAGCTATCTCAAATTGTTTGTTACAAAACTAGCATAAAGTTCCCTCTCTTACCATAGAATAAGATACATTTATATAGAAATTCGTTCAAAACGAAATTTCAGGGTATTCATGTTGCACATATTTACATATCACATTAATAATCAATATATTACACAAATACCCTGAAACATTTATTCTATAGGTTGCAACATCAGGACTATATAATTCATTGCTTCACCATAGCCGGAGTCAACGTTACAGGTCCCAATAGCCCTGAAGATTTTGGTTCCCAATCAGAAGCATCAAAGATACCATTCTTCACATTTTCCTTTTTCCTTGCAGACATATTTACATTATAGAAAATCTTCCAGTCCACTCCCTTCTTATCCATATAAGCAATTCGATTCGCCATAGAGTTGGCTACTCTGACAACTAACTCATCCTGTCCTTTGAATTTTTCAGCAGGGATATACAATTGATAAGGAGAGTCAATCACTGTACCTATATATTCTCCATTCAAATAGACAGATGCATTTTCTGCCACAGTTCCAAGGTTCAATTTGATCACATCTGCTACAGGCACCTTATTTATAGTAGTCGTATAAACGGCTGTTCCAGAAAAAGCTTTATATTCATCCCCTACAAAATCAGTCCATGAGCCCAAACTGTCAACCGTTATAGAAGCAGGAAGTTGAGGACCTCCTTGAACAAAAGAAACAGTCCAACTGCCGGAAACAGGATTTGGCTCACCTGCATTTTGATAATAAGCATAGGCATCCCCTGTAAAATGCTGACCGGAAGTTGATACAATGACAGTTTCACCCGGATTCAATTCCAGGTAAACATCTGTTTGCCCGTCATTGCGTTTCATAGCAGCCAAACCACTAACACCAGTCATTGGATTAAAAATCGCCGCACTCCGAGCTTCTGTACGAAGTGGAATCCAATCCTCTATTTTACAGTCGCTACTATTTTCTATAAAGTAATATTTTCCCGTCGCACTATTTCTTCGGATACATTGCAGACCTGCCTGATACATTTTCTCAGCACCCACATTCGCCTCATTCATCAGAGCATTAATATCATCTGACAAACAAACCTTCCCCTTACCTACACGAGCACATTTAACAGCACCTTCAGCATGAAAGTCCAAAGCATCCAGCATTTCTTTAAAATGAGCCTGTTTTTCTTCCGAAAGAATCATTCCGGCCATATCTTGAGGAATTCCCTTATAAAACACAACGGTAGCACCTTCATCAGCCAAAGCCATCAGTTTTTCCATTGTTTCATAAGGAATATATTGCGCCGCCGAAACAAGAACGGTTTTATATGCGGCACCAGGCGTTACAATCATTTCTTTCTCAATATTAGTTTTAAGAAGTTGCTTGTCAGAAATCATATCCCATGCATAACCATTCTCTGTTAAAGTTACCGCACTTTCTCTGACCGAAGATTCCAACATATTACGATCCAATCCGCTAAAGTGTTGAAGGCTTCTGTTCCCTTGCTCAGACATCACATCGGCTATGTTATAGTATAAAAGAACATCATTGTCAGGAGTGCCATCCTGTAAAAATGACTGCACGCGAGTAACATACTGATTCAAATATTTAAAATCCTCCCAAAACGGATTATTCGGATGAAAATGGACTGCCGCATAAAATAACCATCCCGGCCAAGGAGCATCCTGTGGACTAAAACAAGTACCATGATAAAAAATATGATTCACACCCCCCAAAAAGAAAAGATCAAGCGCTTTCTTTACATCTCCCAGATTCGATTGAAAATGTTCATTCAACCAAGTCGCACTTTCTGAAGATGAGAGTTTCTTTCCTTCCGTATGAGCTACAGACGGAGCTGCTTTTATACTGACTAAATCACGCCCCTCTATTTCGGGTACATCACTCACTGCATACAAATCCAGAATATTGGCAGGAGAGCCATGAGCCTGATTCCTTATACCCTTTCCTTGTTTTGCCGCCCAATGTTGCCAACGAATAGAATAATGATTTATCAATAAATCGTTTATGGTTTGTCTATAATCATATAACACTCTTGCATTTTTATCTGGTGTGTCAATACCTAACAATGCAGGTAAGTGCTGACGCAAGTCATATCCTCTATACTTTTGAAATTCTTCAAAAAAAGCAGGAGTCCAATTCGACTCGCCTCTTGCATCGTCCACTTCATAAGAGTCATTAAAATAATACCTCAGATAACTGATATCCTTTCCTTTAAAAGCCTCATCGAATTTACTGAGATAATGATCAATGGCCGAAGCTGAAAAATGATCTATCACATCACCTTCACCACCAGGCCCTGCACGTTCTACCATTTTTCCATGATGACCTTGGAACAGAGCACAAATAGTCCAGTCACCTTGAGGAGCCGTCCAGTCCAATGTACCATCCGGCTTTATTTTTGAAGTCAAGTCGAGACATTCACCTTTATCACTATTAGCGGTCACTATAATCAAAGGCAGTTCCTTTTTATATCGTACCTGATCCAATGCCAATGTCTGTAAATCAGCATTCGCACTGACTGGTTCTTTCAAATCCGCCAGTTTTACCGGAGTATGCCCTGCCAATCTGACAAAGCCTTCTTCTTTATACCGGACAGGTTCACCCAATTGCTTACCTTCTTTCAATTGATAAGTTTTATAAGCCACCGTCTTGCACGCATCTTCGGGAGTGACCCAAGGTCCTCCAAACGGCCATCCCGAAGCATTAGCCAGATCAATACCTAACCCCAACTGCTTTGCTTCCTGCAAAGTATACAGAAACAAATCAACCCATTCCGGAGAAAGAAAATCTTTAAAGCGGTCCTCATAACCATGTATTCCATAAATAGGAGTGATCTCCAATCCCCCCAGATTTGCCTCCTGGTACTTACGCATAACCGTATCCAAATCAATAGTCCTGACCGCATTGCCTTCCCACCACCATCGCGTCCAAGGCTTGGTCTCGTTAGTCACTTGCGGCCATTCAATCTTCTGATTCTGTGTACAAGCCAAACAGCCACAAACTGCAAAAAGTACATAACAGAACTTACTGCATTTCTTTAAAAATAAGGATTGCTTCATAAATCTTACTTGTTTAAAAATGGAAACGGGCATTTTCAACACGTTGACCACCTATCATATTCTTTAATTTCCTTGCCACATCAGGATATTGCTTTATCACATTAGTAGTTTCTGCCGGATCTGTATAAATGTTATACAATTCTTCATAAGTTTTAGACGGGTCACTAACTTCCAGTCTCACCAACTTCCAACCATCAGGTGTCATAATAGATTGCTTTCCTCCAAATTCAAAGAACTCATAATAAATACAATCATGCTCCTTCTGAATACCTTTTCCCGTAAGAGTAGGCAAATAAGATATACCATCAATATTTTGAGGAATATCCGCCTGCACCAATTCACCTATAGTAGGCAAAAAATCCCAAAATGCAGAAATATGATTGGTAACTACCCCTTGTGGAATAACTCCCGGCCATTGAATGACGAACGGAGTACGGATACCTCCTTCATATAAATCTCTTTTCTGACCCCTGAACGGACCATTACTGTCAAAATAAGATGGATCGTGCCCTCCCTCCGAATGGACTCCATTATCGGAAGTAAAAACAATTATCGTATGATCATACAAACCTTTCTCTTTTAATTCTTTAATAATCAAACCCACACTTTTATCCAAATAAGTAACCATCGCCGCATACGCCGCACGCGGAGTTTGCTGCGATTTATAACCGTCTTTGCTTCCTCCAAAAGGAGTTTCACAAAATTCCCCCTCATATTCCGTCATTACCTCTCCCATTATATCAAGATCTGCATGAGGTATGGTTGGTGAAAAATAAAGAAAGAAAGGTTTCTGCGCATTTTCATCAATAAAATTCAAAGCCTTTTCCAACATCAAGTCATGCGAATAATATTTCCCATCCAGCATAATTTTCTGCTCATTCTCATGCAAGAACTCAGGGTAATAACTATGAGCAAAACGTTGTCCCAGATAACCGTAGAAATAATCAAAACCATGTTTACCGGGCATACCTTCCGTACCCGGTCCTCCCATTCCCCATTTGCCTACACATCCGGTAACATAATTCTTTGTTTTAAAAATATCGGCTACAGTAACTTCACCGGCAGGAAGCGGAGTTTCATATAACAATCCATCCGAACCTGCTACTTTTGCATTTCCTCTGATTGCAGCATGTCCCATGTGCTTTCCTGTAATCAGAGCACAACGAGACGGAGCACTGACTGTAGAACCGGAATAATGCTGCATAAACTTCATCCCATTCTGAGCTATCCCATCAATATTCGGTGTCTTAATCTGACGCTGACCATAGCATCCCAAATCACCTATTCCCAAATCATCCGCCATAATATAAATAACATTGGGCGATTTCTCTGCCGTTGTAGTCTGGGCCATCGTAAGCCCTGAAGACAACAAAGCTGCGGAAAATAATATCTTACGTGTTTTTTTCATATCCAACCTTTATTTAAAAGATGAAATATCCACCATCATTAAATTTAATCTTTTTCCATTTGTAAAATGTCCGGATTGGAAAAGAACTTTCGTACCATCCGGACTAAAGCTGGGATGTGCATGATCCGGTTTCATCTTGGTATCCGAAACCAACCAATGACGTTCTCCGGTTTGCACATTAATCAGCCATACATTACCTCCAAAAGTATCTCCGGCAGCCCATTTATTATCACGGCTAGCATTACAATGCCAGAAACCTCTTCCTACCAATTGGCCATCAATCGCTTGGCGGTCTTTTTCTAATTCTACTTGCCCTATCAACTCTACATCATCCGTACGCAAATTGATACGCACAATACCACTCGCCTGTTTGCGAAGGCGCGGCTGAAATCCTAAGATATTGAAATATACAAAATCTTTGGTTGCAAAAGTCTCATGCGTCACCCAATCTAGCGGAGTTTCTTTATATAAAGGTTTAAAGACTGTTCCATCTGCCGTGCAAAACCACATACGCTGATGGGCATCGCCACCGGTTTCGTTACAAAAAACGATTTCACCCGGAGTAAAACGGCTGGCTTGTATGTGGCCTGTTTTAAATTCCGTATCAATAACCTTAGTTACTTCTCCTGTACTGAGATTCATTTTACGAATTCCGCAAAGAGTTGGCTTTATCTTTACCGGCTGGTTACTTTCAGGCAAGAAAGCGTTTTTCATCATACGTTCCTTTTCCTCTTCCGTACCCTCACGCTCAACAGTTATGTAGGCATAATCATCATTGCAATCCACAGCATATCCTCCCGGACGTCCCATCTCTGTGGGAAAAGTGCCTATGAAAGTTTCATAAGCGGATGGTTTACCTATTTTTCCTTGTTTTACATCAGCAAAGAATTTATCCAAATCCATCACATACATGTTCCAGTTTTCTTTTTCTTTCCGGCTGACAAACATACGATTCGTTTTATTAGCCAAAAAAGCACTGCCCAAGTTCGGTCCTTCCGTAGCTTGAATAATCTTACCGGTGGCCATTTCAATAAAATAAATTTGTGTAGGAGTCCATTTACGTTTTTCTCCGTTAGGAAGCGTACTTTCTACCTCTTTGTCATTTCCACGGCTGGAAGACCTGAACAATAAATATTTGCCATCAGCTGTCCACATGGGATCAGTCTGATAAAGAAAACGGTCATTCTTCATCGTATCGGTCAACATAGTGATAGTATTGCCGGTCGCACTATCTACATAAGTCCGCATTTCCGATGCAGTGCAGTTTCCAAACTGAGCCAATGCGGCTTTACTAAAAGCTAAAAATAATGTAATAGCTAAAAATGTCTTTCTCATAGCATGTCATTTTTTATCTGATACGACAAATTTATGCACGAGAGAAGTTATATCAAATAGAATTTTATCCATTTATATGGTTAATTGTTCACTTTATCTGATTTTAGTTATTGAAGAAGCATAAGAGATCTCTACTGGTCCTCCCCACGGACTGAAGTCCACAACCATTCCTCTACGACACAAGTTCACAGGCAAATTTCTACCATCCTGCAGAACAGTAACAGCACACTGATCGGGCAAATCTTCCAAAAGCAAAGTCAACGGCATGTCAAACAATTCCTTGTCCATTGTAAAATGAAAAGTCACTGTAATTTTTCCTGATGTCCTCTTTATATCCAGTACCAAATTCTCCCGTTCAGCCATGTACGCCGCTACCTCACGAAATGTCGTAACCCACAATCTGTCTCTTCGGCAGTTCACTTCATCCAAGTGATTCCAAAACACTTGAGGATCAGGAAAAGCATCATATCCCGTTACTATACCATGTGTCATACCGACACCCCACAATCTGTTTGCTATCAAACTATCCGTCCACTGCGTTAGCCACCGGGCATTACGGCGTGAACCTATATCTATTTGTCGGATACGAGTACCTACTCTGTCAACCGATGCACAAGCTATGGCCTCCTCATTTTTCCGGTTTCCCGGATAAAAATAAGTACGCGGAAATATACCTGTTTGCTCAAAAATAACCGTATCATTATGTTGTATTTCAAAACGCCTTTCTTCCCCTACCAATTTCGTCAGATTCTTATGCATCCACCCATGATTTGTTATCTCATGTCCTGCTTGTGCCATTTCCCTTGCTTGTTCCCAAGACATACATACTTTCTTTGCACTAATACACCCCATCCAACCTCCATTCACAGCGAATGTAGCCTTTATATTCCTTTTCTCCAATTCCGGAAAAACCAATGTATATTGTTCCAACAAACCATCATCAAAAGTATAACTGATTGCAGCATCTCTTCCTCCCCTATATTGGGCAATACTCACTTTTACCTCTTCATCATCAGCTGCTATGCTCTCTAGGGGCACATATAACAGTAAAAAAATTATTATTTTTATCATTTTTCCAATATACTATTTACCACACAAAGATAAGAATCAATCGCATGGCATCCAATAGAATTTTATCCATTATACATGTATTTTTGTATAATCAGTACCTTCACACATTTAATACGTTATCTCAAAACAAAACATCTACAATCACTTCCCAAATCTTATGATCTTAAAAAGATTCACGAAATCATTGTAAATGTTTTAAAAATTGCCCATCATTAATAGTAATGACAGGCAATTTTGCTATGGTTAGATTCAACTAATTAATAACCATAATTTTGATAAGCTTTTTTAGCAGAGGCATCCAGTAAAGCCCCATTTTCGTCAGTCAATAAATCAAGCAATGACTGTCTAAATGGTTTTAATGTATAAGCAGGTTTAAATGCTCCCAAACCATTACCTGTAGGTCCTGTCCCATTCACCAAATTATCAGCACTATCCCAAAGCCCAGTTAATGGTGAACCTACCTGATCATGATACATTATACGATCAGCCTGCCAACCAGAATGATGCAACCATTCATAATAAATAAATTCTGTATTCGCTTCACGTGCAACTTCATTCAATATAAAATTGACAAAACGATCTAATATAGAGGTAGCAGTAACAGGATAATTCTCAGCATCAGCATTTACCCCACCTGTCCAATAACTTTCATCAACCAACATGGAAGAAGTCATATCTGTATTTACAATATAAGGCCATTCTCTCTCTGTTTTAGCCAAATTCTCACTACCCGGATACAAACGAGCCAACACTTCATTTCGAGTTTCACCAGCTTTAAATGCAGCACGTGCACGTACTTTATTGATATCCAAGACAGCAGCCGAGAAATTACCTTTACGTCCATAAGCCTCTGCACGTATTAAGAATGTTTCAGCTAACCGGAACAAAGGAATGTCGCGCGATGAATAGTATGAATCATAAGAATTTCTATTAGGATCAGTGTATTTAGCAGTAGTCGGCCCTCCTGTTCCCGAAACTTTATCCAACCCTACATATGTTGCATTATTATAAGCATACGAACTGCCATCCGACTTTATTGGAGCACGATAATAATATTTATTTCCATCTTTAATCCAACGTGCCAATAATACAAAAGGTTGTGCTAACGCTTCTTTAATATCAATAGCTGTTTCCTTTGTATTTTCCAAATAAGCAAACGCCATATCACCTGCCCCCATCTTATGCTCTCCTGCGACAGCTCGACGACCACCCCACGAATCACGATTATAATTAGGCAATATATTAGAATTAAAAAAATCAGCCATATCTGATGTCCAGGTATATGTAGCATTATCTTCACTATCATAAGCGTAATAAGGAACATCTGCTGCCGGAGTCGATGTATTAGAACCACCCCTTAATGATGTATGATATTCCAAATAAAATGATTTTTGAAAACGAGAATCAGCTTGTTTGTTAGTAAAAACATCGTAGCCAAAATCAGTAGGCGAAACAGAATGCCCATTACCTTTACCTGGATATTCCCAAGTAAAATTAGGAATTCCCCACGAGGCACTTGTATAATTGGGAGTTAAAAAATAAGGCAAACGATTCCCATAACGTCCATTTGTACCACTATTAGCAGGCATACCATATACACAAGCTAAAATTATCTCACGACTCTCCTCATTTGAATAATCATCCAAAGGATGGCTAAACAATTTTCCGTAATCCGATTCCAATGAATAGTGTCCATCTTGATCAATCACATAATTAGCATAATAAATACAAGAATCTAAGTCAGCAGTGCCTTTTCCTTTGTATAGCATACCCAAATATGACTTCTCATTAGAATTATCAATACTTCCATCCGCCTTACGTCCGTATTCTGCTGTTCCATAATCAGCCCCTTGTGCACGTTGCAAATAAAGCTTTGCCAAAAAATGAGCGGCGGCTCCTTTTGTAGCACGTCCGTAATCAGCCCCTGATTGTTCGGAAGCTTTCGGCAATTTTTCAAAAGCATAACGCAAATCTCCAATCATCAATTTATAAAGACTTTCCGAAGTTTCCCGATTGTATGCATAATTTTCAGGTAAAGCAGTAGTATACCCCCTTGGAACATAAACATCTCCCAATAACGTATTCATCAAATAAATACAATAGGAACGATTAAACATTGCTTCAGCCATTCGTTGTTCTGCATAAGCTTGATCAGAAGCAAATTTACCATCAACTTTCCCCTCACGAATAGAAAGAATTGCACGATTACAATTATTAATACAAGGATAAAAACCCAACAATTGATTACTAGTATACTCACCACATAATCCATCAACATACGTTGCTTCATTACCAGTAGAAGTCCAAACTGATCCTGAATAAATAGCATAATTGGCAGATTTAGCCATCATATTATCAACACCCGTAAAAAAAGCAAAAGGTCCTTGTTGGTACTGTTTAGTCACTCGTAACGCATCATAAGTGCTAACAATTAACTGCTCTACCCCCGTTTCTGTTTCAAAATAATCTTGCGTAATGGTTGCTACCATTTTTTCTTCCAAAAAATCATCTCCACAAGATGCTAAAGTAACAGCAACCATGGAAATCAACATATATTTTTTTAGTTTCATATTCAATATCTTTTAATGGTTTATCAAAATCCAAGTCTTAATCCGATAACATAACTACGAGTCAATATGGTATTGTTTGTTTGACCACCAATAAAATTAGTGTCATTTGTTTTTTCACTCCATCCTGTTGTATCATCTGGGTTTATACCCGATTTCACTAATTCTCCTCCAAATATAAATGGATTCAATACTTGACCATAAATTTGACAACTAGCAGCCCCAAGTTTCTTCAACCACTTTTCAGGGAACGTATATGATAAAGCAATATTACGTATTGCTACCATATTACCTTTAGTATAGTTCATATAAGCACTATAATCTGTAGTAGTTACACCACCAGAACGAGGTTGTGGAAACTTTCCATTCGGATTTTCAGTACTCCATACGTCCTTTTCTACACGACGACCATAAGTTTGTAACAATCCATAATACATATTGCCCATACGAGCATAAACAAATGAATTCAACTGCCAGTTTTTATAGATAAATGTAGTAGTAAAGCCACCAATCCATTTAGGTTGGAATGACCCAAGAAATTTATTATCTTCTGTATTGATAGTACCAAAACCATTATCCATATAAGTCACTCTTTCGCCAGAATTCAATGTTACAGTTTTTGCTCCTTCCGTACCCTCGGGAACTTCTATTAATGGTTGGTCTACAACTTTCGCCATTCCAGGCTGCATTACAGTCTTCGATATTTTCTCATATAATTCCAAAGTTCTTAAATCTTCAGGAGTATTCTGCCATAAACGATCATATTTCAAAGTCCAAATTTCATCTTTAGGTTTACCTATAAACCATTTATTTGCTGTATCATCAACCTTTCCTCCTGCCAATTCCACAATTTCTTCTTTATTAGTAGAGAATGTAAAATCAGTCTTCCATGTAAAATCTTTTGTTTGAATATTAGTTGTAGACAATGTTATTTCAAGTCCTTTGTTCTGTGTTTTACCAATATTAGTAGTAATACTTGTATAACCAGTCATCAAAGGTAATGATTTAGCAAGCAGCAAATCCGAAGTTTTAGCCACATAATATTCCACACTACCGCTTATACGGTTGTTAAGAAAGCCAAAATCAACACCAATATTGGTAGACGCTGTCTTTTCCCAACCTAAATCCAAATTAGGTAATACAGAAGCTTTAGCACCAATAGTAACTTGAGTAATATTACCTACCCCAAAAAACTTACCGGCACCACTTGCTGTCATTGTTCCAGAAGTCTGATACGGTTTTATAGATGCATTACCTGTCACACCGTATCCAACACGAACCTTCAATTGATTGATCCATTTAACGTCTTTCATAAAGTTTTCCTCATTCATCTTCCATGCCAATGCAGCAGAAGGGAAAAAATCCCATTTATTACCAACAGCCAACATAGATGCACCATCCCATCGACCAGTAACAGTCAACAAATATTTATCCATCAATCCATAATTCATACGAGCCATATAAGAAGCACGCTTTTGTTCGCTAAATGAAGATCCTGGGCTATCCATTGTCAAATCGGAATTACCCACACTATACCATAATGCCGTAGGAAATGTACAATTATATGCACGTACTTCCAATCCCTCAGCACGAGAATACTCAGCAGACTGCATCAATGTTAATCCCACAGAATGGATATTCTTGAATATTTTATTGTAATAAATTAGATTTTCTAATGTCCACGACAAATTTTGACCTTGCTGATTAAAGGCTGTATTAGCAGCATAAGCAGAATGCTTCAAAGGATTAGAAAAATCATTTCCATAATAGCTTCCATAACGTGAGTTGCGATACTGAGTACCTAAATTTGTGCGCCATTTTAACCCTTCAACCGGCGACCAGATTTTACCAAAATCAATTTCTCCATAAGAATTAAACATAACACTATAATAACGAGTTTCATTCGTTGCCTGATATACATCCAACATCGGATTATACTGTGACGGACCTCCATCTACATTCAATGGTTTGCCCTCCTCATCATAAGCAGGGGCGAATGGCATTTTAGCCACAGCATAGCCATAAGAATCTTTGTAGGTTGAATTAGAAGTATTATTAATAATACCATAATTCTTAATAGAATGACTGGCATTCATACCCATACCTACCTTTAAAAAATTTGTAGCTTGAATTTCACCATTAATATTTGCCGTATAACGCTTAAAATCTTGATCTTTCATCGGAGACTCTTGATCCAAATAAGCCAATGAAATGTACAAATTAGATTTTTCAGAACCAGCTGACAACGAAATCTGATGATTATGAGTAATCGCAGTACGTGTCACATAATCAGTCCAAGGTGTAGTTGGAATATTTGCAGAATTATATACAGGTATTTGATCAGCATATCCTAAAACCTCTTTTTCATAATCTGTAGCCGGACGCATCTTATATGAACCATCCGCATTATATTCCCATGCTTTCTGAAAATATTGATTCAAATACGGATAATTAGATACACCTCCACCATTGTCAGAAAACAATAAATCACCATCAATATTAGGATCAGGAGCATTACCATATGTACCTGAATATGCTCCTGTATTAATATAAGCTTGACGTTTCCAATCGATTAATTCGCCAGAATCCATCCAATCTGTCATCGAATGGATTTTAGAAAAAGTTACCGTTCCATCATAATTAATACTAACCTTACCAACTTTACCTTTTTTAGTTGTTATCAAAACAACACCATTCGCTCCACGTGAACCATAGATGGCGGTAGCTGAAGCATCTTTTAAAATTTCCATCGACTCAACATCATTCGGATTTATATCAGCAATAGAACCAGCAACCATAGGTATTCCATCAATAACATATAACGGATCATTATCAGCAGTAATAGAACGATTACCACGAATTCGAACATCTCCCAATTCACCTGGTCGGCTATTTGTTGTAATATCCACACCAGGAGCTTTACCTTGCATAGCCTGCAAAGCATTTTGCACTGGACGCTCTTTTATTTGCTTCTCTGAAACTTTTGTCAACGCTCCTGTAACATCACTCTTTTTAACAACACCATAACCTACTACCACAACCTCATCCAGTGTTTCAGTATCCTCCTCCAAG